>Ga0180892_11_pt1 | contig 462362 bp, 447 predicted proteins | sample Deesub1362A_J573_FD_124160 | JGI IMG/M metagenome (GOLD analysis project Ga0180892, IMG submission 124160) | Candidatus Geothermarchaeota archaeon JdFR-14
GGGGGGGGGGGGGGTTAAGCCTATGCATGTGTCCAAGGAAAATTATATTAACCATATGCATATTTCTTTCTTTAATTCGGTGGTAAATTAAAACCCGTGAAGGAGGCGGTTGGAGATAGTGGGATTGGAGCCCCTTTATATCGGTGCGAGCTTCGCGTTTACAGCAGCAATTTTCTTTTCATTAAGTAGCGTTGCTACGAGGAGAGGAGTGCTACACGGATATGTATATTCTACAGTACTGATATCAATCCTGATAGGTATCCCCATGTACTTATTTGCTGCATTACTTTTCCATGAGATAGATAATGTACCTATGCTTACCTTAGAGACTATCCTACCCTTTATACTGGCTGGGATAATCCACTTTGTAATAGGGAGATATATCCTGTATTCCTCTGTTCACTATATCGGGGCCTCATCAACGATGCCTATAGTTGCTACAAGCAATGTATTCTCAGCATTTATCGCGATACCCATTTTAAGAGAAACAGTTACCCCATTTAAGGTTCTAGGCTTGGTTACAGCCGCCATTGGAATCGGGTTAATCGCCTCTATGAGTCTAAATATAAAGGGGTTTAAGAAGGGAGTTGTACTAGCATTCTCATCCGCCTTAGTATTTTCCTCCTCGGCATTAATCGTGAGATACGGTCTAATCGTATTTAACTCTCCGATACTAGGAGTACTAATATCCTATCTATCCGCTTTACCAGTATACATCTCACTACTATCGACAAAGGTCATGAGGAGGGAGATGAACGATATTCCACGTAAGACCCTCACCTATATTCTCGTCTCAGGAGTCCTCGTTAACTTCGGGCAGTTATTTAGATATCTCGCTCTCAACCTGATAGAGGTTAGCGTCGCCTCGCCACTGATCTCAACTATCCCTATATTGACAATCATATTCTCATATCTGATAAACAGGGACATTGAAATAATCAACATTAGAAACTTTCTAGCGTCGATCATAATATTCATTGGGATAATTCTGGTAATAATGGGCTCAACATAATTAAAATATGATAGTGGAGGGTTTCCACCATGAAAACTATTTACTCGCTAGTTTCTCAAGGCTTCTCCTCAAGGCATATATCGTGGGAACAACAAATCTCTCTCTAGCCGTATATCCCATATGACCAATTCTAATCCCATTTATCTTGATAAGCCATGTAGATGATATTAATATCCCATATTCCTCCCTAATGTTCTTGATAACTTCAACGAAGTTGATGTCCTTAGGCAGCTCCGCCACAGTCACTGTTGGGCTGGCGCAATCTTCATCTGGTATGAGCTTCAGGCCCATGTCAGCAACTTCTTGTTTAACCAATGTAGAGATCCTATAATGACGTTTCTCAACGTTTTTAATACCTTCCTCTAAAACTATGTCAGCAGCTTTTTCAAGGGCTATAACCAGGGGTGTCGATATTGATATCGGATAAGGATGCATAGGCCATAGATCAATGTAGTGTCTCCACATACCTAAATCAAGGGCGAATGACTTTGGCTTTCGTCTCTTAAGATCAGAATAATCCCACAGTTTCTCGCTGACCATGAATGGGACGACGCCATTTATCGCCCCCAACGCCTTTGAAGAATACCCTATACATAAGTCGACGTTCCACTCGTCACATTTTAATTCCAACGCCCCGTAGGAGGAGATTGCATCTACAAAAAAGAATGTATCCTCCGGTATAATGCTAGATATTTCCCCTATGTCCTCCAAAACACCTGTCGAGGTCTCATTGTGTACAACCATAACCGCCTTCGGCTTGATGGCTTTAATAGCATACTCTATCTCCTTCAGGTCGGTTCTCTTTCCATATTTCTCGGGGGCAACTTGATATGTCTTCGCCCCATGTATCTCAGCGATCTCCCTAAACCTATCTATGAAGAAGCCCTTGTTTATAACTAGGAAGTTGTCCCCAGGTTCAAGCACAGTGCTTATACCCATCTCCACGACAGACGTCCCTGCCCCAGGATAGATATGTACCTGTTGCCTAGTTCCGAATATCTTCTTTAGCTTATCAATCACCCTAAAGTATATTTTAACCCATTCATCTCCATAGTGTGCCATGATCTTTGATGTAAGACTCATCTGCGCCTCAGGATACGGCTCAACAGGACCGGGTATCATTAGAAAAGGAGGGTCGAACTCAGTCATTTTAAATCAAATTAAATAAATATGGTTACAACCCTTAATAAGGTAGATTATAACTGGTGGAGGGATTAGCTTATCCTCTCCACCTTCACATCCATTTCTTCTAGATACCCCATGAACATCCTATAAAGCCTATCATCCATACCCACATATTCAGGTGGATATAATCCAGATGAATCTATTTCTCCCCTGTATCCGAGTAGGATCATTGCTACGGCAGTACTCCCAGTCACGATAGACATTCCTGAAAACCTCCGCTTCTCATCAAATGACTGCTGAAGTAGATATTCCCGTTTCATATCATCCTTCTCACCGAGTATATAGAGGATCACCCTGTCTCTAAATCTATTCTCCATAGATGTCTCCAAGATTTCTGCAAGAACTTCTATGGGCTTAACGACAGTTTCTCCAACCCTAATATCTTTATAGCTTAGTAGCCCGAGCCATTTGAGGAACCTCATTAAAAATACATGGCCTCTATATCTTAATGTAAACTCCTTCATATTAGGGACATGCGACATGGTCTTTAATAGACTTCTTAATCCATCACTGGCGAAATACTCCATCTCACCAACCCCAGGTATATGGATCATGCCTGTAGTCTCAAGTGGATCGACTTCAGCGACTTCCCCATCTATGATTATCCTAGCAGGCCTGATATACTCCTCAAGTAAGTCTATGGGAGACCATGTCAAAGCCATGCCTAGGAATTCGTCTGGCTTATATGATATCCCCCCGACGTATATCTCTATCTTATCCGCTCCCCCTAAATCTCTATCTAGATGTGCTGCTATGACGTTTGATAAGCCTGGGGCGACTCCAGCATCAGGCATATACAAGACATTATGTTTTTCAGCGATCTCTCCAAGCCTCCACATATCTTCTGGATAGAATGATATGTCAATGATATTCTTACCATTCTCCAGTATGTTCACAAGCCCCCTGTAGGCTATCGAACCGGGTAACGCGGTTAGAACCCAATCAACATCCCTAGTCATATCACGAACATCGTTTTTATCAAGTATATCGCCCCTCCTCGTCTCAAAACCATCTTTGAAATACTCCAGTTTCCTTGGGTCGATATCTGCTATAGCTATATTAAGCCCAGCATCCCTCAGTTTCTCCGCCATATAAATACCTATCCTCCCAGCTCCCACCAGTAATATATCGGCCATAAGAATCCCCACGAAAAAATCAGTATAAAATATCTATTATCACAGGGGATTATAATTTAATAGAGGTTTTACGGTGGTCTCAGTTGCAGTGTAAAAGGTTTGGAAAAACCGATATGAAGTTTAGTGTTATTGGGTTAGGTGCTTGGCAGGCTGGTATGAAGAGCTGGGGGAAAAACTATACTATTGAGGATGTTATGAAGGCAATTGAAACCGCGTTTGAGGAGGGAATAAACTTTGTGGATACCGCGGAGATATATGGCGGGGGTAGGTCGGAGGAGGTTCTTGGCCGTGTCCTTAGGGCCTGGGGAGACAGTATATTTGTAGCGACTAAGGTCTCTGGATATAATGCTAGGCCGGGTAGGATCGAGAAGTCTCTAAAAGCGAGTTTAAGGAGGCTGAATAGACGATGTGTAGACCTATATCAGGTTCACTGGCCTCCCAGCATATACACCTCTCTTCCAAAAGTTGCTAGGGAGCTAGAGATGCTTGTGGATAAGGGGCTGGTAAGATATATCGGTGTGAGCAACTTTCCCCGTGATATTTTAGAGGAGTTCATGGGATATATGCGGAAATATGAGGTGGTGAGTAATCAGGTGAGGTATAGTCTTCTACATAGGGCGGTTGAAAATGATCTTTATCCATTTATGAAGGAAAGCAACATTGAATTAATTGCATGGAGCCCTCTGGATAAAGGAGTCTTGGCGGGTAAATTTAAGGCGGATGCACCTGCTAAATATATGGATTCTGGATTTAGGAGGGTTAGGAAAGCCCGTGGGCTAATAAATAAGCTACGTGAAATAGCCGATAAACATGGGGTGTCTATGGCCCAAGTAAGTCTCGCCTGGCTGGTGGCGAAGGGAGCATATCCTATACCTGGTGCCAAACGCCCCTCCCAGGCTAGAGACAATGCAAGTGCCGGGGACCTACGCTTAGATCCGGATGAAGTTAGTGTGTTAGACGACTTATCTCTAGATTTTAGATATGGTGATGTAGGGACTATAATGCCTAGGGTGATACCCAATATACTGCAGCAGGTATTTATTGGGATACTGGGAGGAATCTAAGCGGGTGTTACAGGAGTATATCCTCCTCCAACCTCCTCCTCAACTCCTCTTCTTCAATAATAGACCTATATAGATACACCTGATCCGTCATCTCCCTGGATAAGTATCCTCTTTTATACAGGTATATCACGTGGGCGGCGGCCTCGCTGAAAGCAAAGAACTTTTGGATGAGCGGAAAGTCCTTCCATGGAAGGTCAATATCCCAATCCATTTTCGTAGCCATCTCATATATCGTTTTTCCACCTTTCAATACTAACCTATTCACCTCTAGAAGCCTCTCAATATGGTGTCTTCTGAGCTCATCTACCCTATTGAATATGTCTTTACTCGGATCCCCATGTCCAGGGAGATAAATGTCTATTGGCTTTTCACCAACCTTCTTGAGGCTCTCAAAATACTCGTTTAAAGGATCTTCATCCTCTCTAAGCGGTATCCTTATATTGGGAGTTATACTGGGGAGTATATGATCTCCGCTTAAGAGCATCCTTGTCTTAGGTAGGTAGAGGCATATATGTCCTCTTGAATGACCAGGTGTCCATACAGTCTCAATCGTGGTGTTCGAGACCCTTATCCTATCTCTATCCGATAATAGATTATCGTATTTGATCTCGGAGTAGATCTTCCTATTTACAAAGCCTGGATGATGTGTTGCAAGCATGTCTATAACTTCTGTGGGCACCCCATTTGATTCCAATACCTCTCTATAAACTGTTAATGTGTCATCCAGTGCCATGACAATCTCGTTTATGTTCTGGACTTCTGTTTCATGGATATATACCTCTGCACCTGAAACCTTCTGTAGATAATATGCTCCTCCAATGTGGTCTACATGGAGATGAGTTATGATAATATGTCTAATATCTTCAATGTTATATCCATATTCATCTAATTGTCTCTCGAGGCTTTTTATAGAGTCAGGGAGGCCTATCCCAGGATCTATAATGACCAGATCATCACCGGTATCGATCAGATAGGAGTTAACTACCTTCAAAGCTGGGATTGGAATTGATACCCTGAGTAAATAAATGTTTGATTCGATTTTCATCCCTTCACATCCTCGATTCTTCCTTAATCCCCTATATAAATGTGATTAATATGCTAACATTCTAATAAGAATGTCACGGAATCAAGTCTACCTATGTTTGATAAAAGAGTCCAGCCACCTCCCACAGATGGGTAGATCAGCGTTCTCTAGATAAATGTCTCCACTACTACTCATATATATGGAAACCCCCATTATCTCAACTCCAGATTCATACGCTTCCCTCATAAGCCTAGCCACTTGAGGATCGCCTTCTTCATAGGGTTTTACACATCTCGCCCCTGGGAATCCTGCTACAAAAATCAGGAGCCCTTTCTTCCCTGACCCAACGATCTCCATAAGCGTCTTAATATGTCTTCTACCACGTAGGCTGGGGCAATCTGGATACATAGCCTCTCTATCTGGGCCCTTGAGAACAGCGCTTTTCATCTCCACATAATACTTTACTCCACTGCATTCAATGATATAGTCAAGAACTGAACCGTATATCCTCGGGTTCTTAGCAATTATCCTACAGTCCCTAAACCTTTCTATTAATCCACTGCTAAATGCATATTCAAATGCCTTAGCCTGGGTTAATGTATCTATAATCGCATATGCATCTTCGTCTTCAACAGCTATTATCCTGTATTTTAGTTTAGGCGCGGTTATCCTAGTTAGGAGAACCGTTTTACCCCTAACTATATATTCCTCCAGTCTACCTGTGTTTGTTAAATGCGCCTTGATAGCCTTGCTATTAACATTAACCTCCACTGTAAACCTATTGAGTCTCTTTACTAATCTCCCGGGAAAAACGCTTGTCTCTATAAGCTTGGTATGCAACTTACACTGCACCCATTTATTCAAATAACCTACTGTATTCTCTCTTCATGCACCTGTTCCATACAATGGTTATCCCCGCATTCCTAGCTATCTCAACAGCATCTGGATGATATATCCCTTCCTGCAACCAAATTACCTTCGGCCGCTTCTTAACGGCTTCTCTAACGATATCTGGAGTTTCTTCACTAGGCCTAAATACATCCACAATATCTACCTCACCAGGGACTTCACTAATGCTCTTATATACCTTCATCCCAGAGATCTCTTCAGCAACCGGGTTCACTGGTATGATATCATATCCCCTCTCTTTAAGATACATAGGAACGTAATGAGCTGGTTTTTCAGGGTTTCTAGACATTCCTATGACAGCAATCCTCTTTAGCTTGAATATCTCTCTAATCTGGTCATCAGTTAAACCATCCCTTGGAATACTCATGTTTCTGCCACCCTCAAAAAAAATTCACTATATCTTCTGTACCTATAAATAATGTAAGCCGGGGGTTTATATAACATTGTTAAAATTTTAAATAAGGCTATAGTAGAATATTATTTCTTGGTGTTGTTCTGTGACAGACTTTGGAAGTCTAATATATTCTCAGGATAAGGCTTCTGGAGAAGCCATTGGAAAAGTAGAGACTCATACTCCCAAGATTGATGCGCCTCAAAAGGTCAAGGCTGGTGAGGCCTTTACAGTGAGGGTCAGCGTAGGACCACATCCAAATACTGTACCGCATTCAATTAGATATATCGAGCTTTACTTCTATGAGGATGGAAGGGCTTTCAACCCAATATCACTAGCAAAGATACATCTTACACCTGAATATGCCGATCCCGATGTTACTTTTACATTGAGGCTTAAGAAGAGTGGTATACTCTATGCAGTTGAATACTGTAACCTACATGGCCTGTGGGAGGCTAGGAAGAAAATCGATGTAGAGTGACTTTCTAAGCCTTTTCACCGTCTCCTTTTTATATCTCATACTCAGCTCTATAGGTCTTCTACGCAACTGAAATGCCAAAGAAGATTGAGGCTACTAACCCTATTAGAAACGTTATCGTCGCTGCTCCAAGGCCTGCTATGACGAGCTCAATCATCTTCCGTAGAATGGGGAGTCTAGCAACTAAGGCAATTATAAACCCGGTTATTCCTAGCATAAACGCGGCTATGAGAAACGATATCGGTATGCCAAGTGATATGCTTAGGCCAAGATAATATGGTGTAAGAGGTATTAATGCACCCATAATATAGAAGATACCTGTGTATAAACCCGCTTTAAACGGATTCTCTAAAGCCTCCTCTTTAAGACCATATTCTTCTTCCGCGATCATCTTACCTAATAGCTCATTATCCCTCGATGCCTCGGTGGATATCCTATCTGCAGTCTCCTCGCTGAAGCCTTTTTTCTTCATATACTCCCGGATCCTAGATATAAATACTCCAGCTACGTATTTGGAAGCCAGCTTAACCCTAGCCAATATACCCTGTCTAACTTGCTTCTGGGCCTTGACGCTGGTATATGTGCTTATCCCCATTGATAATGCACCGGCTATCCCCACGATCGTGCTTCCCAACGCGACGTGGAAAGGGGATCCATATGCCCCCGCTAATCCAGCTGAGACGGATAATATCTCCACCAATCCATCGCTCATCCCCAGTACTGCATCTCTGACATGATCAATAAAGTCTTGGAATAGCGACTCCTCTTCCGCAAGCTCCTCTTCATGTAGCAGTTCATCTTCAAGAATCTTCTTCAACTCTTTCTTCTCCTCTCCACTTAACTCATCGCTCTCCAAGAGCTTTGAGTATATGCTTATAGCGTCATTCTCCGACAACTCTAGTATCCTTAGTGATAGGCTTATTCCCAGTAATCTCAGTAATAGGACTTGGAGGAATAGTTTCGTTCTATTGACTTTGATATTCCGTGTATCTACTCCTCTTTTATCTAGGAATCTCTTCCAATACTCTGCATGCTCCTCCTCCATCTCAGCTATTCTAGTTAGCTTCTCGGATGCTGACTTCCCTTTATGGAATTCCGCCATCTTCCTATAGATCTCTTTGGAATATAACTCGTCTAAAAGAGATTTCTCGGCATATCTAATTACATCCATTTTATCCATCTCACATCTCCCAATAAACCAGGATCACCATAAACATCTGTGTAATAAAAATTAATTTATTAGATATTTCCTTAAATTATGATTTAAATCGGTGCTATACATTATTGCTCCTAGTTATCTCACTAGCTTCTCTAAAATGTCCCTCACTTGGCTCGATATACTATCCATGTCTGAGGAGGATAATGCGAATACCCCTACCGAGCCTATAAACATAATTGACTGTAGGATCTTCTCGCTTATGCTTCCTGTGACGAATCCACCTCTAATGTAAAATCTCCTCCTTCCAAATATCCTCTCATCTCCATATGGCCATAGCCAATATATCCCTGTCTTAGTTAGTGAATCCATTAACAGATGGCTTGTATAACCAGTGAAGCCTCCTAATAAAGTGTATAAATCCCAATTGGAGACATAGCCGAGGATAATGAGCAATGGAATCAGTATCCACAAGTTGTGTAGTATTGTCCTATGCATTCCTCTACCTCTTGAAAACTTATACCAGATCTTTTTAGCTAACCCCTCTTTTCTAAACCACACCTTATCCATATACCAGTCTATATCAGGTAGAAACGCAGTTACACCAATGAGTATAATATACTCGATTGGAAGACCGAAATAATACATTATAGAGCCTAAAAATAATCCGAAAGTTATATGTGTTTTCTTCTGCATTATCGATACCTAAAATTATATTATATCTATAATGTTTAGATAAAATGATGCAGATGGCAAAAGACGTTAAGTAGAGCTAACTATTTCAATAGGAAAAAAATAATGAGATATGTGGATAGGCATCTACTTAGAGAGTTGTTTTAACGCTTCCTCAATGGATTTAATGGCCCTCTCAATCTTCTCCCTCTTGCTCTCGGGAATGTCTTCAACAAAATTGTATATCACCATCAGTCTGTTCCTCGTTTCATTTAGTATTGCGAATGCCTCGACACTTGCATCGAGCATTGTCATTAGCTAAACACCTAGACATTTTTTAGGTATAATCCTAAAAAATTAATTTAAGTATAAACGAATCCAGCGATGTATAACTATGTATAGCCACTGTATAAACGCTGTCTCAATGTTAATATACGTTGCGATGAACGTATAAACACCATCTACCGGTGGATTATAGTATAAATGATCATTCTTCTTTCTCCAAAATTAACTTATACGCTAAGGCACCTATTGTATAAAGGATAACATCCGCTGCGAATAATATGATAATGCTATCTGTAAACCTCCATAGTGATTCGCCGAAGACTGTGATGCTTCTCAGTATAGAGGTGGCGTATGTCATGGGAATATACCAACTTATCTGTCTAAGGAATGGGGGCAGCATCTCCAACGGGAAATACAGGCCGATTAGGAATTGAAGCAGAACCGCTATTGTAACAGCAGCTCCAGAGGCTCCCTCCGGTGTCTTGAATAATATAGATATTATAAGCCCTATTGCTATCCCCGATAATGCCCCAAGTGTAACTATTAAAACGAACTCCGGCCATTGTATTATCACGTTTGGCCTAACTAATATGAAGGACACCGCCAATACGATCATAACATAGAGATAGGTATTCAATAAGATGGTTATCGTTTTACCCAACAGCATCTCTATAGGGCTCGTGGGAGACAGCTTTATCCTCCTAATAGTCTTCATAGTCTTTTCATTTACGATCACCATCGTTGCTGAGGCCATTGAAGAAAATAGGAATCCATATCCTATTGCCCCTACAAGCATATACTCCTTATATCCAACCCTCTCCGTTCCCTTAACTGGTATTGAGACTATATCCAGGGGTTTCCCGAAAGCCTTGATATGTTCCAATAAAGAGGGATCGAGTGGAACAGGGCCTTCCCCCATCTTCTCAATATAGATATTCCTAATCTCTTCATTGAATCTCTGGACATATCCGTTTAAAAGCCCCTCGACGACTGAGGCTATCTGCGGATTAGAGTTATCTACATATACCTTAACATAGGAGGAGTATCCACTCGTAATGTTTTCCTCAAATCCCTCTGGAATAACTACGTATGCATTTAATCTGTGATTAATTATCTCATCGAAAAGCGTCTGATTATCTTCATACAGCTTTATCTTCATTACATCAGTAGCGTTTAAAGCATCTATGAATGTATTGGATAGGTTGGAGTGGTCATAGTCCACAACACCAATATTTACAGTAAACTGTGTTTCCCCACCGAATATAGCGGTGAATAACAGCATCATTATTATAGGAAATGCAATGTTCCAAAAGAGCATCTCCTTCGTCCTAAGCATAACTTTAATGTCCTTTATTGCTATTGAGACTATCCTCTTCAATCCTCGATCAACCCCCTACCAGTCAAGTTTCTAAATACATCATCCAGCGTAGGATTCCTAAATTCTATACTTTCAATTGGTATACCCCCTTCTCTAAATAACTGCCTAATCCTAGGAATATCCCTCTCTGAAGAGTTGTTGAGAACTATCCTATCTGGATACCTCACTCGATCATACTCCTCTAGGAGCATATAGGCCTCATCCATATAAACCGTTTTTATCCTTAGACATAGCTTGATCCCTCCACCATACTTTTCCTTGAGCTTATCTGGATGCCCACGTGCAATTATCCTACCCATGTCAATTATCGCTACATCATCACATAGTTCATCAGCTTCCTCCATATAATGTGTAGAGAGGATTATAGTTTTACCCCTGTTATTCAGCTCAAGTATAAAGTTCCAGAATTCTCTCCTTACATTGGGGTCTAATCCAGTAGTGGGCTCGTCCAATACTAAGACATCGGGGTCGGTAATGAGGGATGCTGCTATAGCTATCTTTTTAACTTGTCCCCCAGATAACTTATCAACCCTCTTCCCAAGTATTTCTTCATTAATATCCAGAATAGCCCTTATGTCACTTAGTCTATCAATGAAATCTTTTTTAGATAAACCATATAGGTCTGCGAAAAACTTAATGTTGTCATATCCAGTCAGCATCCTATACAACATAGGCTCCTGAGGCACAAATCCAATAACGTATTTTACATCCTCATCGACACCCACCTCATAGTCTTTGATAAAAACCCTGCCTTCATTAGGCTTTCTAAGCCCGACAATAATCTCCATCAAAGTGCTTTTGCCCGCTCCATTCGGCCCAAGTAATCCGAATATCACCCCATTCTCTATATCCAAGGAGATGTTTCTCAACACCGTCTTATCCTCATACATCTTAGTGATATTCCTTGCGACTACAGCCTTACTAGGTGCCAATAAACAACACCTCAGCCTGTTTTACATTCATATGCTGATAAGAAGCTACACTCCTCATCAGATATGATGTAAATAACATTTGTTAGATATCTAATAATAAATTAATAATTTCAATTAAATCTATACAGCAACATTTAATCTAGTCTTTAATCAACAAGTGTATCAACTTTCTTTTTAACGTAGCTTATGGCTTCATCTAGTTTTTCCTCGGTGGCCAGCTTCCAAAGTCTTTCATCATTTATCAGTTCCCTGTACATCCTCATCCTAGTCTTATACGGTATCCCCCGTTTCTTCATGTATGTCTTGAGGTAACTCATCGCCTCCAATAAAATGGATAGGTATCTCTTGGGCTTAAGACACTTCTCTATCTCATCTAGGGCAAGTAATGCGACTAACGTGGATCTGCCGGCGGAGTACGCCGTAAATTTAAGTCCATGGATCTCTATCTCCACAGGCATAGCCACCTGTGTTAGCTGGGCATTAGTAGATAGGATATGTAACTTTCTATGCTTTACACATATCTCCCTAACCTTCTTCTCCACCTCCTCTAGACCAGGAACAGTATATATAACTATATCGTTTTCAGTGATTAGCCTCTCCAGCTTGTCAATATCCCTTACATCACCCTTAACAAGACTAACATTTTCCTCGTTACTCATCCGAACCAATTCATCTGAGAACTCAAGCGAGTATACCGTGATTATAGGCCGATATCTTATAAACCGTCTAACCTTTTTCGTCGCCTCATATCCACCGCCTAGAACCAACACTTTATAGCCTGTAATATCTATATACATAGGTATCCTCATCTAGCGTTCACCACCTTCTCTAAAAACTTATAGAACTCATCTACCTCTCCACTGTCATACACAAAAACTTCCCTAAAGATCGTGGTGTCAGCCTTCTCAAATATCCTCCTACTCAAGAAGACCCCATATAACTCCATTTTGTCACGGAGTAAACGAAAATAATCCAGGGTTTTCAGGCTCTGGAGAGACATGAATACCATGTATGCAGCGTTATAGCTCCTGATAATAGACTGAACCTCCTCAATTCCCTCATTATCAATACCAAGTTCATATAATTCCACCACTTCACCGTTATTAAGTAACACCGTCTCCTTTAGTTGTTTGTCGACATGCTTCGAGCAAAAGAGGACTGGCTTCCACTCAAACCACTCAATTAAATGGATTATCCCTCTAGAACTATGTATTTTAGGCACTAAGAAACATCCACATTCCGCTGAAGAGACATAGTTTGTTAAGGAGGAAACTAAAGCATCTAATGTATATGGCCCTATACATATCACTTTGTTAAACATGTGAATAAACTTACCCAGAATATTGTTCTCACGTAGATACCCGACGAGGATCTCAACTGCATTTTTTGATGTAAATATGAGGACCATATCCCCATCACTATTCAAATAACTGGTTATCTTATCCAGCGATCTTCGAAGCTCATTATAATCTGGTTTGATTATAATCAACGGCCTATCCATAATATCAATGCCCTTAATAAAATTTTTGATATTGGCTATCGTGCCTCTAGATGCTATTGGGACTAGAATGCGGCTTCTCTTAGAATTCATCGGTCTCCCTCCATTCATTCAATATATCAAGTCCCCCCTCCAGTCTAAACTCTCTATAAACATCGTCTATAACATTGGATAACGACTTCAAGTCAGAAGAAGCTACTGGATATTTCCTCCTGATAGTAACACTTCTTTCCAGGTTTCTATCCACTATACCCATGTATACCGTGAGATCTCCCGCATGTTCATCATAGATACATGTAACTCCTACTGGAACTCTACAGCCCGCCCCAATCCTTTCTATAACCTTTTTTTCGACAAACACTTCAGTATATGCCCTCGCATTGTTTACCCCCTTAAGCATTTCAATCAGCCAATCGTTATCTTTCCTAACCGTAACTATCAGCGCGCCCTGTCCCGCAGCCGGTACAAACCTGTCTAGCGGTAGTCTCTTATAACTTACATCGAGTTCCAATCTCTCAATCCCTGCTTCCGCGATGATTATAGCGTCATACATCCCCCTATGGAGTTTTTCTATTCTAGTATCGATGTTCCCCCTGATATTACTTGTCTTCAAGTCTTTCCTATATAGCCTCAAAAAACTGATCCTTCTTAATGAAGAAGTGCCGACCACCGAGTTCGGTGGTAATTCGTTTAGAGCATATCCATCTAATGACACTAATACATCATATCGACTCTTGCGGGATGGTATGAATATCTCCAGCTCTCTCTCCATCGTCTCTAGAGGAACGTCTTTAGCGCTGTGAACCGCCATGTCTATCCATCCATCTAGTAAAGCCTTATTAACCTCCTTCTCAAAGACACCCTTATCACTCATTCTATAGAGTGGTGTTGTTCTATCTATATCTCCCTTGGTCCTAATAGTTTGAATCTCTACTTGGATGTCATTCATCTTCTCCTTCAGGATAGATATAACCTCATTGACCTGCGCAATGCTTAGACGACTTCCTCTACTACCCACTGTTATCTTCATCCTCATCATCTCCTAGTAGATATAGTCTTGAAATTAATTCAATTGTGGCTTTGTCCAACTGTCCCTGGTCTCTAAGACGTCTAAATACATCGACGTGATGATGATACAGCTTTTTTATGAGAGACCATGAAAAGATATTTAATACTCTCAACACTTCATCCAGGGTCTTAGTTTCTCCAAGGATCTTCCTCAACTCTCTAGTGGCTTCTTCAAACTCTTCTTTTCTAATTCTTTCTGCTTTATTGTATATTCTGCGAATTATCTCCTCAATTACAGTATCCTCTCTCCGCCTCCTAAACTCCTGAACCTGTTCATCAATATATGCATATAGGTAATCAAGATGCTCTTTTACATTGCTATACCTCTTCTTAATATACTCGCTAATATCCAGAATACTGTATATTCTAACACTATCCTTGTCTATAGAGACGTTTGGAGGCATACCTAGGTCGATTACCAAGGCACCTCCCTGTATTAAATCACTGTATTCACTCGTCAAAATAGGTTTCTTAGTAGATACACATGTAATTATCACGTTTACCAGTGGTAGAGTTTTCTCTAGCTCACTAACCTCAACAGGTTCTCCACCATATTTATCTGTCAGACGCTTACTTTTTCCCCGTCGACCGGCTACATATAGCCTAGAATATTTAATTTCCCTGGTTAGAATTGAGAGTATGTCTCTAGCCATATCACCTGTGCCAATTAATAATATGTTTCCTCGTGCAGCTTCCTCTTTTATGATGTCTATAGTTGCCCTAGCATAATCAATTACCTTAAACATTATTTTCGACCTTACACGTCTCCCCGTCTTAAACGCCTCATTAAATAGGCATTCCAACTCCTCTGGAAGCAAACCATTTTCCTTACAATAGGTGTATGTCTTCCTAACCTGACCCATCACCTGGTTTTCACCAACAGCAAGTGAGTCAAGCCCGGATACGACGCATATCAAATGCCTTAAAACATCTGCTCCCCTTAGTATCCTAGCCTCCTTGCAAAAGAGTCTGTTTATCCCGATCTTAGACAATACCTTAATAGGGTTGAATCCATAGGAATAAACCTCAACCCTATTACACGTCTGTATAACAACCATCTTATAACCCAGTATACTGGCTTTATTATAGAGTCCCTCAATATCCTTAAAGAAATATTTCTGCAGCCCCTCCAGCCCCACCATCTTATAGGTGACTATAGCGGCATAGTACTGATCCACGTGTAAAGTATTCATATCCTATCATGAATTGATAGGGTAATCAACTGAAATAAAGATTAATAATATAATAATTATATTTAGTTAATATTGCTAATATGGTAATGTTATTAAGCCTTTTTTGGCTTTTTATTAATTGGTGAATTAATTGACTATCAACTTTGTAGAGGCTGTTGAACTGCTTCAACACCTACAGTATAATATGAATATTGTGGAAGATCCCTATATAAAGGCTTCGGAAGACTTGGATATTGATTATAAACGACTCTTAGCAGATGTAAACCGACTAGTTAGAAGGGGTGTTATCAAGAGGATTGGTTTTGCTTTCAACTATAGATCTGCGGGGATGATATCAGCCCTTGTAGGGATGTCTCTGGATAACCGTCTCATTAGAGAATATAGCAAGTTTATGAGCCGGGTAGGTGGTGTTAAACATAACTTTGTGAGGGATCATGAGGTATATAATATTTGGTTTACGATTAGAGGGGTTAATGAGGAGGATATCCTTAATAAGGTTGGGGAAATAGCGTCCCGGTTTCATGCTGATAGTTATGTTGTATTAAAATCTCTCTGGACATGTAAGCTTAGTGTTAAATATAATCTAGTTGAGGGTATATCGTGGAGCCCATCTAAGCTTCTCTCGAAATCTCCCCCTCATATTAAGGAGTTTGGATTGGATAAGGAAGTTATGAAGCAACTAAGAAGTATACCTGTTAAAGAGAGGCCTTTCAAGGAAGTCGCCGCCAAATGGGGGTTTGGAGAGGCTGAGTTTATAGATATTCTTAGGGAGATGATGGATAAAGGAGTTGCTGTGGATTTTGGAGCTTGGCTAGATGGAGGTAATATTGGGTTTAAGTATAATGCGATGGTTGTTTTTAAGGGAGATGAGCCTACCTGTAAGCATGTTGTGGAGAAGGTTCCTGAGGCTACACATGTAGTATTAAGAAAGACTATCTATGGAGAATGGCCTTGGAACATATATTTCATGATTCACGGGGTTAAACGCCAACTAGTGGATGAAAGGATCCATTCCATAATGAACATGCTGGGTGTGGATTCGTACATGAGGTTATATAGTCTTAGGGATCTGGGGAGGCCATACAAATGATTCCAGTAACTGTGATGGTAACGGGAAAAGGAACTGTGTCTCACAGGATCAAAGGCCGTTTTGGGCCTGGTAACCCAAGTAGTTTCAGCAGCGTTTTTAGGCCGGTGATTGTCTGGAACATGACCTATGCATGTAACCTTAGATGTATCCACTGTTATATCAATGCGGGAGAAAAAGGTGGGGGCGAGTTGTCTTATGAAGAGTCCCTTGATCTCATCGATCAGATAGCAGAGGTCTCCTCACCACTACTTATATTATCAGGTGGAGAGCCTCTGTTAAGAAGAGATTTTATCAAAATTGCTGAATATGCCGCGGATAAGGGCCTGAGGCTTGCCCTGAGCACTAATGGAGTATTGATTACCAGAGACGTGGCTAATATACTCAAGTCCATTGGATTCATGTATATAGGTGTCTCCATTGACTCACCTAGTCCAAGTTGGCATGATATGTTCAGAGGCGTTGAAGGATCTTTCGATAAAGCGATGGAAGGTATACATAACTCGATTGACGTGGGTCTACCTACTGGAATCAGGTATACAATAACTAGATACAATGTATATGATGCAAGTAAAATACTGGATTTAGCTGTGGAGAATGGAATTATGAGGGTGACGTTCTACCACTTAACTGCAGCGGGTAGAGCACAAGAAATGAATAGAGACTGGTATCTTACTCCAGAGCAGTATCGCTGGTTTATGGATCTCCTGATTAAATCGGCTAAAGAATACTCAGATATTCTTGAAATAGAGACAACTCTCTCGCCCTTCGACGGAATATATATTGCTGATAAGATAGCTGAGAATGAGGAGGAGTTCTGGACACTTATGGATGTTGTAAAGGCACAGGGGGGATGTGGTAGGAAGATAATTTCAATATATCCTGATGGAACAGTTTACCCATGTCAATTTGTGGATTTCTTCGTATTGGGGAATATTAGGGAGAGTAGACTAAGAGATATTCTGTCTCCAGACCACCCAGCATTAGAATATTTCTCGAATACAGAGTCATATCTTCGAGAGGGGAAGTGTCATGCATGTCCCTTTAACCACATATGTAAGGGTGGGGATAGGATTAGGGCATATTATCTAGGCGGATCCATATACGCCGATGACCCTCAGTGTCATATTGATGTTGAGGAGATTTATAAGAGGTGGGCTTTATGAAATATCCATTTGTCAGGCCTAGGAGACTGAGGTATTTAAAGCATATCCGGGACTCGGTGGCGGAAACCACGTTATCAGCAAGTGACTTCATTGTTCCCATATTTGTTGATGAAACCATAGATTCTCCAAAGGAGATATCTGCGATGCCAGGTTATTATAGGTATCCTATTGAATACTTGGAGAATCATATAAACACGCTGTTGGAGCTTGGGCTAAAAAATGTCATTTTATTTGGAATTCCAAAGACTAAAGACGAAATAGGTTCATCGGCATATGCTAGTGACGGGATAATTCAGAAGGCGATTCAGATGATAAAAAAATGGTTTGGAGACGAGATCACTGTTTTTACAGATGTGTGTCTATGTGAGTACACATCCCACGGACATTGTGGCATAATATCCAAGGTGGTTCATGGCGGGGTAGAGAGATGGTTTGTAGATAATGATGTTTCACTTAACTACCTCGTCAAGACGGCTGTGAGCCATGCTGAGGCAGGTGCCGACGTCGTTGCTCCATCGAATATGATGGATGGTGTTGTAGGAGCGATTAGGAAAGGGCTTGACGACAATGGCTTTAAGTACGTGGGTATAATGAGCTATGCAGTCAAATATGCATCATCTTTCTACGGTCCATTTAGAGAAGCAGCAGAGTCTGCACCCGCATTTGGAGACAGGAGGAGTTATCAAATGGATCCAAGGAATAAGTATGAGGCGTTGAAAGAAGCTTCTCTTGATATTGACGAGGGAGCGGATATACTGATGGTGAAGCCGGCATTACCATATCTCGATGTTATTCACCTAGTTAAAACTAGTTATCCATGGATGCCACTTGCAGCCTACAATGTAAGCGGGGAATATCTGATGGTGAAGGCAGCTTCATCAAAGGGATATATGGATAGGGATAAGGTGGTTATGGAGGTTTTATACTCCATTAGAAGGGCGGGTGCAGACTTGATCCTCACCTACCACGCTACGGAAGCCGCTAGGCTTCTGAGGGATGGGTATAATCCATTTTAAATATGTATAGGAGGTGTAGAGTATGAGGATGGATAGGTCTCGTGAATTGTATGAAGAGGCGAGAAAGTATTTTCCAGGTGGGGTAAATAGCCCTGTAAGAGCAGCTGTTAAACCATATCCGTTTTACGTTAAGAGGGGATATGGAGCGTACATCGAGACAATTGATGGGCATAAGCTCATAGACTATGTACTGGGGTATGGCCCCCTGATATTGGGGCACGCTCATCCAGCTGTATACAAAAAGGTGGCTGCCCAGTTATCGGATGGATGGATATATGGGGCGCCGCATGAGGCAGCGATAGAGCTGGCTAAGAAGATCAGGAAGCACTATGGATATGACATGGTCAGGTTCGTTAATAGTGGTACAGAGGCGACGGTTACGGCTATCAGGATCGCAAGGGGATATACAGGGAGGAAGTATATTGTTAAGTTTGAAGGCTGTTATCATGGTGCCAACGACAGTTTATTAGTAAAGGCGGGGAGTGCAGCTAGCCACTATGGAATCAGCGCTTCCCAAGGCATTCCAAATGAGCTTTCACAGCTTACATATGTATTGGACTACAATGACATCAATAGCCTAGTCAATTTAATGAAGGAGAAGGGAGAGAATATAGCCGCTATAATTCTAGAACCAGCAATAGCTAACACCGGACTAATCCTACCAGATATAGAGTTTTTAAAAACCCTTAGAGAAGAGACTGAAAAATATGGTTCGCTACTGATCTTTGATGAGGTTGTCACTGGCTACCGCCTGTCATTAGGAGGAGCAAAACAATATTATTCTATCAATCCGGATATGATCACCCTGGGGAAGATTATAGGAGGCGGCTTTCCCATTGGAGCAGTAGCCGCAAACCATGAGATTATGAGTGTTTTGACCCCCCTTGGCAAGGTTTTCAACGCAGGTACATTCAATGCAAATCCTGTATCGATGGTGGCTGGATTAGCCACTATAGAGGAGCTGGAGAAAGGATATCCATATAGAATTGCAAATCTAGGTGCTGAGGAGCTGGCTAAAACCATTAGAGAACTACTGGAGGAATATAAGATAGATGGATATGTAAGTCAAATAGCTAGTATGCTGCAGGTCTTCTTCGTACCTAGGAGCGTGTCACGGGTAAAGAATGCCAGTGACGCTAAGAAAGCTAATAAGGAGTTATATGTAAAGCTTCATAGCCTTCTACTGGAGAAAGGGGTGTTTATTCCACCGAGTCAGTTTGAGACATGCTTCTTATCCGCCGGTCATAACAAGGATGCTTTGGAGAAGACGATAACAGCATATAATGATGTATTTGGAATGCTCAGGGAGTAAGGGATTGATATGGCAGGAAAAGTCTATATCGTGGGCGCAGGGCCAGGCGATCCAGAACTTATCACATTAAAGGCTTTGAATGTAATTAGAAAAGCAGATGTAATCTTATATGATCGACTGGCCTCGAAACAACTCCTGAAATATGCCAGGGATGACTGTGAATTAATTTATGTTGGTAAGGCCCGGGGAGAACATACATATACCCAAGACGAGATCAATAGACTCTTATTGGAAAAGGCCTTGGAAGGAAAGGTAGTTGTTAGACTGAAGGGAGGAGATCCATATGTCTATGGACGTGGAGAAGAAGAATGTATGTATCTGATAAGTAATGGCATCGATTGTGAGGTTATACCTGGGGTATCCTCCATTCTAGCAGCACCACTCTATGCAGGTATTCCCCCTACAAATAGAAAACTCTCTTCATCATTTGCGGTCGTAACTGGTCAGGAGGCCGCTGAAAAAAGAAACCGGCGTGTGAACATTAAGGCTATTGCTAGCTCAGTGGATTCCCTGATAATTGTAATGGGTGCCAAGCGGTTCAAGGAGATCATGAATGAATTGCTGGACGTTCTACCCCCCGACACAAAAATAGCGGTGGTCGTTAATGGTACGACGGATAACCAATATACTCTTACAACAACGCTGGGGAGGTCGATGGAAATAGCTGATAAGGTTAAGCCACCGGCTATAATAATAGTAGGGGAAGTAGTTGGGTTAAGAAAGATGCTTTGGGCCGCTGATCGAGAGAGTTAACGATTGCCAGTAGGAATATATATACAAGCAGGATCTTCACCCAGTATATCGCCAGTTTCGGCGTAGGCCCTAGCCCTACTTCCCCCACATATATCTCTATACTCACAATAGCCACATCTACCTTTGAATTCACCTTTCCTAATCATGCGTAAAACCTTGTTCTCCTGGTATATTCTAACTATATCTTCTTGTTTTACATTACCCACCTTATATGGTGCGAATCCACTGGGATATATATCCCCATTATATGAGACGAATACAACTCCTTTCCCATCTCTTGTCCTCGATATCTTAGGCTCTGGACTACTTACTGGTTCTCCAACAAGTTCAATTAGGTTCTTGACAAGTTCTTTATACAATGGTGTCAAAGAGTATCTACGTGATACATATTCTATGTCTAAATCGGTGTAGTCAGCTATATCTTCCTTTCTCCATAACACAATCCTCCTATAGAATGGGGCCTCAACCGTCCTAACCTCAATTCCATATCTAGTTACCTCGTATAAAAAGTGGAGTACATCCTCATATTCCCTAGGAGAGATGTCGTTGACATCCGTGCCCCTACCCACTCTAATGAGGAAGAAGACTTCCCATATCCTTATATCAAGCGTTTTTAGAAGTTCAACTACATACGGTAGTTCATGGACATTTTCTCTCGTAACTACGGTATTTATCTGCGTAATAAACCTGTGTTTCCTCAATAGTCTTAATGCATTTACGGTCATATTATAATGCCCCTCAATCCCTCTTATTCTATCATGCGTCTCAGCCTTGCCTCCATCGAGGCTGATAGACACGTATTTTAACCCCAATTCCTTCATTCTCCTAATATTATCTACTGAGAGTAGGTCTGAGACAGCGGGGGCAATACCGACCCTAAATCCCTTTTTCACGGCATATTCAATCAAGTCAAATATATCTCTTCTAATAAGAGGATCTCCACCGGTGAAGATCAACACTGGATAAGGTTTCCCAAACCCCTCTAAGCTATCTATAAATTGAATAGCCTCTTTCGTAGTAAGCTCGCCAGGCAACGGATCCCTAATCGCCTCTGCCCTACAATGTTTACATTCCAATGGACATGCTCTGGTAGTCTCCCAAAAAACCAGTATTGGCTTTATATTAAAATCAAACATATCTTGTGCCACCTAATGATGCTATAAGGGAATGCAATGGCGCCTTAGCCACTACATCCCTGTAACGACCAAAATATAAACAAATCCACAGTATATGGATATTATTTAGTATATAATCAACTATATTCTTAATATATTTTTGCTAAATTAGCAATTAAATTAGTATTAAAGGGCTATTTTAGTAATCATATTTAAATCATGGCTTTTACTCTCACTAATCTAGTATAAATAATATTTGTTATTATCTCCTCTTATATTATATAAAGAGGTATATTCTTAACTATGGGTCGTAAGACACTTATTCTCATAAGTATCGTGACGTTTTCGGTTATGTTTTCAATATCAATGGTGGGTCCACTACTTGGAGTTCTCATTAATATAGAGGGCATATATCTGGGTAGGAATCCAAATTTTTCTCTAGGGTTGATATTTGCTTTTGAAGGTTTAACTCTTTCCTTATTACAGCTCCCATTCTCTAACTTATCGAATAGATTTGGAAGACGTATATTCATAGTTCTTGGATCTATTATAGTTGGGATATCGGTAGCTTCAATTGGCTTTTCAGCTGTTTTTGCACGTGTTATAGGTGATCCAGTGATAGGGGAATGGAGTCTATCTGCGTGTTTCCTAGCCTTATTTCGAACTCTACAGGGAGTTGGTGGAGCATCTACATGGCCAATTTTAATGGCGTTGATCCCCCTCATATACTCTGAGGAGTCTCTGGGTATGGCTATGGGAGTCTTTGGAGCATCATTTGGTTTGGGTATGGCCCTAGGCCCAGTTATAGGGCCTGGGCTTGCTGCTGTAACAAGTGTTTACATACCCTTCCTCTTCGCTTCAGCCCTTGCCATGGCATCTGCGGTGTTGGCACTTAAACTACCAGATTATAGGGGTTCGGATATTGTGAAGCATGTCTTTAAAATACCCAATGACAGGAATATCCTCCTACTCTCTATAGTGGGTTTTTCTCTCATGTTTAGTATGGGGACCCTGGTCGTCATATATCCTAAGTTTCTATTAGATGTCTTAGGATTTAGTGTTAGAGAATTAGCTGTCTTATTGTCACTTGCAAGTCTTACTTTCGCATTTCTACAGCCACTGTTCGGTAAATTATCTGATAAGGTGGGGCGGAGGAAACTAATTCCAATGGGTCTCGGTGTCACGTTCATTGCCATGTTGGGAGTTGCTTTTTCAACTAGCTTTAGCATGATCAGTATAATGATGTTCTTATTTGGAGTATCGGGAGCAGTTATTTTTCCCTCTGCCACGGGATTACTCGGGGAACGCTCTACATCATCTACGGTAGGTACCAACAGCGGGTTTTTTAACATGATGGTCAGCCTAGGTGTAACTGTAGCCCCAATTGTTGTAGGGCTTACATCAGATATTTTTGGCTATACCATGGGTTTCCTAGTTCCACCGATACTGCTTGTGATAGGGTTAATATCGTCTCTACTCGTTAGATGATTGTCACACTCTTTTTTTAACTTTATTAATAAAGTAGATTTATTTGATTTAGGATGAGCATCCGACAAAGAGAAGTAATTGCGTTGCTCTTCGCCCTATATGGGACTTGGTTCTCAATAGGTATATATGGCTTATTTCTACAGCTATATGCCTTCTACGTTATCGGAGCTACAAACCTGTTGGTTAGCCTATTAGCCACTGTATATTTCGCTAGTAACGCTCCAGCATCAATTATCGGAGGCTATTTAATCGATAAATATGGTAAGGCCAAACTCCTTCTCCTCCTATCCCTGGCTCTATTAGCATTATCCAACTTCATAACTCCCTTGATTGAAGACGGGTATTATCTATTATTCATTAGAGTTCTCCAAGGCTGTTCTACAGCGATTATCATTCCATTGGTTAACTTAGTTGGAGCAAGGTTGATGGGAATTGGTAGGGGTGTAGGGACTGTAAATATGTTCGGTGCACTAGGATTCGCTACCGCAGGAGTAATAGGAGGTTTTCTAGCTGATTACATATCATATGTCCCACTGTTTTATCTAAGTGGGTTAGTTGTTGCACTTGGCTTTTTAAATATGCTCTTTCTACCTAAGGATGCTTATAACTCGGTAGGAGCCGAGAGAATAAAAATATCTTATTTGAAAAAGATATCCCTCTCAATATGGATAATCTATATAGCCTTCTTCCTGAGATATGTCGCTGCAGGGGGTATATGGAGCCTATTCAGCCTCTTTGTGTTCACGATTGGTGGGAATAACTTTTATGTAGGGATATTGCAGGCTATAAACACATTTACCCAGGTTCTCATATTCAGAAAGATCGGGGAGATCTCAGAGGGCCGTGGCCTTCAAGTTTTTAAAATAGGTATATTGCTGTCGGTAGTCGTATTCACCTCCTATTACTTCTCGACACATGTAATGCATATACTCCCTTTCCAAGTGATTCTCGGCATATCATGGGTAGCTATATATGCCGGTGCCAATGTATATATAATCGAAAATACTCCTAAGGAGATCCAAGGGACTGCATTGGGATTACTAAATATGGTTAACGCCTTATCATGGATAATCGGCTCCGCCGTCAACGGGTTTCTCTCAGACATATATCACGATTATAGAGTATATATCCTCCTTGGAATAGTCATTTCTTTCATTGGATACCTGATTATTGAGGTATACTATCGTGTTAGTAAGAAGACTATTTAATAATATGGCATGTAATATGACTATATGCATTATATAATTGTTTTAGGGGTGATTAGGTTATGAAATGGGATGTTATAGCAAGCCCTGCATATAGTATGCTGAAGGTGTTTCTTAACCCAGGTGAATCGGTGACGTCTGAAGCAGGTGCCTTTGTAGCAGGTTTTGGAGACTATGAGATTAAGACACATACAGGCGGGGTTTTAAAAGCCCTTGCACGTGCCTTTGCCGGGGACGAGTCAATATTTCTAAATACGTATATAGCTAGGAATTCATCCGAAATATGGCTGGCGCCTAGTTTACCAGGGGACATCAAGTATGTGGAGATCGACTCTCCCCTGATAGTCCAGGATATGAGTTATATTGCGTCACATGGCGATGTCGATATAACTGTGGCTTGGAGAGGTTTTAGGGGGCTCCTTGCAGAGGGATCCCTAGTTTGGCTAAAACTGGAGGGCAAGGGCGGTGCATGGCTGAACAGCTATGGCGCTATCGAGACTCGGGAGTTGAAGCCGGGTGAGAAGATGATTCTAGATAACTTTCACTTTGTTGCGATGGACGAGACCATAAAATACAATGTAAAGAAGTTCGGGAGCTGGAAAAGCTTTATACTAGGTGGAGAGGGAATTGTGATCGAGTTGGAAGGACCTGGTAAAGTCCTCGTCCAGACTAGGTCTTTACCTCCATTTGCAGCACTTTTAGCTCGTTTATTAAAAAAGTGACCCTCCACAAATTTTATTTTTGTATAACACATTAAGTTGAAAAAAATCTAAAGTATAATACTGTTATATATATTCTAAATATGTAACTTATATTGAAAACACCTTTATTTAGTCATATTTTTATATAAACAACTCTAGATTCATCTTTACGATGAAGTATTTTTCTAAACATAGTTAATTAGGTGGTGCTTGTGCTTGATCCTGCGGTAATATTATCTACCTCGTCCTATGTACCAAATGCATTATGGCTATCTGCCTTTGGAATATACATACATGCGATTACCATCGCAATAGCCATTGGATTCAGCGTCTTAATGGCTATTTTAGAGTTTATAGGGCTATGGAAGAAGGACCCAGATTATCTTAGGATGGCTAAGCTATTGTCTAGAGTTTTGGTTGTAGCCTTTGGATTTGGGGCTGCAACAGGAACCTTGGTTGAATTCGGCTTGGTACAGGTGTGGAACGGTGTTCTCATCGCTATAGCATCGGTAGCTTTTATGCCACTATATCTTGAGCTGGTAGCCTTTATATTAGAGGGCGCGTTGTTAGTAGCTCTACTCTATACTTGGAACAAGTTTAGTAACCCCTGGGTACATTGGATAATTACAGTTGGATATGCAACCGGAGCATTATTATCAGGTGTCTTCATAACCTCGGTAAACGCATGGATGCAAGTCCCATGGGGCGTTGGGGACCTAGTCAAGACGATTTATCCCTGGGCCCCAGTTTATGGACCAACGGTCTTAAACCCCGAGTTCCTCCTAACGCTTAAAGAGGCCCTTGTGACAAACTATGTTGGAGGGGCCACCGGATCTATATTGGTAAACCCAATTGTGATAGATGACCTCGTCAGTAAGTATGGCACATTATTAACTGATCCACTTATAGCATTGAAGAACCCATATGCCCTACCTAGCGTGTCACACCAGTTAATCGCAACCACACTAGTCGGAGTATCATGGGTATTAGCGGGAGTCTCGTATAAGGCTTTGAAAGACCCCTCAACCAGGGTATTTTACATGAAGATGTTTAAGACAATATCTGTAATTGCCGCGTTGCTCCTCATCCTCCAAGGGCTTGAAGGACATGAAATGGGTGTCGCTGTCTTTAATTATCAGCCTACTAAATTCGCTATGATAGCGGGGCTGGAAACATCTGGCCCAGATCCTGTTGTAGGTCTAACCATGTTTGGAGATCCCAACTATGTATTTGATGGTTTTGACAAGCTACTGGTAATGGCCCAAAATCATCCAAATCCTGATTTAACGATAGCTGGTATATCTGTTAAGGAGATTGCTGTAGCAGATACCTTAAAGGCTTTGGAGAAGCTACCAATCGTTTTCCCATTATACACGGCCAAGATATCTATAGCCGTCTTATCGGGGTTAATAGCGTTGATGTTCCTCTCGACCCTTATTTTAAAGGGATTCTGGGAGGGAAGAGAGAAGTTTTTGTTATATGGAGGAATATTATACGGTGTTTTAATGCCTACCATCGCCGGCTTGGGATGGGCTGTTAGAGAAGTTGGAAGGAAGCCGTGGACTGTATATGGCCTCTTATATCCAGAGGAGCTAATCACTCCGGTGGAGATAAACTCGCCTGTTGCAATTGGAATAATTCTCGGCGTCATAATCGGAATATCCCTAATGTTCTATACAATCTACATTGTATTGACCAAGCCCCCTAGGATACTTGGAGGTGGTGATGAGTGATCGACATAACAACCCCGCTCTATCTACTTGCATTTGTAGTCTTAACCCACTTTACCTTTGTCAATATAAACATTGGACTAGGCGTCTTCACGCTTATACTCAGATGGATGTCGCTGAAGAAGAGGGAGTTGGAGGACGTTGCTAGGAGAGCGTTTAAATTCCTTGTTGCAACGGAGATAGTATCTGGCGTATTCGGTACTATAATCACAGTGGTGTTGGCCGGACTATGGACTACGCTGGTTAATATAGCTACAATCGTGCTATTTATCCCAATATATGTCAGTATCATAGGGATTATCCTGAGGCTAACCTCGATAATTGGATTCTGGTATACATGGGGTAGGGTGAGAGACCATATACATATAATAATCGGCGTAATTATGGTTGTATCCAGCTTCATGATCCCCGGTGGATTCCGATACATATTTGCTATAATCGACTATCCACTAGGCCTAGAGAGCGTGTCACCCATTATTGGCGACCAGATTAAGGCCCTTGGAAACCCTATATATCCCCCACTTATCCTACATACCTTGATTGGAGCTACATCCATAGGATTCTTTGCAGCTGCAACTGGATTTGCATGGGCGTCAAAGAAGAATAGCTTTCTCACGGAATGGGCTGGTAAAGCCGCGTTATGGGGCGCTATCCTGATAATACCCCAGACAATCGTTGGATTCTGGTTCTGGATAACTCTCAGAGAGTATTCTAGATATCTGTTTAGAAGCCTCATGGGCGGTATAATGAGGTTTGGAGCATCTCAAACTAATGTTTCACCAACATTCTTTGGAATGATTATCCTAGCTTTCACCTTACTGATACTAGGTTTCATATACCACTCAAATCCAGAGGAAAGGAGTTTCGGCTATGCCCTTGCTCCCCTCGCGGTCCTAACGCTTATATTCGGAGAGTTTACTCATGACTATGGGCGTCTACCTTATATGGTTATCACTGGAGACACTGGGTATCCCGCTGAGCTATTTGTCAATAAACTCGTAGCCCTAAACCTGGGTAACATCGCAAGTGGACTCATACCAATTCTTACAATGTTACTGATATTTATTGGACTACTATATCTGTATCTTGTAAAGGGCTTTATTGAATAAACAATCTCTCATTCCCTCCATTTTTATATAACATAGTTATTCAATCATAAATAGATGTGGTTGGATATGGACAGCTGGAAAAATGTGGTTGAAAAAGGAATAACGGAATATAATAGATACAGGTCTCCGGAAGCCGTGGCTAGATTAAAGAAGGCGTCTGACAATATGTTTGTCGTTGAATTTAGAGGGACATATTGCCATACATGTGGATTCTACGACTACTTTGAGGATCTAATATATATTCTAGACGATCTAGGGCTGAAGACGAGGATATCAAAGATAATAGAGGAAGTTGACGGTGCGGAAGTGGAGTTTCGAGTTATAGATTAGGAATAGATAATTAATTCTTGAATGGAAAATGACTAAAAAAGATTTGATTAAAGACCTCCGTAGACTCCTCGAGGGTAAAGTTAAAAACATTGTAGATCTCCGGGTTAGAGAGTTTATCGAGATGAACTCAAAGAATCTAGACGTATTATTTAAAGAGCTATGTTTCTGTATCTTGACAGCGAATTTCAATGCCGAGAAAAGTATTAGGATTCAGAGGGAGATAGATGATGGATTCTTAACCTACAGCGAGGAGCGTTTGAGTAGAGAACTTAGAAGACTTGGCCATAGGTATCCGAATGTACGGGCACGGTATATTGTCGAGGCTAGAAGTCATCTCGAAGACCTGAGTAAAGTACTTGCATCAAATGATGCACGAAGTATCCGTGAGTGGCTCGTTAAGAACATTAAGGGCCTTGGCTATAAGGAGGCGAGTCACTTCTTACGAAACATCGGTTTTCTAGATGTCGCTATAATAGATTATCATATAGTTGATGTTCTTGTTAAATATAATGTAATAGATAGGCCTAAGAGACTGAATAGAGCCAAATATCTCGAGATAGAGAATATGCTGAGGGATATCGCTTTGGAAGTCGGGTTAAAGCTTGGTGAACTTGACTTATACCTATGGTATATGGAGACTGGTAAAGTTCTTAAATAGTGGTCTCTAATACGATTGACTTATTCCCGAGAGGAGGTAATTATAATTATTTAGGGTGGAGTCTATATGGGGTGTTTTGAGGGTAAGAATGTTCTTGTAACAGGTTCAACACGGGGGATTGGGAAGGCAATAGCCAAGATGTTTCTGGAGGAAGGTGCCTTTGTTATATTGAATTATAGGAAGAAGGATGATGTAGCGGCTGAGACGTATAAAGAGTTTAAAAGAATATCGGATAAGGTTCTGCTGGCCAAAGCTGACGTATCTAGAAGCGAGGATGTGGATAATATGTTCAGGGTAATTGAGTCAGAGCTGGGTGGTGTTGATATCCTCGTTAATAACGCTGGATTGGGGCTCGCATATCCCTTTACACAGTTTCCTGAGGATTTATGGGATAAATTGATTGCCATTAACCTTAGATCTGCTTTCTTATGTAGTAAACGAGCATCTAGATACATGATTAACAGGGGTTGGGGAAGGATAATCAACATATCTTCTGTAGCGGGCATCCTTGGAATTAGTATGTTATCTGCATATAGTGTTGCCAAAGCTGGTTTAATTGGGTTAACACGTGTACTTGCCATAGAGTTATCTCAATATAATATTACTGTAAATGCTGTTGCAGCTGGATTAGTAAATACTAAACTTGGGTTAAGTATCTTCAACCTATTATCTCAAGCCACGGGTAAAGAGATAGAGGAACTGTCACGGGAATGGGCTAAACGCCATACATTAATAGGTAGGATACTTGAGCCGGAGGAAATCGCTCGGGTAGTCCTGTTCCTCGCGGATGAGGCCTCATCCGGCATTACTGGTCAGGTGTTTATTGTGGATGGTGGGCAGACTATTGTAGAGGGAAAATTTGGATTAGACGACTTTATCTGAACCTAGTGAGAAGGGGATCGGCAGAGTTCTACCCCCTCATCTGATACTCTTATCTTCACTAGGCTCCAAATATCTATGCCTGTTTCTTCCTTAATTCTCTCAGCACCATTATAATCCTTTCTCTCGATAGCGACGAAAACTCCCTTAATGTCTGAACCATGCTTCTTAAGAGTTTTTATTGTCTCCAAGATAGTTGTTCCAGTAGATAATATAGAGTCTACTATAACGATAGACATTCCCGCCACCGCGGCAGGTAAATAAAGCGAGTCACTTTCACGCCTCACCTCTATCATCTCATCCAAGTACCTCTTTTTTCGGGCTATAAGGAGTGGAATCCTTGTTTTAAGTGATAATGCAGTTCCTATGTGGATTCCCATCGCCTCAAATGTAAGGATGTAATCAATCTTTCCCAGTCTCTTCATTTCCATGCTCATAATATCCGCTATTGCGTCAACTACATCTGGTTCAACAGGATATACACCAGTGGATATAGGATTATATATATAGAAATATTCTCTTCCCCTATATATGATCCTCTTAACTTTGGATGAAACAACTACATTAATTATCTTCCTAATTTTGTTATTTGGAGCTTTATCCTCCATTCTAATCCAGCCCAAGGATCTTTTTAAGACCTTTCTTCTTGCTGACCTCAACCGTAAGGATACCGTTATTATAGTTAAATGATAGTATCTCGTTTGAAGCATCTTTAGGAAGTGCAACTGCCTCGATATACCTCTTATTCTTTCCAGCTGCTTTTATTATAAGCTTCCCCTCCACTATATCAAGTGAAATGCTTTTCTCATCGACTCCAGGTAAGTCAACTACAACAAGATACTTTCTTCCTTCATCAATTATATCAGCCTCAGGCTTCCTCTTCTCCGGCCTAATGCCCTGTGGACCACCTATTTCTCTAAAAACTGGTTTCCCATCTGGCCCAATTGTAAGGGAAAAGCCTTTCACAACTGGTTTACTGGGTTCAATCTTATCAATTTCCTTAAACATCCTCTCGAACTGTTTAATCATCTCTTTAAACATCTTCTCAAAAGGGTCTTCCTCCCACCAATCGTCTCCTGACATCTATTCCCTCCTCTTTCTCAATATACTAAATGATGTAGGCCCTTATTTATCAAGGTAAATAGTATTTTAATACTTCTTCTCTATAACTGTTGCTGCGACTATCAACCCATCCCATACAGGTGCAAATGGAGGTGCATATGCGAGATCAAGCATCTTAAGTTGTTCAGTGGTGAAACCCGCTGTTACCGCAGCCGCCATAGTGTCTATCCTTGCCAGCACACCGCTTGGGCCTATTATCTCCGCGCCAAGAACTCTATGTGAGTCTTTATCAGCCACAAGTCTAATATTCATCTTTCCATACCCTGGATAGTAATGGCTTTTATTCGGATGTGTAATATCCACTGCAACAGCGTCAAACCCATTTTCCAATGCTTCTCTAAGCGATAACCCCGTTTTACCTACTTCTAAATCAAAGACCTTCATAATTGACGTCCCAACTACACCTGGGAACTCGGCACGTCCTCCAGCTATGTTTTCACCAACAACCCTCCCCATCTTATTCGCCGCTGGCGCCAGTGGATTATAAACTGGCTTATTCGTAACTAAATGTATCGTCTCAACAAGGTCTCCAGCAGCATATACATCTGGATCTGAAGTCCTCATAGATCTATCCACTTTAACTCCCCCTGTTACTCCAATTTCCAAGCCTATCTTCTCGGCAAACGCTGTGTTAGGCCTCACTCCCGTTGCGAGTAAAACTAAGTCAACCTTATAACTATCCTTCTCAGTAACTATCTCCTTTATTCTCTCTCCACCTTCAAATGCAACTACCTTCTCAGATAGATGGAGCTCTACACCTTTATCTATCAACTCTTTCTTAACTATTTCAGAGGGCTCCGGGTCAAAGCTTGGCAGGACCTGATCCAACATCTCTATCATAATTACCCTCTTACCTAATGCACGGAATGCCTCAGCCATCTCTAGGCCAATATAGCCTGCGCCCACGATCCCTATGACACTGGCTCCCAGCGTTTCCTTATACAGTTTCTCAGCATCCTCCAGTGTCCTCAGGGTATGTATTCCATCAAGTTCAACACCCTTTATAGGAGGTATCAAGGGTCTACCTCCCGTGGTTAACACGAGTTTATCATAATATACCTTAACTTCTCTTCCCGTATCTAGGCTAATGGCCAGAACACTCTTCTCAGACGGGTCTATATCTATAACTTCATGGCGTATCTGGACATCCAGCCTTCTTTTCTTCCTGAAATACTCAACAGGGTAATAGGTAAGGTCATCTAGGCTCTTAACCATTCCCTGGAAATAATATGGAATTCCACATGGCGCGTATGAAACATATCGACTTTTCTCAAAAATGGTTATATCTAGTTCGGGCTTCATCCTCTTAGCTTTGGCTGCTGCAGCCATCCCCGCGGCAGATCCACCTACTACAACTACCTTCAACATCACCACCAAAACATCATTATCAAAAGGGGGGAAATAAAGGACAATAGATATATTGATTTAGAAAATATAAACAGCGTTATATTATCATTTAGGTAATAAATATCTAGATTAAAGTCTCTAGTAGAAGCATTGCTGCAAAGCCTATTATTAATCCTATCGTGGCTATATCTTCATTTCCATGCCTAAATGTCTCGGGTATCACCTCATGACTAACTACAAAAATCATTGAACCAGCTGCAAAACCCAGTATGAGGGGAAGTAGTGCTAGGGAAGTAGAGGTTATGAATACAGGTATCACAGCCATCAGTGGTTCGGAGACGCCGCTTAAGAATCCGATTCCCATAGCCTTCTTAATATCTTTTCCAAGCCCTACTAATGGTAAGGCGACCACGAGTCCCTCTGGGATGTCTTGTATACCGATTGCTATGGCGGTTAACACACCATCTCTAATACTATATGAAATACTGGCTCCTACAGCTAGTCCCTCTGGAAAATTGTGGATCATCATCGCTATTATAATCATCCAGACGGCCTTCTCCCTCTCGATGAGCGGGTTTGAACCCTTTTCCCCCTTCAATACATGGTGATGTGGCATGGTTTTTTCAATAATTAGAACAGTGAATGCCCCTAGGATAAAGCCTGTTAAGACGCTTATTACTCCCTCCATTTCTATTCCAGGGATTAGTAGGCTTGTGAATGAGGTCACGATCATTATCCCCGCTGAAAATCCGAGTCCAACGTCGATCAAGCCTTGGGTAACTCTCCTTCCAAATATGGACGGTAGCGTACCTAGGAATGTTAGTAGTAGACAGATGCTTCCAGCTAGGAATGCAGCTATATATAGATTCCCCATACTAAGAGTCTCTATGGATTTTATTAGCCACTCTATAACCATATCAGGATGACCTCTATAAACCTATAAAACTTATTGAGTATAAGCATAAAAAGATAGCCTGGCACAGTATTATTTGTTTTCCAGAAGAAGAAAAAATTAGGGGGAAGGTTACTTACCCTTGAACTTAGGCTTTCTCTTCTCCATAAAGGCAGTTACCCCTTCAATAACATCTTCGGTGCTGAAGGTGAGTCCAAAGAATACTGATTCTAATGCTTCTCCATGCCATAGATCTGTCTCCATACCGAATTGTATGGAGTATTTTGCTGCTAGTAATGCTAATGGCGGTTTCTCCGCGAGTTTCAACGCGAACTTCCTTACCTCGTCTTCAAGTTTCTCCGGTGGAACGACTCTATCTACAAGCCCTATTTTTAATGCCTCTGACGCGGGGATCATGTCTCCAGTGTATATTATCTCCTTAGCCTTAGAAAGGCCCACTAGCCTCGGCATTCTTTGAGTCCCTGCTGCACCAGGTATTATTCCTAGGTTTATCTCTGGCTGACCCAGCATGGCAAGTTCAGACGCGAATCTAAAGTCACCGCTCATTGCCAGCTCCATCCCGCCGCCGAGAGTGAATCCGTTGAGCATCATTATAACCGGTTTTGTATAATACTCAATCTTGTTGGTTATCTCCTGGAACCTCCTTGAATATATCGCAGCCTTGAATGGCGTTATACCCATGAACGCCGTTACATCGGCGCCGGCGCTAAATGCTCTTCCAGAACCTGTTATAACCACTACCCTTACCTTATCGTCTTCCTCCAACTCATCCATAACGTTACTCAGTTCTCTAAGCAGGTCTATTGTGAGGGCGTTGAGTTTCCTAGGTCTATTCAGGACTATCCAAGCTATGGGGGGCTCATACCTTACTATAAGGTTCTCCAGCTTCTTCTCCTCCACCTTAGGATACTTGTAGAATCCTTCACCGGTCTTTCTTCCTAGCTTGCCCTCCTCCACCATCTTCTTAAGGAGTGGGTCTGGTGTATATTCTTTCCAGCCAGTTTCCTTCTTCATACGTTCCAGTGTCTCAACTACTCTGTCAATTCCATAGTCATCCGCGTATTTTAATATGCCCTTAGGATATCCCAGGCCTAGTTCCGTTGCCTTGTCGATATCATCCCTAGTGCCTATCCCTTCTCTCAATAGCCATGCGGCCTCGTTTATCGCTGGTGCGATAAGCTCTACTTCATCGACCTTCTCACCGGCATCCTTGGGAATATTTGGTCTAGAATATTTTCCGGGTTGTGGATACTGGTAGAAGCCTTTTCCAGTCTTGACGCCATATTCACCGGCCTTGTACTTCTCCTCGAATAACGGGCATGGTGTAATATCTGTTCCTCTCTCCATTATTGCCTTAGCAACTAGATACATGACGTCTACTCCAGAGTAGTCTGACAGCTCGAATGCCCCCATTGGGAAGCCGAGTTTATACTTTACCGCTGAATCCACCTCCTCTACAGTAGCCTTCTTATTGGCTACCATCCAGCAAGCTGCACTGAGGAACCTCATTAATATTCTGTTTACGATGAATCCGGGTACGTCTCTATTGACCATCACGGGCTGTTTACCGAATTTCTTCGCAAGATCATATGTTATCCTCGCTGTGAGGTCTGAAGTCTTGTCTCCCTTTATAATCTCCACTAATGGCATTAAAGGCGGTGGATTGAAGAAGTGCATCCCAACTACTTTATCTGGCCTCTTAGTTGCCGAGGCTATTTCAGTGATTGGAAGGCTACTAGTATTGGTAGCTAGAATTGCATGTTCAGGTGTAAGGTCATCAAGCTTGGCGAATATCTCTTTCTTCAACTCGATTTTCTCAGGAACTGCTTCAATGACGAAGTCGGCGCCCCTGACGACTTCCTCAAAGTCAAGGCTTGTATGTATCCTCGACATCACCGTCTCAACATCTTCTCTTACAGTCCCCTTAGAAGCTAGTTTATTGACACTCCACCTGATCTTATCAACGGCGTTTTTCAGGAACTCATCTTTTATATCGTATATCCAGACCTCGTATCCAGCTATCGCTGCGACTTCGGCGATTCCATGTCCCATTGTGCCAGCGCCTATAACCGCAATCTTCTTTATAGTCTCTACACTCGACATATCTCCTCACCGTTATACGATTCTTTATCTTATTAGGACGTCTATTCCCAATGTCTTCTTAAGCAACTGCCTTATCGTTGTAAGCCTCTGTATGTCGTTTGTACCTTCATAGATCGTTGTTATAACAGCATCCCTTAGATAATGCTCTACACCTGTCTCCTTATCTACACCGACTCCACCGTGTATCTTTATAGCTAAGTTAGCCACGCGCTCAGCAACTTCAGTTGCAAATGTCTTAGCCATAGAGGCTGCGAACACCGCCTCCTCCCTACCTTGATCGGCTAGGGTGGCCGCCCAATATGTTAGGAGCCTAGCCGCCTGTATCTCAGTCAGCATATCGGCTAGTTTGAAACTGACTCCTTCAAAGGCTATTATCTGACGACCAAAGGCTGTTCTCTGTAGTGAATAGTTAAATGCTTTCTCAAAGGCTCCCTGTGCTATTCCAACTGCCTGTGCTGCGATGCCTACTCTACTATGGTCATATGTATCAAGTAGTATCTTGAACCCTTCGTCCTTCGGAGGTATTATGTTCTCCTCGGGAACCTCTACATTGTCAAGAATTACCTCGCTTGGATGTTCTCCAGTCAATCCCATGACATCAAACCTAGAACCCACTTCAACTCCTGGCCAGTCTCGTTCTACTATGAATACGGTTATTCCCCACCATCTCTTTCTCTTATCAGGTGGTTGGTTTGTTCTTGCTGATACGACGAAATACTTGGCTTTATCAGCTCCTGTTATGAATATCTTCCTGCCGTTTATAATGTATTTATCTCCTTTCTTCTCTGCTGTTGTCTGTATACCTGCTACGTCGCTACCAGCAGCCGGCTCTGTACTTGCGTGTGCAGCAAATACTTCTCCCCTGGCCACAGGTGGGATATACTTTTTCTTCTGCTCCTCTGTACCGTACCTCAGCACTGGATAGGTAAAGAGGCCGTTTACCAGTAGGCCTGTTCCATATGCTGGTAAGGCCCTGGACAACTCCTCCATCAGTATAGCGGTTAACAGAGTTCCTCCGCCCTGTCCATCGTATTCCTCAGGTATTCCGACGCCTGTGAAGCCCATCTCAATACCCTTCTGTATCAAGTCCTCAGGTATCTCACCGCTTTTTTCTACCTCGACCACCCTCGGCATGACTTCATTGTCAACGAACTGTCTAACAGTCTTCCTGAAAAGCTCCTCCTCGTCTGTTAAGGTTATGGAGAAATCCTTTATGTTCCCAAATGGAAATACCATCTTCTACAACACCTCAGATATACTATAATAAGTATCCAAAATAAATTAATTGATTAGTTTATAATTTATTTACTAAAATGATAGGAAATGGTTTAAAATGAATATATAAATATTTTTAAAAATATCCTTTTGAAACAAATTATTAGAATAATATTTATAATCATTCTAAAATCCTGTAAATTATTAAAGTTGTAAATAAAGAAAGAAGGGGAGACAAGGTATTTATTCTATTGGAACCCACTCGTAAGTATAGTAGTTCTCTGGCTCCCTCTTAACAATCTCTAGCTTTAGCTTCATCCCTATCTTCAGCTTACTCGGATCCTTCTCCCTAATCCATGCAGTGACGTTAACTCCCTCTGGAAGTCTTGCGATGCCTACTATGTAGTCATCATAATGTGCAAATGAGTATGGCTTAACATTTATCTGAGTAAATGTAAGTAGTGTGCCTTCCTTTGATAGTTCTATCCATTCAACCTCGCTATCTATGCATTTTGGGCAGTCCTTTTGAGGTGGGAAGAACACTTCTCCACATTCTTTACATTTGGTGCCTAATAGCTTGCCATCTGCCAAGGCATTGAAAAACTCCTTAATCTTATCAATGCTAATAATGAACTTAAGTGTGACTTCACGCTGATCCACCCATAATGCCTGTCCAGTCTTCATGTCCGGTACCATTGGGAGTCCCATGCTCTTCTTCATGCTCTCTACAAAACTATAGAACTGTTTCATCTGCTCCTCCATCATATCCTTTTGAGTCTTCTTATCTTCACTCACCCCAATTCACCCCCTTGGCTTAGATAGGGATAATATAGTTATGTATGCATAGTGCCCTGTTCCACCTATATTATGGGCTAGTGCATAACCATTTTTAATAGGTGCCTGTCTATCCTTCTCGACTCTATTCTTCAATTGATTAGTTAGCTCAGCTATCATACCTTCTCCCGTGGCTCCAATAGGATGTCCCTTGGCTTTTAATCCGCCGCTTAGGTTCACTGGTATCTTACCACCTATATACGTCTGCTCTTCCCTAACTAGTTTAACCCCCTCTCCTCTCTTTGCGAATCTCAGGTCCTCATAGGCCAGGATCTCGGCTATTGTGAAGCAGTCATGTACCTCGGCAACGTCTATGACCTTAGTGGGGTCATCCATATCGATACCTGCTTTCTTATAAGCCAGCTCAGCCGCTAGGGTACCCGCCTCTAAGCTGGTGAACGTAGTCCTCTTACTCAGGTTAGAAGTTCCCGTCGCATGACCGATTCCAGCTATCCACACCGGTGTATCTGTTAGCTGCTTGGCCACCTTCTCATTAGCCACTATGACTGCAGTGGCGCCATCTGTGATCGGGGAACAGTCGAAGAGTTTAAGGGGCCATGCGATATATCTAGAGGCCATACATTTCTCGACAGTTATCTCCTTCTGGAACTGAGCCTTCGGGTTTCTAGCTCCATAGTAATGGCTCTTCACAGCCACTTTACATAGGTCTTCCTCTGTAGCACCATATTTACTCATGTATGCAGTGGCGTATAATGCATAGTATCCTGGGAATGTTAGTCCAAAGTTATGGAATTCCCAGAAGTAGTTTCCTGCCCTACCGATAAACTCTACAACCGTAGGTGTAGGCGACTCGTTCATCTTCTCTATACCGACCGCCATCGCTATATCTACGTGTCCTGAAGCCACTATGTCATGGGCAAGTTTCACCGCTGCACTTCCTGATGCACATGCAGCCTCGACCCTCACCGTTCCCTTTGGGGCCAATCCACTATATTCAGCTATGACTACCGCCGGCAGAGGCTCACTGCTCCATCCCCCAGCATTGCTCACCACGACATATTCTATATCCTTCTGCTCTAAACCAGCATCCAGTAAGGCCTGTTTAATAGCCTCCCATGCTAGTTCTGGCATGTTGACATCGTTTCTAACGCCGAATTTCGTATGTCCAACACCGACTATCGCTACATTTTCACCCATTATGTTTACACCCCAGGAAATTATTGACCCAGTTTTCTCAAATGCAAATTAAATATTAGTTAAAAGTGGTTTTTAACCAATTAAATATATTTCACGCCTTTTTGAAAACAGGTATGACTCAATTAGAACGTCTATTTGATATATCTTGCCCAATTATTTATACTTTATATGTATTATTTCAATTAAATCAGTCTATTCATATCTTATTTATTGTAAGGTGATTGTAGATGGTTGAAGAGGTTGCCAAGAAGTTTATGGAGGTCTATGAGAAGGCTAAGGAGAAGATGGGCGATGAGATGGCTACATGGAACAAAGTCTTTCAGTTCGAGATTACGGGTATGGATCCGTTCTATATAGAGTTCAAAGGCGGAGAGCTGAAGTTTGAGAGCGGTAAGCATCCAAGTCCCCTGGCGACGTTGATGATGGAGAAAGATGTATTGATGAAGATTCTAAATGGCGAGCTTGACGCCATGGCTGCCTTTATGAGGGGCATGATGAAGATTACAGGAAACGTTATGGAGACTGTAAATCTGAGGAAGATGTTTGAGGCAATTAAAGAGTAGAAATTTTTCTCTATTCCTTTTTTCATTGTTCTAGATAATTCTTTATTATATAACTATACTATTTAGTTTTGTATGAGTCCTAGAAAGAAGAAGGTTGCTGATGATAAGGGTATATTCGAGAAATGGATATTATCCAAACCATGGGTCAAGAATTATGATGAAGGCACGCCAGAGACGATAGAGATACCGGAGATCCCCTTATACGGCCTCTTAGATATGGCTTATAAGGAAGGTTCTGACCATACTGCCCTGATCTTCATGGGTAAGAAGCTTACATATAGAGAGCTCTACATCGACTCTGAGAGATTTGGCCGAGCCCTTCAAGATACCTTTGATATTAAAAAGGGTGATAAGGTAGCTATTTACCTGCCTAACTCACCCCAGTTTGTAATAGCATATTATGGGGGCCTAAAGGCTGGTGCCATAATAACGCCTATGAACCCCCTTTATACCGCAAGGGAAGTAGCCCATCAGCTTAAGGACAGTGGTGCCAAGATACTAGTTGCCCTAGATCTGTTCAAAGAGAATGTCGAGAAAGCGATTTCAGAGGTCGATATTGATGCAGTTATATATACTGGCGTCGACGATTATCTACCTGGCTTGAAAGCAATTCTATATCGGACTTTTATGAAGAAGGTTAAGGTTCAAATCGACCGCGAGAAATTCTATTCCTTTAAGGAGCTCATGAAATCAGCATCACCAGAGGTATCCAGACCCCCTATTAAGCCGAAGGAGGATATCGCAGCCCTAATGTATACTGGTGGTACAACGGGTATCCCTAAGGGTGCGATGTTAACCCACTATAATCTAGTGGCAAACGTGTATCAGATCGACTCTTGGCTCTTCAGAGGCAGGAAGAAGAAAGATATTTATGTTGGGTTACTGCCATGGTACCACATTTATGGCCAGACCACAGTCTTGCATTCAGCGATCAATAGTATTGGAACGATTGTTGTACTCCCCAAGCTTGACCTAAAGGAGCTACTGGAGTCCATCCAGAAATATAAGGCGAATGTATTCCACGGTGTACCGACACTATACTCGTTGTTAATCAATTATGATGATATAACTAAATACGACCTAAGTAGTGTTGAGGCGTGTGTAAGCGGAGCGGGGCCGTTGCCAGTTGCAGTTGCCAAGAAGTTTGAGGAGATAACAAAGGGAAGGATAAGAGAGGGATATGGCCTCACTGAAACCAGTCCAGTGACTCATGTCAATCCTATTTACGGTAAATACAAGTTTGGTAGCATAGGCCTACCAGTCCCAAACACCTTAGCTGGTATAGCTGATCCAGATAAGCCGGTATTCTTACCTCCCAAAGAGGTGGGTGAACTCGTTGTATCAGGGCCACAGGTCATGCTTGGATACTATAATATGCCTGAAGAGAATGAGGCTGTGTTCTTCGAGAAATTCGGGTTTAGATGGTTCAGAACTGGGGACATGGCGTACATGGATGAAGAAGGATACTTCTATATTGTGGAGAGGAAGAAGGACTTAATTAAGTATAAGGGATACAGCGTATACCCAAGGGAGGTTGAGGAGGTCTTATATTCGCATGAGGCTGTTGCAGAAGCAGCTGTAGTAGGAATTCCAGATGAGAAGGTCGGTGAAATAATCAAGGCATTTGTAGTTCTGAAGCCTGAGTATAAAGGTAAGGTATCTGATGAAGACCTTAAGAAGTTCCTTAAGGAGAACCTGGCTCCCTATAAGGTGCCGAAGATCATCGAGTTCAGAGACGAGTTGCCTAAGAGCACGGTAGGCAAGATACTTAGGAGAGTATTGAGAGAGGAAGAGATTAAGAAGAAGTCTGGTTAACTCCTCTAATTTTTTATTTTTTAATTTTCTATGTAATGTTTTTCCAATAGTTTTTACATGGCTATATATTAGCCTATGTATTTATTACATATAGTCATCTTTTTTTGTTTACTCGTTAACCTCTAATATTTTAAGGTGTGTAATGGAGGAGTTTATGAGGTGATTACTTAAATGGATATAGCTGTTCTAGTAAAAGCTTCCCTGGATGTGAACATGATCAAGGCTGATTCAGAGGGGAGAATACTGCTTGACTCAATTCCTCTAGCGATTAGCGAGTATGACAGAAACGCTGTTGCAGAGGCTGTTCGGATCAAGGGTGAACTAGGGGGGAGAGTTGTAGCGTTCTCGGTGTTGACATGGGGGCCGGCTGATAAGAGGGCCAAAGAAATTGAGAACGTGATGAGAGAGGCGCTGGCCTTGGGAGCTGACGAGGCGCATGTAGTTGTTGACGACGCAATACTACCTAGCGACGTCTCGGTAACCGCTGAGACACTTAGTAATTTGATCAAAAAGACGGGGGACTTCGGCCTTATCCTAGCTGGTGAAGGATCTATGGACATGATGTCGGCACAGCTTCCTGTAAGAATAGCCTATAAGCTGGGGTATCCGGTGGCTACATTCGCGAGGAAAATTGATGTGATAAATGGTGCTGTAAAGGTTACAAGAGATCTTGAGGATGTTCTTCAGGTTGTTGAGCTTCCTCTACCTGCGGTAGTCAGTGTTACTGGGGAGATAAACCAGCCACGTTTACCCACCTTACTACAGATCAGGAAGTCATTTGCAAAACCCTATAAAGCATACACCATTAGTGAGATTGGCATGGATACGCCAGAGAAACTATTCCCGTTCGACGACATAAAACTGGTCACAGTCTCTAGGAAGAACATGATAATCGAGGGTGAGAACCTCGAAGAGATCGCTGAGAAGCTTATAGATAAATTAATTGAGGAAGGAGTGGTGAGGGTGTAGGATATGAAGGCGTTGGTAATCGGTAACAAAACATCTCATTTGGTTGATGGACTCGGGTTTATACAAGCTTTAAGCAGTGAGACTGGCGTCTCCATAGAGGCATATGGATTGTTATACGGTGGAGGGGCTGAGGAGACAAAGGGATTTACAAAGATATTTTCTATGCCAGAGGCTTCTCCAGAGGCCGTGGCTAACACGGTGTCAAAACTAATTGAGAAAATGACATTGGAGATGGTCATAGCGCCCGCTGAGAAAAACGGTACAGAGATACTCTCTAGAGTTGCTTCTGTATATGACATGCCGATGATCACCGAGGTCTCTGGAATATCAAAGGCTGGGGAAAATACGTATCTAGAGCGTGCGATAATGGGTGGTAGAGCCACCGCATTATACAGGTTTAAGACGCCTATGGCGGTTACTGTCCCAGCTAAGAAATTCAAGGCATCTGAGTCTGGAGCCACTCCCGAGTTTGAAGAACTACAGGTCATAGATGGTGTCACTAAGGTGGTGGAGGTTCTCCCTAAGGAGAAGGGCGCCGTTGATCTAGAGGCTGCAGATGTGATTGTAGGCGTTGGGAGAGGTTTCAAAGCGAAGGATGACTTGGCGATGGCGTTTGAGTTAGCGGAGCTTCTAGACGGCGAAGTTGGGTGTTCGAGGCCGGTGGCGGCTGACTTCAAATGGCTAGGAGAGGATCGATGGATCGGTATCTCAGGTAAAAAGATAAGGGGTAAGCTATACATTGCAGTAGGTATATCAGGCGCGCCTCAGCATATAATGGCTGCAAGTGACACCAAGGTAATAGTCGCTGTGAATAAGGATAAGAATGCGCCGATCTTTACATTCTCTGACTATGGAGTCGTCGCGGATCTATATCAGTTCCTGCCAGTGTTTATCAAAAAGCTTAAGGAGAAGAAGGGAGTCTAATCCTTATTTTTTATTATTATATATTTTAGAGATATTTTGTTTTTTCATACTGGGGATGACGTGTAGCGCTCTTTTAAGGGCTTAGACAGAAATATTGTATTAAGGAGGGGGTTGGGGTTGAGCCATAATATCTATATTGAGCATTTCCTATATGTCGAGGAGATTGAGCTACTGGTCTATATATCCCTAATCTTGGGAACAGTGATATTCCTATATGGGATATGGAGAGCCTATAATAGATGGACTTATGGAGGGGAGAGGCCGAGTATTGACAATCTAGGTCTTAGGATAAACAACTTTATAAAATATGGATTACTACAGAAAAAGGTGTTATATAGGCCTTATGAGGGTGTTATGCATTTACTGATATACATAGGTTTTATAATTCTTCTTATAGGAACAGTATTAAGGGCTTTAGAAGCGGATTTAACTCTTAAACTATTCGGAATAAGGCTGTTGACTGACGGTCCCTATTTATTATTCAAGCTTGCTCTGAATATAGCTGGGATATTAGCCATTATCGGTATCCTAATGGCTTTCGCAAGGAGAATATTCTTCAAGTCAAGATACCTACCGAATGATGTCGAGGATAATTTGATTCTATTCATACTCCTTGTGATCTTATCCACTGGATATGTCTTGGACACCATATCCACAGCTGCATATAGAATGGACTGGATTAATGGATGGGATCCTGTGGGCATAACACTAGTCAAATACTTTTCGTCTCTACCAGATATCCAATTTATATATAAAACGATATGGGCTATTCACTTGCTGCTAGCGGTTTTTATGGTGGCTTATCTTCCTTATACAAAGTTATTCCACATTATTGCAGGCGGTGTCTTAAACACTTTTTTTGCCAGGACATATGCTCCACAGGAGTTCCAGCCTATCCCGGATATAGATGAAGTTGTTGAGAAGGGTGGGACACCAGGTGCAGGTAAGTTAATGGATTTCTCGTGGAAACAGAGGCTAGACTATGATGCATGTATAAAATGTGCGCGGTGTACAGACAATTGTCCAGCTGCCTTAAGCGGAAAACCCCTGAGCCCAATGGATCTAATGCTGAGCCTTAGGAGGCTGATGGACAGGGGTATATTTGATGATGAACTAGTGCCCAAGTATATCGAGGATGACGTAATATGGTCATGTGTCACCTGTGGGGCGTGTGTATATCAGTGTCCAATGCTGATACATCACGTAGAATCCATCGTCGACATTAGAAGATATCTCCTTGGAAAGGGCGAGGAGGTTCCAGAAGAGGTTCTACAGGTATCATACAACTTGATGAGATACGGTAATCCAATGGGTAGTAATCCAGCGGATAGAGAGCAGTTTATACAAGAGCTTGTCGATGAAACTGGCGTTGAAATAGCTGAAGGAGGTAAGAAATATGACTACATATATTGGATGGGTTGCCAGACATCTTATGACCCCGCCGACAAGACGATCGCCAAATCTTTGTTGAAACTACTTGTATCAAGTGGTTTGAAAGTCGCTGTATTGCCCGAGGAGAACTGTTGCGGCGAACCAGCTAGGAGGATCGGGGATGAGTTGATGTTCAAAGAGCTGGTGAACATGAATAAAGAACTACTTGGCAGATATAGTTTTGACAAGCTATTGGTGAACTGTCCTCATGGCTATAATGTCTTCAAATATGAGTATCCCTATTTCGGTGTAGAGCTGGATGTAGTGCATCATTCACAGCTTCTGGCTGAGTTAATCAGCAAGGGACAGTTAACCGGGTTAAATAGCTTCGACGAAAATGTGACGTATCATGATCCATGTTACCTTGGAAGATGGAACAATGTATATGAGGAGCCTAGGGAGGTCATTAAGAAAGTCGTGGGGGATAAGCTGATTGAGATGAATAGATCTCGGGAGCAGAGCTTCTGCTGTGGAGGCGGTGGAGGACACTTGTTCTTCGAGATAAAGAGGGGAGAGAGGATAAGTAGGATGAGAACCGATGAAGCTATATCCACTGGAGCTAAGAGGCTATGCGTAGCCTGTCCTTTCTGTAAAATAATGTTGAAGAGCGAGGCTGGCGATGACATTGAGGTAATCGACATCGCGGAATTACTGGATAGGAGTAGGTCCCAAGATGCAGAATAGGAAAAACATCCTAGATCCCTTTTTTTTTTTCATTATTTTAATTATGTAAAATGGACTTAAAATTGATTTAAGGATATTATTTTATTTAATATGAGTAATAGAGTTGTTTTGGCCAAGGTTTTAGTTGGAGTCGTTATACTCCTCCTACTCTTCGGAGCTGTTAATATGGTCTCTATACTGCAGAAAGTCATTAATCCAGTGCTAGGTCCACTGGGCGTAATCCCTGTCTCAGGCTCAATGAACATAGACATACTAGTCCCCTATCTTGAAGGAGATGTGATTGTCAAGTATGACAACACCGGGATCCCGTATATAGAAGCCAGTTCTCCAAAAGATCTATATCTCGTGTTCGGTTTTATTCAAGCTAAGGATAGGCTCTTCCAAATGGATCTGATGCGGAGATACGCCTTAGGCAGGTTAAGCGAACTCTTCGGCCCAGACTTCATAGAGACAGACAAGCATTTCAAGGTGATAGGATTACACCGCGCCGCTGGTGAATCATATAATGCCATAGTATCTAATTCATCCTTCAAGGATCTCTTAACATACATGCTGGCTTATACAGAAGGAGTCAATCTATTTATAGAGTATGCAAAGGAACGGCATGCACTCCCGCCTGAATATTACCTATTAGGTGCGGAGCCTGAGCCATGGACTCCAGTAGACTCTCTTGCAATTGGAAGGCTTATCTCATGGGGATTAGCTGGAGGCACACAAGACCTACAGCTCTTATCATTTCTTGAGGCAAATGGCTATGAAGCATTACTGGAGCTAGATCTATTAAACGCCAGTCTAAACCTACCAATATTAAGCTCCTTCAGCGTCTCCAGTAAGGTGCTTGCCCATACATCCTACGCGGCACCCCCGAATACCTTGGATTCATTGAAGGAGTTAATCAGGGTGTTTGAAGAGAATGAGATGCTTATTAGGAGGATAACTGGGCTGGCGATGTCAAATAACTGGGTTGTGTCTGGGAAGATTACCGACACTGGATATCCGCTGTTGGCAAATGACCCGCATTTAAGCCTCCAAGCTCCTCCCGTGTGGTATGAGGCTGAGTTGATATTCAAGGGTAGGACGACGGTTTTTGGTGTCACGTTTCCAGGCATACCTTTCATAATAATAGGGCGAAACACTCATGTAGCGTGGGGCTTTACAAATGTAGGTGCAGACGTCCTCGACTTCTACTACTACAAGTGGAATGGTGAGCGATACCTCTATAACGGGATGTGGCTCGAGCCCAAACGTGTCCATGAAGATATAAATGTAAATAATAATGGTGTCCTCGAGACTATTCCGTTTACGGTGAACATCACGGTTCACGGGCCACTATATGAATATAAAGGGATAAAATACGCCATGCAATGGACTGGGCATCTTCCTACACTGGAGCTCGTCGCCTTCTACTACTATAACTTCGCGGAAGACATCTATGACATGATAAATGGAGCCAGGTACTTCTCTGTCCCAGCCCAGAACCTCGTAGCGGCGGATGACAAAGGCAATATACTATATTATCCAGCAGGGTTATACCCGATTAGAGGTAACCGTCCAGTGATCACAATAGGAGATATCGAGATTCCTAACATGGGCTTCTTGCCGTTTAATGGAAGCGCTGGAGAGGGAGAATGGATTAGCTTTATACCATTCGAGGATATTCCCCATGCAATTAACCCCGAGGAGGGCTTTGTCGCTACAGCTAATAATAGGCTTGTCCCCAGTGATTATCCATACTACCTTGGTTGGCGCTGGGCAGATCGATATAGATATGAGAGGATCGCCTCTCTTATCCAAGAGACGTTGGCTGAGAAGGGGAGGATATCGATAGAGGATATGATGCACATACAAAGGGATATACATAGTCTGAGCGCAGACTATCTATTACCTATGATGCTACAGCTAGTAAATAGAGCTTCGCTTACGGAGGATGCTGTGCAGGCGCTTAACCTACTGAGTGGGTGGGATAGGGAGATGAACTCAGGCCAGGTTGCCCCGAGTATATACGTCGCATGGCTATACAACCTCCATAGGGGGCTTTGGGGCGACGAGGCGGAGAAAGCTGGTGTTGGAGTGGGGCTGATACCCATGGAGACCACTGAATACTACCTTAGAATGGCTATCGACAACAGCCTACCAATTAGCTACACCCGGTGGATTGGCGGCGATATTAGGATACTCCTTGCCAATGCCCTTAATGAAGCAATCAATCAACTAAAGAGCGAGTTTGGAGATGACGTGGATAACTGGAGGTGGGGTAATGTTTTACGATACCGTATAAAACATCCTGTAGGAGACATACTCTCTTGGCTGAATTATCCCGAATATGATGGGCAGGGCGGTCTATACACGGTATGTGTAGCTGGTTTTAACCCGGAGAAGATGCCGTACATAGTTGGCGGGGCATCGAGCATTAGGTATATAGCTAATCTACAGCCAGCGGGTGAAAACAGTCTCTGGGGCTATATAGTGTTACCGGGTGGTAATAGTGGCAATCCCTTTAACAAACATTATTATGATCAGCTGGAGACATGGGTAAACAGGGGGTATTACGAGATAATTATGGTAGGCTCCCTGAGTGAGCTGCAGGACTTTGACTATATGCTTGTATTTAGGGGAGGTGGATGAAGATGAGGCGTATAATCATTAGAGTATCGAACCTAGTTGCAGGGATGTTCATATTGCTAGCGACGCTAAATATATATCTGAGTGGGTATGAAGTCATTATTGGGGCGTTCTTAGCAGGGTTGATAGCATCATATAGAGAAGAGAAGGCATCGATAAGTATATGCATGGCCATAGCCTCAGTACTCTTGTTCTACCTAGTTATGACCGCCTACTACTACTTATTAAATCCATATGGCGTTATGGTCATGTTTAAAACAGGTCCCTTACTATATGTTCCGATAGTCGTCTCAATAATAGCCGCATTCTGCGGCGGCCTTATAGGCAGCGTATTATATCCACGTCTAAAAACAGGTTCTCCCTAACCACTTTATTTTTATCTAAACAACATTTTTCTATATGATGATGGGTGAGACTGTATTTCTTGCAGGAGCAGGTTTAATGGGAACGGATATCTCTCTTCTATATGCAAACGCAGGGTATAAAGTGATTTTATTCGATATTTCTCGAGAAGCCCTGGAGAGAGCCGAGAAGCGTGTTAGAGAGGGTATTGATGATCTACGTAGGGCCGGGATACTGAGGTATGAGAATGCATATGAGAATATAGGGTATACCCTGGATATATCTAGGTCTAGAGAGGCGGATCTAGCTTTTGAAGCAGTTATAGAAGATGTTTCTATCAAGAGGAGGCTGTTCCAAGACTTGGAGAAGTATCTCGACAGGGATAGTCTATTTATATCGAATACCAGTAGCTACACTATTACGGAGATTGGGAGGCCCCTGGAGCATCCCCAGAGGCTTGTGGGAATGCACTTCTCCAATCCACCGATTTTAATGAAGCTGGTGGAAGTCGTGGGCGGTCTTGAGACGTCGGACGAAGCCATAGATAGGATACTTGAGATTGGTAGGGAGATTGGGAAGTCTCCTGTCGTTTTAGACAAGGAATGCAGGGGTTTTGTCCTTAATCGTCTGCTTTACGTCGCTTTTGTAGATGCTCTAATAAGGCTAGAGGAAGGAGTTAAGCCTCAGGACCTGGATCATGGCGTAAAAAACCTAGGTGTTCCATATGGTGTGGTAGAAGGAATGGATCTCATAGGACTGGATACAGTTAAGAGAATACTTGATAACCTGGTTGAGACGTATGGGGATAGATATAGTTATCCAAAGAATATTCTAGATGATAGGATTAAGAGGGGAGAATTGGGTAAGAAACGCGGCAAAGGATTTTATTCATGGAGTGGTGGTAAGGCTGTTATACCTGTGGGAGACGGTATAGACCCAACTAGAACTGTGGCTGTTGTCATCAACGAGGCATATAGGATACTCGATGAGGGTGTGGCTGACGAGAGGAAGATTAATGATATTTATCAGCTGGGTGTAAACGCCCCCGTAGGAATATTTGAGGTAGCACAGTTATTTGGTGAGGAATACCTAACTGACCTATTACTCGGCCTATACAAGGAGATTGGGCATCCAGTGTATAAGCCATATATCAGGGGATAAATATCCCAAGGCTAGTTATATAAAAAAGGGAGGGGGTGGATCCTAGTCCTTACTATGGGACTTGTATGAGTTCAATCACAAACCCTATCTTATCATATGTGTCTAGGTAAACCCATTTCACACCATATATCTCTCCTTCTTGGAGTATATCCACTCCCTTTTCAGTATATCTCCGTTTCTCTTTCTCAATGTCTTGGACATATGTTCCAAGGTGGTTAAGACCCTCTCCATGTTCCTCTAGAAAATCTGTGTAGAAACACTCGCCTTCAGCCTCAATCAGCTCCAACTGTATATTTCCAGTATGTGCCATGGCGATCTTCATCCTAATCTTCTTCGTCTCTCCACGATACAAAACCTCTAGACTAGGAATCTCCAGTTTTGTAAATGGTCCTAGCCCCATCTTCTCAAGCTCCTCAACCTTCTTATCCAAGTTATATACTACTAGGCCTATTTGATCGACTTTGTCGATCATCATACTATGCGCCTCCACCTTAAAATAGGATGGGGGAGTAATCACTCTGGGAACTCGACGCCCTCCATCCATAGATTTCCTAGTATCGCTAGGTCAGGAGGCTCCATACTTATTTCCCTCGGTGTTATAACATCTATTAACGCAGGCTTATCCTGTTTATACGCTTCTTCCAAGGCAGGTCTAATCCCCTCTGGCTCCTCAACACGTATCCCGAACCATCCCATTCCCTCAGCTATCCTCGCATAATCCACGTCGCTGAAGTCCACTCCATAATAGTTTCCTTTATATAGCTGTTTCTGAACTCCTCTAATCATTCCATAGGCCCTGTCATTTAATATGATAACATGGATCTTTGTACCCAGCCTCATAGCAGTCTCCATCTCCTGTATGTTGAACATGAATGAGCCGTCTCCAGTCAATAGATATACCTCTCTATCCGGTTTAGCCAGCTTAGCGGCTATTGCATATGGCAGCCCCGTACCCAAGTGCCCCGAGTCACCTGCCCAGAGAAATGTCCGTGGCTCATATATCCTATTTAGATAATGTGCCCACACCGGGACGTTTCCACCGTCTAGGACGACGATAGAGTCTCTAGGGAAGAATTTCCTTACTTCATATACTGCTCGAAGTGGATGTATCCCGCCCCAGTCCTCCATCGCCATTTTCTCATATTCTTGGATCCACTCCCTCTCCATATCTTTGTATGTTGAGATATCTCTATCCATCTTATCTGTTAGCTTCCTAACCTCATCTATGAGTAGCCTAAGCGTCGTCTTAGCATCCCCAATTATCGCGAGATCGATAACCCTATTTAATGCAATGTTCTCAGGATCGATATCTATCTGGATAATCCTCTGTGTATCTGGCTCACCCCATGCAGGTGGCTTCCCCCAGAAGTCTAGGTCTCCAAGTCTACATCCGACTAGAAGCACTAGGTCAGCAGATGCCTGAGCCATCATTGCAGACACGTTACCCGGTATCAAGTATAGTGGATGGTCTTCTGGGAGAATGCCTTTCGCTATCATACTCGGCGTGACTGGTATCGAGAGGTACTCTGCCAGCTCCCTTACCTCCTCGTAGGCCCCTGACCATAACGCTCCTCCCCCCGCGTGTATAATTGGGTTCTCGGCCTCGACAAGCATCTTCGCAGCCTTCTTAATCAGCTCCATGTCCCCAACCGGGTTCTTCAACGCCCTATACCTATCCCTGGGCGGGATGAAGTTCTCTATATTAGGTACCTCAAGTTTCTTGAAGAGTACGTCGACTGTGAGATCAAGGTGGACCGGCCCCATCCTACCTCTATATGCTATTTTAACGGCTCGTTGAAATATTTCTGGGATTCTTGAGACGTTGTTGATTACTGCATTCCATTTTGTAACGGCCTTAAATAATTCATACTGATCGAGTTCCTGCATGCTCCCATGAGAGGGGTATGCCTTCCAGCTCTGGTGCTGGGCAGTCAATACAACCATAGGTATCCCATCTGCATATGCGGGATATACCCCTGGAACCAAGTCCGCGGCACCTGGGCCGACGGTTCCAACAGCCGCAGAGAGCTCTCCAGTAACCCTAAAATATGCGTCAGCCATATGTGCAGCCGCCTGCTCATGTCTAGTTAGAATAAACTCAATGCCTGCTTCTCTTCTTAGAGCGTCTAAAAATGGGGTCAATTCTCCACCAGGCACCCCAAACACATATTTTATACCCTCTCTAACCATAGCCTTCGCGAGGATCTCTCCGCCAGTTAGAGTATGCAAAAAAACCACCTCAAAAATGGAATATTCATGCTATGGATATATAAGATATGCCTGATTAATCCATTAAAATTAACTTTGTGAAAAATTTATGTGATTGATGTTAATAGAATATTTTTGCCTAATCCAAATAAACATTTGTAGTTTTAAAAAGGCATGTACATAATATATTATTTAATTATCTACTAGGTGAGACTATGCTTGAGAAAATTCCTGTTAGATATCAGCTGACTTTGGATAAAATACTCTATAGGGCTGTCGACCAGTTTCCCGATGTCGAGATAGTGTACAAGGATAAGGTGCGTTATAACTATGGAGAGGCGTATAAGAGGATTAGGCGACTGGCCTCCGCACTGGAGGCGATAGGCCTCAAAGATGGGGCTAGGATCGCCACAGCCGAATGGAATACACATAGGCATTTCGAGGCGTATTTCGCTATACCGATGATGGGTAACATCCTCCACACTATAAATGTAAGTATCGCCCCGATGGACATTGCTTACATTCTAAACCATGCCGAGGACGATGCTATACTCATAAACGAGGACTTCCTGCCATTTGTAGAGATACTTAAAGATCATGTTAAGACGATTAAAAAGATCATCGTGCTCACTGATAAGGAAGATTTTGAACCACCTAAGATTGAGGGTAAAGAGGTGTATGAATACGAGTCCCTACTCAGGGATTATGGAGATGAGTCGTATGAGTTTCCTGAGGTGGATGAGAACAAAGTTGCCTCGCTTATGTACACCTCTGGGACAACGGGGCTGCCTAAGGGTGTATACTTCTCACATAGACAGATCGTCTTACATTCCCTTGTAACTCCTCTGCAATTTGTATACCCAGGTGTAACACTAGACTATAGGGACGTGGCGCTTAGCCTAGTCCCCATGTTCCATGTACATGCATGGGGCCTGCCATATACATTTACACTCCTAGGATTCAAGCAAGTGTTCCCAGGTAAGTTTGACTTCAGTGTTATACTAAGGCTGATTGAAAAGGAGAAGGTAACCTTCATGGCGGGTGTCCCGACTCTACTACATATGCTCCTATATCATCCAGAATCAAAGAACTATGACTTATCAGGGCTTAAAATGGTCATTGGTGGAGCTGCATTGCCAAAAGGCCTATATGAAGAGGCTAAGAGGAGGGGGATTAAAGTCGTCAGTGGATATGGGCTTACAGAGACTTGCCCAATACTAACATTATCAAACCTGAAGCCTGGCATGGAGACATTACCTGAAGAGAAGAAAGATGAGATATACATGAGTACTGGCTTCCCATGGCCACTGGTTCAGCTTAGAATAGTCGATAGTGAGTTCAAGGATGTTCCTAAGGATGGTGAGACAATGGGGGAGATCGTTGTAAGGGCGCCATGGGTCTTGACGGAATATTATAAGGACCCGGAGAAGACCGCGGAGGCATTTGTAGACGGATGGTTTAGGACTGGCGACGTTGCAGTATGGACTGAGGATGGGTATATTAAGATTGTCGACAGGTTTAAGGACGTCATTAAGAGTGGCGGTGAATGGATCAGTAGCATAACTCTAGAAAGCATTATATCAACTCATCCAGGGGTGTCTGAAGTTGCTGTCATAGGCATTCCCCATGAAAAATGGGGGGAGCGCCCTATGGCTATAATAGTTCCAAAGCCAGATTGGATAGATAAGATAACTGCCGATGACATAAAAGGTCATCTAATGAAGTTCGTTGAAGAAGGTAAGATACCTAAATGGTGGGTTCCAGACCACTATGAGTTCAGGAAAGAGCTGCCTAAAACTGGGACTGGGAAGATCAGTAAAAGGGCGTTGAGAGACGAGTATAGAGGTAAATAACCCGTAACACCCCCAATTTTTATCTAGTTTATCCCCTAAATCTAACCTATCATTCTTGGGTAGTGTTTTTATCCAGACTCGGAGAGAGTTGAAAAATATAGTTTAATGGATATATTTGTTTCCATGTAAGTTGATATTATTTGTGGTGAAGGATGCCAAAGATATACATAAATAGGGATATCTGTAAGGAATGCCGTATATGTGTAGAGTTTTGTCCAGTGAAGATTCTCAAGATATCCGAAGAGGCTAATAAACTAGGTTATCACCCGGCCATCGTTACCGATGAATCCAGATGTGTCCTATGCTATCTATGCGAGAGATACTGTCCTGAGTTCGCAGTAGTCGTGAGGAAATAGGGTATTGTTAGGAATACATACAAGGTTCATTATCATAAGTTGTATCCTATGTCCAACGCCATTATATTTTCCTTGATATTCTTCCCCCGTGTCTCAACAGCCTTTTTAAGCGAGGTATATTCAATTACACCTATCTTAGCTAGGTATCCTAATGCAATCATATTAATGGGAAGCCTTTTTTCATGGGCTATCTTATCAAAAGGCTTCCAACTTATCTCGATGTCGCTGGGAGAGTTCTTCATAGCGATATCCTCATCAGCTATTATCAGAGCCTCCTGATCTGTATCTACATTTTTCCATCCGAAGGAGTGTAGAACTAAATACACGTCGAAAACATCTCTATAGGGGTTCTCAATTGGTTTTTCATCAATTAATATATTTGATGTCACTGTGCCTCCTCTCACTTCAGCCCCGTATGAATGGTGGACGGAGGCGTATAAGCCTGATAGTGTAGCTGCATATCCTAGTAGCCATCCTGAAAACGCTATTCCTTGGCCGCCTATCCCAAGTATTCTAATGCTCTTCATCTCCTCATCACCATCTTTATTTTCTCAAGATATCCTGGTTTATTCCTATCGACATATTCCCCTACAATTATCTTCTCCATCCTCTCTTCTGGCAAGAGCTCCTCTGCTTTTCTAATGTCCACCGAATTCCTTAGGTAATATTTTATATGATCTGCTGGACTCAATCCAATCCTACTTGAGACCCTCGAGGGGCATTGGGACACTGCCTCAACAAACCTAAACCCCTGTTTTTCCATGGCTTTTTTAAAGGCGTCTTTAAGCTGTAAATAATGTCCCACTGTCCATCTAGCCACGTAATTTGCCCCTGCTGAAGCAACTATATCACATGTATCCATGGGCTCCTCTGGATTTCCATATGGGGTTGTGGTTGTCTTCATTCCATAGGGTGTTGTCGGTGCAAGCTGCCCTCCAGTCATCCCATATACTTGGTTATTAATCATTATAACCATTAAATCCATGTTCCTCCTCGCAGCGTGCAGGAGATGGTTCCCACCAATACCAGCTATATCACCATCTCCGCCGATTACAAGCACGTTCAAATCTGGTTTAACCAGCTTTATCCCGGTCGCCACGGGAATCGCCCTTCCATGGAGTGTATGGACTGAATCAGCTAAAATATGTGGGCTGGGAATCCAGGCAGAGCAGCCAATCCCACTGACAAATACGAACTCCTCCAAAGTCTCGTAACCAAGCTCGTCAAACGCCTGAAAAAGCGCCTTCATCACTATACCGATTCCACAGCCTGGGCAAAACACTGTGGGGACATTCTCCGGCCTTAGATACCTAAGATATGGATGTTTCATCTACCCACAACCTCCTTAATGAAACCCGCTAGTTCACGGGGGTATATCGGCTCTCCTCCCCCAATTTTATTATAGGGATATACTGAATCTCTACCCCTAACTTGATATATGTCGTAGACGAGCTGCCCTAAGTTCATCTCAGGAACTATAACTACATTCATGTTCTCTGTGAAACTCCTTAGGAGCTCATAATCCATGGGCCAAAGAGTCAGTAGGTTTAGGACGGATGTCTTAATCCCTTCTCTCTCTAGGATAGTCTTGGTCTCTTTAGCGACCCTGGCGACGGATCCGAATGCCACTATACCTACATCCCCACCGTCAGGATCCCCAATTATTTCATATTCGAAGACCTCACTAGTATTCCCAATGACCTTCTCCTTAAGTCTCTCTACAAGCCTTCTATGAACCTCGGGATCCTGTGTCTTCCTATATCCAAACCCATCATGCGTAGAGCTGGTATATAGAATATTCAAGCCTTTACCTAACATGGGCATGGGAGGGGCCTCCAACGGGTTATCGGAGTCAAAATACCTTGTCTTGGCATCCGTTAAACGCCTATCTACGACCTCTATATTATCTGGAACCCTGACGGTCTCCCATAGATGAGCAGTCAACTCATCAATTATAAACGTGACTGGAACCCTAAGCTTCTCCGACGTATTAAATGACTTAATAGCCATTATATATGCCTCCTCGGGAGTAGATGCCGTGTAAACCACCGTATACTGGTCGCCGTGCCTCCCCCATCTAGCCTGCATCAAATCCCCCTGCCCTGATTTGGTGGCTTGCCCAGTTGAGGGCCCAAGCCTCGTGACATCCACGACTACCAGGGGCACCTCCAACATCACAGCAAGGCCGAGTGCCTCCTGCATGAGACTATATCCAGGGCCACTTGTGGCTGTCATGGATTTTGCCCCAGCTATACTTGCGCCTATCACCATATTTATAGATGAGAGCTCGTCTTCACCCTGAATGAATACTCCTCCTCTCTTAGGCAGTTCCCTAGCCATATACTCCATGAGGTCGCTACTTGGAGTAATGGGGTATCCCGCATAGAACGTTACTCCAGCTCTCAACGCCCCCTCCGCAACTGCTATGTTCCCCGACCAGAAGTATTTTTCACTCATGATTCCTAACCAAATAATAGTTTTCAAAATCCTATATTAATTGAATAGATCAATGCCAGCGTCACATACAGTATCATCAGTATATAGTCTCCAGGGTTCTACATGGGCTATTCATGTAGATAGCACGCGACCCTATGACCATTCTCCGCCTCCATCAACCTAGGCTCCTCCACTTTACATTTATCCATGGCATATGGGCAGTCAGGATGGTATCTACATCCCCCAGGTATGTCTGGAGATGGATGTATATCTGTTATACCTATTTCTCCAGTTATTTTATATGGTTCTTTATAATTCCTAAATAGTCGTTGGGTATATGGATGTAGAGGATTCTCCATTATATCCCTTCTCCGGCTGGTTTCAATAATCTTACCTAGATACATTATACTTATCCTATCCGCTATTTGGAAGGCGTACTGAGGATGAGAAGTGATTAAAAGAAATGCGATGCCCCTATCACGATTTATTTTCTTAATCAGTTCAAGGAAACTGTCTTTATAAGGTGTGTCTAGGAGTGACACGGGCTCATCCGCTACAATAAACTTGGGGTCTAGGACTAAGGCCCTTGCTAGGCTAGTTTTCTGCCTCTCTATACCGCTTAATTGAAACGGTTTTCTCCATAGATATTCATTTGGAGGAGTTAAATCTACTTCCCCTAGAACTTCTTCTATGATGCTATCGTTGTATTCAATCTCATTCAGCCTCAACGGCTCTTCAATGATCTCCTTAACAGTGAAATGCGGGTTCAGTGATGAAAATGGGTCTCCGAATATTATTTGAAGCTCTCTCCTCATCACACGATGCTCATCCCTAGTCATCCTAAAGATATCCTTATTTTTATAAAGCACCTGCCCACCTGAAGGCTTCTTCAATCCTATCAGGATTCTGCTTAATGCTTTTTTACCGGAGGCAGCCTCCCCTATCAATGCATGTATCTCACCTGCATTGATCTCGAGTGTAACGTCATCTACGAGCCTTATCCATTTTTTAGGCTTGGTGAACAGTGATAATATGCCTTCACGAACCGGGATATATTTCTTGATATTCACTGCTTTAAGGAACGACATATCGTATAGGCCTCCTAATAACGGTCTTACTATAATACTCTATAACTGGAGGCCTCCTCATAAATCATTTAGAAAATGATGTTGAGGGGTTGTGTCAGGAAGTAGGGGCCTGGTCATCCCGATACTTGTCCCAGATCACCTCCCTCATCATCCACAACCAAAAAATATTTGGTAAATATAGTGTTTAAAAAGCCTGAAACAACCTTAGTCAAGCTCAAGCTTGGGATCCTCCTTAATTGTCTCCAGTATAAGGTGTGTACTGCTTCTCTCAATCTCGGGTATATTAATAAACTGATCTATTATTCTCAACAAGTCATTCCTGTTCTTAGCTCTAAGTAGCACTACAAAATCTATGTCTCCAAGGAGGAAGTAAACGGCCCATACACCCTTTATCTTCTTAAGTTTCTCACCCACTATACGCTGGTAGTTGGGGCCGAATTTGGCTTTAATAAGCGATATAGCATATATGTCATACCCAAGTTTAGCTGGATCCACAAGAGCGACTATTTTTTTAATCACCTCCTTGTCCCACAGCTTGTTTATCCTATAGTGGATAGCCGTCTTAGACATCCCCAGGGTATTACCGATCTCCTCCAGTGATTTTGTAGCGTCATCCTGCAGAATTTCGAGGATCTTCTTGTCCACTTCATCTACCATAGAGTTATCCTTCTCATCATCCTTATTTTTAGGATTCTCCTTCCTAGGCATCCCTAAAGCACCTCGTCATTAAATACTGAATATTGTTTAAATGTATTAATAAATTTATAAAAAATTATTTTTTATTGTTTAAAAATAATTAGTCATAAATATACATTGTTTTGCCTCAGTTATCCATGATTCTGATATTTGCTCTTACTTTATATGTTTTGGAAAACATACTAATATTTTGGGTGTTTACAGCCATGAAGATAGTGTTTGAAGAGGGTTCTGTTCGAGAACTTATCGACCACTTAGAAAACGATCTACTTAATATTAGGGATTTGAAGGCGCTTGCAAGGCTTCCCGAGCCTAGTAGAGGGAGGAGATATAGAGACGTCCTCTATTCAACATTTATAAGGCTAGGATACGTAACCGCGTCAGTGATTCTAGAGTTTAAGGATGGACTTGTAAAATCGTATGTGTTCATTGGTAGGGTAATTCCCTTCCCAGGGCAGGATAATTATCTGGAGATGCCTGTATACACAGAGGGATACTTGGTTGAGAAGAGTAAAAACTCAATAATCTATCGTTATTATAATCCATTTGTCTTCAAAAATGGTAAAGCCCTCTTTAAACGAATTAAGGAGCTTGGGGACAAGTTTAGACTAAGTGATTTAGAGGTTTATCTCGAGAGGATAAGTGAGTACCTCGAGTATGATGAGCCTCTATAGAGTCTCTACACTCACATAATAGTTTTTATTTTACAATATAGCGGATTTAGAGGTGAATACGTAAATGGCTGGAAACGGATATGGAGGTAAATATCTTGAAGTAAACCTATCTACAGGCAGTGTCGAGTTTAGGGAGACGCCTCTTGATATTATGGAGAAATACTTAGGTGGGAAATGGTTTGCTACATATTACCTATATAAGAATCTAGATCCTATGATAGATCCCCTCTCACCGGATAATATCCTGCTTGTTGTATCAGGGCCAGTGTCGGGGACAATCGTACCTTTAGCGTCGAAAATAAGTTTCTTCTTTAAAAGTCCCTTGACAGGGATATTTGGAGAGACTACTATGGGAGGTAATTTTCCAGCCGCCTTTAAATGGACTGGGCTAGACTATATGGTTATAACTGGAAGGAGCAGCGACCCAGTTTATATCTATGTTGATGAAGACACTGCTGAGATAAGGGATGCCAGCCACCTATGGGGACTAAACACGATGGAGACAGAGAAGAAGTTGGAGGAGGAGCTTGGAAAAGACATTGAGGTGGCTGAAATAGGGCCTGCAGGGGAGAAGCTTATACGTTTCGCAGCGATAAGCCATGGATATGGCGGCCGAAAGAGGGAGTCTAAGGCCGGTAGAGTTGGTGGCGGCGCTGTAATGGGCAGTAAGAATCTAAAGGCAATCGTTATACGGGCGAGTAGAAAGGATGTGGATGTATATGACCCAGCTGGATTAAGAGACTTTGTTAAGAAAATAAGTAGGAAGATAGCTAGTGACCCTTCTGTAGGAGCTGCGTCATATAGGAAATATGGGACACCAGCTGCCCTCACCGCTGGCCAGAAGATGGGTTTCTTCCCAGTAAGGTACTGGGAATATGGCCAGACCCAATATTATGATAGGTTGAACCCTGATATTCTCCTTAATAAGTATTATGACAGGAACATAGCGTGTTACAACTGCCCATTTGCATGTGGAAAAATAAGCTCTGTAAAAGAGGGTGTATTCAAAGGCTTAGAGACAAAGGGCCCTGAATACGAGACTATCTTCAGCTTTGGAGGGAATGCAGAGATCGTGGACTATGAGAAGCTCATAGCCCTAAATCTTTTATGTGATAGATATGGTGTAGACACCATAGACGCTGGTAACATTATATCCTTTGTAATATATGCCTATAAAAATGGAAGACTCAAGCTTGAGCGTCCAGTTGACTTCGGAGACTATGAAAGCGTATTATGGTTATTTGAGAAGATGGTTCATAGAGAGGGCATAGGGCATTTAATGGGCGAGGGAATCAAGATAATGGCTGAGAAGTTGAAGCTCGAGGATATAGCTGTCCATGTAAAAGGCCTTTCTCTAAGCGGATATGATCCTAGGAGGCTCAAGGGTATGGCACTGTCTTATATGATTGGGACAAGGGGTGGCGGGCACCTAAGGACAACAGCATATATCTATGAGGTTAAGGGCATCATCGATGCGGATGATACTAGTGAGGAGAAGGTAAAGTATATTGTTGACCGTGAGGACCTGCTTTCCCTACACGATAGCCTAATAATCTGTAGATTCGCTAGAATGCTCTATGACTGGGATCTAACCAAGGAGATGATCAGGCATGTTACTGGCTTCGATAGATCAATCGACGAACTTAGGGAAACAGCTAATGAAGTGAGGAGTATGATACGTCTATTCAATGTAAAGGCGGGTGTGGTGCCTGAAAAAGACGATATGTTGCCACCTAAACTTCTCAATGAATCGGTAAAAACAGTAGATGGGCGAGAATATACAGTGACTAAAGAAGAGCTGGACAAGATGCTTAAGACATATTATAGCCTCAGGGGATGGGATGAAAAAGGATATCCCAAATCAAGCCCGTAGAAAAATATAAACTCTCTATTTCCAAATTCAATTAAGAGGACGGATAATATAGAATTGTATTGTAGCGTGGTGACGTAGGTAAAATGTATTCAGGCGTAACATCGTTCAAGAAACCATCGCCTTCGATGACATATACACTGCTCGGGATAAATACATTCGGATACCTTATAGAGACATTCTTAAGTGGAGGTAATTTTATCTACATAAATGAGAGTGTAATGGCTTTCGTAGGACAATATAATTTATTGGTCTGGAAATACGGCTGGTGGTGGCAGTTAATAACGTCCATGTTTATGCATGTAAGTATAATCCACTTTCTATTCAACATGTTCTGGCTATGGATCCTCGGTACACAATATGAGAGGATATTTGGTGGAGAGTCACTGCTATTTACATATATTCTCTCTGGATTGGCTGGTAACCTAATGACATTAGTATTATCACCACCGTACGTGGTCAGTCTAGGGGCCAGTGGAGCTATATTCGGGATATTTGGTGTACTCTTAATTTTCCAGGCTATTATGAGTGGTAAAATATTCCAGTCAATAGCATATGGATTTATCATCTTCATCATCAACTTAGGATTTAATGTTAATATATGGGCACATTTAGGCGGCATGTTATGCGGCTTCGTAATAGGCTACTACTATGGAAAAAAGTATAGAAGGTACATCGCGCCTACACACATAACCATCTATAGTAATTATGCCTAGATTCAGCTGGGTCTAAATAATATGAAGACTATAAAGTGGATCGTGGGTATAGATGGAGGTGGATCAGGGACCAGAGGCATTCTATTCAATGCAACATCCTATACTCCTGTCAAATATGTTGTCGGTGGCTCTACAAACTATCATAACGTGGGTTTTGAGAAGGCTGTTAGAAATCTAAGTTATGTCATAGATTCTCTAACAAGAGATAGGGATGTAGATCCCTTGATAGTGCTTGGGCTTGCAGGATTGGACTCGAAATATGACTGGAGTATCTGGAGGAAATACCTTGATAACACATATAGAAATTATGTCTTGATGCATGATGTGAAGATGACTTTATACGCAGCTTCATACGGTGAACCAGGTATCGTGGTCATAGCAGGCACAGGTTTCAATGCATATGGATGGGACGGTGTAAATCAATGGTATTCTGGGAACTGGGGTTGGAAGGTTGGTGATGAGCCGTCAGCCTATTCAATTGGGAGGGAGGCTCTACGGCATGTACTCCGGTTTATCGATGGTAGAGGCCCTCGGACACTGCTTTATGAAGCTGTTCTCGAATACCTCAAGTTGGTTGATAAGGATGATTTGGTTAATTGGATATATGATGCCTCACCCAGTCAAATCGCCTCCGTTGCGCCTATTGTGTGTAGCCTTTATCACCATGACGATATAGCGAGGAGTATTCTCGAGAACGCGGTTAGTGAGGCGTTGATAAGCGTCTTAACAGTATCCTCCAAACTCGGTTCTCATCTACCTGTACACTACACCGGGGGCTTGTTTAGATGTCAACATTATAGAGACCTGTTTTTAGATGGGCTTAGGAGACATGGGTTGGAGATAGGTAAATACATTTTGCATCCAATCGTTGGAGCGATAATAGCTGGGATAAGGAAGCTATCTGAAGCCAGTTCAGCCAATTACGAGGCTATAGTTAATTCTATACATAGATATCTTGGAGATGTTTCTAGCACCTCTATATAGAGATAGATTTATATATCTTACTTTACTCGAAAGTCATTTTTGATGAACGTCAGGTTGCTCGCAATACTGATACTAAGCATATTAGGAGGAATAATAAAGGTAGTCGGTGGAGTATTCTATGGCTCCAAGGCTCTTGTGGTAGATGCATTTACATCCATCGCCAACATAGTTTCAGCGATTCTCGTCATATACTATTATAATAAGGCTATGAGACCTCCAGATAAGGATCATATGTATGGGCATTATAGACTCACTATCGCAGGTCCAATTTATACTGTGGTAATATATTCAGCTGTATTCGGTATAGTTGCTACAGAGCTACTGTTTAGTTTTGGTAGGGAATACGTCGTTTCTAAGTATGCCCCTGTTATGGCCTTCATCGGTTTTGTGGTTTATTTAGGAGCCATACTCCTAAGTAAGGATGTCGATGTCTCATTTAGAATATATGCCAAATTTACTGGTGGCGAACTCATAGAGAGTATAGTGACTATCCTCGCCTCCCTTTCAGGAGCCCTCTTATCATATATCATAGATTTTATGGGCGCCATACTACTTTCCACCTTTATTCTCTACGAGGTCTATGTAAGTACAAGGAACATCATGTCCATTGTTAGCGATGAGACTTCAAAAGAGATAATCAGGGACATAAAGATGGAACTAGATGATTTGGGCGTAGGGATCCAGAGGATTAGGGTTAGGCGGGTAGTTGAAGATGTTTTTCATGGAGATGTGACTGTAAGCCTTCCACCACAGATGTCTGTTGAAGAGGCGCATTTAATAGCCGATGAAATAGAGAAGGCTCTTAAGAAAAAATATAATATTGATGTGACCGTCCATATTGAACCATCGTTTGACAGTACTGCTTAACCTGCGTTATATATGCCATATATAATTTTATAATAATTTTTTTAATTTCTACATCATATTATTTGATATATGAGGAGAATATCTAATTAATACTATGTATATATGTAAAGAAAATATTTAAAAATGTTTAAATATAGGATGGAGACAAGCCTTTAACGGTGAAGCTGGAGGATGGTTTTTGTGTTGAAGAAAGGCAGAGAACTAGTGGGCTTTGAGGTTACATTGAACAATAGACCAGGGAGTCTCAGTCAATTAGCCTCTATTCCCAAGAAACTGAATCTTAATATAGATTATATAGAGACGTTGTCGAAATCAGAAGATAAATACGAACTTTTTATGATTATTGATATGACTAATACCGATATCTCCCCAGAAGATTTTCTTAAGGAACTACGGGAGAGTAAGGGTTATATTATTGAGGCGAGTATTGCTCCTTCTCTAAAGGATATTATATATCCGTCTAAATTCTATGTTAAGACGGTAGGTGAAAGTAGATACATTTATATTGGAGAAGAATTGATGAAGCCCTTTGCAACTGGGATAAAACATGTTCTCGGTAGGGAAGCTGGAGAGTCTTTTCTCTATCATTATGGAATCGGTGTGGGCCGTGAATTATTTAGGAGCTATGCTGAAAATAGGAAGATACAGGGCTTGGAGGATTCAATCTCGCTGTTAAAAGCGTTGTTTAATGCACATGCATGGGCAAATATAAAGGGATATGAGTATGACGATAAATCAATCCTACTACATCTCGAGAATCTATGGGAGTGTGAATCTCAAAGGGATGTAGATAATATGAGTGGCCGCGGTAGTCACCTAGTGAGAGGTATAATATCCGGTTTCATAAAAGAGGCCCTCGGGAAGGAGATCGTTGTTAAAGAAACAAAATGTGTAGCGAATGGAGACCCATATTGTGAATTTGAGATCTCAATAATAACTTAGTGGAACTAGAGTTTTCTATTAATTTCTTTAAAATCTTAACAAATCCGCTTGATATATCCTTCCATCGAAAATAGAGAGGAATTGATGTAGACACTAAGTTATTTACTTTTCAATATAAACTTCCATCCGCACCAGAATTCTGGATCCTTTTCGTCTGGCGGGCAGGAAATTACTTTTACTTCTATTTCTGGATTCATCTCTCTTGCGAATTCTTCTAGATATCCTAATCTAACTGGTTTACAGGGGAAGACACCAAGGCCTTTCTTTATCCTAGCTTCCTGAACCTTGCACGAGACAACTTTGAACACTCCCTCATTCTTATTAATCTCAACCTTTTTCTTTGTTTGGTACAATGCCCAGCTAGTGTTCAAGAGCATATCCATGAAAATATTGATGTCATCAACCTTCTCCAAGCCGTATAGCCTCTTTAAATCCCTTGCTTCTATTCTAGCCAGTATCCTCCATGTCTCCTTGTCTATCTCTGTTGCGGCATTTACTCCGAATCTTCTCTCTATCCCCTGAAAATATAGGCCATCAACCCTCCAAATATTTTTAATCTGCATTTTAAACAACTCTAGTAGTTTTTCCAAACCCATTTCCCGCAGTCTCACTGCGTCTTCCTCCCAAGAGTATTCTCCAGAAACCATTTTAACCACCGAAGACAAACCAAATCATATTATTATCTGGTAATTATGGTTCCAGTCTTTTCTTCTAGGAGGTCGAGAGCCTTATATAAATGGCCTATTGCCGCCATCTTCCCACCATTCCTGACAAATTTAATTGCCGCTAAAACTTTAGGCCCCATCGAACCGGGTGGGAAATGTCCCTCCTCATAATATCGCTCCAATTCATCTACAGTCACCCTCCTCAATATCCTCATATTTCTCTTACCATAGTTAATCATGGCACCCTCGACATCAGTCAAGATAATGAAGTGGTCGGCACCTACTAATGATGCCAGTAATTCTCCAGCAAGATCTTTATCTATCACCGCTTCGACCCCCGCTATTTGTCCTTGCTCCTCAACTACTGGTATTCCCCCGCCTCCAGATGCAATTACTATAAAATTATTGTTTAGGAGTGTCTTAATAGCATTCTTCTCTAAATTATCTATTGGAGAGGGTGATGCCACGACCCTCCTCCAGCCTCCTCGGGGGTCTGGCTTCATATCCCATCCCTTTTCATCCATCAGTTTCCTGGCTTCATCCTCTGTATAGTAGGGGCCCACGAATTTCGTTGGATTCCTGAATGCCCTGTCATTGCCATCTACAAGTACTTGGTTTACAACCGACACTATGTTCTGGTTTAGGCCCCTCTTCCTAAGTTCATTTGCGAGTGATTGTTGTATCATATACCCGATCCATCCCTGGGTCATGGCCCCCGCAACATCCATAGGTAGAGGGGGAATCCTATCCTTTAACGCCTCCATCCATTCCAGTATGTTCCCGACCTGAGGCCCATTACCATGTGTAAGTAGAACTTTATAACCTTTTTCGATGATGTCAGCTATCTGTCTCATTGCGCGAGTCACATTTGCCCACTGTTCATCTATGGTCCCTCTTTGCCCCTTCTGAATAAACGCATTCCCCCCTAGCGCAATCACCACGATTCCATTAGACATTATCAATGCCACCTCTTGTTTTTGCGTGTGACACGCATAACATAATTATTTTGTCTAGCTCTCACTTGTAACATTATTACAAATAATTCATGTATATCTTCCATCTACTTAAATAAATCTCAAGGAAAAGGACTCTAATTTGACAATAGACAGTTGCTAATCTAGCAATAATGATTTGTAATTAGGAGAGAAAAAGTTGAATATGTTAAAAATTGGTAAGAGTATTTAAAAAAATTTTACGATATTTAAACTATTAATTGTATATTTATTTATAAATCATTGTTATTAATATTAATTTATCATAATACTTATAGGAGGTGTTACTATTTGGGTAGACATGGATTTGATGGCATGGACGTTAAGATCGTTGCCGGCTTAAATAAGTATACACCTAGGAAGATACACAAAATTTCCCAGGTCTTGAATATTCCTGAGTCGACTCTGAGACACAGGATTAATAGGATGCTTAGGCTAGGCCTATTGAAGATGTCCATCAACCCTAGATATGACTATCTAGGGATGTTGACAGCGGTGTTACATATCAAATATAATCCGAAATATGTGAGTAAGCTAATGTCATCGTTGAAGGAGAATCCCTATGCCCTCTGTATCCAGAAGATATACGGTGTTAAACCAGAGATATTCGTGTTTTATGCCGTCCCTATTGAAAGTAAGAAATATCTTGTATACTACTTGGACAAAATGTTGGAGATGGGGTTAGCATATGACTATAAACTGTTTTGGATGACCCAATTGAAGAGAGTAAAAATGGATTATAAATGGTTTGATGGACGGCGGAAACAGTGGAGATTCGATTGGAAAAAATTATATGAGAAGTTTTTATCTGAACGCGAGAAATATTATAAAGAGGGGGTCGAGCTATTACTCGAGGAGAAAGTTTATAATAAGATTAAAGATATGTATGACATACGTCTCCTTGAGGCAATGGAGGAGATGGGGGACATATCCCTATCAGACCTGTCCCATAAACTTAATACAACTGTTCAAAATCTACATTATCATTTCCACAGGCACATACTTGGAGAGGATCTTGTTGAGGCATATATAATGCACTTCGCGAAATATCTCAATACTCCTGTCCTATATCCAGTGATATACATCGACTTTGAAAAGGCTGATATGAGGGAGATTCTGACAAGGACTGTCGATGACCTACATGCCCTAGAATTTATAGGTTATGTACTCGGAGGAAATAAGGCGATTCAAATAGGTGCTATGCCAATAAGTACATTCCTTGGATACGTAGAGTTCCTCGATCGTCTATTGGCTGACGGCTTCATAAAGAAATATAAGTTTTATTTCTTAGAGAAGAATCTATTAGACTGCAAGAAAAAACTGCCCTATGGTCTTTATAAGAGGGGTGGCTGGACGTACGAGAACGAAAAGTATATGGCTACACTAGAGCGTACAGAGAGTAAATAAAATCTTTTTAAAATATTGCTTCCACAAGGTTGAAATTAAAAAATAATATTAATATATTTGACGGAGGAACCCTGTATATAAATAACTATTTTATGAAACCTTATATTGACATGTAAAAATATAATTCTCAGAATAGGGTATAATATTTCAGATTTAGGCGCAAATAATAGATAGACAGATGATTAGGGATATGTTAATAAATAACGAAGATAATCTTATGAATAATTTGGAGGTTGTTGAAAAAAAGTTTGAATTTAGATATTATCATAGATTTAATTTAAGGGGGGTTTTAATTTGACAGAGATAGAGTCGAAGAAAGATGGTGGGGGCAAGGTAGAGCCGATTCATGAACCAGAAGTGGTGGGCCCAAGCGAAGTTTTGAGAGAAGATGTGTTAGAAGAGTATTCTTTATCTCGTTTTCAAAAGATTGTGATAAAGAGTGAATATGGACGAAAGAGATATCTAGTTATCGAACCTCCTTTGGACGAGAATGATATTAGGATAATAAATCGTATAAAGGAAATTATCGAGTACAAAGACGAGAGTATTCCGCTGGATGTCTTAAAGGATGAGCGGCTGAAGAAGAAGTATATTGAAGAGGAGACAGAACGTCTCCTCGAAAAACTAAAGGTTCCACGGGATAAATGGGATAAGGTAAGGTACTATATATCCCGTGACCTAGCAGGCTTAGGAAAGATCGATGCGCCTATGCACGATGATTTTATTGAAGATATTTCGTGCTCTGGAGTCGGAGTCCCCGTATATGTATGGCACATCAGACACGGCTATATACCTACAAACATAGTATTTAGTTCGGAGGAAGAACTGGAATCCATTGTATACAAACTATCCGTTTTGGCTAGAAAAATGATCTCAGTGGCAAATCCAAGTATAGAAGGAATTCTCCCAGACGGGTCCCGTGTCGTATGTAACCTTGGCATGGTATCCCTTAAAGGCCCGTCCTTCACCATAAGGAAATATACTAGGGTTCCACTGAGTGTGGCTGATCTCATTAAGATGAATACGATATCCGCGCAACTCGCTGCATATTTCTGGATCTTAATCGAGAACAAGAAGTCTCTCGTTGTCATAGGTGAGGTAGGCGCTGGTAAAACGACTTTGTCAAATGCTTTACTAGGATTTATTCGAAAATCATCTAAAATAATAACCATTGAAGAGACCCCAGAAATCAGGTTAGAGGGGTATGAAAACTGGTCCCAGAAAATCACCAGAGAAAGTATCAGGGAAGACGTACGGTCAATTGACTTGTTCGAGCTTGTGAAGACGGCTCTCAGGGAGAGGCCCGATTATGTTATCGTTGGTGAGGTGAGGGGTAGAGAGTCTTATGTTCTATTCCAGTCAATTGCCTTGGGCCATGGTGGTTTGACGACACTCCATGCTGATGATGTGGAGTCAGCAATTAAGCGTCTAACCAGTAAACCTCTTGACATACCCCTCTACCTAGTTTCCCTCGCGTCCGCGTTCGTTAAAGTAGCTAAGATTGTGACCGAGAGAGGAGAGGTTAGGAGAAGGGTTATCACTGTTCAGGAGGTCGAGGCGTTGAAAGAGGGCGAGATAGTTTTTAGAGAAGTTTTTAGGTATATCCCTGAAACGGATTCGATCGAGATGGTGGGAGAAAGTATCGTTTTTAAGAAGATCGCCGCTGAACATGGTATCTCTATCGATGAGCTTTATGAGGAACTCTCCAATAGAGAACAGTTCTTAGCATATCTCTCTAGGATGGAAGACCTTGACTGGAAGCGTTTCTCGGACTTAATTGAGAGATATCACATCGAGGGTAGGAGACTGCTTGAGATGCTACGTGGCGAAGGTGGATCTTAGTGACCCTCTTCGAGTATATGGCAGGGGTCTTTCTCAGGATTTTTCCAAATTTTAGGGAAGTTATTGACAGGAGCGAGATTCAGACGACTGCAAGGGATTACATGGCCCATGGGATCAGGAACGCCGTCCTAGTATTTCTATCGTTATATGCACTTGCCCAACTCGTTTTTGTTCCATATGTAATAGATTACCCTGGTGTTGAGTTCTTTTTTCTATTCGGATGGTTTGCACCAATTTCCCTCGTAGCTTGTATCCTTGTGCTACTAGCATATATAATGTATCCCCATATCCGTAGAATATATCTCTCTTCAAAGATATCATCTGCATTATTAAGTATAATGGCTTTTCTATATGCACTGAGTTCATCTGGAACCAGTTTCGATGATATGATAGAGTTTATCGTGGAGTCGTTTGATAGGCATGAGGCAATAGCCTTCTCGAAATACCTATATTACAGGAATGTTATGGGGTGGGACGCTTCTAAGGCGTTGAAGAGGGCGGCTGAAAGATGCCCGAATTATGAGTTAGGAGAGATACTAGAGCTGATGGCCAATGCGGTTGTAATTACTGAGGACATAACTCCAATGATAGAGACGTTATATAATAAGACTCTTACTGAAAAACGTCTGGAGCTTGAGGCGAAGATCAACTCCCTCACTTTTATGTCAGAGATATATATTTCTCTCATGGTGGTGTTGCCGGTACTTGCGATAACGATGTTGGTCATCATCGCTATGATGGGAGGCGCGTTAGTCGGTATAAATCCAGTGATACTCACTTCATTAACAGTCTATCTATTGATACCGCTGTCACTGGCGTTTATAGTAATATTGTCGACTGGTGAGTAAACCATGGATGTTAGGGTATTGAGGGAGTATCTATACCTTGCTTCATTGGTAGTAGGAGGGGTGACCCTCTATATATCAATAGTAGTTTTTGGCTTCTCTTTCCTAGACTTATATCCCCGGATTGAGTTTGGGATAATAGTAAATCCAGCTTTTAATAAGGTGTTTCTCATTACATTAACATGTGCCTTAGTACCTGTTGCGGTAGCTGAACACCTGATGTATAAGCGACTTGTCGATATAGACGACGACCTACCCATGTTTCTATCGACGCTGAGCGATGCAGTCAAGACGGGAATGGATTTTATAGGCGCTTGGGAAGTAGCATCAAAGGGAGATTCACCGGTACGAGAGGCATGCAAGAAAGCACTTAAAAAAATATACATGGGTATTAATATGAACAGGGCGCTGGAGTTGTTCGCTGAAGAGCTTGGAACCAAATCGGCGAGACGAGTAGCGTCGATAGTCACAGCTGCCTTTATAAGCGGAGGAACCCCTGTAGAGACCCTTGATATTGCCGCGAAGGCATTCATGGATCTCGATCGTTTTAGAAAGAGTAGGTTGACTAGGATGGCTCCCTTTATTTATATATCCTACGTTTCAATTGCAATATTCCTTGTATCAGGATATATATTAGTTACAATGTTTCTACCTGCTACAATGAATCTAGAGCTACTCGGCATAGCAGTATATTCCGATAAATACTTTTATCAGGCAGCGTTATTCTATGCATCTCTGGTAATAGCCTTCTCATCTGCATTGATATCCAGTAAATTAGCAACTGGCAGTGTGCGGCCTGGGGTAAAGCATATAATCATTATGAATATAATTATATACGTTGTGTTTTTCATAATGATTGAAGGTGGATATAGATTTATATAAAAAATCAAATTATTAATTTTTTTTTCTAGCGAGATCACAGCCTGTAACCACGGCCAGTAGTTCCCATATTGGGGGGTAGCCCGAATGAGAATAAAAAGACTGGGTGTATCACCCATAATCACAATATTGCTTGTAATACTTGTTGCTGTTGCCGCTGCTCTAGCTTATTATGGCTTTGTGCTTAATTGGATAAGTAATACGTCTGAGAATGTGAACATCCCTAACCCATTATTTACTTATGACAACGCATATGGAATTAGGCACTTAAGTACGTTTAGGATATGGGTAAGAAATATTGCAGAATTGGATGTAGTTCTAGACTCCGCATATTTGGAAGTCTCTGGTGAAGAGGTTTATCCAGCGAAATTAGGGCAGTTGTTTACAGTATCTATTTTATATGATAATTATAATGGTGAGGATGTATATTCAGTTGAGATAATGGAGTCAAGAAACATAATACCTGGGGGAGTTACACTACAAGTAACCGTTAATTATTCATCTGATAACGATGGTGTTGATACAATTATATATATAAATATATTGTTTGGAATGGATGGTCCACTCTCCGGCACATTAATTTCATCGGCAGTTGTATTGAACGATGGATTAGGAGGCGGTAGTATTAATACTGCCGTGAGTGGTGCGCTAACGGGTTATGCTGAGGGCGGTTACATATCGCGGCAGGCTATTCAAATCGATGTGTTCACAAAATCTGGGGACGGATATATATCTTATGAGAAAGTCCTAGTACCAAGCTCGGAAAAAGTGGCTATCGACGTATACTGCGACGGTTTAAATATGGCCCTATATGGTAGTTATACCGTGAAATTAGTGGCAGAAGATGGTAGTCCTCTTTATATCCCGATAGAGAAAATTGTTACGTGATTTAAAGCTTTCTCCTCAGCCTTTCAAGCTCTCTACCCATCTCCTTTAATCCCTCGAGTAGTTCACGTAAAAGCTCTACATTGTCCCCATTTTCTTTGATATCCTTTTTTTCATCGAGATCTTCTTCCACCCTTATACTATTTAGTGTCTCGTCTTCATCTCCACCTTTATTATTAGTTCCCACTTCAGATACCTGCTCATCCAAGTTTTCCGCCTGTGTCCCTCTCTCCTCAAAAATTTCCTGAAGTATCCCCATAATCTCCCCTATCAGCCTCTTTATTTCTATTACTTGGAAGAAAAGCTCCCTCTCTAACCTAGTCATCCTTGTTTTCAACTGCGATATATAGAATGCTATTATGTATATCCCGACTATAACAGGTACAATTATCCCTATTAGTAGTATTAGTATAGTGAAGTAGTTATAGTCGAGGCTATGGAGTCTACCTAGCATTGTATCTATACCTATTTCCCTGTTTACCGTATAGAGATAGTATATGGAGGCAGCTACTGCAAGTACCATAATGGTATACATGACTATTTTTATTTTAAGAAGCCTGTTTTCCCTTATGTCTCCAATAACCCTAATCCTATTTTTATGGGATGAAGACACTTCCAACACCCCTCTCAAACTTCGCGAATGAGCCAAGTAAACTTGCGGAGCCACCAGCCATTAAAAAGAATACTCCTCCAGAGATCAGGAGTGTTAGGCCTAGGTGATATATGAATGTGTATATCGAGTCGCCCTTTAGAATGTATATAGCCCAACTGTTCCCAATCGATACTACTGCGACCATAAGATATAGAAATATGAGTAGGAAGGATACACTCGGCATCTCAATGTACTGCATAAATTTTGATATCGCGGCGGCGAATCTGGTAAACAGGCTTATTAATACAACTATCAGTGTTAACACTGCGACGAACGTTGCCTGGAGGGGTATCGCCATTCCTTTGAAATAATTGTATATTTGGTTTCTCCCCTGCCTTCTCTTGGAGAATCTAACTGATGTCTCGTACAATACCCTGGCTGTATCCCTTATGATGGCCCCCTTATTTACTGCACTGGTGAAGATAGAGGTGAGGTACAGTACTAAATTACTCCCAGTCTCCTCCGAAAAGAGTCTCCATGCTACATCCGGCTCTATACCCATTTTCAGCCGTGCATATAGCCTCTTAATAAGAGGAGTGAGTTTACCATAGTCATTATATAGTATCCTTCTCAACCCTTCTTTTAATGATCCTGATAGGGAAGCTGCCTCCCCAAGGGTACTGATAAATATGGGATATATAGAGTCGTACTCCTCGATCTTCCTAATCTCGGATAACCCTAATTTACCTATAACGATTCCAGCGGCTCCAGGAATGATATAGAATAAAGATACTTGCAGGCTATATACCACAGTATCTGTGATAAAAAGCTCATTATCTAACACGAAGTAAGCTAGGAAAACGGGAATGAACGAGGCTACGCCTATCGCATATAAAACTGGCTTAGCTATCCTATCTAGAGTCTTTAGTCTCTTAGGCCTATATGGCATTGAATGAGCATGCATTATATCCTCAGGAATATTGATCTTGATAAGTGAGAGTGCCGTAAATAAAGACGTGACTGTAATGAGTATAATTAACGCCATAACTCCATATGTGTTTCCAGCGCCGAATAATATACTGGCCATTACCGCCGTCATTGAGACGATTATAGCCGCATCCAGGAGAGCTGTATAAACATCGGCTATTATCCTGAGTTTATCGATTGTCTTCTGAAAATAATAATCATAATCAATAGTAAATTTATTATATTCTATCTTGATGAAATCCACGAAATTTGCCCCAATAGATATATTATATGCAAGCCTATATAGGAAGTCTTTAAGGAGTTTACTGGGAACTCTTAGGGACGCTAATAAACATGCCCTATCCTGTTTGTAACCCCATTTATTCACGAGTAAATCGATCTTCCTAAAATACTTTGATATAGGGTTTAGAGACCTATCCATTTCACCAACGAATTTATATACTGCTTTACTGTCTATGCCGAAAGTGGTTAGGGAGTATAGGAAGACCATGAAGAATATGAATTTCTTCTTGATCTCGATTCTCTCCCTACTCAGAAGATATTTTATCTTTTTTATACCCTTGGGCTTCTCTAGGCTTATCCTTAGAGGTGTTTTCCTCTCTTCTTCTTTCTTTAATAGTCTAAGCATTTATAGACTCCCCTCCCTCCTTAGTCTTCTATATGCCTCCCCTACACCTATTTCATGTATCTTTCTGAACGCGCTCCACGTATCGTAATAGTCTATTATACCGTTATCAGCCATGAGCCTAAGTATCTCTCTCCTAAGGAACAACTCCTCATATATCTTCCGTTTTTCACGTACAGATAATCCTTTCATAGTGGCTATTTTCTCCTCGAGGATATAGCTCATCCCCTCTCCCCTAAATATGTGGGTGTCATTGGCAGCCTCCCATGAAAACAATTCAATGAAGTTGAATGTCTCTTCAATCGGATCGAAGCCGATGATTTCGTTTATGCTTAGGACCCTCCTCTCCACCATCCCTGTTTTAGGTAGCCTGACCGCACTCTGTATGATCACGGCATTCAAGTTATCAATGTATGTCTTGGGAATATCAATAGGTGATCCAGTAAGTCTCTGAATAAGTTTCTCCACAGAAGCGGCGTGGAACGTCGACAATACTGGATGACCTGTCTGCATGGCTTGGAAAGCTACGGCCCCCTCTACTCCTCGGATCTCTCCTACGATAATATAGTTCGGTCTCTGCCTCAACGCTGCACGCAGCAAGTCATACATCTGTACTGAAGCAGACTTATCTTCTCCCTCCCTCGTGACCTCCCTAGTCCAATTCTCATGTGGACACAGTATCTCTGGCGTGTCTTCAATACTCACTATCTTGGCATTCGGCCGTATAAAGGGAATAATAGCCTTTAGCGTCGTCGTCTTTCCAGAGGCGGTCTCTCCACATACCCATAGACTCAGCCCATTCTCTAGTAGCATCCAGATATATGCGGCCTCCAAGAAATCCATCGTGTTCCACATACATAACTGGATAATGCTAAGCGGTTTACCAGTGAACTTCCTTATCGTGAAGTTACTTCCTTTTATACTGACATCTCTTCCAAAGACTATGTTTATCCTTGAGCCGTCGGGTAAAGTAGCGTCTATAATGGGCCTACGGTAACTAGCAGGCTTGCCTATTCTCTCTGATAATCGAATAATAAAATCGTTTAACTCCTCCTCAGTATCAACCTCTATAGTTGTTCTACAGCTACTAAATATTTTATGCTCCACAAAAATAGGCCCTACACCACTACATGATATATCCTCAATGTATGGGTCCCTTATCAGAGGCTCTATAATTCCAATACCGATCTTTTCCTTCTCCAAGGTATATTTAATCGCGTTATATCCGTCCTCATTAACATGGATTATGATATGATCCCCCTTATCCTCAACACGATAGTCTTCCATCTTCTTTAGTTTTCCATCTATTTTGATGACCTTGTCAATCGCTTTAAACAACAATTCTCTCTGTTCATCAGATGTTCTGAAGTCATAAGACTCATCAATTACTAAGGCTATAGCGTCCTCTACAGTTTCTCTAAGGCGTTTAAGTGACTTCGGTATAGATGGTTCAATAGGATGATATATAGCCCTGTCTCCAATCGTCTTAGTATAGATATGGATGAATATCGGGTCTCCCACGGGATAAATTATATTTATACGTTTAAGGTACCTAAGGTCCCTTGATAACTGCTCTAGATAAATGGGCTCGCTACCGAGCTCACGTGTGACATTATTTACGTATTCTCTGAGATGGCTATTCTTGTCTAATGCGTCTCTGTATGTTGGTGATGACTCTAGTCCAAGCTTTGCGGTCTCAGACATATTATCACCCTAGGCTTTAGCCTGTGAAAACGGTAATACTTTTATACCAAATGCTGGATCTACCTCGAAGCTTATTATAGTGTTTGTAGGTTTGAGTGCACCACGGAGCTTGTTAATCGATATAAACCTAACCATTCTACCCCCTACTTCCTTCATGTTAAGGGATATATGTCCATCGCATATGGATCTAATCCTTATCAGCAGCTCTTCATCAAATGCATATGGATGTATTGTGATAAATACAGACTTAATATTTTCATCTACTATCTTCCTCAATGTTGAGAAGAATTCGAGGATATCCTTCTCCACGGCATGGGTGACAATATAGGTTAGGGAGTCTATTATAAAGATATTATTTTTTTCGTCGATTTCAATAAGTCTAAGAAGCATATTAAGATATCTCTTCGATATCAACTGATTCCACGATATACCCGATACATGTAGCTCTGTAACCATCAGTCTCCCAGCTAAGAAATAGAGTTTTACATCGAATGTCAGGGCCTTCATCTGTTTAATCAGGCTCCTAACTGTGTTCTCAGTAGTTATATACCTTACTCTAAAACCTCCTTTTAACGCTCCATATGTCACCTGCTGAACTAACACGCTTTTACCAGTATCATTCATCCCCTCGATTACCGTAAGAGTCGGCATAGGAAATCCGCCGATTCTCCTATCCAACTCAAAATGATTTAGTTTAATGATGTTTCCCACGTCACCTTCTGCCTCGCTCACGGTTGATCACCCACCGCCACGTCTGAACATCCATTTGGGAGTGTAAATACAATCAAGTATTCCGTGAGACTGTCACGGGGATATCTTGTCGAGAGGTATATCCTTATCTTAAGAACCTCGTTCGGATCCCACGCGCCTGAGGGACTATCAGATAAATTAACTGGATTAAGAATTTCCCTACCTATATCCACGTCATAGGCCGAAACTACCACCCAAAAATCAGTATTCCCTTTTGTACCACTTTGGTTATAGGGAATGAAGGCTGACCTCTTTACACCATTGGTATAATATGTGACTACAATGGTTATATATCTAAAATCCCTCAGGAATATACTTTCTTTACCATTATTTAGGATACTCATCTCGAATGTAGTGTTATCGATCCATGAGATACTCGTTCGATTGATCTCGATTGAAGAATAGAGTTTTTCCTTCTCATTGATTATATCCCTCGCAATTACCGTCTTAAGATCCTGTTGGAGACTTGTTTGCGTGTCAATGTAATTCAGGAAAAACGGGAATATTGATATCATTAGTACACCAATTACTAGAATAGCCCCGTAGTTTCCCATTTCCCTCACCTATAATGCAATGCTATACTCCGTTTTCTCTCCATTGTAAGTGATGTAAATAGCATGGTAATCACCCGTGGACTGTGCTACTCCCAAATATATGGTAAACAAGACCGTCTCACCAGGATCCCAGTATCCGTCTCCATCCACGTCATTCACCGCATTATAGTTCCAAGTAGGGGGAGTTGTAGAATTAAAAGGAATATATTCTTCACCGCCCTTTTTCCCCCAGTACAAGTCTCCCCGACTTATTAAATCGTGTGGTATATGGTTTAACCCCGTGTTTTTAATCCATACATAGACAGTGTCATTGCTGACTGTGGTAAATATGATCTCAACTTTCGTTGACAGCTTTTCCTTCATGTTCTGCGTCATGGCTACCTGAATATAGCTCATTTGCTGGAGGTTAGTTACTACTGCAGCTGTAAAGATTGTGGCTAAGATTATAGCGCTAACAGTGATAAACCCTTCACTGAATACTATGCTAGGCATCTTCCTCCCCCTCCTCCTTAGGAGGCTTCTGTATCGGTGTTAAAATGGGTGGGACGCCCTCAATAGATGATCCACGTGATTCATAGGTCTTTTTAAGGGCAAGTAGTAGTATTAGAAAGAACTCGCTTTCACTGACATCCAGTATCTTATTCAATAGATACAGGGCTAAAATATAGTCTTCAGGAGTAATCTTATTTTCTATAAATACAAAGTCTCCCTCGAGATTAAGGTTCTCAATTATGTCTAGCATAGTCATATATATCTCAGTAGTTATCAGCCCCCTCCTGTAAAAGAGATGGAGCATCTTATGTACAGAGTCCTTTCCAAATGTTTTTAATAGGAAGTCTCCTACTAACAAGGCTCTTTCATATATAAGTGTAGGCATATGAACCCTACGAGACGGTGGTAATAGTAATCCAATACCTTTATCAAAAAATTCCTCTGAGTATGGAGTTGGTTTTTTAATATCAAATTCTCCCTCCAGCCCCTTCTCAACTTTCTTAATCCTCCTCTTCTCTTCTTTTTTAGGCTTATATGTGTCTACATCAGGTTTATCCATTGTTTTAGGCTTTATTTCGGGGGGCGTTTTTTCTATATCTTTATCTTCACTTTTCTTAATCGGCTCCTCGACTTCAGGCAGATTAGCCACGTATTTCGCGAGATACTGAAAGGGATTTTCTAATTCGGAGATTAGTATCCTAACATCCATTAGTGTGTCTTCCACCATCTTCTTTAACTTCCTAATCTCCTCCTCCAGACTCTCCTGATCTTCACCATTCTCATCCATCTCTTCATCTCTATATTCCTCAGCCATCCACACCTCACCGCCTTATCACTATCCTGCACTATCCGTATTTATACTATCCGCTCCCCCTCCACAGCCCATGTATATAAAAAAGATAAAAAGAGGGAGGTGTAACTGGATTCCCGGGGGGGCGCCGATCCATCAAAATCCTCTTGTTTAGCCGAGGAACATCACAGACTCTATCTTGGCAGGCAGCATCCTCTCTACTGTTAGGACAGCACCCTTCTGAGGCTTAAACTCTATCTTGAAACTGTCATAGGCCTCCAACGACTCACCAGGTATCTTGCTTAAGTCAACCACAACCTTATACTTTTCACCAGGTTTTAGGATCAAGTCTGTGTCGCCGGGTGTTAGAGCCGTAATTGTCACCGCTGTTGTATTAATATCGTCGGAATAGATGTTCATTGAGTATACGTCGCCGAACCAAGAGACTATGAGTTTACCTGGGCTTAGGTCAACCTGAGTCATCCCGGGACTTAGCTGTATAGTGAACTCTAAATATGTAACGTTATTCGTTGTTGTGTCACCCTTTGCAATTACTGCTCCCACTAGCTCTACTGATGAGGAGGCCTGTAGCATTCCCTCACTGATCACTGATTGACTCTTCTGTGTTGTCTGGAAACCGACGTTTAGGATGGCGAATGCAAAGGCCGCGGCTACGATGACGAAGGCAATTAAGATTATCGCTGTCTCTATACCGGTGAGCCCTTGCTTCTTCCTGAACTTCCTGTACCTTGACGTTCCAAACAAGATAGGCCACCTCCAAAATAATAGGAAAATACAATTCATATATAAATTTTTACTTACTTTAGTAAGATTTTTATATTATTTGAGTTCTACTTATTTCATGGGGGGTGGGAAATGAAATCCAGAGCGTTGTCAAGAGTATTGTCATGGTTGAATAAATTGAAGAGTGAAATAGGTGCCAATTCACTGTTATTACTTGACAAAAGAGGTTTTGTTATCGGAGACATTGTTGAGGGAAATAATAAACGTATGTATCTACTCATGAAAGCAGTTGGAAATTATACGATCCTCACCGATTCCTATTTCTCTGAAATCGTGATACAGGGCCTTAACTACTCAATCCTCGAAAGTAAGGACTATATACTTATCTCTTACCGCCTTAANGTTGATGAAGAGCCGTATTACCTAGTGATNNCATATAAAAANCGCGAGCTGCCGATAGGGATAGTCCTTATGAGGCTAGAGACCATTTGCAAAGAGTTTGGAAAAATTTATGATGAGTGGAATACCCCAACATCCGGCAATGAGGCTACTGAGTCGATGGATGACTTAGAAAATATTATAAATAAACTAGAGGGGCATCCTCTGTTCAAAACCCTAATAAAAAATATTAGGGAGCCCCAGGACTGAGGAGTTCTAAGGTATCTCCCACTCAAATTTTATATTCTCAGGTATCGAGAAAACATATCTCTTGATCACCGATGGATCCACAGATCGCCATACAACCCTATCCTCTACTTCACTAACATCAAGTACATCAAAGCTATTCCTCTTGGCAAATTTTTTGAAGTCATCCATTATCTTTTCAGTGAGGTCTTTCTCTCTTATTATAACGCCACTGTCGGTAATCGATCCGAAATATGCCTCCACAAAATACTCGTTACTCTCAACATTCTCTATCAAAATATTTGTTGCTTGGTATTTGTTTGAGAAGAAGTCGTGGATCTCACCAATCAATTCAGTCTCTTTATCAGAGGGTAATTTTATTTTTGCCCTGATACCCTTAATATCCTCATAGATCTTGAATCTACCAAAATAAACTAAGAATCCCCCCTCTGCATATGGCTCTTTCTTTATAAGTCCAATTATCTTTACCTTCTGTCCTTCTTTAATCAAAAAACGGTTCTTTAATTCGGTGGGGACAGTAATGACTAGGCTACCCCCACTTCTCCTGATATGTCCCTCGAAAAACACAGTATCGTATTCCCATTCTTCCGCTCTCATATTAATTCATCTCAGATTACTTAATATACTTACTATCTAATAACTTATATATCAAAATATACTTATTAAATTTCAATATATGATTTATGCACTAATAGGTTTTTTTCAAATAGATAACATTAGAAACCATAAACTTTACTTTGCAGTTTCCCATATTTTTTATATTTAAGGAAAACTACCTGTATAAATTTACGTTTTTTAATAAAGGATGAGTCTAATTTTTTTATTATTAGGGAGGAGGATGCCTCGATGGCACGTCGTATCCTATTAAAGGGATATATACAATATTCTCCTCTTACCTTTGATAAACAACTTTATTGGAGACCTGGTCAAATAATCCTAACATCGGATTCCCTAAGCATCGTCAAAGGCTCCTCTCTCCTAGCATCCCTACCATACACCCAAATATATTCAATAAATCGACAATCAGAATTAGAGAGTAACCTGCTTGGTTTGAAATACATTAATATCGAAAGAACTTTCGATGAGCTTTACCTTGTAAGTTCCCCCAGGGTAATTGAGAACGTGTATAGTGTCATTGATAATGTGATTATGAATGCAAAGATAGGGCAACGTGGAAATAACCCAGAGCCAGATTCCACCGAGGCTAAGATAGTTTACATGCTCTACAAAAAGATCCCCTTCGACATGATCGCGTATCTACTTGGCCTAACGAAACGAGAGCTGGTTAATAAGTTAAATTATCTGAAAAATAGAGGATTTATAGATTCGAGGGGAGCCCCTACCAAGAGGGGCATAGGTCTTCTTAAACAGTTATTTAAACAGCTTAAGAAAAAGATATAGACCCTCTATATTGCTGTGCTCAAGTTAGACAATTCTATATAATATATCTCACTGGTATAATCCATTCTAACAAGATATAGCCTTCCACCAGTAGTAAACAAATGGTTTCCTATATCAGATATATATATACCTACCTTAGGCGTCATTGGAGTCCATGAATCTGATGCGATAGAGTATCTATGGACCCCACCACCGTTGTCCACCATATAAATATATCCATCTGAATATGCTACACCGATTAACTTAGACGCTGGGAGATTAGCTAGGGGAGTCCAGACGCCACTTGTAACGTTATATCTATAAAACCCATCCGATGCCCCACCAACAAGTAAATATAGGGAGTCATTTAACCCGATGGCGATAGAATATTGGGACACTGTCTCAGGGAGGGTCGCTATGGCCATCCATGAATTTGTTAGTATATCATATTGATATACCGTGGTATATGTTCCACCTGGAATATACATAAGTTTATACGGATATTCACCGAGGTAGACTAGGGCCGCTCCTTCGCCCGTTTGTATAGGTAATGTCGTAATTACGCTCCAGCTGTCTAATAAAATGTCGTATGCATAAAGCGAGGCTTGGTCTGCCACATATATCTTCCCCTGACTATGAACATATGTTATGGCGGTCGTGTTATCCCATATGAAGGGTGCTCCTGATAATGTATACCACGTGTCAATACTAGGCTTATATAGATAGAAGCTGGAGTCTCCACCCTTCCCCACAAATAGGGCATCTATGCTACTAACGTAAAACGTGATCTCTACAAGATCAAGGTATAACGTGTATGAGGAGACGCTTGCCGATGGGTCAAGGGATTCTATCCTTAGTAATAGTTTTCCCCCACTAAGGTAGTCACCTACTAAAGTGGATATAGTGATGTCATATTGGGCCTCCGCTGGAAAACTCGTGTAGGAGCCGGTGAATATCCTGATCCAGCCTGAACTAGACCAGTTGTAAGCATATAAGTTAACAACTAAATTGTCTACACTATGTCTAAGCCTTATTGTAACATTATACCTAACTATACTCGTGTATTGGGCGGGGAGAGGTATCTCTGCCTGAACACCTGTAGATTGAGTGTTAAATGAGGGATTGAAAAGTATATAGTCTATTTTTAAAGTGTGTTTTTCATTAAACACCGTGTCGTGAGTTGTTGTTATCTTAAATCGCCAGTATCCGCTGGAGTTCCTAAAATCATCGGGGGACAAAATCACCGGTGGATCAAGATACATGTCTAAATCCCTTGAGGTATATATAGCACTAAAATACCCCGCTCCATTAACCTGATACGCGTCAGCAGTAAAGTTATAGAGCTGTATAGTCACATTTACATAATTGACGTCTATATTAACATCTGCTCCCCATGTTAAGTTTATCCAGGTAGGAGCAGTATTACTATCTCCTATAAACTCTATTGATGACACGTGCTTATCAGGGAAGTCATTTGCACCAGCCTCGATTCTCGACTGTAGAGTGGACGGGAGGGACGAGTTATCTATCGATAAATAGCCTGTAGTGAGTGGTGATCCTAAGTAGTCGGTTAGTTTAAAGTATATTGTAATAACTAGGAACTCCCCAGGTCCCGATGCATAGCCAGGGAAAGAAAATGAGGATGCGGTGGTTGATACATAGTCATACGTTGGTGCAGTGGCTACGCTTGATAATAAGGCTGTTTCACCGCCTAGGGAGTCGATTATCGACACGCTAATCGTGAAGGCGGCTTTCGGGAGGATTTCCTCAGATGAGAAGCTGATAACAGGCTCTGTATCAGCTACCTTCCTCGGCCAAAATAGGACAGAGGGATAGTTAGAGGGATATCTAACGTCGTTGTAACTGGAGATTGTATAATGAGATACGTCTCCATAAGAAACTCCAATGACTGGGGTATCGTCTGTAATTGAAGAACCGCTTATAGATCCGTAGTCGAATCTAATCAAGCCATTCTGATATAGTACCGCAGCGAAATTCTGGACTCCCCCTAATAAATAGAATGTGGTTCTCCACCTTACGTAGACCCCAGATCCAAATTCGTCTGAGTATGTACTGTTTATATAAATGTCTCCCACGAAAGAGTAGGTTGCCAAGTCAGCCCAGAATGGAGCGATCATTCCCCTAGCCCTAAACTCGGGTAATGTACTACTTCCATCTGAACCTGTATACGTCGTCCCTATAAATCCGTTACTACATACTCCGACACTTGAATATGTACTGCTATAGTATGGAAACGTAAATGGGAGATTGTATGTCCAAGTATTGTCATCCGCGTTCCACCCCATACCAGTTCCTGTATATGTAAATCTACTGTTCGGCATGATCCATTCTTCATAGTAGATCTTATATCCTGGCCCGTCGCTTGATGGGAGGCTTTCAACTATACTTAGTAAATCGCTCTGGCTGGATGCCAATGGATTGCCATAATACATATATATAATTGTTGTGGCTCCCGCTGGAAGAGTCGGGATCTCAACCCATATAGTGGCGTTGCTTGAAGTGGTGTTCCAGTACTGTATCCAGTAATCCAGGAGGTTTCCAGCTGAGTCCGTAAACCTTATGTCTCCTCCATCTGATTTTGCCTTTGTAAAATCGAAGTTAGTGGAGTTCAGGACTATCTTCAGCTGATAATTGGTTAAGGTATTCCCAGTCTGCTCCGTTACATATATCGCTTTTCTATATCTCCAGTAATTACCCCCTGTGACGTTGAAATACCCTCTATAATATACGTCCCACGTAGATGCAGAGAGAGTAATACCATCCAGTTTATATATGAATCTACCTATTTGCGAGGGGGCATCATTTGAAACTGTTGTCGATAAATACGTGCCTGTATCGTTCGAAGGTATGGTAAGCATCTGATGAAACTGTGAGCCTGAGACAGTGTAAGGATGTTGATGCAGGTATAAGATATTCGTATAGGTGTATGGTTGAGAGGACACCATTAAATATACACCATTATTAGAAAATACATCTGATAATCCCCCTCCAACAAAGGAGCCTTCCAATACATTGAATGTATCTGGGTCGTACATGGCTTTAGACGGGTAGGATCCACTGTCTACCGTATAGTAATCAAAGTCATTGTATCTAACGCTATCCGTATCTCCAGATACATAGGTTCCCCGATAGACAGATATGATGTTGGGATACTCGTATTCGATGGTTGTAAGCTGTCCTAATGTAGCCTTGGAGCCCGCAGGGAGGACACTTGGAGCGTAGGATCCCTGGGCCCACGTAGCCACGCTAATATTAGAGGCTGTCTGGGGATACTGTGCTGATACCGATACCCCCTCCCCGCCTATCAGCTGTATTATCCATCTACCCACAGACATGTTTTGCCTCAGGGACTCGTATGTCGTTATGTTCGTTTCTATACTACCTGGATCTATGAGTACATATCTAGTGTTATATCCAAATAGGCTAGCGTTGTAATAGTCACCTATCCTCGTGTTTTTTTCAAAGACACCGATATATCTTATTATTACTGGGGCAGATCCCGAGTTTTCAACAGTCAGGTTTAATTCTCCAGAGGATGTGACCTTGACTTTAAGAATATTGATACTTATCCCAAGGATATCGCTTTGCTCCTTAAACTCCTCCATAATTTTTTTGGAGTATTCAGTCTCTATCCTCTGGATACTCATATATGCTACTATAAAGGAGATAATTATCATTATGATGAATAGGCCGGCTATCAGAGATCCTATTCCCTTATGCCTATATCGAGATGGAGAATTCATATCCAACACCAATATCACTAACTACACGTATATCGTGAAATCCAGAGTCTAAACTGACCATAATAGTAAGCTTCTCAACCTCATCAACCAATACCCTTGTAGGCGGGTCAAACACATATCTATCTCCATCAATGTAGACAGAGTCTATTTCCACGACCTTGTCTCCATAGTTATAGACATAGATGACAAGGGTATTGTTGGTAGACAGATAATAACTCCAAGTAACTTTAAATTTCGTAGCAAGCACGTCATTTCTATACTCATATAGATTTGTCAGGTTGCTCACCTCAGTGGAAAACTGTATGGTGAAGAATAGGTATATAGTGACACCTAGTGAAGCGGCTATCAAGATCATCAACAACGCACTTATTATCTCTGAAACTCCCCTTCTCATATTCAATTCCCTAACTCCAATTTTCTATGAATAATAATTAGGTTTACACCGTATAATCTATTTTTAGGTTCTTATTACATATATAACACATATGCGGGTAACTCACACCTTTATTCTATGATTTATATTGTATATTCGTCATTTAAACTCATTATAAATTATGTTGCCAAAGACATTATATTATAGTGATACAAAATGAACTACTACCCCAGTAGGTTCGTTGGTTACATTCTATACAATTATTTAACTGCAATATTTAATTACAGAATGCCTATTTACCATGTATTGGGGTGGATATCGAGTATGAGATCTAATAAGAGGAAAGGCGTTTCTCCAATCATATCCGTGCTCCTACTCATCCTCATCGCGGTAGCTGCTGGTGTAATGACATATGTCTTTGTAGCAGGCTGGATAGGCAGCGCTACAACAAGCACAACAGTTGTACAAGGGCAGTTATCTGTTGATTATGCAGATGCAAATGCCAGTGCCGACACCTTGACAATTTACTTAAGGAACGTGGGTGGAGTAGCGTTAAGCATAGATAGTATCTACATCGAGAAAGCCGGTGGAGGCCTAGTTACTGTATATTCGCCTACAACTGGTAATACGCTTGGTCCAGGCGATGTAACTCAGCTAACAGTGTCAGCCAGCCTGAATCCCGGCGAGGTCTATACGATTAGGATCGCTACAAAAGAGGGTACTACAATTGTGTTCTCAGTAAAGGCACATAGCTAAATCCCTTCCCTCCCTTCATTTTTTAACATTGTAGCGGTGTCTTTTCGATTAAAAATAATATTTTTCCAGTATTTTTATGGATGTAACTAATATTTCAAATATAAGTGTGTCCAAAACAAAAATTTAATTATGGTTGAGAAAAAAATGTCATCACTGGACAGCCAGGACATGGAGTTATTACGGATTCTGCAAAAAGAAGGAAGAATTTCTTATTCAGAACTTGCCAGGAGACTAAATATGCCCCAGTCCACCGTCAGGTTCAAAGTCAATAAGCTTGTTAGAGAGGGATATATAAAGAAGTTTATAGCGGTATTGGATCCTGAGAAACTCGGTTTCCCTATAATTATGATACTTTTACTCAGGATTGACCATAAATCTCTAGATGATATATTCGATTATATTTCTCAGATGCCGGAGGTACACCATATGTTTCAGATTACTGGGAGATACGATATTGTCTGCATCTTTCATGCTAGAAATATGGATGATGTTAGCAGGATAAACAATACCATAAGAGGATTAGAAGGAGTGGTAGATGCCCAGACCTTACTAGCTACAGGTAGGCTTCTAATAAAAACGGATCTACCTATATAAGTCCTCGTTTAAAAATGGAGTGAGGGCCATAACCACAGCATAATAAGTGAGTGTTTTCCTATCAACTATATTTTTAGTTAGGATCCCGATGAACCCTTCTTCTTCGCCAATGTTATCTCTCGCATATTGTTCATTTATAATGTCCTCTAACTCGTCATATTCTTGGTTTAATAGCTTGTCTACAAAGTGTCTAGGTACGGGAAATGCTGGTGACATTCCCATCGATTTCATTCCATCTCTCCTAATGATATAGGCCACTTGTACATCCATCCATGCGTCGTTAGCTTTATATATGCCCGCCTCGATTCCTACGCTGAACATCCACTCTCTCTCCTTTTCAGCAGCTTTTACGGCCCTAGTCTTACTTCCTTTTATCACTTCACTTAATGACATTGGCTGAGGAGCCACTCCCGAGTCTACCTTAATAGGCTTTATAACGATCTCATCGAAATATCGTGTAAAAGCTTCTTCAACGCCCATTATCTTGGCTTTATTCAGGCTTCCCACCAGTACCTTCATCTCTATCCCCTTGATTATATCTCTATCGCTTATTAAAAATGATTGTGTTAAACATGTTATTTATATAGACATTTTGTGTAACCACTGGTCACTACAATCTTGGTACTATTGTAATATAAAATTTACTGGATTTAATTAGAATAAACTACGAACTGCCGGTCAGTATTCCAGAGTATCCAGAGGTGTATAGTGATTGTCGTCAGGCAAATCTATCGTCGCACTGCTCATCATCTTCACAATATTAACATTCTACCCCCTATATTATCCAGTAATCAATGAACTATTCCACTCTATTGATGCAAAGACTCTACAGCTTGCAGACTTTGTAATTGATACCTCGGGAATATATAACGGTAAACAAATTATCATAGTAGTGAATATTAAAAAATTGGTGGGGGTGGGCGAATATGTTGTCAACCGCTCCTCAATAAAAATATATGCCCCCGATGGAACGTTGATCCCGATAATTAGCTATAGCTTTAATAAATCGTTAGAGAAAGAGGCTGCAGAGATGAAGAGGTTCTCCAGCCCAGCTCAGAGTAAGACGTTAGCGGTAATAAATTGTCCTGAGTTAAGAATATCTAGCGGATTAGGTTTTACAATAATAATAAGTGATCCTAAGGTGGTTCGAGGATCTTGGACTATAGTAATGGATATAATAGAGCCTAATAGTGGCTCGGTGATTAAGAAGCTTACCGCACAGGTGTATATTTAAAATCTTCTAGGAACATCTCGATCTTCCATTGAGAAGACTATCTAACAAAAGTTTATTTTGACAGTAATTTAATCGAAAATAATGCATTTCTTTGCACATAAATCAAATTTTGATGTAACTACTTTGGATGATATAATTTGTGTTATATACAGCCTTATACTATTCAGTTACATATATTTATATAAGCAAATAATTCATTATATTTAAACGGTGTAGAAAATGCCTGAATTAAGCAGGCCATTAATCGCGATATTAGGTGTTGTAATATCAGTAGCAGTACTATTCATTGCAGTAGCAGGTTTCTTACCATTCTTCCAGCAGAGCGTATCATCAACAACACAACAAGCATCATTCTCTGCAACAGCATCTCCTGCTCAATCTAGTAATAAGGTGATATTTACCGTAAATGTTCAAAAATTAGTAGGATCTGGAAATTACCAGATATCTCAGAGCGACGTAACTGTTTATTATCCTAACGGTGATTCAGCAACAGGAGGAAGTACTAGTGTTGCAATGAGCCCTACACTAGTATCATTTAGCTCAGGAACCACAGCTCAAGGATTCGTACTCGAGGTAGATACAACAGGTTATACGGCAACAGGAACTTGGGTAATCGTTATTACAATTGATGATAGTGATGGAAACCCTGTACAAACAATATCTTTAGAAGTTGAAGTTGCCTAAAACTTAGTTAGATCTTGAAAACATATTACCCCCTTCTCAATTTTTTACATTATAAAATAGTACATGGAGAATATAGTCAGCATATTTCACTTTATTTTAATTAATCGAAAAAAATATTATTGAAAGATTGATATTTTAATGAATTAATAAATGTGCGAGAGTATATCTTTTGAATAACAATAGTTTATATAATTAATTGATTATAATTATGGATGGAGGGGAAGAAATATGCCATATTTCAGTAAACCACTAATAGCCATATTAGGATTATTTATGTCATTATCGTTATTATCATTAGCTGTTGTAGTGGTGTTTCCCTTCTTTCAGACATCTTTTCCTATTCTCCAAAATACTGTGGCGTTTACGGCCACTGGAACAGCTAGTAAAACTGGGGTAGCAGGCGACTATTTAATTGTGATGTCAATTAATATTAATAGGCTTGTGGGTTCAAAAACGTATATGCTTGATTATAGGAAGATTTCTATATATACTCCAAATGGAGATTTAGTTCCTTATGCAAATAAGAGTAGTGATATTTATTGGGATTTGGAGTTTCTCCCTCCAGTAGGTAAGAGTACTGGATTCACAATAAAAGTTCATTGGACCAGACAGGATCCACCTGATGGTTATTGGATTGTAGTCCTCAGCATTCTTGATCCAGATACAAATAAGGAGGTTCAAACACTCACGATTAAACTGCTCGTCTAAATATCAATCTCCTTATAACCAAGCATGAATGATGACTATTAGATATTTGGGAGTGTAAATTGTTATATATCATCATTGATACATTAGTATATGAGATTGCGATAATAAAATTAATTAAAATGGTTGGGAAACATGGGGTTTTCATCATCACTTTCGCTTATCATATTGATGCTGGTTATCGTACTAAGCTTTGGTACGTATATGAATCTAGTTATGACATCTGTTAAGATAAACGATCCTCATAGGATAAACCTGATTACGCGGCACATTAAAGAAGAGCTGGATTGTTACAAGATAAATGGTACTAGTATTTATAATAAAACCATATATGTTGAGAATATGTGGTACGACGATACTTATATCACTGATATTTTGATTGTAGCTCAGAACGGCTCAATAATTAAAGAGATCCCGTTACAAGAATATATCACTATCCCTACCCTAACTGCATTGAATATTACGAGGGATATGATTAATCAGAAAGCCGGGGATCCTAATGCGATTTCTCTTAACCTCTATAATGACTTGTTTTATGATCCTCCTCTCTATGCCGTTATTTTAGTTACAAAATATGGAAATAGTTTCCCGGTTAAAAGAGTCATTAATGTGTAAGGTGAGAGTCAAATAATTATTATATTGGGCATCGTATATATTATAAAATAGATGTTATATATGTGTGTTGAGTGGTTGTAAATGTCGTGGTTTTTCAAAATATTTAACAAAAACAAAAAGGAAAATTCTAGTGAAAAATCTAGTAAAAAGGAAGAGGAGAAAAATGTATCTGTAGAGTCTAGAGAAAAGAGATCTGTAGATAAAAGTAAAGGTAAAAAGAAGGCTAAAAAAACAAGGGAGAAAAAGAAGAAATCGAAGCCAAAACCTTCAGGGGAGAGGGAAGTAGTATCCAAGAAAAAAGAGGCTAAGCCTGAAGCCCCTGATATGGAGAAGGTGGTAGAAGTTAGTGAAGTGGGCGGCGATACCACCACTGTTTTGGAGGAACCTGAGGTAAAGCCTGAAGAGTCTGAGGAAGAGTTTCCTCCTGAGGAGTTTGAAGAGCCTAAGAAGAAAAAGAAGAAGGATAAACTTGAGGTCTATAAGGATGTTTATGCTGTTATGAAAAACACTTTATGGGATATCAGCTGGATGATCCTCAAGAGGCCGCCTGAAATTGCGGATGATGCTCAGCTACTTGAGTCATATGACTTACTGAATGGAGAGTATCAGGTAGAGCTTTATCTCTATGAGGGTCAGGGATATTATATTCTCTCGGAAAAGGAGGTCTCACCGTATCTAATAGATTTAACCAACGTGGTTGGTGAGGTGATTAGAAGACTGGGCTTGGACATATCCGAGGGTAAATTGATGGACACCATCGAATACGTTCTGAATATATTGGAGTTGGAGATAGATGAGGATACTAGGAAACAAGTGCATCATTATTTATATAAGCTTACTAACCCTTACCAGATACTCTACCCATTGTTTGCAGACGAAAGTGTTGAGGAGATAACAATCCCAGATGTCAACTATGAGGTTTTCGTAAGGCATAGGCGTTATCCTGATCTTCAGTGGCTGAGGACAAATATAAGTTTTCCTAATGAGGATACACTAAATAGTTATGTCCAGAGACTGGCGCTTGTTAGTGGTAAAAGCATTAGTCCAAGTAACCCATATGTTGAGTGTAGAGCGCCGGATGGTAGTAGGCTTACACTTGTATATGGTGAGGAAGTATCTGGAGGACCGAGTATCACTGTAAGAAAGTATCCCGAGGAGCCGTGGACGATCGTTAAGCTAATTGCCGTGGACGCTATCTCTGTTGAGGCCGCTGCATATTTATGGTTACTCCATGAGGCGAAGGGAGTTATATTTGTTTCGGGTGCGATGGCGACTGGTAAAACTACGATGCTCAACGCGCTCTTACTTCTAACAGATCCGAGGAGAAAAATAGTTACCCTTGAAGAGACGCCGGAGCTCAATCTTCCCCACCCCCTTTGGCAGAGAATGTATACCCGTGAAATCCCCTTCTATAGTCAGTTAAAACCAGTTACGTTGTGGGATCTTGCCATATGGAGTCTAAGGTCCCGTGGTGACTATGTGGTTATTGGAGAGGCTAGGGGAGAGGAGGTAACCGCTTTGGTTCAGCAAAGCCTGTTTGGAACCGGTGCACTTACGACTATTCACGCAACTTCTCCACAAGATTTGATTAACAGGCTTATTTCACCCCCACTTAATTTACCTGAGCATTGGATACCAAGTATATGGGCAATTGTCCAGCTGCGTAACATTGGCGGCTGGAGGGGAGTAACCGACGTTGTTGAGATAGATAAGGACGGACACTTAGTCCAGGTATTTCAAAGAGAGAGCAAGAAAGATACACTTAAGGCAGTTACGGATCCCGCTGGGACTTATAGAATCCGCCTGGCAGGAACTCTCTTGATTCTAGGGGAAAAAGTTAGGGACGAATATCATAACAGGGTTGAGTTCCTTAAGGACATGCTTAACAAAAGGATTTATAAATATAAGGATCTTGCTAGAGAGCTAGTTAAGTACTATGCCGAGAAGTCGGTGATCGAATAATGGATGAGAAAGTCTTCATCGAGTTCTTCATGATCATCATAGTCTTGTCAATAGGCTTCCTATTACTGACCTCTGTAACCCCATTACTCCAGTCGATCAGTAAGCCACAGGCAGCTCCCCTTGTCGAGGTTGTGTATTCATATTGTTATTATAATGCCACTGGTGGATACTACAATTGGACAGGATATCTCTATGAATATGATCCTGGTAGTGTGAGTATCCAAAGGATATCCCTATATGGTGATGGTGATATCAGTCTCGTTACAATTACTATCAATGATCAGGTCTATAATAATGGGGAGGTTTTCTATCTGGAAAATGGATTAAATAATGTGACCATTATATTTACTTCAAACTCGGTTACTACGGAGACTGAGATTACCTATATAATTATGTTTTCAACCGGCTATTCATTGGATGGAAAAACATCTGTTTCGTGAGGCTAACAGATAAATTTGAGGGAATGTGGATATGGTGTAGGAAATGGTTTCAATATATGATATTCCATTAGAAATCTACTATGCATTGAGCGTAGTCCTCCTAACCGGAGGGCTTTATTTCAGCTTAACTAGACCAAAGAAATACGTTGAGTATACTATTCTTACAACAATATTAAGTCCACTTCCCTCATTAATAGCCCTATATGTTCAAGTAGGATACACGTATCTCTTTCAAGTGACTCTTGTAGGATATGCAGTAATTGTATTATCTGTATCACTCCCATTTGCCACTGGAGAATTCCCTAGGCTACTTCGTGAAATATACGCAGATACAAGGAGATATTATGTAATCTGGCTTGCAAAGTCAGGGACACTAGAATATATCGACGCAGAACGCTTTTCTAGACAACTTACACTCTATACATATCTCCTCCTTATATTCGGGCCTATAATCGCTTTCCCCCTGTATGTGATGGGGCTGTTTATCTATGGATTCCTCATATTGGTAGGCATATTTTTAATCGTCGTTCTAATGCCGTATTTAACGGTGTTGGTAATCAGATCAGGATATGTATCTAGTCTATTAGACGAGCTGCCCCAGGTTCTACAGTTATTCCTAATTCACCACAGAAGTGGAGAGACAATAACCGAGGTATTTAGAAACATTGCTAACAGCGACGAGAACCTTCCTTCATGGAGTAAGCTAACTAAGAGCCTACTCCTTCAGAGCGAGATGACCGGCCATGGTGTCGATAAAGTCATCAGTGAGTGGATACAATATGGTAAGGGGCCCGAGAAGATAAAAAACTTCTTGGAAGGATATTTGTACACTTGGTTAGCAGGAGGAAATATAGAGGCTTATATAAAGAGATGGCTTGAAGAGGAAGAAGTCCTCTGGGTGGATAGAATAAGGAGCTACTATGAGCGTATGCTAGTCTTCGCAGAGGTCGCTATAATGGCGGCGGTAAGCCCTATAGCAGTACTGTTAATAGCTTTCCTAAGTCCCGGATATGGTATATTCCTACTAGAGTTACTTATCTTCATTTTCCCAGTAATGCTATATATCATTCCCATGGTCTATATGTCATCTGTTAAGCCTAGAATGGCATCTACACCAAAATTCATCCCTAACATAAAGCATTTAATTATAGCAGTTGGCCTCGGGATAATACCCTTGTTTACACTCAATAATATGTATTCAAAATTAGTTGGTTTCCTTGTAGTCATGGGGATGGTACTATTACCATTTGAAATGAAGTGGAGCTATGGTGTACAGAGCCTTGACAGAGGTGTTCTAAGATGGTTAGAGACAGCGATGCACTATATGCTAGCAGGTTCCCTTCCTCTAGACGCAATTCAAAAGGCTAGAGAGATGATTAAAGAGGGAGCGACTCTAAGGCTGATCAACAAAATGACGTATAGCATTGAATCTGGGAAGTTATCAGTAAAAGCCCCAACCCCATTCTTAACTCATACTTTACACATCGTAAGTACAGGCATTGTGTCTGGAGCCCTGTCTCCAGAACTTCTATATATGAATGTAAACATACTGTATAAGATTAAAAACACGATTGAAGAAAGTAAACGCAGTGTATTTCCTGCTATAGTATTGGGAATGATAACTCCCTTCATTGTCCTACTTACGATAGGCATCGGGGTATGGTTTGTAAATACTATATCGGTATTCGGCCCCGAGACAACATCGTTCCCCTTACCACTACCTACCTTCTCCATTAATCTCGATGCCCTCCTACCATATCTATATGTCTTCTCAATAGTACTCGGTATAACCATCGGCTCTATAGTAAGCACCACATATTCCAACTATTTTTACAGCACATACATACACGTGCCTATCCTCCTAAGTTTACTCGTAACACTATTACTAGGATCAGACTATTTTGTCCAGGTCTTCGAAATCTTCATGGGGCTTTAAATCATAGTATATACTTTTTATTACAATAATTCCATATGGATATATACTTCTAATGTTTCTAAATTATTTGGGAGGTGGCGATATATGAAAGGAATGACTAGCTTGATAGCTAGCGTGATATTCATAATGTTGATAGTAATGGCTACATCTGCCATATATGTAACCTCATATTATTCTCAGTATAATCCAAGGGAAATCAAAGCAATAAGTGAAACTTTAAAGGAAATGTTAGATTTAACACCTGGTATAGATGGAGTACGTATATATAATTTTGGTCCTGATGACGCTAAGATCGCTGTAGCGATGTTAGTAGACGGGTTAGATGGTAGTGTTATTAAAATAAATTCAAGTATGAGCTTGACTGTCCCATCACAGGAATATATTGATGTGGAGTGGGATGATATAGGGCTCCCCACCCCCAATATAGACGATTCGATTATATTAGTTACTGAAAGTGGTAAAAAGTTTGTGTTTAGCCCTGTTTATAAACAATCGACGAAGTCTCCCGTGAGTATACTTAAGTTATCAGGTAGAGACATCGACTTGTTTATATATATCAATGGTGAAGGAAGCTCTGAAAACATATTGGTTATCGCCTCTAACATAGGGCTTCCAGTGAATCCAACATATGTAGAGATCAATGGAACTAAAATAGATCTAGACTTCTCAACGTCACTGCCTCCATCAACTACCGTCAAGTACGTATCGGAGTTGAAGCTTGAGGATGATGAATGTGAACATGAGGAGGAAGAGTATATAATAGAAGAAACATCATATATGGATGTTAATGACCCTGCGTTTATCTCAGACTCGAGTGAGGACACACTAGTACAGTGGATAATAAACTATATAACAAATAACATGGAGCCACATGAATGTGGAGACTGTAAACATGAAGATGAAATAGAGTATGAACACGGCTATCTCAATGTAACCATAACTATAAAAGGAGTATTGGCTGATGGTAGACTCTTCGAGTATACCGGTACCTTTGATATAATTTTCGACGAGATCGAGTATAAGAATGGACAGCTTGAAGTTGAGAATCTATATATCCAGCCATCTGGATTAGTACAAATCACGAGCGGTGATGAACACCACGGGCATCATGATTAGAATGGCCCGTTAAGCACTTTTTATAATACTTCTCAAGATAGAGCTATACTTATTTCCGTTTTTTAAATTTTTTAAATGACCAACTGTTTCTTCTAAATAATGAAACATGGAGTTCTATATATTTATATATCCAATGTATTATAGGGTATAGATGGAGAGGGGTGAAACATATATGAGAGGAATGTCGAGTTTAGTTGCTAGCATCATATTCATCATGTTAATAATAATGGCGTCGTCAGCCATATTTGCGAATTCATATTTTATACAAAAAAAGCCAGGAGAAATTAGTTTAATTGGCGAAACAGTGAAGGAAGTAGTCGATGTCACTCCTGGTATACAAGGTATACGGATATATAACTTTGGCCCTAATGAAGTAGATATATCCACCGCAATGTTAATAGAGGGTGTTAGTGGAAGGGTTCTGAAAATTAATTCAAGTGTAAACCTTGAGATCCCTCCTCAAGAATACATAGATATCAGTTGGGATGCCCTAGGGTTACCAACACCAAATATTGCGGATTCACTGATCCTGGTTACAGATAATGGAAAAAAGTTCTTCTTTAACCCGGTTTACAAACTATCTACTAAGGTGCCAGTGAACATCCTCAAACTATCGGGAAGAGACCTAGATCTTTTTGTATTTATTAGTGGAAATGTTCAAGGCGATGGAACGAATAAACCTGTTGTAGCCACAAACATAGGTACTCCAGTTAATCCTACTCAGATCATTATTAATGGAACTGTAATTCAACTAGATTTTACAAAGAATATAATGCCAAGTACTGTTGTCGAATATGTAAAGGAATTCGAGTACGAGAACCATAGTGGCTACGGAGGGCCTGAACTAGAATTTGAAACGGATACTATGACTGTATACGACCCAGTTCTTATGTCAGATGAAGGGTCAACCAACTTCATAGACTTAATATATGACTATATCCAAGAGCAGATTGATCAAGGAAAGGGCTATCCTGGAGGCGGCGCCACTGTAGGTGGTTATCTAAATGTAACCCTTGTAATACAAGGTGTTTTAGCAGATGGTACTCTATTTGAGTACACTGGGACTTTCGAGATATTCTTCCATGTAGCAACGCCGTCCAGAAACATAATAACACTTTATCTACAGCCACAAGGTCTAGCAGAAGAGATAGAGACAGAAACACATTAATCATTGAAGACTAACCTGTTCAGAGGCATCATCCCTCTCCACCAAATTTATTCCAATTAATCGAGATGAGATTAATATTTAAGAGTAGGATATAATGTTGATTTTCTATTGATGAGCCTGAAAGAACGAATTTTCAGACTAATTAGAGAATCAGCCATACCATTATTGGGGCTGATGACCTTAATTATATTTGGGACTATAGCGTTTTCTATGGCCGAAGGCCTGTCGTTTTTTGATAGCTTCTATTGGACTATAACTGTAGTATCCACTGTTGGATTTGGTGATATTACTCCAACAACTATCTATGGTAAGATAATATTTATCCTCCTTGTAATATTCGGGCTCTCACTATTTGGATATTTCATCACCGTCCTATCCTCCTTTATAACTGAAGAGAAGGTGGTCCGTACCTTATTTTCATACTTCATGGCAGATGGTGGTAAGAAATTGAGGGATCATGTTATATTAATCGGATGGAACAGTCACATAAAATACGCCTATGAAGAGATTATTGCAAATGGTATAAAACCACTTGTTGTAGTTGAAGACGAGGACCTAGCTAAGCACTTAGCTAGAGAAAAGATAAATGTCGTTGTAGGCAGCCTAGCTGATCCAAACCTCTATAGTAAAATAAACATTCAAGAGGCAAAGGCAATCATAATAGCCTCAGATGACCATTCCAAGACGATTCTCCATACGCTTAAGATCAGAAAGGTAAATAACAGTATCCCTATTATAGCAGCATACTCTGAGAGGGAGCTGGAGGATGTGATGAAGCAGGCGGGGGTGACTAAACTTGTTAACATACCTGAGATAGGTGGGCGTTTACTAGCTAATCAAGTGTTCGAGCCTATTGCGGCTGAGGCGGCTATAGACTTAATATCTAGGGGTAATCTGGACCTGAGTGAGGAGACTATCCCCTCATCCCTTGACGGTAAGCACATATCAGAATTGAAGAAAGCAGGGTTAACTAGCAAGATAATATCTGTTAAGAGGAGAGGGGTTATTATACCTAATCCTGATGACGATTTCGTGCTGAATACAGGCGATGAGGTAGTTCTATTGGGGGTTTCAAAAGAACTGGATAAAGATAAGGAGCTTATCAAAGGGAAGTATAGAGGGATTAGATATAAGTAATATCATGGAACTTCTCAGGGAGCATCGATAAATATCCCTTATCATGCTTCTTGATTAGACCTAGAGTTGATCCACCGTATTTAAGTAGTTTATAAGGATAGTCATCGTGATTAATTTCCCGAACCTTACCCTCATATTCCTCTCTTAATATGAATGTCTTCTTAACAAGGTTTTCTAAAACTTGTTTGTCGTTAATTGAAATAATATTTCTGGTAGCATGTATTCCATATACCTGAGCAAATGTATTTGTTAGGACATATTCCTTTTTAGGAGTTATAATAAGCATTTTCATTCCCCATCTCCTGATAACTCTAGAAAAAGCCAGTAGCTTACATGCATTACATGGAGCGATCCAAACCCCCCTTACCTCAGATTCTCTTCTAGCGTGTCCAACTATAAAGCAATATCCATCTAAATATCTAGGGTTAATACCGTATCTGTCCATCAGGAATCTTCCTATCTCCCCCGGGATATTATAATGGCATTTGTAAGTCATTATTACCATTACCTCCTCAAGAGAGCAATATAAAGATACCCAGGATTACCATATTCGGTGTTTAAGTGGGGATATACTCTAATTGTTTTCTCTATATCAGGGGGAAATTCGATGCCATTCCAAGATTCGATGCCACTGGTGAATTTAAGTGGAATGGAGGGGACAGAAAGGACTTCATATCCCGTCTCTAAAGCTTTCATGACAACATATTCTGCTTCCAATGGATTGAATGTACATACTGAATATAGTACGATCGACCCAGGTGTAAGGATCTCGTATAATCTATATAGTATAGCTATTTGTAGTCTAGAGTATCGCTTATATATGTTGCCGTTAAGATAATCCCTTATCTCACTGATTCTCTTAATATGGATCTCCGAAGAACACGGGGCGTCGAATAATACGGTCCCCACTCCTTCTACTTTAGGAAATCGTCTACCATCCAGTTTGGTCACAAAGATATTCGAGTAACCCATCCTATCTATATTCGAGATAAGTGCTTTATACCTATTTGAATCAGGTTCATTCGCTATGACAATACCTCTTCCATGAGAGAACTCGGCAATCATCAGTGCTTTACCGCCAGGCGCTGCAGCTATATCAAGGCTAATATCCCCTAAGTATTTTCTTAGGATTAATGGTGGAATGAGGCTAGTAAGATCCATAATATAATATAAGCCTAAGTGATAATCCAGAGTCTTAGCTAGTTTCTCTTTACCACTAAAAACAAGGAGCGCATCCCTATACCAGGGTAATTCTCTAGCCTCAATATTAAGATCCTTCAATCTACCTTTGATATAGCTGGTGCTAGCCCTAATCCTATTTATTCTGACAACCCTAGTCGTATCTCTAAATATAGTCTCTACAAAATGATGATACTCTGGTATTATCTCCCTATATTTTTCGATTATCATAAGAGCCATTTCTCTGTCTTTCATTCTGATCATTACCCATAATAACCATTAAGTCATGTCCATATCCAATAACTACTATAGACCTCCCCTTATGTTCTCCAACTCTGCTTTCTTTATAATTAGGTAGCCAGAATCGCCAAGCCACTTTTTCTCAATTTCTATAACCTTTATCGGGTTCGAAAATATTTTTGCGTCGAGAACATATGTCTCGTATTCTCCACCCTCTCCAGTAGGATTGAATTTATATCTCCGGCTTAGTCTAAGCAGCTCCTCAATATCTTTCTCATCATCTATCACCCACCCAAGATGTTCTTCAGATAATCCCCATGCAGATACGCTTACTATCATATACTTCATTCCAGCGTCCCTAAGATATCTATATAAGAGCTCCTCCTGTTCTTCTCCCCATAACGGGGTATAGACCGTTAAGCCGACTTCCTCTGCTACTCTAAAAACCCTCTTCCTCTGATATTCGCTTGCTATAGCCCCTACCACTATCCCCTCATACCCCTCTTTATACATGACTTGAAAAGCCTTCTTTAGATCTCTAAGCTCTTTTTCCTTGATACCCTCTGTACGGAATACTACATGTCTCATCCCCATCGATACAGCCTGTAAATAAGTCCATCCCACATTTATGGTGTGGAACATGTAGCTATATGGATTAGCCGAGATAAACGTTACTAAGGTGTCTAATTTCTTCCCACTGTCCAATGCCTCTATCACTGCCATTGTACTATCCTTGCCACCAGTGTATAGCCCGAAAAATTTCATGGTATAATTAATTAATTCTATATATGAGATTTAACAGTTTCTATTAGAACTCCACTCTCCAGTGGAGTCCTACTCTATAATGGGGCTACCTAAAGTTTATACGATGTGTTTACAATGTATACCAATTTATCAAAATTATATACTCATTTTCCACCCTTCAAAAAATATATATTTTATATATTAGACTAAAGCACTATACATATAAGGTTATAGCCAACAACGGAATAATAATATTAACGGTGATTTGAAAAATGCCAAAGATATCTATTATATTGTTTTCTGGTACGGTGGATAAACTGATGCCAGTAGGAGTACTTGCATCTGCTGCAGCGGCCATAGGAATGGAGGTAGAGATATTCGCCACTTTCTGGGGCCTACTTGCAATGAAGAAAGACATGGCTGAAAAGAACATGAAGATCAGCAAGGAATATGAAGAGATGGGTGAAATGATGTTCAAGATCATGAGGGAGAAGAACGTACCTAGCTGGATTGAAATGGTTAGAACCGCCAAAGAACTCGGTAATGTAAAGGTCTACGCCTGTGCGATGACCTTCGATATGTTTGGAATGAAGAAAGAAGATCTCGTCGATATAGTAGATGAGATTGTCGGCGCCGGCGAGTACCTGGATAAAGCTAAAGAGGCCGATATTACATTGTTTATCTGAGGTGACCATATATGGATGTCCAGCCAGATAGAGTTATAGACGCTCGAGGCTCATTCTGCCCTGGTCCATTGATGGAGCTAATCAGGGCAATTAGAGACGCCAAGGTAGGCGAGGTCATAGCAGTATATTCCACAGACTCGGGAAGTAAGAGGGATATCCCGCTTTGGGTTGAAAAAGCTGGTCACGAGTTAATTGGTGTTTTCGAGAGAGAGGGATATACCGAGTTTATTGTCAGAAAGAAAAAATAAGGGTTGGGTGATTATCCCCCATATATCCTTTTTTTTAAATATCCTCCGGATAAGCGTATCTACCAATAAGTTTCGTCAAAGCAATTAAGAGAGTGAGGCCTCTCTGCACATCTTTGTCCCGTAGAGCTTTCATAAGGCTGAGCAGGCCCGTTATCTGTGTCTTCTTCACTTCTTCTTTAAGCTCAAGCGGGTGATCCGCAACTGCAGAGATCAAGTTTTGTAGATGTGGGGAGTTCATCTTTGCTGCTAAATCAAGGAATGTCGTGGCCAACGAAGCCGCTCCTGAAACCATTTCATCAGACAACATATCCTTCGATACGTTTAAGAAACATAGTAGGTTAGCGAGTGTCTCTAGAGAGCCGCTTTCAACCATCTTGTTAAGTATCTCGATGCTCTTCGAGAGTTTCGGAAGGCTTTCTAGTATCTCCTCAATTGCCTTCAACTTCTCCTCATCAGACAATGTCTCCTCAATTATTTTCTCGATTTTCTCCTTATTCATACAATCACCCCTGGGAGGATAGATTTCGCGGTTAACGTCCAATACAGTTTATTGTACATGAGTTTTAACCAATAACAGGCGAAGTTGGGAGGATTCGGTTTAGGCGGGTTTTCATAATCGAATACAATGGTTGTGCCTTCACCTAACCCAGTTACCACGAAGCACATTACCCTTCCATTGTATCGGGCTGTTGGTATATAGCCTTCTATATCTGCTAGTATCCTGGATGTAACTACCTCTGCTTGGAAGTCAGCGACTGAACCGGCTTTAGATACTGGAAGGTCCGTTGCATCACCAATTACATATACATCATCATATCCTTTCATGTTAAGTGTATGTCTATCAGTTGGTATCCATCCGCTTCTGTCTCCTAGTCCTGAATCAATTATCACTTGGGCTCCTTTGTGAGGCGGTATTATAACTGCCATGTCATACTTTACTGTTTCTCCTTCGAGTGAGTAGATCTCCCTTTTCTTAGGGTCTAGACCCTCTAGATTAAACATTAGGTTGGTCTCTATTCCCCTTTCGTCCATTATTGGCCCTAATAACTCGGCTACCGACTCTATTGGGAATACCCTGGGCAATGGATAGATGTATCTAATATTAACTTTATCACTTAATCCTATCCTTTTGAAGTAGTCAGCGAGCATTAGTGTCATCTCGATAGGCGCTGGAGGGCACTTATATGGTACCCCTGCGACTCCTATAACAACGTCTCCGCCTTTAAACTCGTTTAAAGCTTTCTTAAATCTCATCGTGCTATCATAACTATAGAAATTGTGTGTATGTTCCTTCAAGCCAGGCACAGCATCATAATCTAGGTGAGACCCTGTGGAGATTACCAGATAATCATATTTAATCTCTGCCTCGGTGGTTTTCACGACTCTATTGTCTGGGTCTATTAAAGTAGCTTTATCCCTTATCCACCTAACGTTTTCTGGGATAAGTGTTGATACGGGTCTATACGTCTCCCATGGCTCCATTAAACCAAGGGGCACAAAAAGAAACCCAGGTTGATAATAGTGGCGCGTGTTTGGTTCGATGAGAATAATCTCCGTATTTTTCTCCGTACTAACATGCCTTAGTTTCTGGTAGAGCCTGTTAAGGGTTATTATTCCCCCTGTCCCTCCTCCTAGGATAACGATCCGCTTCATATTTCATCACTTTACAAATATTAAATATATACATACAGCTTGATAAGCCACTAAGCATATATACTATGTCCATCAAATAACTTTAGTATAAATAAATTAAACCGTATATATATTGAGCCAAGGGAGGAATATTAAATATGATAATTCGGTGTTTAAATCTTCATAGTCTAATACGGGAAATAGTATTATTTAGATATATTAATTTACGGTATGTCGATTGGGTGTTGAAATACATATTCCCTTATTGATTCAATCGCTGGTTGATTGCCATGAATCGCATTATCCCCAGGATAATCGTAGTGGTTTTCACCATGATTTTATTGTTTTCCATAGTGATACCTGTGCATGCATCTTTAAAAAATAATAAGATCGTGATAACGGTCTCAATGCCCAGCATAGGATGGATAGTTAACGACGTGGGTGGGAATTTCATTAAGATAATCTATATTGTCCCAGTAGGCGGTGAACCACATATCTTCCAGTTAACGCCTGAAAAGCTTACGAGTCTAAAAGATACCGATCTCTTCGTATTCACGGGCAACCTAGATTTTGAGAAGCGGATCATGGAGGAATATCCAGATAAAGAATATCTTTATCTAGATTGGGCTTCAGTGTCCTTTGGAGGTTATGATATTAAGCTCCTAAGCCTGCCAAATACATCTGGCTACAATCCTCATGGGTATTGGATGTATCCTGATAATGCATTAGCAATAGCCAAGGCCGTGGTAGACAAACTAATAAAAATAGATCCACAGCATGAAAATTACTATAGACTTCGGTTGGAAATATTTAGAGAATATGTAGCGAGAATAGATAGCGAGTTCATGAAAATAGCTCAACAGTATAAATTGGATAAAGCGGATGTAGTTATAAGTTCGCCTGAAATCCAGTATATAATTTCATTGTTAAACGTATCCATTGTAGGCGTGTTGGCAAGGGGGCATGGATCAGGTGTATCTGGGATAGAGTTATCCATGGCCACAGAGGCTCTCAAAAAAAGTGAATTTCCACTGGTCATCGTCTCAGAGACATTTGAATATCTAAATTTAAGAGGGCCTGTAGAGCAGATTGCAGGCGAAGCTGGTGCTAAAGTAGTTCACCTAAAATTCTACTCATCTGTTGGAGATAGCTACCTAGCCCTAATGATGTATAATATTGGCGTCTTATCCTCCTCATTATCCAACTACCCAAGATTTTCTTTTCAGGCATCTCCGGAAATAATAACAATATTCCTAGTATTAACCCTCGCCCTAACATCTATAGTCATAGTTGAAGCGTTGTACATTCACCGATTGAGGGAGGTTTAGAATATGAAAAAGGACGTTATCCATATGAAGAACATGTCTGTAAAGTTTAATGAAGTAATTATCTTGCAGGATGTTTCTCTGGATATTAACGCTAGTGAATTCACTGTAGTGATTGGACCAAATGGAGCGGGAAAAACTACTTTGATAAAATCGATACTAGGGTTAATTCACCCCACAAAAGGGGTAATCGAGGTTTTTGGACACGATCCTCTTCATGAAGGAGAACATATTAGAAAGATCGTTGGATATGTCCCCCAATACATCAGGATTTCCGACGTTATTCCCATGAATGTTTTAGAGGCGGTGCTAATGGGCGTTCTTGCAAAGAAAAAACCCCCTCGAATCCCCTCTAAAACAGATATCCAAAGTGCCTTGGAGGCGTTAAAAGTTGTTGACATGGTGAGTTATAGGGAGAGATATATTCATGAGTTAAGCGGTGGAGAGCGGCAGAGAGTCTTGATAGCTAGGGCAATGGTTAGAAAACCAAAGTATCTCATCTTGGATGAGCCATTTACAGGTGTTGATGTGAAGAGCCAGAGAGAGTTACTAGAGTTCCTGTATAAAATACATACTGAGAATAATGTGGGGATGTTGATAGTCGTACATGACTTAGCCCCAATAATTAGATATGTAGATAAAATACTTCTCCTAAACAAAAGAGTCGTGGCCTACGGGTCTCCAAAAGATGTTCTCAAGAAAGAGACAATTAAGGAAGCCTATGGCGCTGAAGTAGAGATCTTAGAACATGACAAGATATGTTATCCACTATTAGGTGATGTTCATCGACAAAGGTGATGTAAATTGGATGTAACTAATATCTTTATAAATCAATTTTTCCTAAGGGCCTTAGCAGGCCTGATACTAACTGCAATAGCCTCTGCAACAGTAGGTACACTCATGGTCAGTAGAGGAATGACTTTCTTAACAGCAGAAGTAGCCCACGCAGCATTAGGAGGGGCTGCATTAGGTGTTTTTATAAATAGTCTAATGGAAGTAAGGGTCGATCCTTTCCTATTCGCTATCGTTTCTGGAGTCGCATTTGGGATGCTAGCTGGATACGGCGGTAAGACAGGAAGTCCAGAGAAACTTGAAACGGCGATAGGCATCTCCATGGCGATAAGTATGTCTATTGCGGTACTCTTCCTTGGCATACTCCCAAGCCAAGATATTCCAAAAGTATGGGGGTACCTACTTGGAGATATCTTGTTGCTTACTTTAAACGATATAATTATCCTTTCCATAGTCGTAGTGTTCACAGTTGTTATATTCCTATTCTTCCAAAGAGAATTCATTTATATCGCCATGGATATGGAGGGAGCAGAAGCGCTTGGATATAACGTTACTTTTTATCATTATCTAAGCATCTTCATATCATCCCTTGCAATCGTAGTCGCGACCAAAGCTGTAGGTTCGATAATGATCTATGCTGTTATGATAATCCCGCCAGCAATATCGTTAATGCTAGTGAAGAAATTTATCCTTGCAAGTATTACATCCTTCGTCATGATTCTCGCGTCTGGTATAGTTGGATTATTAATCAGTTTCTATGTAAATGTTGTCCCCAGCGGTGTAATAGGGGTATTGATCAGTGTTCTTTATCTAATACTAGCATTTAAAAGGAAATAAAGTGGAGAAGAGTTTATACCTGATGCACATCATGAGGATAGCTCTCCCTCAAGCCGGCATTCGTTATACGTATGAATCTGGATTTCCTCGGTAACTCAGCTATAGTCCTTGCTCCTACGTAAGCCATTCCCGCCTTCAAACCCGCAACGAGTCTACTGACTACTTCCTCTACGCTACCTATGTATTCTACGTATGCTTCAACACCCTCAGCGGTATAAGAATATTCCTCAAGTTCCTCGGAGAAATCGAGTTCTCCTCGTTCACGCGCCTCCTTAGCCAGCCTAGCGTAGAAGCTGGCCATCCCCCTGTATATCTTGTATCTCCTACCATTCTTTAACACAACTTTCCCAGGACTTTCATCGGTGCCAGCGAACAACCTTCCTATCATTACTGTCTCTGCTCCTGCAGCAATAGCTTTAACCACATCTCCAGGTGTCCTAATACCTCCATCAGCCATTACAGGAATGTCATATGGCCTAGCCACTTTCACCGTATCCATTATGGCGGTTAACTGCGGAACTCCTACTCCCGCCACGATCCTTGTTGTACATACAGATCCTGGGCCTATCCCTACTCTTATAGCATCTGCGCCTGCATCGGCTAATGCTTCTGCACCCTCTGCAGTGGCGACGTTCCCAGCTACAACATCTATGTCTGGAAACTCTCTCTTAAGCTCCTTAACTCTCTCTATTACAGTGTCTAGATAACCATTTGCAACGTCAATTACTAGTGCGTCAGCTCCCGCATCAACAAGTGCACTTGCCCTCCTTAGATAATCTCCTCGGATGCCGATGGCAGCAGCCACCATAAGCCTACCCTTCTCATCACGGGTTGCATCTGGATATTTCATCCGTTTAATTATGTCTGCTACGGTGATCAGCCCCTTTAGATTCCAGTTCTCATCTACTAATGGTAGTTTCTCAACCCTATTCTTCCATAATAGTTCTTGGGCCTCCTCCATACTAATATTCGGAGGAGCTACTACAAGCTTCTCTCTAGGCGTCATAATCTCCTTTACAAGTTTATCATCGGGCTGGAAGAGCATGTCCCTCCTACTTACGATACCCACTAGTTTCCCATCCTTAACCACCATAAAGCCCGTAACGCCGTGTCTCTCTGTAAGTTTCTTAGCCTCGCCAATCGTCGCATCAGGAGATATTGAATAGGGCTGGTCGACGGTAATGTTATCGGCTCTCTTTACTCGCTTAACCATCTCCACTTGTCTCTCTACAGATGTAAATCTGTGTATAACCCCTATTCCACCCAGTCTAGCTATCGTGATAGCCATGGTCTCCTCTGTAACTGTATCCATCGGTGAAGAAACTAGAGGAATATTAATTATAATATTCCTTGTGAACCTTGTCTTAGTCGACACTTCCTTTCTTGATTTTATGCTGGATCTTCTTGGGATTAGGAGAACGTCATCAAACGTTAATCCCAGCTTCAAGTCATCTCCAGTCAATGTTGTCCCTTAAATTATCATTAGCGATATACTTAAAAATGTTTTTTAATACATTGCTATTTCCCTGCTGTTAACACGATTCTAGATGTGTTACTCCTCAGCTCCAGTTTATTTAAATTGAAGATGATGATAATTTTATTACTATGACTACACTTGAAGAAAACTTTTCTAAATCTTGGAAGTTTATGCTTGGACTCTTTAATAACGTAGGAAGGCTATTAATTCTAATAATCTTGAATGTCATTCCTGTCGCCAATCTGATTGTCGTTGGATATGGCGCTAAAATAATCAAGTTAGGTGATGCATTTGAAGAACCTCCTGAGATCGAGAGTTATGGAGAGGCTTTTATAGAAGGCCTCAAAGTATTGATAGCGATTATAATATATTCCTTAATTCCAGGTATAATTGCTGGAGTATCAATTGGAGTTGGTATACTTACTAATCCATCTGCATGGATGCAGGGTGCGTTTTTCCCATCAATATTCTTCAGGGCTACAGTAGCTCTAGGACTTACAGTAGCTTTTCTCGTAGGCTTCCTATTCGCCGTCTTCGGCGCCATGGGCATTATACATATGATCAAGACTGGAGACTTCGGGAAGATATTCGCATTTTCAGAGATTTTAGGATTGATCGATAAGGTTGGCTGGGGAAAATACCTCATATGGCTACTTATGATGTTTGTTATAAATTCTGTGATAACTGGAATTGCATCAGGAAACTGGCTGGTATCAAGCATTCTATGGGTATTCTTTACAGTATTCGTATCTAGAAGCGCACATTATATCTATCCAAAAGAGGAGACCTGGCCAGAAACAACATCTGAAACTATAAATTAGGTTTATTAGCTCTCTTTTTTATCCTCTAATGGAAATAGGTCCTCCAGCATCCTCCTCACCATCAACGCTTTATCCTCATAATCCTCAACAACCCTAAATACAGCCTCTATAAGGTTGTTTCCATGATCAAATAAGTGGATATCTAGAAAAGGATATCCAGAGGGCTCCCTCGGAAACCCGCCGAAAAGGAAATCAAGCATTCTTTTGGAAACCTTCTTTTTCGGCGTAACCAACGTCAACCTAGGATCTAACTCACTCCTAATATATACCAATTTAGATGCTTTAGCCCACTTAATTAACACGTCAAATATTTCTTCCCTATCTCCTTTAAGCCAAAACCTCATGTACCTCATACAAAATTAATAATCCCATGGATATAGTTAAAATAAAATTATCATCTTACGGTTGCAGGTCGAGGATGATGACCTGACACTATCAAAATAGTATATAAAAGTAAATACGAAGAGTTAAATATTATTCTTCGCAGATATCTAAACACAATATTTAAGAAAAATAAAAAATTTATATAAGGTAAAATCACTCTTTATTTGTGGTGGCAGGGGTGGATGGTGAGACAGTATCTAGTTTCGATGATCAGGATGACAATAGAAAGTCAAAAAAATACACTAGAGATGTGGGGACGTTTGTCATGAATGAGAAGAAAAATAGGTTTGCATTTGAATTATTAGTTAAAAATCAGCCAGGAGCTATATTCGTGATTGGGCAAGAGTTTGCAGAGAAAAATGTGAACATTCTTCATTTTGCCCACTCGGATACTCAAGCAGATAAAGCAGCGGTATTCGTAGTAGGTGACTTCAGCTCTGCGGACTGTTCTCCTGAAGAGCTCCTGGAACACCTGAAAAACAATACAGACTTTGTATTAGAGGCGGAGTTTGCCAAGAAGGCTGGACCAGTATATTATTCCTCATATTTATTCCCCCTACAGGTGGATGGCAAGAGAACAATCTTATTTGGCCCAGCAAATCTGAATGGCTTCCTCTATGGTCTAAGGAAGAACCTGGGAGACGGTATGGCCCTGAGCCTCCTTTATCACATGGGGTTTGGCATAGGTGAATATATCTACAACTACTACATAAAGACGAAGGGGTATACATTTAGGAATATAGATAAGATTATGGACATGGTTAACGCTATCCTAGTGTCCTATGGATGGGGGAAGGTCTCTAGTTTTTCACTGGGGGAGAACCGCATAATTATCAATATCGAGGATCTATGGGAATGTGAGATACAGAAGGAAAATGGAGATGTCGCGGGTAGTAACTACTTTAGAGGGATTTTAGCAGGCTTTTTTCAAAGGGTATATGAGAAAAATGTGGAGGTAAAAGAAACACTGTGTATTGCCAAAGGAGATGATGTCTGTCAATTCGAGGTACATATCCTAGATTAGCGCCCTTGCCACCGATCTTTTTCTAACTTTATTTACATACTCTTTTCATATTTTTTCATTGTGTTTTCAGTGAAACCTATTCTTCGCAGGTTGTACGCAATTGATTAATCATATATCTCAATCGGATCTCATAGTACTGTTTAATAAGCACTTTTACGTTAATTTGGTAATTTTTACCATGAATATGGCTAAAAATTTATATAGTGATGTAATTTCTATTTATTAACGTGATTGACATGCAACTGTTAATTTTGAATGCTGAGGAGGAGCTTGAGAGGATACTGGAGAAATACGGGGTAGATAAAGCCTCGGATATCCTTGATCTTATTGAGAATAATGTCGTTCCTTCTCAAATAGCGTTCCAAGATTATTTACTTGCCTCCGAACTTGAGAAGGCAGTTAGAGGTAGAAAGGTAGGTGAATCCATATACTGAGTGTTTGTATGAACTTTATATAATACTAAACCTCCTTAAATCCAGTACTGTACCCTCTAGAGTGAGTCAGGGATAATTTTATAGGTTAATTATGATTTATAAAATATCATAGAGTTTTATGGTGTTATGTGGCCCACCATATCTAATGGAGATGAATGACACATGGACAAACTATTCCAACCATCTTCCGTCGCTGTAGTCGGTGCATCAAGGAATCCCAGCAAAATAGGTTTTTCTATCTTGAAGAACATTATAGACAGTGGATACTCAGGTAATCTATATCCAGTGAATCCAAACGCCGAGGAGATCTTGGGTCTAAAGGCCTATCCATCTCTAAAAAGCATACCTGGTGATGTAGATACCGCTGTCATCGTAGTCCCATCTAAATATGTATTAGATGTAGCGAGAGAGGCTGGTGAGAAAGGTGTCAAATACCTGGTTGTGATTACAGCGGGATTCAAAGAAGTAGGTGGAGAGGGCATTAAACGGGAGAAAGAGCTCCTCAGGGTAGTAAGGGAATATGATATGAACATGGTGGGCCCAAATTGCCTAGGGGTGATTGATACACATACCCCTATTAACATGACCTTTGCACAGAGAATGGCTAGAAAAGGGCATATAGCGTTCATAAGTCAAAGCGGGGCATTAGTTACCGCTGTCTTGGACTGGGCCGCTCAGGCCAAGATAGGCTTCTCTAAAATAGTCAGTATAGGTAATAAAGCGGATTTGACGGAGCTGGACTTCATAGAGTATTTCACAAGGGATCCAGATACAAACGCAGTATTACTATATGTCGAGTCTATTGATAATGGCGTGGAATTTGTGGAGAGAGCATCTAAAGTGACCAAGAAGAAACCAGTTATAATCCTTAAAGGTGGAGTGACTGAAGCTGGTGCAAAAGCCGCCGTTAGCCACACTGGAGCATTGGCAGGGAGAGTTGCCGCTTATGAGGCTGGGTTTAGGAAAGCAGGTGTAATAATGGCATCTTCCCTGTCAGAGTTATTTGACTATGCCGTAGCCCTTGCATCCCAACCTCCTCCTAGGAGGAACGGAATAGCTGTATTATCCAACGCAGGTGGATTATGTATTTTAACCGCAGATATCCTTGTCAAGAAGGGATTATCACTAGCTACCTTTAGAAGTGATACGATAGAGAAGCTCAAGAAAATACTTCCTCCGACAGCAGCAATATACAATCCAGTGGATGTTGTTGGCGACTCCGATGCAGTCAGATATCTCAATACTCTTGAGACCCTGCTAAGCGATGACTCAGTAGACGCGGTTCTAACCCTCTTAGCTCCGACGGCTTTGATAGACCCTCTCGACATCTCAAAAGGTATTGTTGAGCTGAAGAAAAAGTATCCTAACAAAGCAATATTAGCAGGTTTTGTCGGGGGACCAAGTTATTATGATGCAGTGGAGTATCTAATGGATAATAAGATCCCATTTTACAATATGCCTGCACGCCTAGCCACAGCTGTATTGGGGTTGGTTATGTATAAGGAGTATCTAGATAGGCCAAGGTATAAATATGTGAGTGTAGAGGACGTTGATAGAGAAAGGGTAAAGCAGATTATCAACATCGTAAGGAAGGAAGGGCGTACCGTGCTGCTGGAATCTGAGGCCAAGAGTATCGCTGCTGCCTATGGAATCCCCGTTCCCAAGTTTTATCTTGCGAAGTCCCCGATAGACGCGATCTCAGCGGCTGAATACATTGGTTATCCAGTTGTTATGAAGATCGTGTCACCAGATATTCTACATAAAACTGATGTAGGCGGTATAAAGGCGGGTATATCATCCAGTGAAGAAGTTGAGGATGCTTATGAAGAGATTATAATGAATGTTACAAAATACGTGCCGAGGGCAAAGATATACGGCATCCTTGTGGAGAAGATGGCTGATAAAGGCGTGGAGACCATAGTAGGTGTTACCAAGGATCTCCAATTCGGGCATTTAATTATGTTTGGTTCAGGAGGAATCTATACAGAACTATTCAAGGACGTTGCATTCTCATTGATTCCAATGGCAAGAGAGGAGGTTCAGGATTTAATGGGCAGGACCAAGATATTTAATATATTGAGAGGTTATAGAGGCATGCCTGTTTCAGATATCAAGAGGCTTGAAGATATCCTCCTGAGGATAAATCAGTTGATAATAGACTTCCCCGAGATTGTCGAATTAGATATAAATCCATTAAGAGTCTATGAAGCGGGTAGAGGCGCAATCGCCTTAGATATTAAAATGGTTCTCTCTAAGGAGGTGTAGGTTGGAATATGGTAAAATCAGTTTATGTAACGGGATTTGGTGCACCTGGAAAAACGATAGTGGTATATGGATTAATGAAGCTTCTTAGTAACAAAGGATACAAAGTTGGATATTTCAAACCCGTATCCCGAGGGCTTAATAAGATTGGGCCCAATGAATGGGTTGATGACGACGTGCTAGCGATTAAAGAGGCAATGGGTCTAAAAGAAGATCATAAAACAATATCGCCCATAGTGATTCGCAGGAGATTTTTGGAGCTAATTGAAGACATAGAAAACATTCTTAAAGCAATTAAATCATCATATGAGAGGCTGTCAAGGGATAAAGACATCGTCTTTGTCGAGTCGTATTTAGCTCCATACTATCTATATAGTATAGGCCTCTCCGGATACACAATTACAAAGCTCTTGAGAAGCGACGTATTATTCATTATAAAAGACGGTGAGGATGCTCAAGTGGATGAAGTAATATTCTGGAAGAAGGAATTTGAGGCTAAAGATATAAGGACACTGGGAGTGATATTCAACGTGGTTCCTATACATTTAATGGAGCGTGTAAAAGAGTTTATAACACCATTTTTAGAAAGCCGTGGAATCTCTAGTTTTGGGATGATACCAGATAAAGGTGAGTTTATGGCTCCTACACTTCTCGATATTTCATCAGTCCTGGATGCGGAGGTATTGGAAGGAGAGGACTATCTAGATAACTTAGTTGAGGAGATTCTGGTTGGTGCAATGGGTGCGGAAGCTGCTTTGAAATGGCTGAGGCGCTCAAAGAAACCTGTGATTATTACAGGGGGAGATAGGACTGAGCTCTTATTAACACTCTTAGAGGTTAAACCAAGTGGATTGGTATTGACTGGTAACCTATATCCAGCCCTAAAGGTGTTGACTAAGGCTAGAGAGAAAAAGGTGCCTATACTACTTGTTCCATACGACACGTTTGCAACTGTTGAGAGACTGAGGGACATTCATGGTAGAATAACATCCTACTCACTTAAAAAGAAGGAAAAGCTTATTATGGAGGCTATAGAGGAGGGAGTGGACATCGACCGTTTCATTGAAGCAGTTCTATAGCCATTTACTTCATCTTCTATAAAAATATCTCTTAACCGCGTTGAAGACACCCTCGCCAACAGCCATAGCGAAAATAGTTTGTATCATGTTATAGCTCCCAATTATGAGCGACATGTACAGAATCACAGTAAAGAAGTTCACCTCCAAAAAACCAAGAGCACCCAGTTGATACTCGAAGAACCCGTAGAATTCAGGTGCAACATATAATATAACCACTAGATTAACTAATATCATTACTACGGATCTAACTAAAGAGCTTATTAACGTAGCTACAACTGTGGCTTTCCTAGTCCAACTCCAATAGTCTCCAAACAATAGTTTAGAGATATAGAGACCTAGAAACATACTGAGGACAGCGATGTACTTAAGTGGAGGCCCAATTATAAATTCTGCATTAATCATCAAACCTAGGAAATGAAGTGTGACGGTTAGTATACCGACAAACTCTCCTCCTATAAAGAATGCAAGTAGATCAATGATCTCCGAGAAGTCTATTTTTAAGAAGGGTGCAATTGGATACGGGATTCCACTTGTTGCCAGCGAAACTGCTAAGGCAAGCGCTCCAAACACAGATGTTAAAGCTATCTTTTTACTATATCCCATATTGTTTTTCTTCATGGTCTTCATCTCCAACAACGGGTCATTAGTTTAATTGATTATCAATGGTTATAATTAACCTATATTTACACAGTATGAGTATCGTCTATGAGTAATTCAACTTAAATAATTCTCTGGCTAGTCCAGGACCTCTACCTCCTCAACGTAGCCATATTTAATATAAAATATCTTGTCAGCATACTTCATAAGAACATGCTCGTGCGTGGCAATCACGATGGTTACACCTAGGTCTCTAAGCTCGAGTAAATAAGAGATAACCTGTCTTCTCCTCTCATCATCGAGATATTGTAGAGGCTCGTCTAGAATCAGATATTTGGGGGACACTGCCAGTCCCCGGACAAGTGACACTATCTGTTTCTCGCCGGCCGAGAGTTCATTGGTGTTTTTATGGACTAGTCTCTTCAATCCAAACCTTTCTATAAGTTCGGATAAGACGGTGTAATTTGTTTTACCCATTATCCTAAGGCCATATGTAAGGTTTCTATATACATTTCCCTTGAGTATCACTGGAGTATCATGTATGAAAACGATCTCCCTAAGCTTCTCACTCGCCTTACTATCACCGCTATATATATCTATGTTATCAACCATGACCCTTCCTTTTGTAGGCCGGAGTAAGCCGCTGATAATCTTTGCCATTGTAGTTTTTCCACTTCCATTTGGTCCTCTGAATAGGGTTATGCCCTTTTTGATCTTTATACTGACGCCTCTAATCACAGGCTCATTATTATAGGCATGCTCTACATTGAATGTCTCTATCATTTTCTCCACCCTAGTAACCTGAGTATCAATATTATTATGAAGTCGACAGTGATCAGGATGAGGCCTAGGTAGATGGCTAATTCAAACTCCCCTCTCTGTATTTCCAAAGCTATTGCAGTGGTAAAAACCCTTGTTAATCCCTTTATATTCCCTCCTAACATCAACGCGACACCTAGTTCACCTACAGCCCTTTGAAATCCCAGTATGGATATCGCCAATATTCTCGAGGAGGATTCTTCAAATATAGTTGTGAAGACCTGTCTCTTTGAAGCTCCGAATGTTAGAGACATCTCAATAAGATCCCTTGTCCGTACACCTATAACCTCTATTCCAAAGGAGATCAGGAGGGGAGTAATTAGTATAGCTTGGCCAAATATAATTGCATATGGTGTGTACAGCATGTTTACTATTCCCAGTGGCCCAGACCTGGATAAAAGGAGATATAGAACGAGGCCTATAACCACCGTTGGTATACCGACTAACGCATTGAATATGGTTGTTAACAGCCTAGCCATCTTCGACTGGCTAATAGACAATAGTATTGCAACGGGTATACTCCATAACGCGGAAAGTAGGGTTGCTAAGCCGGAGATTGATATTGACCGTATCGTTATCTCAAGCAGTGTATATAGGCTTATCACCATCCTCCCCTATTAAGAAGTTGCAAAATAGTTCCAAATGTCCTTCAGCTCGTTAACATCCGTGTTTTCAGCAGAGTAAAACAGTTGTTCTCCATATAGATCAAGTCCATACGTTTCTATAATCTCCTGCCCATTGTGACTCAATAGAAAATCCATAAACTCCTTGGCCAACTTATATTTCACTCCATCTACTTTCTCCGGATTGACTATGTAGACACTATAGATATTAATTAAATTCGGGTCTCCAGAGACCATTATCTCCAGATTGTTAAGAACACCCGTTTTCCTCAGCTTGAGATACGTCCCTATATCCGTTAATGTATAGGCGCCTTTCTCATTTGCAATTTCCAATGTCTGAGACATGCCTGTACCCGATTCTATATACCAGCCTCCACTTGGCTTGATACATGCCTTACTCCAGATAAACATTTCTCTATTATGGGTACCACTATTGTCTCCTCTACTGACAAATAATGCCTCGCCCTTTTCACCCGCCTCCATTATCTTTATGAAGGCCATGGTAGAGTTTCTCAGATCCTTAATACCCGCTGGATCATCGGGAGGCCCAACTATAACGAAATAATTATACGCGAAAATCGCCCCCTCCACCAGAAAGCCATCGTTAACATATTTTATCTCTAAATTTGGGGCATGCACCAGTACTAGATCGGCATCTCCCATACTCGCCTTCCTCAACGCTTCTCCACTACCAACGGCGATAACCTGTATAACCACATTCGGGTGTGTCTTCTCAAACTCTTCACCAAGCCTATCCAGTAAACCAGTTGCATAGAGACTAGTAGTTGTGGAAATCCTCAGAGTCTCTCCCTGAGTCAACATGGTATAGCTAATGTATCCGCCGAACACTAGGATGGCTAAAACCACTCCCATGATAATGATCCTCTTATCCATAGGAGGTCACATAAACCAACATTATAGATCCTCCTTAATAAATTTATCCGTTATCGGATAATGAATATAAAATTGAAAACTTATAAAAACCAGATGTTTAAATAATAGAATTGGCAGCGGATCATCCTGTCATTGATTTGCTACTATGAAGGGAGGATGTTAATTATATTATATTGCATATAAACATGGGTGTTTTTAATATGATACCTATATATATAGGTCTAAGCAGAGAGGTGTTGTCAAGGATCAGAGGCTTAGAGGATAAAACCAGTGTGGGTATAAAGGATATCGTTAGGGTTATGGAAGATGTCAGGAAATCAGGGGATGCTGCTATACACCATTATAATAGGCTTTATTATAACATTGATACTAGGTCAACTGGTCTATTTATAACCCGTGAAGATTATAGTGAGGCATATGACAGGCTATCGAGTGAATACATAGATTCTCTTAAGGAGATTATTAAAAGAGTTAGGAATATAGAGAGAAAACGACTATCATCATTGATATTTTCAGCATCACCCTCATCTCAGATTCAAGTTGCGTATATGGTTAAACCACTGAATAAAGTAGGCATATATCTCCCTAGTAACAGCCCATTACTTGCAGTAGCCAGTCTTACACCAGCTACAGTTGCGGGTGTAAAAGACATAATCGTGGGCATACCTCCATCATATTATGGCGGTATTCATCCCGGTATACTTGTGGCGCTAGATATCTTGGGTATACATAAAGTCTTTAGATCATGTGGGCCCGCTGCCATAGCTGCCTTTGCATATGGTACCAAGAGCATAAATAGAGTTGAGAAGATTTTGGGGATAGGAAAGGACGTATCGACTGCGCTTAGAATGGTGGCCGACGTTGTAGAGACACAGGCTTTAAGGCTACCTCAAAAATTAGTGATCTTAACTGATAAGACGGGTGATGCCGAGGCGATTCTCTGGGATATCTATTCTTGGGTAGAAAACAGGCCGGATCCCCAGGCTATCATAGTATCAGTGGATAGGGCATTAGCTGAGTCGGTGGCGTCTCTTAATGAGGAGATGAGGAACAACCCGTTTGTAAAGAATATCTCAGGCATCCTAGATATGCGGACAGCGATCGTCATTGCAAGGGACTGGGATGAAGCGATAAGCATAGTAAATAGGCTCTCACCAGATTTCCTTGAGATAATGGCGGAGAGAGACGTTCAATATAGGCTGCTAGACTATCTAAGAAATGCCAGCACAATATCAATTGGAAGATATTCCCCTCCATCTTATGTTGAATACTTCGGAGGGATTACAAGTCTAAGTCGATATGGAATAGCCGATGCGATGTCTGTACAAGACTATGTTAGAATATCACGCGTGGTCAGAGTTGATCCTGACGCTCTTATAAACGACTATGAAACTATGCAGGCGGTATACGATACCGAAAGCATGCCTGGTCATTATTTTGCTGTTAAGAAGCGGCTGGATAATCTGTAAAAGATTTTTCTAAAGGCCTCTGTTATTATCCATTTATATGAGTAGTAAGAAGTTTCTATGGCACTTGGATCTCCCTGAGGAAGAGAACTATCTCGAGGCTCACTATATATTTTCTTTGATACAGTTGGCAAATAGGAGATTAAATAAGAGATATCGGCGGCTTTTGGATATACCGTGTGGAGTAGGTAGGCATCATAAATATCTACGTGAATATGGCTTGGAGGTATATGGGGTGGATGCTGAAGAGGAGCTCATCAAGTCATGTAAGAAGAATCACCCCGATTACGCCGAATATTATAACGTGTTGGACATGCGAGACATATCCTATAATGAGGAGTTTGATATCGTGCTAAACTGGTATACCTCCTTTGGATACTTTAGTGACGAGGAGAACAAGACGGTTCTAAGGAATTTTAATCGTGCGTTGACGGATAAGGGGATATTGATAATCGACTACCCTACACATTGGTCACCTATCTTCAGGGCGGCCATACATAGTGACAAGTATCTTGAGTTATCCAGTCTGGAGGAGATTGAGAAATATAAGTTCAGGTATAGAGCTAGGCTTTACGATACGGATCCAGAGTATTCAAAGCTATTAAAAGTTGATGAGATTGAGGCTGTTATAACAATATACCCACCTGAGAATCTAAAGGAGATGCTTGAAGACGCGGGTTTTGAGATACTATATGCATTTAGAGGAAGGTCTTTTAGCTCCCTCCCACTAGAAAGCCTTGAATTGTATAATTTACTTAGGTCTAGGATAGGTAGGATTGTCTGGGTGGCATATAAAAAGTAGTCTCTTATATCCATCTATCTAAGCCAAGGGCATCAGCCTGATTTACTTTAGTTTTCTCTAAATACTCTACGGGGAGGCTTTTAAATGCCTCGGATATTCTACTCATGTAGTAATCCCTATCGTATCTATATCCATTTCTCCAACTCTCAATTGGGATAGCTTCTCCCCCGTCTAACACGATATACCTGACTATATCCCCCTCCCTGAATCCATATTCCGTGGCTAGCCTTACATGAATTGAATTGCCGATGTATTCAGACGGCTCCCTATGAAGCTTTCTTGTTATAATCAGGTCACGGATATCAACGTCTCCTGAGCTAATCCTCTCCAAGTATATTTTGAAAAGAGGCTTGAGTTTATGAACAAAGATCTCTCTAAACTCATTTATATCATGTGCCTCTCCAAGCATATTTATACTCTCCATCTGAAACTTCTTGATAATCTCTGGAGAGTCTCTCCTAACAGCCTCGATACCCTTTATCTTAATAGAGCCGTCATAGCCTACTCCATAGTATCTATTTACGGCTGGGGCTGGAGCCCTGGATCTTCCCATGGGGAAATATATCCATTTATAATGCATGTCGAGGTCCATCTTGATACCAAATTCACCTGTGACATCTCTGCATAGCTTCTGATAGTCCTCTACAGTCGCTGTATCTTTATATATCCAGATACTGTCTACAAGTGCATGTATCACCCTAAACCCTTTTCTAGCTACGTATCTAATTACCTTAGCAAGTATGTCCCTCGCATATGCCGTGACACATTCATATGCCTCTATCTTGCCGAACCTAGCGTTTCTATAGCCGAGGTATCCAAAGCATGCGACTAGAATCCATTTTATAGCGTTCTGCCTGGAGTAAACGACCCCGTCTCCACTCTGCTTATATAACTCCTTATACTCTAGTCTCCTCATAACCAGCTTCTTTATAGTATTTGGAACTACTCCTCTTATATCCTGACATATCTTATGATGGATACTAGGCGCCTCAATATATTCGGCGCACTGAGGTCGATTAACCGTTTCATTTCCTATGTTATACTTGTAGATTATAGTAGGGTAGAAGCTGGAGAAATCACATTGGGCAACGTTCCAGTAGAGGCCCTGCCTCGGTATAAGGTATAATCCTCCTCTATCAGCAGTTTTAAGCATATCTACAGTCTTAGGATTCTCAGCATCAACCCGTGCCTCAGGTATAGCCCTCCGCATTTTAAAAGCCTCTATAGCCTCCATAGCCGTAAGGATCTTCCCAATACTATACCTACTTATCCTATGCAGGTCTATCCTAGACAGTCTGCTAAGCTCAACCAAACCATGATAATCCCTGAAATCAAAGACATTGTCATGGTAATTGATATACACCCTCTTTCTCCCACTCAAAACCCGTCTCAACCCCCGTCTTTTCATAAGCCACCTAAGAGTATGCCTCCCCATATACTCGATGACATCGGGATCCACCTCGCGTATAAAATCTTGGAGCTCCCATATGTCTCTAAAACGCAGTATAACTGACTCATAATACACTTCATACCACTTAGGTGGTTTAAGCCACGGGTTAAGGACGTCGCCATACCAATCCATAAGCCTAATCGCGAGCCTCTTAAAAGGGGGGTCACGATAATTGATCTCTCCTAAGTCCTCTAATGTTCTGACCCTAACGCCTCCTCCCATTTTAGAGACTTTTATCTCGAGATATGTAGAGACAGATATCCCGTTTTCCCATAGGAATCGCTGACCCAATGTAGGAGTCAGGTTCCATAATATCCACCTCCCGTCCCGTCTAAACATATCTATAAGTCTATAATATTCCCAAGGGCCTGCTACGGTTAATACATACATATCTCTCTCAATATCATACCATGGGGGTAGGAACCATTTCTCCACCTCAAAATCGAGTATTTGCTCGTCATTTGTCTTAACAATGCTCTGTAATTCTTCACGTGGCCCTGTTATATATAGCTTCGGTCTATAACGTATCCCGATCTCCTTATATCCCCCTGACTCGGTCTTAACTGTGAGGAAAAGCAGATCCCTACCTACATCTATATCTAGCCTGAGGATCCATCCTTTAACAAGCATCTTTCAATCTTCACCAGCCTTTTGTAAATATCTATAAGGGATGCGAAGATGACAATCTTCTCCATATCCTGTATATCTTCGTATAATAACGGGCCTTGGAATGTACGTGAGGCCTTAACAATCTCTCTCGCAGCTATCTCCTCCTCCGGCCCACACTGTTTCCCGAGCTCCTCAATTCTCCTCAGAATTTTCTCAAGCACCTGTGTATATGATGGGAAAGTCCTACCCATGTCAGAACACCCCTGGATATAATATTCTACCCATAGTAGGGCATGACATAGGAGCATGTGGTGACTTAAATAGTTTTCCACATGGATCCAGAGAATCCCATATTTTATGCATATGTTATTAGTATGAGGAGACACACGATAATGTGAAAATAATATTCAGGTGAAGCCCTATAAAGTCTGCACTCCTCCTAGTAACGTATCTATATCGATGCAAAGAGACTTATACGGTAGGAGAGGGTGTTTAATCCTCTCCACAAGAATGAGCTTATTATAATTTCTAGGCTGTAACACTCTGATCATGACGTGAACAAGATGATGTAGCATTGCTCCACCAACTGAAAGCTCCTTATTCCCTCCTCTGTTGAACAACATGATTACGGCGTTGGACATCAGCATATTCCTTAGGCTGCTAGTTATAGCATGTCTCTTAAAGCCCTTGAAATATGTTTCTTGGAGAGTGTGTAGGTAAGGATCCACTATTACCAGGAAATCTACATCGGCTTTGGAATATTGCCGTAGTATCTCCACTATATCTTTATCGGCAAAGCTTCTCACGATCATAATGTGTTGGTCGGAATACCATGGGGAGATGCTATAGGGGTCAAGTCCACCAAATAACTGGTTGTAGACTAATGTGAGACGTGAGTCTGGATATAGATGCCGAAGCCTATATAATAATCTATGCATCAGTCTAATCATAATACGCCAGTTCCAGCCATAAAACTCGGTTATCCATCCTCTTCTAAAGCCCCCTCCTAAAACTTCATCCAACAAAGTCCCAGATGAAACTACTTCCTCCTCCATTAAACCCTCTATACAAAGGATCTCCTTAGTAATATAAACATTCATTGGATAGCCGTGGAACATCCCCTCCATATCCATGTTGGATAAATGAGATAGGAGAGACACTTAATGATGAAAATAATCTATTTATTATCATTTTATCTCGGCCTAAAATCCCAGTTTCAACCATTGAATATAGTAGGCAGGTCGCTACTAGGTTAAATATCATGTTCCTAGATCAGTGGCATATATCATGACGATAGTTTCATTAATACCTGCCTCTATATCGAGTATGCCGATGTAGGTATCTCCAATCCTCTCAGAGGAAATCTTTATAAGCATTTAACGTTTGTTTTTAGTATCTTATAGGTTCGTTTTTATAATTAATTTTTCTTAGGTGGATGGTTATTGCATAAAATACTTGATAGACTGAGTATAAGAAGCGAGCCTGTATTATATGTAGACGGAAAAAGAGTTTTGGACCCGCGTGGATTACGTCTCCTCTCCATATTAGATAATGTAAATAGTTTGTTGGAGGCGTCTAAAAGCCTTGGAATACCCTATTCCAGGGTATGGGAGTATATAGCCAAACTAGAGAGAGCTTTAAAGATAGATATCATACATGTGAAGCGTGGTGGGAGAGGAGGCGGGTTAGAGCTTACACCTGAGGGGCAAGAGATTGTAAGGTATATTAAAAATAATGTCCGTGGTAGTTTCAAGCCCCTAGCAGATTTTTATGATGTGGATATCCATATCGCTGGTAGCGATGACATGTTGCTAGGGTCTGTAATAGGCAGTATAAGAAAGAAAAGTGGTCTAAACATCTTATATTCCAGAATTGGGTCATTAAGGGGGCTATCGTCGCTTCTATTAGGAGACTCACATATAGCTCCAATCCATTTAATGGATCCTAATACCGGGGAATATAATGTTCCATATGTAAGAAGACTTGGCTTAGAAGGGTATGTATATCTATTATATGGATATCAAAGGGAGGTAGGCTTTATATTTAGGAAAAACATGATTGTAGAGTCTATTGAAGACCTAATACAGAATCAATATAGAGTTGTAAATAGGTGTAGGGGCTCAGGGATAAGGATATTGTTTGACAACATGATCAGGAATTATGCCGAAAAGGAAGGAATAAATATTAGGGAAATAACCACGAATATCCCTGGCTATAACGATGAAGTCGATACCCATAAGGAAGCAGTGTCTCGCATAGTCGATGGGACAGCTGATGTAACTCTCGGGCTCCGCATAGATGCATTATCTCATGGCCTAGAGTTCAAGCCATTAAAGTGGGAGCAGTTTGACTTCATTGTTTTCAGGGCAATAACAGAATCCAATGTATGGGGGTCTTTTTACAATCAATTTCTGGATCTAGTTCAGGAGGGCATCTCTACATTGGAAGGATATCGCCTCTCAAAAAAATTCGGTAAAATGATAGAACCATAATCTCACATATCTTCGACCAGTTTTTTGGGTTTGATTTATAATACGGTTGTTCTTAAATATTTGTAATAGACATTTTTGTATGTGTGGTGTCGGCGATGAAAATAAAGGGGAGAGTCTGGAAATTCGGTGATAACATCGATACTGATGTGATAATCCCATACAAATATAAGGCTAGGACTAATGACCCTTATGAACTTGCTCAGCATGCAATGGAGGGCATAGACCCAGAGTTCTCCAAGAAGGTCAAACCAGGTGATGTCATAGTTGCTGGAAAAAACTTTGGCTGTGGCTCTAGTAGGGAGCAGGCTCCAGTAGCTATAAAATATGCAGGGATATCCGCTGTCATTGCAGAGAGTTTTGCTAGGATATTTTATAGAAACGCATTTAATATTGGATTGCCTCCATTGATAATCCCAGGGATATCCGAGAAAGTCGAGGAAGGTGATGAGGTGGAGATCGATCTAAGAGAGGGTACAGTTAAGATACTTCGAACCGGTGAGATTCTAAGATTCAAGCCCGTTAAAGGATTTATGGAAGAGCTATTACACGAAGGCGGTATAGTAAACTACTATAAAAAACATGGACGCTTCCCATGGGAACCCGAGAGAAGGTAGGTTAAAACACCCTTTTTACAACCTGCATCCATTATAGTGTGGCAATAACCATTTTCTTTTGGTTAATATTATTTTATTCTAACATTCTACATTCTATCTTCATTTTATTCATTCCATGTAAGTTACTCTAATCTAAAGTTCTAATTATTTTACATTATTAAAATTTTTTCACATAATTTTTATCGTAGAATCGGAACAACGACGAATTAAACGGATTAGACCGGATTTTTAATATAATAACATTGTTATTTAGTGTGATATCACTAAATTTTTTGTGATATCAAACCCATTTTTAGTGTTTTTTCACGATAAATTCAGGATTTTGAGGCATTTTTACATACTTTTCATTTTTAAAGTTTGATATCTAGATTTCTTTACATATGTAAAGATAATCTTAACTTTATATACTCCTCTGAGCTATAATTAGCTATGGAGGTGAATGGAATGAGTAAGATTGGTGCGGCGCTTATCTTTCTTGTTAAGTTGAAAGAGAAGAATAAAAAGAATAAAGTGTAGTTCCTTTTTTTAATTACTGTTTCTATAATCAATTTTATTAATAGAGTAGTAAGTATAGCCCTCTACCCTTCATGGTGATCATGTAATGAGTGCTTATGCGGTGCCCAGATTGATTTATCTTGTTATAGATGGAGGTGCTGATTCTTTAAACGATATGAAAACATCTTTTGAGCTTGCCTCAACTCCTAACTTAGATGAGTTGGCACGGAAATCTATAGGAGGCCTCATGTATGTAGTTGGAAAGGGTGTTGCTCCTGAAAGCGATGTAGCTGTCTTTAGTCTATTGGGATATAGGCCAGACAAATATTATGTAGGTCGAGGCCCTGTGGAGGTCTATGGCTTGGGTTTTTCTATGGTTCCAGATAGGGAAGTTGCTTTGAGGGGTAACCTTGCAACAATAGATCCTGAGACAAAAATGATATTAGACCGGAGATGTGGTAGAAATATATCTACTGGTGAGTCCAAGGAGTTGATCAAAGATATCGCTGAAATCGAGTTAGAAATACATGATGGTTATGCAAAGACATATGTGGGCGTAGGCTATAGAGTAGCAGTGGTTATAGGAAGTTATCGTTATGAGTTGTCTGACAACGTATCTAATACTGATCCTGCATATGAGAGGTTTGGGAAAATCTCTCATTCAAACAAAGATTTTGATCCGTATCCTCAAGAGGCTAAGCCACTAGACTCAAGTGAGAAATCTCGGGTAACTGCGGATTTAATAAACATGTATGTCAAGAAAGTTGAGGAACACCTGATTAATCATCCGCTTAATAGAAAGAGGGAGGAAAAAGGCCTACTTCCATGCAATACCATCCTTCTGAGAGATGCTGGGATGAGGCCTTCACACCTCCCATTGTTTAAGCATCTACATGGATTTAAGATGGGTGCTGTAGTTGAGATGCCTGTTGAAAAGGGCATTGCAAACCTCCTTGCTCTGGCCATGGCTGAGGTGCCTCCACCTACGCCAGATAAATCGAAAGATTATCCTCTTAGAGTCGAGAAAACCATATCGTTAATGGATATGGCTGACGGGGTGTATGTCCATCTAAAAGGCCCGGATGAACCAGGGCATGACGGGAATCAAGAAGCTAAAATAAAGGCTATCGAGATGGTGGATAAGTATTACTTAGGCCCTCTATTGGATAAAATAGATTTGAATCACACTGCATTTATAGTCACATGTGACCATGCCACACCACCTTCTGCCAAGGGCCATACGGATGATCCCGTGCCATTTATAATTTATAGCCCATTTAGAAAACCAGATGGTATAGAAAAATTCAGTGAGAGAGAGGTTTTCAATAAAGGTAGCATAAAAATACTCGAGAATGGGTGGAAGCTACTATCTATAGCAAAGAAATTAATATGGGGATAAACTACAAGGCTATTTCATCATCAGCTGATCATATGCTTTTAACGCATTACTCACCATTTCAAGATCCTTATGAGAGTCAATGCTCCTCCAGAATACCCCCATATATTTTACTACCAGTAGCTTTCTCTCATCAGCTAATTTCGGTAGAGCGGTCTTCTCAAGATCGCCTTTTAGAGGCAGATATCCCAGCAACTCTCTTTTGAAAAGATAGACACCTGCATTGATCCAATAATCTTCTATCAATGGCTTCTCAACAAACTTAACGATCCTACCATCTTTATCAAACTCAATGACACCGTATGGGCTGGGTAGGGGGACAGAGGATAGTACGCCTATGCACTCGTCATGTTTCTCCATGGCCTCGATTAATGAGTAGATATTTAGATTTGTTATAATATCTCCGTTCACAAGGATAAACTCATCTTCCTTAGAGAGAATACCTTCTGCATTTTTTATTGCTCCCCCTGTGCCTAGAGGCTCCTCCTCCTTGGAATACGTAATTTCAACACCAAGTCTCGAACCATCTCCTAGGTAGTCTACGATCTTATCTGAGAGATATCCAGTGAGTATAAGGAACCGTTTTACACCCTGATTTTTAAGCCACTCTATTTGGTGGTGGATAATGGGTTTATCATTGATCTGAATAAGGTTTTTAGGCAATTTATTCGTAAGGGGCCTAAGTCTCTTACCGTATCCTCCAGCTAGTATGACCCCCAACATGGTCTATAATCCCCTCATTAATACAGTAGTACATAGAAATTAATTCAAATATACCATAATAAATAGTCATAATAATTAATCATGTTAAGCTTTATTTTTACCAACAAAAAGATTCTACATATCAGAGTAAAAAATATAACGTTTAATCTTTGATAATTGAGTATAAAAATATGTAAAAATACTATTTTGAAGCACAGTTATTTTTGCTTTTTTAAAGCTGTATAGACTGTTTATACTGTTGTGTTATATATTTAATCTAATTATATATTAAGCGAGGTGTCACATTTATGGTTAAAGCCGATCCGTTTGAGATCGCTGTTAAGCAGCTTGAGCGTGCTGCTCAGTTTATGGAGATCAGCGATGAGGCTCTAGAATTCTTAAAGAGGCCGCAGAGAATTCTTGAGGTAACAATTCCTGTTAAAATGGATGATGGGTCTGTAAAGGTTTTCACCGGATTCAGAGTACAGTATAACTGGGCCAGAGGCCCTACAAAAGGTGGTATAAGATATCATCCTGAGGAGACCCTAAGCACCGTAAAGGCTCTTGCAGCTTGGATGACGTGGAAGACAGCAGTTATGGAGCTGCCATATGGAGGGGGGAAGGGAGGAATTATATGTAATCCTAAGGAAATGAGTGATAACGAGCTTGAAAATCTCTCCAGAGGCTTCATAAGGGCAATTTATGACATTATCAATCCATATTCTGATGTCCCTGCACCCGATGTCTATACTAATCCAAAGATTATGGCATGGATGATGGATGAATACGAGACTATAGTGAGGCGGAGGGCGCCTGCATTCGGCATCATCACGGGCAAGCCCCTGAGCATAGGTGGTAGCCTAGGTAGAGAAGACGCTACATCACGTGGTGCAGCATACACCATTAGAGAGGCGGCTAAGGTTTTAGGCATGAACCTTAAAGGTGCAACTCTCGCGGTTCAAGGATATGGAAACGCTGGTTACTACATGGCTAAACTAGGAGTGGAGATCCTAGGTATGAAAGTAGTTGCGGTAAGCGACTCTAGAGGCGCTATCTATAACCCAGATGGTCTTGACCCAGATGATGTGTTGAGCTGGAAGAGACAGAATAGAACTGTTAAGGATTATCCAAAGGCCACCAATATTACTAACGAGGAGCTTCTAGAGCTAGAAGTAGATGTTCTAGCACCATCTGCACTAGAAGAGGTCATAACAGGCAGTAATGCGGACAATATTAAGGCAAAGATAGTTGCAGAGGTCGCTAATGGTCCAGTTACTCCGGAGGCTGATGAGATACTTAAGGAGAAGGGAATATTCCAGATACCTGACTTCCTATGTAACGCCGGTGGCGTAACAGTTTCCTACTTCGAGTGGGTGCAGAATATTACTGGTGAGTACTGGCCACTAGAAGTTGTACATGAGAAGCTGGACAAGAAGATGACCAAGGCTTTCCACGATGTATACAAGGTCGCCAAGGAGAAGAATATCCATATGAGGGACGCGGCTTACGTAGTTGCTGTCTCGAGAGTATATCAGGCTATGAAGGACAGGGGCTGGGTAAGGAAGTAAAGCCCCTCAATCTAATTCTTTCTCCTTTTCTATATTAACCAAATTACCCCTATGAGTATATTTCTTAACACATGTTCCCGCTTCCATTCCCTTTAGAAGGGAATTTTAATTATAGAAATTATGTTGTTTTATCGTAATATTATGTAAGTAAATGTTAAGAACTTTATTAAAGCATTATTAACATTATTTTATTCTGTTAGTATATTGAGTCTAAATTTTGAGATGAACGAGAATGACGATTTTTCCTAAACTACATGAAGGATTTCGTATATGTGACAGTCCTGGTGAAGTCGGCATCGACCTTGTAATGAGTAGTATTACTGGAATTGCGGATCTCATGAAGTACTTGGACGAAAATGGTATAAAAGTAATCCACTTTGACTGGTCCGGATTTGTCAATGGAGAATCACGGCTTTTTGTCATAATTGATACTAGGAACTATAAAAAACCCAAGGAAAATATACTTAGAGAATTAAAGTCAGTGTCCAGAGCCATTACTGAAGCAGAATTTTCACCGGTTGTAAACGGAAAACTCATATACACAAGATCTCTATTTCCCCTACTAGTCTCTCAATCAAGAGGGATTATCCTCCCAGTGGAAGTGGCTGAGGGGATGTTTGAAATCTTTAAAGATCATTTTGGGGATGACATGGGAACATCTATGTTATACCATCTGGGATATGCTGTTGGAGTAAGGTTCTATGAACGTCTATTAAAACCCTTGGAGCCTAATTCCCTAGAGGAATTAATCCAGCTTCTTGATGCACACCTAATATCCCTAGGGATTGGTGTTATGAAGGACTATTATATCGAGGTGGATGATAAATTGTGGTTAAGATTCGAGAGGGTATGGGAATGCGAGAGTCTTAAGGGAAAAGTGAATAAGCCAGCCGGCCATACATCTAGGGGAATGTTATCAGGAATATTCGAGGGATACTTAGATCATAGGGTAGTCGTGAGTGAGACAGAGTGTCTCGTATTGGGTTACGATGCCTGTAAATTTGAGGTGACGTACCTTAAATAGGCTACATATCATGGTTCGGAATTAATAGATATGGAGCGAGGATGCCCGAGCTATCTTATGTTCAAACACTCCTTACCATTTTTTTACAGTTTAGGGCTTCATATCGCCATTATAAACAGCCTATATAGCAAGCTACTCCGATAGTATAATTTAGAGGGATGAAGGTTATGAGTATCAAATCCTCGAGAAAAATATTCCTAACTGGAGTCATCGTATCCATCCTATTCTTATCTGCTATCCTCGGGTTCATAGCCTTAAAGAAACATACGTCTAAAGAGATTGTGGAAACGATAGTTGTTGACGGGCTTAAGAGATCCACAATAATATATCTCCCCAAAAATTACAGTATAAAACAGCATTTACCACTAGTAATAGCCCTCCACGGGGGCGGTGGATCGGGTAAAGCCATGATAAAACTTACTAGAGAAGGTTTTAACAAGTTAGCAGATGAAGAGGGCTTTGTGGTAGCTTATCCCAATGGGGTAGAGAGGCATTGGAATGACGGTAGGAACTTGACAAGATACTATGCTCATAGAGAGAACGTTGATGACGTGGGTTTCATATCGATGTTGATAGACTATCTATCCCAGAAATATAATATTGATACAAGCCGAGTATATGTGACAGGTATGTCCAACGGGGCCTTAATGGCTTTTAGACTAGCCCTAGAGCTATCGAATAAAATATCCGCGGTCGCTGCAGTTGCTGGGAGTATGCCAGTAAACCTCTTGGAGAAATATAGCCCAGATAATCAAGTATCTATACTAATGATTAATGGATTAGAGGACCCACTAGTCCCGTGGGAGGGAGGATATATCCATGTTGGGGGGCTAAAGCTGGGAGAAATCCTTTCTATCCCTGATACTGTGAGATACTGGGTAATTCATAATAACTGTAGCATTTATATAGATAAAACTTATCTTCCAGATATAGATGATGAAGACGAATCCCGGGTATGGGTCGAACAATTTATAAATCCCGAGACAGGAGCCGAAGTAATTTTATATGGAGTAGAAGGCGGGGGCCATACATGGCCAAACGGGTATCAATATCTCCCCGAGAACATTATTGGGAAGACTAACCGGGATATAGACGCGTGTAAAGTTATATGGGATTTTTTCAAGAGACATTGAAAAAGGTTCTTGGATATCTCATCATTCAAGCCTCGCTCTAAATTTTTCTTGGAAACCCAAGGGCCTCAGATAACCTGGATAGTGTAGAAACGTCAAATAAAGCTACATTGCCTCTCTTAAGCCTCCTAACCAAATTAGGATCAGGGCTATATGGATATATCAGGATCCTAACATCATTTTCAAAGGTGTATATCCTGTTTATAGCGGGAACCTCCTCATCATAAGAAAAATATATTGTGTATGTTGCTCTAGTCTTATCCAATAGCCTAACTCTACTCCTATCAACCCTCTTCATCTTCGACAATGGAGACATGTAAAGAGATCTTGTTAAGGTTATTATACTTGTCTCTTTTTCAATAGAGAATAGCATCTTTAGGATAAGATAGAGATAGCCGGAGACCCACCAATCAGGCTTGTCTCTACGGAGATGCCTATTTAAGAAGACTCTAAGTAAGGGGTTCCTAACAAGATAGTTTCCTCTTCTACCACCTAGTCTAAGGACCTCCCCCTTCTTCATTAGTCTCTCTAAATACACGTATGTCTGTGCACCCAGCATTTTCGTAAGGCCTCCAATACCTAAATGAGTTGATAAGTAATATAGTAAATACCTCTGGCCAGACTCCAGTGAACTGAATTTCTCTGCCAAAACATTAAAAGCCTCCTCCAGCTTATCCTCAAGCAATAGATGTAGCACACCAAGGTTCCCTTCGGAAACGTCAATTACCTCTGGGTTTATACGCCCTTCACGGTTAGGGAAAAGCTCCTCCATACTCAATTCACTAACTATGTATGAGGAGTAGCCAATCTTAACAAAGTAGTCAAAAACCTCCTTATTCGAGGTAATGATGACACACGGATACTGCTTGACCTCAATAAACATTTCTTTTAGGACATTCCTCGACTTAGGATATCCAGTGAATAGATACTCGGGGTATAATAATATCAATGACCCCTTTTTACATCTAGATATTAAGTTTCTAGCAAGCCGATTTACTTTAGAACTGGGGTAGCGAAAACCAAGAATTCTAAAGTCAATGCTGTCATCAACCAAACTATTCTCCTTAAAATACTTCGAAACATCAAGAAACTCATAACCAGGGGGTAAAAAAGCTACTAAAGAAAGGTGGTTCATCAGGTATCTACGGGCTCCCTTTAACAAGGTGTTTTCCATAAAGGTAGGTATAAAATACTTCCTCATCTCTAACAAAATAGTATAATACTAAATAGTATAAAAATTTTTACTATCCCTGGTTATGTAGGCCGGTTAACTACCTTCGTTTCCAAGTGTTCTAAGGTGTTTTTCTTGGAATCTGCGTTCCTAAAAGTTTAAATATCGAAAATTGGGAAATCTAATATTGGAATTTAAATTATCCACGTAATAATTCATAAAATTTCGCGAGTTAAATTTGATTTTTTTAGTATGGGGTGGTTTTAGTGGCAGTGATTTTTAGGACGGATATTATCACTTTGCCTGCAGAAATTCATAATTTTGTAAAGAAGAGGTCGCAGACTGAAGTCGGTCTGAATATATTCATTGAATACTCGGTGGATAACCTTAAGGATCTCTTGGATATCCTTATATCCAAGGGTATTGCCTTATCACACTTGGACTGGACCAAGGTGGTTAATGGGAGGCTTCTATTATTTACTGTTATAGACCTTGAAAGGTCAACAGTCTCTCTTGAAGATCTTATATCGCTCATAAAAGATAAGGAGTATGTTTTAGAGGTAACTAAAGCGGACGAGTTTCTAGATAAGTTCATCTATAGTAGGCATTTATTCCCAATTCTAATTGGAGACGATAGGGTTGTAGCCATAGGCCCTCCAATGATGGAGGGAATCATACTCTACTCCAGGGAGTTGTTAGGCGAAGCTGCATCTGCTAACCTTCTTTATCACATCGGATATGCCATGGGTAAGTCGTTATATGAGTATCTTAGGGATAACGTAGATAGGTGGGAGCTTGAAGATGGGATGAGGTTCTTAGATGCAGTGTTCTCTTCATATGGTTGGGGGAGACTAAAGAGCTACGTCAAGAATGGTGATAAGATTATAATTAACGTTGAGGACTTATGGGAGTGTGAGGTGTATAAGGATAGCAATGAGGAGCCTAAAGCAAGTTTATTTGAAGGTTGTTTAGCTGGGTTTTTCGAACAATTTTATGAGAAGAGGGTGATCGTAAGGCATACTGGATGTACGGTATGTGGAGATGAGTACTGTATATTTGAAGTCATCCTCCCATAACCCTCTTTTTTCCAATTTGTCCATAAATCTCAGGCGGGGTTTTTGAACAGTTACTGTTCAAAAAATTATGTTTCTGAACACTTGTCTCTATTGTCCATAAATCCCTCCCTTTCTGAACACATTTTGTACGGAAATTCTTGTCTCATACAACTATCTCTCTTAGTCCTCTTCCTCTTCTCCTATGAAGTATCCTATTGCGGCTAAGGCGGCAATAGCAAAGGGGATATACGAGTATCTAGATGTCGTTATCGCCATCTTTATCATCTCGGTGATGAACCCCATCCCTTCAAATGCACTTTCAAACTGTTCTACAGATACATGGAAAATTATTCCAGCTGAGATCAGTAGAATAATGGCTACTGAAAAACCTAATCTATATCGTATGGCTACGGCCATAGGCACTAGGGATACGACGTACACTATTACCGACGCCATCATCAGATTTAGAGCAGTTGAGGCCTCATGCATCTGAATATCCTTTAGGGTTTTAATAATATCTGGTAGTTTAGTCAAGATCTCATACGGAGTTAAAGCATAGGTTCCCAAGCCCAGCCATGGAGTGAAGAAGCCTATGATTATTAGGATAGCCCCTATTGAGGCTAATATGGCTCTAATAGTATTCTTCATATCAATAATAATTTGATGTATTTGGAAAATTAATTTTATCAGGAACCAATATTCCCAATTGGAATAGTTAAAGAAAAAAGAGGAGGTAATGGAGTGATTCCATATTTTTATTGATAGTCTTCTAGTAGGCTTGTAAAGGTATCATGGTGCTCTTCTTCGTCCTTCAATATGTCTTCAAATATCCTGGCTGTCACTATGTCCCCTTCATCCAATGCCTTGCTCATGATCTTTTTATATAGCTCAATCGCCTTCTCCTCTTCTTTTGCATCAATCTCCAGCATCTCCTTCAGCGTCTCACCCACAGTTATGGGGCTGGGCTTGGTTGTCGGAGTTCCACCCAGGTAGAATAGTCTCTCTGCTATCATCTCGGCGTGTTTCATCTCATCGATGGCTATTTTCTTTAGCTCGTCCTTCACGCTGAAATGTTTAGGACCTCTCCACATAACATGCTGCCACATATATTGAATAGCTACTTGTAACTCCCTAGCTATAGCCTCATTAAGTAGATCCAGTAAATCCTTAGATGCCATAATGAATCACCTAACTACCAAACAAGGAAAACACACTGATTTCCCAATATAATTAATATTTTCCTGCCTCACATTAATATAGGGTTGATTAAACATCTCTGAAGTAGGATTTGTCTCCACCGATTTTTTAGTAGCGTCTCTTCTCGAACCTCAATATATCAATAAATTTGTAATGTGTATGATAAAAACTCTATTTTAAATGATTGGGTTTTACTTGTTTATGACATTTATAGTTGGAGGTATCTGACATGGTTAGATCCAAGATTTATGAAGTTTCTAGTGAGTTGGTTTTGACGGCGCTTGGTAAGCTTAAGGCTGATCTCGTTGTCAAAAATGGTACATTGGTTAATGTGAATTCTGGAGAGGTATTGGAAAACGTTGATGTCGCGGTCAAGGGTGACAGGATAGCCCTGATCGGGGACGCTGGGCATTGTATCGGTCCTGAAACAGAGGTCTTCGATGCAACAGGTCTATATATAGTCCCTGGGTTCCTAGATGCACATGTCCATATTGAGAGTAGTATGCTCACTGTAACGGAATTCGCAAAAGCTGTTCTTCCCCGAGGGACAACCACGGTCTTTATAGACCCGCATGAAATCGCTAATGTACTGGGGCTTGAAGGTGTGAAGCTCATGCTTGATGAAGCGAAGGGCCTGCCGTTGAAAGTATTTGTTACCGCCCCCTCTTGTGTACCTGCATGTCCAGGGTTTGAGACTGCAGGAGCATATCTAGGGCCGAAGGAAGTTGAGGAGATGTTGAAGTGGGATGGAGTAATTGCATTGGGAGAGATGATGAATTTCCCAGGAGTATTGAAGGTAGATAAGGAGGTGATGGCGAAGATAAACGCTACACACCGCTTGGGTAAGGTCGTCGAAGGACATGACGCTGGATTATTGGGCACGGCTTTAACTGCATACTCTGCATCTGGAGTCTCCTCATCACATGAGTTAACCACCAAACAAGATGCTATTGAGAGGCTTCGCCTAGGTATGTATGCATATCTCAGGGAGGGCTCTGCATGGCTTGATGTCGCGGAGACTGTTAAAGCGGTTACCGAGGCTAGGCTAGATCCACGGCATGTATGTCTAGTTACTGACGACCGTGAAGCCGATTCAATTATTCATCAGGGGCATATGGATCATGTGGTTAAGAGGGCTATTGAAGAGGGTGTGGATCCTATTCACGCAATTCAGATGGCTACGTTAAACCCAGCTGAACACTATGGGTTATCAAGGGATATTGGGAGCGTAGCTCCGGCGCGATATGCGGATATAGTGCTTTTAGATAACCTTAGTAAAGTACGGGTGAAGGCAGTGTTTGCGGATGGCCGGCTCGTCGCCAAAGACGGTAAGATGGTTATGGATATCAAGACCCCTACATATCCAGAGTCTGCTAAAAAATCTGTCAGGTTACCTCGTGAAATCAAGCCAGAGGACTTCAGAATAAAGGCTCCGGTGGAGGAGGGAAGGGTTGAAACTAGAGTTATTGAGGCTTTTGAGGGTAATGTATTGACAAAACACATTATTGAAGAACTGGATGTCAAGTCAGGATATGTCCTTCCCGATATGGATAGATGGATCTATAAACTGGCGGTGGTGGAAAGGCATAAAGGTACTGGAAACATTGGCCTAGGGTTTGTGAAGGGCTTCGGGTTTAAAGTAGGTGCTGTAGCTTCAACTGTCGCTCATGATAGCCATAACATACTTGTCTTAGGAAGCTGCGATGAAGATATGGCTATCGCGGTGAATAAACTAGCTGAGGTAGGCGGGGGGATAGTCACGGTAAAGGATAAGAATATTCTATCACTGGTAGAGCTCCCTGTCGCTGGATTAATGGCCGACGAACCTGTTGAGAAAGTAGCTAAGAAACTTGAGGATATGTATAAGCTATGGAGGGACATGGGGTGTAACTGGGTCTCGCCATTCATGACATTCTCACTCCTCGCCTTAGCAGTGTTGCCAGAGCTTAGGCTTACAGATAAGGGCCTAGTAGATACAGTAGAGTTTAAATTCATCGACCTCTTTCCATAAAGCCATTTCCCCTCCATTTTTCTATCACTGATCATCAATAATGTAGATGATTATATACCTCTCTACAACGGAGTTTAGTGGGTGAAGGGATTGTCAAGCGAGTATAAACGTGGATGGGAGACTTGTATAAAGATAGTCTATTATAAGATGCTTAAAGAGGGGATCAACAACAAGAAAGTGTTCCAGGTAATCAAGGAGATAAAGGAGGCGATCAACGAGGACAGGATACATATACTCCTAGAAGAACTACGGAGATAAAAAAAGGGAGATGGTTACTGAGATAACTTGTCAATAATCGCCTGTGTAAAAGCGGGTAAGTCATATGGATGCCTTGATGTAATGAGGTTGCCATCAACAACCACGGGCTGATCAACATACTCACCGCCTGCATTCACTACATCGACCGCGATATTCTTGACGCAAGTTAACTTTCTACCCTTTAACACATCCGCAGAGATAAGGACCTGGGGGCCATGGCAAATGGCAGCAACAACCTTACCGTTCTCCATCATCTCCTTGACAAACCTCAATACTTTATCGTTGGTTCTCATCTTATCGGGGCCGAAGCCACCAGGTATAACCACGCCATCAAAGATACTACTATCTACCTCACCAATAGTTTTATCCGCCTTCAATAATCTTCCGAATCTAGATGTATGCTCCTTCTTCACTCCTACTGTAATGCATTCAGCGCCCTCCCATAGCAGCCAATATAATGGAAACGCATATTCCTCGTCATGAGTTAGATCGGCGATTAAGAATGCAACCTTCTTGCCTTTTAACCGTTTCATATTAATAATTAAAATCCGGCTTAGGATAATAAGATAGCGGCAATTTATTGGAGGATGTAAAATAGTTTTACGGTCTGATAATCATATGACTCGGCTTTACAGCCTAGTTTCATGCATGCCTTTATGGCCTCGGTATTAGACCTATTTATAATGCCAAATAATATTCTCCCTCCCATATCCCTTATCCGAAGAGCTATCTCTGTTAGAAGCCTTCGCCCTACACCTCTCCTCCTAAACTCCTTATCCACTATAATGGCTACCTCCCACTCACTCTCGTTTACTGGATAAGCCTCACATACACCTATTATCCTCTCCCCATATCTAGCAACAAGTATTATCCCATCCTTTCCCTCCAGATTATCCACGTAGCATTCGAAGTCCTTACATACACCGAAGAATCTCTTATAAATGTCTTCGGCGGGGAGCTCCCTATAGAATCTCAAGACATCCTCCCTCATCGATTTATCATACTCAATTATCTCAATCTCAAAACCCCGACCCTTGTTCTTATTCACATAGACACCCTGAATATAAATTGGGCCTCTCCATATTTAGAATTAGGTATAATATATTTATTGTCCTCTTTATCTCCTATTCTTAGAATGTCCCATAGTCTAGGTAGTCCAATAATCCATGAATTCAAGTATAACGATGGATCACCTGGGTTAGTAGGCTTATATCGGGATAGCCTCCGAGTTAATGTGGGAAACGAGGTCTATATTTATGACTTGGAGGGGCGTCCAGTGTTTCTATACCTCGATGGAAAGCTGTATGTAAGGGGGCTAAGTGGTATATGGGTCGAGAAAAAATGGGTTAGTATAAGGCCTCCAAGAAGATATTCACGCGTATTAAGGGATAAAGAGGAGTATGCTGCTATTCTCACTAGGTCTCTCAAGGTTCTAAAGAGAATATTGGAGCTGGATATCGACAGCAGGATAGGCGGTTTTATAAGCTATATCCTGGATAGGGGTGTGGCTAGGCTAGAGGTCGAAGAGAGAAAGTTTAGGGAAGTGTATAAACCTATAAGTATCCTGCCTCCAGACCAGTATCTTTCTATTGTTTTACAGCCTGTTGAGGGCTGTCCATATAATATGTGTAGCTTCTGTACGTTTTACAGGGATAGGAGGTTCAGGTTTAAATCGGTTGATGAGTTTGAGAAGCATGTAGAGGAAATTAAGCTCCTAGTGGGTAAGGGATATTATATGCGGAGAAAGATATTCTTCGCAGATGCAAATGCCCTCATAGCCCCGACGGATCTCTTGTTAAAATATATGGGGATAACGTGGAAATACTTCGATCACGGTATTATTGATGGAATCTATTCGTTTATAGACTATTTTCATAAGCCTAAGACGGTTGAGGAACTGATTCAACTAAGGAGACACGGCCTGAGAAGGGTATATATAGGCCTAGAATCGGGTAGTATGGAGGTTCTAAGTATTCTTAATAAGCCCGGGCCACCCAGTGAAAGTGTTAAATTAGTTGAATCCCTTAAGGCTGCTGATATCAACGTTGGGGTAATTATCCTAATAGGTGCTGGAGGCAGGGAATATTATAACGAGCATGTGGCGAATACAGTCGATATCCTGAATAGGATGCCCTTGGGGAAAGGAGATATACTATATTATTCCAGGCTTAAAATAAGGCCGGATTCAGCATATGCAAGGTTATCTGAAGAATATGGAATAACTGCCTTGAGCCAGGAGGAAATGGATAGGCAAATTAATGAGATAAATAAGAAGCTTGTCTTCCATAGGGATAAGCCTGTCATCGCGGAATATGATATAGACGAGTTTGTATACTGAGAAATATAGATGTGAAACACAAAATTATTTTTGTATTGAACATTGACATTTAATATATGGTGGCCGACTTTATGAAGCTGATAGACTTCCAGTCAATGGATTTCTCCTTATATGAGGAGGTTCTAAAAATCTATAGGAACCGGCCCACTAGGTACTTTGAGCTACTCTATACACTATGGTATCTCCCGAGGGACTCGAAGGTATATTTTGTCGTTGAAGAAGATCATTTAAAGGAATGTATCCTCTACCATAGGTTACTAGGTGAACCATGCCTAAAGATATACGGTGGGATAAGCTGCATCGATAATCTTATCCAGGTAATTGAGGATCTAGGTGTTGACCGTATAAAGATTAATGTGCCGGAGAACCAGGAGCATGCCGTGAAGGAAGCTCTTTCAGGTAAATATGAGATCAGTGATGAGAATTATTTCTTTTATATGGCTAGCTCTGACATATCAAATCTAGGTCGGAGCGGATACCATGTTAAAAGACTTGGTATGGATGATGTTGAGGCGTTTATCGATCTGAAAAAAGCCGCGGGAGAAGAATTGGATGCCGGGGATGCGGAGAATCTCCTTAGCCAGCGGTTTTACATGGGGATATACCTAGATGATAAACTTGTGTCTATAGGGGCTGCTTACATCAGATTGCCTGATGTATGGGCAATTGGAGATGTTTTCACACACCCTAATTATAGAAACCTCGGGCTAGGCACTGTAGTCACGTCAGAGTTGACTAAGAGAGCTGTATTGAGTGGGGCGGTATCAGTTTTAATGGTGGATGAGAATAATCTTCCCGCTATAAAGGTGTTCACAAAGACGGGGTATAAAATAGTTGATAGAGAACTGAGTCTAGAACTGGAGAAATAGCCACTATATGTGTTTACTTTTAATGTAAGCGGTTTATACTTGTTATATAGAATGAGGATTAAAATTGTCTATGACGAGGGAGAAGTCACTAAAGAAGATGTATCTGAGATAGAGAGGTTTCTCAATAGGCTGAATATCCATTATGAATGGATAAAGCTATCCCAAAACAATCTAGTCGACATAGGTGATTCTGACTATATAATAGTGGTAGGTGGCGACAGGCTTATCCTCCGGACATTATTAAGCTTGCCTGATAAGTCTATTCCCCTAGTTAGTTTAAACGGTAGACGTTCAAAAGGCTTTTTATCAATATCAGGTGTTGAAAACCTACCTGAGGTTGTTAAGGAGATAATTAGGGGGAACTACTCAGTTGAAAATAGGATCAGGCTATCCGCTATGGCAAACAACTCCATCCTCCCACCTGCTTTAAACGAGCTAGCAATATTCTCAAAATATAGTGGTAAGTTGATCAGGTATACCCTAACAATTAATGGGGAGTTTATATGGAGGGATAATGCAGACGGAGTCATAATAGCAACTCCAACAGGGTCAACGGCCCATGCATTGTCAGCTGGAGGCCCCATTATAAAGGACGGTGATGTATTCGCGATCGTCCCAGTGAACTCGCTGATACCGACTCATAAACCAATAATCACGTCGTCATCAAATACCATTATTATAGATGATCTTAGGCCTAATGAAGACATATTGATTATAGATGGACAAATAAGGCATCCTATAAATTCAGAGACAGTTATTATTCGAAAGGCGGATCATGATGCAAAATTCCTGAGGCTAAGGATTGACGTTGGAAGCGACTTTGATAGGAGGCTTGCTAGGAGAGCTGGTTCTCAAACAATTACCGCGTCGTTGGAAGACCTGCCTCCCAGCGCCAAGCTTGTATATAAGGTGTTAGAGTATGAGGGGCCGTTAACCACAAGGGAGATAATCAGTAAGACTGGGCTCCCGCCTAGAACGGTTAGATATGCAATTAACCTCTTGATAGATAAGAGGCTTGTCGTTAAACGTCATTTTGATAGGGATGCCCGGGTAAGTGTATATAGCATAAATATTTAGGGAAGGAGGAGTGTTATGCCTCGGATATCTCCTCTAGGGTTCTGCCCATGGTCTCAATTCCAATTAACACTACAATAGCGCCTGCTATGATATGTGTGAATGCTATTATCGCATATGGCCCGAATAAGCCTGAGGTTGCATATAGGTATCCAGTTATCATTGGCGCTAGTATCCCTGCGATCCTACCAATACTTGCTGCAAACCCTGTTCCGAGTCCTCTGATGTCTGTGGGATAGAGCTCAGGTGTATATGTATATAGGCCTGCCCATGCACCGAGGTTGAAGAATGAGATTGCAATGCTCCAGATAGATACCCACATTATCTCTATCTTAAGAGCTAATGCCATCGACGCTATTCCTGCAAGCACGAGATAGATTCCCAGTACTTTCTTCCTCCCAATTCTGTCGAGTAGGAATGTTGCCGAGTAGTATCCCGGTATCTGGAATAAGGTAATTATCAATACCCACTCAAGCGACTTAACTATTGTAAGGCTGAACTCCCTGGAATATATCGTTGGAAGCCATATAAACACACCGTAATAGGTGTATACTAACGCCGCCCATAACACTGCTAGGAGAATAGTCCTCTTGATATATCTTTTTGAGAATAGGTCCCATACACTGTACCGTCTAGTTGAAGGCATGGTAAACTCTATCTCATCCAACTTGTCAGCTAATCTATTCCTAGCAAGGATTTCTTTAATCTCATTATACTCCTCTTTCTTAATCAAGAATCTAATACTCTCAGGCAGGTATAGCAATACTGGTGGGATTAATACCAGTGGTAGTAGCCCAACTAGGAAGGTGTATCTCCATCCGTATGCCGGGATCATAACATAGGGGAATAATAACGCTAATAAGGCGCCATATACCCAGGCGGTCTCTACAAGGCCTAGGAAGCGCCCCCTATATTTAGCCGGGACATATTCAGAGATGTATATCCCCGGCTGTGGAAGTGCGGCGCCGAGGCCTATACCAGCCAGGAAACGGAGTATCTCCATGCTTGTAAGGTCGTATGCGAGGCCATGCAACGCTGTGAAGACCGCTTCAATAGCGAGTACAATTACAATCGTCTTCCTCCTCCCCAATATATCGGAGAGCCTGCCGAATATCAATGCCCCGAAGAACATTCCTAGAAAGCCTATGCTGATCAACCGTCCAATTGTAACTACGTCTAAGCCCCATTCAGCTGCGATGGGCCTCACTACAGATCCAATTAACATGACGTTCATCGCTGTAAGCATGTATATCAGTGATGTTATGCCGAGAATGATATAATGAAACTTTTTTAGTTCAGCCTTATCAAGCACCTCAACTACATTCATAAACATACACCACTAGCCATGGAGCTATATAACTAAATTCTATATAATTTCCATAAAAATTAAATATTGGAGGCAATAATTACTGAATGCGTCGCTTAACGTGGCAAAAATTGCCGAGAAACAACTATAAAATGGGTTTATCATGTATAAATATGGTAAAAGTAGCCGATAAATAAAGTGGAGGGGGGAGGAGGGGGTGGGTGGTGTTCGAGTCTGTCGAAACTAGATCCTGCCCACGAGACTGAGGTCAACCTTCAAGGTAGCCTTCCCAGGCTCCCAGTCAGCGGGGCAGACCTCCCCCGGATGCTCCCTCACATACTTTGATGCCAATAGTTTTCTAAGTATCTCCCTAGCACTTCTCCCAATGCTATTGTCATGGATATCCATAGCCTTTATTACTCCATCGGGGTCAACGATGAACGTTGCTCTTAGAGTCACTCCCTCATCCTCTAGATATACACCAAAATATCTACTTAACTTCCCAGAAGGATCGCCGACCATCGGATACCTAACCTTCTTTATAGCCGGTGAGGTATCGTGCCAGGCCTTATGAACATAGACTGTATCCGTACTCACGCTGATTATCTCAGCACCAGCCTCCCTGAATTTATCATAGTATTCTGCCAGCTCCTCAAGTTCCGTTGGACATACAAATGTAAAGTCAGCTGGATAGAAAGCAATAACAAGCCATTTGCCCTTGTAGTCTGTTAATCGGATCTTCTTAATCTGCCCCTCGTGATAAGCGTCAAGCTCAAAATCAGGAACCTTATCACCAACTCTGATCATAACCTAACACCGTTATAGTGATAAACAATTAAAACTTAACACTGTTATATTATATAAATCTTTGTATAAGCCGCTGATCCCGTAAATTATTTTTAGAGGTGTATGTCGTGTCTCACAAGATATGTGTTGACCCCGACTTCTTTGATCTAGAGCTATATGCCGTATACCACATCATATATGATTATATCAGGGAAGAGGCGTGGAACGTCGTTTGGAAGGCTGGGGAGATCGTGCTTAACGAGATTAGTGGTGAACTGGGGCTAGATGAGGTTGGTGATCCATTTACAGCGTTGAAGAAACTAGCTTCCTGGCTAAAGAAAGTAGGTTATATAGAGGATATAGATGTTAAGAAGATCGGTGACGACAGTGTGGAGTATAAGATGCTTAGGCCGATAATCGAGAGATGCGCTAAACGTCTAATTAAAGAAGGCAGGGTCCCTCCCCATATCTCTACAGCATTGATGTTTGCATTGCTTGATAAATACGGTTATAAAGCTGAGATGATGGGAGACCCTGTTTTCCAGGATGACGGTTATGTCGTTGAGAGGTGGAGGTTATCCAAGAAATAGCGTCCTAACCCAATTTTTTATGGATATCCTCCAAAAGTTTCCTTATAGCCCTTAATTCACGTAAAACATTTCTATCGTCAGACTCATCATATACCTCGACAGCCTCAGCCTTCTTTTTATGCACCATTTTAAGAATCATGTTTCTTAGCTCCTCATAGTTCTCCACCCCATCTATCCTAGTCTCTGCCCCAGGTCTCCCAGAGTATCCCGCCGTCTGTATCTTCAGAGTTGCTATACCGTAATGCCTGTATATCGGGCCCTGGACAATATCTATGTTGGTAATCCTATTATATGGAACAATACCTGTTCTCTTAAACCATACACCCCTCTTCCAAACGATCTCATCCTTCTCCAGAACATATCTTATCGATTCATAATACCTTGGTAGCCAGTATAGAACGAACCCCAATGATAAGACTAATCCCAGTGTTACTAGGATTATAGCTGGATATACATACCACCAATATTCTAGAGAGGCTATTATAAGGGGGATGTACCATGTAAGGATCCCCGTCAAAACCGCAATAACAAAATAGATGTAATAGACCTTCTTTAGATATGGTGAAGGTCTAAACTCCTCCCCGATTTTTATCTCCATAGCAGTACTCACCAACTAATTCATATAGATGGGTATAGAAATAAATCATCTATATTCCAGATGTAATAGAAAAATAGGGGTGGAAAGTTTCCTCTCTAATGTCTATGGCTTTATCGGCCTGAAGTATAGTATATCCGTTATCTTTCCTTCGCGTTCACCCTTCTTTTTGAAGACCGGCTCTACAAGCATACCAATGTACAGCTGGTCGTAGTCCACCTCACCAAGTTTATGTACTATGCCTCCGCGGACACCCTCATATTTAATTAAAGCCCAGATCACTCCCTCGCCCAGCTTTTTCCCAGATCCATCGATATATTGTATTGTGTAGGAGTATACCATTCCAACCTTGCCGACCTCGCTGTATTCATCTATGGCTCCATGGCACTCCTCGCAATACGCCTTCGGTGGTAGATATGTTATGCCGCATTTCTCACACGTAGATGCTAGTATCTTTCCATTCTTGAGTCCATCGAAGAACTTTTTCCCCGCTAGTCCTAGTGTATAGACATATTTACCAACCTCCATGTCGCCTGGAATTACCTTGGCAGATTTTAAATCACGTATCTTATCTATACTCATACCACCACCTCATTCAATAGGCTCAAAATATAGTATGTCGGTAATTGCTCCCTCCCTTTCCTCTGGCTTCTTCCAAACCGCTCTTACTCTCATGTTAAACACCTTCCTGTTCTTCACGTCCTCGGGATCTACATTACCTAGTTTATGAAGTATGCCCATGCCCTCTGATGCACCGTCAAGCTCGATCACAGCCACTACAAGAGGCTCTCCCAGCTTTCCTCTATCCGCGCCTATATAGCTCACGACGGCTGTATTGACTCTGCCAGTGTCCTTGACATATACCCATTCATCAGTCGGCCTGAAGCAGTATGAGCAAAACATCCTTGGTGGCACATATACCCTGCCACATTCATGGCATTTCCTCGCTACTATACGTCCATTTTTAAGCTCCTCTAGGAACCTGCTCATCGCTATGCCCGCGCTCCACGTATATCTAGCCTTTGGAACATCCTCTACATACGGGATCTTACCCTTCTTAAAATCATCTGAGCTATATGGGGTTCCAGGTAACTTTACGTTTTTATCCATATCATACACCTCCATCCTACACCCTCATAATCACAACGGTACCAATCTGCATAAGATCCCCCCATGCCTGTGCAAGCCCTGTAGTCGGGTCCTTAGCGACCTGCCGCTTACCCGCTTCTTTCCTCAGCTGCCAGAATATCTCTGCAACCTTCATGATACCTGCTGCAGCAATCGGGTTACCGACGCCGAGTAGCCCTCCAGATGGGTTTATTGGTAGGTCTCCATCACGCTCCGTAACTCCTTCACGTGTCAATATAGGCGCCTCTCCTTTCCTAGCGAGCTGTAGCCCCTCCATATGATGCAGCTCCTTGTAATCGAAGGGATCATATACCTCAGCCACATCGATCTCCTTCCTAGGATTGTGTATGCCCGCCATCCTGTAAGCCATCTTACCAGCATAGTAGAGATACTTTGGAAACGCCAAATCCCTATTTGTCCAATAGGTTGTATCAAGATTCCAGCCTACTCCATCTATCCAGACCGGCGTATCTGTATACTGTTTAGCATATTCCTCGCTTGTGAGGATAAGGGCCCCAGCACCATCTGATACAGGCGATATATCGAGTCTCTGAACTGGCCATACAAGGACCTCGGAGTTCAAGACATCTTCTACAGTGATCTTGGCGCCTAGCTGTGCAGCCGGGTGATCTAATGCATTCCTCTTATTCTTAACGGATACAAGGGCGATATCCTCCTTCTTGATATTGTATTTGTACATGTATCTATGCATCTCGAGGGCGAATATCCATATTAGGTTTACGCCAAGCGGCTTATCAGTTATGGGGTCGAAAATATGGTGGAACACGTACTGTGGATGGGGTAATGCAGGGCTCATCTTCTCCTCGGCTACGACCAAGACCTTGTCGCATAGGCCCGAAGCCACATGCCACCAACCGGCTATGACGCTGAATACGCCTGTGCCTCCGCCTACATAGACCCTTGTAAAAGGCTTTTTATACCCGCCTGCGCCATCAACCATGTATTCTCCCTGCATGTGTATCCCGTCAAATGCATCGGGCGCCGAGCCGAAGACTACACAGTCAATATCTTTAAGCTCCATACCAGCGTTTTCAAGGGCTTGTTTAGCTGCTTCCCAAGCCAGTTCTCTAGGTGTCTCAAACAGTCTTCGTCTAAATAGGGTTAAGCCAGCTCCAATACATGCTACCCTATTCTTAAAATGAATGTTCATCCTCAACCATATTCACCTCCCTAACACAACTACAGCGGACGATGGGGATGGGAATTCCCTCCTCGTCATTACAACCGCCTTCTCCACATCACCAACCTGCATCGGCCCTGCTTCTCCACGTAGCTGTACAACTGCATTGTAAAGCTTTACAAGGCCACCTGCCTCCAGTGGATACCCCATTCCCAAGTATCCCCCTGATGGGTTTACCGGCAACTCCCCTGATGGGCTTATGACTCCCTCGAATACAAGCTCATCCATCATATATCCATTAGTCAGGTCCAGTGCAACTAGGCTCTGGAACTCTCTATATGAGTATCTGTCATCGACCTCAGCCAAGTCAATCTCTTTAAATGGATTATCTATGTTGGCCTGGCTATATGCCATTGAAGCAGCAAGAACAACGTGTGACGGACAGGCCAGGTCCCATTCCTCTATATTTGGTGAGTCGGAGATCCAGCCCACTCCCTCTATCCAAATAGGCTCTTTGTCATACTTCTCTGCAACCTCCCTACTGGCGAGGACCACGACGGTTGCACCATCTGAGTACTCGCTTATATCCATTTTCCTAAGTGGATAGGATACGACTTCTGAGTTACTGACGGTTTCAATATCCGTCTTAGTACCGTATGGAGCCATAGGGTTGTACAATGCATTGTATCGGTTTTTAACTACGATCATTGAAAGCGCCTCTCTACTGACATTATATTCCTCCATGAATCTCATCATCTCAAGCCCTGCAAACATGTGTACGTTGTCTACAATCGGCCTATGGTAATGAGGATCTAGAGCGATTCTCCATACATCCATTATATTATCTATGTCACTGGCCTTACTATGGGCCTCTACAGCCACTATATCGAAGTATCCCGTCTTAACAAGCATATATCCATGTATAATGCCCCATAGTCCATCGCCTGATACAGTTAACGCTGGCTTCAGAACCGCACCCATCTGATCTGGGATGTATTCATCGAAGATACTGACGCCCTCCCAGAAATCCTCTGCAGCAGTGACAAGTGCATCCAGCTCTTTCCTAGGGTTTATCCCTGCATCCTCGTACGCCTTGAGCGCTGCCTCAAACATAAGTTCTTTATAGGAGTATTCAGTTGTCATCGGAGTATAATTTGTAGATCCAATTCCTATTATAGCTACGTCTCTCCCCAAGAGGATCACCTTATAAAATAGTCTTCACTAAAACTAATTTTTCCAAATCATTTTTAAATGGATGTAAAGACTCTACACGCCTTTTTATAACAACAGGGTTAACCATATCAATAACTTAGCTCTATACCTGGATATTGGAGTGAAAACCATGGTTTACATCTGAAAACACTTGTTTACCATCCTCTTATTCACGTTCAAAACATCCTTCTCACGATTGAATAAAGTGGGTGGAGATCTGGCTTGAACTCTTTCTTTTTATTTGTGGCGTAATAATTTTATGTTTGAGGTGTCCTAAGGTTGAACTTTGAAGTTTCAGACGATATAAGGCTTATTCAAAAGGTTGCTAAGGAGATCGCTGAAAGCTTCCCACCAGAATACTGGATGGAGAAGGAGGAGAAGAATGAGTTTGGATTCGAGTTCTGGAAAGCCATAAGCGAGGCAGGGTTTACTGGCGCCGTTATCCCAGAGGAATACGGTGGATCTGGAATGGGTCTCCAAGAGCTACTGACGATCATGGAGACTCTATCGTCAAATGGATGTGGCCTGGCTGGTGTATGGTATCTAATGATAACGGAGATATTCGTTGGCCTACCCATAGCGAGATATGGAACTGCCCCTCAGAAGGAGAAGTATCTGCCAAAAATTGCGTCAGGTGAATACGAGGGGTGCATGGCACTGACCGAGCCAGTTGCAGGGACAAACACGCTGAATATATCCACGATAGCTGAGAGGGATGGTGATGAGTATATCATAAATGGAAGCAAGATATTCATAAGTGGCATTGACAGAGCAAAGGCGATGGTTCTAGTGGCTAGGACGACGCCGAGGGAAAAAGCCCCTAGGAAGACACTCGGGTTAACTCTATTCCTCGTGGATCTCCCTAATAAAGCGGTTAGTTACAGCAAGATCCCGAAGCATGGGATAAACTATTCAAATACATGTGAAGTGAGTATAAATGACCTGAGGGTATCTGAGGAAGATATACTTGGGCCGCTGGACTATGGATGGTATGTGCTTCTAGACATACTGAATCCAGAGAGAATGGGTTTCTCTGTTGGGGCGGTGGGTACGGCTGAGCTAGCTATTAAGACGGCTGTGGAGTATTCTAGGGAGCGGCGTGTCTTTCAGGATCCAATTGGGAGCTATCAATCACTCCAGCATCCTCTAGCAGAGGCATATGCCCATCTACAAGCTGCAAAGCTACTAACTTATAAAGCTGCTTGGCTATATGACGTCAAGCACAAGCCGCCGATGGATGTTAAGAATGGGGATGCTGTGATGAAGAAAGCCATGTCATATAAGGAGATAGGGGATACGGCGAATATGGCTAAGGTAGTGGCTGTGGAAAACGCTATCAAAGCAGTTTACTGGGCTATGCAGGTATTCGGCGGATATGGATATGCTAGGGAGACTCATGTTGAGCGGTGGTGGCGTGAAGTCAATCTACTAAGGCTGGCCCCTGTCACTCAGCAGATGGCTCTAAACTATATCGCACATCATATCCTTGGAATGCCAAGGAGTTATAGATAACGTGTGTGAATAGGGTTGAGTCGATCTGGTTTCGAGAGGATAAACATAATCATCATTCCTAAACATCTCATGGATAAGTTTATTGATGCTGCTCTAAAGACAAGTGTTGAGGTGGGAGGCCTATTAATAGGGAAGTTGGAGGGCGACAAAGCTAGGGTGAGAGAACTCATTGTAGGTAAGAATATTAGGGAAAGCCCGGTTAGGTTTGAGCTGGATGCCCAAACTTTTTCTAGAGCAATAGAAGCAATGCATGCTGACGAGGATATAATCGGGATTATACATTCACATCCCTCAAGTGCGTATCCTAGTCAGATAGACATGGAGAATATGCGGCTATGGCCAGTTATCTGGGTGATACTGGATACTAGCAGGCAGGAATATAGGGCTTGGCACTTCACTAGGGAGATAAAAATAGTGTCTGAATGACGTCTATATTTGTAATACAATCTAGGCAATTGGCTCCCTCACATATTTAAGCGACTCTGGATTCTCTAGGCTAGATGTGTCTCCAAGCTCCTCCCTACCCGTTGCAATAGCCTTTATAAGCCTCCTCATGATCTTCCCCGATCTAGTTCTTGGAAGGTCTTTTACGAAGAATATTCTTGATGGCCTAAATGGTTTACCCAGCTCCCTGACCACATAACTCGAGATCTCCTCTTTAAGCGTTTCACTAGGCTCCAGCCCAGGTTTTAAAACTACGTACAAGGCTATCGCCTCCCCCTTGACTGGATCCGGTATACCGATGGCGGCGGTTTCAGCTACACTTGGATGCTTATTAGCAGCCGTCTCGATCTCCGCTGGGCCAACGCGTTTTCCAGCCACTTTAATCACATCGTCAGCCCTACCTAGTATGTAGAAGTAGCCATCTTCATCTCTAAGCGCCCAGTCACCATGGAACCACATATTCTCAAATCTAGACCAGTATGTAGCAATATATCTATCTGGATCTCTCCATAACCCCCTCGTCATCGAGGGCGCGGGTTTTCTACATACCAAGTATCCCACCTCACCCACTACCGACTCTCCATCCTCATTTACCACATCCGTAGCCATACCCAGGCCATTGTATCCCAGTGTTGATGGCTTGAGAGGCATTATAGGCGAGGGCAACACAAAGCATCCGAATATCTCAGTTCCACCAGATAGGTTTATAATTGGGCATCTTTTCTCTCCCACGACGTCCAGAAGCCACCACCACGATTTTTCATCGATAGGCTCACCAGTATTTCCAAACGCCTTCAATGTACTGAGGTCATGTATCTTGACATAGTCATCGCCATATCTCTTGAGAAGCCTTATCAATGTAGCTGAGAAGCCAAGGTGTGTAATTTTATACTTCTCAACAATACTCCAGATCCTATCAGGCTCAGGATAGTCCGGTGCACCTTCCATAATAAAGTGTGTTAATCCATGATGCTGCGCCCCAATTATCTGCCAGGGCCCCATCATCCACCCAATATCCGATATCCAGAATAATGTGTCTCCTTCCTTCATATCCATGTTGAAAAAATGCTCCTTAGCAGGCTGTAGGAGAGCACCGGCATGGCTTATAACTGCACCCTTCGGTTTACCAGTAGTGCCAGATGTATATAGTAAAAGGGCTGGATCCTCTGGATCCATCTCAACAGAATCAACCTTCACATTATTACCAGAGATAAAGTCCTTGTAATATACGTCTCTATCTCTATTCATATTGATATCTAGCCCTAGCCTATCCACGACTACAACCTTCTCTACACCGGGGGATTTTGAGAGGGCCTTATCAGCAGTATCCTTCAACTCAATAGGCTTCCCTCTCCTAAGATATCCATCTACAGTTATCATTATCCTCGCTCCTGAATCGTTTAAACGGACTGCCACAGCCTCCGGACCGAAACCAGAGAATATTGGCATCGCAATGGCCCCTATCTTAAGGATGGCGAAGAGGCTTATAACCGTCTCGGGTAGCATGGGGATATATAGGGCGACTACATCACCCTTCTTCACACCCTCATTCTGGAGTGAATATGCAAGTCTATTAACCTCATTATACAGCTTGTCATAGCTATACCTCTCTTCACTTCCGTCTTCTCCCCTCCATATAAAGGCTGTTTCTCCACTCCTTGGACCGGCATGCCTATCAAGTGCATTGTGCACGAGGTTGATTAACCCCCCTCTATACCACTTGGCCCACATAATCCCGTTTGACACGTCAAGGACTTCATCATATTCCTTGAACCACTCTACATTCAGGAAATCATTTACAGAGCCCCAGAACCACTCAAGCTCATCCACAGACTTGTCTACGAACTCCCTATATGTCTTTATCCCAAGGCTATCCATAACCTTCTTTACATTAGCCTCTTCTACAAGCTCTTTAGGAGGATACCAGGAGAATTTACTCATAATTAAAATAATTCTATTTTTAGGGTAAAAAAGGCTAATTAACCATAACGTTGATTTATGGCATAAGATATACTTTTATGGGAATATGCCAAAGGCAACATCAAATAGTTTATGCATAAGATGTAAGGGATATAGGCGACTCTGTGGCCTAAATACATGCCCGATACTAGAGAGGACTAGAAGCCATTTTAGGGTATATCACCATATAAAATCCGAGTCTGTCGATGGATCCACGCCACCAAGTTTATTAGTAGGTGAATATGGTTATCCCAAGGTCAGGGTAATGCTGAATATCCCCCCAGCTGTATATGGAGACGAGGCTAAGATATATGACGATCCTCTATTATGGTGGGGGAGATACAGTCTCGATGATATAATTAGGTTTAGAAGTAGGCTTCTAGCCTCAGTAGTGAGGCTGGATATCCACGATCCCTGGAAGCTATATGAGAAGGAGATTAACATCTCTGCGGTTAGCCTCGAACCTGTTGATAGCGAGGCTAGGCTACGTAAGAAACCCAGGCCTCACCTAAGATTCAATGCATTTACAAAGCCGGTGGGGCTATTGGCGGAGGCGGAGGATATTCGGGTTACATCAACACCGAGAATTGGGTGGCTCCTTGAGAAGAGGATTCATGATGATGTGAAGGTTGCAGATGTAGTGGTCGAGCTGTATGAGGGAGGCTACGACATATACACCCTAATACATGCCTTGAGCGGGGGGTTGTTAGGCACCTTTAGAAATAGGAAGATAGTCCCAACTAGATGGGCGATAACAGCTGTAGACTCGATACTAGGCTCATACTTTAGGAAGAAAATTAGGAAGGCGCCATACATATCAGATACCCTGGCTTATACTGGAGAATATCTCGAGAATAGATTCCTCGTAATACTGACTCCTGGGCCATTGGAGCTGGAGTGGATTGAGGCATGGCATCCCCGTAGCCTATGGGGGTATAAGTCCAAGATGCCGTCGATAAGCGTATTAACCGAGGATGTACGTGGGAGATATGAGTATATGGACGGTGGATATATGGCTGCAAGACTAGCTGTTTTAGAGTATCTATATAACGTCAATAGACAGGCTACTGTCTTTATATATCGTGAGATCAAGCCGACTTACTACGCTCCAGTTGGTAACTGGCATATACGGGAGACCGTTAAGAGGATGCTCAGGGGAAGGCCGAGAAAATACGATGGTCTGATTGAGGCTTTTAAGCACGAGCTGAAGTTCTTTGATATACCCGGGTCTATATGGCTATCCCACTCAAAACTACTGCGGGATATTAGGGGTAGAAGAAGTATCCTTGATTTCATAAGTCGTTAACAGCCTTCTCTCTACATAGGGTGTCAACACATATCCTAAGGCATATCCAGTTAATAGGCTGAAAATTACATCCGAGGGATAGTGGACGCCCAGATATAGCCTGCTGAAGCCGACCAAAGTTGATAAAATGAGCATTATATAACCAACCCACTTTCCATATAGCCTATGGAAGACGCCTGCAACAGTGGCTATCCTCATCGTATGTCCACTTGGGAAACTAGGGCTAAACGAGCAAGTTAGGAACAATACTCCTGGGATCGTCATAAACGGCCTGGGGCGGGCGAATAACTCTTTGAGGAGATACGCTAATACGATGGAAACCACTAATATAAAGATGAGTGAGACGCTTCTTTTTCTCTCTCTAACGGCTACTACAGAGAGTAATCCAGCTATAAATATTATTCCCCCAAATAGAGTTAGAAAGGTCATTACCGGGGTAAGGTACTTTGAGAGGAGCCCTGGATTTATCCATAGAAGAATCATCTTATCAATCTGGGCAATAGGCTCTGGAAAGGTATCTTTTAATATAACCTGTATCACTACACAGTCCCTTGAAAAATCAAATAAATACTCCAGCACCAAGGCTATGGAAAGTATCACTATACTTATTCCATCATATATTGTCTTTTGTCTCATATAGTAAATAGTATAGATTACATCAGCTAATTAATTATCTAATTACCGCTACTGGCTTCCTTATATGCCATGGAAAATGCTCTTCGTAAACACTTGATAGCTTTAAAACACCTATATCGTCATATGGTTTTCCTATTATCTGCATCCCAATTGGAAGCCCTTCTTTAGTAAACCCTACCGGGATGTTAGCAGCCGGTTGGCCTGTAAAGTTAAAGGGATATGTATATCCCATCCAGCCTACTGGCCCGACTGGAACCCCATTAATCTCCCTAGGCCCCAATCCCTCCTCAAGGCCAAAAGGTGGAACTGCTACAGTCGGTGTAATCAAGAAGTCGTATTTCTTAAAGACCATCTGTACCTCTTTCCATAGTTCCCCTGTTCTCATTGGTATTCTAGGGTAGATGCTATATACTCTTTTATCATCTAATAGTGAAACATATTTCCTATAGGGTTTGAATGCAACTTCGATCCATTTTCTATACCTGCCTATTGACTTGAGGTATTCCACTGTCTCGAGGATCGCTTTTACCCTAAGCTCCTCCCCTAAATCAGGAAGGGAAAGTGTGATTTCATCAACCTCAATATCGATATCATTAAATCTATAAACACCTTCCTCCACTACATGCTTTACCTCATCGTCTATTATTGTGTAGCCTAGGCTGGGGGAATACGCTATTCTAACCTGCTTACTCTCCTGTTTCAACGCATCATAAAAACTCTCTCCACGTATACATAAGCTCCTCCTATCCCTTATATCAGGGCCTGATATGGCGTCTAAGACTAGAGCCGCATCCCCAACATATCTGGTTAGGGGTCCATCGACACTAAGCCCCTCAAATATAGGTATACTTGGATGAGATGGGATTAGGCCTGGCGAGGGTTTGAATCCATATGTGCCGCAGAAGCTACTGGGTATCCTAATGGATCCCCCTGCATCGTTTCCAATAGCCACAGGCCCCATTCCAGACGCCACTGCAGCGGCAGCTCCTCCACTAGATCCACCAGGGGTCCTACTCAGGTCCCACGGATTTCTAGTCTCGCCAAACAATGGGTTGACTGTAACGGCTAGAAGCCCTAGTTCAGGTAGATTTGTCTTACCGACTATAATAGCCCCGGCCTTCCTCAGCCTCTCAACAAGCACGGCGTCCTCCGATGGATAATTGTCCTTGAATAACCTGCTCCCATACGTTGTGGGCATACCCTTAACATGTATATTATCCTTTATCGTTACTGGAACTCCTAGGAGAGGCTTATTAATCCCTTTCTTAGCCAACTTATCAGTCTTATCCGCCTCTTTCCACAACAGCTCTTCATCTAAGTAGATTATCGCATTCAACAAGGGGTTTACCCGTTTAATATGATTTAGTAGTGAGTCAATCACATCATGTACACTAAAGTCTCCCCTAATAATACCATTTCTAATGTCCTCGGCGCTAAGCCATATCAGGTTTGTAGGCAATTCACACTACCTTATCAGCCAGATATAACATTACTTAACATATTTAAAATAATACATCTTCAGATACCTGATTATCCTCGGCATATCAATCTTCATCGGACATACTTCCCTACATTTTCCACATAATAGGCAGAAATGAGATAGGGACGAGGCTTTCTCAATTCCCTCTATGATAGCAGTCCATCCCATGCCCATAGGCCCACCATATACCCTACCGCCCCATGTATTGCCCACAAGCTGCCAAATAGGGCATTCAGCCTGACACCTACCACATCTAATACAGTATAACTGTTCAGATATCACCTCATCTTTAAGAGCCTCTACTCGGCCACCGTCATATAGGATTACATGAACCTCCTTCGGGCCATGGACACCATATACCCTCTCAAACTCGATGTCCGCGGTGCTACTCGGTCCAGATATTACAGATACATATGTAGGTGGATATAGTCCGGCGTACGCAGCTTGGGTAACCGCCTGCTTAAATGCTAGTTCCATAGTAGGCATTATTTTCTCGACGCCAGTTATAGCTATGTGTATTGGGGGTAGGCTAGTTGTATTCCTGATATTCCCCTCGTTAGAGACGAGGAATATGGATCCCGTATCTGCAGCTATGCTATTTGCCCCGCTGATCCCCGCATCAGCTTTTACAAATTTTTCTCTCAGGAAGAGGCGGACCATACCAACGATCTCCATTGTACTCATATTGTCTCTGACCTTAACACCATGCCTCTTTAAAAGCATGATAGCCTTCTCCCTGGTGATGTGGATAGCGGGGGCGGTGGTATGCATCGGCTTATCCCTAGAGAACTGTATGAGTAGCTCACCTAGATCCGTCTCGAAAACAGTATTATCCCTATCCAGCTCCTCCCGGAGGCCGAGCTCCTCTGTGACCATAGACTTAGACTTCACTATAAGCTTATCCTTACCAACCAGATCCTTGACAAGTTTAACAGCTTCATCCTTAGTCTTTGCATAATATGCATGTCCCTTCGTCTCCTCAACCATCTTCATAGTGGCATCGATATAATAATCGATGTCGTTTAACACCTTCTCCTTAGCCTCTCTAATCTCCTCCGTATATCCCAGCAGATATCTCCATCTATCCAGGATACGGTATGGGGCGGGGACGAGTCTATTTACGGATCGCGACAGGCCTTTCCTAAGACTCTTCATATAAAGTGCCCTATGTATTTCCTCCGAAGCCTTCTGCAACATATCCATGTCTAATCACCATATATCTTCCATAGAATAGAGGATATATCCGTTAACTCAATTATCCCCCTCGCCACCCGTTTTAAGTTAGAATAGCAAATTGGGCACATGACGACAACTTTATCACAGTAGCCGCTAAGCTCTGCAGCCCTATATTTAGCTATTTCAGCCGCTATTTTAGGAGAAAGCGATTCTAATGGCCCTCCACAGCAATGTGTTAGCCGACCGCTTTTCTCAGCCTCAACAATATGTAACCCGCCATTTTCAAGGAGACTCCTCGGCTGTTGGATAATATCCTCGTATCGGGCATAGTAGCATGGATCGTGAATCGTGATATCCTCCTCGATATTATTCTCAGGTGATAGGCCTCTTTCAGAGAGTATCTCCAGGTAATTCTTGACCTCAATTTCAAATCCCTCGATATACTGGGGATAGACGCTTCGCAAAACATGTGTTGAATGAGGATCGATGGTAATTACCTTCTTAACCCCATGTTTCCTAAATTTATTGAATACCTTCTCTGCATGTTTCTTAAACTCATCTTCAAGGCCAAGATCATATAAAAGGACGCCGGAATACATCTCGTCCTTATATAAGTAGCCGAATTCCACCCCGGCCTTTCTGAGTAGGAGCGCTATCCTCTTGATCTTATTATGTTGCTCCCGAATCTCATCCTTATCTGGCTTGACGAAGAACCTACTTATATCCAATATCCCGGAGAATACCTTACCCGCCTTTAGTAATCCACCCAATGACTCATCATCAAGTTTATCAAGTCTATCCACGACAGACTCTATAAATGGGGTTAATTGATAAAGTAGGCCTGTGTATAAAATCGTCTCTCCCCCATGAGGAATATCCAAGTCCATAGCCCAGCCAGTTGCCTCTCCAGTGGATATGGGTAGTGGTGTACCCCTTTTAGAAATATTATTCTTAATCATGGTGATGACATCAGCCATAGGTAGAGGCATCGCAATCAACCTCGATACAAATAGATTATTTAGTCCTGATAAGATAAATGTAGAAATAAATGAGGGAAATAGGTTATTCCACTATCTTACTACTCCCTCTCTCCCTCACCCTCCATTGTCTTCTTTATCTCCAGCCTAGTTATCTTGGTATCTATGTATCTAGGCGGCTCCCAGAAATCTGGATTCTGCCTGTAGAACTCTTCACGTGCCTTTTTCAACGCATCTAGAGCCTTATCAAGTTCATTCATCCTCTCATATAGCTCTGCCATCAGTATCCAGCCGAGTATGGATCCAGGGGCTACACTAAGTATACCATCTATTGCCTTCTTAGCCTTGTCTATATTGCCTTTCAGGATATGGTATCTTGCGGTTCTACCCAGTCTATTCTCTAGATCCTCTTTTGATTCTTTATGTATCACCTTTATTGCAACGGCGTTAGATTCTAAACCAGATATCCTAGCTTTAACCGCGTATTCTCCCTCCGGGATCTTTTTCATAATGTACTCGGGGTCAACAGCGACCTCTGCATAGAGATTCTCATCTCCAGATAACTCAACGACATCTCCTTCCGGACTATAGTCTAACGTGATTAGTTTCCATTTTAGTAGGGTCCATTTCTCACCCTTCATAGTTAGAAACTCTACAGACTCAATCCACGGCTTCCCCTTTACCCCTATTTTTATACTTTTAACCTCGATCTTCTCTTTCTCTAGATCCTCGACTTCACGACTATATTCTTCCTCCGAAAGCTCCCCAGCCTCATATCTCTCTTTAGCCTCAGCAATCCTCTCATCTATAGATATGTTGTGGTATCTTGATTCTATTGCATCGGGATATGAAATTGTCAATGTGAATATGATGACATCCCCATCATATATCGTAGCCATTATATCATCATTTACAGTTAATTGAAATACTATTCCGTCTATCATCTAGATCACCAGTCTTTCACCCTAAACTGACCCATACAATTCCCTCTCTCCGCATTATTAATATGGCCAGCTCCCCTATTATTTCTCCCAGTGGCATTCGCCGATGTACAGAATACCGTCCCTGTTATATCCACCAAGTCGCCTCCAGCGTTTGTGTAGCTATGTCTATGATGTGGATCTCCATGGCACCATCCAGCTGCATACTTATCGTATCTCATTATACAATTCTCCACACCACTTGTAAGTTTCCCTTGACTGTTATGTGTACGTCCACCACAATTATGGTTCCCACCTTCTCCATGATGCCAGACATTGAGGCCATGGGCAAGTTCGTGAGCAATAGTGTTTGGTAGCCTTTCTCTAGGCTCATCCCTCCCTTTACACAGTTTAACGTTAATACATACGTGTGTCTTGTTTTTCGGCGGTCCATTATTTACTCCACAGGACATTCCATATAGACCAGGCATATCCCTGTCTCTTAGCCATAGCCCATGCTGCTCACCACCTGTATGCCTCTGTCTATTGAAGTTGATCACCCTGCTCCCAGTCCCATTGAATAAATCAGGATCGTATATTAGGTGAATAGTAAGGCCTGATTTATTCAGGTATCCTGTTCCAATGTTGTTCTCATCATATATAAACACATCCTTTTTCTTGACATCAGTTCTGATATGCCTCCTTCTTGCACCTATCTTAATCGGAAAAGGCAGGAAAGGCACATTAAACGTCCGATATCCACCGACAATAAATCCTCTGTATTCCTCGTAGTTGGTTAGCCCATCGCCTTTATATCCATCGCCAACAGGCTGGTTATCCTCATCCTTATTAGGAGCCGCGCCTCGGTCATCCTGAGGAGCTATGTCAGCAATATCGTTATCATTATCATCCCTCGGTATCTTAACCATGTTAGTCTTCGTCTTACAGTCCTTATGAACAGTGTTCTCATCGTCCCTCGGGGGTATAGGTATACAATGATTGGCCTCCGCAACTAGATATCCAATCGCTCCATAGTCTTCACACCGTATGACCGGATTGCCCTCGGTGGCACGCCTCTTCAAAACCGTTCCTAGATAGTGATGTTCATGCCTCGGGTTATCATTCGGCTGAAGTATCTCAGTTGGACAGTCATTAGATTTAGTCTTATCAAGTTTTGAAATATAGTTGTCTTTAATCTTCTCCTCATAGAAGAATAGATCTGGATTCCTATTACCGTTTCTCGGATAATTTAGGCATACACCAGGCTCTTTGGACACCTTCTTAAGCCTAAACCTGATGTATTTCTTACGCCCTGGATATATCCATTTACCATCTTTACACATATATATCCTAGCCTTAAGTGAAAGGGTTCCCGCAGTAGCAACGGGAAGCCATGCCTTAGGAGTCTTCACCAAGTCTATTCCAAGCTTCCTGACAAAGATCTGTTTTTCAAATACAATCCACTGATCCTTGAATTGTCCACCCTCATCCTTTATAATAAGCTTAATTCCTACCGGTCCCTCTATATCCGGAGCTTGCCAAACCACTTCCCTACCTATATTTCCCCTCGGGAATCGCCCCGCGGAGGCCTCCCACTCAAATACTAGGTTATCCATGACATCCAGTGAGACGGAAGCCGGTTCTATACAGTTCTCCCCGGTCGGGACGCAGAATAGCTTCAGCCTATCTATATCTGACCCAGTGGCTTCTAGCCTAACATAATCCCCATAGGCAACCTCGTCAGGGACATATACTAAATCCCCTTGAATCGGTGTGCCCATTTCCCAACTATGTTCTTGTACACACTCACATATACCCTCTGATGGCGTAATCCTCCCCATAGGCTCATCCCTATGGACAGTTATCTTATAGACATAGCGATCCTCGATATCCCCTGGATCCACTACTTCAAGATTATTCTCGCTTCCCGGTCCCTTTTCCTTGATTTCTCTCGTTATCTCCATAGATATAGTTGCAGTAATTGGAGCATGATCTGGATGCTTAGTGGGGTCATCGTGATATGCAGTCACAATTATAGTGACCTTCTTAACCTCATTTTCATTGAGAATATCTGGGGGCTGATAAATCACTTGCTCCCCTTTATCTGTTTTCTTAGGCTCCTCATCGTTAATCTTAATGAAACCCCCTTCTCCAGATACTATCCTCCATTCATACCTGACTTTCGCCTTAAAATCATATATCTCCCTACCTATCTGCTCTCCCTCCTTAGTCTTACATGTACATTTATGTATAAGGCCGTGCATATCGATTGCCAACGCCTTCAGGGGCATGGGATCGTCCGGTAGCCTCCTCACTGTATACACACCGCCCGCGGAGCTACTTGGATACACATTTATCTGCATAAACCTATGTATCCATTCATAGCCGCATCCACATGCAGATATTATCTCTGTCGGAACACCTGTCTCGGGGGTATCAATAGGAGGCTTATCCTTGGGAATATCGACTGGAATACCTGTTGGGACAGGCTTAGGCTGAGGCTTTAGCTTCTCTGCTATAAAGACTCCAGTTCCTAATAGGGTTATTCCAATGAGGATGGGAATCTTGTAGATTATGAAGATATAGATTATCTTGAGGATGATGGTCTCTGTCACAATAACTGTTCCAGAGGCTGGAACCCCTTTCCCATCGGTGGTGACGCCTACAGCAGATATCGGGATATCCCTAGGCTCCATGTACCTCTTCAGATGGTATCCGATGTTTACCATTGACCCAGGAGCCAGAGAACCCCCCGACAAGACTAGGGTTGAATCCTCCATGGCATAGCTCCATCCACTGGGCACCGTATCTATCTCTATATTCTCAGCTAATTCGGGATCGATATTGAAGGTTACCTGCGTAATTGGTGTATCTCCCTCTAAATAGGTGTATGTAAAGTCCCCAGTAGCTTCAAATTTTCCTACGAATGAAGATACGTCCTCCGAGAAGAATGTGAACGCAGCGAGAAAAATCAGGACTATAATTATAAAGGTAGATGCTTTCAATAGAACATGCCACTCTCCAAGGAACTCTTCCTTCTAATTATTAAAACACCTCATCAAATTGGGCGTATAGCCATCAATTAAATATTATATTTTTACATGAAGTATTTTAATTGTTTTAGATGTTTAAAGCCCTATATGTAATAATACCATATGTTTAATGATGTAACGTGGCCTCCAACAACCCCTTCTTCCTCGCTAGCTTCTCAGTGAACCTAAAGAATATCACTGCAGCGATGACATAGATAATCGTCTTTACCACTAGCTGGAGAAGAAGCTGATTGGGGTCAGCAACGTTATAAGCAGGGTTTAAAGCATATCTCATAAGCTCCATCCATTCCCTCATAGGGAAAACATCTGCAAAGGGCCGTATGTACTCAGGCAACGACTCGATTGGATACAATACTGCTCCTAGGAGAAATAGAATACCACCCACCGCCTCACTTATCAATGGCCCATATTCTGAACTAAATATACTGGATCCAGCCACCATTATCCCAAGCTGGCTACTCCATAGAAAGCCTAATATGATTAATATTGTTAACAACATGGGTTTAACTGATAGTGTCCCCAGCGGGACCCCAGTGAGGATAAGACCAGATAACAGCATTACGAGTGTAGACAAGGCCCCTGTGATATAATGGAAGAAGCCTCTTGATAAGAGATAGAGCTGTAGATTTGGGAAAGCCATATAAGTATATTTCAAGGTTCTAAAGTGTTCCCTCTCGCTATGTACGGTCCAGATCAATCCATAAAGTCCAGCGCCTATAAAGTTATAGAGTGAGACTCCAGTTACGAGATAATAGGCCATCTCAACATTTACCAGCCCACTGTAAAATGCTATTACAATATACATATATGCATAGAGTATCAACTGGAAGAACGGGGTGATTATTATATATCCAAAGTAGTATGGTGGCTTGGTCCATCCACTCTGCTCCTTCCAAGTCAGCCATACAACTGCTTTAAACCTTGTTAGCCACCTAACTATATCCATCTCAGTATCAGCCTCCCATCCATTCTTCCTCTCTCAACAATCTTGTTTAGGATTCTTAATCCAATGGGGTAGAATACAATCATTAGGATAAATAAAACAAGTACATGTAGCCATAAAGCATCGATTCCCTCGCTGAATAACAGTGCACGGCGAACTCCATCGAGGCCAACAGCAAGAGGTATTAAACCAGCTATATACTGAAGAGCCATAGGAAATGTGGAGATGGGATAGTACTGCCCCGATAAAAACATTATAGGCTCATCCAGCAACTCATTTATACGCACACCCATTCTACCATACACTATGTGTAGACCGCTTAACGCCAGCCCGACTCCATACAGGGCAACTAAAGTAAGTATGAATATGAGTATAGCCAGGGGTAGATAATCGACGTTAAACTCCGCTTTAAAGACAACCACACCAAGTATTATCACTGCTATTGACCTAAGGGTAGTATTGAACATGCCTCCTAACGCCATGCCCAGTAATAGACTGGGTAGAGGCGCGTCGGATAATAGGAATACCTCTAAATTCCCAGTTTCCTTCTCCCAATACAGGGTCCTTCCCATGCCCCACAGTACATTGTACCAGTAGCTCATCATGGCGCCTCCTATAATTACAAATCCCTTGAAAAACTCCGGAGCCCCCATGTTTTCATATGCCCATATAACACTTGTAATCATGATAAGAGGCAGTAGTATCTCCCATAGGATCCAGCTGGGTTCTCTATTACCGCCTTTTATCCTTACGTAGGCTCTTCCAAAGGCTGGCCTCAAGAACCTGTTTATGAACCAGCTGAGCCTATTACTCATACTCATCCTCCAAGCCCCTACCCACAAGCCTTAGGAAAACATCCTCCAAGGATACCTCGTCCCTAGTTACTCTCAAGACGTGAATATTCTCCTCCTCTAGTGTCCTAATTATCCTAGCTATGTCTTCCCCGGAGAGTATCATCCTTATCCTAGCTTCACCGGTCAGCTGCCTAGTTTTTATAGTGTATCCCACCACCGTTCTAAATCTCCTGAGTATCCTGATCCTATCGATATCGCTTAGCCTCACATCGATATTATATATGATCTCATCCTTAACCATCTTCCTCAGTTCATCTGGAGACCCAGTTGCGATTATCCTTCCTCTATCAATTATAGATACAATGTCACAGAGCTCCTCAACCTCAGCCATATAATGGGATGTAAGTAGTATCGTCCTTATCTCCTTATCCTCAATCAAATGTTTTATAACCCTTCTAATATGCCTAGCATTCTGTACATCGAGGCCCAATGTAGGCTCGTCCAAGAAAAGTATCTGTGGATGGTTTAATAATCCCCTGGCCAGGGCATATTTCTGCATCATCCCCGTTGAGATGCTATTCAGCCTTTTGTCAAGGAACTCATCTAGGTGTAGAAGTTCATTGACTTCCTCGATTCTCCTCTTAGTCTCTCCCCATGATAAGCCATATACCTGACCATAGTACATGAGGTTCTCGCGTACAGTAAGTATACCGTATCCAGGTCGTTCACCGCCGGATACCAAGTTTATTATCTTCCTGACTTTATTGGCGTCTCTAACAACGTGGTAACCACCTACATACGCATCACCATCACTTGGTAAGAGTAGGGTAGTCAGTATTCGGATAAGCGTTGTTTTACCAGCCCCATTCGGCCCAAGTAAACCGTATATAACTCCCTCAGGTACCTGTATGGATACTTTATCTAGGGCCCTAAATTCCTTGTCTCCATGTTTAAATATCCTGACTAGATCTCTGGTCTCGATCGTGATCAGCATGGCTATTCATCTCTTGCTGGAGTAAGCATATTATTTTGAAAATCTCTAATATCTGTAACTTTGTAGTATCTATCTAATAATCTTTCACATATAAAAAGAGATAGAGTTACTAGTCTTTCTTCAATATCGAGGCCACAGCAGCAACCAAAATAATCATTAAAACAATGCCAATAGAGAGATAAAGCGGTAGTTTAAATCCTAGCTCGCCGAGTATTACCTTTACACCAAGGAATATCAAGACAACAGAGAGACCTACATTCAGGTATTTCAGCCTCATCATGAATATCGTCAATGCGAAATATAGGCTTCTCAACCCCATTACAGCCGCTACATTAGAGGTATAGGCTAGGAAGAAGTTGTGTGTTATAGCGATGACCGCAGGGACGGAGTCGACGGCAAACATTAAGTCGGTGCTCTCAATAGCAAGTAACACTATGACAAGGGGTGTAAAATATAGTTTAGCATTCTCCTTCACAATGAATTTTGAACCTACATAGTGATCGGTTATCGGGAAATATTTCCTTGCAAGCCTTACAATTGGATTCTTCTCAGGCTCTACCTTCTCATCACCACTACGTAAAAGTTTAAATCCGGAGATGATTAGGATAATCCCGAATATGTAGATAGTCCATCCAAATGTCTCTAGAAGCGAAAGTCCTCCGAATATAAAGGCAGCTCTCATGACAATGGCAGATAATATTCCTATATATAGTGTCTTATGCTGGTGTTTAAGTGGGACTGAGAAGTACTCGAATATAACTAGGAATACAAATAAGTTGTCGAAACTAAGTGTGTATTCGACGATATATGCAGTGAAATATAATGCTGAGGCCTCGAATCCAAATTGGATATGAATCAATATGCCATAGGCTACGGCGAGTGATACCCATATAAGAACCCATCCAACTGCTTCTTTAAACGTCATATCATGGCCAGCTTTCTGGCCTACATAAAGGTCTATAATAATAGCTGGGATAACCATTGCGTGGAAGACCGCCCACATCCAAAGCGGGATCTCTACGCCCACTAGAGGGTCTATCAATTCTGCATCACTCCTTAACAAATATTCTCAATACTCCCCTATTCCTAATACCTTATGATATATTATTTGTATAAATCATCAATAGGACTATATATAACTATAATCCTACTTTTTTCCCTCAGGAGGGACGTTGCCGCTTTCACGTCTCCCCGTGATTAGACCACCGTCCGCCACCACGATACTCCCAGTGATATACCAGGCTTTATCACTGGCTAAAAATACGAGTATCTCGGCGATATCCTCTGGTAAGGCTATTCTTCCCAGAGGAACCTTTTTAGCGGTCTCCCTAACATATTCCTCCCTCTTATCCTCCGGAACCCCCTCGAAGAACATTCTGGTCTGTACAAGTCCTGGAGCAAATGCAACGACCCTTATTCCATATTTACTGTTTTCAAGCGCTGCTACTTTCGATAGGGATATTAACGCGGCTTTGCTAGAACAGTAAGCCCCTCCACCTGGATATGGGCTTAGACCGGCTGTAGAGGCCACGTTTATGATAACCCCACCATTATTTTCACGCATGTGGGGAATTACTTTCTTCATAAGGTAAAAAGGCGCGAATAGATTGACTTTATAGAGAGATGTAAACTCGTCCAACTCTGTTTCATCAATATCCTTAAGGATCTCAACACCAGCGTTATTGACAAGTATATCTATCCTACCAAGTTTTTTAATTGCCTCCTCAACTAGTAGATCAAGGTCATCGCGTTTTGTGAGATCTGCTTTTATAAAGTAAGCCTTTCTCCCCGACTTATTAATGCTAGAGACCAGATCCATACCCTTATCCTCGTTTCTTCCTGTCGCAATTACCTCTGCACCATTAATTGCAAATAGATATGCAGTAGCATATCCTATTCCAGATGTTGCACCTGTTACTATCGCTTTTTTACCATTTAGGAGGCCACCATGTTTTCTGGACATAAAAAATATAATGATGGAGGTGTTGTATTAAATCGTTTTCGGCCTATATAGACGTCTCCATCATCCTATTATCCCGTACTTATATGCACTGTGTCTACTCTCTTCTTTGGTAAACCTCTCCAATGTAAATCCACTTACATCAAATTTCTTAGCCTCACCATGTATCACTATATCCGACACTACATCACCATATGCTGGAGCGAGTTTGAACCCATGGCCACTTAAACCAACCATATGAATCAAGTTCTCTACACGATGGTCAAAGCCTATAATCGGTTGCCAGTCTGGAGTTATATCAAAGAAACCTATCCATACGCTGTATGGCGATGCATTAGCCATGCCAGGGAATCTCCTTGTATATGGTTCAGATCTCTTTACAACTACATCCACCGGAGGACTTGAATATTCTCCTGGTTCTGGAGGAATATCTCTAAACTCTGCCCCTAATCCACCTACGAGAGTGTAGCTGGAGCCTTCTGGCCTAGAGTAGAAGCCTAGTGATAAATCAGCCCAACCAGGGGGTACAACCCCTCTATCTGGGGGATTTCTTAGGAAGAGGACTTCCTCCAAACCAATTTCTATAGGAAGCTCTGCCCCTATTGGCTTCAACAAGTCGTTTGCCCATACACCTAGGGCATCGATATAATATTCTGCCTTGAAGATACCCTTATCAGTCTTCACCCCCACTATTTGATTATCCTCCTTGATTAATGATTTTATGGGAGTATACTCTAATACCTCCACCCCCTCTCTACGAGCAAAGCTTAGGAAACTTTGTACAATAGTGTTTGGGTCTCCATAGCCACTCTCGGGCTCCCACGCTACTACAGAGATCCCCTTAGTATCTATATGTCTAAAAACGGTTTTCTTAAATTCCTCTGCATCATAAAGCTCTACATCAATATTTCTTCTCTTTAGATCATTAACTACATACTCCATTGCCTTACGACCCTCTTCAGGCCCTGCGAACCCTATTCCAATCCTTGTAAATATACTATATTCACATCCAGTCTCCTCCTGGAACCTATCTCTCCAGAAACGCCAAGAGTATACCGCCATATCCCTTATGACGTCATTTGTATAATGTAGTCTGATCAATGCGCTACTTCTACTTGTCTGACCACATCCTGCGCAGGATCTGTCTATAACTAGGACATTGGTATACCCTTTTTTAGCTAGGTGGAATGCTATGCTAGAACCAGTTGACCCAGCTCCCATGATAATCGCGTCATACTTTTTTTGCGAGGACAAAAACACCACCCTTAAAAGGAAGTTAGATGAGGAGGCATAAAATCTTTATCCGCCTCCTTTAAGAACACTGATTTCTTTGATGAAGACCATCGCTAATGCAGTTATACATATGGTTGTACGTATAAGGAGTAGAAATAGAAAAATAGTTTCGTCATTAAATGGGAGGATTGTAGATACAACCCACCACAATGGATTCTCAACAACTAAATAGGAGAATATGGAACCCAATATATTCCCTGTCCTGTGATATACTATCGAGTATAACAGTCCGAAGAAGAATACATCAATAACATCTATCTTTCCAGTTAAAAAAGGAGTATTATATAGACCTGCCCATAGAATGGCTATAGCTGGTATTACACGGTTCATGGAGAAATTCTTAGCCAATTCATATGGGACCGCTATCCAGAATACAAAGGCAATTATACTTGTCATGAGCCATATAAGTATCGCGCTAGGCATGAGATGTATTGCCACTCCTAAATCTGACCATGAAGGTCTTACAGCTATCATTATGGTGTTTATCCCCACAATCTGCGTTCCAATAAGCCAGAATAATGGTATTGGAGCTGATATAGCGGCGGAGTAGATGAAGCTTTTTCCAATGCCATATTCTCTCAATCCAAATCTCTCAAAGCTGATGTCTTCCCCCCTGATTCTAAAAGAGACTAGGGCTCCACACAAATATAGTAATAGTATAATTAAGTTGAGGATAAGGAGGTCTCCCAAGATGTTTCCAACATATATCGTTGACTGTAATAGCGGGCCTACGACATATAGAACAAGATAAACATATACATAGTAGAATACAAGCCCAATTAGATAATTTTTAAACATTTAATCTCCTCCAGACACAATGCTTTAGTCTAGAGATACGACTATCCTATAATATGAACCACTATCATCCCTACACTCCTCAAGGCCAAGGAGATTATATCCTATTGCTATGATAAACTTTGGAATTATATCAATACATTTTCTATCGGTGACTAGGATCTCGAGAACCTCATTTTCTTTAAGCCTCTTGAGCATTTTCTTAACCTCGAATAAAGGCTTTGGAGACCTGACTCCCCTCATATCAACCTCTATAATCTTTTTCTCCTCCATGGCCCTCACCAGGTAATTCATGGTATTCTTGCATTATATATTCATGTACCATTGAAATAATAATTTTTGTAAAAAGGGTGATGTATATGCGATTATTTACCGCTGGACCAGTAGCCTGTTTCCCACAAGTCTTGGAGGCCATGTCCAGCCAGATGTTCAGCCATCGAAGTAGGGAGTATCAAGAGCTGCATATGGAGACAGTGGAACTACTCATGAATTTTCTGGAGACTAGGCAGACGGTCTTGCTATTCCCCAGCTCAGGGACGGGTTTTATGGAGTCATCGATTAGATGCGGTGTATCGCCGAACGGTAAAGTATTAGTTACTATAATAGGCTCATTTGGAAAGAGATATGCTGAGGTCGTTGAGACAAACGGCAGGCAACCGCTTAAACTTGAATTTGATTTAGGTAGTCCAGTTGACCCAGAGACACTTAAACAGGCGTTAGATGAAAATCCAGATGTAGAGGCAGTTACAATCACTTATAACGAGACCTCAACCGGTGTATTAAACCCCCTTCCAGACCTCGCTAAGATTGTTAAGAAATATGATAAGCTCCTATTTGTAGATGCTGTTAGCGCCATGGGTGCAGCTGATATAAAAGTTGATTCCTGGGGTATAGATATGGTCTTCAGCAGTTCTCAGAAGGCTTTTGGCGTGCCTCCAGGCCTAGCTTTTGCAGCAGTTAGCGATAGGCTACTGGAAGTATCTGAGAGGATGCCAAGCAAGGGATGGTATTTCGATCTAAATCTATATAAGAAATTCCAGGATGAGAAGAAAAGCACTCCATCCACACCCCCAATCCCCCAGATAATGGGGTTAAACGTTGTTCTTAAGATGATTAGGGAGATGGGGAAACATAGCTGGCTAAAGATGTATAGTGACCGGGCGGAGAAAATAAGAAGGGGAGTAAGGGAATTAGGCCTTGATATCCTGGCTAAAAAGGGGTTTGAAAGCCCCACTATTACAGTCGTCTTTGCTCCTGAAGGATGCTCTGGTCTCGACATTTATAATAAGATGAGGGAAAAGGGATTTGAACTAGCTAAGGGATATGGTAGGTTGAAAGAGGCTACATTTCGTATAGGGCATATGGGTCATATAACCGATGAGGATATAGAGGAGATGTTCCAAGCTCTCAAGAGTGTACTTAGAGAAATAGTAGAAAAAGCATAGTTATAGTAGGCCTAATCCATACATAAGGAATAATGTGATGTATACAGTGGTTATGAATACCCATATGCCGATGAATATGTAGTCTGAAGCATGTAAACTGAGTTTTTTCCTGACAGTGAATACCCCACTTCCGAATCCCCTTGATTCGGCGGATATTGTCACCCTGTCGGAGAGCCTGATAGCCTCTGACAGTAGAGGGACAGCGAGGGGGAAGTACTGTCTAGGAATGTTAATGGGATTACTTACTTTAACCTCCCATCCCCTCAGTTTCTGTGCAGATACAACCGTGGATAACTTTCTAAAGACCTCTGGAAAGAATCTATAAGCAACCATAATTACAAACATGAGTTTATGTGGGACTCTAAGCTGTTGAAGAAGGGATATTATCTCTGTTGGCGATGTTGTAAATACAAATAACGATATTGTCAGTAGGAGGGTAGTGCTCCTCAAACTCTGGCCAACGGTATATAGTAGGCCTCCGTATGTAACCGCGACTCTACCCAGGATAAAGTCTTCTGGAGCTATCTCAATAAATGTCTGGTTAGCTAATTCATATGGGGTCTTTATAAACATATCTGGGCGGTTTACCCAGAGCCCTATAAAGAAGAAGCTTAACGTACCTATTGCAATGACTATTATAAGCTGGTTAAGCCATCCTCTCCAGGGTACGCCGGCGATGTATAATAGGAATAAGGTGAGAATAAATAGAGGCAGGAGGGGAAGGGGGTGCATATAGATAGACAAGACTACCCCCGTTAAAACCAGCCAAATAAATTTTGTTATAGGGGAGAGTCTATGGAGAATCGTATCTCTATCCTTATACTCAAGGAGCACCATATCCTCCACCTCCATATACCCGCTTACATAGGTCTCCAGGCGTCTTGATGTTCTCCAAGTCCTCGATACCATGTTCAACAGCTATCTGGAATATCTCTGGAGGGTCTATCCATGCCTCCTCAAGGATCTCCTTCTCCTTAAAAACTTCTTTGGGAGAACCTTCTAACAATATCTTTCCCTCATTGAATACAATTACCCTATCTGCATACCTAAGAACAAGGTCCATGTCGTGTGTGATGAAGACAATCGTCTTTCCCTCCTCTTTATTCAGTCTTAGGAGGAGATCCATTATCTCCAGTGATTCCCTATAGTCAAGACCGGTAGTAGGCTCGTCAACAATTAGGATATCTGGGTCCATAGCTACTATTGATGCGATCGCTACTTTACATCTGAGCCCTCTTCTCAAGAACTTTGGATTCATATCAACATATCCCGCTAGGCCAAATAAACTTAGGACATTATTGAGTATCGAGTTGCGTTTCTCCTCGGAATAACCCAGGTTTTTCAGGCCATATTCAATCTCATGCCTAACGGTCTCACTAAATATCTGGTCATCTGGGTTTTGGAACACGTAGTTAATTTTCTGGATTAATTCCCTTGTGGAATAGTCTTCTATCGGCCTACTGTCGACATATATCTTTGACACCTCCTTGGTCGGCTTAAGCAATCCACATAGGTGTTTTGCGAACGTGGTCTTCCCCGAGCCATTTTGCCCTATTATCGCGGTCATAGACCCACTTAAAATCCTGGTTGTAACCCCATCTAAAGCAACAACCTCATTCTCATACTCATGAAAAAGGTCTATGACCTCAACGGCATACCCCTCTGTTCCCCCTCTAATTAACGTGGGGGTCTTTAGACCGTCTTCTTTCCCGAGGAATCTACTGCAGTTTTTTAGGATGTATCTAGCTGGAATTTTGATACCCAGTTTATCCATTAGATCGATGTTATCCACCGCATCCTCTTTTCTCCCGTCGAAGAGGACCCGTCCATTTTCCATCATCACGATTCTATCGGCCATATCTAATATGAGATCGGTATTCTGTTCAGCCATGACGATTGTTTTCCCCTCCTTTGTTAATTCCTTTAGAATGGATATCACCATTTTCTTACCGATTGGGTCAAGCATTGAAAGGGGCTCGTCTAAGACAATTATTGAGGGGAGTAGAGATAATACACTTGCTATGGCGAGGCTCTGTTTCTGGCCACCGGATAACGTGAAGGTTGTCCTTTTTTCAAGCCCCTTTAGACGTGTTACAGAGAGGGCATATTCCACCCTATTTTCTATTTCATCTGGTGTATACCCCATGCAACATGGTCCAAAAGCCACGTCGTCCTCTACAGTAAGCGAGACAATCTGTGAATCCGGGTCCTCAAAGACTAGACCAACATATCTAGCTATTTCATACACCTGATGCTTCTTGGTATCCATCCCATATATTTTTACTGTACCTTCTAGCTCACCGGGAATGATATTTGGGATTAAGCCGTTTAGCATCATTAGTAACGTGGTTTTACCAGCCCCCGTTGGACCCAGGACTACAACGAACTCACCCTCTCTTATGTCTAGACTAACGTCTCTAATCGCTGGCTCATCGCTACCCCAATATGTAAAGGTTACTGAATCTATCTTCAATACGGTCTTAGCCATATTAGTTTAGTCCTCCCCTATTTCCTAGTCCTTGTTTTACTAAGCGCCTCTACACCACCAATCGCGATAGCGACTATTATTGGAGTTAGTATTATGCCTCCTAAGAAGTATAGGAAAGCGTATGTTGGGAAAAGCGCGTATCCTATTAAACCAGGTATCTCGCTGACTGCCACAACATACCAGTATGCAAAGCCTGTTAAAACCATCACTACATATCTCCATGATCTAGTCTTAGCAGGGCGTCCTCTAATCCATTTAAAGTAGAATATCGAGACTAAACCGATCATAGAGCCGTCTAGGATCCAAGAGACTGGGATTAGAACTAAAGGTGTTTCATATCCTCCCACGATTAACGTGCTTAGAATATATCCTATCGCTGTTCCCAACACGCCTTCTGGGAAGCCCCAGTACATAGCTGCGAATAATGGTGCAGATGTCCTTATAGACCAGCCAAGGATAGGGATCTTGATAAATGCAAACACTATTGTGGCGACACCAGTGACAGCTATATTGATTATCCTACGACTTGTAAAAACCTCCACCTTCTCACTAGGCTTTTGCCACGGATACAGCCATTCAACATGCGAACTGAAGTAGGACCACATGATCAGTGTCAGTCCAAATAGAATCCCATAATAAAAGTATCCAAGGACTATACGGCCAGGTGCATAAGGTGGTCCAGAATTTAAGTTGGGCATCGCCAGTCCAACTAAATATAATAAACCAAAGACAACCGCAATTATTAACCCTATTATAAAAGACGGTCTCTTCCTAGAAAATAGTTCTAGCATACAAAAAGATATATATTTATTTTATATATAAGTTATTATTACGAGGTGTTGAACTATACCTCCCCCTCAAGATACCTTGTTTTCTAAAGAAGATATCTATCGATTAACTAAGGATTTTGTAGCTATCGGCCCTAGGAGATGCGGCTATCGAGAGGATAAACTAGCTGCTGAATTCATCGAGAAGTTCTTCAAGGAATCTGGACTGGAAAATGTTGTATTAGAGGAGTTCCCTATAAATGTATGGCGTTTAAACGGCTTTTCACTTGAGGCTGAGTATGGAGGAAGTTATCACGAGGTCAACTGCCATCCAATATGGTATTCAAAGCCTATCAAGGAAAAACTTACTGGAGAAACTGTATACGTTGGATATGGTTCTTTAAGTGAATTCATGGGTGTAGATGTTGAAAATAAGGTTGTTGTAGTAGATAGCCTGCCGATATTAAACTACTACCCCTCATACAAGGCTCTTCAATCCCTTGAAATCGCCGCTGCAAACGGTGCTCTCGCGTTTATCGCAATAGTCAATGTACCCCATAACTTGGTTCCAATTTATACCGAGGATGAGGATAAGGGCGAAAAACCTATTCCCGGGTTCTTGGTCGGAGGTGACGATGGGCAGCTGATAAAGAAAACGGCTATGAAAGGAGGTAGTGTCAGGCTCTACCTAGATGCTTGGGTTGAGAAAGGCTATACACAGGACGTATATGGATATGTATATGGAGATAGTGATGAGACGATAGTCGTGGGCACACACTACGACTCTGTATATGAAGGCGCTACTGACAATGCAGCAGGCGTCGCTGGGTTCCTATCTATGGCGAGATACTTTTGTAGAAACAGGCCGAGTAAAACCATTCTGTTCCTAGCCTCATCGGGGCACGAGATCTCAGTTGGAGCAAGGAATTTCGTGAAGAAACATGGAGACATACTAGATAAGACAGTGGCTTATATCACTGTAGATGGATTGTCATCAATCGGATATGTGGCTACCTATGATGGGAACGTGTTTAAGACCGGCTTCGACGAGAAAAGAGGGATCTCCGTCTCAGGAAATAAGCACTTATTGCGTATCGCGTTTGAAGCCGTGGAAAAATATCGCCTTTATCCAGCTGCGTACGTGCCTTGTCAACACGTTATATTCAATCCTGACCTAGAGGGCATGTTCTATAGTAAGGGGATACCTACTCTCATGATAATTGGGAAACCCCCCTGGTACCATACAAAATGGGATACGATAGATAAGATTGATTTTGACAGGCTCTTTGAAGCTACAAAGGCCTATATCGAGATTATTAAAGGTATTGATGAGCTGGAGAGGGACGAGTTATATGCCGAAGATAGAAAGATTGATTACAGAAACTTTAGTGAATTACTCGAGGGTGAGATAAGGGATAGGGAGGATATGAGCATCTCGTTTAGCTATCTCCCTAGACCAGCTGTGTCAGGATATCCAACTCTATTCTTCGTCAGTGACCTGGCCTATATAGATGATATAATTATAGTTGTAAGATGGGATCTCGGTGATGGAAACAATGCTGAGGGGCTCTTCGTCCCCCATGTATTTGGTTCTCCAGGGAGGTTTAGAGTTAGGCTGGAGGCGATTACAAGGAAGGGTTATAGAATAACCTCGACTAAGGAGGTGCTTGTGGTATAGATTATCAAGTGAGGTGGGTTATATGGTGAATGAGAACGAGGTATTTAAATGGATAAGTGATCTATGCGGGTTCGGATATAGAAGACCTGGTACAGAGGCGGATCAAAGGACTCAGGAGTATCTGGTTAAGATGCTTAAAGAATTTGGGTTGGATGAGGTATGGCTTGAGCCGATCGAGTTCGGCATGTGGGATCCAAAGACAGTCGAGCTACGGCTTTCAGATGGCTTCGTCCTCGATTGTGAGCCTCTACAATATTCTAAATTTACTGAGCCAGAAGGTGTAGAGGGAGAAATGGTGTATATTGAGGATGGCACAAAAATCAGTGAATACGATATCGAGGGAAAGATACCTGTGGTTGACATAAGATATGGAGAGCTATCGATAGATTTCCTAAGGATATTCTCAGAATGGATTTATGATCCCGGTAATACTTTATCGACCTATAAACAGCCAGCTACATGGATTAATGAGATGGAGAGAATGGTTTATGAAGAGGCGAAGAAGCAAGATGCTCTTGGAATAGTCTTAATATACCCGTTTAACATGAGACCATATATCTTATCTCCCGAGGCAGATCCCTATAATGGTAGATATGGTGCTGTAGCTGGGGTTGTCCTGACTAAGAACCAAGGTGAGAGCCTTAAAAGGAGATTAGGAAACGGTGTGAAGGAGGCAAGGCTTGTGCAGGCAGGCGAGATAATCAAGACCACAACCAGTAATGTGTTGGCCGAGGTAAAAGGAGATGGGGATAAGTATATCGTAATGGGTTCACATCACGACTCTATGTGGGAAGGGGGGACTGAGGACGCGTCTGGAACAGCCGTCATATTAGGAGCCGCTAAATACTTTGCAAAACATCATAAAGATGTAAAGCATAGCATAGTTTTTCTCTTTGACGCCGCTGAGCAGATAGATGTAATGGGGTCTAAGGCTTTCATTGACAGGCATAAAGAAGATATCCTTAAAGATATGCTTGTCGAGATACATATGGAGCATATAGCTAAGGAAACCTTAGTTGAGGATGGTGAGATCATTGTCACAGACGAGTTGCAGCCACGAGCAATATTTGTGTCGAAGAAGGAGGAGCTATTCAACTTGGTTAAGAGGATGATCGTGAAGCATGATATGAGGAGAACTATAATGCTGCCTACAGACACCCCGTTAGGTGTTCCAACTGATGCAACGAAGTTCGCTGAGGCGGGTTATCCACTGATAAGCTTCATTTCTGCACCGTTATACTGGAATACTGATTGGGATACTGTGGATAAGGTTCCGATCGATGAGGTTGTTAGGACAATAGGTTTTGCAGTTGACTTAGCTAGGAACCTATAATATCTTTTTTATTTTTCTTAGGTTTAGCCCAATATAACACTGTAAATTTATTATGAGCGGGATACCTAATAATTTATTTGGTGATTCTATATGGCGACTCCTAGACCGATGACTAAAGATGTTATTTTATCCGCTTTCGGCGGAGAGTCCATGGCGCATATGAGGTATCTAATATATTCTGATATAGCTGAGAAAGAAGGATTTCCAAATGTAGCCAGGCTATTTAAAGCGATCGCCTTCGCAGAATATGTCCATGCACGAAATCATCATAATAGACTTAGGGACTTCCATGAAGATGCCAAGGTAGTTGCGGGTGCGCCCATAGGCCCAGGCTCTACATCCAAAAACCTGGAGCATGCGATAAATGGAGAGAACTATGAGGTTGAAGAGATGTACCCTGTGTTTATTGAAGTGGCTAAGTTCCAGAGAGACGAGTCAACAGTGAGAAGCTTCATATGGGCGCTTGAGGCTGAGAAGATCCATGCAGAGCTATATAAAGAGGCTAAGGAATATGTTGACAAGAAGGAGGACTGGCCTTTAAAGGGTAAGGTCTGGATATGCTCCGTCTGTGGCCATACTCATGTAGGAGACTCTGCACCTGATAAATGCCCAGTATGCGGCGCTTCCAAAGAGATGTATAGGGGCTTCTAAACTCCTCACTTTTATTTTTGATTATTCGTATGATATATTTAATATTAGATGGTTCTATATGTGGGTGCTCTAGTCATGAGCGGGTATGTTTTCCCATCTGAGGATTGGGCTAGAGAATTCTGCGTCAAGTTGAATGAAAACCCCAAGTATCGTGACTCGGCCAAGAAGTGGGAAGGCAGCATATTATTTGTCGTCACCGACCTACCAGATAACCTTAGAGAATTGCATGGTGGACGTGATTCTGTCGGGTTCCTCCTTGACCTATGGCATGGCGAGTGTCGAGGCATGCAGTGGTTTAATGATTTAGATAAGGCTGATGGCGATTATATCTTAGAGGCTACTTATGAAGACTGGGTCCAGATAGTTAGCGGTAAACTAGATCCAATCAAGGCATTGATAACTAAAAAGATGAAGATAAAGAAAGGTAGCATCGCCACAATAATGCGTTTCACACTAGCCGCCATAAACATGGTAAAAACTGCTCAGCAAGTGCCTACGTCGGAGTAAGCACATCTATCACGCTTTTATCTTTATCCCATCAGATTCCCACGTGATCCATACATATTTATAGGGTTTTTCAAGCGGTTTGTTGGCGGTTGTACAGACATATACCCGTAGAGACTGGAGTCCTGTGCGCCCTAGCTTGATCACATTATATTTTATTGCGTCTATAAATGTCCGTGTGAAGTTGATATAGAGGTATGTGATGCCATTCTTCGGCTCAACGTAGATATAGTCTTCCTCCATCTGGTGTTAATGAGTTGTACTCTTTTACGTCAAAGACTATTCCTTTGGAGCCAGATCTCTTCTAGCATCATACGTTATGACGAGCTTAACCTCGACAACAGTGTTGGAAGATATCTTAAGACCACTAATACTTATCGCTGAGACAATTAAATTCTCCTCTTTTCAATAGAAACATGAAAGATCATTTAAAAATTATTGTGTATGCCCTTGGCTCTCTGGTTGTTTAGGAACTTCCTTACGACATGGTCTTTACTGATGCTCCTGGTGAGAACTATATTGTCTTTGGGAGCGATGGTTCTGTAAGGGAGAGGCTGTTATCATCATTTACCCCTGTTAACTTGTCGTTGGATGTGGCTAAGGAGAGGAGTAGTCGCCTTCTTAGCCTTGTCACGTGTATTATAGAGCCTATCTTGAGAGAGAACAACTTGTCAGACGATATTATTATTTTGGGGCATAGTGGTTATGAGCCTCCTATCTTACTTGTAGGTATCTATGATCCTACGCCAGCTAAGGTTGAGTTAATAGCCTCGTTGTTGGAGAAGTATCGTGGAGATTATTATAATTATACGTATGTGTTTTATAGGATGCTTACTCCGGTTTCTATGCAGCATAGGTTGAGGGCTATCGTGACTAACATAACTATTGTTAGGGCATTATATGACTTGGCGGGTGAGGTTTTCCAAGGCTGGAGTTTTCCAGAGAACCCTCTTAAGGACCCGGAGTTTCCCGAGGCCCGTGTATATTATATCATTGGTGCTGACGGGGGTATGGCTATTGTTGTACCCAAGCCGAATCCTACGAATGATGAGATTAGACAATGGATAACCGGTGTAAGAGAGATAATCCAAGAGGATATTCCATGATATTTTGCTTTGTAGATAAAGACATCCTCAAGATAACACCATTAATTGGCGTAGACAAGATCGACTCGACTACGGCCCAATATGAGGATTCGGTTGATATTAAGGTCTCAAATGAAGTCGTCTCTAATAGGGAAATATTGAAATGGCCTTTAACCATCCTCCTAATAGGTATCGTGGCAATTACAATAACAATATGGATCTTCAAAAAACAGATATCATAGCTTACACAATCCCAATTTTCTGGGCATAAAGCAACCTAATGCAACTACCTTTTTATTATCTCTTTGTTATGTTACTGATTATTTTCTCGGCTCCCTTTATAATCCAATCGATGAATTCTTTTACACTCATTATCTGGTTTGGATATGCCACTGCAAATGAAACGTATTTATAGATGTTTTCATCGGCCATGTTATGTTCCCATACATACGGCGCGTTTCTCCAATCAGGGTCCTTCAGGAGGACTCTCTCCATCATCGCAACCCATTTCTCCATAGAAACCTTCCCCCTTAGAGCCATAACCTCCATAAAATCCTCTTTACGGGGTGGCGCCAATATTCTATATATCATCATGGGATCATCAGGTTTTACTTCTAAAAGCTTCTTTTTAAGCTCAGAGGGGAGAGGAGCCTCTTTAGTTGTTAGAAAAGCGCTGCCGATATATGCAGCTTCAGCACCTAAAGCTAGGACGGCTAAGAATGTATGTGGATCCCCAACGCCTCCACCAGCTATAACAGGTACTTTTATATGGCGACTGACCCAGGCAACTAGCGACATAGTAGGTAGTTGACGGGGGTTTTTAAACCCGAAGCCCTCAAGCCCTATTATTATAATGCCGTCTGCACCCTGTTTTTCAGCGTGTTGTGCATGCCTCAACGTAGTGACTTTATGAAGCCATGTTACGTTGTTTGCCTTCATCATATCCACCCACTCATCAGGTATAGCATATACCGAAGTCTCGATTATGGGTACTTCCTCCTCTATAAGGACTTTAAACATCTCCTCCTGATGAGGACACATGAATAGGCTGATGTTAACGCTAAACGGCTTTCCCTTAGCCTCTTCCTTCAGAAGCCTTATCTGTCTCCTAAGTTTATCTGGGGTCCTAGCAACTGCTGCTGTGAAGCATCCAAGTGCCCCTGCCTTTGACACTGCAGCTGCAAAATCCCACGTGCCTAGTCCACTCAAAGCGCCTTGGAGAATAGGATATTCTATATTGAGCATTTCAGTGACTCTGGTTTTAAACATGCTTGACACCTCCATTATACTATAATTCACCATCGAACATCTTCATAACCAGCTGTTCAATCGCCTCGACATCAGGTGTAACTGGATTATATATGACATCTGGATCCTGGATAGTCAGCTCAACGATGTCGTTAAGCTTATTTACAAGAACGTCTTTAGAGACGATTTTATTTAGGGATACGTCTCCACCAATGCCTTTGATAAAGCTATATAGCTGATTATAGAACTCTGTGTCCTCAGCCAGCCCGTGTAGCACTAGAAGACGCCTTATCAACTCATATTTCTCTTTTGAAGCCTCATCACTCATATTATATTTGACTACATAAGGCAGTGTTAATGATACGATCCTACCATGGTGAACGTGGAGAACCGCTCCCAATGCATGCCCAAGGCCATGTGCAAGGCCTAATCCACTGTTGCTGAAAGCCATTCCCGCCATCATAGCCGTCAAGTGCATCCTACGCCTCAACTCAATATTATCTAGGTTCTCAACAAGCTTGGGCAATATCTCAAATATATTTATGATACTCTTTATCGCCAATGCATCTGTAAAGTCGTTTGCAGTAGTTGCCACCAGCGCTTCAACAGCATGAGTCAGTGCATCTAACCCAGTGAAAATAGTCAAGCCCTTTGGTAGATTCCTTACAAATCTGGGGTCTAGAACAACGATGTTGGATATTAGTTCGAAACTGCCGAGGGCAATTTTCTCCCTCCTCCCCTCTCTCTCCACAGTGTATACCACGCCCAGTGTTACTTCGCTGCCTGTTCCACTGGTTGTCGGGATAGATGCAAATATGGATTTCCTCCCTACACCAATCCTCCTAAATGGTGATATAGTCTCTAGATCAAACTCCGGGTTCTCATATTTTATCCATATTCCCTTGGCCGCATCTATAACGCTTCCTCCACCTAGAGCGATAATTACATCTGGTTTAAACTCACGAGCCCATCTACCTCCCTCCTCCACAACTTCTAGAGTGGGTTCTGGCACAACTCCATCGAATACCCTGGTGTCAAAGCTCTCTAATGCATTTAGTAATATTTCTAATAGTCCTAGTTCCGCTAAGTTCTTATCCGTGACTATAAAAATTTTCCTCAGATTCTCCTGCTCAAGAAAACCTATAAATTCCTCTAATGCAGTCTCACCCTCATATATTTGCCTAGGAAGCGTAAACATAATCCCATCTACCTCCTAAATCCAAAATAAAAAATAATAAAAAGTTGGATGTTGAAGGGCTACTTTGGCAATACACCTGCTTTATCCATCATATCTGCTATCCATGAAAGCCCAAGTTCACCTAATTTCTCAGCGGTAGGCCTTCCATCCACCCATCCACGTAGCTTATAGTATTCTGGTAGCATCTCACCTAGTTTAACTACGTGACCCTTACTAGGCCCTTCAGGCATTGGCTCCTCTAATAATCTCTTAGGTAGGGTGTCATAGTCAACTCCATCGCCGAAGCTCAATGCATTGAATGCACGCTCAGCATTATATATCCTCTCACCTATCTTCTCCACCTCAGCGTCGGAGAGGTCCCATCCTGTCACTGCGTTCAATAACTCTCTATACTCCTCAAGCCATATTGCGAAGGATGAGAACTTACATATCACTAGGGAATCTATGACGCCGAATACGTTTTGGAAGTGTATTACTAGCTCTGGCTTACCTTTTGTCTCAAACCGATCTACCATTGTGGGTACTCCGAGGACCTCTGGCGAGACCATATATGCCCTTAGGTGACATCCACCTCGGTTACTGGTTGCATATGCCAAGCCATGCCCCTGTATTCCACGGGGGTCATATGCAGGTAGCTCTTGACCACGTACATGCATCGCAACCTCGGGAGCCCCATATTTCTCAGCCAGCGTCTTGGCGCCCTCAGCCAAGTCGTCTCCGATACCAGATCTATATGCTGTTCTCCAGACCAGCTCTACTATAGCCTCCGACGAACCCCATGTGGCGTTTAGACCCCGTAGTAGCTCAGGGGGAACCTTACCTTTCTCAACTAATTCAAAGAGTGTTCCTATGGTAACTCCCATCGAGATAGTGTCGAGGCCTAGCTCGTTACATAGAAAGTTAGCCTTTGATATAGCAGCCAAGTCTCCGGTGCCTGTCTCGGCACCCAATGCCCATATTGTCTCATACTCAGGGCCTCCACCTTCCCCACTAAACCTTTTCTCCTTTACAATAGAGTATCTAGCACAGTTGATTGCGCATCCCCAGCACGCCTCCTCCTTCGACAATTCCTTATCAAGATACGTCTCTGCCAACGCTTCACCACTGATCTTCTCAGCATCTTCGAAGACTCCAGTTTGGAAATTTCTAGTTGGGAATACACCTGCATTATTTATTATGTTAACTAGGATTGCAGTACCATAGGTTGGTAATCCCTCGCTTGTAACTAGGCTCTCCCTATGCTTTATCAATGCTTTCTTCACCGCCGCCCTATAAGCATCCTCAATAGCCACATCAGGCTTTTCATATCCTCTTACAGCAATCGCCTTAAGCTTCTTACTACCCATTACTGCTCCATGACCGCCTCTACCAGCAGCCCTATTTTTATCATTTAAAATAGCGGCTATCTTGACAAGGTTTTCTCCTGCAGGGCCAATTGTAGCTATCTTCGTGTTCTTAGCATCCTCCCCCAAATCGGCTTCTAATTCCTTAACCAGCATATCAGTAGTTGTATGGACATCCTTACCCCAGAGATGGGATGCGTCTCTCAGCTCAACCTTATCATTGGTTATAAAGAGATACACCGGCTTCTCGGAGGCGCCTTCAATAATGATCCCATCATATCCAGCGAATTTCAGTTCAGGACCAAACTTTCCTCCGCTCTGTGCATCATGAACAGTATTCGTGAGAGGCGATTTTGTAACAGAGCACCATCTCCCTGCCTCTGGTGTACCTGCCACACCTGTCAGCGGGCCTGTTAATATCATCAGCTTATTCTCTGGACTCAAGGGATCTACCTTTGGATCCACTTCTTTAAGCATCAGATATACGCCCAACCCCCTTCCTCCAATCCACATCTTCAAAACATCTTCCGGCAGTGACTCGGTCTTGATAGTCCCCGTTGAGAGGTTCACTCTAAGAAATTTATTTTTATAACCGCCTAAACCCATAGAATCACCTTACTACTTTACATAAATAAATTAAATTTGATAAAAAATATAAATCTGTAATTTACAGATACCATGTAAACAAAAGATTTATAAAAACGCCCGTATTACCACTGTTATATTGAGTTGTATTATTACATAAACTAGGTGTAGCAGTTGAGACTCGATGGTTTTGATGTTAGGATCTCGAGCGACTCGCATCCAAAGGAGATCATGCTTGAAGTATCTAGGGAGTGTAACTATGACTGTATATTCTGCTTTAGAAGAGGCTTGAAGAACGAGTATTTTATACAGATGAACCCCGATACTTTCAATAAAGTTGTTGACCAAGCCCTGAAATCAGGTGTCAGGAAATTCTCGCTTAGTGGATGGGGAGAACCACTAACCAATAAGTATATCGCTGAGTATATTAAGAGGATAAAGGAAGAGGGGTTTAAACTTCTACTAAATACCAATGGATATTATCTAACCGACTATGTTGACTTAATTGTCGATACAGGTGTCGATGAAGTTGTTGTCAGTATGGATGCTGGTGAAGAGGATCCCTATAAAATCATTAGGTTAGGGGGAGACTTGTCTAGAGTTATAGAGGGATTGAGGCAACTTAGGGATAAGAAGTATGAGGAAACAGTGTTTAAGCCTATCGTCAAGTTTCAATTTACCATCACGACTCTAAATGTAGATAATATCCTAAAGCTAGCTAAGTTGGCTGCAGAGCTAAAGGTGAAGGAGATTATCATGTCTAATGTAATACCCCTGTCTCCAAATCATGAGAATGAGATCTCATGCCTAAAAAAAGAGGACTGCCTAAAGAGGCTTGAGGAGATACGTTATCACCTTATTAGACATGCCTTGGAGACAAACATCAACTTTAGACTCCCTGAATTTACTCTCAAGACGGAGAGGAGATGCCCGTTTATGGAGGAAGACGCCATATATGTTACTGCAGAGGGATACGTGGCTCCATGTATCTATTATGCCCATCCATGGTCATCTACATTCAACGGCATAACGAGAATCATCAATGCCGTTAGGTTCGGTGACCTAAGGGAGACCGACCTTCTATCCATCTGGCGTGGAGATGAGTATGCGAGGTTTAGGTTTATAACAAAATATTCAGTCATGCCTTCCTGCCTAGACTGTAATCTGGAGAAGAGTTGTAGCATGACTTTATCAAACGAGTTTGACTGCTGGGGTAATAGCCCGACATGTAGCCATTGTCCATATTCAAGGGACCTAGTTAGGTGTCCACTGTAAAAAGGGGAAACAAGAGATAAATTTATGAATATATCTAGTTCTCTAAATTTTGGGATGGGTGGAATGAAGATAACTATAAGGGTGTTTGCAACCTTGAGAGATGAGCTTGGATGGAGAGAGAAGACTCTTGAGCTGTCTCATGCAAGGTTAATTGATGTTATAAACATGTTTCCAGAACTCAAGGAGCGGGTAATCACGAGTGAGGGTAAGGTTCATGAACACTATAGGATATTTGTAAACGGTGTCTACATAGATTTCGCGGGGGGCTTGGAGAGGAGATTAGAGGATGGTGATGTAATCGCGGTATTTCCAGCCCTAGCAGGCGGAGATTCTTAAATATTAATATAAAGCCGAATATTATTTCCTTAATCTAGAGATGGGTATGGAGCCTTTTCTTCAGGAAATTTTTAAGGATGTATATCTAGTGGATTTAACCCCGGAGGATATGAATGTCAAATTTATTTCTGGATACATTATACACGATGAGGAGAATATTATAGTGGTTGAACAAGGGCCAAAATCCACTGTCAATAGGCTGATAGAGTCCCTAAAGAAAATTGGCTATACAGACGAACGTCTACATCTCTTTGTAACTCACATACATCTAGACCACTCTGGTGCAGCTGGAACCTTGTTGAACAACTTTCTGAATTCACAGGCATATGTCCACCCTAGAGCTATTAAACACATGCTTAACCCTGAAAAACTCTGGAAAGGTTCTCTAAATGCTTTAGGGTGGGTAGCAGAGTTATATCAGAGGCCAGATCCTGCTCCAGGCCACCGAATTAGGGTTACAAATGATGAGGAGGAAATTGATGTGGGGAGATACCGGTTTAAGTTTATCTATACTGAGGGGCATGCTAGTCATCATCAGTCTATATACTGGATCGATTACAATGCAATGTTTGTGGGGGATGCTGCAGGCATATATATAAGGGAGCTGGATTACGTCGTCCCAACAACGCTATATCCCTTTAAATACCAGTTGTATATCGAGAGCCTGAAGAAGATGATTGAGTATAGGCCTGAATATCTATTCTATCCCCACTATGGCGTAGTAGAGAACGGTGTACAAAGGCTAAGGGACCATTTAAGACAGGTGGAGAACTGGTTTAGGATAGCTAGGGATCTGGATGTTAAAGAGAAGAATTTCTTTGTAGCGAGACTTAGGAAGGAGGATAGGGAGTTTTCAGAGTTATATGAGAAGGCGGAGGACTATCCTGTTTTAAAACTGCTTCTTGAATTCGCGTTTATGGGGATACTGTCAGAGGCAGAGAAGCATTAGCCGGTTGTTATAATATTTCAGTGAGTTTATAGGCGATATCTCTTAACGTTGTAAAGTGGCTAAGACCATAATGAGCTAGTGAATCACGGGGTAATACCAAGATCTTCCTCTCTCTAACTCCTTTGACATTTCCCCACCCTCTATTCAAAAACATGTCTAGCGCCACATCAACATCTACCGTCTCCTTCCTATTCACCTCATATATTATTAGATCGGGGTTCATGGCAGCCACTTTATCAGGATCAGGTTTGAAGTACGACATAGGCTCATCCCCAAATATATTCCTCAGCCCAAGCATGTGGAGAGATGAATTTATATAGGATAGGGAGCCGACTGTGATCGGCCCACCTAGTTCAACCTCATAATATACGCCGACTCTTTTCTCAGGTTTAGGCAGCTCCTCGATCATCTCTAGATAAAGCTGTGTTTTCTCATAAGCTTTTTCAACCCGATTTAGAATACTGCCTATGACGACTGTATTCTCCAGTATTCCATATATAGATAGTGGGAGGGGTATGGGATATACTGGATACCCCTTTTTCCACAATTCTATAGACAACTTTTTCTGAACCCCAGTAGTAGTGAATATTATGTCTGGCTTCAATTCATCCAGTCTCTTATAATCCACATTTATATAGCTGCCTACCCGTGGTTTTCCAGTCATATTAACAGGCACATTACAATAAGTACTTATGCCGACGAGGTTCTCCCATAAACCTAGTTGATAGAGTATGTCTGTATTTGATGGAGCCAAGCTAACAATACGTGGATCGCTCGGTACCTCAAGATATACATCTAAAATATCGTTATATACTTTCATCAACCTACCCCCTTTAGACACCTCTCAATAACTAATAATATTTTTGAGGTTTACTAATGCATATGCTTAAAGTTAAAATTATATAGTGTTTGAATAAATTATTGAAGTGGATGGATATGACAAAATTATATAACGATAAGGCCTTGGACGAGATAAAGGCTAGGCTGGAAAAATGGGAGAAGGAGACCCTCCCAAGATCCCTAAGCCGTTTCCCAGAGAGAAGTGAAGAGTTCACAACCCTATCTGGGATCCCTGTAAAGAGACTATATACTCCTCTAGATGTAAAAGACACAAGTTATATGGAGAAGCTGGGGCTTCCAGGGGAATATCCATTCACAAGGGGGATCCACGCCACTATGTACAGAGGAAGGATATGGACGATGAGGATGTTCTCTGGATTCGGATCGGCTGAGGATACAAATAAGAGGCTGAAATTCCTTATTTCACATGGAGAAACCGGGTTAAGCCTCGCGTTTGACTACCCAACTTTAGTGGGTATAGACTCTGACGATCCACTTGCCAAGGGAGAAGTCGGTGTATGTGGCGTCGCGGTATCATCACTGTTAGACATGGAAACAATCTTCGACGGTATTGACATGGGTTCGATAACAACGAATATGACTATTAACCCGCCGGCGCCTGTGTTACTAGCGATGTATGTAGCGACTGCTGAAAAGCAGGGAGTACCTTATTCTAAGATTGGTGGAACTACGCAGAATGACCCTCTTAAAGAGTTTATAGCCCAGAAAAGCTATGTATTCCCACCTGAACCCTCTGTCAAGATCGCTATGGATGTTGTTGAGTGGAGTGTTAAAAACCTCCCTAAATGGAATCCAATAAGTATTAGTGGATATCATATTAGGGAGGCGGGTAGTACCGCCGTACAGGAGCTTGCGTTTACTATTGCAGATGGCATTGAGTATGTCCGTCACCTGATAAATAGAGGACTGGATGTAGATTCCTTTGCCCCAAGACTCAGCTTCTTCTTCGACTCACATATCAATTTCTTCGAGGAGATCGCTAAGTTTAGAGCCGCTAGGAGAATGTGGGCGAAGATAATGAGGGAGTGGTTCAACGCCAAGAAGGAGAGAAGCCTCTGGATGAGGTTCCATACCCAGACTGCAGGGGTGTCACTCACTGCACAGCAGCCGTTCAATAATATTATAAGGACTACTATCGAAGCCCTGGCTGCTGTATTGGGTGGAACCCAGAGTCTCCACACAAACTCCCTGGATGAACCGTTTCGAGTGCCTTCGGAATTCGCTGCAAAGATTGCATTGAGAACCCAGCAGATAATTGCATATGAGACGGGGGTTGCTGATACAGTTGATCCACTTGCTGGAAGCTATTATGTAGAGTGGCTTACAGATAAGATGGAGGAGGAGGCTTGGAAATACATCGACCGGATTGAGATGATGGGAGGTATGACTGAGGCTGTTAAAAGAGGGTATCCCCAAAGGGAGATAACCGAGGCTAGCTTCAGGTTCCAGCGGGAAGTGGAGGAGAGGAAGAGGTATATTGTGGGAGTAAACATATTCGTTGAGGAAGAGGAGGATGAGATAAGGAATGTGCCTCTACTCGATATAAACCAGAGGGAGATTGAGAAGAGGCAGATTGAGAGGCTTAGAAAGCTTAGGAGGCAGAGGAATAACGAGGCTGTGAAAGATGCTTTGAATAAGCTGAGGAAAGCAGCTTCAAAAGGCGAGAACATTATGCCATATGTATTAGAGGCAGTAAAGAAATATGCTACTCTTGGGGAGATAATGAATACGCTTAAGGAGGTGTATGGAATATGGGTGGAGCCGCCGATATACTAGAGTTGATTAAGGAAATCAGGGGCAGAAGGATCAAGGTCCTTGTCGCAAAACTAGGTCTAGACGGGCATGATAGAGGAGCTAAGGTAGTGGCTAGGGCATTGAAAGACGCTGGTATGGAGGTCATCTACACAGGTATACGGCAGTCTCCTGAGCAGGTTGTTGAAACAGCTATTCAGGAAGACGTGGATATCATAGGAGTAAGTATACTCAGTGGAGCGCATATACCCCTTATGGAGAGGCTTATCTCGCTGTTAAGGGAGAAGGGGATCGATGATATACCTGTATTCCTAGGGGGCACCATCCCCTTACCCGATATACCTAAGCTTGAAGAAATAGGTGTGGATAAAGTATTTTTACCAGGTACACCGCTATATGATATAATTAAATACACGGTTGAGGCAGTGAAGAAGAAGAGGTCTAGAGGAAATTGAGTGAGAGAGATAGTATCAAGGAAGTCCTGGGTAAGGCGACTAAGGGAGATAAGGCTGCGCTTGGTAGGTTATTGACTATTATAGAGACATCTCCTAAGAAGGCAAGTATGGTTGTATCTGAGATCCTCCATGAGGAGGGGGGAGCCCATGTAATTGGGATAACTGGGATACCCGGCTCAGGCAAGAGTACACTGATCTCTAGACTCATATCTCACTATAAGGATAAGGGTCTTAAAATCGCGGTTATCGCGATTGACCCCACCAGCCCATTATCCCAAGGAGCTTTACTGGGAGACAGAATACGGATGCAGGAGCATGCAACAAGCCCAAATGTATTTATAAGAAGCGTCCCGACTAGAGGGGTAAAAGGAGGGTTATCCTTTTCGGGCGTGACTATGATAGAGGTTTTTGATAAATTGGGGTATGACAAGATCATCGTTGAGAGTATAGGCGTGGGGCAGACCGACATCGATATCATGAATGTGGCGCATACAATAGTCGTTGTAACGACCCCTGGACTCGGAGACGATATCCAGGCGTTGAAGGCAGGTATTATGGAGATAGGAGATATCTACGTGCTGAATAAGAGCGATAAGCCGGAGGCAAACAAAACATATGCCTATCTAGACTTTGCGCTAGACCTTGGCGAATTAGGGGGTGTAGATAAAAGAGGTTGGCAGCCTAGACTCCTTAAAACCTCGGCTATAATGGGGGAGGGGATTCGTGAGCTCGCCGACACTATTGAAGAACATCTAGATTATATCAGATCAAGCAATAAATATACGGAGAAGATCCAGACACGTAGGATGCTCATGGTTAAACTCCTCGCTGAGAAGATATTTCTTGAAAAGTTGGAGGAGACTGCTGAAAACAGTGGAGAGGTTAGGCTGGAGAAGGATAATAACCTATATCAGGCTTCTATAAACCTTATCAAGAAAGTCTCGAGAGAGTTGGAAAGAGAATAGATTTTATTGCTAAACGTAAGGAGATAGTTCCATAGTTTACACCTAATGTCAAAAAAATTTAAGTATTATTTCACTATTCATAAAATTAATACAACTAGAGTGGATGGGGCTATATAGATGGGTCTCTCAACTTATGTCGTGAAAAGAATACTACTTGGAGCGATAACAGTATTCGGTGTATTAACTATATTATTCTTTTCTATAAGGATGATCCCTGGAGACCCCGCCGTTATAGCCCTGGGGGATATGGCGAATCCAGAAGATATAGCTCGACTGCATAAGGAATGGGGTCTTGACCTACCTCTCCATGAACAGTATATTAGGTTTATGTCAAACGTATTGTTACACGGAGATTTTGGTAGGTCGATTACAAATGACCAGCCCACCATGCTACGGATTATGAGTAGGCTTCCATATACTCTGACCCTAGCCGTTCTGGGCACTGGGCTTGCGATATTGATAGGAGTAGTCGCTGGAACAATTGCAGCAATCAAGAGAAACTCAGTTATCGATTATCTAATTATGGTGTTTATAATCTTAGGCTTTAGCGTCCCAGTATTCTATTTAGGTATACTGTTTATCCAGTTCTTCAGCATATATCTCAAGTGGTTCCCGGTACTAGGTCCAGGGCCAAATTATCCCTTCTGGGAGAATATGAGGAGGTTTATACTACCGTCTTTAGCCGTTGCTATAGGGATTGGTGCAGTCACGGCGAGGATGACTAGGGCGAGTATACTAGAGGTTTTGCATCAGGATTATATCATGGTTGCAAGGGCAAAAGGTGCACCGAGTAGTAGAGTTATATTTTATCATGCCCTTAAAAACGCGCTTATCCCTGTAGTTACTATCGTAGGCCTCAATTTTGGTGCATTATTAGGTGGAACAGTCCTAATAGAATATGTTTTCGGGATACCGGGTCTAGGAACCCTATTGGTTGAAGCTGTCTTCCAAAGAGATTATCCTCAGATACAGGCATCAGTCTTCGTCTTCAGCATACTATTTATTTCAGTGAATATCCTAGTCGATGTACTCTACCACTACCTTGATCCAAGGATTAGGCTGGAGTGATGAGACATGATTAAGAGAGAGCATCTAGAGATATTAATGGAGAGTAAGCTGCTTATTACAGGGTTAGCTATACTTGTTTCCCTAATATTAATCGCTATCTTCGCGGGATATATTGCGCCATATGACCCTATTGCACAGGATTTTCGACCGAAACAGCCTCCATCTTCTGAACATTTATTGGGGACCGATGAGTTGGGCAGGGATGTATTCAGTAGGCTAATATATGGTAGTAGGATAACGCTCTACGTATCATTCCTATCAATAGGTGTAGCAACATTATTTGGTTTGCCGATGGGGCTGATCGCTGGATACTATGGTGGGGCTGTAGATAAGGCTATATCCTTTATAATCGATATACTCCTGTCGTTCCCAGCAATTATATTAACCATCCTCATAACTGCGATGCTAGGTCCTAACCTCACCAACGCCATGCTCTCTATAAGCGTGGCATTCACACCAAGAATAGCTAGGATAGTGAGGGGACAGGTACTCTCAGTAAAAGAGGAAGATTATGTAGTTGCCTCCAAGGCGATGGGTGGTAAGGGATGGTATATAATGCTTAGACACATCCTCCCAAACTCAATAGCCCCATTATTAGTGCAGGTTACCCTGGCACTTGGTTCAGCCGTCATAATAGAGTCTTCACTTGCGTTTCTAGGCCTAAGCGCCCAACCCCCTACACCCTCTTGGGGTGACATGATAAATAGGGGGAGGAGATACATCTATACAGCACCATGGATGTTAACAGCACCAGGTATAATGATAACCATAGCGGTCCTAGGATTCAACTTACTAGGAGACGGGTTGAGAGATGTTTTAGACCCGAGGTTGAGACGCGTATGAATGAAGTATTACTTAAAGTGGAAAATCTAAAGACGTACTTCTTCATGAAGAGAACAATAGTCAAGGCTGTTGATGGTGTCTCATTCGAGCTTAGACGTGGAGAAGTCTTAGGTCTCGTAGGTGAATCGGGATGTGGCAAGAGTGCAACGGCATTATCCATTATGAGGTTAATACCACATCCTGGGAGGATAGTTGATGGCCACATATATTTCAAGGGTCGAGACCTACTGGCACTAAGCGAGAAGGAGATGAGGGGGATAAGGGGGAAAGAAATAGGTATGATTTTCCAGGATCCCCATAACAGCCTTGACCCAGTTTATACAGTTGGGTGGCAGCTTAGTGAGGCGATTATGCTTCACGCTCCAAAAAAGATGGATAAAAAGAGTATTCTAAGAAAAGTTGTGGATATACTTGGTAAGGTAGGTATCCCGACTCCAGAGGATAGGCATAGGGATTATCCACATCAGTTTAGTGGAGGTCAGAAGCAGAGGATCATGATCGGGATGAGCATCTCAAACGTGCCTGACTTAATAATAGCTGATGAGCCGACAACGGCTCTAGACGTAACTGTACAGGCTCAGATCATAGACCTTATGAAACAGTTGAAGGAGGAGTACAATGTCTCTATAATACTGATTACCCATAACCTTGGCTTGGTAGCCGAGATGTGTGATAAGGTCGCGATAATGTATGCAGGTAAAATAGTTGAAATCGGTGGGGTAGAAGAGGTTTTCTATGAGCCACTTCATCCCTATACAAAGCTTCTCTTGAAGAGCATCCCCCGTGTAGACATCGATATGCCTAGGCTGGAGCACATACCTGGGAGTGTAGAGGGTGCTTATGAGATAGAGGAGGGATGTAGATTCTATCCGAGGTGCCCTATGGCAATGGATAAATGTAGGGATACGTTGGTAAGGGCATACTCTAAGGGAGACCATATAGTATACTGTCACTTATATGAAGGAGGGGAGGGCTAGTGGCATCACATCTTGTCAGGGTAGATAATTTAAAGGTGTACTATGAGAAAAAGACAGGCTTATTATCATTAAGTAAGAAGTATATTAAGGCTGTTGATGGTGTCTCATTCTATATTAATAAGGGGGAGGTTCTGGGCCTCGTGGGTGAGTCTGGCTCGGGAAAGACGACTGTTGGTAAAGCCCTCGCCGGGATAATACACCCTACTTCTGGCCATATCTATATAGAAGATAAGGATCTATATGCTCTCAAGGGAGAGGAGCAGCGTAGGGTGAAGATGAAGATACAGATAATATTCCAGAATCCCTTCAGCAGCCTTGATCCTAGGATGAGGATTAAGGATATAATTGTCGAGCCGTTGAGGATCATGGGCACCAAGGATATTGACTATGATGCTATTGCCAAGGAGCTTATTGAAAAAGTCGGGTTGAGTATTCACCACCTAAATAGGTATCCACACCAGTTTAGCGGTGGACAGAGACAGAGGATCGCTATAGCAAGGGCCTTATCCACTAATCCCGACCTGATAATTGCGGATGAACCGACCTCTGCACTTGACGTTAGTATCCAGGCTCAGATACTAAACCTGATGTGGGATTTACAGAAAGAGCTTAACCTAAGTTACCTATTCATAAGCCATGACATGGGCGTCATAAGATATATTTCAAATAGGGTTGCAGTCATGTATGCGGGTAAACTAGTTGAAGTAGGAGATACGAAAACCGTGTTAGAATCCCCACTACATCCGTATACACAGAGTCTACTTAAGGCCGTGCCAATACCGGATCCCAAGAAGGCTAGGCGAGAGCGGATTGTGGTAGGCGAGCCCCCTGACCCGGCTAATCCACCGCCTGGGTGTAGATTCCACCCACGGTGTCCTCATAAGATGGATATATGCAATAGGATGGAGCCTGAGGAAATAGAGGTAAATTCAGGGCATAGGATAATGTGCTTCCTATATCAAGAAAAATAAAAAAGTGGATGGGAGAGAGACTCCTAGTTTGGAACACGGATAAACCTTGTCTCGATCGATGGGGAAACTGTTGGTACGGCGAGTGGGGCTAGTAATGTGAATGAAGAGATTATAGACGTTATGACTTGAGCAGGGGCAGAAGCTGCTGATGCACCCTCGATGTATACGTACTCCATCCAGTCTCCATAGCTGTTAAAGTTGTCAACTGTAAAGTTCTTTACATTAGGCTTTGTAACAACGATTACCTTATAGTAGTAAAGTGGATAGAGCGGGAGATCTTCCATCAACTTAACCTGGATCTGTTTATACAACTCACCTCTAGCCGCTTCATCTGTTGTAACCACCGCTTGATTAATAAGTGGATCCACTTCCTTGTACCTGGCGAAGTTGATTCCACCCGGCGGGATTGAATTTACTGAGAATACTGTCTTCATTATGACACTTGGCTCTGGAGGCCTACCTCCCAAAGGCAGATATGTCATATTTGTTATACCCTGGACTACACACGCATCGTACCATGAGCTGAAGTCTAATACGTGTAGATTCACTGTTATACCTATCTTAGCCAACTGTGACTGCACATACTCGGCAATCTCTACATATGGAAATGCCTGTGGTAAGTAGAATTCAATTGTGATTGTGTCGTATCCAGTGTCTGCCTTAAACTCATTTACCAGTGCCTGTGCAGTATCCAGGTCATATGGATACTGTGGTACATCATTTGTAGCATATAGGTAGCCTCCTACAGGAAGCCATCCCACTGCTTCGATAACCGTGTCCCCAAGAATCTCCTTTACTATGTAGGTCTTGTTCACAGCATGGGCTATCGCCTTTCTAATCCTCAAATCCTTTAGATATAGGTCTCTCTCGGTGTCGAATATCAAGCTATTCATACCGGTTCCGGTCTCAATGAGTATGGTTACCTCCCCCCTAGACTCCATGTCCTTGAGATACGCGAGTTTCTCGGGATCGGGCATTGTATAGACATCTGCCTCGCCTCCAATAAATGCGTTGAACCTAAGGTCATCGTCTTCTATCGGCTTGTAGATAATATCTTTAACGTGTGAGCCTGATGGCCATGCATAGTAGTCTTCAAACGCAGTAAGCTTTACCTCGCCAGTCTCCTCGTTCCAATAGACAAATTCATACGGGCCTGTGCCTACAGGGTTCTTTCCATACTGGGTCTCAGGGTCGTCAAGAGACTCGTAATATGCCTTACAAACGATGAATCCGTTTCTATATGGAGCCAATACGTATAGGAAAGCTGGATCAGGGTTCTTCAAGGTGATTTTAACCGTGTAATCATCAACGACTTCGACGGACTCTACACTGGAGAATAGACTTCTATAGATAACGCTTACATTTGGATTAAGTATCCTATCTATGGTAAACTTCACGTCCCAAGCCGTGAACTCTCCCCATCCCTTGTGCCACTTAACACCTTTTCTAAGATGGAATGTATAGACGAGGCCATCGTCGGATACTTCCCAGCTCTCGGCTAAATCAGGAACGAGGTTCCTAGTTCCTCTTTCATATGAGACCAAGTTACTATATATGTTAGCCATAATACCATAGTCGTTTGTCCATGTAGTCTTTGTGGGATCAAGAGACTTGGGCGAATCGTCTCTCAAGATCACAAGTTGCCCGGCAAATGAGACAGAGGGCTCGCTTGGAGTGGTTCCCTCACCAGTCTCCCCAGTGCCTGTCTCACCCCCTGGGGTAGTAGGCTGTGTAGGCTGTTCAGGGACCTCTGGGGTAGGAGCGGGTTGTGAAAAGTACCACCATGCACCTGCAACTATGACTAGGATCACTACTACAGCGGCTAAAGCAAGCTTATTATCAGCCACTATCTCCACCTCAATAACATAGTTAAAATAAATATTTAAAGTAGAGGTTTCTATATATATCTTTTTTACATTTTTAAGTAAAAATAAACTGTTTAGACTATTTTTCTAGCCGTTAGGCTTTAATTAATATATTTTTTATTTCCAAAAACTAATGGTCAGAATATCCCTAGGGCAATTATGCTATTTACATTTGTACCTGATGGGCCAGTCTCGATCACGGCGTTAATCTCCTTTAAGAAGGTGTATGAATCATTATTCAAGAGATATGCTTTAGGGTCTCTTCCATCTCTTATTGCCATGGAAATATCCTTACCCGATATGATACCACCAGCGGCAGGTGAGTTACCATCTATGCCATCCGTGCCAACAGCGGCAATGATAATGTCATCATGTCCGATTATAGATAATCCAGCCGAAAGGACGAGTTCCTGATTAGGGCCCCCGATTCCATTGCCCCTCACCGTTACAGTCGTCTCTCCACCGGCAAATAGGATTATTGGCTTCTTAAAAGGCCTGTTAAAATTCTTTATCTCGAGACCGATGCCTGCTAGAATCTTCCCAGCCTCCCTCGCCTCACCCTCTATAAACGAGGATAGGATCCTAGCCTTATACCCATATTCACTGGCTCTATTCACTGCTTTCCTAAGTGCCTGTTCATTATTGCCGATCACGATATTCGTAATCCTGTCAAATATCTTGTCACCAGGCTTCGGTGTTTCCTCCAGTTTCCCCGAAATCCCGGCCTTTAACACATTCAAGATACTCTCAGATACTTTATCTAGGAGGCCGTATTTACGTAGGGCATTATATGCATCCATATATGTAGATGGGTCTGGAGTAGTTGGTCCTGACGCAATTACATCTAGCCGATCTCCCACTACGTCCGATATGATTAGGGAGACTGCGCTAGCTGGATAAATATATCTAGCAAGGTTTCCACCTTTTACCTTAGAAAGATGTTTACGAACCGTGTTCAACTCATCTATCGTAGCCCCAGCCTTCATAAGTAATTCCGTTACATTTGCCAAGTCTACTAGAGGAACCTCGTCTCTAGGATATGTTAAGAGAGCGGAGCCTCCTCCAGATATCAATATGATTATAAGGTCGTCTCTACCGGCTTTGGACAATATCTCTATGAGGGCTTTAGATGCCTTTATATTATCTTCGGTTGGTAGAGGATGGTCACCCTCATACACTGAAAACCCTCCGAGATCATTATATGCCATTCCTTGGCCTCTGGGAACCAAGATCAGTCCATCAGTTATATATCCATCTAAAACCTCTTTTATACCAGTAGCCATATATCCCGAGGCCTTTCCAAACCCAACCACATATATGTTCGAGAATTCTCTTAAGTCAATAACATGTTCTCCAGATATCTTTAGAAGGGAGCCCTTGAGTCTCAAACTCGATTTAACTAGCTTTGCGGGATTCATATCCTCGATCGTCTGGATGAGGATTTGAATAATGTCCTTCTTCATGTCTTCTATTGATCTAGATGATCCATACATGGGGGACAACCTTCTAAACAGACTAGAAAACAATGGTCTCTTATTTTATCCACTTACATTAATATTTAGAGGGCATTTAAAATTATAATTTAGGCTATGAAACAGGATGCTGAGGTTGAGGTGCCGGGGCACATATCTGGATTTTGGTATGTGTATAAGAGAGAGGATCCCTTACATACTGGTACGGTTGGAGCTGGGTTAGTTATTGAACCAGGTCTCATAGTATCTAGTAACCCGGGTTACAATGAGAAACTCATGTTTAATGGCAGGGTAATAAGTGTAAATACCCTCGAGTCGGCATATATCAACGCGGGGATAGAGGGTGTCCCGATAAAAGTATCCAGTCCATTTGAATTGGGTAGGGGGTATGGAGCTAGTGCAGCCATTGCTTTGGGAGGCCTGTACATATCCTTTAGGGAGAAGGGTATATTAAAAAGCTGGTTGGAGATAGGTAGATACGCCCATCAAGCTGAAGTTGAGAACGTGACTGGTTATGGTGATGTCATTGCAGAAATATATGGAGGGGGGCTTGAGCTACGTATTGAGCCGGGAGCCCCGGGCATAGGTGTTGTAGATAGAGTGCCGGTTTCCTCTGATATAAATGTACTGACGGTGGGGCTAGATAGGTATACTACACTTGATATGTTTAAGAGATATGGGGATAAAATAAGGGAAAGCGGGATTAAGGTGTATAAGGAGTTTATCAAAGCGCCGTCTATCGAGTCATTCCTACATTTATCTCATAGGTTTAGTATGGAGACCGGTATGTTGACGAAGGAGATGGATACAAGGCTAAAAGAGTTATTGGGTGGTTATATCAGGCAGGGGCGGGTCCTTGGATACTTTGTTAAGAAGGGGCTTTTAGTAGTAGTGTCTGAGGGTAACGCCTCTGCAGAGGTGTATAGAGCCATATCGACATTGGGTACTCCAAAAGTATTCAGGCTTAATTTTAGTGGATGTAGGGTTATATAATTATATGTGGTAAAATGAAGAGGGATATAGAGATTCCGGAGACACACCCAAGGTACAAGTCCCTCCTTTATAGAGAAAAGATAGTTGAGGGAGTCGAAAGAAATATAGCGGTGCCTCAGGGTCTTATAGCCCATGGAAGAGGCGAGTGTTTCGACTATCTTATTGGTGAGGAAACGATTCCACCTGCCATGGATGCGATCAAAGCAGCTGTAGCCGCTCTCCTACTGGCGAAGCACCCAGTTTTATCTGTAAACGGGAATGTAGCAGCATTAACTCCAGGTGAAGTAGTTCGTCTAGCGCGGGAGGTAGGTGCAAAGATCGAGGTGAACCTCTTTTATAGGAGGAGAGATAGGGAAGAAGCAATTAAAGAAGAGCTTATCAAGCATGGGGCTGACGAAGTCCTGGGTGTAGGTGAGGATGCCGATACTAGGATACCAGAGTTGGGGAGTGAGAGGAGGCGGGTGAGTAGCAGAGGTATATTTATAGCAGATGTAGTGTTTGTCCCCCTTGAGGATGGAGATAGGACAGAGGCTTTGAGGAAAATGGGTAAGACAGTAATAACAGTGGATCTTAATCCTCTATCTAGAACAGCGAGATACGCTAATATAACTATAGTGGATAATATTGTGAGGGCTCTTCCAAAGATGATCGAGGTAGCTAAGGAGATGAAGAACAAGAGCAGGGAAGAGCTGGAGAAAATACTAGATGACTATGATAATGAAGAGACCCTGAAAAAAGTATTGAGATATATGATTGAGAGGCTTGGTAACCTAGCTGAGGCTGGAGTAACAGAGAGCCTATAGGCCTCTCTCCCTCAGGGCCTTCAAGAACTTCTTATACTCCTCCTTATCCATATACCTAGTATGCTCCTTAGCTGGGAATTTCCCGCTCCTCACTTCATCCCTATAACTGGCAACAGCTTCCTTTATTACGCCAGCTACGTCAGCATACTTCTTGGCGAAGGAGGGTATAAACGGCGACAAACCAATTATATCATTGATAACGATTATCTGGCCATCGCAGTCCCCGCCACATCCTATGCATATAGTGGGGATATCCAGTCTCTTAGTGATTTCCTCAGCTACTTCAGCGGTTGTAAACTCAATTACAATTGAGAATACCCCTGCCTCCTGAAGCATCATCGCCTCCTCAACAAGCCTTATAGCATATTCATATTCTTTGCCCATAAGCCTGTATCCACCGAATTGGAGGACACGCTGTGGAGTAAGCCCAATATGACCCATTACAGGGATACCTGCCTTGATTATCGCCTCCACTTTGTCTATGACTTCAAATCCACCTTCTATCTTAACTGCGTCAGCCCCAGCTTTAATAAATCTACCTGCGTTCTCCACAGCCTTCTCCTTACTCACTTGATAGCTCATGAACGGCATATCACCTACAATTAGGGCCCTTGGCTTCGCCCTAGCAACAGCCCTAGTATGATGCAGCATCTCCTCCATTGAGACAGGCAGAGTGTTTTCATAGCCTAGCAACACCATCCCAACAGAGTCGCCGACAAGTATGCCATCTACTCCAATGGAGTCAACTATCTTTGCAGTCATGTAGTCATATGCAGTTATCATGACTATCTTCTCATTCTCAGACTTCTTTTTCCAGAAATCCCTAATTGTTACCCTCCTCATTCCCCTGCTAACCCCTTAATAATAAATATAAGGGCCTCATTAATAGGAGTTGGCACCCCATGTAAACGCCCATATTCAACAATCGCGCCATTTATATAATCTATTTCAGTGCGTCTACCACTAACTATATCTTGGAGCATAGAGGATTTATTGCCCGCCGTTAACCTAACAACATTAAATAATTCATCCATGGGATTCCTGGGGAGCCTAACACCCTGTTTATTAACAACCTCCATCCCCTCATTGACAACCGAGGTAGCTAAGTGATTAGCATATTTATTCTCCAGGAGGATCCTATTCTCTCCCTGAAATATAGCGGTTATCGGCCCTATAGCCGCGTTGACAAGAACCTTAAGCCATCTAAACCCATCTATATCATCCACAACCTCTACATTGAGGCCCCCTCTATTCAGGAGACTCCTTACTTCATCTAGAAGGGGGCTGGTCTCCCTCGTCCTCTGACCTAGATAGATATTACCAGTTCCCCTGAGTTCGGAGGTGGCAATATCTATTCTAGTCGCTCCATAAGTGATTATGCCGGCTATCGAACGCGCCTCACCAATTAGGCGTTCAGACTGTTCAAGGAGACCAATACCATTCTGCATACTAATAGCCACTCCCCCATCACTAAGGATCCTAGCCGCCTCCATTATAGCGTCTTTAAAGTCATATGCCTTTGTAGTGATGAACACAATATCATATGACTTACTCTTTTCAGCGGTCACAAATGATAGCTTATGAGATAGTGGAAAGACATTAAAGCCTATTTTAAACTTGGGGCCACCGCTTTTCTCTACTAGGAGCCTGCGGAAACGTTCTCTATATATCAGAGTAGCCTTTATGCCCGCTCTCTCCAAGGCATAAGCAATGAATAATCCTATTGCCCCAGGCCCGATGATAGCGATGTTCATGGCATTTAGACACCTAAACTTATCTCACGACATCCCGCGTTTACCTGGACTTTAGGTTCTTCCTAACAATGTCCAAGATCTTCGAGGCAATCAACTTCTTACTCGTAATAGGAATATGCTCTACAAGACCATTGGAGTCGACTATAAATACTTCATTACTCTCCTCAGCGAAACCTACACCGGGCCTACATACGTCATTAGCCACCACCAGTTCAAAACCACGTTCACCTGCATATTTCACAGCCTTTTTAATTATTTCCTCGTCGCCTAATCCACATACGGCTTTGAACGCGACAACAAAGATATCCTTATTTTTCTTCTTAACAGCCTCCACTATCTTGGGCGTCGACACGAACTCGATCTCAAGCCTCCTCTTCTTCCTAGAATCTATCTTGGACTTGATCTCCTTAGCCGGTTTATAATCCACTGGGGCAGCTGCTGAAATAAACACATCATATTCTCCCCCCTCAACCTCATCAAGAACCATTTTATGCATCTCCTCTGTGGTCTCAACCCTTATCCTCTTTATCCCTGAGGGCACGTCAATATCCGTGTTCCCAATTACCAGTGTTACATCCCCGCCCCGGAGATACGCCTCTCTCGCTAAATAGACGCCCATTTTACCCGAGCTCTTATTGGTCAGTATCCTCACCCTATCAATATACTCCAATGTAGGGCCAGCGGTAATCAGGAACTTACGGCCCTTCAGATCCTTAATATACAACATATCCATTACTTCAAACACTATGTCCTCTATCTCAGGGAACTTTGCCTTAGCCTCCTCCCTCCTAGGAGGCATTATCCTCACACCGATCTTCCTCAGCCTCTCAAGAGCCTCCATAAGAATCGGGTTTTCATACATAGGCTCATGCATGGCAGGTACCATGAGGACAGGGACGCCCACTCCCAAAGCCACTGTCAACGTAAGGGTAACAGGCGTGTCTGAAATCCCTTGGGCAACCTTAGCTATCGTATTGGCAGTTGCGGGGGCGACGAGAATCAGGTCAACCTCCTCAGCCAAGAAAATATGCTCCACTTTACCCGTGATCTCGGTCACAACAGGATTTCCCGTAGCCCATTCAAATGCATATGGATGGACAATTAACTGTGAATCTCTGCTCATAACGACGTATACGTCTGCCCCGTGTCTGATTAGTTCCCTAGCTAGATCGATAGCCCTATATGCTGATACGCTACCAGTCACACACAATGTAATCTTCTTACCGAGCAACTCACTTCCCTTTGAGGCTTTTATAACATTTTTTTCGGAATAGCTCATTTCAAAGTAATTAATCGGGCTAAGGAATAATTAAAAATTATTTATAATTTATATAAGGCAGTGAAGCGCTAGTCCTCTAAACCCCATTCTTTGAGACGTGTATATAAAGTAGTTCTAGATACACCCAATATCTTTGCGATAGTGCTCTTGGGAATACCCTTCTTAAGATAACGCTCGATCTCCTTCCTACTAATCCTCTTCTTAGGCCGGCCAATATGCTTCCCCATCTGCCTGGCTCTCCTCATACCTTCTTTGGTCCTCTCTATCAGTAGGGCCCTCTCCCTCTCAGCTGCCCAGGCCAAGACCGTTAATACGAGGTCCCTTATACTTCTATCCAGGGTCTGTAGCCATGATTCTTTGCTGCTTACCGGTATTATAGGAGCGTATCTCTCAACTTTCCAAATCGCATCTAGACTTTCTCTCAACGTCCTACCTATTCGACTGACCTCATACACTAGTATGACATCGGGTTTTACAACGCCTTTTTCAAGGTCTTGAACGAGGCCTCCGAAGCCTTCTCTCCTCAATGGCGGGATAGATCCAGACACAGCTTCATCGATATACTCCTTAACCACTTTATAATTATGTCTATGTGCATACTCCATAATGGCGAGACGCTGGTTCTCGATTGTCTGGTCGCTTGTCGACACACGGTAATAAGCTACTGCGGAATAATCTGAGGACATCGCCATCAAATATAAGATGAAAACCTCTATATTGATGATGTAACTACTGTTTAGAAAGGGGATGTTACAATTTTAAACACTAGCCGGGAACCGTTATCTTTTCTTCGAAGATTATTCTCTGTGTCGGCTTGTGCATTATTACAATTTTATAGACTCCCGGTGGGAGGTTACTTGCAAGAACGATTTGAGAACCCGATTTTAATGCCTCTGAAGAAGATGTCCAGATCAGTGGGGGATTACCGTGTATATTATACACTATATACTGCCAGTCCATCCTCGGGATATCTCCATCAACAACTCTAATGACGATATTCCTACCTTCTACATACGCCTCTATCTCAACAGAGGGGGGCGTAGCTACTCCACTAAACTGGAGATAAAGTAAACCTACTACAACCGTGAGGATGGATACAGTATATAATAGCTCCGACAAGCCTAGTCTGCCAAATAGTTTAAAAGGCTTTACACTCAACTACTCCTCCCTCCTATAGGGTTTTAAAAGAGCCGATGGATAAGTGATTCTCCTGGATACTGCTATCAAAGCGACTATTGTAAATATGTATGGTAGTGTAAAGAATAGTTGATAAGGTATGTTGAAATACCCTAGGGCCTGTAGGGAGAGTTGGAACGCGTTTATACCACCGAATAGAAAAGCTCCTAATAGGATTCTCCTAGGATCCCACATCCCGAAGACAACAAGGGCTATACATATCCAGCCTCGACCCTGCGTCATACCTGGTAAGAAGAGACTGGAGTATGCTGTCGATAGCCAAGCGCCTCCCCAGCCAATTAAGACACCCGCTATGAATAGACTCATATATCTAGTTCTGTAGACATCAATTCCCGCGGCATCAGCAGCACGAGGATTTTCCCCGACAGCCCTAATATTAAGGCCTATACTCGTTTTACTAAAGACAAACCATGATAGAGCAACTATTACGAGCGCGATATATGCAGGGAGAGGCTGTGAAAATAAGGGTCCTATTAACTGCATATCCGATAAACCAGGTATGTAGATAGGGGGAAATGGATTTATATGTGGAGGCACGCCGCCTGGCGTGGGGACACTCACCCTATATAGGTAAAAACTTAGGCCTGAGCCTAATATCGTAATGCCTAATCCAGCTACATGCTGCTGAACTCCTAACGTTACTGATAGGAAGGCCATCACTAACCCGAATAATCCACTAACTAAACCGGCGATAACGAATGCAAGCCAGTAATTTCCAGTATAGTAGGATACTATGTATGCGGTTGATGCACCCATCAGCATCATACCTTCTATACCTAGGTTTAAAATACCTGCTTTCTCTGAAAATGCCTCGCCGATTGTTCCAAATATAAGTGGCACAGCCTCCCTGAAGGCCAGTGCTATTACACTCGTCCAGAACGTGATAGCTAAGAACTCCTCCAGCATTACTTCTCTCCCTCCATAACCCTCTCAATCCTGTAGTCCTTCAGGAAAATCGCTATCAACACGAATATTAGTATAAGCCCTTCTATAATCAAGGCAAGTGGATATGGTAAGCCAGTAGTCCTATGCATAGCCAACGTACCTGTCTCTATAGTGGACATGAAGAAAGCAGCTAATACGACGCCTACTGGGTGAAGTAGGCCGAGCATAGCTATTATTATCCCAGTATATCCATATCCATAGGAGATCCCCTCCCTCAGATGGAAATGTATCCCCATCAACTCTATAGCCCCAGCTATACCAGCTATCCCACCGCTGATAGTGGCTATTAATACCATGTTCCTAACGGTGTCTAGCCCCTGGATATATGCCGCCCTAGGATTTATACCCATGAGCCTTATCTCAAAACCCCAGTAACTCTTCATGTATATTAGGAGGTATATTCCCGCTATGGATAATGCTATCAAGACACCTGCATGAAGCCTGGTCCCTGGGAGGATCGTAGGTAGCTCTGCTGTCTCACTAATCGCCTGGGTCTCGGGCCAGGCGCTCACCGGGTTCCTCCAAGGGCCGTATATTATGGCTTGGACGATATAGAAGATTATCCAGTTCAGGAGAAGTGTCGTCACCACCTCGTCCACACCATACTTACTCTTTAGAATAGCTGGTACAAACGCTGCAAGCGAGCCTCCTAAAAACCCTGATACTATCATTAAGGGTATTATAACATATGGCGGGGCGCCATAGAAGGTTATGCCGAAGTATGTGGCGAATAACGCGCCCATGTATAGCTGGCCTTCAGCCCCTATATTCCAGAAGCCGCCTAGGAAAGCGAGGGCCACGGCGACTCCACATAGTAATAGGGGAGTAAATCTTACAAACGTCTCGCTTAGAGCGAGTCTAGTTCCCCACGCCCCCCTGAATATCTGAAAATACGCTTCGAGTGGATTAACCCCGAGGGGTAGTATTAATATCGTAGCCATAATCATTGAGGAGATTACCGCCCCGATCATTAGAGCTATGATCTCATATGTTGTTAGGGGCGTTATCCTCCTCACTATTCTGTATCTTAACTTCATTATTACTCCACCTAGAACTCCATCCTCCTAACTCCAGCCATCATAAGCCCGATCTCCTCAACACTTGTCTTCTCAGGATTGACTATCCCCATCACCTCTCCCTCATAGAATACAGCGACTCTATCGCTTAGCATCAGTACCTCCTCTAGGTCTTCCGAAATTAATAGGATAGCTACTCCCTTATTCCTCTGCTCAATTATTTTCCTCCTAACATATTCTGTTGCCCCCACATCCAATCCACGTGTAGGTTGATTCACGATCAGTAGTTTAGGGTTTATAGCCAGCTCACGTGCTATAACGAGTTTCTGTCTATTACCACCAGACAGGTTTTTAGCTGGTAGAGATCTACTGGGCGTATCTATTCCATACTCCCGTATTATATCATCTGCAAATCTATTCATCCCATCATAATTGAGGAATAGAGATCTTACGAGGAAGTTATATCTAGTCTTGAAAACAAGGTTGTCGCGTATCGATGCATCCCGGAAATAGCCCACTTCCTCTCTATCCTCAGGGATATATGCTACTCCAAGAGAGAGAATATCACTGGGAGATTTGTTTGTCACATCCAATCCATTTATGTATACACGGCCCTTGGTAACACGTCTCACTCCTATTAAGGCGCCTGCAAACTCTTTCTGGCCATTACCTGATACACCAGCTATCCCCAGTATCTCACCACTACGTATCTCTAGGGAAACCCCTTTAACAGCATGTAGCCCTTGGTCGCCCATTACCCAAATACCTTCCGTCTTCAACACCGTATTACCATCAGCCTTTTTGGAAGGTCTTTTTATCCTGAATATAACTTCCCTGCCGACCATCATCCTCGCAAGCTCATGCTCATCCACTTCACTGGCCTCCCTCGTCCCCACTACACGCCCCTTCCTAAGCACTGTAACTCTATCACTTATCTCCATAACTTCATTCAGCTTGTGGCTAATGAATATCACTGACCTACCCTCTTTCTTCATCTGCCTGAGAAAGTTGAATAGCGACTTTACCTCCTGAGGGGTTAAAACAGCTGTAGGTTCATCAAGTATGAGTATCTTAGCATTACGATAAAGGAGTTTTAAGATCTCGACTTTCTGCTGTTGCCCTACTGACAAGCTCCAGACCTCATCATCTGGGTTAAGACCAAGTTTGTATTTATCTACCAAATGTATTATACGCCTTCTCACGAGGTTCTTATCCAAGATAAAACTATTTTCCATCCCTAGCATAATGTTCTCCAAGACAGTAAAAGTGGGAACTAGGGTAAAGTGTTGATGCACCATACCTATCCCGAGTTTAATCGCATCTTTAGGAGAATGTAGCTCCACTCTTCTCCCATATATGTATATCTCGCCGTGGTCAGGAGAATATAATCCATATAAAATGTTCATTAAAGTAGTTTTACCAGCTCCATTTTCACCAAGAAGAGCATGGATCTCTCCTCTTTTAATCGTTAAAGATACATGATCGTTGGCAGTGACTGCTGGAAAACGCTTAACTATGTCCTTCATAACAACAGCATACTCATCTACTGACATCAGCAGCCACCGCCAACAGGATGCCTTTTTCTACATCATAAACTATCCTTTTATTTAATTCTTTCTAGGCGTGTCTCTGTGATAAATAGATGGAGGGCGCCTAGTCGGAGACCGGTACAGTCTCGTCGACAGGAACCCTGAATCTACCCTCATGTATATCCTTGATAAGCTTATCCACCAGGTCTATAATCCCTCTCTCCTCTATCTTTTTCACGATGTCTGGATCTAGGCGCTCCTTATAGTTATGCCAAGTACTATCTGTAGGACCTTCCCAGCCTGCAAGCCTAGCACCGCCTTTAGCCATCATAGTCCATTCAGCCAGATCCTTTGCCTGCCAACGCCCCTCATTTATCATTGAAATAACTTCATTTACAGCTGGCCACATATCCCATTCAGGTCCCGTGATCACGACGTTGGGTGCTAGAGAATATTGATCCTTTAGATTGCCGAAGGTTGGGATACCTAGTGGAGAGGTAACGCTGAAGGGGTCATATCTCTCTGCATACATGACATCCACGCCCTCATCTATCTGGCTCTGGGCGGCTGACGCAGCGGTTGGCGGGTCGAACCAACTGTTGATGAATGTTATCTTCACTTTTGCATCTGGATTATAGTCTTTAACGCCATATTTGTAGGCATTTATCAGCCTATTTACCTCTGGAATCGCGTATCCCCCGACTGCGCCTACAACATTTGAATCAGTTAGTTTTCCTGCGATAGCCCCAATGATATATGCTGGTTCATGTATCCAGTCGTCGAATACACTTACATTGGGCTCCATTGGCCCTAATCCAGAGCCGAAGACGAAGAAGACATCTGGATATTTCTCAGCAACATCCCTAGCCTCTTCTTCACATCCAAAGACGTCGGCAAATATGAGGTTATATCCTCCGTCGACAGCCTCCATCATGACACGTGGCACATCTGAATAGGGAACGTTTTCAGTCCAGTCATAAGATACATTCGGATAAGTCTCTGCAGCCTTTTGAAGCGCCTCGTGAACAACACCCACCCACGGTTCTTCAATTGGAGTTGAGGGAATGAAATAGGCCTTGATCTCCATGCTACCTGGTTTCACCGCAGTTTCAGGAACTGGTTTAGCAACCCATCCAACGCCAACCCCGAGGAGAAAACCACCGAGAGCAGCGGCAGAAACCTTAAGAAAATCACGCCTCTTGATAGGATCGCTGGCCATGATTACACCAGCAAATAATATTATAGAGACATATCTTTTAAATCAAAATAACATGTAATTGTAAAATTTATGGCCCTTATAATATTGAAAAAATATAAATAATTTATTAATTTTCTATAAACATCCTCCTAGGTAATTTTAATTTGATGATCATGGCTCACCGATATTGATCGAGTCGGGACACTAGCTTGTAAAACCATTGTTTACATATGTTTACACCAGAGTGTGGAGAATTTGATAATGAATATTGTTGAATGTCTCATATGGATACAAGGATGAAATTGGATTTTATGCAAGCAGTACGGCGATTATCCCTGTAAGGAATATGCCATCGAATGTCCCTGCCCCACCGATGCTAACAATGGATGCGCCTAGATCCTTGAATCTAGGTATGTTCAATAGGTCAGCACCTATAAGTGTGCCTAATGTACCTGAAACATATGCGATGAAACTGCTATAACTTGGAGATATTAGGAGTGCCGTGATGGCGGCTACAATAGGTGGGAGAAGCGCTGGGGTAACTATCCCTATACCTTTAACGGGTTTAGCCATCAAGAAAGTGGCTATTGAGACCACGAGGATACCTATGAGATAATCATTAATCAAGAAAGGGAGCTTTAAGATGAGGAATATACTGAAGGCAACAGGTATCAATGCACCTCCAACGTTTATGGCTACGACCATGTCATCTTCAACTTCACGGACTACTGGAACCCTGTACTTTATTCCAAAGAAGCTGATATATTCTGATGTTATGGCGATTCTCCGTGTCTTCATCTTGAAAACTGGGATATTTATAGAGCTGAAAACGAAGGCTGATATTAATAGTGTGAAAATAAGGTATGTGGGTAACCCAAGTTTTCTAAAGGCGAGCCCAAGTAAACCCACGTATAGTAGACCCAAAACAAATACTATTAATATTATGAATAGGATTAGAATGGAAAGGTGATAGGGAAAGTATATTATGCCAGCCATATTATTCTCTCTAGAAACAGCTTTGCTATGCATTTTCCTCAGTAAAAAATGGCTTTAAAACCATATATTAAGTTTCTATAATCAGGGTATACTGTATATCTGGTGACCCACAATGTGGTATAAGAAGATTATTCATAAGAAAGGCAGAGAGAAGATCGTTATGGTTACGGCATACGACTATCAGACTGCTAAGATACTTGATGAATGTAATATTGACTTGATATTAGTTGGAGATAGCCTAGGCATGGTGTTTCAAGGCCATAATAATACTAAGAGCGTAAAGCTGGAGCATATGATATATCATACAGAGTGTGTAGCTAGAGGTGTGAAAAATACCCCTGTATTATCGGATATGCCGGTTAATACACATAATACGGTTGATGAGGCGATTAAGAACGCTGAGAAGCTTGTTGAAGCCGGTGCATCAGGCGTATTGATAGAGGGATATAAGCCTCATATAGTCAGAGAAGTTGTTTCGGTGGGCATACCAGTTATGAGTCACCTAGGTATCCTGCCTCAGACAGAGGATGTGATAAAGGTAAAGGGGAGGACCCCTGAAGAAAGAAAGATGCTCATTGACAACGCCATAGATATGGAGGAAGCAGGTATCTTTGCACTTGCACTGGAACTTGTAGTGGAGGGTGTTGCACGGGAGATCACCAGTATGCTGAGAATACCGACAATTGGTGTGGGGGCAGGTAGGTATTGTGATGGCCAGGTACTTGTTTTAAATGATCTCTTGGGCTATGACTATGACTTCTCCCCCAAGTTTCTCAAGAGATACGCTGACTTGAGGACTGTGATAAGGGAGGCGGTGGTTAGGTTTAGAGATGAGGTGCGTAGAGGCATATATCCCAGCGAGGAATACGTCTATAAATAACCTATTTAGTGAAAACATCATGTAACAAGATATTTCTCCGATACTATGTTCCCGATATTCAGGATTAGGCTCTCATCCATAGTCTTTTTAAGCATAGCAGACTCGATCAAGCCTTTTTCGCCATATTGAATCTTTAATATTGGCTCAGGCTCACCGTCCTCAAAATACACTTTTTTACCGACACCATGTTCAGCTGATATTGTGCCCCCAAGGGCAACGCCTTTCTTCATCAGCTCCACGGCGTGGTCCAGTGATTTTCTAAGTTCATCAACATTTCTTGGGAGGAAATTGAAGTGAATATGGTCGTCTCCGATGTGTCCATACATGACATAGTGTATTCCCGACGACTCTCCAATATCCAAATATGTGTCCATCATCTCCCCAAATCTATTCTCCGGCACAGCGATATCCGTTGAGACTTTATGTGTATTATGTCGTCTCACGAAGATAGATACTCCCTCTGGAACCGCATGTCTCATCTCCCTAGACTTTTCAATCCAATTTGGATCCTCTGAAGCCATAACTTTCAAAACATTGAACTCATCCAAGATCTCACTTACTTCCGCCATCGTATCAAACACATCCTCCTCTTCACCAGCTATCTCGAAGAATATAATCCCTTTTGACTCCTCGGGGATTAATGGAGGACGATATTTCCTCCTGATGAAGTCAACGGAATATCCATCGAAGAACTCTATTGAGAAGATCGATGCAGAGCTCTCAACAGAGAACTTTTTGAGGGAATCCACGAACCCAAGTAGATCATCCATATTACTGAAGTGAGCATATATGGGGAAAATGACGTCAGGCATCGGCTCCAACCCTATCTCAATCTCACTATATACTCCGAGGGTCCCCTCCGCACCTATAAACAGGTCAATCAAATCCATCTCATCCTTGGCATAATATCCTGCTGAGTGTTTCTTCAGCGAGGGCATTCTATACTTTGGGAGAGGAACATCTATAATCTCTCCACTAGAGGTCTCCAACTCAAAATATCTTCTAGATAGATTATACTCACCTCTATTTATCTCAACTATATCTCCATTTGGCAATACGATCCTCAGCCTCCTAACATAATGCCTTATCGGCGCGAACCTGAATGTCCATGCACCTGATGAATTTGTAGCTACATTACCCCCTACAAATGCATTTTTCTCAGTAGGATTTGGTGGATATATCAGCTTATATCTCGATATCATATCTATCAAAACATTCAGGGGAATCCCCGGGGGAACAACCGTATAAGGACGCCCCTCAGAATCTCTGCCAATTCTGATTACATATCCCTTACCTAGATAATCTCCCTTAACGATACGCTCTCCCTCTCTACATGTTGTTACCGGCCTAGTCATATACTCCATAGACATTATATAACCGCCTAGTGGGATTCTGGCGCCGGTTAATCCTGTACCACCACCTGAGACCGCGATCCTTATCCTATTAACATGTGCTTTATAGAGTAACTTTGATATATGCGCCTCTGACTCTGGATACACAACGGCTTCTGCACTACCACCTCCTATATTAGACTCATCTTTAAGATAGTTTTCTAAAATATCTGGGTTCCTAACCATCTTTGGCTCTTCTTCATGGAGGTCATGGGGAAAAGCCTTTATTCGGGTCATCTTAATAATTACTTAATCGGTTATAGACAGATATATTTTACTATCTTCATCAATTGTTATAGATGAAGGGAGATGGACGGCGGAATCCTATCTTCAGCTATAGAGTTTCTATACGCTGTGTTGGCTATAATGAGTATAACGATACTTATAGCCCAAAGTGGCTACCTACGTCTTCCCCGCTGCCCAAATGAGGAGGAAGAGAAAATAGGGAGTATTAGTGTAGTTATCCCGGTTAGAAATGAGAGGGAAAATATCCGGAGGCTGGTAGAGGGGATACATGGACCAGGAATAGAGATCATTATAGTTGATGATGAATCGACTGATGGATCCTATGAAGAAGCATTGAAGATATGTTCAGATTATGAAAATTGTAAGGCCATACGTGTATCGAAGCCAAGTGACTGGATGGGCAAACCATATGCATGCTACATGGGATATCTAGAGAGTAGTGGAGAATATATTGTCTTTCTTGACTCAGACACTGTATTATCCACTAAAGACATTTATTGTTTAGTTAAGCATCTTAAATCCTTCGATATCGTATCTGGGGTACCAAGGTTTAAATGCAGAAATTTACTGTCTTCACTAGTTGAATTTGCATTTAACATACTTGTAAGCATGTTCTATCCTCCATGGAGAGTTGGTGAAGGCGGTAAACCATGGCTCGCCGGCGCAGTCATGGCGTGGAGGAGAGAAGCATATGATAAAGTAGGTGGCCATAAAAGAGTCTATAATACCGTGGTTGAAGATGCTGAGCTTGGAAGGATAGCGTATCAAGAGGGTCTAAAAATCAGTTTTATACGTGGAGGCTGGTATACCATATGGAGACCGAGCTACAGGGATCTAGAGAACTTTTTTACGAGAATTATGATGTTCATAAAGATCGGTAGGAAGGAGGCACTCTTACTTATCGCTGTCTCATTAACAATAAATATAGCCATATATCTCCTACCAATAATGATATTCCTAGGCTACCTTACACTTATCGAGGGACTAGGGTTTCTAATCTCGATCTGGTCCGTACCCATTCTACAGATCTTATCTGGAGTTGTGAAACCAAGGGTATATTCGATTGTTCTATATCCTATTGGTTTCCTTCTAGTCGGGTGGCTTCTCTATGTCGCTTGGAGAAAGACTCAGAATAAGATCGTGATAAACTGGAGGGGAAGAGAGATAATCATTGGAGGACATATCTGAAAATAAGAGGGATAATTATCCTTCTTTCTCAACTATCACCGCGGTTCCTGTTGCTGAAATCAATACCACGCCTTCGAAAACTTCAGATGTCTCTAGATCTACACCTATAACAGCGTTTGCACCTAATGCCTTTGCTTCATTGATCATCCTCTCCAAGGCCTCTTTTCTAGCCTTCATCATCTCATTAGTATACGCCGATACTTCTCCACCTAATGCACCCTGTATTCCAGCGATTATCTTTCCACCTACACCTCTTGTCCTAGCGGTTAAACCAGTTACGATTCCTAATACCTTCTTAATACGGTAACCAGGTAGCTCTGGAGTTGTAACTACCATTATCTCATCCATCTCAATCACCATATAAATTTAGTGACTCAACCAATTATTATGTAGAAGAGAATAAAGATGAGGAGCTAGGAGAGATACTTCTCTCTAAGGTATCTCGTGAAGTATGTTGGGTCGAACTCCTCCCCAAAACTTCTTTTAAGCAACTCCTTCGGCGGATAGGTAGCCCCCCACTTATGTATCTTCTCCCTGAGGTAGTTCTTGATAGCATCATAATCCTTGTTGAAGACTAGATCCTCAATGCTACCGAGTTCATTTACCATGTGATGCCTTATTTGAGCCGCGACTAATGTGCCGATAGTATATGTGGGGAAGTATCCTATTGAGCCCTGGCTCCAGTGGATGTCCTGGAGGACTCCCTCACTATATGACTTTGGTCTTATCCCAAGTAGTCTATCCATCTCATCATTCCATAGTTCGGCGACGTCTGAAGCAGATATCTCGCCGGTTATCAGGAGTTTTTCAAGTTTAAACCTAAGTAGAATATGGATATTGTAAGTTACTTCATCGGCCTCTGTCCTAATGAAACTAGGTCGTACAGTATTGAAATAACGATATATCTCCTCTGGACTATAGTCTTTTAAGAAAGGAAGATGCTTCTTTAGAAGTTCATAAGTAGCCTCTATAAATGCCTTGGATCTGCCTAGCATGTTCTCCCAGAAACGTGACTGTGACTCATGTATACCTAGCGAAGCTCCATGGGCGATAGGAGTCATCATGAGCTTATCATCTATCTGAAGCTCATACAAGGCATGGCCAAACTCATGTATCGTGCCCAATAACGACCTCTTAAAGTCATATCCCTCATACCTAGTTGTTATTCTGACGTCTTTCAAGCCCATGTTTATCGTAAATGGATGTGCTGATTCATCTAGCCTACCGCTGTCGAAGGGATACTTAAGTAGCTTGAGAATCTCCATATTCACCTTCCTCATAGCTTCAACGTCATACTTCACATCTTCCAGGGGGTGTTTCTGGGGGTAATAATCATTTTCTAAAACCTGGTCCAAAACCTTTCTTATCTCTGGCTCTAACTTGCTAAACATCATATCAACATCCCTAGTTAATAGACCCTCTTCATAGAAGTCCAAGAGAGCATCATATGGATGTTCCTCATAACCCAGATATTCCACAACCTTTTTTTCTAACTCGACAATCTTCTCTAGATAAGGTTTGAATATATTAAAGTCATTCTTCTCTTTAGCAGCCTTCCAGTAGGGCCTAGCCTCTTGTGCGGTCTTAGCCAGCTCCCTAACCAGCTCTGGTGGGAGAGCTTTCATTATCCTAATATCTCTCTTCAACACTCTTACAACGCCTTTTTCAAAGTCATTCAGACCCTCAGCTTTATCAAGCTTATCGACAAGCGAGACAAGTTTTTCGTCAAGAAGGAGCTTTTGAGAAAGTACCGATAGCTCTCCTATGGCTACACTTCTCTCCATAATACCGTTTTTAGGCATATAGGTCTCTGAATCCCAGTGTAGCACTGATGTCGCGTGGGAGATTGCCCAAATAACTCGATACCTTTCGAGTAACTCCTTTACACCCTCATTTTCAAATACCATCTACGTATCACCCTAAGAATAAAAAATATCATAGTAAGTTTCTAAATAAGACACGTCAATATTTTTTAGCTTATCACGAACTACTTTTTATATGACTGCTCTATGTGAGGAATGATAAAATGGCGATTGTAAGGGCTATGACTTTTTTCATCCCAGTGGAAAACTGGAGTTCTCCAGACTTCCAAAAATATGAGGAATATATTAATAGATCACTTGATATTGCTAATGAAACCAATATTTCTCCGTGGACTATAAGGCTAGTACTTCCACCTTTGGAGAAGAAGATAGAGCTAGAGAGATATAGGAACATAGTATTAGAATTCTATGATAGACGACCGTCTAAAGACTTGATGCTACATGCAGCGGCAATACCAAGTGACAGTAAAATTATAGATGGAATAATGGATATCTTGAGTGAGACCAATAGACTTTTCTCAACAATCTTGATTAGGGACTCGACACATATCGATCGTTTAGTTGATAGGATATACCTGTATGAAGGGGATTATTCACTCTTCACTCGCATATCCATGACACACCTAAAATGGCTCCAGACCCCTTATTTCCCCTCGACAGCTAACGTTGACAATATATTTGGATTTGCATTAGCTTTGAGATATGTAGATCTTTTTGACAAGTATCTCGCTGGAAACAGGAGTATTATAGATTATTTAGAGGATATCAGAGGGATAGTAGAGGGATACGAGGAAGAATTTTACGGAGTCGATCTCTCCCTTTCTCCCTGGATGGAAGAGAGTGTGGCGGAGCTTGTGGAGAAGCATTTTGACACAGTGATTGGTGAACCGGGTTCGTATCAGGGGATATATAGGATAAATAAAGCGATTAGTAAATTGGCATCTGAGACAAGTGTTCCTACACTAGGGTTTAATGAGATTATGTTAGCAGTTGGAGAGGACGATTTATTGAAAAAGAGGGTTGAAGAAGGGACTCTACGACTCGGTGTATTGGAAGGCTTAGCCAATGTATGTATAAGTGGCTTAGATATGGTTGCATTAGAGAGGGATAGGAGGTTGTTAATCAAGACTTTAGAAGATATGGATTATATAGCTAGGAGGAAAGGGGTGACGATAGGCACTAGACTTATCCCGGTCGAGCCTGGGAAGGATAAAGTTGATGTACAGAGATTTGGCGTGATTCCCGTTATAAAAGTATAAATCTTAGACACCGTAATCACGTACATATAGTGATTTTGGAATAATAGTTAGAATCTCATGCCCAGACTTGGTAACTGCTATATCATCCTCGATCCTAATACCAAACTTTCCTGGTAGATATATCCCAGGCTCAACTGTAAATACCATGCCTTTTGATAGCCTAACTTCATTCTCCGACGTGATGTAAGGTTCTTCATGGACCTCAATGCCTATGCCATGCCCAGTTCTATGTATAAAATATTTACCAAACCCCTCTGATTCGATGACATTCCTAGCCCTCTCATCTATTTCACGCGCAGCTATACCTGGTCTAATAGCCTCTAAAGCACGTGCCTGAGCCCTTTTTACAATATCAAATACCTTAGTATGCATCTTACTTGGCTCTCCATAAACAACGGTTCTAGTAATATCGGAAACATATCCTCGGTATGCGACGCCTATATCAAACAAAATAGGGTCTCCCTTCTTTATAGATCTATCTCCAGCTCTTTCATGGGGCTTCGACGTATTTGGGCCACTCTGGACTATAGTGAATGGGACATCATCCGCTCCAAGTTCAAACGCCTTTTCCCGGATATAGTTAGAGAGGAAACGCTCGGAAACACCCTCTGAGAGGTGTGATAATCCACTTATAATAGCCTCAACATTTATCTCAGCAGCCTTCCTTATATATGATATCTCCTTCTCCGACTTAGTTACTCGCATACCCATTAGATGCTCATCAATTATTTTAAAAACGATGCGCCCTATTGACTCCTCTATACCATTGATATATCTATATGGAGTGCATCCCTCTATACCCAGGACACCCACTTTATATCGGTGGATTAGGTGTGAAAGTATGTGAATCGGATTTTCATGATCCCTATATAGGATTATTTCTGGATCAATCCCGATGTTTTCAGTAATACGTTCTCCTTCCAATTTGGGTGCGATAACAAATACCTCATCGGTATAAGTGGGGATAAAGAGACATAATAATCGTTCATATGTGGATGCTGTATACCCCGATAGGTAGAACATGTTTGGGCCAGCTAATACTATGCCAGCATCTATTTCATATAGCCTAAAAATATCCTTTACAAGCTTAAGCCTATCCCTATACATCCTCTCCATAGAATAGATAGAATAATATGATGATTTTAAAGTGAATAATTAATTGACTATATGGATTTCATTTAAAAATAATTTTTGGAGATAGACATATAATTAGCTAGGTTATTCCCAGATAGAGCTTTGAGAATTCTGGATGCTCCAACAGCTCTTTAGAGTCGCCCTCATATCTAATTGTACCGCTGACGAGTAGGTAGGCTCTGTCACCGATCTCCAAGGCTCTCTTAGCATTTTGCTCAACCAAGACAATGGTTAAGCCATGTTTATCCCTTAGTTCGACGACCTTATCTAGAACCATTTTAACCAGTATAGGCGCTAGATCCGTTGTCATCTCATCGAGTAAAAGTATCTTTGGCCTCCTCATTAAAGCCATTCCTATAGCCAGCATCCTTCTCTCTCCGCCACTCAATGTCCCTGCCTTTCTCTTGATAAACTCACGGAGCCTAGGAAACATATCTAGAACCTCGTCAACTCTATCCTTAACTTCCTCCTTAGGAAGTAGATATCCCGCGATAGTCAGGTTCTCCTCTACAGTAAGGCTGGATACTATATTCCCCATCTGAAGGAGGTAGGATATTCCTAGCTTGGCTATTTTATGCGGAGCCATTTTTGTGATATCCTTATCCTCGAATATGACTTTCCCATCATGAATGGTGGCAATTCCCGCGATGCTATTTAACAAGGTGGTTTTACCAGCACCATTTGGCCCTACGACTACTGTGATCTCTTTCTCCCTAGCCTTGAAGTTTATATCGAACAAAACCTTTAGTTTACCATAGCCAGAATATAGGTTTTTTGTCTCTAACATAGCCATATTAATCACCCTATGTAGATCTCAATTACCTTTGGATTATTAGCCACCTCATCAGGAGAGCCCTCAGCAATAACGGTTCCTCTATCCATTACATAGACATAGTCTGCAAATGGGAGAGCTATATCGATTCTGTGCTCAATTAATAGGAATGACACGTCCCATACATTCAATAGCCCCTTGATATATGACAGAATCTCCCCTGCGTATGCTGGGTCAGTACCTCCGATAGGCTCATCTAAAGCAATCAGCTTAGCCCCTGTTGCTAACGCCCTCGCCACCTCCAACATCTTCAGCTGACCAGCTCCGAGCGATGAAGCTACCTTATCCCAGTGATCCGCTAACCCAACTTTTTCCAGTATCTCGAATGCCCTTCTAATGTGTTCCTTCTCCTCCCTGATCCAAAGTGGTTTTATAGCCGCTTTTATAGGGTTTTCACCAGAGCCTCCTAATGCCACCAAGACATTATCTAATACTGTGAGGCCGAGAAACGGCTCAGGAACTTGGAACGTACGTACAAATCCTGCTTCATATACCTTGTGAGGCTCCCACCCAGTTATGTCCACACCGTCAAATATTACTTTGCCTTTTGTTGGTTTTAGGACTCCTGTACATACGTTTACAAAAGTCGTTTTACCAGCGCCATTTGGACCCATCAACATAGTCATCTTGTTCCGCTCTAGTTTTATATTAACATGGTTTACGGCAACCAGCCCTCCAAAGGCTTTGGTCAGGTCATGGGTTTCAAGGATATATTTGTTGCTTGGCCCAGACATAGTTATGACCCTCCTTTTACATACATAAATCCTTATAATAATAAAATGAAGATAAACTTATATTTAATCAACAATTAAAACTAAAAAATTCTTACAATTAGATGTATCCTAAAATCGCTTGTCATAGATTTATAAAAAGGAGGTGATTAGGGGTTTTCCTTAGCCTGTCCACCAGCTTTCCCACTCGACCTGTCCTGTTACAGCCCTGTATACGCCAGCCTTCTTCCACTCAAAGCCTCCGTCCTTGGGCCAGACTACGTATAGGTCGTAGTCTGAGAATGCTCTATCACCGTCCTCGTTTAGCTGGAATATTCCGCTTGCTCCAACCATCCTTGAAACAACGTCCGGCAGCACCTCCTTAACCTTCATTGGGTCGTCGCTGTCTACCTGCTCGATAGCCATTGCAATTGCCCATATAGCGTCATAAGTAGCATATGCGTAGGAGTCTGGAGCCCTACCTAGCTTCTGCTTTACATAGTCTGTTAACTTCTGGTTGTATGGAGAAGCACCTGGAGCGAATATTGGGTTGACGAACTTGGTATCATAAGCAAACTGCGCAACCTCAGGGGTCTCTATCAACTGTGACAACATAGCTGTTCCGTCGCTACCGATCCACTTCACCTGTCGTAGTACATCATACCCTGCAGCCGCCTGGAATAGTGAAGCGGCCTCCTTGAAGGCTATCAGCTCTACACCTACCTGATCGGCGCCATACTGATCAACTAGATTCTGGACGATGTTAGCCAAGTCAGCTACCTCTGAAGAGAACTCTGTGGCATCTGGGCTGTACCTGCTTGCCTCGTGTACCGTGCCTCCCAACTCCTTAAAGGACTCTGCAACGCTCTCCTTTAGACCATCACCCCATGTATCGCCTCTCCAGATGATTACTAGGTGCCTGATTCCCATGGACCATGCAGTCTCAGCTGCAGCAGGCCCCTGGATAACGTCTGTTGGACAGAACCTGAATATATTGTCGCCAGGTATAGCTAGGGCTGGAGATGTTGATGACATTGATATTAGGAGGATACCGTTTGCATCGACATAGCTCTTCAACTCGCTGACCTCGGCGCTAGACATCGGACCCACTATGAATTTAACGCCCTGGCCGTGTAGAGACTGTAGCTTAGCCAAGGCAGTCGCTGGGTCTACTGCTGTGTCCTCAACAATAACCTTGATGTTCCAGTCTTCTCCCCTTGCTGCAAGCCATTCATTTATCTCTTTCTCTGCTAATTCAGCTGCAACCTTACTGTTCTCACCATAGGTAGATAATCCTCCAGATAAATCAACGAGTAGACCGATCTTAACGGTTCCTGTGAGCCCTGTTGGTGTCGGAACCTCCTGACCTGGTGTAGGTGTCTCAGTCGGGACTTCTGGCTGTGGAGCCGTCATCATCGCTATTCCATATCCGAGTAGTAGACCGACGATTAGTAATATCGCTGCTAAAGTATAAGCCTTGCTAGTAGCCATAGACAATTTACATTCACCTCAAAATTATTATAGTTATTCCCTACATATTATATATTTTTTTCCTAAAAGGACTTTGCATTTGGGAAGAGACTATTTACATATACATACTTATAATCATCCTAACGTCATTATATATTTACATAGAAGTTTAATTAACGACGACTAATCATTTCAGAACATAGTATAATAATGTTGAAACATTAAATTAGGTGGGAGCGATGCTCGACGTATTGCTAACCGCGATATCACTTTCAAGCGGGATGGCCTTGGCAGCTGCAGGTATCACGATGATATACATGTCCACAGAGACGTTCAACTTCGCCCACGCATCTATGGTTGCATGGGCATTCTACGTAATATTCACTCTACACTTATTCTTCGGAGGAACACCTTACCTGTACTTCCCAGCCGCTGCATTGTTCTCCGGACTACTTGGAGTAATTATATATTTCACCGTCAATAGATGGCTTTTAAAGGCCGGTGCAACCATGGTTACACTAATGATGTCTACATTGGGTATCGACTTAATACTATATGGACTGCTCAACTCCTTTGCTGACAACCTCACACTAACCTTCAAGAAGGATGCAAGATACTTCCTACTCCCAAGCCTAGATCTAAAACTAGGGACAATAGGGGCAACAGACATTAAATTGATACACATACTAGGCCTAGTAATAGTCATAGGAGTCATCCTATCGATACACACATTCCTATTCAAAACCAGATTTGGTGTAGCGATGAGAACAACGGTGGAAAACCCGACGCTCGCCACAGTACTGGGTATTAATCCAGAGATGGTGTATCTAGTATCGTGGTTCATAGGCGGCGCTCTTGCAGGATTAGGAGGAGCAATCCTAGCGATGGTAGTGCCAGGTGAGCCTAGGATTGGAATGGTCTTTATAGTTCCACTGTTCTCAGCGTCGATCGTGGGAGGACTGTATAGCATATTCGGAAGCCTATTAGGTGGATTCTTAATTGGAATAAGCCAGCAAGTTGGAATATACATCCTCGCACAGATGCTGGGTTCATGGATCGTGGCATACAAGCTAGTTATCCCACTAGCGATCATGGTAATCACATTGCTGTTCTATCCGCAGGGTCTCGGCGGAATACCTTGGGGAGACATTCTTAAGAAGCTGAGAGGAGGGGAATAAATATGGTACTGACCATATCACCTATAATAATCCAAATAATACTGTATTTCGCAATCTTCCTCATCGTAACGCTCAGCCTAAACCTTGAAGTAGGATACGCGGGTATTCCTCAGTTCGGTAGGGTATTAGCTGTATTAGCCGGTGCCATAGTAGCTGGAGCAATACCAGGTAGGATACTAGCCTTTATGATAGGAGAACGATACGGAGCTGATTATGCTAATCATCTCTATAACTTCAGAATTGTGAATGCTATTACAACAAACGTCTTGGCGCCGAATCCACTGTTGTCAATTGCAATACTGTTCGTTACACTAGCACTTGCAGCGATATTCGGGGGAATGATAGGTTACCTGAGCTCATATCCCGCTCTTAGACTAAAGGAGGCATACCTTGGTATCACCCTACTTGCATTCGGGGATGTGCTACAGTTAATTGCATGGAACTACGATCCACTTGTAGGCGCGACACAAGGTGTTAACGTCCCAGATGTTTTTAGATGGATCGGTGTAGGTGAAGGGAGATTCATCGGTGCGACATTCACCCTACTTGGATTTGCAATACTGTCATATATTTTCCTAGATCTCGTGGCTAGAGCCCCATTTGGAAGGGCATTAAAGGCGATGAGAGACTCCGAGGTAGCTGCAAGGGTCTATGGAAAGGATATAGTTAAACTTAGGGGACAGACCCTCATTATAGGCGGCGCGATGGCAGGTATCGGAGGAGCCTTATGGACTCTATATACTGGAAGTATGAAAGCTATCACGTTCTCTCGACTCACTTGGACATTTTGGCCCTGGGCCTTCATGATGCTCGGAGGCACTGGCAACAACTTGGGTGTATTACTAGGCACATTTGTATTCTCTACGGTCAGAACCCTGATTTATACATATAAAGAGCTGTTAACCGCAGTGATACCCATTTCACCAGTATGGCTTGAATATATCCTCGTTGGATTGGCTATAGTGTTGATAGCCTTAGTAAGGCCTCAGGGCATTCTACCTGAAAAACCAGTTTTAACGGTGCCAAGAGAGACCATCGAAGAGATAAGGAAGTCGGTTAGTGAGGAGAAAAAGTAAGTTTCATCCCCCACATTCTTTTATATAATAAAAATTTTTATGAAAGGCCTCTATAACTCAACTAGCTTTCCAACTTTCATCTCCTCACTTCTATAGTATGCATATGCAGCTGCACAGGCATCTTGGATGGCTAAGCCAACCGATTTATAAACGGTTATCCCATTTATGTTTCGATACAGGTCTATATTCTTCAAGAACCTGCCTAGTTCCACTACTTTATCCTCTCTAATAAGCCTCTTTGATAAGGGATCATAGATATCTCCAGTTTCATTGAATGTGGCCTCTTTAGAATCTACAACTATTAGTGTTGATGTAATCAATACCTCGTCTTCTATGGCCCTAGACTCTCTTGTGTGTGCACCAATACTCACGATATGTACTCTTTCTTTTAGCCCCCTCTTCTTTATAACAGGTGTAGTTGTAGTCGATGTCTCCATCACTATATCGGCACCATACATAGCTTTCTCCAAGCCATCAACTATCTCCACATCTGGAATACCCTTATCAATAGCGTAATCCCTAAGTTTCTCAGCGTTACCCCTGATCAAATCATATATCTTTAGCTTCTCAATCCCGAAGACAGAGCCTATAAACCATAGGTGGTACATGGCCTGGTATCCAGCGCCGATAACAGTAACTACCCCTCCGTCCCGAGGCTTGAGATATTTAACTGATATTGCGGAAGTCGCCGCAGTGCGTAGCCCTGTAAGCACAGCCCCGTCCATGACTGCCTTTGGTACACCTGTTTCGTCATCAAACAGTATGACAACTCCAGGGATGGTAGGTAGCTCCCTATCTCGATTGGAGGGTATTACGCTGACTACTTTTACCCCTACACCTGAGCCAGGAACATGAGAAGGCATTACCCCCCACCAGTTTCCATTTACCCACATCACAGTCCTGCTGGGTACTTTTGTCTTTCCCTCACTGTATTTTATAAAGCATTTTTCTAATGCCGTAATGAGGTCTCTTGGCTCTACAATAGAGTTCAGGTCATCCCCCGAGAGTATTTTTACTAATACCATACCAAAACCACACCCCAAGACAGGAATATGACCCTAGTCTAAAATAATATAATGAATTGATTATACCCATAAAAGATTATGATCTCCCGGCCTTGGAGGGCTCTGGCCTCCTCCCCTTGTAATATTTCCCTATTGAGACAAGCATTATAAACGCTATAGATGCGATTACAGCATATACACCAGTCTCCCTCAGCAATTCGATAGCTCCTACAAACCACCCGCCACTAGATGTAGCGGCGGAGTCGCTATCGGAGCCAGACGCTGAACTAGACTGAGACTGGCCTCCATTCCCAACCCATACTTCTCTAATATTCGAAAGATGTTTCAAGACAAGGTAAGCCTTGAGATATGTTATTGCGCTTTCTATAAAAGACACCCTCGAGTCATCGGACTCATATATCAATGCTCTCTCCAACATACTCTGTACCATGGTAGGCTTATAGCCACCCGTGATATTCAGATAATAGGTCAGTGTGTATAGAGTGGCATTAAGTTTACTGGGCAGAATATCCTTGAAACCTGGGTGAAGATTAAAGTATAAACTGGCATAGCTTATTCCCTTAAGGATGTAGCCTAATGTGGCCTCTCTATAGATGGTGGCATTACCATTTCCATTATCCCATATCGACCTGCCTTTCCATATATTACCTAGGCTAAGGCTAATTATATCTGACCTCACCCGAGTATAGGCGCTATAGTCATAGGAGTACTTAGACAGGAAGGATCCGTAGTTTAGCATTATCGTTATCGCCTTATTTAGATCCATTTCCCCATTTTGATTAGTTGAGAGACATATTAAAGCTAAAGCTTCGGCCTGCGTTAACTTCATAACAGCATTTGCCAATGCGTTTGCTATAGATGACTTCACCGCTACAGAGTTAAAAGCCCCATTATTGTTTATGATATAAAGGCCATAAATATAGATTCGCGATTCTTTATTAGCCTGGTAAAACAGTCTACATGCTTCTGATAGGAGAAGCATGCTATCAGGATTGAGGTAATTTTCAGTGATCCGAAGGATCAGGCTATATACCCTAGCCTCCATGCCCTTATAGTCAACCACGATGTAATCTATAGCGTCATGTGGATAAAATACCATCTGTAACAAGTAATACGTCTCAATAGCTGTGCCATAGGCCAAAGTTAGGTAGTCCATAGCGGCGAAATAAAAACCTTTCTCCCTCATATATGCCGATGAATCTAGGTATAGACTGATGTTATACAGCCTATTCTCAACCCAAGTATCGAATAACGGGAGGTGGATTCGGATATTTTTACTTTGCCGGATATCTTCAATCTTATCATATAAATGTGAGGTTCTATTCTCAATAAGAAGGAGGTAATTATATAATACGCTTGCCCTATCATCTATTGCTTTATCCGTGGTATCTACCTTTGTATATGGCCTTAACATTAAATCTTCAGGCACCTCGTTAATCCCTATGAAGAAGGCGTCTAGACCAGTCGCCACCTGAATAATTTTTATTTTCGTAGAATTGAAATCGATAAATTCTACCTCCACTTCTTTAGTCGAGAATACGTAAGGCCCTATATGGATGGTCTCTTCTTTAATCTCATATTTCCTATCCTGATACATGGGGATAACGATAGCCGAATAATTATATTCCTCCGCTCCACTTACCTTCTCCATAATCTTCCCTACGAACCCCACCGTTGAGTCTGGGTTTATAGTGCCTGTCAGCAATATGTCTTGACGATATGAAATCCCTGTGAATGCTGATAGGGTTGCAATATACACGGCCAGTGAGAGGCTTGTGCCAGTGAAATACGACACTTCCATTTTTGGATGTACATATATAGTATAGTTGTATTCATAAGGAACTTTTCCGAGTATCCATGTTGCCTCATATACTGCCCCTCGAATAGAGTCATAAAATAATTTATCATAGGATACTCCTTCTACACTAACCCAGCCAGAGCCATCGGATATGCGTACCTCTACTTTTACTGGGAAAGCTTCATCTTCATAAACGGCTATGCCTATAGCGAGGCCAACATTATATATGTCGCTGGGGGATGATGAGACGCCTTCATATACTAGGCCTGTGTTAAGTAGCATCAGGCCTATTAAAAACCCTACTAATATAAGGTTTCTAAAGTTTTTGACGCCAATACGACGCCTAATATAGCGACTCATCTCCGTCTCCCCAAGATTATTATGGATAATAAGAGTAATGAAACTAGTAGTATTACAGCTAATAAAAGCATGTTATTTTCTCCATTAGCACCCGAACCAATTCCTTGATTCAACGCCTGTATTGTATGAGGGCTATCCATATTCTTTAATGCCGTCGACGGGATGGGGATCAAGCCCTCGGCATCTTCTATTGAGGCTGGAGTAGCAGGATCATAGACAAAGTGACAATTGAAGCAGGTTAGTATTCTAAAGCTCTGACCAGTTATCAGTGAAGCATCGCCGTCTCTCATAGCATAAAATGGTAGCGAATACCTTGGATCTCCGGCTACATCAACTGGTTTAATTGGCACAGAAAGTGTTGTAGAGTTACTTCCATTATAGAAGAAGATATTCCTCCAGTCGCCAAAGTTTAGGTTTGTAGGCGTCGCATATAACCCTGAGCCGGGCCAATACATATATAGCCATGATCCAGTACTATTGTATCTAGATATATGGAGAGTAGAGTGGCATCTACAACCGACATTCGCATGAATTGACGTGGATACAGACTGGGAGACTCCACTATGGCAAGAGCCACATGCTTGCCACGTGTATGTCTCAGCGTTATTATCTACTGCATGGGGCTCTAGATTATATGTGGACGCCCCATATCCAGATGTATTACTATGACAGCTATAGCATGTATCTGGATGTGTCACCCAATAATTACTTGTGGTAGTGTCCCTAGTGGTCTCCACCGTGAAGTGGCACTTCTGACATACCCAGTATCTCTTGCCTGAGGGTATGTCCGTGGGGGAACCTGTATATGGGTCTATAAAGTTATATGGGAATATATCGGTTGTTGTTGTGCCTATGTTTGTCGTGTAGAACCACCTTATCACATCAATCATATCGCTGACTGGAGAAGTGTCCCTTCTAACCACATATGTATTAAGGAAGTATACTGTTGGATTTGATGGCGGGGTTAGATCTGTGGTAACTATCTCGTGGTCACGGCATCCATAGTATCCTATATCCCTAGTATCATAGTCTTGATGGCCAGCATGATATGTATCGTGGCAAAATGAGCATCCTATCCCTCTGTGAGAGCTGTTTGAAAACGCGTGTACAAGCGTCTGGGTATTGGTTACATCCATATGGCACGCTATACACCTATAATTCTCCAATACCTTGGTGTCCTCACTTACCTGGGCGGTTCTCGATGGGAAGCCTACATGACAGAATCTACAGAATAATATGGTTCTAGAGGTTAGGAATAGACCATCGTCATGGGAGGTGGTTTGAACCAAGTCTCCAAACACATGAGGGGGGAGTATAATATACAGTCCCCCGATTATCAGAGTCGCTAAAAACAGACTTATCATTAACTTTCTGATATTCATTCAACCACCTCCCTAATCAATACAATAGATGTATTGGAAAGTGGAGACCACGACTTCTAGATTCCCGTCGGAATCAACATCTCCTATAGACAATGTTGGCCAACTGAATTTTGTATCGTCAACACCAGCTAAGTTGAAGGTGCTATACGATACTGTAAGCGACCATTCAACGGCTCCACTCTGAGCATCAATAGAATATATCTTGTACCGAGGGCCACCCCATCTCTGGTCTTTACTTACACCGTCAGTGCTAACTGCAACTAACTCATATGAACCGTCGTTATCTATATCTACTATTATGAGCGCTACCGCCACAGGCGGGGCCCCATCAGATCCGAATATAGTTGGCCAATATGGATCGGCCATAAGGAGACTAGTAACATTATAGGATCCAGCAGAATACTCAATCCTGTAAATGTATCCATCGCCCGACCCCAAGAATATTTCAGCGATATTATCTCCATCCACGTCTCCAGCTGCAATTGCTGGTTGTGATACCCATGCAAACAACGCTCTACCAGTGGGGGGATTAACAACTGCCTCAACAGCTCCAGTCTGGCAATTTAATAGGGCTAGATACCCCTCCACCCCTGTTTTCACCATTCTACCTCCTGAAGATGCAAATGTCTCCTTACCTACAGATAGAATTATCTCCTCTACCCCATCTCCATCAACGTCTGCCACTACTGGAGTATGTATAACAAATTTATATTGAAGAGTTGGATTTAGCCATAAATCCGTCTTCCATATTTCGGATCCATCAGACCCAGAAATGCCATAAACATATCCATACATGTCACTGTATACGATATCCCTAACACCATCGCCATTTATATCTGGGAGGAGTGTAGGGCTACCTACAATTATGTAACCCCTGTCATCTGTTTCCCACACAATAGATCCATCGGATGAAGATAGTGATATAAGGCCAAATTTTGTGACTACTACAATCTCCAGAGACCCGTCCCCATCCAAATCATATAATAATGGGCTCGAAGAGACTTCCTCATCTATCTGAGCGCTTTTCCACTTGATCGTTATCCCCCAATTAGCAGGGTCAACATCTACAGCGACCACGCACCCATCTTTGGTACCCATTACGAACTCCAGTAGATTATCGTTATCAATATCACCTGCAGCAGGAGCGGAGAATGGATTGGCCTCAACAGATGAATAACCTAATCGGGTACCATCAGATCCTCTAAGGATTATTAGCCTACCCCCCGAGTCCACTGTAACTATTTCCGCCTGTCCATCTCCATTTATGTCTACAATTAGATGATCAACATTAAAAGCGAACTGTCCCTCTGTTAATGTAAAGGAGTAACTCCATTTATTTGTTGGTGTAGCTATTGCTCCAGTACCTATTGATATAGGGATATATGCTGTTCTCTCCGGATCCCCTCCCAGAGTTGTCCAATAAAGGGACTGTACCTGGGACACTGCCACAGGTACAGTACTGGAGGGCGTGGGGGACAAAATCATAGAAATGACTATAATTATAATAACAACCAGTGGAATTGTACCTAGAATTTTAAAGCTCGTATGGCCAAGCCTATCTTTCAACATACCCCCCACTCAATATTAAAGTGGTTAATATTCATATTTATAGACTCGTATAGGTTGAACTTTACAATACATATTTTTAGATAAATACCTGAATTAGATGATTGACATGCCACGAATCCTAAACAAAGTGTTTAGCCGATGACCATCATCTCCTTAATTAAACGTCCTTCTTCGAACCTAGTTGGTAAGAAAGGCTTCATCAACTCTGGGATAACTCCATCAATTAAATGGTCAGCCATTACAACACCTACATAGGGAGCCATCATAAAACCGTGGCCGCTAAATCCTGTTGCTACATATAGGCCTTCAGGCCATTTATCATCCCTACCTAGGATATGGCTATGGTCGGGGGACATGTTATAGTCTCCTGACCAGATTCGTAGGAAAGAAAGGTATTTTAGCGCTGGTATTAGGTTAATTGCATGTCGGGCGAATGTGGATAAGTATTTCATGGTATTTGTAAACTCATATTCATTCTTTACATGAGGATAGTCCACGCTTCCCATAACCTCTCCTCTTGGAGTCTGACATATGTATAATCCTTGGGATTCTGGCCGCATGTCTATAATCAGCGGCTCTATAAATGGTTTGGTAGGCTCCATGACACCAAGCTCCTTTCTCACAGGCGTGAGTGGTATATCGACTCCGGCGGTCTTTAGAATCAGCTTGCTCCATGCTCCAGCTGCAACAATAACGTTATCCGCTTCAATAAATCCATTTTTTGTTTGAACGCCTTTTATCTTATTATCATCGACGACGAGCTCCTCCACAGGATTATATTCAAACACCTTTCCTCCTCTCTTCTTTACCCCGTAGTAGTATCCGAATGTCACGAAATCATGGTGAATCTTTCCATTCTGAGGGCCCAAAACTCCCTTCACCAGACCACTTATATTCAGGTATGGATAACGTTGTTTAACCTCCTTCTCGTCCAAGAATATGACCGGATAGCCATATTTGGACCATACTCGCCTATTCATCTCTTCATATGCCTTTAACGTATGCTCATCAAATATGAGCCAGAGATAGCCTCCTAAATATAAGATTGGGTTCCAGCCTAATTCCTTACCAAGGTTTATCATAAGTTTACGGGACTCTATTGCAAAACGAACGTTTTCCTCCGACCAGAAATGGACCCGGATATGAGAGCCATTTCTAGTACTTGCCCCATATCCAATGTAATTTTTTTCAAGTACAGATACTTTTAGCCCAGGCTTTTTCTTTAATAGATAATATGCTATGGAAAGCCCTACAACTCCTCCCCCAACGATTACATAGTCCCTTTTCATATCTCAACACCAGCTAGGCTATATAGCTTATGTGGAATAACCGGGTACCGGGTTCTAAAACGCCCTACCTCCAATGGCGTCTTACCGGATAGAGAAGATATTATAACCGCTGCATTGAAAATACAGTCTCTACCCTGACAGGAGCCCGTCCCAAGACCGCTGAAACGCTTTACGAGCTCCATCCTATACATATCCATATCCTCAACCATATGAATTAGATCTGCTACCGTGACATCCATTGAGTAACATACGAACTGCTTAGATGGGTCTCCTTCATACCATGTAATGGGTTTTCTCCAGCTATAATATGAATAAGCATTCCCCTCTTTGAATGCTTTATCCATGTCTTCTAAGGCACTAAGGGTCTCTGGGTAGTTACTCTCCAATGTCTTTCTACCCATGTTTAGGGCGTTATCATATTCATCATCCAGTTTCCCACCCGCCTTATGAGCCGCTAAGTATCCCACAGCTCTTGAGAGATGATATTCTACCTCCATTGGCAGGATTCCTCCAGCGGATCCCGCGATTAAGATGTTATCCATATTTGTCTCGCCATTCCATGCATGAAGAGGGACGAAACCGCCTATCCTTACGTCAAATGCAGAGGCTATCTTAAACTGTCCCGAAACCTCCATATCTGGAACTCTATATGGAGACATCGCAACGAAGAAGGTATTCAACCTACGACGGGCTCCACCATCAACTGATATCTCAAGTGATGAGACTCCATTTGCACCCTTCGCCGCTATCCTTGTGACTCCAGTTATGACCTCAATATTCTTTTCAGCAGCCTCTTCAACAAGATCACGTAGCTCACCATCTCTTCTTTTATCGACTATCGTTACTTTAATCCCTCTCCTCATAAACTCTTCCGCAATATGAATGGAGTCGTTGTTAAGCCCTATTATAACCCCCTTTCTCCCGGGGAGAGTATTATATATTTTTAGTAGACGTGTGGCCGCTGAAAGATACATTATCCTAGGAAGATCATTTTCCTCAAAAATGGCAGGTATCTCCCTAGAACCAGTTGCAACGACTACTACCTTGGGTTTGAATAGAATGGTGGTATTATTTGTTAGACTGTAACCTACATACGCATCATCTAGTATTCCTTGGAACACGGTTTCCCCCAGTATCTTAACCCCATTATTTACAGCTTCATTTACGAGATTCTTTATCAATTCGCCTGAGGAGCCTAAGCCCTCCAAATTAAGCTCGTCGATGTATCTCAACCTTCCTCCGACCGAATAGGTAGCCTCTACTAAAACGGTTTTAGCCCCCGATTTTGATGCAGCAACAGCTGCAGATAAACCAGCTAACCCGCCTCCAACAACCAATACGTCTGTCTCAATGGAAATATTCTTGGGTGGAGGAGGGATATCCACCACTTTTAATGGTGGGGTATTGTATGGAAGAGTCTTCTTGATTGTATTTAGAAGAAGGTTCCATCCAAATCGACTTCGAAAGAACCAGTTGTTGTAAAATCCAACTTTAAACAGGTTTCTGAATACCCATATAAGCTTGTTCAACATGGTGACATTCATTTCACACGATACCTTCAGACCTTCTCTTGTCTGTAAAACATATGGGTTCTCTTCAAAACCATCTTCTATTCCAACTCGTTCAGCTCCCCACCAGTCAAGTGAGTAAAATCCCCTTAAACGTCCATATTTATAACTTCTGCTAAAGCCATAGATCCCGTTTCTATATAGAGCGACTGCCAATGGAAGCCCTTTGTAAACAGATAACGGGACACCATTGACGTATATCGTGACTAAGTTATATGATTCCTTCCTATGCACATTAGACACCAGCCGAGGACCATAGAAACACGCCATTAATGTTTATAATATTTCATTTGAATTTACCTAAATTTTTTCTATATATCTTATATACCATCGGCATAATCGGTCATCTACCTTCCCATTTCGGCCTCCGCTTCTCCCTGAATGCAGACATTCCCTCCTTGAAGTCACGTGTCTGGCTAAGCTTTATCAGCTCAGATATCCCGATGTTTAATGAAGACATTGCTAAGAGCTTTATTGCATTAGACGCCTTCTTAACTCCAATAAGGCCTAAGGGAGCTGCTCTCCTTATCTTTTCAATCTCCTCCAACACTACCTGCCAGAAATTTCTATGTGGAACAACTATATCAACAACACCAAGATCTTTAGCCTGCCACGGGCTTATCCTATCACCAGTTAGGCAGTATGGTAGAATCTTCCTCCCCAATAGTAATACGCCTAGGGTAGATGCCATCGGCGGCATCGCACCGATCAGAACCTCTGGAACAGAGAACTCAGCCTTATCAGAGGAGACCACAATATCGCCGAATAATAGTATCTCCATTCCACCGCCAAAGGCAAGGCCGTTCACAGCCATGATAACAGGCTTCTTCACCTCTAGAAGCTTGGTTAGTAGAGGTGCAGCTTTGTTATGGAAGAAATCCTCTGCGTCTGATATATCCTTCCATCCACCCATTACCTTAATATCGTCTCCTGCACAAAAAGCCCTGCCCTCACCAGTGATTACAATAGCCCGTATGTCCGGATCTTCATCGGCATGCTCCAGCGCACGTCTTAAACCGATCCACATCTCTTCATTTAATGCATTTAATTTATCCGGTCTATTCATCTTAATCAGGGCATAATCATGATGTTTATAGTAGTTTACAGGACCGAAGGCCTCTTCTGCATATATCCATTTATAGAAGCCCCTTCCACGTTTTTTACCTAGGTATCCTTTTTTCAACATCTCTTCAAGTAAGGCATCTGGTTGATAATGAGAGTCACCATATTTGTCATGTAGATTATTTAGCTTTTCTACGACGATATCGATTCCTACCTCGTCAGCATATTCCAGTATCCCCATTGGGAGATTCATGATACGCTTCATAGCTTTATCAATGGATTTATGATCTGCGACCTCCTCCCTAATGAGGAAAGCCGCCTCATTTACACCTGTAGCAATAATCCGTGTGATATCTATGGAATATATTTCTTCAGTAGGTGGATTACTAACTCTTGAGTAGACACCTGGACCTGGATATTTATAGAAGCCCTCTCCAGTTTTGAGCCCGAGTTTCCCTGCTTTAATCATCTCGTCCACCGTCTTCAACTCAGGAGTCTCAAAGCCTCTTTTCACCATTTCATTCAATACATTTCTAACTACATCCAGCCCCACCAAGTCCATAGTCTCGAATAGCCCCATGAAAAAGCCTAGACGGTGGATAAATGCCTTGTCAATTAAATCATGGGGATAACCCTCTTCAACCATCCTAAGGGCTTCACTGAATATCCTGAGATTTATACGATTAACGATAAAACCAGGCACATCCTTCTTCACCAACACATATTCTTTTCCTATGGACTCCACTAGCTTCACAGTAGTATCTAATGCATGCTTACCAGTATACCGGGACAAAACGATCTCTACTGCAGGTATCAATATAGGAGGATTGGAGAAATGGAGGCCAATGACCCTCCCAGGATTCTTGAGTCCCTCAGCCAATTCACTTATGGGAATGGAAGACGTATTGCTAGCTAATATACACTCCTTATTCGAGTGTTTATCCAATGTCTTAAAAACTTCTTTTTTAACCCTGATATTCTCTGTAACCGCTTCTATTATATAGTCAGAGGAGGATGCTAGATGCTTTAGATCTGTGGTGGACTCGATATTCGCCAAAACCATATCAGCAAGCCCGGGTACTCCTCGTTTACTACCAATTTTATCGAGGCTCCACCTGATTTTATCCAGAGCATTCTTCAGGGCTTCTTTACTAATATCAGATAGAATGACTTTATATCCATATAATGCAAATAGCTCAGCGATTCCATGACCCATCGTCCCCGCTCCAACCACACCTATTTTAGAAATACTTGCCAATATCCCATCACCTTAGTATAATTATTGTTTTTCCCTAAGATATTCTTTTAAAAATGACTAATTCCCATGATAACAAAGGTATACCTATTTTTTAGTAAAGAAATAGATTAATATGAGAAACTATGCCCGTATGCCAAGTATGTGGATATTCATCACAAGAGCTTAGTATATCTATAGGGGTATGTGTACACTGCCTTAGAAAAGGTCCGGATTATGCCTTGTCGTATGTCATTAAGAACCGCGATATCTGGAGGAGTAGGATAGGTCTTCCTAAAAAGCCACCTCGAGAGGGAAATGTGAAGTGCGTTCTCTGCATAAACGAATGCGTAATTCCAGAAGATGGAGTTGGATACTGCGGCGTCGTCAAAAATGAAGATAACAGGCTTACTTATGTTACTGGCTCATTTGAGGAGGCTATCTTACATTGGTACTTAGATCCACATCCCACTAACTGTGTAGCCGGGCCAGTATGTCCAGCGAATACCTCTGCAGGATATCCAAGGTATACCTCCTTTAGAGGTATCGAGAGGGGATACTATAATATGGCGGTGTTCTTCGGAGGATGCAACCTAGACTGCTTGTTTTGTCAGAATATCGAACATAAATACATGGTATCTAATTATATCAAGAGACGCTCAGCAGCATATGGAGATGAATATAAGCTGGGGGAGATATATAGAGACGGGTTAGACCCGAGGATAACTTGTATATGCTATTTTGGAGGAGACCCTACTCCACATATAGTCTATGCAATTAAATTATCAGAGAGATTTGCAGAGGCTAGTAAGGAGGATAACCTTCTTAAGAGGATATGTTGGGAGACAAATGGACTGGAAAACCCTAGTCTCGTCCGTAGAATGGCTAGACTAAGCCTGGAGACTGGAGGAATATTCAAAATCGACTGGAAAGCATATCATCCTCGAGTGTATCAGGCTTTAACTGGAGTCGATGGAGAAAAAGCCGTATCGAGGATCAAGGAGAACATTAGACTGATATGCGATATCGGTCGTGTAAGGAGGGAGGTTCCGTTATTAGTTGTCAGCACTCTTGTCGTCCCTCATTATATAGATGAGTATGAGGTCGGTGGGATTGCAAGGTATCTAGCTGAGATTGATGAGGAGATACCCTATGTCTTACTAGCTTTTGCTCCTCAGCATCTGATGAAGGAAATGCCTACTACAAGTCAGAGTCAGATGGATAGTGTTTATAAAGCGGCGATAGATGCTGGTCTGAAGGATGTGTATATAGGGAATATATGGCTCCTGAGGTAGATGCCCTTATTATACGATAGTTTATTACTAATTATAATTCTACTATTGTTTTTGATGAGTGGGTATGACACTAGACAAGTTATTCCGTCCTAGGAGCATAGCAGTATTGGGGGCTTCTTCACACAAGGGGAAAGTAGGCTATGAACTTGTCTATAACCTCGTTGACAAGGGGTTTGATGGAAAGATATACCCTATAAATCCCAAGGGTGGAGAAGTGCTTGGGCTTAAGATGTATAAATCACTGGATGATGTTGATGAACCCGTTGATTTAGCCCTAGTCGCCTTACCTTCGAGCATGATACTCGATACTATAGAAAAACTTGGAGAGAAAAATGTGGGTGCAGCCGTTATATATGCTGCGGGATTCAGTGAGATAGGTAATGTAGAACTGGAGAGGAAACTGTATAAATTAATTAAAGAACATGATATACGCGTTATCGGGCCAAACTGTGCGGGAATAATATATTATGGACACAAACTATATGGAGCCTTTGTACCTGGCCTCAGAGACGGAGACCTTGCACTCCTCTCTCAAAGCGGTGCGATGACTGCCGTGATAACAGAATACCTATACTCTAAATACCTAGGGCTTCATCTACTTGTAAGCTATGGAAACAAAATAGACGTGAGTGATGAAGAGATAATATCCTATTTCAAGGATGACAGCTCTATACTGGCTTTCATGCTGTATGTCGAGGGATTTAAGCCAGGTGAAGGGAGAAGGTTTTATGAAGTAGTTAGATCTATTGACAAACCCATTGTGATGCTAAAAGGAGGCAGGGGATCTGTAGGGGCTAGGGCCGCAAAGAGCCATACCGGTGTATTAGCCGGATCATACCAAGTATATCAAGCTGCAATGAAGCAGATGGGAGTCTACTTAGTAGATGAATTTTATGAACTTGTGGACGTTGCAGAGGGGCTTGCATATCTTCCTATACCCAATGGAGATGATGTGGCTGTAGTGACGAACAGCGGAGGCCCAGGTGTTGTCCTGACTGATAAGCTTGAAGAGAGGGGCATTCCACTTGAAGTCACGCCAAGGAATATCAAGAACAAGCTGTCGTTCCTCCCTGATTTTATGGGTAGAGAAAACCCAATTGATCTAACTGCAAATGGTAATGAAGACTTGTATTATCACGTGCTGAAAATTCTTCTTGAAGAAAAATGGCCAGATATAGTTATAGCCTTACACGTGCCTCCTTCATTCGTGGATCCTATCGCCATCTCCAAGGCTATTAGAGACGCCTATATAGATAGCAAGAGTAGTAAGCCTCTAATCCCACTTGTATTCGGAGATAAACGTTGGGATGCATACAAGATATTCTGGAACGAACCTAGGCTACCAACTCCATATAGCCATACATCGACTTCTAAAGTTGTGGATGCACTACTACTGAGGATGAGGAAAAAGCTCCGTGCTTGACACTACCTTCTCTTATCTAATCTATCAAACACCAGATTCTCTATAAATTCTATAAGAGTTTTGATAGAATGTTCATCAACAACGTCTTTTATCTCGCTAAGCCTTTCTAGATTGTTTTCAATGATCTCATTTAAATGTATGTGTTTATGCTCCTCCATATAGGATAACCCTTGGAATATCGTTGAGATACAGTCAGATATCTTTATTATCATAGCCTCTAATGAGGATAGATTCTCTAGTTCATCCCCCCATTCAGGAGGATACCCCAGCTTTCTAAGTGTATCGGCAACCCATTTTTTCTCTCTATCCCTATCTGCCTCCGTTTTGTTGGGGGTAGGTATATCGCCATATATAGATTCAGGCATGTCATGTAAAACCGACATTACAAACAGCTTTTCATAATCTACTTTTTTAGAGATCAAGCGGGATATGAGTAAAGCCACGCTGCAGACATGGAAGGTGTGTTCTGCAACAGTCTCGGCATCCTCTATACCCGATATTTTCCATCCAGTCCTCTCGATCTCCTTAAGCCTATTGATTATATCATTGTATAAAAGGAAATAGGGGGTGAAGTCCTCCATTACGGATACCCTTTAGGCCTTCTTGGATTTAGTAAGTTCCTCAACCAGCTCCTTAGCCCTGTGGAACCTTATTCTTCTTTCCTTAATCATTATCTCTGCAACTTTATCTATCAATTCGCCTTTTGCACCGGCCATAACAGCCAAGTTTCTAGCGTGGAGCTTCATATGTCCCTTCTGAATCCCCTCAGTGGCTAGAGCCCTTAACGCTGCAAAGTTCTGTGCAAGGCCTACGGCGCCCATGATCTCAGCCAATTCCTTAGCAGTCTTGACACCCATTATCTTTAAAGCAATCTGCGCGATAGGATGTACTTTAACGGCACCACCTATTATCCCCACTGGCATAGGCATCTCAAGGGTACCTACTAGGTTTCCATCTGGAGTCTTCTCCCACATCGATAGAGATGTGTAGACACCCCATCTAGCAGCATATGAATGAGCCCCAGCTTCTAGGGCCCTATGGTCCTGGCCTGTAGCTAATGCAACGGCGATGACACCGTTCATTATACCCTTGTTATGGGTAGCTGCCCTATATGGATCCGCCTCTGCAAAAGCTGATGCGGCCACTATCCCGTCGACTGCCTCCTCTCCCCCAATGTCTTCTGCATAGACCTTGACTCTGGACCTCACAAGCCTTCTATCGGCCAAGTTGGATATGATCCTCAGATATACACGTCCCCCGACCCACTCAACGAGGTAAGGGGCTACTGCCTCAGCCATTGTATTGACTGCATTTGCACCCATGGCATCCTTGACATCTACAAGGAGGTGGACTATGACCATCAGGCCTACAGCAGTATCGATTATCCTGACATCTATATCCTTAGCCCCGCCTCCTAAGCTGACTAGAATAGGGTCTTGCTCATTAGCTATTTTCAGGATCTCATCCTTATATTCATAGATAATCTGCTTTGCATACCAGGGATTAGGAAGGTCAACCAGCTGTATCTGTCCAATCATTATAGAGTCTGTTGCTACTGAGGAGATTCCATTATCTCTACGCATAATCCTAGCGGCGTTGCTAGCTGCAGCCACTACAGATGACTCCTCTATAACCATGGGTACCAGGTAGTCCTTACCGTTAATCTTGAAGTTTGTAGCCACGGCGAATGGATACGTCATTCCACCAACTACGTTCTCAATCATTACATCGGCTATCTCTGGACCAAGGTTACCCATATTAAATAAGAGTCTAGCCTCTTCTTTAGATAGCCCTGAGAAGTCAACGACTAGCTTAAGACGCTCCTCAATGGATTTCTTATAGAACCCAGGTATCCTAGAACTTTTATCAGGCATAATATGCCACCTACAATATACATTATTAAAAAGATTAAGAGATATAAATGAAAATTGGCTGTTGAATTCTTATATAAAAAAGTTTCCAAATTTATTTATCCATGGTATCTAGCTGTAGCAAGCCCCTTAATGGGGTCAGGATAATAGATTTTTCCAGGATTCTCGCGGGTCCCTTTGCTACGATGGTGCTTGGGGACCTAGGCGCTGAGGTAATTAAGGTCGAACCTCCAAAGGGGGACGATACACGTACCTGGGCCCCGTATCTGGACGGGGAAAGTGTTTACTTCATGAGTACAAATAGGAATAAGAGAAGCATCGTTGTAAACCTCAAAAAACCCGAGGGAAGGGAGATTATCTATAGATTAGTGAAGAATAGTGATGTTGTTATAGAGAATTTTAGGGAGGGAGTCGCTAAACGACTTGGAATCGATTACGATACTATACGTAGCATCAAGGATGACATAGTATACTGTAGTATTAGGGGCTTTGGATTCTCCGAGGCTTATAAGGATAAGGGCGGTGCGGATATCGTCATTCAAGCGATGAGTGGATTAATGGACGCTACGGGGACTGAAGAAGGTGAACCAGTTAGAGTGGCGTTCGCCCTTTTCGATATATTCGCGGGAATGATCGCAGCCACTTCAATTGCCTCAGCCCTATATAATAGGAAGACTACTGGAAAGGGTTCTGTCATCGAGGTGTCGTTATATGACGCCGCATTATTTTCAATGAGCTATATCCCACTGATATACCTCATGACTGGGAAAAAACCTAGGAAAATGGGATCTGCACACCCGTCTTTAGCGCCGTATCAGGCTTTCAGATGTAGAGATGGGAAGTATCTTGTCGTGGGGGCTTTCAACGATGCCATGTGGATGAATATTTGTCGTGCGCTGGAGCTAACTGAACTGATTGATGACCCGAGGTTTAGAACAAACAAAGATCGGGTGAAAAATAGAGACATCTTAATCCCTCTATTAGAAGAGAGATTCATGGAGAGAGACTGTAGAGAGTGGGTGGAGATCCTTGATAGGCATGGGGTAACTGTTGGTCCAGTGTATTCCATAGATGAAGTTTTCAAAGACCCCTACGTAGTAGACGCAAACATAGTTGTCGACGTCCCACACCCCATTCTAGGTATGATTAAGCAAATTTTATACCCAGCATTGATATGTGGAGAAAGGTTGGAACCTACTCGGCATCCTCCTCTCATTGGGGAACACACACTCGAGATATTGGTCGAACTGGGATATACCGATGATGAAATTAAACAGCTTGTAGATAAAGATGTGGTTTACGGCAGAGGCCTGTCCTAAAGCCTTTATCACTTTAAATACAGTAACCCTTGTCCCCCGATTACTGTATCGATCGGTAAACCATTTGAGATGCTAATAGCCGTTGATACCTCTTTCAGCCTCTCTTTACTGGCTAACGCTATCATTGCGCCTCCACCACCTGCCCCACTTAGCTTAGATCCATATGCCCCAAAGGCCCTTGTAACGTATACCAAGTCATTTAACTCTTTTGAAGATACCCCCAGCGTGTCTAATAGCCCATGGTTGATATTCATTAGCTCACCGGCCACTATGAGGTCTCCTTTTAATAAGGCTGATCTAGCCTCTAGAACCAGCCTACCGATCAGTTCAATCACAGGATTAATAATATCTGGATACTTATCCCTATATCTCTTTACCAATGCAACCATATCCTTGGTCTTGTACTTCCTTTTTACATATCCAATTATGAGGGGCATCTCAACTGGGATATCGAGGGATTCATGTGTGAAGGAGTCTTCACCAGGCTGTATATAGATTATTCCCCCGAACGTGGATATGGTGGAGTCCATCGGACTTGCTAGGCCCTGCACCCTCTTCTCTGTTTCCCAAGCAAGGCTTGCGATCTCCTTTTTACTAAGCTCATGGCCAACCGCCTTGGAGTACGCTGCGATTGTAGCGACTGATACTGCTGCGGATGTACCCAGTCCTGCGCCTACAGGCATCGAGGACTCTATTTTTATGTCAGCTCCCTTAAACTCATTTGTGTATTCACTTACGAGAGATATTGCTTCCCTGATATAACTTACGGCAGACAACACCCGTCCATAGTCGGTCTCCAACACTATCTCTCCATCTTTGTTGTAAGTGAGTATTACACCTGGAATCTCGAGGTTTAGAGCCCGGATAGTGATTCTATCATCGTCCCTAATCTCACAAGACACGGTTACTCTACGGTCTATAGAAGCGACTATAGCAGGTTTTTTATATACTACAGCGTGTTCACCATATAAAGTAACTTTTCCTGGGGCTGAAGCAACTATCTTCATACAATTAATAATTTTTAGATTTGGAGTAATTAAATAGAGGAGAAAAAGAGGATTGAGAGGATTTTGTTTATAGGAACTCGCTGAGTGTAAGCATTACGTTCAGTAAGAATCTGAATACTCCTGTCTGTGTCAGTCTTCCAATGATCTTTCCCTCTTCGACGACGTAGAGTCTCCTGATCTCCTTCACCGCCATCATTTCCATGGCCTTACCTATAGGCTCATCAGGTGCTATAGTGATTATTGGTGAAGACATTACTTCCTCTACCTTAACCTTCTCTATATTTAGGTTCTTAGCCACTACACGCCTAAGTATATCCCTCTCAGTGAGGACACCTACTGGGAGACCTTCTTTAGTAACTACCACGGACCATACGTTATTCTTTATCATCTCCTTAAGTGCTTCCATACAAGATTTGTTGCCTTCTATAAGGATCACCGTTTTATCCATAGCATCTCTAACCTTAACTGTTATCGGCATACCCATCACCCATATATATTTTTTCCATATAATGATATTAATTATTCGACAATATTTTTTTAAGCGGCTTAAACATGCATATATAGAGCGTTAATTTTGATTATAATCATGTAAAATATTGGATATTAGGTTGATTATCCAAGGGAAAAATTGGCTATTTCTTAATACATATACTTATATTAATTTTCTCGTTTAAGTTAGTTGTAGGCAATACCTTAATTATATAGGGATGTTTCCGTGGTGACAAGCATGTATTTTGAATTTACTGAGGATGAGGAGATTTTTAGAGAGAGTGTTGAGGAGTTCTCTAGGAGATACATCGAGCCGATATGGGTCGATATCGATGAGAAGAACACTATTCCCTTCGACCTGATCAAGAAAATGGGTGAACAAGGTTTATTCGCAATCCCAGTATCCGAGGAATACGGTGGTATGGGCGGCTCATTTATGATGACTACAATCGCGGCTGAGGTTATTGCATATTATGATCCAGCGGTTGCCATAGCAGTATATATGCTGCTAAACAATGGGTGGCCGATGGCCCTGGATCTGTATGGGACTGACGAGGCTAAAGGCGAGATCCTGCCTAAAGTGGCTTCGGGAGACGCGTTCTTCGGAATTGCCTCTACAGAAAGCCATGGAGGATCCGATGTAGCAGGCATCAAGTCATTCGCTAAGAAAGAGGGAGATGTATGGATAGCCAATGGGGAGAAGGTGTTTATCAGTGGTGTAAGAGAGGTTCAGGAGCTACCAGCAGGTGGAGGCTGGTTCTACCTAGCTAAGACGGGTAGCCTCGACTGGGGACACAGGAATATTACGGCCTTTGCACTTCTACCAAAATGGAATGGAGAACTGAAAAACGGTTTTAAGCCGACTTTGTATGAGGAAATAGGGAGAGGAGGACTAAGTAGCGGGGGGTTCATATTAGAAGACTTCGAAATCGAGGATAAATATAGGATTGGGGAGGAGAACAAGGGATTCTACTATGTTTTGGAAGGTTTCAACATAGCTAGGATACTCGTAGCCGCTGCATGCCTTGGAAGTGCACAGTGGGCATTGGATCAAGCAGCTGAGTGGCTGAAGAATAGGAAGCTATTTAATGGAAGAAGACTGTCATCATTCCAAGGGATACATTTTAGATATGCAGAGCTCTACGCGGAGTTGGAGGCCGCTAGACTATTTACTTATAGGGCGGCTAGATTAGTTGACAAGCTATATATGGAGAAAGACCCGACACTTAAGCCGAGAGACCTAAATATTCCAGTGGCATTGGCAAAGCTAAAGGCTCCTGAGGCAGCGGTGAGGATATATGAAGAGGTGTTGAAGTGGTACGGTGCCTATGGATACATGAAAGAATCCAACATATACCGCGGATGGCTAGGGACGTTCTCATACGTAATCGGAGCCGAAGGGGCACAGAATATAATGAGGCTTATCATTGCCAGAGACTTATTAGGCGGCGAATACATTAGGGAGTAGTTGGGGTCTACTCCCTTACACACCCTACTTTTATTTTATTGGGGGTGGATATGATGAAGATACTTGTTCCAATAAAGCTTTGTTATGATGTAGGGCAAATGAAATTTGACTCTAATACTGGCGAACCTATTTTAGATGCGGTCCCTAGGTCTATGGGGGAAGCCGATAGGTGTGCACTGGAAGAGGCTCTTAAAATTAAAGATAGTATAGGGGGAGAAGTTGTCGTTGTAACCATTGGAGAAGCCCGAACACATAGTAAGATGTTAAGAGATGCATTTGCAATGGGTGCCACAGGAGGGTACCTTGTCTCAACAGGAGATTATGATAAAATCGATTTGAACACTGTTACGATGATCTTTAAGGCTTTGGTAGAGGCAACCGGGCCATATGATTTGATTATTATGGGCGCTGGATCAACAGACACTCATTCATCACTTCTACCACCTATGTTAGGTGCTAAGCTAGGCATCAAAACTGTGGTGGGGATCGACAAACTAGAATATGCTGATGGAGAGATAACGGCTGTATGTACATATGGAGACGGCTCCTATACCTATAAGCTGAAGCCCCCCGCTTTACTATCTGTAACGTCTGAGGCTAATCTTCCCAGGATACCGACGATTAAGGATATTTTAAGGGCTAAGAAGATGAAGTTTGAAGAGCTTTCAGTGGAGAGCCTAGTTGAGAATATAGGTAAGGTTGATGTCCTGGGGATAGAGAAGTACATTGTTCCGAGGAAGAAACTGATATGGGAGGTGGATTCCGAAGATAAGCTTGCTGAGGCTCTGGAGAATATTTTAAGTGTGTTGAGGGAGGGGGTTTAGGATGAAGATACTGGCATATATTCCTGATGAGGACTGGATAGAGCAGATTTTAGGAGCGGTTGAAGACATTGAAGGAGAGTTAACCGCCTTTGTTCTAAATGAAAAATTGGCCGAGACAGCTGTAAAGAGATTCGATAAGGTTTATCTAGCCAAGATAGAGAGATTTGAGTTAAACACGGTTAGAGAGGCTGTTAAACAGGTACTTAAGGAATATAATCCCGATATATTGCTGGCGCCTTCTACAAATAAGGGGAGAGCCGTCGCAGGGACATTCATGGGGTTAACTGACGCAGCCGGGGTAAGTGATGTGATCAGGATCGAGTTGGAGGGAGAATCTATGGTTTTGGAGAGACTGGTGTATGGTGGGACAGCGAAGGCTAGGCTAAAGATGCATCCGCCTCTGTCTATATGTATATCCCCGGGTTATTTTAAGATGGAGAATGTGTTAGATAAGCCTGGAGAGGTTATCGAGGTAAATGTTTCAATGCCTGATGTGGAGACTGTGTTTAAACCTAGAGAAGTAAGTGAAAACGATCCTACTAAGGCTGATGTAGTGGTAGCTGCCGGCAGGGGAGTGAAGGATGAGAAGGATATGGAGATGATTAAGGAGTTGGCCAAAGCCCTGGGGGGAGCCTGGAGCGTTACACGACCACTTGCTGCGGATTATGGATGGGCGGATTCATGGATAGGTATCTCCGGCATTGTGGTTTCACCCAAGATATACATTGCAGTAGGTATATCAGGACAGCCTCATCATATGATGGGCGCGAGAAACTCTAAGATAATAATATCTATCAACAAGGATCCCAATGCACCTATTTTTGAGGAGACAGACTATGGGATAGTGGGTGACTTGTATAAAGTTATTCCAAAGATACTTGAGAAGCTTAGGGAAGGGTGACGAACAGAGTTGTCAGAGGAGAAATTTGATGTAATAGTAGTAGGCGGAGGGCCAGCCGGTTTATCAACAGCATATTTTTTAGCTAAGAGAGGGCTGGAGACATTAGTAATTGAGAGAGGTCCAGAGTTAGGCGCCAAGAACGTATTTGGTGGCAGGATATATTCTTATTTCCTCGATAAATATTTTGATGGATGGAGGAATGAAGCGCCAATTGAAAGATGGGTTAGGAGCGAGCGGTTGAGCCTCCTATGTGAGGAGGATGGCGTAACTATAGAATATAGGAGATATGCTGGTGAAGATGGATTCGATAGTTTCACCGCCTTCCTTTCGAAATTTGTCTCATGGCTTGGTGAGAGGGTAGAGAATGAAGGGGCCTCTGTCATCCCTGGTGTTAAGGTTGAAGAGATTATATTTGAGGAGGGTATGGCTAAGGGCGTGATCGCTGAGGGAGAAAAGATAGTGGCCGATTATATTGTAGTGGCTGAGGGGGTAAATACTCTCCTAAGTGAGAAATATAGGTTTAGAAAAATGCATACTCCAGGGGCTGTGGCAGTAGGGATCAAGGAAGTGATCAAGCTGGATAAGAATTTAATTAATGAAAGATTCACTTTATCTGACGATGAAGGCGTTGCACAATTCTTTCTAGGGCACCCATTAAACACAGTAAGAGGCGGTGGGTTCCTGTATACAATGAGGGAATATGTGACCATTGGCGCTGTAGTAAAGATAGATCATGCTAGGGTGGGGGAGGTTTATATGAGGGATATAGTGGAGGACTTGAGAATGCATCCATATCTAAGAAGGCTGCTAGAGGGCGGCACCATAGTTGAGTATTCTGCACACTTGGTTAGTGAAGAAGGCTTCGGAGGATTACTTGATAAGCCTTATGGAGGGGGATATCTTATTGTTGGTGATGCTGCTGGGACTCTATTGAACACCGGGTTCACTATCCGTGGAGTGGATTTCGCAATGGAGTCAGGGAGGTTGGCTGCGGAAACCATTGTCTATGCGCATGAAAAAGGAGACGCTTCGGAAGACACATTGTCTTATTATAAGAAGTTGTTGGATGAGAGTATAATCTCAAGGGCTTTGCACAAATTTAGAAATACACCTAGATTTCTCTCCAACGAGAGGCTATACACTGTTTATCCATCTATTATATGCGACAGCTTAAGACAGATATATACCGTGGAAGAGATGCCGATGCGCGCATATGAGGCTTTGAAGGAAGCTACTAAGGATAGGGTGTCACTATTTACTCTACTCAAGGATCTATGGGCTGCCAGGGGTGGTATATAGTGAGTGATAGGCTTAGTGTAGAAAAAAGACTTACACTAGTTAAGTTTGTCATACATGAAGAACCTCATATCACGATAGATCTGGAAAAATGTAAGGGATGTATAGAGAAATACTGTACCAAGGTATGTCCAGCTGGGCTATATACACTTGATGAAAAAGGTAACGTATCCTTCAATTACGAGGGTTGTTTTGAATGCGGAGCATGTAGGATAGCCTGTACCCATGGTTCGGTTAAATGGAGTTATCCTCCAGGTGGATATGGAGTATATTTTCAGTTTGGTTAGGCACTACGCCCTCTTCTTTCTCCTCCTACCGAATCTCACCTTCATAGTCAGTATCCTTTCGGAAGTAAATATCTTAGATACTATACTTAGCATAACGAGGGCACCGAGTAGGTTTACTACGATACCTGCTAGGAAGACTTCGTATCTCCCTATGAACATATACTTGATGCCCTCCATCAGATAGGTATATGGAATGATGTAGATTAGTATCTGGAGATACGTGGGTAGGCTTGAGATATCTAGGAACATTATTACAAAGGCGATTATCATTATGGGGAAGATCACCGTGCTAGCCAGGCTCTCTGCACTCTTTGTATCCTGAGCCAACACGGATATGGATAGACCTAATGCAGAGCTGAATAGGAGGCATAGGAAGAAGATCACTCCCATGAGGATTATTGAGAATGGGTCCATAGATATAGATATAGACATGCCATATTGCTCCAGATAACTGGAGAACGCCATTATATACACGATGAAGCCGACGGTATACGAGATAGTAGCTAGAATAGCCAGGACACCACTCCCAAGAACCTTACTAAATAGGATTGTGGTTCTCCTAACTGGTAGGGTTAATAATATCTCTAGAGTCTTCTGCTCCTTCTCCTCACTTAAGAAAGTAGCGGATAGCTGGACAACAGAAACTACTAGTGAGAATATTAGCCATGGCCAGAACATTACCTGCATGGTAATGGTATTAAGCTCCTGGCTGGTGAACTCTCTCTCCCATGAGCGGACGTATATATGGATATCCTCAGTGATGGGATTAGATATTATCTCCGGATTCACCCCGTGCTGTTTTGCAATATAGCTTTTTAGGAAGTTTTTATAAGACTCGATCACCGATGTTACAGCGCCCATAACACCTTGCTCCCCAACGTTTATGCCCTGTAGGAAGGTATAGATCGTGATATTTGGCGGAGTCTCATTAAGTATGTTCTCACCATATCCCTTTGGGATGACTATCACCGCTAATAGGCTCTCAGGAGGGTTCTCAAGAACATCCCTAGTTACTTGGACGACGTTCATCCCACTCATTCTAATAAAATTTATTAAGGTACTGCTTAACTCCGAGTTATCCTCATCTATAATTCCGACAGTACCGTGTTTAACTTTTTCAGTGGCGGTGGACATCGCGCCCATTATAATGAAGCCCATAACTGGATACAGTATCAGAGGGAGGACAATTGTAAAAACAAGGAAACGCGGGTTCCTGATAGTCTCCTTTATCTCCTTCTTAACGAGAATTAGCAGGCTATTTATTTTTGATCACCTCGATAAAAGCATCCTCCAAATTGTCTGTTCCAGTTGCACTCATGATCTCACTCGGGGTACCGCTGGCAACGATGACGCCGTCAGATATAAGTGATAATTTGTCACATAGATACTGAACCTCGAGCATATTATGACTTGATAATAGGATCGTCACGCCTTCATTAACAATCTCCTTAATCATCCTCCTAATCTGTGTAGCATGGATTACATCCATTCCAGAAGTAGGCTCATCCAAAATAGCTAGCCTAGGCCTTATCATAAGAGCCCTGGCAAGCAGTAGGCGCCTAACCATTCCCCTACTATACTCACCTATCCTATTGTGGAGCCTCTCCCCAAGGCCACTAAGCTTGGCTCCATATTCCACTATATCAGCATAGTTATCAGGTGAGTATAGTTTTGCATTAAGTTCTAGATATTCATATCCAGTTAAATACTTGTATCCACCAGCCTCCTCAGGCAGATAACCTATTAATCTCCTAACCTTATTGGCGTCACGTTTAACATCATAACCAAATATCTCTACTTCACCCTCTGTCGGTGTAAGAAGCGTGGCGAGTATCTTTAATGTTGTCGACTTCCCAGCACCATTGGGCCCAATCAACCCATATATAATACCCTCTTCAAACCTGAAGGATATTCCTTTAACTGCTTGAAACGAGCCATAATATTTTACAAGGTTATTAACAGAGACTGCGTACATCTCAAAACACCAGCGTCTCAACGGATAGTAAATACAGTACCATTATATAACATAATACACTTTCTAGAAGGCCGGTTTTTAAACTTTTGATTAAGAGATGCTGGTGATCAAATAATTATCTTCCAATTTATCCATTACATGATATATTTTTACTATTATGGCAATGAGTGGAATACGGGATTTAGAGCAGGTTTTTCGGGATTACCATATGGAGCTAGATTGGAAAAATATCAAAAACACCATTGGTAATATAACCTCATATAGAGACAATGCTTTTGGATTTAGACTGGCTGGGGGAGCCGCTGAACATAAACTGGCTAGTTTTATATACAACGAGTTTAAGAGAATGGGTATAGATGAAGTTGAGTTACATAAGGTTCCAGTAGATAAATGGATACTCAAGGAAGCTTGGGTATCGATTGAGTCGCCTGTTAAAGAGGTTCTCGAAGCCACCGCATACGCCGGCTATAAGCCAGGGGCGGTTGATGGAGAGTTCATATACGCCGGTAGAGGAACAATTGAAGATTATAGAAATATAGATGTTAATGGAAAGATCGCCCTTATCGAGATAGACTTATCACTATATAAATCGACGATATTACCGATTTACGAGGCTCATATACGTGGGGCCAGGGGCGTGATAGTCACACACCGTAAATCTTCAGGTGTTTCGTCGGAGCTTGATGACACGAGATATACTTGCGATGGAGAATATTTCGATGGATTTCCAGTTGTTGTACATATATCGAGAAGGGATTTCCGTAGAATTCTGGAATTGCTTAAGGATGGAGAGGTTTTGGGATCAATAGGTATTAAGGCTTCAACTGGTAAAGGATACGGATATAATGTAATAAGTATAATCAGAGGAAAGAAGAAGGATAAAATCATTTTATCCGCTCATCACGATGCTCATTACATTGGGGCCATTGATAATGCGTCTGGTGTCGCTCTACTATTGTCTCTAGCTGAGGTATATAAAGAGAAGTGTGAAGAGCTAGAAAAGACACTTGTATTTGTATCGTTTACAGCAGAGGAATATGGTAAGATAAACACTATATATGACTATTTGATTGGAAGCTATTATTTCTTCAAAGATAGGATAGAAGAATTGAAGGATACATGGCTATATCTCAACTTTGATGGAATTGGAGAGTCAGGTGGGCCGATAGGCTTGATATATACACCAGAGGTAGAGGATTTCCTAATAGAGATAATAAGGGAAATTTCTGGTGGATTGAGGGCTGGAGTCAGTTTAAGCGATAAACCAAGTCTATGGCTGGATCAATGGCCAGGCGTATACCATGGCCTAAGTAGTATTGCGCTAACCAATAGGGGCCATACAGAGTTTTATAACAAATACTATCATACTCATAGGGATGTACCAGCTTTATTGGATGAGGATACATTCAGATCATTCTACGGATTTACACGGGTGATAATAGATACTATAGACTCTATGCATATACCACCCTATAACATAGGGAGAATCGGGTCTAAGATATTGAAGGATCTCAATATAACCTTGGTGAAGAGGATAAGTAGAGAAGGTTTTCTTCATATCAACAGTAAACTGACGGCGGAGGGTGAATCGCTATATGGACTAATAACCGGGTTAAATAGGGGAGAGGAGATTTTCAACGAAGCTAAAATTAGGATACTGAGGAGGAGTATGTTGAAGGTTAGAGAAATAATTTTGAAAAATCTGTTTTATATAGATGGGTTTAACCCAGGGGCTATTGATCCAGTTTATGTTTACCAGCCTTTACAAAGGCTTATAATTATATTGAAGAAGCTTCATAGTGCTTTAGAGAGTGGAGAACAAGAACCTATTCGTAAATGCATCGAGGAATTGCCAAGTTTAAGTTGGGGACGCTTCTTCACAAGGGAGACTTATAATTGGATGCTTATCAAATCCAGCGACGAGTGTCATTGGTCTAAAAATAAGGTATTAGAACCCATCGACCTATATATTATATTGGATGAATTGAGGAGTGATAGTGATATAAGGCCCTTGATAGAGGATTTAATATACGTCGCTGAGGAGAAATTGTCGAGGATCCTGGCTTTGGAGGAGGAGAGGCTATCCTATATTACTGGAATATTATCTTCACTGAATCAAATGATTCTTGAAGATATACGTGCCTATGGAAATAAAGAGAATAGAATGTAGAATATATTATAGTAGCTATGGCGATGGTTGCTAGAGAAACACTATCTATATTAGAACATTTCTTTTCTAAGGGTATTAGTGAAAAGCATTGGATAGGAGAGAGGCTTACAAGGCAATAGCATTATTTGGATTAGTAAGCTTGCTGGGAGATGTTATATATGAGGGGGCGAGGGGGATAACCCCATCCTACCTAGGGTATTTAGGTGCATCGGCTTTTGTAATAGGTCTTACATTCGGCCTAGGAGAGTTCATTAGCTTTGGCCTCAGGATATTCAGTGGAGTAATAGCCGACAAAACCCGTGCATACTGGACTTTATATGCCATTGGATACCTACTCATTATAGCTATACCACTATTAGCCATCGCAGATAGTTGGTGGATAGTCGTATTACTAATACTCATCGAGAGATTTGCGAAATCCTTCAGAAGCCCTGCAAGAGATACTCTTCTCTCGATGATCTCTGAGGAAGTTGGGGCTGGAAAAACCTTTGGCTTCCACGAGCTTATGGATCAAATAGGCGCTGTCTTAGGGCCGGCTGTATTAGGGGCTATACTTCTATGGACAAGCGGAGACTATAAACTTGCCTTCACAGTACTTGCTATTCCATATCTAGGGCTACTATTTGCTGTTATCTATACTTATGGGAGGATCAGGCCATTTCTAGAGTCAGCTATAAGAGGGTCTAAGCATATAGGATTGAGAGAGATCACTAGGATCCTTCCTATGGAGTCCAAGATGTATATTTTGGCGGTGACCCTAAATACAATTGGTCTTATACATTGGTCACTCATACTACATCAAGCAAGTCTAATAGAAGCTGCGTGGGTAGTCACATTCCTATATGTAGGAATCCAGCTGATAGATGCGGTTACTGCACCCGTGTCTGGATACTTATATGATAAGATGGGTAGGAAGATTCTAATAGTCCCCTTCCTACTCTCAATCATTCCAACAGCATTGACGATGATATCTGGATGGAGTAACCTGATAGTTGCTGGCGTATTTTTTGGTGTTGTATATGGTATGCAGGAGTCTATCTATAGGGCTGCCATTGCAGATTTGGTTCCTCTTGAGGCGAGGGGATCTGCATATGGATTATTCAACGGCTTCTATGGCCTAGGGCTTTTAATAAGTGGCAGTGTCTTCGGATACATGCTGACTTCGGGGAACATCGTGTCAGCAATAGTGTATAGCGTGGCATTACAGGGCATAGCTAGTATAGTCCTACTCAAATCAGTCAAATTATTTTAAAATTCGTAAACCATCGGGAAAGAGATGGGTTTCAGGAGAAGTAACATGAAAAAACCGGGAAGAACAGGTATGGAAACAATGGATGTATATAAATTTTTCCAGCAATTTAGTGTAAGAACATATCCGTATAAACGCCTACATAAATTCTTTTTATTATTCTTAATGAGAGAAAGATTTATTTTACGAAAAAGGAAAAATATATTGTATGGTGTATAATATGAAGGACGTAAAGAAAATTTTTGTAATAGTGTTATTGTTGACGGGGTTGCTATTCACAGTTACCGTGGCTACGGTGAACATTGTTTTACCGATGTTTACCGACATGCCTAAGATGGTCTTCGCGACCGATGGTGGTTTAGAGACCACTGGATATGGAGATGAGTTTGAGTTCCCGTGGGTACCAGGATAAGATCCAAAGACGTTGGTTAAAAGAGTGCACCCGATCAACAATTTTTATCAATGATTTAACTTTTTAATAAAACGTAAGGTTTTTCTATTTACTTAGTAATTTATATATAAGTTCCTACATTAAATTGTTTTATAAAATGAGCATCAGGAAATTATTGAATTTGAAATATGATTATATTGACCTTATGATAGTTGAGGCTTTAGCAAAATACAGCCCACGTAACATATTCAAAATAGCTAGAGAACTTAATATGCCAGAGTCTACAGTCAGATACAGGATAAATATCCTTAGGAAGAAGGGATTGCTTAGGCTGTACACCAACGTCTATCACACGAATATTGGCCTCAAGAAAGCGGTGGTATTCGCCGATATTAACCCAAAGCACTGGAGAAACATATATGATTTCATGGATGCCAATGGATTCTGGTTGTACATGGTTAAGCTCCATGGGAATAGGGAGACTGTACACACTCTATACACGATACCAGTGGAGCACATCTCTAAACTAAATGACTTTCTAGATGAGATGGTCAACCTAGACATCCTCAGAGATTATAAGGTATACCACTCTACATGCTTTCATAGGGTAAACCCTACTACGACTTGGTACGACCTTAAGAACGAGACATGGGTATTTCCATGGGAAAACATTCTCCGAGAAATTGAGGAGGCAGATACAAAACTTCCAATTACACTCAGGGATCCTGATGAATTTCCCATAAAAGCTGACGAGACAGACATTATGATACTAAGGTATCTTGAACAGGATGCAACAATATCGTATACACAGCTTGCAGAATACCTAGGCTCAACCCCGCAGAATATTAGATATCACTTTAAACAGCATATAGAAAAGAACTTCCTTATTGAGGACTATGAGATACTCTTTATGAAGTTCCCACCTGAGGAGTCCTTCATCTTATATGCTATACTCGAGTTCCCCAACTATACTTCCCTAGCAAAAGTGGCCAATACTTTTAGAGATAAGCCATTTACAGAGGTGCTAGGAAAAATCTTGGAGCAGTATAAATTGATCATGGTCAGCTATATACCTATGACAGAGCTTATAAAGTTCATAAATATGTTAAATGACTTGGTGGTAGCAGGTTTCTTAAAGAGCTTTGAATACTACCTAGCATCGCCTACGGAGCCGAGTAGGAGACAGACAATACCCTATAAGATGTTCAACGGAGGTAGATGGATGTATCCTCACGATGAGATGCTTAGAACATTACACGATAAACTTAATGGTTTAAATAATTTAAAAGGTAGAAACTAGGTTTCCGAGTTAATTTTATCTCCTTTCTTCAATTCATCCTCATTACTTCCTTTATTCATAATAGATATCGGCATAGAATACAGTGTAATTCCGATGTTATTCTTCCAGAATGTGAGCCCGCGAAGGATTGTATTCATATAGTATATATGCTAAAAATTCAAATTGAGACTCTATGAAAATAATTTTGTTGATGAACCATGAAGATAAGATTCACTGAGGATCTAGATAATATTGAGTATGCGATTAGGGGCCTTGTCCCACTGGCCAGGGAGGCGGCTAAGAAGGGTAAGAAAATCATATATCTCAACATCGGAGATCCTTTGAAATATGATTTTAAGACCCCTAAACATATTATAGAGGCGGCTTACAATGCGAGTATGAGGGATAACAGGAACTACTATGGTGAGTCGCAGGGTATATCAGAGCTTAGAGAGGCCATTTCTGAGCATGAGAAGAGGATTAATAACGTGGAGATATCTCCAAATGACATTATAGTTACACAGGGTGTATCGGAGGGGATAAGTTTTATATGTAGGATCCTACTTGATAGAGGTGATGAGGCTCTCGTCCCATCACCTTCATATCCATTGTATATTAATGTTCCAGAACTATATCATGCGAAGCCCGTTGAATATAATGTGGTGGAGGAAGACGGTTGGATTCCAGATGTTGATGATATTAGAAAAAAGATCAACGATAAAACTAGGTTTATAACCATTATAAACCCCAATAATCCTACCGGATCTGTATATAGCGAGAAGGTCATTAGAAATATTATAGATATTGCTGGGGAATATGGAATACCTATAGTTTCGGACGAGATATATAATCAAATCGTTTTTGATGGCAGGTTTATTTCACCAGCCTCGATATCTAAAGACGTTCCAGTATTTGTATTAAACGGCTTCTCAAAGGCTTATCTGATGACTGGATGGAGGCTTGGATACATCTATATACATGACCCCTCAGGCGAAAATCGTGAGAGAGCGATAAACTTGATTATGAAGATGGCGATGATCAGGTTATCGGCAAACACCCCCGCTCAATACGGTGCAGTGGCAGCCCTGAGAGGTCCTCAGGATCATATAAAGGAGATAAATAGGAGGTTCAGGGAGAGATCGGAATTAATGTATAAGCGGCTTAGTGAGATGCCAGGCATCTCAGTCGTGAAGCCTAAAGGAACATTCTACATCTTCCCGAGAATTAGTCGAGAAATATTCTCAGGAGACGACAAAAAATTCGTGAAGAAGCTCCTTTTAGATACGGGTGTTTTCGTGGTATATGGAAGTGGATTCGGAGAAACAGGTGTGGGCCATTTCAGAGCCGTTACACTGCCTCCAGAGGATACGATAGGGGAGGCTATGGATAAAATCGAGGAGTTTATTGAGAAAATATCCTGAGCACTTTTAGCCCTTTTCCAGAATAAGTAGATAAGTCGAGATTTTAATCAAATATTTTTGGGGTGACTAAAATTGATTGAGATTGAGAGATACTATATGCTTTTACATCCTCGTCCTGCTTATGTGATTGGTAGTGGGAAATGGAGTGAAAAGATAAATTTTATGGCCGCTAGCTGGGTATCCCCCATAGCAGAGGAGCCTCCACTTGTGGGCGTTGCTATAGATGTTGAGTCTTATACCCATGAACTAATAGAGAGATATCAGCAGTATACGATTAATGTAGTTGACAAGAGGCATATCAATAGAATATATGCTGTCGGAAGCGTGTCTGGACGTGAATTTGATAAGACAAAGGTGTTTATTCCAGCAAAAGGCAGTTTAATTGATGCGCCGATTGTAAAAGACGCGATAGGAGTGTTGGAATGTGTGGTGGAGAACAATGTTGAGGCCGAGGATGTTACACTATTCATAGGTAGAGTTGTTAGGGCTGCTGCAGATCCTCACTATTTCAATAAAAGGAAGGGTTGGAACGTTGCTGATAATCCTATTCCACTGCATAACTGGGGGAGGGGCTTTTATACAGTGGGCATGTTTAAGATTGCTGATAAGAACAAACCATAGTATAGATAATATTTTTCAAATGTTGATAAGTGATATATCCTATATTTAATCCTAAGCATAATAAGACTGTGCCGAAGGTGTAGTAATATGGCTAGAAAAGTATATATTGTTGATGCGGTTAGAACCCCTATTGGAAAATTTGGTAGGACACTTGCGAGGTTTACAGCTGTAGAATTAGGTTCGATGGTTATAAAATCTATTGTAGAGAGGAATAACCTCGACCCAAGTGATGTGGATATAGTTGTATTTGGGCATGTTATCAGAGCAGGTACAGGCATGGATACCGCTAGACAAGCCAGTATTAAAGCAGGGATTCCTGAGCATGTTGACGCCATGACCGTCGACATGGTATGTGCATCTGGAATGGCTGGCATAATTACTGGGGCTAGCCTGATTAAAGCTGGTGACGTAGATATAGCTATCGTAGGCGGTATGGAGAGTATGAGTAGGTCTCCGTTTATAATACCATGGGAATATCGCTGGGGAGTGAAGCTCCTATATGGTAGAGAAACCCCTATTATAGACGCTCTTGTCTATGAGGGATTAACAGATCCCTTTAACGGTATGATAATGGCGCAAGAGGCGGATATGCTGGCTAAGGAACATGGGGTTACACGGGATGAGTTGGAGGAAGTGGCGTTAGAGAGTCATAAAAGAGCATATAAGGCTACCGTAGACGGTATCTTTAAAAGGGAGATTCAGCCTGTTGAGGTAGATGGACAAGTTATACTAGATAAGGATGAGGGTATTAGGGGAGACACCTCAATAGATAAAATGGCGAAGTTGCCTCCCATTTTCCCGGGAGGGCTACATACCGCGGCTACATCCAGTCAGATAAGTGACGGTGCATCTGCACTTCTATTGGTAAATGAAGACGCCTTATCGAAATATGGCTGGAGGCCTAGGGCAAGTATAAAGGGATATTCTTGGGGAGGCTTAGAGACATGGAAATTTCCAGCGGCCCCGATATACGCTGTTAGGAAACTATTACAAAAACATAATCTATCCATAGATGTGATAGATGTGTTTGAGAATAATGAGGCGTTTGCAGTATCCACCATAGTATATGAAAGACTACTTGATGTCCCGAGGAAGAAGATCAATGTATTTGGCGGGGCAATTGCATTGGGGCATCCCCTTGGTGCAAGTGGAGCCAGGATAACGACGACCCTGCTTAATGTTATGGAGTATTTATCCGCTGATTTAGGGGTGGCAAGCATATGCCATGGCATGGGTGGAGCAACCGCTCTCCTACTTGAGAGGGAGGAATAGTTATTATGCTGATCCTCTTCTCAATACCTTCCCTCCAAGTAGGCCTGTAAGCTCTCGATTTTCAACTGATATTACTCCGTTTACAATCACATACTCGATTCCATCCGGATATTGCCGGGGATTCTCAAATGTGGCATTGTCCTTGACCTCTCTGGGATTAAGTATCACTATGTCAGCGTCATATCCTTCCTTGATGAATCCCTTCTCTTTTAAAAGCAGCTTCCTAGCTGGTAATCCACTCATCTTCCTAACCGCCTCTTCCATTCCAAAAACCTGTTTCTCTGCTACATATCTCCTAATAATCTTTGGAAAAGTTCCATATGCTCGGGGATGGGGAAGGCCCTTTCCAGTATCTAGTCCATCTGTACCAATCATGACCTCAGGATGAGAAATAACCCTATCCACATCTTCCTGATCCATAGAGAAGGTTATCATACTTGCGTTATACCCATCTTCTAGAAGTATCTCAAAAACCAAGTCAAATGGGTCTTTACCCTCTATAGCAGATATTTCCTCGATGGATTTACCTAGATATTCCTCGTATCGAGTTGAATATGTTAACAGAATCTTGTCCCACTCCATTCCGTTTCCTGCATCTATCCAGTTCCTTCTCTTAAGTATCTCATTTTTAATCTTGATACGTAGCTCCTCATCCATAAGCACCCTTTTCATATTTTCCTCTCCACCTTCATGAACCCAGTCAGGGAGGAGGGCCGCGAGATAAGTAGATCCAGCCGTGTAAGGATATGCATCTGCCGAGACATCGATCCCTTCTTTACGCGCCTCCTCAATCATTTTAAGTGTGACTTTTGTTAACCCACGTGCCCTTTTACCCGATGCTTTGTGATGGGAAATCTGAACCGATACACCAGCTTTCCTACCGATTTCTATCGCCTCTGAAACGGCTTCAACGACCTTAACACCCTCATTCCTAATATGACTGGAATATAGGCCGCCGTATTTAGAAACCACTTTAGAGAGCTCTATTAGCTCATCAGTTTTTGAGTATACTCCTGGTGGATATATTAAGCCTGTGGACATCCCAAATGCACCGTCCTTCATAGCGTTATCCAAGAGACGCTTCATCTCCTCAAGCTCATCCTGAGTCGGCTCCCTGGCCTCCATACCCATAGCGGCTATCCTGAGAGCTCCATGGCCCACCAATCCAACTATATTAGTTCCAATAGATCCAAGGGAATCTAGTGCATCGAGATAATCACCGTAGCTTCTCCACGTGAACTCAACTTCAGCCCCTAGGATACCTAGCTGAGACCTTAGTATACCAAGGGTACGTGGATTAACGGGAGCCGGGCTTATGCCACAGTTCCCGACAACAACAGTGGTAATACCCTGCCTGAGTTTAGGTAAGTTGTGTTTATCTCTAAAGGGTACTAAGTCGTCATGTGAATGCATATCTATAAATCCTGGAGCAACTACTTTCCCATCTACATCGATTAGCTTATCATATGCAGTGGGACATATCTTCCCGATCTTAACTATCTTACCTTGGAATATGCCTACATCGGCAGTGTAGCAAGGCTGTCCTGTTCCATCAACTATAAGACCGTTTTTAATTACTATATCATATTCATGGCTCAATAGCTATACACCCCATAGATGGCCCCATGTTATATTCGGAAGAATTAAAAATAATAAAGAAAGAGGAATTTATTAACACAACACCCCATCTACATTGATAATACTCTTATTTGAGATACTTTTCAAACCAACCTATGAGCTCTTCCAGCCTCTTGATCCGGTGCCTAGGCTTCCCTGTCCTAGATAGGTTATGGTTCTCACCTGGGAACAACACCAGTCTACTATCTACGCCCTTGATCTTTAAAGCCGTGAAAAGCTGTATAGCTTGATCAAGCCAACATCTATAATCTTCAATACTGTGTATTATTAATGTGGGTGTCTTAGCATTATCAATGTATTTCAATGGGCTATGCTGCCAATATTTTTCATACCACTTTTCATCCCATGGATACCTATCCAATCCCCCTGCTATCTGATCTGCATTGAAGTAAAAGCCGATGTCAGTAGTCCCATATTTACTTATCCAATTGCATATTGATCTCTGAGTTACAGCAGCCTTGAACCTATCGGTATGTCCAATTATCCAATTGGTCATAAAGCCTCCATAACTGCCTCCTGTAACACCAAGCTTATCCTCATCAATAAAGTTGTACTTACCCAATACATGATCAAGCCCCTCCATCAGGTCCATATACTCCCTTTCTCCATAGTGGCCTCTTATATCCCTGAATTCCTGCTTATAGCCTGAGCTACCCCTAGGGTTGAAGAAGACTACAGCAAAGTCCTTTGCAGTGAGGCAGTGGAATTCATGGATAAAACCTTCTCCGTAGGCTGTGGCAGGGCCGCCATGGATCTCTAATACTGTAGGATATTTTACTCCCTCTTTGAAGTTTAGAGGCTTCATTATCCATCCATCTATTATCTCTCCGTCACTAGCTGTGAATGTAAAGTGTTCAGGCTTAACAAGCTTTACATCCGCGAGAAGGGAATCGTTGAAGCCTGTTACTTTCTTCAGCCCATCCATCATTAGATATACTTCTGGAGGTTGAGTTGAGCTCATTATAGTTGCGGCGATACATTTATTGGAGACACTAAAGTTGTCGACCACAAGGTTTCCCTCAATTACAGGCTCATAATTCCCTTCTATATCAATACGATAGAGATGAACCGTTCCACGTATCGCTACATGGAAATAAATATGGTCACCAACCCACGCTAACCCCGGGGATGAGGAGGGGCCTCTGACATCAGAGTTCATAGAGTTCTCAGCTGGATACTCTAGGCCATAAATGTTTTTATAATATTTATCCTTAACAGATAAGACCCATATCTTTGGTATTGTGGCGATACCGTGCTCTAGTCTATGACCCTTGAGAGCAATGTGACTTCCATCTGGGCTACAACAGAACTCCCGGATGGAGAAGCCTCCATCTGTAAGCTTCTCATGCTCCCCTGTCTTAGTATCCAATAAGTAAATGTCGGATATATAGGGTTTCAGCATATCTTCGCTAGCTGAATACGCAATGTGTCTACCGTCCCCACACCAGTTTGCCATAGTGACGTTTATCTCACCATTTGTTAACTGGCTATAGTTTCCACTATATACATCCACGATGAATAGATGTTTAAATATATTGTAGGTGTATCCGACTCCATTGAACCAGATCGGTATTCTCTCTATAACTTTTACGTCCTCCTCAGGCTCGCCTACATAAGATAGGAACAGGAGCTTTCTCCCATCTGGACTCCAACGGACATTCTCTATACCTCCTTTCAGCTTTAACAGCATCCGTGGTTCATGCTTACCCACTAGAGAATATACCCATAGTTCCGATCCCCTTTCCTTCTCTTCCATAGTTCTCCTAGAGATAAACGCTATTTTCTTACCGTCGGGAGACCATATTGGAAACTTATCGCTTGGACCTTGTGTGATAGGCTCATAGGCCTCCTGTAAATTATCCAGTATCCAGATACTAGACTCATATCTGTCCTTATCCTTATTCATCTTTGTTACAGTGAAGACTGTCTTACTCCCGCTGGGGCTCACCTTAGGATCAGACACCAAGACTAATCGGTATAGGTCATGTATAGACATACCTTTTGATTCAGACATGAGAATACACCTAAAATAATATCTAATATCCAATAGTCTAAAAAAGGATTTTTTTTACTGGTTAGTGTAGTAACCTCTAGCCCATTCCCCTTACTTCCGGAGGGATGTAGATACCTAGCCTATTCTTTACCTCCCTAAATAACGCCTCTTCCTTTTTGATCCATTCACCAACCTTATCCGGGGCCTCTGGATAAGCTAGATAAAGTCTCTTGACCTCCTTCATCTTGTTAATCGCATAGATTAGATTCCTTAGGAGCTTATGCTTACCATAGAGTATTGTCTTAGATGCTTTTATAAACTTGCTGAAGGAGCTCATGAAATCATCTTCATCCCTAGCACGAGCCAACTCCTCAGAGGTTAATAGCTTGGTCTTAACCACAAACTCTATATCCAGATCCGAATGAGCCTGCAACAATATCCTAAACACATCTAATCTAGCTTGCCTCAGGCCATATGGCCCGCTCATATAAGCCTTCTGATACTTCCAGAGATATTCTCTACTATAGTCACTGGCCTCAAGAGACTCTAAGATAACTCTACTAGCCTGATAAGCACCATACATCCCATAACCTATTCCCTCTGCAGTAGCTGGGTCGATCATGATCGCAGCGTCTCCAACCGCTAGGAAACCATTACCAACAAATATATGTCTAGGCCTACGGTTTGGAATCACCCACTGTCCTCCCTTAATAACTTTCCTATTCCTAAGTAGATCTGGAAGCACATCCTCAGCATACCTGTATAGAAGGGTCTTAGGCTTAGGTAGTTTTACGCCACCTATAATACCATTTCCGAAATTGAGGTAATATCCATCTTCCGACCAGGGAAATAGCCATACATATCCCCCTGGGGCATATTTGCTGTAGAAGTGTAGATGTAGATTCTCGGGATCCCAAATGGGTTTCTCAAGTTTCACAACCTCCCTATATGCAGGGATGATGTCTCTCTTCTCAATCTCTTTTTCTATCATCCACTTATCCGGCGTCCTCATTAGTAGTGATGCAGTATACCCAGAGGCATCGACGATGATCTTACCCCTTACCTCCTTGATCACATCTAAACCTTGTTTCTTTATTTTAACTCCCTTCGCATAATCGTCTTCTATAATAAGGTCTTGAGCCAGATACCCGTCATATAGAGTGGCACCCTTGTCAAGCACTTTCCTAAGTAACTGCTGCCCATATTTATGTCTATCGACTACATATCCACCGTAGCTACTCACAATCTTAACTTTATAATCGAGGCTTCTTCCATAGAGATAAATCCCGTCGACCTTAATTCTAATGGCGTCATCCTCCGGCCTCGGCAAGCCAGTTTCAACATAATGATGGCCTGCTATGGCGTCACCACATATTTTATCTCCAATTAGGTTCTTGGGTTTAATGTCTATTACGGCGACATCTACATCTTTAGAAGCGAGCAGATAAGCAAGTGATAAACCGGCTGTACCCGCGCCAACTATCACCACGTCATGTGAAGTCATATTCACAACCACCCTATTATCAGCTTAATGAATGTAAAATATTATTTATTTTACTTTAGATAACTGTGTCAACCTTAGACTATATTTGTAGTATTTTTTATTTGAAGTCTCGTTATATAAGTATTTCATCATACCAGCAATTTTTTTAGCGTGACGGAAAACCACTTAATTATCTATTACCTTCGCTATTATTTATTATACGATACTGATTCTTAGAAAAGGTGACTCTGTGAAATGAGTGGAGATGATGGGTTAAAGGATTTTCTAATGAGACTTGATGAGGAGGATAGAAATGAGGCGCTTAGGATACTAAAGAAAATCGAGGACGATCCAGGGCTGTGTTATCACGAGTTCTCCAAAATATACCCAGGATTCAAATGGCCAAAGCAGTTTGGGAGGAGGACGAGGCCTAGTCTATTAAAGAAGATGACTGGAATAGAGATATCTTTACCAGAACCCGATCCTAGTCTCATGGATATGCCGTTGGCGAAGGCTTTGAAGGAGAGGAAGTCTATTAGAGATTTTAGCAAAAAAGGCTTGACAATCGAGATGTTATCGACCTTCCTATATTATACTGTCGGGATAAAGGGAGATAAACACGGATATCCCCTCAGAATGTTTCCCTCAGCAGGCGCCTTACAGCCTGTCGAAACATACGTAGTGGTTGATAGGGTGGAGGGCCTTGAGAAGGGGATATACCATTATGATGCTGGTGAACATAAACTTGTTCTCCTGAAGAAAGGAGAGTTTAACGATGAGTTATATGATTATTGCCTTGAGCAGGAACATGTTAGAGACGCACCCGTAAATATTGTGATAACCATGGTATATAATAGAACGGCCTCAAAATATGGCTTCAGATCATATAGATACGCGTTACTAGATATTGGTCATGTAGGTATGAATATGTATCTAGTAGCCACTGCAATGGGATTAGGAACGTGTGCCATCGGCGCCTTCGAGGATGATCCTGTGAATAAGTTGCTGGAGCTTGATACTAAGACGGAGTTCGTGATACTGATCTATCCTATCGGATACAAGAAAAAGGGGTTGGGGTTGCTATAACGCCTCATCAGTAAATAGAGCCCAGCTCAGCGAGCTTCAACAATCGATTCCAATTACTCTCTATATACCTTTTTAGCCTCTCAACCACTTCCTTATTCTCCGGCTTCAGCAGATGTCTAAACCTACCCTGAATCTTGAGATATTCCTCTATAGGCTTCGGCTTGTTAACCCTAATATTTATAACTATCTTCCCATGATCCACCTCATACACCGGCCATAATCTTGTTTGAACCGCGAGCCTAGCAGCTTCAATGCTTAGGGAGGTATCCATCCTCCAGCCAACAGGACACGGGCTATAATAGTGGAAAAATATTGGGCCTTCGTTTTTATCTAGAAATTCAGATGCCTTTGCAAATTTATTCCACATGTCAGTTGGATAAGCGGGGTTTATAGTTGCTGCATAAGGCACTCTATGAGCTATCACTATGTCCATTAGATTCTTCTTATTCTCAGGCTTACCCGGTATTACACGTCCAGCTGGGCTTGTTGTGGTGGCTGCACCCAAGGGAGTCCCACCACTTCTCTGTATCCCGGTGTTCATATAGGCCTCGTTGTCATAGCATACATACAGGAAATTATGGCCCCTTTCAAGTGCCCCGCTCAACGACTGTAGACCAATATCAAATGTCCCTCCATCTCCACCGAATACTATGATCTTATATTTCTTTCCATCTCTCTTACGTAGAAGAACTTTCATAGCAGACTCTATTCCCGAGGCTGTTGCAGCAGCGTTTTCAAAGGCATTATGCACCCATGGAACTAGCCAAGATGTATGTGGATAGAGCGTCGTAGCCACCTCTAGACAGCATGTTGCATTTACAACAACTTTATCCCCATCAATAGCTTTAAGAGCCATCTTAACCATCGGAGGAATCCCGCATCCAGCGCATAAACTATGCCCAGATGTAAAGAGCTCCTCCCTAGGTATTTCATTTAGTCTTCTAATCCTACTCATTTTATCTCATCCCCTTACGCCAACCCATATCTCCCTAATACTAGGGTCTTTAGTGGCATGTAGCATGTCCTCGGCCATTTCTGGAGTGAAGTCTCTACCTCCCAATCCATATATCGCATTAATGAGACGGTTATATCTTCCGTATTTGTTCAAAGCCGCTGCTACATCCATATATAACTGTCCCCCTGGGCTACCAAAGCTGTAGCTCCTATCCATCACCACTATAGTGTCTACATCCTTCAATGCCTCCGCCACTTCTCTGGATGGGAAGGGACGATATAGAGTAAGGCTTAATACACCAACTTTTTCACCGTTCTTCCTCCACTTCTTAACCATGGTCCTCATCGTGCCTGCGGTAGAGCCTAGTACGACAAATACGATATCGGCGTCATCAACATACAGTTTCTTTAGGGGGGAATAGCTTCTACCAGAAAACTCTTCATACTCACTGAATACTTCCTTTATACGTGCTGGAGTTGAGTTAAAGGCCTCAGCCTGCTGCTTCTTGATCTCCATATAATAATCAGGCAAAGCCAGAGGCCCGTATGTAATTGGGTTAGAGGGATCGATTTTGTTCACAGCCTCTCTATCGGGTAAGAACTCTTTGATCTCCTTCTTATCCTCAAATATGGTAAGCGGCTCAACACTATGGGTGAGAATAAAGCCATCTAGATTGACAATTGATGGAAATAGAACCTTCTTATCTTCAGAAACTTTAAATGCTATAAGCGTAAGGTCATATGCCTCCTGAACATTCTCAGCGAAAAACTGTATCCACCCTGCGTCTCTAGCAGCATACGCATCGTCGTGGCTACAATGAATATTAATTGGTGCGGAGAACGCCCTATTTCCGAGGGCCATTACAATAGATGTTCTTAGACTAGAAGCAATATATAATATTTCATACATTAGAGCGAGGCCTTGACTGGCTGTTGCCGTGAAGGTCCTTGCACCAGCTAGAGACGCGCCGACGGCAGCAGACAAGGCGCTATGTTCAGACTCCACAGCTATAAATTCTGCATCCAACTCCCCATTATATACAAACTCACTCAGCCTCTCCACGATAATCGTTTGAGGCGTAATTGGATAAGCCGATATGACATCTACATCCGCATGATAGGCGGCGTATGCAACCGCCTCATCCCCATTCAAACCCAGCCTAACTTGCTTACCAATAGTATTCAATATTATTCACCTCCCTCTTCAACCATATCAATAGCCTTGGTAGGACATTCATGGGCGCATATGCCACAGCCCTTACAATATTCATAATCAACCTCTACATAATCATCGTCTCTCCTGATAATAGCGTTATCAGGGCAATATACCCAGCATAAAAGACACTTGATACATTTGTCCAAGTCAATAACTGGCTTTAAAGCCCTCCAACTACCAGTCTTAACCTCTAGTGAATTACCAGGTTTATCTACTACTCCACCTATCGGCAACTCCTCCCATTTAACTGGCCAACTACTCAACCTTAATCACCTCTTTAGCCCCTCTTCTAACAGCCTTAATATTTATATCCGCTAATACTCCACTAAACCTTTTCCTTACAGCCTCTTCCAATGACTCAAGCCTCACAATCCCTGTGACTCCAACAAGCGCGCCTATCATGGCTGTATTATATATGGGTCGTCCAATTATCTCCATTGCTATATGATAAGCATCTACGGCATAGGATTCATATCCCTCCAAAGGCTTGGCATTAGATGGGTCTGTATGATTGAATATGATTATGCTGTCTTCTTTCAATCCAGCTAATATAATATCCTTATATGCCAGTAGGGTCGGGTCTATGACCACTACTATGTCTGGATTTATCACACCATATCTGATTTCTATAACCTCATCGGAGATCCTTGTATAGCTACGCACTGGAGCGCCACGCCTCTCTGGACCAAACTCAGGAATATGGATAGCATATTTCCCCTCATATATAGCTGCATTAGCCAGCAGCTGACTACTAGTAACAGTTCCTTGGCCACCACGGCCATGCCACCTTACTTCAATCATCTCAGTCGCCTCCTGTTTAGGTTAAATTAGACGGTTAAGATTATAATCATTACAATAATCTTACTTAAAAATATAAACATTTTATTTGCGGAGGTGTAATATACTCATATCCTTTGCCTATATTTATGTGAATATAGTTTAGGCCCCCTGTCATCACCCATTACCCTAATTATTATCTCTTAATCCTCCTTATAACCACGAATATAAGTATGACGGCTACGATAACGACTGTTAGCGCGATCAACTCAATTGGGAAACTTATCTTCTCCGGCGCCTCTACATTAAATTGTCTTGAAACCTTTGGATAATCATCGAATTCAACAGTAACTTCAATGACTTGACTTCCTCCCTTTGATAACAGTATGGCAGAATATCTCCCTGGAGAAGTCATGTTAGCAGTTGATCCATTAACAAATACAATTGCATCAGATACAGGTAGTTTATCATACACGTAAAAGGTTGAAATATCTACCATGAAGACGTCTTTCTCCTCCACATATGTTATGTCCGCTTTGAAATCTACCTTATCAAAAATCAATGGTATAGATACCGGGTTATACTTTGTAATACCATATGAGTCATCCACCACATTTGATATTGTATAATTAAATGACCCAACTGTCTCCTCTAAGACGATAAACTCTAAGACGCCATCCTCTGTATACCTCTCCTGACCATTTATCTCCGCAGCTCCTTTAAATGGTGTGTTATCATAGGCATACCATCCTTTGATTATTATAGTGACCTGCGTATTCACAGGATACCTGGATCCTGGCTCCGGCTCAACTATCTCAAACATGATCATATCCCAGATAATTGAGACGCTGCTGATATTAGCGCTGTACATATTTATGGTAGTGTTGAATAATGGATCCGTAAATGATATGTTCGACACTGTAAGGGTAATTTCCCCGACCTCATCTCTAGAGACAACTTGTTCAGCGTATCCTTCCATGGACACTATTGCCTCGGAATTATTCACCGTCACTACAGCATTCAATGCTGGACTTGAGTTATGCGCCCATATAACATGGTAGCGTAGATGAACGTCATCGCCCACCGAGACCCTTATAAACATATTATCACTAACTTCATGGTAGGGCCTGTCTCCATATGAGACCTCTATATTTGATAGGATTAGATATGTAACTAATACCGACGTCTCGGCTGACGATGGTTTCCTCAAGGTGTTGATATCAATTATAGTGCTGATATTATGCATCCCTAAGGAGTCGAACAATGGGATTCCAGTTAAATTGAAGGCAGCTGTCTTATTAATAGGAATATTAAACATGAATTGACCGTCGATGCTTATCGGAATACCATATGTTATATTCATCGGCTCATCGGTATATAGCGAGGTACTCTGGTTTGGAGCCACAATCCTAGGCTTAAAATATATCTTAGGCGAGATTCCTTCCATAAAATAGGTTCTCGACACATTGTACATAGTTATATTAATATAATTACCATATGAATCAGACGCGTGTATCTTGATTGATAACAAGGCCTCTGGATAGGGTGATACAGGTATCTTTAAGGTATATTTTTTATATAGACCTAAAGCTCCTTTCCACACATCCACCTTATTCTCATTCCAGCTAAGCCCATTGTCCCAACTAATTGATACATTAACTATATCCAGGGAAGACTTATCTAAAAATATTAGATATATGGTCTCATTTTCCTCTATTACCGGTGGAATGACGAATTCATATGGTATTGGTGGCGATGGATCATTATACTTAGGATTGAATACAGCCGTTACATTGACCAAGTGGTATAATGGATATGACAAACTATATTCTCCCACTACAGTATATATTCCTGGTTCGACAGGTAAAAATGATATTCTTTCGAAGTTGAAGGAATCAGTTTCCGCAACTCTCTTAGTAAGGTTCCCATCATGATATACCTCCAACGTAGAATTCCCTTCAAAAATTACATCTAGGGGTGCATATGAAGTTAATAGAGCAGATGTTATATTTAGGTAGGCTCCAGATACCTCTACTCCCTTTGTGATATACATAAAAGGTACGTAGGGTGGAGCTACTGGTCTAATTAACCGGCTGTCATCAGTCTCGGGATCTACATAGGAGATACTCCTATATCCAGATGCCTCTGGATCCAGTGTTAAGAATCCAACATACTCCTTATTCTTAAGAGCAGTTACGTATAGCATATATGTACCTCCCTGATAGAAAGGCGTCAACGCCAAGTACGTATATTCCTGATAAGGTGGGAAGACCGCGAGACCGATATAACCAATTTCCCCATCTAATAATCCACGGCTATCTATTGTATATCCATAATAGTGTGGTAGAACAAGTTCTTCAGGCGTCCTATTCAAGAGCCAGGATATAGAGAAGAAGTTGTATGCATATTTCACAGCCTCTGTGATATTACAGGGATATGGGGGTACCTCAAAGTACTGGGTATTTAAATATAGATTGTCCCCCGATTCAAGGGAGAAATACATATCAGCGGAGGTACGGTTCCACAAGCCACCTATATAGAATACCATCGTCGTATTTGATGATGTCAAGAAGGATACTATTGTGAAGAAGGGCTCTATATCATTCCCAGCCTTATTAACTAATGGGAGCGTGGTTTTAACACCATATGCAGCCTCTAACTGCAGGTAATAAATATCAATAAACTCGGATATAACGAGTTCTTTAGTAGCTATGTACATGGGGCCATGTATAAACTCGTCAGCCTGACTAATATTTAGGCCTAAGGCAAACAGGGTATAGTTCCCAGGCGTTAGATAGAACCATGCAGAATAGTTGAATTCTCCTTCAAGATTGTACCTGAAGCCAGAGGGGAGTATGATGTTATCTGGGTCAGAGTGTCTATACATAGCGAAGTAAGCATCTAAATATGCTCCGTCGAGAGTAACGTTGACAACTAGTTTTGGAAGATTGAACATGGAGAAGCCAAGGGTTAGGTTATAGCTATTGTCGATAGCTAGGGTTATGGACCCATAGTAAATATCTCTAAATGGCGGTGAATCTATTGACAACACGATATCAGCATATCCTGCTGAGGGGACATTAGATGGGATAGTAATGTTTATGAAGCTATCGAAGTCGACGGACTCATTATAATTATAGAAGAGACCGATTTTCTTATCTAAAATAGTTAAGGAATGGGCCTCTCCATCCATGGATTTAAGTCTATATATGAGGGTTTTGTTTGACTCGAGGTAATTTCCTATGTATTGCAGTGGATTTGACGGTAGAACATCTGTGGAAACTGCTCTATATGCATTCACCACTCCAAGTCCCTCAGTAAACATATCGTAGCCTAGTGATACGGAGGTTGAGATAATTGCGGCTCTAACCATTTTAGGGGTATAGTCCTTATGTGCCTGGAGGATTAATGCAGCGACACCAGCTACATGTGGGGAAGCCATACTAGTTCCATCAAGCTTTATATAATCTCCACCATCGCCCTTAACCACATCACCCGGGTATCTCTTAGCGAGAACCCTCTCCAAATAAGAGTCTCGGGCCAATGGAGCGATTATCCCGACGCCCGGAGCCAGCACATCAGGTTTTACCCTAAGGTCTCCTGTAGGGCCTCTACTACTAAAGACAGCTATACTCCAGTTTTTATCAATTGCCCCGACAGTTATCGCCAAATGTGAAACGGCTGGAGAGCCCAGTGAGAAGTAATACGGGCCTTCATTACCAGCTGCTACGACAACTACGACGCCCTCCTCGACGGCTTTATCAACGGCTATACTAAGGGGATCATCACCTATACCGTTGTTCCCACCACCTAGACTCAGGTTAATCACATCTATACTTTGATTGATGGCATATTCAACACCCTTTATAATCCAGCTTACATATCCTGATCCATTGTTAGCTAGAACCTTGATATTCGCAAGTGCAGCTCCTGGAGCCACGCCTCTAAACTTTCCGTTGCTAGCTCTTCCAGTACCTGCCGCGATACCAGCCACATGAGTACCATGTCCAAACCCATCACTAGGGTCTTCTCCTGGGACGAATGAGACACTATATATTATCTTTGAAGTCCCGTTGGGGAAGTAGAAGTCCGGGTGTTCCTCATATATGCCTGTATCGAGGATCCCGATTATTATCCCGGATCCGTTTATCTCAGTCCCCAAAGTATTTTCCAATGATGACCATTCATCAGAGGGTTTTATCATGGGTACTGATTCATTCAACCTTATATGCACCTTATAGTCTACCATTAGATCCGCTGAGAAACTACTGACGTATATTTTTGACACATTTTCAATGGGAACCTTAGCCGAGATTAAAGGAAAAGCCTTAAATACGTTCTCAACTGAGCCCCCAATTTTCGGTATAAACTTCATTAGGGCGTCTCTCTCCACAAGTCCCTCATACCTAATTATAATAGGAATCTTAACATGCCATAATTCAGATGGAAGAATCCTCAGATTACCTAGATCTGATTTAATTGATGTATTCAGGTTAATATTATCAAGGGGGTAGAGGAATCCATGGCCCAAGTTAATAAAATCTTTCCCGTTTATGGATATTATTGGGAAATAGGAGTCTTTTAATGAGCCAATGTCTACTGCTGCAACCAGGCCTTTAAGCCTATTCAAGTCATTAATATCAGCGCCTAGTGAACGTGGCATGCCAAAGACAGGAACTATTAATATTAAAATTATAAATACGATTAATATATGGTTTGGCCTCATCGCAATCTAGAAATTTTTAAAGTACATACCTAGTATAAAAATAAAATTTTTTTATCTTTAATCCCAATGCTTTACCTCTATTCACTAACTACACGCCAGACTTTTTATAAGCCCATATACCTCATTCAGATCCTCTATGACGGATATGGCTCCATGTATCCTAGGAGCGACTCGTGTCTTATATTCCCTGTAATTATCATACTCCCTCCATAGACCCTTGTATAGAACACCCCATGAACCAGCGTTTATTGCACCTATAACATCATCTAGATAGGTGTCTCCAACATGCATAACCTCGTGGGGTTCCACCCCGTATTTTGTGAATATGGCTTGGAATGCCTTTGGCATAGGCTTGACACACCCTATGTCGGCGGAAGAGAATACGTGATCTATGTAATTACCTATCCCTATGTTTTTAAGTATCGTTTCTATGGCTTTTCCAGCGAAGGAGGTGTTGCTTAATATAACAACTTTAAGACCCATCTCCTTCTTTAACCTGGGGAGGATGGTTAAAGCTTCTTTATTCACATAAGGGTTCCAGGAACACGTTGCCTCTATATATTTATTGACAGCACGCTCTACAAGCTCATTATCGACTTCGATGCCTGCCATATATCCGATAAGCCTAATTAACTCCTCGTTACTGATGATCATCCTTATATGACTCGTCAAGTCGTAAAGAGCATGTATATCCTCCAGCTTGAGACGCGGATTATATTCTCTAAAAACATTGTATATGGCATTAATACGTTTCTCCCTATATTCATAGGAAGCCTTATCATCCTCCCATATCAATGTAAACCAGAGGTCGAAGGAGACTATCTTTATCATATTATATAATATATGGGTATAGTGAGTATTAGAAAATTTTCGGTTTACAGTACCTTTTATATCTCCCCCGGAAATATATGTTGAAAATCTTTAAATCCCAGTTAAATAACTAAAGTATAACGGAATACCGGGATTTTTAATCCTGAAGAATCAAGGAATATAGGTGGTGAAGTGAAATGTATAAGATAAAACTATATTCGACCATGATCGGAACCTTAGCTATCTTCATAGGACTATCTACTTTAGCGATAATCATGTTATCAGACTATCTGGGATGGGGCCTATATATGGGGATAACCCTAGCCGTTCTATTCAATTTGATCCAGTGGATACTCGCACCCAAAATAATCGAGTCTATGTATAAAGTAAAGCCCCTGCCTAGGGATGATGCCCCCTATATTCATGAAGTTGTTGAAAAACTCTCTAAAAAGATGGGTATAAAGAAGCCTGAGGTTATGATCGCTGATATAGATGTGCCAAACGCATTTGCATATGGAGGGGTATTCGGCAAAAAGAAAGTGGCTGTGACGAGGGGTCTACTCAATACACTTGATAAAAATGAGGTTGAGGCTGTTGTAGGTCACGAGATGGGTCATGTGGCCCATAGAGATGTCTCTATAATGATGTTTTTATCCGTATTACCTTCTGTATTCTACCTGATATCTAGAATGGCTTTGTATCAACTTTATTTCACTGGTGGAGGTCGAGATAGGGATAGTAGCCCCCTCATATTTGTGGCCATCGGAATATTGTCACTTGTATTCTATTTCATACTAAACCTGATACTCCTTGGATTCAGTAGGTTGAGAGAATACTACGCAGATTATGAAGCAGCTACAAGGATCGAACAGGGTGCTGAGAAGCTGATGCATGCCTTAGCAAAAATTGCTGCATACACAGAGCAAAAATATAAGAAGAAGGAGACAATTACTTCTAGTAGCTTCAAAGCACTCCTCATCGCTGATCCCGATACATATAGAGTAGATTCTAGAGCCCTATACTATAAGGAGGATAAGTTGGTCGAGGATATACTAAAACGGCGTCTTACGCTGATGGATCGATTATTCGAACTATTCAGTACCCACCCTAATATGGTGAAGAGGCTTAGGAGGCTGAAGCAGCTTGCAGAAGCAACGGCGACCTAGATTTGGTCTTAAGGACCAATGGAGGGAGATAATTAGAAGCATAGAGGAGACCAGCTATTTATATACTAGAGTTAACCGTGCGATAAGCCTAGGCTTATCAGAATATCTGAGGAGAAAGGGGGTTAGAATGATTAAAGAGGGAGGGAATTTTCTAGATGCTGGAAGTGGGCCAGGGGACTTGACTAGAGCGATAATGGATAATCATAGGAACAGTTATGTTGTGTGTCTAGACGCTAGTTTCGCCCTTGTAGATATAGCGAGAAGAAGATTTAGTGTTGATGAAAAGGGACACATCGATTTTGTTATAGGTATTTTTGAGAATCCCCCATTTAGAGGAGAGAGCTTCGACGGGATTTTCAGTGCATATGCCATTAGAGACTCTATTGATCTTCTAAGAGCGATGTATAGTTTAAGCAGAACAGTAAAGAGAGGGGGATTCTTGATAGACGTCGACATTGGAAAACCTGTGTCCCAAGTATTTCAACAGTTTCTAAAACTATATCTAGATATACTCGTCCCCGTTATCGCAAGTTTCTACTATAAAAACGTTAGGAACCCATGGAGTAAACTATCAAGAACAGTGGAAGAACTGCCGCCAAATACTATATTGGAGAAGATAATCAAAAAGTTTTTTGTAGACACAAAATTAGAGGAATACGCGTTTGGCTCTATGATAATAGCCTCGGGATTTAAGAGAATTTAGAGTAATGTGATGCGGGAACTCTCCTACTCTCCCCTAAATCTTCTAATTACGCTCTCTATTAAGGAGTACGTCTTCACACCATCTTTCTTATCAACTATGATAATCGTATCAACATAGCTACTGATGATCTGCGTGATATTTACACCACTATAGTAGAGAGTGCTTGTAATATAATTGACGACTCCCGGTGTAGTTATTATGTCATAAGGACTGACTAGAATAACTGCACTCTGATTTTCCAATGTCTCTATGAGATATTCTTGTTTAATACTCTTACGGACTTTATTATAGGCAACCCTGTCCATCACCACTGTAACAGCTCTCTTCCCTTGAGTAAAATGTATAAAATGCCCCTCTCCAAGTTCTCTTAGTAATAATGTGAATATCTCGGAGAAGAACTTCCTCTTGAAAGTGAACAGGATTACGTCGTTAATCATCTCAAGCTGAGAGTCTCTTAATATCTGGGAAATCTTCTGCTCATTAACCATCTTATTCTCCTTAAGCGTATCTACAAAGCGTTTCAGAGCCATTTTCATAGCATATAGAGAAGGATTTCGGCCTCCGAGCTCCTCAACAACCTCCTCGTAAATATATCTACATATCTGGCTATAGCTACCTATGCCTAGTACTAATGCATCTATTATAGAGGGGTGTTTTAAGACTACTTTTCTCACGGCCTCAGCAATAGAGATGTTATCTTCTACCATCGGTTATCCCAAAAACTGTATTAAGTATGGAGAATATAATTAACGTTATACGACATTATTATTCAAGAGACAAGATTAGGGAACCATTCTATAATTGCATCGTGGATCATTTGGGCGGCTATTGCAGCTACTATAACTGCCATTACCCTGCCTAATGTGGCTATAAAGCTCTTTCCAAGAAATTTAAACAACTGCTCTCCATAATAGAGAATTATGAAGGTTGTTACTGTAAGTATTATGTCTACTATAAGTATCTCCCATGTGGAGTAAACAGTCTCAAGCAACAGTATAGTGGTTATTGTACCAGGTCCAACTAGAAGAGGTGTTGCCAAGGGGACAATAGCAGCTTCCTCAATATCCACCGACTTTGTCTTAGGCAGGCCACCCAACATATCTATGGAGATCGCCATGAGTAGAACACCGCCTCCCAGCCTTAAAGCAGGTATGCTTATTCCAAAAAATGTTAGGAGCCAATCACCAGCGAGGGTAAAAACAATTAAGAGAACACCAGTAACGATAGTTATCCTTCTAGCGATATACTTTCTCTCTTCACTGGTGTATTCCTCCACCTCCGATAAATATATAGGTAAGGCGGAGAGAGGGTTCATTATAGCGAATAGCTGTGAGAATATGATCAGCATATGGACAACCATTTCTTCAATGGACATATAGCCCCTCCCTCCACCATATTCCATATGTTTCCTGAATATTCAATTATATACATCTATTTTAATTAATCGATCTTCAATTTAAGATATATTGTTTATAAAACATTAATAGGTGATAGACACATGACTGAGATAGACTATGGAAAGATGGCTAAATGCCATGAATATAATGAGGAACTCATAGCCAAAGTATATTTTAAAGCTGCTGAGAAGATTACAGACCCAGGGATAAAGGGTATATTCCTCTTCATCGCTTACGACTCGGAAAAGCATGCGCAGGTATTTAAGGAGTTGGCCGAGGAGTATGGTGTAGCTGACTTCGATTCAGAAGAGTGTTCAATGTATTCTGGGGCAGCATACGGAATGCGTGGGTTGCTCATGGAGACTCTGAGGAAGATTGAGAGGGCCCAGAGCATGGAGGAGGTTATTGGCATTGTAGAACATCTTGAGAGTATCGAGAGTATGCTAACCGAGTTGGATAGGGCGGTCATTCTTAAAGGGCTAAAAGATGAGTCTAAAAGGAAGCTATATGAAAAGATACTTGAGTATGTAGAGGAAGATGAACATCGTCACGAGGATATAATTAGGGGTATTTACGCCAACTACAAAAAATAATTTATTATTTTATTTTCTCCTAACAGATTATTTCAGCCTTTACTCTCTATTTTTTCAACGCGCTCCCCAAGACGCCTCGCCTCCTCTTGGAGTTTAGCGATCTCCTCCCTAAGCTTCTGCCATTCAACACCCTTCTCAATGTTCTCCCTTATTTTTTTCGCCACTAATCTAGCTGCTTTCCATGTCCATCCCATCTTCTCCCTCGAGATAATTACCTCTAGAATCGGTAGTGCTCTTGGATCCATTAGCTCTCTTGCGGCGAGAACAACGGCTCTCCTAACCTTAGCCTCCTTATCATAAGCCAATTCCTTTAGATGTTTGTAGGTATCTCGTTTATGTGGGAATTTCCCGAGAAGAGTGACGGCTAATGCCCTTAAGGACTCTTGTTTATCAGGGGTAGTGTATTCCAAGATAATCTTAAACGCCTCATCCGAACCGGTTTCTGCAATACCTTCTAAAACACCCTTTGTTATCTTATAGTCGTGACTAGGGACAGAGATATATTTCTTAAGAACCTCTAATGTCTTTTTATAACCGACTTTTCCAATTGACCTTGCTGCGGCGGCCCTCACTGTATATGCCTCCTCCCTATCCTCGAGGATCTTTATCAGCCTTGGCGCTATCGACTCATCGTTATACTTCCCTAGACTCAATATCACTTCACGCTTTACTTTAGGATTTGAAACTTTATCAAGCAATTCAAGTAGTTTTGACTTGGCGTAGTCCGTCTTAATATCCCCTAGGCTCCTCGCTGCCTCAATAGAGACACCGTAGAATGAGTCTTTCTCAACAGCCTCGGCTAATGCATCTACAGCCTTCGAACTACTCTCTTTACATAAAGATCTAGCAGCCAGTATCCGCCAATATACATATTTGCTATTCCTAAGGATCCTTATCCTATCCTCTAGGGGATAATTAATTTTAAGAACCATAAACGTCTTGAACTCTGGATCGATATAAACGTACCTGGGTCTCTTAGACATGGGAATGGTCAAAACCCTTGTCCTTTTATCCATGAAAATTCTTGTTCGAATAGTTTTCCCGCTGCCTTGTTCAATTATGACCTCCAGTGGAAGACGATAAACCTCAGGTGCATCAGTATCCTGAAGCTGATTCAACTCGATAGTCAGCATCTTATCCTTCTCATTATAACTAGTCTTGACGCTTAAAACCGGATGCCCTGAGTTGTAGAGATACTGCTCAAAGAACCATTCCAAAGGCTTTCCATAATATCTCTCTAGAACCTTCCTCAAGTCATCTGTTTCTACGTTATCAAACGCATACATCGTGAGAAACTCTTTTAATGCTTTCCTAAATGTGTCAACACCAACTATATTCATCAGCATATTGAGAATAACCGAGCCCTTGGGATAGGAATGCGCATCGAAAAGCTCCTCGGGATATTTATATAGCCGAATAACGATTGGTCTACTATAATATGAGCTATATTCGTTTAGATATGACTGCAGATTCCTATAAAGCTGATATATGAATTCGTCCCGACCCCTTAAATGCCCATAATACAATGTGTGCATGAATGTGGCGAAGCTCTCGTTTAGCCAGATATGGCTCCAGTCCTTGCATGTTATTAGGTCACCAAACCATTGATGTGACAACTCATGACTAATTAGGCCATCAGGATCGTCATCCCTCCTAGCGAAATCATCCATCAAAGATCTATCGGTCAATAGAGTAGTCGTAATATTCTCCATACCCCCGACTATAAAACGTCTAACAACAACCTGTCGATATACCTTATATGGATACTTTACCCCCAACCATTCACTGAAGAACCTAATCATATCAGGAGTATATCGAAACGTACTTTCTATATACTCCTCCATCCCCTCAGGAACAACATATTCTAGCCTAACCCCATCAACTTCGTCAATGGATACACTGAATTTACCCACAGCTAGTGCTATGAGATAGCTACTATGGGGCTTGTTAATTCTATAATGCCATACCTCTGAGTTTCCTTCCGTCCAATGCGAAACTAGATAGCCATTGGCAAACGCTTTATAGCCTTTTTCTACACGGATTATCATCTCACTAGTGAACTTCATATTTGGATAGTCATATATGGGCATCCAGTATCTATGCCACTCTGCCTCACCTTGACTCCACACCATCGGGGAAGCGTCTTCATCGCCATCTATAAAATAGAGACCATGCTCTGGCTCCCTTACACTATACTCGATAGTCACTTCAGTAGGCCTATTCGATAATTTACGCCTCAGATAGATCCGGAGAGTCTCGCCATCATAATCAAATCTCAATAGTCCCCTACCATCATAAACACGTTTTATATTTAGAGATACTGCATCCAGATCCACATGTCTAACCGACTCACCGTGTTTAACCACTTGTAAAGTGGCTTTTCCATCTATAGATTTATTCTTAAAGTCGATAGAAACCTCAAGTTTATAATGGACAATCTTATAATCAGGTTCCCTGGGGTATCTCGGAGAATATTCTTTAAATACAAATTCTCGTCCAATCTTACTATAGGCTATAACACCCATCTCCAGAGCCCCCGGGAATTGCTTAACTTAAATATTTTTTAACTTTTACCCAAAAAGCATTAATATAAATTACACTTTTTAATAACATCCTCATGTTCAATGAAAACCTAGGAAATAAAACGTAAATGTTTTTATTTTACAACGTAAAGAAAAATGTACATAATTAGGGAAATTGGTTAAGAATATCCTTTTTAAATTTAAATTACTGTCACATTATTCTCAGTAATTTACATTAATCAGTCGTGAACCAAGAGATGGGATAAATTATTAAAACGATATATATTATGGTGTTATATAGTCTATATGTTAATACTTCCATCAATAAATTTAGTATAAAACAAAGTATATTTGATAATCTCTACTTCCCAATTTTTTGATATACTATGAAGGTCTACGAATATCCTGACTGGGAGAACACGGTTATCCTCGTGAACGAAGGCATCAAAAAGAAGTATGGAGACCCATATTTATGTGGTGAGGAGTTTATTAATATACTGAAAGACAGTGTAGTGGATGCGCTAAATACCTTATGCATATCCTCAGGAGAGAGGTGCATGGTCATTAGAATATTAGAGGGAGGAAGATTCTATTACGTATATGAGGCGTTGAATAATTTATTGGAGAATAAGCCTCTTCTAGGGGAAATAGACATAAAGAGCAGAATCTTATATGACCCAGAGGACGTGGTTACAAAAGTTATTCGTGACGAGGGTATATGTAAAAAAGCAGGTGAGACTGGATTAATACTTATCGGGGATACCGTGGCTAGTGGTAAAACCATGTTGACACTACTTGATAGACTTAGCCCTTGTCTCAAAAAAGATACTCAATTTGTCATACTCGGTTTTGTAACATACTACGGTCTAGATAGGGTTAGGGATTGGTTTGTAGAGCGAGGGTTAAAGTACAACTTTATAGGCTATGGAGGGCTTCTTGGCTTAGGTAGAAACCTTACGGATATGACTATAGGAGATGAACCTAACTATATTCCAGATGAAATAAAAAGATATTCAGAATCAATGCTTGGGGCTGAGATAGCCAACAAACTATGTGTAGTGGGAGACTTTACATATAGCACAAAGTATGTCCATAAGTATATCGCTGAGAGAATAATTCAGCTATGGGAAATAGGTAGAGAGGCTGATAAAGATGATACGAGAAAAAGGGCGGTCAATCTTATAAGAGAGGGTTTAAGTAGACTCATGAACATGGGGATCGGGATCTTACAGATTGAGAAGCTATTGGCCGAAGAATATAATAGAAGACAATTTCTAATCGGTCGTAAATATGATAGAGAAAGGTTGGAGATAGATAAGGTACTAAGCCTTACGTAAGGAAACTGTTTAACCTATATATTCTTGAATAATGCTAGGACACCAGCTACTAATAGGGAGATACCTGCTATTAGACCAACCTGGCTAATTATACCTAAGGCCCCTAGTAATATGGCTATCACTCCTCCTAGCTTTAACGTCTTTTTAAATGCCAAGAGTGGTATTGGAATCAGTGATATTATTGAATATCCAAGCATGTATGCAGCTATTAATGTTACAAAAAGCCCTAACCAAGGGCTAATATCACCAATATTGAACATTAGATATATGGATAGCAGAAGCTGAGTTAGAACGCCCATTATAGCTATGTACCAACTACGTATCTTCATCATGAAAAATATATTCTAGAAAAGACTTAAATTTCAATCCCCCATACAAAAAAGGGGTGTAGAGGAATATAATTTACTCCTTTGACGCCTTGAAGAACTCCTTTACATGGGGCCTTGTCAAATAATATACAATTATAATTGCTATGATAACATCTAGAACTCCCCCGACTGACAACATGGCTAAAGAGGCTAACCCTCCCAATAGGCTTAGTAAAGCCAAAGCTATATGCACCAACCTAGCAAATTCATGGCCATTCCATAGGAAATAACCCAATGCCACTGCGATAATACCTATTATCAGGATTACACTGCCTATAACGCCCCCTAGGATACCCATAAATTGAGCGAATCCTGGATATCCTCCCATTTCCTCAAAGGGCATTGTAGATAGAACTGGGCCTAGTGAGACCAAGACCAGTCCTCCAAAAACCATCAATATACCTCCGATAATGTCCAGAACAGCAATGATTGCAACACCTAATGGCCTCTCCGGTCTGTCTAGCATTTCAACATTCATTTTCCCACCTTAATATTATAATAGACATTTAGAACTAATATCTAATATGCCTATTAAGCATATATTACTATATGATACATTTAGTATACAGGTGCGATGGCTGTAGGAACCATATTCAAAACTAGATATACAAATATACAACTAGTGTAGAAACTATTTTGGATATGATAGAGAGGGATAAAAAGACAATATCCATACTTTATGACACGACATGTGAATCTTATGACGAGCTGTACGGCGGGGAGCAGTATGAAAAATACAGGATAATCCATGAAGAGCTGAATGTGGAGAACCCAAGTTTTATATATTGGCTTGACCTTGGATGTGGAACAGGCCTTTTACTCAAATATATCTGTGATAAAGTCGGGTGGTTACCCCAGAGACTGTATTATATTGGAATAGATCTATCTTATAACTGTATTAAGAAGGCACTGAACAAAAAGGGGAAAATCATATCTGACTTTATTGTTGCGGATGCTGAGAGACCACCTATCAGAATAAACCAGTTCAATGTTATCACCAGCTTCACCACAATACATCACTACGAAGACCCAGGAGAATCAGTAATTTCATATATTAAGAATAGCACCGCTACTGTGATAGTGACAATTCTAAAACGGGAAGAAAAATTAGAGGAGATTATCATGAAGATAAGAAGATACGTGGATAGCAGAGAGGAATTGGCCCTAGACATTATTGAAATAGGTAAGGATATAGGTATAATTATTAAGAGGAGCTGATTTTACGAGAGAAGCTCTGTGGGTGGATAATTATGAGAATCCTTATAGTTGCAGATATACATGGAAATAGAAAGAGGACTAGGAGGCTATTTGAGGAATATGGAATAAAGAAGTTTGATGTGGTTATAGTCTGTGGCGACATTACACAATTCCAAGGTGTTGACGTTGCGGAAGAGACATTATCTATCCTCTCTAGACTGGGGGAGAAAACCCTATTTGTACCAGGTAACTGTGACCCTCCAGAATTAACCAAATATGAGGAGCTTGGGGGAGCCTTGAATATCCACGGCAAATCTATACTCATTCCTAGAGAACTTGATGAGATAGAGTTTATAGGTGTGGGTGGGTCGACCCCCACCCCATTTAACACATGGATTGAGTATACTGAGGAGGAGATAGCTAAGATGCTTAAAACACCCTCTACCACATCAATATTAGTTTCACATACACCTCCTTACGATACCGCCCTCGATAAGATATGGATAGGAAGACATGTAGGGAGTAAGATAATTAGGGAATTTATAGTGAGAGAAAAACCAATCTTGGGTATCCACGCCCATATCCATGAAGGAAGGGGAGTGGATAAACTTGGTGAAACCACGATCATCAACCCCGGGCCACTACAAAATGGATATCACGCAATTATTGAGGTGAAGAAGCCTCCAGACATTAATGTTGAGATGAGGAAGGTGTAGGGGGTATTTATGAGGAGAGATATTTTGATAATATCTGACATCCATGGTAATAAATATAATATAGAGGCCCTAAAGGAGGAGACTAGCCCAGATTATTTACTGATACTGGGAGATATAACCACCTTCGGAACACTGGATGAGGCACTGGAGATCTTGGAGGAAGCTAGCTCATTAGCCAATGTTTCAGGATATTTTGTCCCTGGTAACTGTGACCCTTTTGAGCTATTTAAGATAAACTCTGTGGGAAAACTGTATAATGTTCATGGGAAATGTAAAGAAGACCGTGAGTTGAGAGCCTGTATCTATGGATTAGGAGGACAAGACTTGACTGAGAATACTTTCGAAGGCGTACTTAAAAACAGGGACTGTAAAGGATTGAAGATACTGATATCCCACAGGCCTCCATATGGAACAAAAATCGATAAGTTAGTCTGGGGTGGGCATGCAGGACATGAAGATATAGCGAGACTTGTATCAATACTTAATCCTAAGCTGGTATTTTCAGGACATATTCATGAAGGACGGGGTGTCGACAAGGCGGGTGATATGATCTTAGTTAACCCAGGCCCTCTTGAAGAGGGATACTATGCCATATGCATATTGTCAAAAGAGGAGATCGATGTAAAATTATGCCGAATATATTGAAGATTCTAGTAGACTATATAAAGCTATATAGAATTGTTAGTAACTATAAATTATTTTACAATGATAGATAAAGTGGAGAAGGAGCATCTCCGTAAAATTCAGGTGACAGGAGGATCTACATATATAATTTCACTTCCTAAGTCATGGGTAGTTCAGAATGATCTTATTGAGAAGCGTTTGGTCCGTATAACAGAGTTGAAAAATGGAATGCTGCTCATATCTCCAGTGGAGGAATCTGAAAGGAGGCCTAAAGTTGCAAGGATAACAATTGGAGAAGGAGAGTGCGATCCATATCCTATTTTAAGGCGGGTGATATCTCATTATGCAGTAGGGTACGATATAATTATAATTGAGGCTTCAGATGGAATACTAGATCCTAACTGTAGAGATGTTATTAAAGACTTCGTCCGACGCACATTATTTGGAGCAGAGTTTATGGATGAAGCAGCGGAGTTCATTAAAATACAGATTTTAACTCCTTACGTAAACCTCCCTATTAAGAACATTATTAAGAGAATGGCAGATCTATCCATCAATATGCACTTTGATGTTATAAAAGCTCTTGAGTATAAGGATGAAAGGCTGTTGAATGAAATCATTAAGAGGGATGATGATGTGGATAGATTATATTTTCTGTCTATAAGACAACTCACCTCAGCTATATATTCTCCGCCGGTATCGAATGATATTGGAATAAACGACTTACATGAATGTCTTGAATATAGACTCGTGGTAAGACACTTGGAGAGGGTAGCGGACCACGCCACAATCATTTCTAGGATGCTTCTAGAAGTATTGAAAGAGATTAACCACGATGACATAAAGATCCTCAGAAGTATGAATGAGGTTGTCAGGAGATCTCTAAGTATTGCGATAACCTCATTACTAGAGAAAGATTCTGAGATTGCGGAGAGAGCAATATCTACGAGGGATAGGATTAGGAGGCTTGAAGATATCGCCGTCAAGAAGCTATCAATGTATAGAAGAGCAAGGATGGTCGCCGCACTTAGAATGGCGGTTGAGAGCTATAGAAGGGTGTCGGAATATAGCGCAGGGATAGCGGAGATCGCGATAAACCTATCAGTTAATAGACCTAGTGAGTAATGTGGGTTTAGAACAACCACTATATGATAGGAGGATATCTTCCCCTTACATCCAAGGCCTTATTGGCTAGAGCATCTGCCCTAACATTAGTGTCCCTGCTGATATACTCATATTTTATGGAAGAGAGTTTCTTAGACAGAGATACTGCCTCCAAATATAATGGCAGTAAATTCCTACTCTTTACTTTATAAATACCTTTCATCTGGTTTACGAGAAGTTGAGAGTCACTCCTCACAATGACCTTGTCTAGCCCTAACACCAAGATATTCTTGAGACCCTCGATAAGCGCCCTGTATTCAGCAACATTATTAGTTGCTACCCCGATATATTCACCCCACATATCTAATACAGCACCATAGTCAGTCTCTATAACAACTCCGATTGCAGCTGGACCTGGGTTTCCTCTCGATGCTCCATCGATATATAAGATTACCATCTTCCTTGTCCCCATTGATAAAGAGATAACTATTTTTACTATACCCAACAAAAATTTATTGAGAGCGGATGGTTAAAAATAGGAAGTGAATACGATGAACATAGATTTAGATCCCAGTAAAATTAATGTAGTGAACCTTGTTTCTAGATGGTGCCTTGAGTGTAGACAACATCAAGATATGCTATATAATGACCCTGATATCAAGAATATATTAAATAGAGATTTTAACCTGATATTTGTCGACATTGATGAGCATCCCGATATGTGGGAAAGGTTTAACTTTGGTGGGCTCCCTAGCATAGCCTTTATAGAGGGGAGAGATAAGATAGCCTACGGGTTTAGCGGATATGTGGGCCCCAATGTTTTCATAGAAATTTTACAGGGAGTTTTGAGAGGCGAGACAGAGAAGATTGAGCTAAACCTGTTATCTGAGGAGGAGCCTAGGAAAACTACCATAAGTAGAGACATTATATACCGTATTATTAGGAGGCTAGAAGAGAGGTTTGACTGGATCCATGGAGGATTCATCGGAGAATATAAGTCTCCTCCAATTAATGAGATGTTTTTTCTATTAAACAGTTTCTTAAACACTGGGATTAAGGGCTATGGATCCATGGTATCATATACCTTGGAGAAGATGGCTAAAAGCGAATTATACTCCCCGGAAAACAGGGGTTTTTATAGATTAAGCAGGAGGCCTAATTGGGCTGCTCCCGAGAAAGTTATTCTAACGGAGTTAAACGCCGGCTTGGCTACTTTATACTCCGCTGTATATAGGATCCTAAAGAGCCCGTTATTCAATAAGATTACTATCAGTTTAGAGAAACTCCTAACTAGGAGACTCTTTGATAAGAATAGGAGATTATTCGTTAGAGGAATATATTGGGATAGTGAGATAGATAGGAGAAAATTCTGGGATGTTAACGCTTATACAGCTTTAAACTTAATTAGGTTATATAAAGTAACAGGATCTAGAAAATGTGTTAGGCTAGCTATAGAAACACTTGAGAAACTCTCTAGTGATGAGGTTAAACATATAATTGATAATGGAGAGGACGCCTCCTATTTACGTGACTATGCCTATTATTTAAGGGGATTGTTAGAGGCTTACTTCGTGACAGGTGAAGAGGGATGGCTAGATATTTGGAGGAATGTTGTTGATGAGATGAATAGCAGATTCAAATTCTGTGGCGCTTATGAAGATCTGCCTTTAGATAATAAAAGTTTCCTAAAGACGATAGTGAGGAGGCCATTCGTTGAGAACAATATTATTGCAGAAAGCTTCCTCCTGTATAACTATATATCTGGTGATATGGAGTTTAGGGACAAGGCGTTTAAGATACTGGAATATTATAGCATTCTACATGAGGAATATGGGTGGAGGATTGGAGAATATGCAAATGCTTGCATCATATACTATTATCCTCCTCCGATCATAGAGGTCGAAGGTTATAGGAAGATGCCACCTAAAATGAAGAGGCTAATGCTACACAATACGATAGTCAAATGGAGAAGGGGAGAAAACCCGGGGATCCACATGATGATAGATGGTAAGGTTTTCAGGATAAAGTGAATAAAAAATGGTGGGGAGGAGGGATAACAAATCTAAATGACTCGTTTCCTTAGGAGAATCGCTATTACAAAGGCTATTAGAGTCATTATCGCTAATGGTCCGATTGGGAACTCTGGAATGGCATTTACACTCTCGATTGTCACGGTATGCAACGAATGGGAATATTCTATTAGGATAACCACGTGAGTCGCATTCTCACTGAGGACATTTATACCTGCATTACGGTTATCTATTTTTACATCAAATGGTGGAGCTATGAAAGCCTTAGGTACCGTGATCTTCAGGTAGCCAGATGTTCCTGTGGGGCCGCCTACATTAATAATTATTGTTCCCTTGCCCCCTGCTATTTGGTACATAGCCAATTGAAGGGATGAGTTAGTCTCAAATACGAATGTATATGGAGTCCCTTCATACATTGCATTTACCACGTGTTTAAACTCTGGAAGCCTAACAGTCGAAGGTTCTGACACGACCCTGATCGTTACCTCCACTAGGGTAGGTGTAGACAGGGATATTGTTCCTAGATCAAAGTTGCTTGTGGGAGTTATTGTCGCAACCGTCTGCTGGTTGTAATAATATTGGCTACCAACTTTAATAGTAACTTGAGAAGCATCTACGACGATGCCACCGTATCCAAATGAATATGGAACATATAGTGTGAATACCCCTTCATTTTTCAATGTCAAAGTATATGTTAATGGCATGGGAACACCAGTAATGTATATCTCGATAGTCACCTGTACTGGTTCTAGTAAACCACTTCTATTTGGGTCGTCCAACGTACCTGTCAAGACCATTATTTTATGATCATAAATCAACTCTATATTATTAGTTCCAGGCATTAATGTGATATCCGCCATATCCATACCCAGCATGAAATCCACTGGCCCATACGTGACGTTATAGGTTCCTGGTGATAGCCCAGTTGATATCTGAAACTGGCCATTCTGGTCAGTAACAGCGGTTACTGGAAAGCCATTCTTCATAAAGGTAACCATATAGCCCTCAAGCGGATTTCCATTAGTATCCTTAACAACACCATTAACTACTACTGAGGGGCTCAGGTCGAAGTCTAGTGACACATCTCCATTAACGACTACCCAGGTACTCTTTAGCTCACATCCCTCGGCCATAACTACTACAGTATAGTTTACATTCATAACTATATTTGTGCCCAAGGAATAGAAGCCATTGTCGTCAGTAACCGCAATATCGAAATAGCCATCTCCATTTATAGAGAATGCTGCTACAACAGCATTGGGAAGAGGGGCCCCATTTTTAGTTACATGACCCGATATGGTGAAACCTTGCTGAAGCGCTATGTTATACTGATGCATCATGCTGTTGAGAGTCACTTTAGAACTCTTTCCAGCAATACCCAGAGTGTAATCCGTCGAGATGAACCCTCCGTAAATCCCAGTTAAATTTATGGGAGAGCCTAAGACATTAACCATATTCATGAACTTCTTGTAGGTTTCAGCAAACTCCATAACCTTGTGCGAAGCCTCCATAGAAGACATTGGGGAGACCGACATATCCAGCTGAGCGCCGACGCTTACATCGGCTGGAACAGCATAGTTACCTTGGGAATCTGTGATACATGTGTCTCCAGCCATTATATATGCGCCGGCGACAGGCTGATTAGCATATGTCACTTTACCGTAGATGAAAGGCGCGTTATCCAGCTGGAGCTCTACATCTGTTGTGGTGCTGAAGTCTACATTAAATTGTTTTGATATATGCCCGTATGCCGTTACATATACCTGATGAGGTTCTTCTTTAACCAGTGCTGTTGCCATCCCATATCCATCTGTAGAGAGGTGTAAATTTCCACCAGACGCAGCGGACAAGGTTATAAAAGCGTTTGCAACGCCTGTAGTAGTCTGCGCCGAGGCATATGGCGGGGAGATGTACACTGGTAATAGGAAAAACAATATCACGACTACGGCCAATAAAACCCTCTTAACAGCCAAAACACACACCCCCATCATAACAAAGTTATATTCATCCAGCAATTTCATATTGTTAATGAGGTATATAAATAATATTGGTTCAATGGAAATATAAAAACAAGGAATATGGCTTACCTAAAGGTATTCGATCCTCCAAGAAATCTCAATCCCTCTTTTTAAGAGTTCATCGAAGAAATCATCTGGGTCATAAGCTGCCTCAGGGGGGATCACACCCGGTCCATTACATTTACTCCTCATGATAAACTGCATACCAATTGAGAGAGGAATCCCGATGTTTTTAAAGTATGCTCGTCTACCGCCCCACTCATTTGGATGTGGATGCCTGTTCCTCAGTCTTACCCTTGCCTTTTTACCATTCTTAGTTCCATATACGTCAACGACCAACCCGTATCCCCATATAGCGGTTTTATCAGCATTAGGATTATTCAACATAAATCGGTATATGAAATCCATCGGCTTAACAAGAACCCCACCAAAATCAACCGGCTTATTTTCATAGAAGCCATAATATAATAACGTCTTCAGGAGGTCCATAGTCTCGTCGGGCCAAGTTCCCCTAACATATACCCTACGGACTGGTTTCCCTACATATTGGGGAAGGGTATATGTCTCACTATGAGGAACGAATACGGTTAGCCTCTTTCCTATCAGATCAAAAAACTCCACTTCCTTATTACCTACAAAAGGAGGCACTTGCTTAATCTCACCATCCTCATAGACCACCCGCTCCTTTAGATCAGGGTCAAACTCCCATATTGTGACATGGAGTAGACCCGGGCTAGGGGCAGTACTCCTGAAGGCCGCCCAGAAAATTTCGATGGTATCTACCGTTTCCAGCAAGTCGACACCCTTTTTAGCCATTAAATTCGTCGTTCCAGGTGTTGCACCTATACCTGGAACGAAAGTGATTCCCTTATCCCTTGCATCTTTATCCAAACTAAACTGATCCTCATCTGTCGCTACATCGACGCCACTCAGACCCAGTTCAACAGCATACTTGGTCACGATGTAATCATATTTAAAAGGTAATGCATTGATAACGTACTCGAACTCCTTTAATAGGGAAACCAGCTGCTCCTCATCATTTACATCTATCTTTACAGCGGACACCCGAGGATCCTTTATCTCAGACATTATTTCCCGTGCCTTTTTAATATTATAGTCCGCAATAACGATTTCCTCGGCATCACTCGTCGAGATAAAGTCGATCACAGCCTCAATCCCTACTGCCCCTACTCCACCCAAGATAACAACTTTCTTACTCATGCTATACACCAAAACATGCAATTAGACACACAGATATATAACTGGATTGGGATTAATACCAAATAAAATTTGATATTAAGATCCATATTTTCAAATTAGTACATAACTAGTTATGAAATATTAAAACATGTTCCATAGGATATGATTTAATTTAGAAAAAATTATGTTTGTTTAATGACATAACCATATATGTATGTTTATATAGGATTTGGAACTCTATTGTAATGAAAATGAAGCTAGGAAATGGGCATCTTCCATTGGGTAAAGAGATAAAGAAGATGAAGGAAAACTGGCAGATCTGGATTGAGAAGATTAGATTTGCCGCTGAACAAGTCCTTCCACACTCTAGCCTTAATTTCAATAAAACAGATGAGGATGGAGAGATTATTATAAGGGTTGTTATTGAAGTAGATACACTACCCAGGGACCGGTTTATGATAAACAACATAGTTAACGAGATACTTCGTAGGGCGGAGCTACCAATTTATAATCCTTTCCATATAATTCTCAGATCTGTCGACGGGGAAAATGAGATAGAAATTTCAAAGCCTAGATAAAGAAAGATAGTGGTATAGAATCATGAATGATTGATTGATATTATCTATGCAGAAGGCTGATTCCTACTTAATAGACTGGATATCTCTTCCTCAGCCACTTTCCTAAAGGCCTCTATTTTAAGACTTTCATAGTTCCACTGTATACTGCCATCCTCAATGTCATAGTCTATTCTAATTCTGACGACATCGCCTTTATCCATCTTCAATCTGTTCACTAGTATCTCAAATAGGCGCTGGTTTATCTCTGCAGCCGCCCTTGCAATCTCTTTTGGATCCATCTCTTTATTCCTAAGTTTATCCGAGAGCTGTGCAAATAAAGTTCTTCTCAATTTGTCGGCATACGCCCCCACGATAATATATCCAGTACTTAGTGTCGCCATAATCTCACCTGTGAAGTTTCTACTCTATCATCAATAATATAAATAAAATATTATAATACCAATAATAACCTATATCATAAAACAGTATTGCATAATTCTAACAGTGGAGAACTCTCTATGGCCTGAGGAATACCCTGCCTCTTGCACGCTTCTGCCTGAGAATCTCATGTGCCTTCTCCACATCCCAGAGGGACATTTCCATACCTATAGCTTTTACAAGTCCTTTATTCCCCATTTCCAGCGCTTTCCTCAGCGATTTTTTCGTGCTTGATATAACTCCATGGATAAGGTTTTCCCTTAAAATTATTAATCCCAATGGTAGTGAAGCAGGTTTTACATTAACATTCCCAATTACGGCCATCCTTCCACCCCATTTTAGACTCCTTAGGCTCGAATGAAAAGTGGGCTCGCCAACTGCCTCCACGACTATGTCTACTGGCCCAACCGTCTTCTTGACTTCTTTGCTGAAATCACCTCTAGATACGATAATATGGTCTGGGTTCAATTGTCTTATGAAATCCACTTTATCTTCGCTAGAAGTTACTGCCACGACCTCAGTTCCATAAGCCTTCGCAACCTGAATAGCGTGTATCCCCACTCCTCCGCCAGCTCCAGTTACCAAGACCTTCATCCCCTCGTCAATATCACCTAATTCATCCAGCGCGTGGATAACCATCCCGATAACACATGATGATATGGCTGCATAATTCCAATCCACCTCAGGATCCATCTTAACTATTGAATTCTTGTGCACAAGAACATGGTCAGAGTAGGATCCATTTAGTACTTCCCCATACCATCTCCTATTTTTACACAAGTTTTCTCTCCCACTACTACAGTATTCACATTCGCCACATGAAATATAGGGAAGAGCGACTACCTTATCATTTATATCTACCTCATCAACCTTACAACCTTTATCCACTACGATGCCTGCAATCTCATGGCCAAGGACAATAGGGAGGGTGACGCGTGGAAAGAAGCCCTCTACTGTCAATATGTCCCGGTAGCAGACCCCAGTCCGCATTATTTTCACTAGAACCCACTCATCCCCTGGCTCTGGTTCAGGGACCTCTTTAATAGTCAACGGACCTCCGATTTTCTCCAAGAATACAGATTTCAACGGAATCACCTAATTATTATCATTATTCCAGATTAGATTTAAAGGATACTACTATTCTTCCTCAACTGTTTTTATCCTCACATTTTTTACGATAAAATATGATAACTCTAATAATGCCGCACTTAGCAATATCGAGAGGACTAGTGTAACGGGGTTGAATATCTTGAGATACCCTTTTGAATACATTTCTTTAAGAGAGACAATTGCTGGAGACATGACTATATAGAAAAGTACCAGCCGGAAGATGAACATCAGTATGGACCTGCCACTTAGTTCTTGAGGTATCTTGACCCTGATATTCTTGAAAATAATATATAATGAGACCATTATCGTGCTTATCATCCCGATATAGATTAAATTCGATGCCAGATATGTCGGTGCTATGTAAACAGCACCTGATAAAGCATAGATTAATCCCGTCAAAACCACTACTTGATAAAGGCCCTGCATGAAAGATTTATCTGACTTCAATGAATCAGTTAGGCTTCTTATCTCACTACTCACATCATCAGCCATTTCTAGAAACCTGTCTGGAGCCCATTTATATACTAGAACCTTATAGCGGTCTATATTTTTCGCTATATGAGACACTAGGGTAAGATTAAATGCATATGCAAACATGGCGGTCATTACAAGCCAAAGCGGAATGAAATCCTCTAGCGCCAAGGTAGATAACACGATCAAACCAAATTCACCGGAATTAGCCAATGTTAACGCTAATGTTACAGAGTAATCTACTCTTAATCCTCCGAAGATAGTGGATACGGATAATATTATAAATCGGGTGACATACGCTACCAAGGCTAGGATAAGCCCGTATACGGCTGTAAGGATAAACTCTGTTAATGAAAATGAGATATGTATCTGGAATGGAAGAGAAACTACAAATCCCATTAAAGCTAAGTACATGTAGGAGCTCATTCTCTGCGCCGTCGCGTGATCATAACCAGGGTATGCTAGAGAAACAGCACCTAGGAATACTACCAGAACCTCAGGGATGTTATAGAGCTCACTTATTAATGTTAGGGATAAGGATATAAAGGAGGGTTAAGAGGACTTTCGCCTCCATATTCTCCACGGTATTGACCAGCTTACCGAAGGGTTTAGCTAGAAAGAATAGTCCCGCGATGAGCATTCCCCCCAGTGCAATGAATTGATACATGGATAAGGTTGATAAGCCCTCGAATCCTCTAGTAAAGAAACCTAGTGCAAGGAGGAGAACCGCCATGGTGTCTTCCAACACGGAGATCGCTATGCCATAACTCTTTATTACAGGGTTCTTAGAGGAGACCAGCGCAAACGCTTCATTTGATGCTACTGTAGCTGCTATAAGAACATATGCATATGAAGGTTCCATTACTAGACTTACAAAGTAATATAGGCTTAGCAGAAAAAGGAACTCAAATCCCACCACAAGTAATATATGCTCTTTTTCCTGCCTCAAAAAATCTTTGTCTATCTCTATCCCAGCAATAAATACAATTAATACTGCAGCTAATACAGAGAAGTCGATGAGAGGTTGGATATAGCTCTAGCCCCAGGCCATTTGCAATTAGGGCACCTAACATTAGCCCAGGCATAATCACTACAAACTTTTTCTAGCATATATCAATCCGAAACCAGCTATTATAGTCAATGCTATTAGTTGTTCAAAGTGCTCAATAATAAGGCTTGTAGCCACGGTATAATCACCTTTTACAGTCCCTATGAGAGGGAGTCATCTTAATATTAATGATTTACTATATTAAAAACAGGCTAAATCATTATTAGCTAGATTATTGTAATTATATGTTTAATTCATGGATGTATTATTTTTTTATACCTCTATAAAAATACATTGGTTAAGAGAATGGGGGAATAATTAAAATGATATTGCCATTCGAGATTACACTCAATGACAAGGTCATCGCCCTACTTATATTTATCATTACATACATTTACATAGCCTCAGGTAGAAGAGATAAGCAAATCGCGTCTATTGGTGGAGCCACACTAATATGGATAGCTGGGATAATGTCTGGTGAAGAGATGCTTAGATCATTGGATTTCGAGACTTTAGGCCTATTATTTGGTATGATGGTTATTGTAGGTGCATTGAGAGAGGCGGGGTTCTTCAGGTATATTGGGTTGCTGGTTGCCAGTTTCTGTAGGTTTATCCCATTAAGGATGTTTATCATGCTGACCCTAACCACAGCCATTTTATCCGCTCTCCTAGCTAACGTAACCGTTGTATTATTCATGACAATAATAATAATTGAACTATCTGAGACCTTCAAATTCAACCCTATACCGTTTATTATTGGAGAAATACTATCGTCAAACATAGGAGGAGCGGCTACATTAATTGGGGATCCTCCTAACATCTTAGTCGGCATACATACCCACATGCAGTTCATGGATTTCATATTAAACGCAGCGCCAATATCGTTAATTGGCCTAGCTGTAATGATGATAATGCTATACTACATGTATAGAGGTGAATTCTATAAGGGCAAGATAATTGGTGAGCTCCCAATTAAACCCATTGAAGTCATAAAAGACAGGAAACTATTCTATATCGGGATAGTTACCTTCATCATAACACTAGTTATGTTTATAATCCAGCCATTCAACCTGTCAATTGCATCTATAGCACTGATAAGTGCAGCCTTCCTATTATTCGCAGGAGGGGAAACGATGCCCAAGGTTCTTGAGGATGTTGAATGGGGCACTTTGATATTCCTATCAGGGCTATTCATAATAATCGGTGGACTAGAGAAAACTGGATTAATACATGACATAGCTTTAATAATAAAACCATATATCACTGTAGATCCATATATATCCTCTACCATAGTTCTATGGGTAGCAGCGATCTTCTCCGCATTAATTGATAACATCCCCTTTACGGTAGCATTTATACCCATCTTAGATGAAATTGTACAGACGACAGCTTATAACCCAGACATACTATGGTGGGCTCTAGTCATCGGAGCAGATTTCGGGGGTAATGGGACTATAATAGGCTCTTCCTCAAACATTGTTGCACTGGATATAGCTAAGGACAAGGGATATGATATCACATTTATCGATTTCTTTAAGGTAGGATTCACGATCCTAGTGGCAACCATAGGCGTCTCAAACCTATATTTTGCATTGAAGATATTCCTTAACTTTTAAATAAAAAATATATGCTTAAATCCCAAAATTTTTATGAATAGGCATAACATTATGTTATATGATATTAGGATAATAGGAGGTGTGTACATAATATTTATAGGTGAGAGGTGTTCGAAACGAGCTCCTCATTAAATGAACTAATATTCAAATCATATATCGTAGAGTGGATAGAGATTCTTATTAAATTCATTAACGAACTAAGTAAAGAACACGGCGAGAAAACTTGGAAAACGCTGGGTAAATTACAATGGAGAATGGGACGTAAATGGATAAAAGAAAATCTTTCTAGACTAGGAATAAAGGGTGAAGATGCAATCGCAGGCGCAGAGATAGTAAGGCTTGGACTTCAGACACTCGCCCCGGGCTTGTATAGCCAGCGTGAATTCAAAATAGTAGATTCGTCGCCAAAGAAGGTGGTTGTAGAGATGTCTGCATGGTGTCCAGTACTAGAGGCATGTAAGAAGATGAATATTGACCCAGAGATCCCATTAAACTACCTTGTCCGGCAGAGACTATTAGGAATGCTTCAGACTGTTAATCCAAAGCTGAACATGGATTTTATAAAGATAGATAAAAATACACTGAAATGCCAATTGATCATAGAAGTCCTAGACTAACTTTATACCCCATTTTATATTTCTCTATTTGTTAAGCCGAAGCTTCATTTATATTTTTTAAATTAAAGGTAATTATCCTCTTCACAGAAAATTTAAACCGCTCGTGAGGGTGGCTGGGCCATGGCATCGAAGAGGCTTAAGATCAGCATTGCACTGAACCTTATACTCATGATTCTACTTGGGGTAAGCATAACCTTCCTAATAACCTTATATACTGAAAATAGGGAGCTTAAGAATAAGTTAGGAGATTTAAAGAACAAGCTTGAACTCGTGGAAAGGCAACTGGAGTACTACATGGCTATATCGAGTTACATGGTAAACACTACTACACTTAATGTAAGCAATGGTGGCTTCGGCACCATAAAGTATCATGCTGTGGCGGTAGCCAAAGGAGAAGGGGAGTACTTCGGTATCGTGCTAAACTTCACAATATCGCTTGTTCCAGGAACCGGTAAAATCCTAGTAAATACACAGCCTAAGATAGGTATAGACTTACAGACAAGTCTCGAGATAGCACGTAAGGTAGCTGCTGACATCACTGGATATAACTTTTCCGAAGTTGACATCATACTTAGTATTGAGGCGCCCCATGCGGTTGATGTAGTAGATGGTCCAAGTGCTGGAGCAGCCATCACAGTTGCACTTGTAAGCCTATTGTTGAATAGGAGTATAGACATGTCTATATACGTTACAGGAACCATAAACCCAGATGGAAGTATTGGTAAGGTAGGTGGAATACTTGAGAAGGGAACTGCAGCAGCGGAAAATGGGGGAGAGATATTCATAGTGCCGCATGGACAAGAAAATGTAACGATTTATGTGAGGGTAGAGAGGGAAATCGTTCCAGGATTCTACTTAATAACATATGAGCCTAGAACTATAAATGTACAAGAGTATCTCTCTGAAAAGGGCTACACCATCACAGTCGTCAGTGTATCGAATATAAGAGACCTACTTTCATATGTCTGGGGCGGTTAGAGAGACCCATTTACTGCAACAAAACTTTATAGTATCGATTTATTTTTACTATAATTAATATTGATATGCTCTTCCAAGACGAATGCTGGGTGTACATATTTGAATATAAGTAAACTTGTATCTGTATTTGAAGAAGAGGTATGGAGGGAGTTCCTAGACAAGCTACCTCTAGTGATAAGGCCTCCTACCATAAGGCTAAAATATGAGGAGGTTTTTAAGGGATACCCAGATATACCTCCACAGCCTTATGAGGAGATAATTAATGTAGCCGATGTAAAGAACAAGGTGGGGATACCCGATTTAGATATATTCTTCTTCTTTGATCAAATCATAGGGCTATTACCTAACAGCCTTTATCGGAAATTGATAAATGAGGGGTGGCAAGAGCCACACTATAAATTTATTTCACAACTAGTAGACCTATGGAAAACCATTGATTTGTCAAGAGAGAGATTTTACCCTGAAGACCATCCAAAGACACGTATCATGATGATCTCGCCATCCGATAAACAGTTCTCAATAGTCAGGGGCTCCTGGTTAGAATGGGTTTGGAGAGAGTATACGAGAAATGGGGAAGTGACTCCGTATGCTTCTGGATGGGTGAGGGACGTATATTCGATATCAGAAGCTCTGTCTGATTATAACGTCTCGATAGATCTCTTCCTTGATCAAGAGCTTGAGAACCTGGTTGACGAGCCGCCTAAGAACGTGAAGACACATTATATTGATATTCCACCAGACCTGCCAAAGATCGGTTATACACGGGATCAGAGTGTGACATGGATGGAGAGGCCTATAATTGGGAATATGGCTCTTGATATTAGGAAGGGTGAGGAGAGAGTAATAAACGAGGTATATCACATGATTAACTATAGACCTATTCTTAGAGCGAGCTGGAGTAGAAGAAAAAATATATTGGTAAGGAGTAAGATGGAAGGGGGAAACTTCTTCTTGATAAAGACTGAGAAAGGTATAGCCTTATTTACCGGCATAGGGGTTAGAGGAAGCAACATAAGCACTTTCAAGTTCCTAGCTGACTTCCTGCCAGATGAAGTTGAACTATATGGAGTGCCGTTATCGGGGTATGTGAAGCACTGGGATATTACCGGATCAGTCCATCTTGATGTAGTTTTTACATATTTAGGAGATTTAAATGGGACATACTATGCAGTTATCGATCCTATGAGAATAGGTATGTATTCCATATTGAGATACGATAGGGTAAATGAAGCATTCGAAGTCGAGCACTTTGGAGTAGTCGCGAAGAAATATGGTATTGTGCTGGATGAGGCCCCTAGAAGAGGCGGGAGCCCAATAACGATGGCTAATGCATTGAATCTAGGTAGGGGGAGGATAGTCGTGGACAGCTTTAATAAGGAGATGAATAAATATTTGGAGATGGAGTTCAACGTCGATGTGATTGAAGTAGATATTCCACATATTGAGGCCGGTGGAGGAGGAGTTAGATGTGCAACAAGGGAATTATATTAGGATGCCTAAACTCCGCCTCAAGGGTATGAAGTGGTATCCTTATGAAAAGACTCAAGGAAATCTTCCTAGGCTATCATAAGAACATCTATGTGCTCCTCATTACATGGACGTTATTTGGTTATGTACATAGGGGAGCAGACCCATATCTACCCAACTACATCGTAGTACTAGGCGGGGAGGAGGCCTATATAGGCCTATTATATAGTGTTGCAGCCCTAATACAGATCCCCAACCTACTCATAGGTGGTTTAATCGGAGACTACTATGGGCGTAGAAAAGCCGTTATAATATTCACTTGGTTAATAGCCCTTAATTATCTCGCATATGCATTGGCCCCAGATTGGTCGATAATCCTACTGGGGATGGCTATAGGTAGTTTCGCCGGCATATATAGGCCATCGCTCCAAGCAATAGTCGGGGATAGCCTGAAGTCTGAAGAGCGGGCAAGGGGGATGATACTAATCACTCAAGTTCCTAGGTTTTTTAGCCTACCCGCTGCCTACATAATGGGATATATTATATTCCAGTATGGCGATATAGATCCATTAGGATATCGGGTGGTGTTCCTAATCGCAACGATCTTAGCGGCCTCGGCAGCCATAATCAGATGGTTTATGCTTGAAGAGACTCTGGAGACAGTAGATGCTGAGCCGATTAAAGAAATTATAAAGGAAAATATTAAAGGACTGCTTGGTTTCAAGACACTACCCACGTCCACGAAGAGGATAATATTATTTCATTTAATAGTTCAACTCGGCTGGTCGATCTCAAATAGCTACTTAATTAGATACGCTTTTAGAAACGGGATAGATAATAGTACATATGGATTGTACCTAACAATAGCATCATCAGTAGCGATCGTAACCGGCCTAGTTATAATGCCCTTTGTAGACGAAGTGGATTCCAGGATACTTATGCTAGTAGGGTACTCTCTTTCATCAATAGGATTCCTGCTGTTTTATCTCGGAGGGCCTTTAACTATATTACTCGGTCTTGTTTTTATCCATACTCTATGGAACCTTAGAAGAGCAGGGTTCCAGAAATATTTCATGGATTCCACTCCACCGGCATACAGGGCACGTGCAGTCAGTATAAATGGAACCGCTTCCTCCATATCATCCTCAATAGGATATTTCCTAGCCTCACTACTAGTGATATTCTCCAATGAAAACATTGGATTGTTAATCCTAACCACCGCAGTATTATCACTAGTAGGATCTATACTGATACTGATTATCTTACCTAAGATAAGGGAGCCGTATTGAACTATTCTCTAATACCAGTCGTCAACCTCATTATACCATTTCTTTTTCGGACCAACTTTGGCTCTTAGCTTCCAGCCCATGCTCTTAGGTTTATCCTCAATAAGCTTCAATAGATGATCTATCCTCTCCGACACTTTCTTAACATTATCCTCAGACAACTTATCCCTATATCTATTCGTGACATATTCCCTTACTTTCTTAAGATTGGTTGTAAAAGTGTAGTAGAAGCCCCAGTCCTTACTCATTAGACCAGCTATATAATCTCCGTTGATCCCCTCCTTATCAGATGAGCCTATTTCGAAGGCACTTAGGAGAACAATGGCATCCTTTATATCCTTCTCATTGATCTTTACAATCTGCAGTTTTGTAAGCAATATTTCTGTCAGTGGAAGGGCATATTTACCGTGTTCAAGCCTCCCCTTAAATTCAATTGTATGATTCATCTGTAGCCTGTCGAAAAATACTTCCACCATGGGAATCTTACAGCCTTTCCCTTTAGGAAACTCACATCCCTCAGGACATCCATAGAAGATGTATCTAGAACCTCTGTAGTAATATAGTGAAGGCCGCCAAATTTGATATACACATGAGCTTCTCTCTTCGGTAAGGAATTTTAGTACACGTTCTCTATCCTTACCATAACCAGCTAAGTCGATGTCTGTAAAAACTCTTTCACCAAGTCTCTCCATACGTCTCCACAGGTCTTCATACTCTGTATTTTGAATTAATATGTATATTCCCAAGCCCCCCATTACTCTTAGGACAATGCCTTTTTCTTCCGCCTCTCTTACAATGGATTTAGCTTCCTCGACAAATTCTTCTGGAGATGGGTAGATCTCTAGAGGAATCTCTGTTGGTAAACGGAAATTATCCTCACTCATGACATCACCTTACCCAGATGTAAAGATATAGTTTTTCACCTTATTTTTGTCTAGGTATACCATAACCCCCCTCAATATACCTTCTGTATACTCACTGCCAGGGTTAATCACAACCGTCCTACCTATTCTAATTATCCCCCTGGATTCATGTATATGCCCATGTAGACTGAGTAATGGCTGGTATTTCTCTATCGCCTTTAAAACAGCGGTGCTACCCACATTCATTGTCTCGGAAACAGATGGCCTCAACTGTTCATCCAGCTTAGGCACCTCATCAAGCGGAGTTCCATATGGAGGCACATGTAACTGAAAGATCGCGGTCTCCATGTTATCTATGCTATTAGCTAGCTCCTCTATCTTGGCCTCAAGCTCCTCCTCGGTCTTCTCCCTTGGCGTATTCCAAGGAGTCTTATTTGACCACGACAAACCGATCATCTCATGCCCATTTATCTCGACTTTCTTTAAGTCAGCGAATATGATGTGGTCAGATTCATATTCTTTTATTACTTCATCTACCTCTGGCAGATCATCGTTCCCAGGGATTATATATAGCCTCTTTTTACTTTTTGAAAGTTTCTCCTCAGCATATTCCAGCCACTCTCTCATTCTATTAGCTACTTGCTCCACAAATATCTCTTCCACTCTACCGGCTGTCAATGTGATTCTCCTTGCCTTCTCATCTATACGACCTTCAATGGTCTTACCCTCCTTCATCAACTCTTCAAACTCTTTTCTAGTGAGATACATATAGTAGTTACCCATGTAAGCCAGTTTCTTCTCAATATCGGCGAGGTCCTCCTTATTCCGTGTAACCACTTTTTCCCCGAGATAGTCGTAGACGTAGGTCCCGTCTTCCTCAATTATTATGGGTACAATCATCTTTCCAGAGAGATCACCACCCAGTATTCCTATATCAGCACCATATACACTAAGCGCGCTTATGAACTTCTTAAAGCAGTATGTAGATGCATGGATATCTACTGCGAAGAATATTTTTAACACACCCATTTACATCACCATATCTTTTTAGATACATTTTCAAGTGGTTAAATAAAAATAAAAAGGGGGATTTAGTTCCTATTCTGGAGCCAGCTCCTTGTATGCTAGTGTAACGTCAATACCCTCTTTCTGCCTATATGCTTTCCAGCCGAAGTACCATAGTAGACCGGATACCCAAACGACTACGTATATCGGTGTCCATATGGACATAATTGCTTCCATACCTTCGGATGTAAAGGCTGCCCATATCAATGTCAGTACCAGCACGAAAGTTAGGAAGCCAGATATTGCACACATGGGAAGGCCAAGTATTTTCCATTCCTTATGAGGCGATGTATCCCAGATATGTCTTACTTTCTTAACATATGGGAAGATCATAGCGCTAATAGCAGTGAAGCCGAAGACTGAGAATAATTGCATTACCTCTACTGAGAAACCAGCTAATACGTCGGGGGAGATTGCGTACCAGGTAATGCCTATCTGGCCGAGTATGAATTCTGTCAGTAGTAGTTTAACAGGCTGATGCCACTTCGGATGTATATCGGTAAACCAGTTGGGACCTATTCTATCCATACCCCAGGCAAAAAGTCCTCTGCTGAAGGCGATGTATGAAAACGGTATCCACATGAAATCAGCGAATATGAATGACATTCCGAAGAAGAACCCTATGAATGGATTCATATGTACTAGCATTGCAGCTATGTTGAGGTATGTAGTGGAGAATGGGAAGTTGTAACCAGTTAGACCCTCGTTATCGATATATGCTAGGGCATGCATACCCTTGTATCCAGCTAGGCTCTCTATTGCGAAAGCGTTCCATCCGACGATGATGAGCATAAGAAGCGCATTCATCACCTGCCCCATGAATATGTTTTTCCTTGGGCTCTTGACCTCTCCACCGATGAAAGCAATTACATACCCGTATATTAGAGCCCAGCTCAGAGGCAGTAAAGCTCCTACGGACGATGCAAAATTCCATGTATCAGGTAATGGGAACACCTCATTAACGGCCATTAGAGTCTCTTCCCATGTCAATGAAGAGTATTTAGCGGCATAGAAGTTCCATACATCAACGAAAGTTTGATGAGAATTGACGCTTAGGATTATAGCGGCTAATACAGCACCAATTAGGCTCCAGCCAATCAGAACTCTCTGTATCCTGAAGAAGAACCTGAGCCCGAATAAGACTACTAATAGACCGAGTAAGTTAGCTAATGTCGCGATAATATACATTCCCAGTGGCTGGGTCCACCATGACACAACACTAGGATCAAGACCCATGGCACCGGCAAGGATTGGTAAACCGGGGTCCGCTATCCATGGAGCCAAGACCCATATCCAAGCAGTCATGACAAACCCTGCATTAGCGAAGCTCACGGCAGTACCTATAGCAGGGTGGATTATCCTAGAGTTATACACATAGCTACCTCCACTCCTAGGCATTGCTGCACCCAAGAACCCCCACATCATCCCAAAGCCTATAATGCCTAGGAAAGCGCCTAGTAGAAACGTCAGCGTCTGGTTCAAACCTGGGAAGAGATAGGGGGCGCTTGAGATATAGTACCACACTGAGACGGCTGCTCCGTTGTTCATTATTCCGAAGAGGACAGTATCTAGAAGCGTGGCTTCTCTTACAAGCCCACTCGCCCTTCTCGCAAACACATGCGACAAGACATACACCCCAAAACTGTAGGATGACAAATTATATTATACTTTTTTTATTATAAATTTTTATAAAACTAGATACAATTAAAAAACAAGGCATATTATTACTTGACAAATGTAAAAAGTTTTTTACTTAATTAAACTCTTTTGAGTACATATATAAAAATAATAATCGTAAAACCATTTAATAAGTTAAAAAATGATTAATATTATGATTATCTATTTAGGAAGATTTTCTAATTGTGTCATATAAAATTCAACAAAATCTATGTTTAAACGAAGGCTACGTGTAAAATAGAGTGTAGTTTTGCTTTAGAATCTTTGGTTTCTTTTAAACAGATATTTCAAATTTCTAAGAGGTATATGTACATTGGATGTTTCTTTTTAAATAAAAATAGGTGTCTATCTTTTTTCTCAATCAACTCTAGACCAGAGTAATCTGGATATGATAGCTCAAACTCATATTTCAAGGACAAACCCTCCACTCTTAAACGCCTGCTCTCTCTAACGAATATGTCTATCAACTCTTGAGTAGCATCCTTAAACTTCTTTTGGTATGGCTGTAGTCGATCTGCATGTGCCGACTCCCATGCCATTACCCTACGTCTTATAGCGAGGTCAATCCCTATGTATATAAAGCCAAGCACTGTCATTAATACGAAAGCAGCAATCAAATATACTGGGTTACTTAGAAACTCAAACGGCAGCATCTCTGGATGAAGAGAACGACCTATTACTAACACAATGTATATCGCAGTTAGAGGCATCATGAGCTTTATGATTTGAGCAGCTTTAATCAATGAAGTTACACCGGGTATTTTAAGTGGATGGAATATTATAGCCTCTGCATCTGGCCTAAGTTTTCTCCAAATATTCTTTACCCTTTTAATCCTAGTCCTACCCACTATATCGTCGATAACATCTGGATGAACCTTTCTCAAGACCGAGAGGCCGTCAAAGATATGGATGAGATCGTATAAAGAATCTAACTCAGATGTTAATTCGACATATTTATTCCTGGATGCTCCGGGCATTTTAAACAAATAATTAAAGTATGGGTAAAAATTATAAACGTTATCCATAGCTAGGTTTCTTTATCATAACCGATATATAATGTGGTTTTGTTTTCCATAGCAACGCTACATATATTAGTGCGACTATAGATGAGGAGGCTATAGATAGAATCCCTAATGGCAGTCCTATCAACCTATCGACCTCATAGAAAGAGAGTAGCATCATGCCTGACAATGCATTTAAAGTGCCGTGCATCACAGATGGATATATAACGCTGTCTCCAATTAGCCTCAGTGCAACCAATGTTATACTCCATGTAATGCATAAAATCGTGAAAATAGACACAGCTATTAGATCCCTATGCATCGGATAATTATATCCTAATAAGATTATTAGAGGAGCATGCCAGAAGCCCCATATCACTCCTATTAATACTGCCGAGGGGACTACTCCAAATCGGTCATATAAAGTATTTATCAAGAAGCCTCTCCACCCAATTTCTTCACCTAATGCAGTAAAAGCATTTATCGTCATCCCTCCGATGCCAGCTGCGACTAGCATAATAGCCAAGAGTAATGATGGAGAAGCTCTTTCAAACCCTTGCAGAGCTCCTCCTAATTTAATTAGTAAAATACTTACTGGGTTCTCGACCGGTATCCCTGAAGCAATGGCTAACATGACGCCAATACCATATATTAGATATGGTGCTATAAGAGATGGGAATATAATTTTTAACCAGCCGGGCTTTAATCCCATATTCTGAAGATAACTACTTATTTTTTGTTTATATAATACTCCGACGATCATCACACCTAGAAATGGGGTAAACATTCTTACAGTAAGCATAATGGGATATAGAATATTCTGCTCATTAATTCCATAAATGTAGATGGATATGTCTAGGAGATAGGCTGATGAAAAGGTTGTGAGTAGATACAATGCTAAGCTACGGAGACCAGATATATTTTGGCTCCTAAGGCCCATCTATATATCCGCCTCCCTGAGGAGGTGTAAAAAATTGAAAAATGGTATGGTTCCTAGCTATATTTCTCCTTAAGAGCAGCATGTGCAGCAGCCAGTCTTGCGATAAGTATTCTAAATGGAGATGCACTTACGTAATCAAGACCTACTTTATGGAAGAAATGTATCGACTCAGGATCCCCACCATGTTCACCACATATACCTACTTCAAGCTGTGGATTGGCTTTCCTTCCCTTTTCAACTGCTATTTTCACCAGCTCGCCCACCCCTTTCTTATCGATGGTTTCAAATGGATTGAACCTGAGTATCCCAAGCTCTAGGTACTGTGGCAGGAACTTGTTTTCCACGTCATCTCTGCTAAAGCTATATGTTCCTTGTGTAAGATCGTTGGTTCCAAAGCTGAAGAACTCCGCCTCTCTAGCTATCTCATCGGCTGTCAAGGCTGACCTCACCGTCTCTATCATAGTACCGACCATAAACGGTATCTTGACACCATATTTTTCCTCCACCTCCTTAGCTATTGGATATATAGCGTTCTCCTTAACAAACCTCAGTTCATCAACGATAGCAACCTGAGGAACCATTATCTGTAGAACCGGATTCTTACCCTCTTTAATTAGCTCAGCAGTAGCTTCTAACATGGCTTTGACCAATCCCTTGTATATCTCCGGATAGGTAACTCCTACTCTCACACCTCTATGCCCCATCATGGGATTAGCCTCTGTTAATGCCACGACTCTCTTATATAGCCGCTGTTTCTCTTCAATAGCCTCTTTCGGAGCCCCTTCTCTCTCCATTTCATAAATTTCCTTCAGCAACTCCTCTGGCTTAGGAAGGAACTCATGCAATGGAGGATCTATTAGCCTAATCGTGACAGGCAGCCCATCCATAACGTCAAGCATCTCCTTGAAATCATCCTTCACCAACTCCGATAGCTTGTACATCGCTGCTTCTCTGTCCTCTGTAGTCTCAGACAAGATTACTTTCCTCAGGACCTCCAGACGCTCTGGTTTTCTGAACATCCTCTCTATCCTCAATAACCCAATTCCTTCAGCACCGTATTCCCTAGCTATTCTAGCGTCTTCTGGAACATCCGCATTAGCCTTAACACCTAGACGCCTAAATTCATCTGCCCAGCTCAACAACTCCCTTAACTCTGGAATAACCTCCGGCTGAATAGTTGGCACCTTACCTAGGTATACTTCCCCAGTATTACCATCAATGGTTATCCATTCTCCCTCCTTAACGACTTCGCCATTTACTGAAAACAGCTTCTTATCATAATCAATTTTTATCATCTCGGCTCCCACAACAGCAGGCTTACCAATTCCCCTCGCTACTACAGCGGCGTGGGATGTCATACCACCTCTGCTTGTAAGGATTCCCTTGGCCGCATAGAAACCATGGACATCATCTGGCTTGGTCTCGACACGTACTAGAATTACATCCTTCCCTTCCTTAGCCCAAGCAACAGCGGTATCCGGATGAAATACAACTTGCCCACTAACCGCACCTGGTGAGGCGTTCAGACCCTTTGCAATAGGCTTAGCACCCGATGACTTATCAATACGTGGATATAGGAGCTGTAAGACATGCTCAGGCTGAACCTTGAGAACAGCCTCCTCCCTATTTATAACGCCTTCCTTAGCCATGTCTACAGCCGTCTTTACCCGTGCCAGTGGAGTCATCTTCGCATTCCTAGTCTGAAGGAAGAATAATGTACCCTTTTCAACCGTGAACTCAACATCCTGAACCTCTTTGTTAATCTTCTCCAATAACTTAACCTTTTCATAAAGCATGTTATAGAGCTCTGGGAACCTGCTCTTTAGCTCCGATACCGGCATGGGTGTCCTGATACCGGCTACAACATCCTCACCCTGGGCATTTGGTAGAAACTCTCCATATAATTCATTATCACCCGTAGCCACATTCCTAGAAAAGACAACTCCAGTCCCAGAATCCTCACCCATATTACCGAATACCATTGACTGGACGTTTACGGCAGTACAGTCAGCTATGTCAGGCGTGATTTTATTGGCTATCCTATAGAATATAGCACGTGGATTCATCCAGGATCTAAATACAGCTTTAATAGCCATCCTCAGCTGTTCCCAAGGATCCTGGGGGAAGCCTCCGGCTTCTTCCTCGATTATCTCTTTAAATCTCTCCACCAATTCAACCATTCCTTCTTCTGGTATCTCTACGTCACTTTTTACATCATACTTCTCTTTTATCTCATCCATTGCCTCATCAAAAACCTTGTCATCTATATTCAGAACTACTTTACCAAAGAGCTGAAGGAGGCGTCTATAAGCATCGTATGCGAAACGCCTATTACCAGTTTGTTTAGCCAATCCTTCAACACTCTCGTCATTTAACCCGAGATTTAATATAGTATCCATCATCCCAGGCATAGACACTGCAGCACCAGATCTTACCGAGACTAAGAGTGGATTATCGGGATCCCCGAATAAACGACCTCGTTTCTTTTCAAGCCTGTGAATATGTTCAACAACCTCATCCATTAACCCCTTAGGGAGTTCCAAGGAGTCAATTATATTCCATAGCTTCTCAATTAGCTTATCCCTTATCTCAGGCGGAGGCTGCTTCTCCAGCTGACTAATAATCTTAGTGATTTCCCCCTCTCCACATTTATAGAACTCTTTACATGCTTCTGTTGTGATGGTAAAGCCTGGTGGAACTGGAAGCCCGAGTTGAGTCATCATAGCAAGGCTAGAGCCTTTACCTCCTAAGAGCTTTTTATTTTTCCAATCCGCCTCATCGAAACTATAAACATATCTCGGCAACGATAACCACCCCAAGACACATGTGAGATAGGATTTTTGAATGAATATATAATATAGAATAACTTATAAAAATTGTATCATAAAGCTGGATAAAATATAAAAATAGGGTGATAAATGAACACTGTCACTGTTCCTCAGAACCCTCCTTCTCCTCCGACCCTTCTGCTTTCTTCTCTTCTTCCTCCAACTTTCTGAGCTCTTCTTCAAGCTCTTTCTCGATCTCTTCAATAGGCTTTGGAGGGGGAGTCGTGGCCAGTGTATACCCTATCCATCCAAGGATGCCGAAGACTCCGAGTATGGCTATGAAACCTGTCAACTGTAGAATCAGCACCCACCATGAGGTGAAGAATACTAGCCAGCCGTAGACGATGATGACGACGATCGAGACTATCATCAACAGTCCTCCGATCAATTGATCCCTACTCAAGTGGATACACCTCAACTAAATAATTTTATCCATTATCTGATATATTTATAATTCATAAAATTCGCCATTGAGAGTGATTAATGATTACATATATTAAATTAAAATATCTCGGATTGACATATATTCTAAATAGCTGGATCATTTCCTCATATTTCCTATATAGTCCTTTACAGCCTGTGTTACAGCATCATAGGAAGAATACCGTGGTGTAAATCCTGTTTTCTTTAACTTTGATATATCGAGTAACATGAGTTTAACGTCTCCAACCCATCCCCGGCCATCTTCAGTCTGGGGGTTGAGATGAAACACTACGTCTGATAAACCCATCTCCTTGACAACTATATTCGCTATGTCCAAGACAGTTATCCAGTCTTCACTACCTACGTTAAATATGTAGTCGTCTAACTTGCCGCGAAGTAGTAGACTATAGAGATGTATAGTTGCATCTATGGCGTCGTCTACATACATATAACTTTTTTTCTGTGTACCATCTCCTAGGATATCCAATACAGAAGAGTTTTTCCTCAGTTTATTTACAAAATCATAAATAACCCCATGATTAGACCGCTTCCCCACTATATTCGCATATCTTATGATAAGATATCTAAATCCGTATAGTCTAGCATATGTAGAGATCAGATTTTCACACGCCAATTTAAACGCTCCATATATTGAAATCGGCTCCATAGGTGTATAATTTTCGGGAGTAGGGATCAAAGCAGGCTCACCATATACAGTGCTACTGCTGGCGAAGATCATATACTCCACATCATACTTCCTAACTGCCTCTAAGACGTTAAATGTCGCCAAGATATTCTCATTAAAATGAGTCTCTGGATCCAACACACTCGTCTTGACATCGGGGTTCGCTGCATAGTGGAACACTACTCTAGCATCTTTAAAGCTCTGCATCCACTCTTCTGGTCTACGTAGATCTGCTTTGGAGAAGTTGAAGTTCCTCTTCCCCAGATGATGGGCTATGTTCTCCAGCGTTCCAGTAGAGAAGTTGTCGATTATAAAGATATTTTCACCTTGTTTCAGAAGATGATCTACAATATGGCTCCCTAAAAAACCTGCCCCGCCAGTCACTATAATCTTCATCCGACTGACCATCCCCTTCATCCAAACAAGGAGTTTTACATAATATTATATCCAGATGAATAATATTTTATTGTTAATCCAATAAAAAATCATTAGCAGAGTGTGATACGCATATGAAGATCACTATATCTAAGCCAGTTATATCCGTGGATGAGATAAATGCCGTTGAACAAGTATTATCATCTGGATACCTAGCATATGGGCCTAGAGCGAGGGAGTTCGAAAAATTATTTGCAGAATATATTGGAGTCGAACACGCGATCTCAATCGTAAACGGGACTGCAGCACTCCATACAGCACTTCTAGCCTTGGGGATAGGTGAAGGGGATGAAGTGATAACCACACCATTCTCCTTCGTGGCCAGCTCAAATGCGATACTCTATGTAGGCGCTAAGCCAGTATTTGTGGATATTGACCCAGCAACATACAATATTGATCCAGATAGGGTTGTGGAGAAGATAAACGATAAGACTAAGGCAATTCTCGTCGTCCATTTATATGGCCAGCCTTGTGAGATGAAGGCACTTAGGGAAATTGCAGATGATCATGGATTGTTCTTAGTTGAAGACGCGAGTCAAGCGCATGGCGCCGAATATAGGGGGGTTAAGGTTGGTAGCATTGGAGACATAGCTACGTTCTCATTTTACGCCACTAAAAATATGACGACTGGAGAAGGAGGGATGATAACAACTAATAGTGAAGAGCTATCCAAGAAGATCCGACTAATAATTAACCATGGCCAGTCAACCAAATATACTCACGTTGTTCTCGGGTATAATTATAGGCTGACCGATATCCAAGCCAGCATAGGTATACAGCAACTAAAGAAGCTAGATAGATTAAATGAAATGAGGATAAGGAATGCGAAGTTCTATGACAAAAAACTCTCGAAACTCAGTGGTGTAGAGACACCCTTCGCACCAGGTTATGTAAAACATGTTTACCACCAATACGTGCTCTGGGTAGAAGAGAGAGACGGTTTAAAGAGTTTTCTTGAAAACAAGGGTATTCAAACCGCGATCCACTATCCAATGCCGATCTATAAACAGCCTCTATACAGGGAATTGGGGTATGAAATTCATCTAGAGAATGCAGAGAAGGCTTCAAACCACGTATTATCTATACCTGTACATCCACTACTAACCGAAGAGGATTTAAATAAAGTCGTAGATATGATTTATGAGTACTATGAAGAGAGATAAAGTATTTATCCACCCTACTGCACATGTTTCTCCAGACGCGGAGATAGGGGAGGGTACAAGAATATGGCACGAGGCACAAGTTAGGGAGGGAGCGGTCATAGGGAAAAACTGTGTACTTGGTAAATCAGTATACGTGGGGAGAAATGTTAAGATAGGGGATAATGTGAAACTTGAAAATAGGGTCTCGGTATTCCAGGGAGTCACTATCGAAGATGATGTCTTTGTCGGACCTCATGTAGTCTTCACAAATGACCTGAGGCCTAGGAGTTTCAACACTGACTGGAAGATCGTACCCACATTAGTTAAGAGAGGGGCGTCTATTGGCGCTAACAGTACGATAATATGCGGTATAACCATCGGAGAGTATTCTATGATTGGAGCTGGATCGGTCGTTACAAAAGATGTTCCTCCTTACGCCCTTGTGTATGGAAATCCAGCTAGAATAAGGGGGTTTGTATGTAAATGTGGAGAGAAACTGGCAGAAGAAGATGTAAAAGATGATTATGTAATTATGAAGTGTCCCTCATGTAACGCTAAGTATGATATTCCCAAGGAAGATTACTCCAAGATTAGAGACTAATGACCTTATTTTCTTTATAAGACTGAATCGCCGCCCATAAAACCCTCATAGTATAAATAGATTCGTCTACAGATGAGATTATTGGTTTATTAAGTGTCACAGACTCGATGAAAGACTTCAGCTCCAAATATAAAGGCTCTTCCCTCTCAATTTCTAAAATACGCTCTTCTGGCCTAAATTTACTTACAAACTCCCTAAAGTCACTCCAACTAGCTCTCCCTGCTTTTAAGAAACTCTCGACAATCCTGCCTGTCTGATCCAAATAATTTATCCTTGCGTAGGATCGAGTCCCCGCAATATCCAACTCCCTAATTTTAACTGGGGTGATCCTGCTCACCTCAACACGGCCGATTACACCACCTTCAAGAAGCATCGTTATGACGGCATAATCTTCATTGGTCACTTCGGGCAATCTCGTCAGAGCAGATGAATATACCTGCCTAATCCGTTTACCTGTTAAATACAGCATTACATCGACATCATGTATAGCTAGGTCGAGAATTACACCGCAGTCTACGATCCTGGGACCACCTAGCCTACGTGAGGATAGTGATATAACTTCACCTAACTCACCTTCGTCAATAATTTCTTTTAGTCTTGAGACAGCTGGGTTAAACCTCTCGATATGACCAACCATGACCTTAACATTATACTTTTTGGACTCATCCCTTATCTCTATAGCCTCATCCAGACTATAGGAAATAGGTTTTTCAATTAGGATATTCACCTGCCTCCTGATAGCTTCAATAGCCACATCCCTATGTAATTTCGTTGGGACAGCTATAGATACGATATCTAGAGACTCCTTGTCGAGCATCTCCTGGTAATCTGGGTAGTATTTAGCCCCATATTTCTCTACAACGGTTTTTTTAGAAATATCTAGGTCAGCTGCTGAAACCAGCTCTACATACCCTTCGTCATCCAGCCTCCTAAAATTTCTTAAGTGATGGACGCCTATATACCCGATTCCTATGACACCTACCCTCATTTCTATTCAAACTACAATTATACGTTAGGGGTTATAATAAACCCTAATAATGATAAATGTTCTAGGGCTGATACTAGGTATGACTGTTGAAGCCAATAACTTTTACCTTTATAATACCCGCCCATTTAACGGGATAAATCTTCTTTGACACACCAACTATACGTGAGTCGATGACCCCATAGATAGCGTCCTTAACAAAATCGTCATCCGTCCTATCCACCCAACTGTCAATCACTTCAAAGACACGCCGCCTAATAGCTTTCTTCCTAGAGGTAGTTGTCCGCCCCCTGGTGAACACCCCTGCCATTATCCTGTATACACTGTCACTCGAGGTTTTGACATCTCTAATTATCTCGACGTATGACGATCCTCTACTGAAGAGCGACCTAACATACTCCCTAAAATATTCATGTCCATAGTAAATGGAGTGTGCCCGGCCGTCTTCCACCCTAATTATTTTTAACTTACACTTGATAAACTGGTGCAAGGGATTATCGGTTAGTGAGTTAAGAGGGACTTCTAGCGTCCTCCCTATTAGTGACTCCGGTCGCTTCGCAATCACCACGCCCACGTCTTTACCATCAAATATAGAGGGGGCTATCACATTGAAATATTCGACCCGCCACCTCCTCCTCCGACTCACCCTCATCTTTCACCAGCCCCCTCCATATCGATGTATCCAAATCAATTAAATCGTAACTGATTATTAATACCTAGCTTCAATAATATTTTCGCATATAGTCATATGTTTCAATCAGTCCGCTCCTTAAATCAGTTGCTGGCTCAAAACCTAGTTTCTTCTTGAGTTTGGATATGTCTGCTACACTATGTTTTATATCTCCAGGTCTCGGAGGGCCATATACTATATTCACCTCTTTCCCAGATATCTGTATAACCATTTTAGCAAGTTCATTTATAGACACGGCTTTTCCAGTACCTACATTAAAGACGTCGTATCCCTTGAATCTCTTAAAGACTAACAAAGATATCAGCCTACATACATCCTCGATGTATATGAAATCCCTAGTCTGTTCTCCAGATCCGAATATAATAGGGGGAACGCCTTTCAATATTCGTTGGATAAATTTGGTTATCACACCTGAATATTCAGTTATATAAGGATATGGACCATATACATTGAAGAGTCTGAGAACCACTACATTTAGACCATATGTATCACTATAAACCTTACAGAATCCTTCGCCCGCTATTTTAGATACTGCATAGGGAGATAGAGGGTTACAACAATACTCTTCTTTTATTGGAAGAACATTAACCTCCCCATATACAGATGCCGATGAGGGAAAGATAATGAGATCCACATCCTTTTTCCGGGCATACTCTAGGACATTTAAGGTACCTTCGATGTTAACACGATCCACGAGAATAGGATCTTTAAACGACTGATCTACATTTACTATCGCTGCCAGATGTATGATAACGTCAAGACCATCGTTCAAGCTAGAAAAGACAGCCTTTTCAGAAATGTCTCCCCTGATGAAACTAAGACGGTTATCCCCCATCCAGGGATCAATGTTTTCAATCCTTCCGCTGGACAAGTTGTCTACTATGTAGATTTTTTCAACTGGAAAAGACTCCTCTGAAATGAGCCATTTCAATATAAAGCTTCCAATGAAGCCTGCTCCACCAGTCAATAAAAACCTCATATCCGCTTCAATAAAACCAATTAATAGAAGGATTATTAATATACATTAAAAAATTCCAATTGAACGCTCTTTAAAAATCGGTTTTAATATACAGGCCCAAAGGTATCAGCTATCTAAATTTTAACTAAGTAATCTACTGGGATGTCTTTTAACCTCGTTTTCCACTTATTGCCTAATACCATTATAACTAGTATACCCACAACCCTGGCTTTGGCTTTTGAAACCATCTCAACTATGGTTTTATGAGTAGCACCCGTTCTGATAACATCGTCTACAATAAGCGCTCGGTACCCCTTTCTAATCAGTTTTCGGGGAAAATACAACGACTCAACTCGTCCATCGTCTGATATATGGGTCCCCTCAATAAAGTGTGTAACACCTATTTCCTTTTTATCCTTCACTATAATTATATTCGTACCCAGATGTTCAGCTAATAAAGTGGCGAATGGAACCCCATCTGCAGCGGGAGATATAACCACATCCACCTTATCTGCATATTTATAAGCATAGCTCATAGCGATTAGCTTTAAGAGAGATACGTCTGTAATCAAGGCCTGGTTATTTATGAAGCCTGTTCTTTTATCCTTCTTAATCTTAGATAACACAACCAAGTCTAGTCTAGCCATTTTTTCTAGAATTGGAAGTAATTTTTCCACCTTGGATATATTTGGAAGTACATGGCCATGCAAATACCTGCTTAGGCTTGTTGCAGGTTCTCCAGTAACTTGAGTAAGCTCAACCCAAGAATGATTCTTCTTAACAACCTTCAACAACTCCAAGAAATATAGTATCTTTAATATGTTAATGTACCTCTTCATGGTTCTTTACATATTTTAGTAAAAAACCTATATAAATTTTCATGGATATATTCATAATTATAATAAATACCTCCTAAACAATATATCTATCGTTTTGAAACACCGCTGTTTTTTACATTTTTATGAAAAGAAATGTTATATATTAAGTATGTTTTTTACAATTTTATCTCATAAAGGGGATATGGTATGAGTTCTAGAAGAGATTTCCTAAAAATTACAGCTGCTGGAGTCGGTGGCTTACTTGTTGGTGCAGCCGCAGGATGGTCCTTGAAACCAGCCGAGGTTAAAGAGGTTCCGACGCAGCCTCAGCCACAGCCTTCAGGAGAGAAGCTGAAGGCGGCATGGATCTATGTAGGACCCATTGGAGACTATGGATGGACACATGCCCATGACATTGGCCGTAAAGAGGCGGAGAAAGCCTTTCCATGGCTCGAGACAAATTATGTTGAGAATATAGATGAGGGTAAGACTGAAGGCGCTATTGAAGAATTCATTAACCAGGGATATAAGGTTATTTTCACAACGAGCTTTGATCACATGAACCCTACTTTTAGCGCTGCCACTCAATACCCAGACGTATTCTTCTTCCACTGTTCGGGATACAAGAGAAGAGCTAACATGGGCACATACTTCGCTGACCTCTATCAAACATATTATATAAACGGATTGATGGCTGGTGCCCTTACAAAGTCCAATAAAATCGGTTATGTAGCTGCTCACTTAATTCCAGAGGTTATCAGGCATATAAATGCCTTTAGCATCGGTATAGCTGAAGTGAATCCTGAGGCCGAGGTATACGTTATCGAGATAGGCGCTTGGTTTGCACCCGACAAGGCTCAGGATGCTGCAAGTACGTTAGTCGATCAGATTGGGGCGGATGTCCTATCCTTCACAGAAGACACACCAAGTACAATACAGTTTGCCCAATCATATTACGAGCAGAATGGCGTGAAGATCCCCGTATTCAGCCATTATAGTCCAATGTATTCCTATGGAAAGGATGTTGTGCCAAGTGGTCAAGTCGTACGATGGGGGCCGCTTTATAAGGATATCCTAGCAAAGATCTATTCAGGGCTATATACAACAAAGAACTTAGAAAATGTGGATTACTGGTATCTCCTCGATACTGGTGCGGTAGACGTCGGGGCTCAATCCTACGACGATAGCTTGTGGGTTAGTCCAGAGTATAAATCCGTATTTACAGGGACATCAGTAACAGATAAATTGACTGGAGAGACAATGAGCTTAATGGATTTAATAGAACTAAGATACAACCAGATGAAGGATGTAAACATGGCCTTCGATCCGTTCACAGGGCCACTAAGAGGTAGGTGGTGGTTAGGTAGCGGAGGCACAGTGCTAGGCAAGGATTATTCAAATGGCGATATAGTAGAGGTGCCAGAGGGTATTCGACTAGGTCACGATGACCTATGGAACATGGGATGGTTCTTAGAAAACGTCATTGTACAGGAGTAGATGAGGGGAATGTCTAGGGGAACCACCCCCCAAAATTTATTTTTTAATCAGGAATATAGGGAAGCCCTAGCCTATATGAAAGATATCTCAAAGTCTTTCTATGGAAATAAGGCACTGAATAACGTCTCGTTTAACCTAAGAAAAGGGGAGATCCACGTAATCTTAGGGGAAAATGGGGCTGGAAAAACTACTCTTGTAAAAATTCTTGCCGGGTTATATTCTCCAGACTCAGGTGAGATATTTCTCGAGGGAAAAAAAGTTAATATTGAGTCCACGAGAGATGCGATTAAATATGGAATAGCGATGGTAAATCAGTATCCCCAACTTGTTGAGGAGCTGACAGTCGCAGATAACATATCACTTAGCCTAAATAATGTAGGGCTATTTAACCAGACTAGTAAAATTGGAGATAAGATTATCGAGATATCGGAGAGATATGGTTTTAGGATACAGCCGTGGAAAGAGATAATGAACCTAAGCTTCAGTGAGAGACAAAGAGTTGAGATTATAAAGGCGATTATGCTAGATGCCAAAGTGATCATTATGGATGAGCCTACTACCTTGTTAACAACAAAGGAAAGACGGTTGATATATCAGTTTATGAAGAAGGCTAAGGCGGATGAGAGAGGGATAATATTAATTACACATAAATTATCTGAAGCGTTGGAGATCGCTGATAGAATAACTGTATTGAGAAAAGGAAAGGTGGTTGATACTGTAGATGTGTCAGAAGCCACATATGAGAAACTTATGGAGATGATGTTCGGAAGAACAGTTGCGATTCACGAAAAGATATTAAAGCGTGGATTAGGGGAGACTACGAGTAGAAGGGTACTGGAGATAAGTGATCTATCTGTTAAAGATAACTATGGTAGACTCGCCGTAAACGGCATATCATTCCATATCCACAAGGGAGAGATATATGGGATAGCTGGAATAGCGGGTAATGGACAAATAGAGCTTGTAGAGGCATTATATGGACTTAGGAAGCCTGTGAAGGGAGATATAAAAATAATGGGTAAGAACTACTGGGAGTATAGTAAGAAGGAGATTAAGAGGATTATAGGATATATCCCTGATAAGATACAGGATGCGGTTGTTCTGGACATGCCCATCTATGAAAACAGTATTTTAAAACTTTATGACACGAGTGAATACATAAGAAATAGGTTTATAATTGATTATGATAGAGCAATTGAATATTCATCTCAATTGATTAAGAATTATTATATTGCAGCTGAGGGGCCGGATGTATATGCTGGGTACCTATCTGGTGGTAATCTACAGAAACTAGTTTTGGCTAGAGAGATATCAATAGATCCTCCGTTGATTGTAGCAGTAAACCCGACTCGTGCATTAGATCACTTCAGCACCGAATTCGTATATGAAACCCTATATAAATTTAAAGAGACCGGTAAAGCAGTCCTCCTTATCTCAGAAGATAAGGATGAGGTACTGAGATTATCTGACAGGATATCTGTAATGTATGAGGGAAGGCTCATTGAGATGGGTAGGAGAGAGGATGTTGACGTAGATTTAATGGAGGAATACATGATAAGAGGGCAGAACGAGGACTAGAATATCCATGCGATGATTAGGATATCTGTTTAAAAACCTCAATACACAATTAATTTGAGTTGTCCCTAGAGAGGAGGGGATACAATAAATTGAAAATAGAGCTATCCATTAAAAGGAGGCCTAGAGAGCTACCCTATTCTAATATTATCGTACCCATGGGCTCCATAATAATCTCGTTAATTGTCTCGGACATACTCCTAGTTTTATCTGGGGTCGATCCGATGGTCTTCTTTATCGTGTTGGCAGACTCATTCCTAAGCTTCTCCAGCATTAGATACGCCATACCCCTAATCCTCTCTGGAGTTGGTTTGGCTATCGCATATAAAGCTAACGTATGGAATATAGGGGCGGAGGGACAGATCCTTGCCGGCGCATTAGCCGCCTCTGGAGTGGCCCTATTCTATATCCCACCTGATATGAATCCAGTAACTGCTGCGGTTGTCCTCTATGTAATTGGATTCTCTGCAGGCGCTGGGTTGGGGCTACTTGCCGGAATTCTCAAGGCAAGGTTTAATGTAAATGAGGTCTTGTCGACACTAATGCTCAACTATATCCTAATGCAGATAGTTAATTACCTTGTGTACGGTCCATGGAGAGGCGTGAGAGAATATGGTTATCCCAGGACGGATATTTTCCCAGATAATGTCTGGCTTCCACAGCTTATCATTGGTGATATGAGGACAACCGTTAATATACCTACTCTAGCCATTTCATTGATAATCCCATTCTTGATGTACTTCCTCCTCTTCAAAACAAAATGGGGATATGAGATAAGGGTTGTCGGTTCAAATCCAAATGCAGCTGAATATGGGGGTATAAACACTGGGAAAGTCATTGCACTGACGATGATAATAAGCGGGGGGCTAGCGGGGATAGCGGGAGTAGGAGAGGTCCTGGGGATATATAGGCAGCTCATTAGAGCGGAGAGAGTATCCGCTGGATTTGGATACACTGCTATAATAGTTGCTTGGCTAGGTAAGCTGAATCCAATTGGGGCATTGATAGCTGGATACTTCATTGGTGTATTGGTCTCCGCAGGATATACACTACAGATAATATCTAGGATATCCTATGGTGCGATAAACGTTGTCACAGGAATACTACTGCTAAGCCTAATCTCTCTAGACTTCATATCTAAATATAAGCCTATAGTGAAGGTGGTGAGATAATGCTAGAACTCGTCGCTAGGGCAATCATCGCAGGAACACCCCTCTTGATAGCATCTATAGGAGAGATATATACAGAGAGATCAGGTGTACTAAACTTGGGTCTAGAAGGGATATTTGTCTTAGGCGCCGCAACATCCTTCGTTACAACACTATATACTGGCAACGCGTATCTAGGGCTATTAGTAGGCGGTATATTCGGGGCATTTATAGGCTTCCTGCACGGAATTGTATCAGTCTCCTTTAGAGGGAGACAGGTTGTATCTGGACTTGCCCTAACCATGTTTAGTTATGGACTAGCCAGTCTAATTGGTAAAAGTGAAGTAGGCAAGCCCCTACCCACCTACATATATGTAGGGGATATCTGGATGGAGCTTATAGCAATAGAGATCCTAATAGCTGTTGCATTCTGGTACATTCTATTCAAACTGAAATTGGGTGCGTCCATCAGATCGGTTGGCGACAATCCAAACGCTGCTGAGGCACTTGGAGTGGATGTAGTGAAAGTTAGGATACTCTCCACAGTATTTGGTTCCTTTATGGGGGGAGTAGCGGGAGCATGGTACATCCTAGGCTATATACAGGTATGGACAGAAGGTGCTGGAATGGGTAGGGGGTGGATAGCCCTCGCCATCGTCATAGTCTCTGCCTGGAACCCCCTCCTCGCCCCAGTATTCAGCTTTTTATTCGGCGGTATAGAAGCAGCACTATGGAGATTCCAACTGCCACCATATAACCTGGATCCATATCTACTCGGTGCACTCCCATATTTAGCTACCTTAGTAATACTGTTTATGTTTATGGCAACCCCTATTAAAAAATACTTTAGACCACCAGCATCCCTAGGAGAGCCATTCTACAAGGAAGAAAGAACAATATAAAATGTATAGTCAAACTATATTACAATGTATTAATCCATGCCACATTCTATTTAATTATATTTAAATAATCTAGGTATAAATGTCAATTGATACAACGTACGTATTACGAGGGTGAATATTATTGCTAGACCCCATCTACGCATATATCATAAGCTTCCTAGTCCTAGTGGTGGTAGTCTTCTATAAGAAGGAGGTTTTATATGCCATCGTCATAGGTACACTAACATTTGGGCTCTTGACATTGGAGCCTTCAAAACTCCCATACTATACCCTATTGGGAATATTCAATGAATCAACATATAAGCTGATGGCATCCATAATCCTAGCCCTTTATCTAGCTGGGATACTGGGAGGAGTAGGGCTCCTGGATAAACTTACCCGTGGAATAACCGCCCTCGGATATAAGGTGGCAGCCACATCCATTCCTGCATTGATAGGCCTAATACCAATGCCTGGAGGAGCACTTGTGTCTGCAATGATGGTGAGAAAGCTTTACTTCAATAAATTGAATATAGGTAGAGAGGAGGGAGCCTTTATAAACTATTGGTTTAGACATGTGTGGGTACCAAGTTGGCCATTGTATCAATCTGCTATATTGGCTGCAGCGATTCTTCACATGGACATATTCCAACTACTCTCGATAACGTATCCAGCTAGTCTATCAGGCATACTGGTTGGGGGAGTAATGGCTCTTACGATATTAAGGCATGTAGAGGGGAGGGAAAAAGCAGATAAAAAGAGTCTACTAATCAACCTATGGCCATTCCTCTTGATATTTATCTTGGGCCTGATCGTAAAACTAGATATTATAGTAACACTTGGAATAGCTACAGCAGTTGTCCTAGTGTATTACAAGCCTAATAAAGAGATAAATATAAAGGCTATAAAATTTGCAACAGATCCTAAAATACTCACGATCCTACTTTTCGCCATGATATATAGAGAGTATATAGTGGTGAGTGGGGTGGCACAGAGAATTTTCGAGCTACTCGCTACATATAATATAAACAAGTATCTAGTTGCATATGCTGTGCCATTTATCGTCGGTGCAGTTACAAGTAATGAGTTCATGTTCGCAGCACTAGCATTTCCCCTTCTACTCAACCTCTTCTTCCCGACACCAGGCCTATTAGACGCCTCAGCCTTATTAATAAGCTATACAGGGGGATGGCTAGGAGTGATGTTTTCACCCGTACATCTATGTATAGTATTTACTGTAGAACATTTTAAAGCAGACTTCATAAAAACATATAAATACATAATACTCGCTATAGCAGCTACATCCATCGTCGTCGCGACAATGATAATGATATAAAAATGAGGAATGTCAAGTCCTATGTAGAATAGAGAGAAGGTCTGCTCTAAACTGGGTGAATACGTCTGAGGCTTCTATTGAGATATACCTAAGTTTCTCAGCGACATCTTCGTATAGCCTAGCAACGATACTTATAATATCCGTAAGTTTCCTATCCAAGGGGATATTGTTGTCCTCCGCTATTCTACGGATATCACCTAGTATTCCGTCTATTTCAAGCCCAGTTATTGGTTCTAAAGTCATCTCCACAACTACAAAATCCTTTACCCACTGTATATCAGATACCCTCCTTTCAGTGGAGTCAAGGTATATCAATAGCTGTTTACTTATTTTTGTATCTGACTGTTTGACGAGGGGCATTATAATATCGTGGAGTACCCGCTCTACCTCCATCATCTTGTTTAGGAGGGAGCTGAATGTATAGCGCTCATCCTCCATCTAGTTTACCACCATCGTTCTATAACTACTTTCGTGTCAGTTAAGAACTCTAATGCGGTAATCTGTCCATGTACAACCCCGAAGAAAGACTCCTTCATGCCTCCAAATGGGAAGAAAGCCATTGGTGCAGCAATACCGACGTTTATACCCACGTTCCCAGCGATAATACGTCTCCTGAACTCCCTAGCCACTTTTCCACTAGATGTAAATATACTTGAAGCGTTTCCATATTTCGTACTGTTAGCCATCTCAATGGCCTCATCCAGAGAATCTGCGCGGATTATACTTGCGACTGGCCCAAATATCTCTTCTTGGGCTATCACCATATCAGGAGTGACATTATCAAAAACTGTTGGGCCCACGAAGTAGCCATTGGGATACTCTTCGACCTTAACATTTCTCCCGTCTAACAATAGCTTTGCACCTTCCTCTACACCTTTATTGATGTATGATATTACTCTCTCCTTAGCTTTTTTAGTGACTAGGGGTGTTAGCTCGACGCTCTCATCCAGGCCGTATCCAATCTTCAATTTACTCGCCATCTCAACAAACTTGGGAACCACTTTTTCATATGCGTCTCCCACAGGTACTAGTACCGCATTCGCCAAACACCTTTGCCCAGTATTTCCGTAAAAGGATGATATGAGATTGGGTATAGTCCGCTCAATATTTGCATCGGGCATTACAATGGCATAGTTCTTGGCACTAGCCTGAAGAAGCGATCGCTTACCTAGCTTCCCCGTTAACTCATATATTTTTTTAGCCACCGACGTAGAGCCTACAAAGGCTACCCCTTGGATATCCCTGTGTGATATAAGACGTTCACCAGCCTCTGCACGTCCATAGATAACGTTGAATACTCCTGGTGGGAGCCTTATCTCATTAATAAGTTTATTTAACCAGTAAAAAGCAACTGGGGTAATCTCACTGGGCTTGACTACGACCGTGTCTCCTACTACAATCGCATGTGGGATAAACCAGAATGGAGACATTATAGGGAAGTTAAATGGCCCTATTATAGCGAATGCACCTAGAGGCTCTCTAACTACATATTCATCAATTCCTGAGGCTATCTGATCAAGACGCTCCCCCTTTAATAGAGTATATCCAATTGCTATTGCAGTCTCAACGTTTTCAATCATCCGCCTTACTTCTCCCCTAGCATCATCAATAGCCTTCCCATGATTCTGAGTAATTATCCTAGCAAGCTCTTCCTTATGCTTCTCCAATACCTCCTTCATTCTAAAGAGATACTGTACTCTGGTGGTAACAGGGACGTTTCTCCATTTATCGAAAGCCCTTACAGCAGCTTCAACAGCCTCATCCACCTCCTCTGGAGTGACAAACGGGACTCTAGCGATAACCTCGTCTTTAGCAGGATTCATCACGCCGACCCATGTATCTGTCTCCGACTCTCTAAACTTACCATCTATATATATAGGTATCTTACCGTAATCCCTCTTTACTTCTGGTAAAACAGCCATGTCCAGAACACCTAGAACAACCCAACCTATTATTTAGGAAATACACAAGCATATAAAAAAACTTTTAAACATTATGGATGTATAATCGAAAAGAAATCTAAATTTATTATATATTATTAAACGAGGTGGGATAGAAGCTGTATTAAATCGAATGATATTTGTAGAAAAGGTTGTTGAAACGGAGATTGTAAACAGTTTTTTGAAGCTATTCTTCAGCAAGAGGTTCTATACGGGAGTCCTCCTTGATTATCTCTACGATAGTAATGGTATTTGTCCTCTCGATCTCCTCTAGATTAATTAACCGCTCCAAGATATTTTTTACAAAACTTTCCCTGTCCTTGGCCCTAGCTATTATAACAAAGTCGTTGTCTCCCAAGACATAGTACACTGCCCATACCCCAGGTATCTTAGCCAACTTCTCCCCAATACGCTTATGATAACCAGGGCCATATTTGGCCTTGACTAAAGTGATTGTGAAATATTCATGCCCAATTAATTTTGGACTTATTTTGGCATAGTATCCCTCAATAACACCCATAGACTCCATCTTCTTTATCCTATAGTAGATTGTGGATTTAGGCACGCCAACTATCCTAGATATCTCGTCAAGCGACTTCCTACAATCCTTCTGCAACACATCCAATATTTTTAGATCTATTTCATCCAGATTAATCTTCCTCATACTACTCAACTCCAAAATTGGATAGTTTCCAACCCTTTATATATATAAAACATGTTGGTAGGGAAAAATTTTAAATAGAAATATGTTATCCGAAATGAAATGTAACCCCCTAATAAGGGGGATAGATGTTATTCTAAGTATCTCTCTACAGAAATGTCCGGATAACTGCGAATTTAATGATCTCTTCTAAGTTAGATAAATGGGTATAGAATAGTAGAGACTCTTCTCCACCTCCTATATAGTCCTTTTCCTCCAGCGGGCTTCGTATGAACTCTCTTAGAGCAGGGTGAATCTGCCGCTTCTTATAATCCTCGGAAGAATAGTACTTGGATTTCTCATCTGGCTTCCTCATAGGGCATGCAATACCCTTATCATTAGGATAGTTATCTGTTCCATGGAACTCCGCTACCCTCCTCCATTTCTTTTGATCCTTAAACTTCGTCTCTACAACGATATACTTCCTCTTCTTATTCCCCAGATACTGGGTTTCACCGTAACTTACTACTACCTGCAGTTTCTTCACAACAAGATCTACTGTGAACTTCACTCCCAGATCCATCAAGACATCTTCCTGAGAAGATAATAGGTACGGTATGATGATCTCATCGATATACACGTCTAGAGTAGATGGGAGATCCTCAACTTCAAGTGATGCTTTCAACACCTCAAGTTGAGAAGCATATAGATTTACAGCCATTATCTTCTTATCCTCCAATAAATTCATCTCTTTAATTACAGGGACATAGTCTATGTATACGTCTACCATGCCATCCTTCATAGACACATTCGCGATTCCCATTTTAAAACACCTAAAGACCTCCTTTTGTCCATTGCGTCGCTTAATTAAATTGGTAACTTAAGTATATAAGGAGTTTTAACATGAAAATGACTATAATGCAAATTATAATTTGGGGGTTCTCCATTGGAGTCACTCATCACGTGATTCAGTACTTAAAGGAGCGATCATCACCCCCAAGAAAAATACAATCACAAAACTAAATTTAAGATAATTATTTGTCAACTCCAGACATCCAATAACCTTATGCTCCAAACTAGAAGATATTTAATATGGGTTTCAACTATTCGTAATCAAATACTTGATATATTTAATGGAAATAAAATAATTTGGCATTCTAATATGATATCTAGTTTTCATCTATAGGATATATTTTTTAGAATTATGTTTACGAATATATCATATTTTATTAACATATTATTCGTAGAAGTATAATTGAAAAATAAAATGAGACATGAGAGGATTATATCACTGTCCATTAACCTAATAATTATATTGACGCCAGTCATCCTCGCAATAGTAGCTTCAGGAAACTCTGTATTCACATTATTTGGAGAAGGAGCCCGGGATTCAACTGGATACGCCACGTTGATCGGTAGTGGCATGCCTGTATTTAAGATATATTCAATTGCATTAGATAGGACGGATGATACACATATTCTGATACATCTCAATATGAGCGTAGATATAAAGGATAGAAACAATTTTACAATAATTTACTTTAAGGGAGCCATTTACGAGTGGGGAGATCACTCGAAGGTAGGTGAATTGATACTTCTTGACCAGCCTATTATATTCAGTAGGGAGGGAACCAGTAGGATTGTTTATCTAATGTTGGTAGGGGATAAGGATAAGCTTGATAGACTTCAGAAAGGAGAAAACACGTATATTGTCTATGGAGAAGTAGAGTTCAACATCGATCACGAAGGATTGGCCCTAAAGTTCAGGATACCGATTTAGGTTATGGTGATTTGAAGTGGACACGTCTGAAATAAATATATTAATGATAATAACCGGGGCGATGTTGATATTCACCATAATACTCAACCTACCTTGGATAGAGGTATATACAGTATCCTCTGTGAATCCACTATTTAGATTAGAGCTCACCCCATACAACTTTAATCTTGTAACGGCTGGGGAGACGATATCTACTCCTGAACTCGAGCTACTTAACGATATATATATGTTCTATCTCCTCATCCTTGGTGGTTTGGCTGTGGCAGGCGGAGCCTCTTATAATACAGATCTGGGTTACCTAGTGTATAGAACTGTCAAGAATAAAATCGTATATGTAGTATCCATCTTCACTGGATTACTACTAGTCGCATTCTTATATACACTATCCATAGGATTGGTAACGTTTTCTAGCATCGAATTTATGGGATTAATCGTTGACGTGAAGATCGCAGGGAGCTTTATCGGAGTACAGCAAGGCGAGATTCTCGTCCCACTAAAATTAGAGATTGGCCCGGGATTAGTGACATCGATAGTTGCATCTATATTATCTGCATTGAGTTCGAGGATAAAGCGTAAGTATGATGTAGATTGATAAAAAGAGGGGGCTAACCATATTAGAATAGCTCTTTATCGTGAGCCTCGTAGCTCCAGTAATCGATTATCTCATATACCTCCGCCCTAGTACTTAGTTTATCCAAGAAGTCTTTTTGACTGCCTTTTTCCATTAGGCCCTTGTAAATCCCTATGAGGGTCTTTACAGTAGCTCTGAATGATGTAGCTGGGAATATCACTATTTTATATCCCCACTCCCTAAACTGATCCACAGTATAATACGGGGTCTTGCCAAACTCCGTCATATTAGCTAGTAAAGGAACATTCAGTTCCCTAGAGAACCTCTTAAACTCATCTTCATTCGTTAACGCCTCAGGGAAAATTATGTCCGCCCCTGCCTCAACATATGCCTTAGCCCGCTCAACCGCGCTATCAAGACCCTCTACTCCCCTCGCATCAGTTCTAGCAATGATAAGCATCTCCCGCCTAGCATTAACCGCATACCTTATTTTACGAACCATATCCTCTGTTGATATAAGCTGCTTACCAGTTAAATGCCCACATTTTTTAGGTAGAACCTGATCCTCTATATGAATTGCAGCGGCACCCATTTTCTCGAGGATCCTGACGGTTCTAGCGACGTTCAGAGCCTCTCCAAAGCCAGTGTCAGCGTCAACTATTAAGGGAATACCTATTTTACTGGCTATCTCCCTTACAAAGTAGGCTAGTTCATCTAGTGTCAATAACCCCAAGTCTGGCAGACCAAGGGACCCCGTTAGTGCGGCTCCCGAGAGATAGATGCATTTGAAACCGATTTGCTCAGCGATCATAGCAGAGATAGGGTTGAATACCCCAGGTGCTACAATGATGTCCTCAGACTCAATTAAACTCCTAAGGTGTTTACCGGGATCGGATAAGCCGCGTAAAATGGGGATCATCGTATCAGCCCCGCATTAATAGCTTCATTAATTTCTTTAATGTCATCTAGTGACTCCAGTCTCCAAACCATGTCCCATATGTCCTTGTAGTTACTCAATCTATCTTTCGTAAGTCTTTCAAACTTCTCATACAGTTCTTCACTGGACATCGGGTTCTTGAAGTGCCCCTTTGGATAAATCACTGTATCCTCATATACCGCGCCCTCGGCTACCTCCACGACAATTCTATTCGGAATCCCGATTGGATAGTATTCATCGAATCCGGGGCCAACTGCGATGTCTATCTTTTTAATAAGATCCTTAACCTCCTTCCGCTTAAGCTTCTCATCATCATATGAATCGACCCATATATAGCCGTCGTATAACGTTGTAGCCACGATATATGGAAGGCTGTGATCCGCGGTTTCCTTCGTCTTTGGATCCCACTTCTCAGGGTCTTTAACTATGATTTCATATGATACTGTGAATGTATCTATATGTATCTTTGTAATCTTACTGGGGTCATCGATATTCTTACGTATGTTGAGAACCGCGTCCACTGCGCTCATACTATGATACTCAACTGGATGTTTCTTGATACTTGTCTCCCTTATTTTATACTCATCCTTAGGGAACTCAAGTTCAAATTCACCTGAGACCTGTTTAAAGAAACCTCTCTCACCCTCAAACACAGGAGACGGTCCTGTCATCCCCTCCATAGCTAGGAGAGCGGCAAATAAACCGTTTCTAGCTGCATTTGCAGCTGCACATCCCTTCCACATACTTAGCTCTCCCACTCTAGTCTGTCTCAAGGCGATATTTGGCGTTGCAGCGAGGTTTACAGTCTGGACGATCTTCTCCTCAGGTAAGTCAAGGGCTAGAGCACTACCTACTGCAGAGGCTATCGCAATATATGTGACGTGATCCCATCCACGGTTCCTAATTGAAGAGGCGTCAGCAAGCCTACATGAGAGTTCATAAGCAGCTACAATTCCCTTTATAAATGTCAAGCCGTCGATACCTAGGAACTCACCAGCTGCTTGGACAGCGGGGATATTATCACTAGGATGCAAAGCCTCTTTAGAGAGGTAGGTATCATTAAAGTCAATGTATCTAACCATGGCAGAGTTCAGGAATGCAGCGTGATCAGGAGTCATGGAACCTACTCCAATTCCAATTGCTCCTTTACCATCGAATCTACTTAATACGCTTCTCGCGATAGTGATGGGAGGAGCATCATAAGCCCCTATAGCCACGCCTATACTGTCCACCACCCTCTCCTTTACCAGCCTTATAACGTCCTTAGGAATCTTTGTATCCCTAAGCCTAACCACATAATCAGCTATCTTCTCCGCTAAGTTCATATCGCGTCATCCTCCGATTACCAACTACAAATATTTTATGCTTCTAATGATTTTTATACTATCTAATTTATTCCATGGAAACATTTAGGCTATATGCAATGATTTTTCTAGCACAGCTACCTGTAAATTTATTATAAATGAAAAGCGGTGAGGAAATAGTCATATTAGGTGGGGGTATAGAAGGACTAGCCGTAGCAGATTATCTACATAGGACCAACTTCTACTACGAGACTCTTCTAATAGATGAGGATAGGCCTATTAAACCATCACTATATGAAGAGTATATCTATATGAATATAGGGTTTATAAATGGAGAGGCAACGCTATTTAAAGATCATTTAGAAGTAAAAACCAAGGATAAGGATTGGATACTCAATCCCACTGCAATAATCATACTTAGCGAAGAATATTTGGATAAACTAGTGTCTCATTATTCACCTAATCAGTTAAAACTTAACCACCTGCTCCAAGCATATTTAATAGACCGTAGGATATTTGTCTCCCCCCTTCTACTACTCCGTGGAAACTGGGAGAGACTTAAGAAGAAAACTGGTATCTTGATTGGGCAAAGCGTTTCTAAATACCTATCTGGAGAATATACCTATGAAGATATTGAACTTAAAGCACGGAAAAAAGGGCTGGAGATAGCTCCCCACAAAGTCTCTAGAAACAGTAGGTTCTTCTTATGGTACTCATGTGAAGAACCCATATCCTGTTTAGATATTAATGGGATGATATTTAAGAATATACATCCTAAAAATGACCTATTACTCATAGAGAATCCAAATGAGATTTTAGGGGATAGAGAAGAGATTATTATAGATCCATGCTATGAGAAATAAACAGGTAAAAATGTAAATGGAGGTTTAGAGCGAGAAGTATTTGTATACTTCAGGTGTCGTTGGATATGCCATGATCTTCTTAAACTCCGCCTTCTTAAGCTCGATATATGTTTCTATAATCTCCTTAGAAAACACTGGAAGCAAATACTCGTGATCAGACTCTAACTCAGTCAAAGCCTCATATAGATCCCTTGGGAGACTCTTAATACCTAGAGACCTCCTCTCTCCTTCAGACATGTGGTAGATGTTTCTATCAACAGGGTCACCAGGATCCAACTTCCTCTTGATACCGTCTAGCCCAGCCAATATGATTGCTGAGAAAGCGAGATACGGGTTACATAATGGGTCTGGGGGACGATACTCTACCCTTTTACCACTCATTGAACTTAGTTTATAAACCGGGACTCTTACCGCAGCACTCCTATTCCCCCGGGACCATGCTAGGTATATAGGGGCCTCGTACCCTGGGACAAGCCTTTTATAGCTATTTACAGTAGGTGACACAATTGCCGATAGACTCCTACCATGCTCTATCAGCCCTCCAATGAAGTATCTCCCTGTCTGACTCAGCTCAGCATATTTGTCATCCTTATCATAAAAGAGATTCACGTCACCATTCCATATACTAACATGGGTATGTAGCCCAGAACCATTGTCTCCATAGATTGGCTTCGGCATAAAGGTTACTAGAAAACCATATTGATCAGCGACTTCTCTAGCAACATACTTTAGAGTCATGTAGTTATCTGCTGTAGTCAATGGATCCGAATGCTTAATATTTATCTCAACTTGTGAGGCCACTCCTACTTCATGATGATGCGCAACGACCCCCACATTAAAAGAATCCTGCAGTATCCTGCATACATCATATCTGAAATCATATACGGTGTCTACATGCTTCCCCGCATAGTATCCTCCCTTTAAGGATGTGGGATAACCAGATGTATTCCAAGGAGCCTCTATACTATCGAGATAATACCCAAAGCCTGAGGAGGGATTGGTGAAGTCGAGATCAAGGCTTGTGAAGAGATAAAACTCGGCTTCGGGACCGACATATGCCCGTAGACCATCATCCGATAACTTCTCTATAAGATTGTTAGCTACTCTCCTAGGGTCTGTCTCTAAAGATCCTTCGCTTAACGCCTTAGTTATGAATGAGAATACTCTGCCTATCTTCTCATGATCCGGTGTCCATGGAAGCAGCCTATATGTTTTTACATCTGGAACAAGGTTTAAATCGCTTAATTCAATTACTCCAAAGCCGTCAACACTACTACCATCTAGCTTCGGAATCCCATTTATAATTGAAGAGGGACTCAGCTCACTGACAGGGATTGAGGTGAGCCTTAAACGGCTATGTAAATCCGTGAAATGAAGCTCCAGCCATCGTACACCGTCGGCTTTAAGCCTTTGAAGAAAATCTTTATATACATCCTCAGGCATGCCTTATTCACCAAATGACCAGTTTTTTATAATAAAACTTAATATTTATAATGTAGAAAATATATTCTTACGTGACAAATGTTCATTACAGTTCCAAATCAATTGGGTTAATCTGGACATATGTCATGTATGAGGGGTGAGGGGGATCATGGTTAGTATTGACAAGAGGGATCTAGAGATAATATCACTTTTATTGGAAAACTCTAGGGTTTCTGCGAGGGAGATAGCTAGGAGGCTTAGGCTCTCAACTGGCACTGTCCAGGCTAGGCTCAAGAGACTTGAGGAGATGGAGGTGATAAAGGGATATACATTAGAGCTGAATTTGGAGGAACTTGGATATCAGTTTCCTGTATTGATCGATATTAAGGTATCCAAGGGTAAGATGAGGATAATAGAAGAGAAGTTAAGTCAGATGGATAACGTATCCGCTGTATACGATATTACTGGAGAATATGATATTACTGTTATAGCGAGGTTTAGGACTAGACGGGAGCTAGATGCATTTATCAAGCATCTACAGGAGATGGAGTATATTGAGAGAACGAACACAAAACTTATTTTAAACGTGATATGTGAGAATAAGAGGGAGGGATATATAAGGGAGATGGCCGGAGACCTATGATACTAGGGTTCCTTAAACTTCTTCACGCCTCTGATAGGTGGAGACGAGACATAGCCATCGGATATATTAGTGGTTACTTCATTAATCTCTATTTTACACTGATTGATTATATCTGGCCTTAACATACCTGGCTGTTCAAGTGGATGATAAAGGGGAGGAAGATCTTTTACGTTTTCCTCGAAGCTATCTAACTCGTTAAAGAGATTAAGTATCTTGTCTATATCCTCGATATACTTACCTGGGTCTTCCTCAATCATAACCAGCCTCATTATTTTCAAGATGTATTTTTTATCCAACTCTTTCACAGCTAATCCCCTCCTGGGACATTGTTTGGATCATATAGTTTGCCCTCGAGGACCCGTGCTAGGAGTATGAGACCAGGCTCATCATAATATCTTCCGATGAACTGTATACCTAGAGGTAGGCCCTCGACGAATCCTATAGGTATGGATATAGCGGGATGACCAGTCAAGTTTGGTATTACAGTATATATATCCTGCACATATCCCTCTGGACCAGCGACCTCACCGAGTTTAGGTGGCATAACAGGTGATGTGGGTAATGCTAAAAACCTGTATCTAGATAATATATTCAGAAGATTGTTCTTAATCCAGCGCCTGACTTTAAGGCTTCTAATATAGTACCTCCCTTCATATCCTTTACTAGACGCGAAGCCGCCCATGATAATCCTCCTCTTAACCTCTTCACCGAATCCATCGATTCTACTTCTCCCAACCATATCCCAGTAGGTATATGCATCTATTCTATATCCGTAGTTGGATCCATCATACCTAGCGAGGTTTGAAGAAGCCTCAACCATAGCGATGATATAGTATGCTGCTAGAGAAGCCCTTAGGAAATCTGCATCTACATCCTCAATATAGCAACCTAGCTCCCTGAGAAACTCTAGTGCATCATAAAACTTGTTTTGGATAGATTCATCCGCCTCATCTACAAGCCTAGATGGATAGGCAATTATAGTATCCTCCATAGCCCTTTGTCTGTCAACCTCATCCATGGCTATTCTCATAAGCTTCTCCCTCATCATCTTCCTCTCTACGCCATTTGCCATCGTTATATCCCTTTCATCAGGCTCAGTTAAATAATAGTAGAGCATTGCCAAGTCCCTGCTATATCGTGCTAAGGGCCCTATCTGCTCCAGACTCTCAGCATATGATACAAGTCCATATCTACTAACCATGCCATATGTCGGTTTCAATCCTAATATGCCTGTATACCCCGCTGGCTGCCTAATGCTTCCTCCTGTATCGCTACCCAACGCCATTAGCCCTCTCCATGCAACGGCGACTGCGCTGCCACTACTACTCCCCCCTGGAACTCTATCGATATCCCATGGATTCCTAGTTGGGCCGTAAAAACTCGTCTCCCCAGTGTTCCCCATAGCGAACTCATCCATATTAGTCTTACCTACAACCACAGCGCCGACACGTAAGAGAACATCTACAACATGCGCATTATAAGGTGGCTTATAGTTACTAAGCATCTTACTGGCGCATGTCGTTAGAATACCCTTTGTGGAAATATTGTCCTTCACTGGGAGTAACAATCCTTTTAATGGGCCACTCGCCACATGAAACTCCTTCTCGATTTCTTCAACACTCCTTAATGTAATAAAGGCATTAAGCCTTTTCTCAGCCTCTAACATAGCCTTATACTGCTCCATAAGATACTTCTCCCGCTCTTCAGTCGTCCACTCAACAAACGGTTTATCCAAATACATTCTCATCATCCCCTATGGCCTGCTATGCTTAGGCGTCCTAGGTGAGAATACGGTGTCCAGTATAGTGCTGAGATTTAGATATGCCATTATAAGCCTATCTAGCCCAAGGCCAAATCCCCCATGTGGAGGCATACCATATTTAAACATATCTATGTACCAGCTATATGCCTCTGGATATAACCCCCTCTTTTTAAGGGACTCTGATAAGACAACCGGGTCATTTATACGTTCTCCCCCACTAGCGAGCTCAAGGGGATAGCCTTCTTTAAGGGGCCACATAAAGTCGAAGCTTAGCGTCAGCCGAGGATCATCAGGCTTAGGCTTGTAATAAAAAGCTCGTATCTCAGTTGGCCAGTAAATAATAAAATAGGGAGTCTCTATATCCGATGATAGGTGTCGGAGCTCATCCACTCCCAAGTCATCTCCAAAACGTATCTCGAGACCCTTATCTCTAAGGGTTTCCAAGGCATCTATATATGTTACTCTAGGCAGTGGACGATGTATATCAGGTAAGTCGACTTTCAAGAACTCCAGTTCGTCAACAGCAGTTTCCCTGAGTCTCGTGAGAGAATAGGAGACTATCTCCTCAACTAGGTTTAGGAGGTCGTCTAAAGTATATAGGGATGCCTCTACATCTATAGACCAAAACTCCGCCAAATGCCTAGGTGTATCGAATTTCTGTGCTCTATAATAACTATCTATTTCAAAGACCTTCTCGAACATGTTTAGCGCCATCTGTTTGTATAGCTGTGGGCTCTGAGCTAGGAAAGCTTCCCTACCATAGAATAGTAGTGGGAAGAGCTCAGCTCCACCTTCTGTAGCCGTTGTTATTACCTTGGGTGTATTTATCTCTACAAAACCATTCTCTATAAAAAACTCCCTGAGTATACGTAGAAGCTTGGCTCTGAAACTCATGATGCTCCTCATATGCTGCCGTCTCAGATCGAGATACCTATGCCTAAGCCTGACACCGATGCTGGACCTCGACACATCTCTTAGTGAAAGCGGTGGAGGAGAGACGCCTCCTAGATGCAACGCTTTATCTACTTTAAGCTCAACTCCATTAGGTGCACGCTTGTCTCTCCTTAGCCGGCCTTCTAAAGCGACAAAGGATTCTCTAGGTAATTCAGACAATATTTTGTACGCTTCTTCACCTCTACTAGATATACATTGTAGTCTTCCACTCCAATCCCGTAGTATGATGAATAGCTTTCCACCAACATTCATCTTACTCTCCAGCCATCCTGTGACTAAACATCGTCCTGATCCTATTTTAATGGCGTCTCTGACCAACGTCTTCTTCCTAGCTATACTCTTGGTGTATTCCATAGGTTTATGTAACATGGCTCTAGAAACAGGTGAAGCCTTTTTAGACTCCTTCATCTCAATCATATCCTCAACAATCCTCGCCAGCTTCGCGGGGTTTGGAGACCAGCCGTCTGACTCCATCTCTCGGGTGACTTGACCCACTACATAGTCCCTAAGGCGCCTACCTCGGTATTCCAAGACACTTCTTTCTAGAAAAGCCTCGACATATTTCCTGATAACATTCTCATCTGGAATCTTCTCCAGACGCCTCTCCTCAGAATATAAGTGGAGCAGACGCTTTCTGGCCTCACCCTCTGTCAACAGCCCTTCCAACACCATTTTACCTAATAGAGCGAGGAGCTCAATAAGCTTCTCAGGGGTAATAGACCCTTGATTCAATAGACGCTTACCTTCGTTTACAAGTAGTTTTGAAACCATGTTCGAGAATACTCTGATGTTCTCCACTCTAGACTTTGTAATAGTCTCATTAAAGACTTCATATAGAACCGTGTCCCTACTTATTATACTCGCGATCTCCTCCGATAAGCCATATCGGCTGATGAGCTCTTCATATATCTCATCCTCCAACTTCGGAAACTCCCTCAATGCTTCAGCTATAACATTTTCAAGCTCTATAACCGGTATATTTGGATCTGGAAAGTATCTATATTCTTCCTCAAACTCCTTCTCTCTAATGGATACCGTTATACGTCTTCTCTCATCCCAGTGCCGCGTCTCCTGAATAATTGAGACACCTTCCTTAAGGTAGTTTCTTATCCTAACTATCTCGAATGACAGTGCCTTCTCCACATCTGCTGGGGAACCTATGTTTTTAATCTCGATTCTAGCGGATTCCCCTACGGATACGTTTGCATCCGCTCTAATTGCAACATCGACGTCTGGATCGAGTACACCTATTCTCATGAGAATCCTTCTTAGCTTATCGAGAAACTCCCTCGCCTCACTTGGAGATGAGATATCTGGCTCGGTAACGATCTCGATCAATGGGTTTCCAGAGCGGTTATAGTCTATCAAGACAACAGTTGACTCACCCATCCCAGACGGGTGTACAAGTCTAGCAGGATCTTCCTCTATATGTATCCTCCTGATTCTAATGCGTTTACCATTAGATATTGTTAAGTATCCACCGACTCCAAGGGGGAGATGGCCTCCTCCCATAAACTGTGTGATCTGGTAGCCTTTAGGCAAGTCTGGATAGAAATAGTGTTTCCTATAAAACTGAAGCCTCTCACTAATATCGGAGTTAAGCGCTTTAGCGACTCTAACTGCCAGTGCTATAACCTTCTTATTAGGCTGTGGAAGGGCTCCGGGGAGACCTAGGCATACAGGACATACATATTGATTCGGCTGCTCAGGCTTATGTCTAGATGAATTTAGGCAGGAGCAGAATAACTTGGTTTCGACGCTCGTTACAGGAACATGGACTTCAAGCCCAATCTTAACGTCCATATATTCAATAATCTACCACCCCTATGGCTCCCAATACTCTTCTTCAACACCCTCTTTCCAATTAATATACCTTGCTAAAACAAAAAACAAGTCACTCAATCTATTTAAATATGGTATTACAAACTCATGTCCCTCTATATCCTCCTCTCTATACAACGTGACGATACGCCTCTCAACCTTTCTACAAATCGCCCTTGCAACATGTAATAAAGAGGCTGTTAAACTGCCTCCAAGTATGAGAAACTTATTCAACGGTTTAAGCTCAGCCTCATACTTATCTATGGTCTCCTCAATTCTTCTTACATCATCCTCTCCTATGTCTCTACATTTCTTCATAACCGTGGGACTATAGCTACAGACAATCTCCGAGGAAAGCCTCAGAAGATCTTCCTGAATACCAGTCAATAGATTCACTAGAGAACCATCCTGAGAAACTGATTTTACATACCCGATGAAAGCGTTCAACTCATCTAAGGAGCCTAAAGCCTCAAGAAGCGGATGATCCTTAGGTAGTTTGACTCCACCGATAATCCTAGTGTATCCCTTGTCACCCTGTCTAGTATATATTGTCATAACGTATAAAATATTGTTATATTAGAATTTAAAATTTGGGTGGAGTGTTATGGATATTCGACGTTCCCATACTGCTGAGCACATATTTATGAGGGCATTGTATCAGGTGAACCCCACTGTGAGGGTATTGAAGGTAGTTCATAAAATGGATGTGAACCACGTTTTTTTAGAGGCTGAGGAGCTTAAGTGGGAGGATATAGTGAAGGCCTCTGAGATAGCGAATATGATTATTTTAGAGGATCGCCCCGTGTATATAGAGTACTTTGATACGTTTGAAGAGGTTAGGAAGAAGTATCCTAGTTTAAGAGCGTATGAAGAGAGGATAAACCCCCCTATAAGAGTCGTGGTTGTAAAGGACTATGACTATGCAGCTTGTACAATGCCTCACGTAGATAGCACAGGTAAATGTATATTATTTCTGCCCACCGCATTTAGAAAGGCAAAGAAAAATAGATATGAAATCGACTTTTTAGTTGGTGAACAGGCTATCGAAAGAGCCTTACATACTCAGGCGGCTATTCACAGAATATTGCTACTCACAGGAGGAAGTGAAGAGAATATTGTCGATATAATTAGAAAGTTGTATGAGGAGGAGAAGATTCTGAGTAGGAAGATTAGGAGGCTTACAAGAAAGGTATTTGAACTTTCTCCCGTAATACGGGGTAAATATGAGGTCAAGACTATTGTCGCAGATGAAATCGACATGGATGAGATTGGATACATGACGAGTAAATGGCTAGAAGGCGGGGAGAGGATCGTTATTGCGGTGGAGACAAGCAGTGATAAAAACAAGATTCTAATAGCCTGTTCAGAAGAACTCAAGATAGATCTGAGAAACATAGCAAAGGAATTGTTTGGAAAATTTGGTGGTAGAGGCGGGGGAAAAAGAAACTGGGTCATGGGATATGTAGAGACAGTAGACGGGTTGGTAGAGTATTTCATAGAGTCTTTTGGAGCCGTATAGAGAATAACTGGGTTAATTAAGTCGGGAATATACCATATCCTTTACATTTACATGAATAACCATCTATGAGTTTCTTAAAAGCCAGGGATATTCTATACCTAGATAGGGAGGGATCGATAATTTCATCTATATACCCTTTTTTATATCCAGCCTCCGGCTTCTCAATCTCTTCTCGATATTCGTCGACAAACATCTGTCTATGGATTGGGCCATACTTATCCCTATGTTTTCCGTAGAGCACTTCATAGGCCTCTTCAGCCCTCATTACACCTAATGATGAGGTGGGCCATGAAATCACGTATCTGTTCCCCAAGTTTTTACTTCCCACTGCAATATATCCTCCTCCGTATGCGTTTCCAATTATGAGTGATACCATCGGCACCCTGGCATTTGCATATGCATAAAGTAGTTTTGCAACATGCCTAATCATTCCTCTATGCTCCTCCTCTACGCCTAAGAGAAAACCAAGTGTATCGACTATGGTCAATATAGGTATGTTAAATGCATTGCAGAAGGATATGAATCTCGCGGCTTTTACACCAGCCTTGGAATCCAGGCGGCCTTCGTGATACATTCTATTGTTAGCCACGATCCCCACAACCATACCGTCCATCCTGCCGAAACCCACTACAATATTCTGGGCATATGCATCTTGTATCTCAAGAAAACTATCATTATCGAGCAGGTGTCCTATTATACCATGCACATCAAAAGATTCTCCTTTGGCGACCAAATCAGAATATGTCTCCAACTCCTTTATACGCCTACTATTAACCTCCTGCCTACTGTGGGGAGGGCATTCTCTACAACTTGTAGGAAGAAAGGATATCAATTTTTTAACCTTATCCATTGCCTCATATTCATCTCTTCCAAGAAGATGCGCAACTCCACTTATAGTCATATGTATATCCGGACCCCCTAATTCCTCAGGAGTAACATCCTCGCCCGTAACTTTTCTAACTACTCTGGGGCCGTTTACAAACATATAGCTTATTCCCCTAACCATGCAGATGAAGTCTGTAAGTGCAGGGCTATATACTGCGCCTCCCGCGCTGGGGCCCATGATGAGGCTTATCTGAGGCACTTTCCCTGAAGCCTCTACTACCTTTTTAAATATCATGGCATATCCCTCCAGGCTATCGACGCCTCCCTCAATCCTAGCACCTCCTGAGTCAATCATCCCTACAATGATACCTCCATTGTTAAGGGCTTCATCAATCAGATGAACAATCTTCTTTGCATGGGATAGATCTACACTACCGCCTTTGTAAGTGAAATCCTGGGCATATAAATATACAGGTCTTCCGTTTACGAAGCCCTTGCCAGTAACCACTCCTATATCAGCATTAGCCTCACCAAAATCTAGCTCTGTGAAGCTACCTTCATCGAAGAAATATTTAATCCTTTCAACTATATGCAGCTTCCCTTTCTTATGCTGTTTCTCTATCCTTTCAATAGGATAACGCTTTGCTAATTTATGGATATCAGAACTTGGTTTATCCACTTTAACCAACCAACATAATTTTTTTGAAGAACCAAATATTAATATGAGATTCTAGATAATACAATTTCTAGCTTATATGGGTATAAGGGGATAACATGGTCTCAGGAGTTTTTGATAAGGAGGATTTCAATGTTTACAAGAAAGTTAGTGATTTTATTAAAAGGAACTCCGATGGTGAGGCTGGAGCAATCAATATATTCATTGGAGAAGTTAAGAAAAAGGGTAGGAGAGGGGGAGTTAAAGCGCTTTATCTAGAGGCGTATAAAGAAGTGGCTAACAAAGCCATAAGAGAGATATGTTATGAGCTAAAGAAGAAGTATAGTCTCATTGACATCGAGATAGGGCATGGGCTTGGTGAATATGAGGTAGGTGAACCTATAGTCTATGTGGCTATCGCGGCGAGAAGTAGAAGGGAGATGTTCTCCGCCATGGAGGAAGCGATTGAAATGTATAAGAAGATTCCCCCGATTTTCAAGAAAGAGATATATGAAGATGGTAGCAGTGAATGGATATGATATAATGCTGTTGAACTACATGGTGAGGTTCTTTATTAGTATAATATGGTTTAATTGTTTAAACAGCGATATATTAATAATTAATAGAATTAATTAAATTATGGTGTAAAAAATTGACCTATAAGGTTGAGATTAGATGGCATGGCCGTGGTGGTCACGGCCTAGTCTCAACATCGAATCTCCTCTGTGAAATGGTGGTTAGAAAGGGCTACTATGCACAGTCCATACCTATATTCGGCGCTGAGAGGAGAGGAGCACCCACACAGGTATTTACGAGGATCTCAGATAGCCCCATTAGGAAGAGAAGTGAGATTAAGAATCCTGATATAGTCATTGTAACTGACCCCAGTCTCTTTAACATTATTGATCCTTTACATGGACTAGTGGATAAGGGAATTGTAATAGTTAATGCTAACGAAAGTACAGAGATCTCTTCGGAGAACAATTTCAAAATAATCAAGGTAAATGCAGTGGAGATCTCTCTTGAATCAGGTTTAACCGTTGGAGGCATTCCTGTTGTGACTATCCCACTTATGGGCGCGCTCCTCAAGATCTTGGGAATAGTTGATCTAAAAACTGTAGAGGAGGTTATTAGGGAGAGGTGGAGACCTGAAATCGCTGAAAGAAATATAAAGGCTCTGAAGATGGCTTCGGAGGTGGTTGAGATTGGGTGAAGTAATGTATCCTGTCACTGAGCCTGGAGAAGGGGCGGCTGGCAAGACAGGGAACTGGAGATGGCAGAAACCGATTATAATAATAGATAAATGCGTTAAATGTGGATTATGCTGGGTATATTGCCCTGAGCCGGCGATTTATTTGGATAAAATGGGGTATCCCCACGTGAACTATGAGTGGTGTAAGGGATGCGGCATATGTGCCCATGAATGCCCCTCGAAGGCAATTGAGATGGTGAGTGAATATGAGTAGAACCAAGCTTGTTTTAACAGGTAATTATGCATCAGCCTATGCCGTCCTACACTCAAAGGTTGAGATTGTCCCAGCATATCCGATTACGCCTCAGACAACGATAGTTGAGAAGATCGATGAGTTTATAGAGACAGGCATGTTGGATGCTACTATGGTTAGGGTCGAATCAGAACATTCAGCTATGGCGGTGGCGATCGGCGCTTCAGCCGTTGGAGTGAGAACATATACTGCGACGAGTAGCCACGGACTACTATATATGTATGAAAACCTATGGTGGGCTGCAAACGCCCGATTACCTATCGTAGCAACATTCGTAACCAGAACCCTTGGCCCTCCCTGGAATATATGGAGCGATCACCAGGATTTCATGACTCTCAGAGACTCAGGCTGGATATTATTCATGGTTAAAGACGCTCAAGAGGCATACGACTTGACTATACAGGCCTTTAAAATAGCTGAAAACCCAGATGTTAGGCTACCTGTTGGAATAGCATACGACGCATTCGTGATAAGCCATACGGCAGAGCCCGTTGAGCTACTCACTCAAGAGGAAGCGGATAAATTCCTTCCTAGCCCAAGAGCGATACAGCCTCTACTAGACGTCGATAAACCCTATTCAATCGGGAACCTTCCAAGAGCAGATTATCACTATATTCTTAGGAAGAACTTATGGGAGAATATTCTAGATGCAAAGAAAGCTATTAGGGAAGTAGGAAGAGAATACGGGGAGTTAAGTGGACGAGACTATAGCTCACTGGTTGAAGAATATAAGTGTGAAGACGCGGATACAGTCTTTATATCAATGGGAGCCATGGCTGGAGAAGGCATGGATGCTGTTGATAAACTTCGCGACAAAGGGTATAAAGTAGGACATTTAACTATAAGGACATATAGGCCGTTCCCAGACCATGAGATAAAGACTATCGCGGAGAATGCTAAGAGACTCATCGTATTCAGCAGAGCCCTTTCCAACGGCAAGGGAGGAATATTATATGATGACATTGCATCCACACTCTATAGAGAAGGCCAGAGGATAGAGACATATGATATTATAGCCGGCTTGGCGGGAACTGAGGTCTCAGAAGAAGATTTTATGAAGATATACTATGATACTAGGAGTGGAAAACTGGATACTGGAAAAAGTATTTTCATCAGGAGGGGTGAATATGTATAGACCTAAAATAGTTGAAAACCTTGGGGAAGATGAATGGATATACGCGGGTCATCCAGCATGCCATGGATGTGGAGCAGCACTCGGATTAAGACATTTGCTGAAAACAATTGGTAAGAAATCTATCCTAGTCGTTCCAGCTGGATGCACAAGTATTATTGCTGGAACAATGAATGCAGCGACCTTCAATATACCGTTTATCCATACAGCATTTGGAGCGGCTGCTGCAGTTGCTTCTGGAGTGGCTGAAGCATTAAGCAAGAAAGGTATGGATGACATAAATGTAGTGGTTTGGGCAGGAGACGGAGGCACATATGACATTGGCCTGGCATCCCTCAGCGGAGCGGCGGAGAGAGGGCATAATATATTATTTGTATTGGATGACAACGAGGCCTATATGAACACCGGGATACAGAGAAGTGGTGGGACTCCTAGAGGAGCATGGACAACAACCACGATAACTGGTAAGAAGGAGGAGAAGAAGGATATTATGAAGATAGTGTTATCTCATCATGTGCCATATGCAGCTACTGCGAGCGTGGCATACCCATTAGATTTTAATAGGAAAGTGAAGAAGGCCCTAGGGATAAAGGGGTTCAAGTTTATCCATCTAATGGCTCCATGCCCACCTGGATGGAGATTTGAGACACACATGACTATTGAGATAGCTAGAAGAGCCGTTCTAAGCGGTGCATGGATATTAATGGAGTATGAGAATGGTAGGCTGAGGCTAAACCCACCCAGTAGCAATATGTTGGATAAGAGAAGGATATCCTTAGAGGAGTATCTAATGATGCAAGGCCGTTTTAAGCATGTCAAAAGAGAGCTGCTTGAAGAGCTGAAGAGAGACGTTGAATTAAGATGGAGTGAGATTAAGGAGATACTTGAGAAACAGGGTAAGCAGTAGAAGAGAGCGTTAAGGAAAACCTACAGGGGTGGATAGGTGTAGATGAACCGTATTGCAAATACTCTAAAGACCTACTTCATTTTAACCAAGCCTAGGCTCTGGCTCCTTCTCCTATATACGGGTATAGTCGGGTACATAATAGGTTCAAAGGGCAGTATAGATCCAAATACATTCATCATCCTCTTTATATCTTTATGGGCGGGAACAGCGGGGGCGAATACTGTAACTAGCTATATTGACCGTGATATAGATGCTATTATGAGAAGAACTAGGAGAAGACCTCTACCAAGTGGCCAGATTAAGCCACCTATTTATGCACTATACTTTGGCCTGGCCTTATCAGCCGTAGCCTTAGTCACATCATATATGATAAACTTAGTTGCATTCCTATTCATGCTATTTGGGTTAGTGGACAATATAGTTATATACAGCCTACTTACAAAAAGGCGTACAGTATGGAATATAATACTTGGGAGCTTCAGTGGAGGCGCCCCAGTTATAATTGGTTATGCTGCTGCAACAGGTGTAGTAGATACGTTATCCTTGTTGTGGGCGATATTTATAGTAATCTGGACACCGATCCACATATGGAGCCTGGCACTCTACTATAGAGAGGATTATGGTAAGGCTGGTGTCCCAATGCTCCCAGCTGTAGTTAATGTCGATAAAGCCATAAGATGTATAGCTATCTCAGCCATAATACTTGTAGTATCAAACATGGCGCTACCAATCCTATATCCAGTATACATGAATCTAATATTCCTAGTTCCATCAGCTATACTTAACTTCATAATTCTATACTGGTCCCTAAAGCTCTTGGTAAAGCCGTCTGAAAAACTATCCTGGAGATTGTTTAAAATCACTAGTCCCTATCTAGGCATTATCTTCACTGTAGCCATGATCATACATCTTATCTAAGTTATTTATGCCTCTTCTGAGGCCGTACGCTCCATCAAGAGATTAGACGCTTCGTTAACCATAAGAACCTTTGTGAAATCAAGAGGTAGAACAGCATATTTCAGGAAGGTGTCGTTAAACCATTTATCGTTAAAATAACTTCCAAGGAGAATCCTCATACTCTCCCTAAGGCTCCAAATACTCTTGAAACCGATGTGGGGAGACAATGACATAGTAGGTGAGATAACGAGTTTCAAAATATGGGTCACAGCCTCATTCTTATCCATATAACCCTCTTCCACAAGCTTATTAAGCGCCTCGAGATGAGTCATCTCTCCAGTATTTACCTTTATATCTAAATAGGCTAGTAAAGCATTCTGATATAATGTTAGTAGCCTTAAGAAACGATTTTTGAGGCTGTTTAGGAAGCCATATTCACCCATGAGGTTATCAGCATATACTGACCACCCCTCCATTACCTCAGGCAGATCAAGTAACATCCTAACATAATTCCTGCCTTCAATACTTCTTGTAAAGATAACGTGGTAACCTGGATAAATGGTTCTCAAGATCCTGTGTAAGGCAAAGTAGACATTATGTAACTTGAGTATCTCAGGATCCTCACTGACATTTATCAACACCTTGACACTCTTCAACTCCCCAATTTGATGGAAAGATGGGAAGTAATAGATGATAGGCATTACATCCCTAATCATAGATGGAACGGGCTCTATCTCAACCTCCATATTTGGGAGGCTCAGGAGATTCTTTTCGTTTATAACCCTCTTAACCTCCAGAAGTCCCTGATGATATACAGTTAATGCGACGTTTGATGTCTTAGGAGAATCTACACCAATCATTTCTAGGATCTCCCTGGGTTCGGATCCTTTCTTAATTTCTTCCACAACCTTTAAAAGCCTAGTTTTATATGTCTCGATATCCTTCTTGATCTCTTTCTCCATATCATTAACAGAGGTGCCTAGTCTCCTCAGCCTAATTAGCTTCTCATAAAGTTGCTTCCCCATCACATAATCCCTGATCTCCTTACTACGCATACTCTGAAGCCAAGTAATATAGGACTCCACCACCTCAACGCCTTTATCAAAATCCTCTTTATGCTCTGCCATCCATTTCGAGATCTCTGGGTTAGATACATAGTCATTATAAATCCCCTTCAACAAGCCCACGAGATTTTTAGCGGCTAATATACCAGCGTCTATAAATATCTGTACAGGGAGCTCTAACCTAGCTTTCGACTTCTCAAGGAAAGATGGTAGCTCTTCCAGCTTATGTAGGATAAACCTAACCTTTTCTTTAATCGATATACTACCACTTAAATATACTGATAGGATCATTGAAAATGCAATATCTGGTGCATCTGGATACATTTTCCACAGGGGCCATTCATCTATGAAGAAGAGCCTTAGTTTAAGGTAATTCCTAAATGAATAGTAGTCGATGCGTGTCTCTAAGGGGAGGGTCGAGGCATCGATCTCCTCAAGCTTCTCAAGCTGTATCTGTAGAAGACCCCTTTCTATAGGTATTGAATTAGGTGAAAGGTCGGGTAGAGGTTTATCCAATACACCTAATCCAATGTATACTGACTGCTCAGGGTGGAGTTCAACGAGCTTGGTAAATGTCTCCTTAACGATATTCCAAAATTGCTGGACATAGGACATTTATATCTCCACCCACCACCATAGTCTTCATACTAAATCGCTTACAATAAGGTATACCAACACTTTATATTTAATTTATTCACTTATTATTATCCCATTAGACAGATGATATAGAGCATATAATAAAGCGAAATTTAATTTTTAGGGTCGAGGCTGGACCAATGGATATGTTTCCAAAATGGAAATAAAAAGCTATATCCATTATCTATTCTAATAATTATCTCTCGAGATGAACACGAATTTTGAAGTTAATTGGTATGGGAACTGGCAGCTAGTAATTGCATCCATATTATTATCTACATTTATATTTACCGTTTTCCTAGCTAAACCTAAGAAGATGGATTGGAAGTCATACGGGTTGACTGAAGCATTTATAGTATCCTTATTTACAGAGATGTTTGGTATCCCACTTACTATATACCTTTTGTCCACGTATTTTGACATATCAATTCCTATAAATGGATTAACGGGCCATCTTTGGGCCACCCTATTTGCCTTAACAGGTTTAATGGATCTGGAGACTGGAGTTATGGTGGTCATGAGCATAAGCCTAGCATTAATTGGGATAGGGACGATACTGCTAATAGGAGGGTGGATCCAAGTATACAGAAATAGAGGGGGGATAGCCGATACAGGGCTATATAGATACATAAGGCATCCACAGTACCTTGGTATAATGCTTATTATAATAGGTTTCATGGTTCAGTGGCCTACAATACCCACATTGATAATGTTCCCTATACTGATATATGTATACTACAGACAGGCATTGAAAGAAGAGAAGAGCATGATAGAGGCATTTGGAGAGGAATATATCAATTATATGGCTAAAACCCCTAGATTCAACATATTCAGCAAAACCATAGTCAGAAACTGTCGCATTAGAAAAAGAATTAAAGTGTAAAAGCCTTAGAACCTTCCATTTTTTATATAAAAAATATTCAAAATAACCAAGACAAAAGAGTAAGGATACGCTAAAAACCTTAATAATTTATTAGAGACAACTAATTATATTGTTTAAATAAAATTCAACCTATGGAAAGGTGTCTCCATGGATAAGGATTGCGATACAGGGCTGAGAATAGCGTCGGACAATGCTACGCTTTATACATGCGTTATAGAAGAAGTTCTTGAGGATATAATTCGATACATAATTAAATTTAATAACAGGTTTTGAGGTGAGGTTAATCCCCGATATCCTTAAAAACCTAAATAAGAAGAGGAGACGGGCCCTTATTGAATTTCTTATTAGGGAGAATTTTAAGGAACTAGGATACAGGAGGACTAGGCTAAGGATATCCGGTGAATCAGATAGGATTTCTATCACGGATGGATCTGGCCTTGTAATCTCTTTCGATGTGGGATATGCCAGCGACTTTAGGGAAGATGCATACAAATGGTGTTATGTAGATTTCTTCATTAAAAAACCTGGGATAGATATACCAGATGATCTAAAGAGGAGGTTTACCAGATATATTGATTCCGAATCCAAAAAACTTTATTGGAGACATAGGGAGATGGCTAGAATTATAGATATGGATCAGGCTGTTGAATATATTGTAAAGATAAAAAATGAGCTTCTCGATCTACTTAGAAAATATGATGTAAAAATATAGGTTGGAAGCGTTATAAATGCTTCCTAATGATTGGCGGGATATCTTCCTTCCTAGTGACGACATCAACTAGATACGGTTTATCATCATCTTTAAATACTTCCTTCACAACATCTTCGAGCTCATTTGCACTGGATACCCTAACAGACTCTATTCCAAAGGCCTCGGCTGTCTTTGCAAAGTCAACTGAACCAATGTCACCACTTATTTTTTTAGGAAGGTCTCTTAAGCTTAAATGTTCTAAGATGCCATAGCTCCCATCATTAATAACAAAGACCTTTACTGGAATATTATAGAACTCAATGGTCTGTAGCTCCATCAGACTCATCAATATAGACCCATCTCCACTCAGGGATACAGAAGGCTTGTCTGGCTCGGCTAGTTTACTCCCTGCTACTGCTCCAAATGAAAAGCCGAGTGATCCAAATGCACCTGCATACAGATACCTTACTCTCCTAACTGGTCCAATAAGGTCTCTTGCCCATACTTCATTAGCTCCTACGTCGACAACAAGGTTTGTATCCTCCGGTATATATTGAGAGATAATGTTTATAGCGACTCCTTGGTTCATCGGAGTAGCCCCAACGTCCTTCTCCAACTCATCTAGGATCTCATTATATCGTTTCATTATCTCACTATGTAGATCAATGTCATAGGACCTAGACTCCCCACCATATTCGATGATCCATTCTAAGATGAGATTTAGAGGACCATATAATCCGAGGGAATTCCTGCCTCTGATCTTGAAAACCTGGATATCTATGAAATCTTCCTCGAATCCAAGCATACCCTTTGAGTTTACACTGGGTAGTATAAAGAGGAATCTTGATGCCTTTTCAGCTCTATTTACAAGAGCATTTGCATCCACTGACTCGGGTCGGACGCCTAGGAATATAATCGTATCCGCCTCCTTAACCAGCATCTCAGAAAGTGGATGAATGACGAATTTTTTCTCGAAGAATCCTCCAAACAACTCGCTATCCTGAGGGAGGAAGCCTAGGACTCCTGTTCCAGATACAAAAGGCATTTTAAATGCTTCACAGAACCTCATTATAACCTCTCTATACTCTGGATAACCGGCTTCTGGGCCAATTATACATAGAAGCCTTCCCTTTAGAAAGTCTCTTGAGAATAGTAGGTTCTCGTCAAATCTAGACTCTATAGAGTAATCTACATTAATTGCCTTATAACAAGCTTCTTCATAGAAGATGTCCCGGGGGATCGAGATATGTACAGGCCCCTTCCGGCCTGAGTTGGCTAGTCGATATCCATGTTTGACCGCCCACTCTACATCCTCGGAGTCCATGACTATATGCGATGCTTTAGCCATATGTATTGACAGCTGATGTAATACATTTGGCATATCTACTCCGTGGAAGTCGTAGAAAGATCCTCTTGGAACATCCCCGGATATTACCAATACAGGACTGGATTCTGAATATGCCTGTCCCACTCCCGTCAACGCATTGGTGAATCCTGGTCCCGCTGTAACTATCGCTACACCGGGAGAGCCTTTTAGCCTACCGTATGCATCAGCCATGAAAACAGAGTTCATCTCATGCCTAGTTACAATAGTTTTAATGTCAGCATAGTCTTCTAAGGCAGCAAATATATGGTATATATGGGTACCTGGTATTCCAAACACAGTGTCTACATCCAGCTCACATAAGGATTTAGCGACGATCTCTCCAATAGACATTTTTCCAGACATTATTATTCACCATAAAACCTTGTTTAAAACGCCATATACGTGCTTAGAAATGATATATAGTTTACATGGATTTTATATTTATTTGATATGTCGAAGGTCTTTAGATACCGGAATATCGAGATACATGTTTTAAAGGGGGATATAACGGAGATCGAGGCTGACGCCATCGTAAATGCAGCTAATAAATATCTCAAACATGGTGGTGGAGTAGCCGCTGCAATCGTCAGGAAAGGAGGTGAAGAGATACAGCGTGAGAGTAATAAAATAGTATCGAAATACGGTCCTCTTGAAGTTGGTGAGGCTGTAGTTACTACTGCCGGCAGACTTAAGGCTAAGAAGGTTATCCACACAGTCGGTCCTATATATGGCGAGGGTAGGGAGCGTGAAAAGCTCATAAAGGCGGTTATCAACTGTCTCAGGCTTGCGGATAGACTCGGCTTGGAGAGCATAGCTTTTCCAGCGATATCGACGGGAATCTATAGAGTTCCTCCTAGGCTAGCTGCAGAAGCGATGGTAGACGGCCTGACAGAGTATATTGAAAATAACACGGATACGAGGGTAAAGAAGATAATGTTTGTTCTCTATACATCCAAGATATATGATGAATTTCTAGATGTATTGATGAAAAAGCTCTAGACTTTAGGTAGCTCGTCACTGGACAACGTTACAAACTCCACATCTGACAATTCTAGGGTAGGTGATAGTGGAATCTTTGCTACCGCTGCCACGTTATTATAATAAGGCTCTCCTAAACGGCTGAAGATTGTAAGGACTTTCTTATTATGTCTCCAGACATATCCATTACAAGGCTCATGCCCCCTTACAATGAGTTTAAGACCATTCTTGGAGAGAAATTTGCTCGTTATATCCTTCCCAAATAGGTAGCCAGCACCTCTATAACTTGGTCGGTATCCATCTTCGTCATATGGATCGCTCCACAATATCTCTGTCAAGATCTCTCTATCAGGAGACTTATAATCGTCTAGAGTGCTTGCCTTAATGGATATACCTCCATGTACAAAGAATACCCCGTTTTTAGATACCGCAGCATGCGGCATTCTATCAAAAATCCCGAGGAAATCCCTATATAGATCCCTCCATTTATCGGGGAATCTGGATCTCAGGTATACTGGGAAGTCATGTGGATAAGGGAGTAGCCATTCTGGAGGCTCGTGGTTCCCCCTAAGAAGGATGATGTTTCGCTTATATTGCAGCTGAAGTAGTATGAGGAATAAAATTGTTTCAACCTGATATCTTCCTCTATCGATATAATCACCTAAAAAAATTAGTATATCATCTTTCTCGATCACCTGTCTGAAGTTGATCATCTGTAGGAGAGTTACGAGAGTCAGTATATCACCATGAATATCGCCGAAAACATATCCATACTTATGTTCTCCAATGTTTATAAGGCCCCCGTCTACATTGAAATACCCATTAAGATTCTCCAGGTAATTCATATAGTCCTCTAGATATCCTTCATATAACTTTTCGTCTGCAAGACGAACATTTTTAAGGAGGATGTTTAAGATATCGATGCTCATACCATATAATAAAATTCAGCTTAGGATAATAATATATAGAGCCAAAGGTTTTATAATCATCCCATTAAATCATATTTTATTATGTCTAGTGGAAGACCTGAGAAAGATAAGTATTACCTAGATATAGCTAGGGCAGTGGCATCAAGATCACCATGCCTTAGGGTTAAATATGGAGCTATAATTGTTAAAAACGACGCTATCGTTTCCACAGGGTATAATGGACCGATCCGTGGAGGGGTAAACTGCTATGAAGTAGGCTGTTTAAAGGAGATACTAAACCTCCCTCATGGCAAGGCATATGACTATTGCCCAGCTGTCCATGCGGAAGAGAACGCTATTATAAATGCAGGTCGAAATGGATCAAGTGTATTAGGCGGCATACTCTATCTATATGGAACCGATGTAAAGACGGGGAAGGTAGTTAAGAGCGTCCCTTGTGATAGGTGTAAGAGAGCGATTATAAATGCTGGGATAACTAAAGTCGTTATGATAAATGAAGATGGATCGATTGATAGAGTAGATGTAGATGAATGGATTAGACTAGATACTGAGAAATATCTTGAGATGCTTAGAGAAGCGGAGGAAAAGGTATCTAAAGGAGAAATATAATAATAATAGAGCAGCTATCTGTATATGTAATTCTTCTAATTTTACTTCTTCAACAGTATTATAAATTGTAGCAGTGGCTTGACTCACTAGAGGGAGGGACCTATCATATCTGTGATGAAGCTAGAGACGCTGAAGAAACTGGGTAAAACCGGTATAATTTTATTATTCATATCTCTATCTGTACAGCTAGGTTTCTCACTATTATCCCCAGTTATGCAGTATTATATTGAGGCGCTTGCCAACCCAAGTATCCCGCCTCCTGAGCAGCGTGAGACTGTTAGGTTTACTGCAGAGGTCATATGGTATCTATCGTTTAACATCGCTGCATTCATGTTTTTCAGAGCACCATTCGCCACGTTCTTCGGGAGATTAAGCGATAAGATTGGGAGGAAGAAACTTATTGTAACTGGTCTACTACTATATGTCTTCATTGGATTAGCCCTTGGACTAGCAACTGACCCTATTCAAGTGGTAGTTATAAGAGCTTTACAAGGCATAGGTTCGGCAATGGTATGGCCAGTTGCAGAAGCGTTGCTGATGGAAGAGGTTGATGTGGAGATACGTACTAGGGCTATGACCCTATATGTTATGGCCCTTAACCTAGCTAATCTAGTCGGCCCAGGTGTAGGGGGATGGCTCTACCACCTATTCTATACCATTATCTCATCAGATAAGGCTATAGATATCCTTAGACCAACGGTCTTATCGCCAGTGCCTATGTTTACCTTGGCATTTATACTAAGCCTATTTATCAAAGATATCAAGAATCCCAAGGATGTAGATAGGAATATCATTAGTAATGATGAAAACAATGAGATTGCTGGGAATAGCAAGATACCTGAAGGACTCATTAAAAGATCAATTAGAGTAATCTATTTCATTGGCATTACAAATGGATTTGGAGTGGGTCTGGTCGCTTCTATAGTAATCGTCTATATTAGCGAATTCGTTGTTAAAGAGCCAGGTATAATAGGTTCTATTCTCCTCGTAACTGGTTTATTCGGGCTTTTAGCCGCATACCCTCTAGCCACCTACGCAGATAAGGTTTGGGGTAAGAAGAATATGGCGATGATGGCGATGGTATTTAGGACAGTGGCATTTATAATATTGCCTTTTGCCAGGGATATCCCAACTGCTATGGTGGCACTTGGATTGGGAAACTTATCGTTCAACACGGGAATGCCAAGTTTAAGAGCTTTACAGGCTGACTTAACTCATAAAAGTATAAGAGGGAGGGTATTTGGACAGCAACAGAGTTTCTTTAACGCTGGGATGGGGCTGGGTGCAGTTATCGGCGCAGGACTTTATATACAATATGCCCATACATATCTGGCGGGTTTACCAGGAGCAGGCGTACTATTCTTCACCTCAGCCATATTATCACTAGTAGGAGCAATCGCTATATACATATGGATGATAGACCCGAGGAGATAATGACTAGTCTTCCTTAAACAGGATTCTACGATATTCCTTTGCTTTCAAGAGAACTTTTTCCAGTTCATTCTTCACATAATCTATTTCTCCTTCTTTAACCTGTCTAACTACTTTCGCAGGGATGCCTAATACCAAGGATCGAGGGGGAATCCTAGATTTCGGGGGAACAACTGCTCCGGCACCTATTATGGAGCCTCTGCCTACAATAGAGTTGTCTAGGACAATAGCCCCTATACCAATAAGAACTTCTTCTTCAACCACCGCACCATGTATGATAGCGCCGTGGCTAACAAGCACATTATCCCCGATATAGACTGGACGGTCTTTAGGAGCCTCTATAATGACATTCTCAAGAATTACGACACGTCTACCTATCTCTATATGCTCATCATCACCCCTCACAATCGCTCCGAATGATACTACAGAGTCTGGGCCTATAACTACATCACCTATAACTCTTGCAAGGGGATCCACATATACCGATTCATCTACCTTAGGATATTTGTTTTTAAATGGAAGGATGTTCTTCACGACGCATCTCCCTCGAGAAAAATTTTAGTAGAGAAAGGAAAGGTAGGAGAATCTAGAGAACCCTATCTATTCTAATTGCTCTACTGGCTTGATCCAGTTTAAACCAGTCCTCGAAGTCAAGCCTCCAGTTACAGGCCCCTGCATTATCCAGTACCTGCTTTGGATTCTTTGCCCCTGGAATAGGAAGTATATTTGGATAAGAGGTCATAAGCCAGTTCAAGGCAACCTGAGCAGGCGTCTTATTATATTTCTTAGCTACTTCCTCCAAGAGCCTTACTAGTTCATAAATCTTCTTAAAATTCTCTGGATGGAATATAGGATCTCTACCCCTCACATCCTGGAACTCGGGAAGGTTATCTGGCTTATATTTCCCTGTCAACGCTCCTTTAGCTAATGGACTCCATGGCAGGACCACGAGGTCCTCTGCTAATGCATAAGGAATCAATTCCTTTTCAGCATCCCTCTCAATTAGATTATACCTAATTTGTATCGACACTATATCTGTCACCGATAGACACGATCTTGCTGATTCAACTAATTCAACTGGGAAATCACTCAGCCCTATATATCTAACTAGGCCGAGATGAATAAGCTGTTCAAGCGCCTCCATATACTCACATGTCGGGAAGTTATGCCATAGAGGTGGCCAATGCACTTGGAGGAGGTCTATCACATCGACTTGAAGCCTCTTAAGACTCTTTCTACAAGCCCTAATCACATCATCTCTAGATAGATACTGGCCAGGGATCTTTGTAGCGATAAATACCTCGTCTCTAATACCTAGTTCCTTCACCGCTCTCCCTAAGAACTCCTCACTTAGACCATCGCCATATACCATGGCGGTGTCAAAAAAGTTTATTCCAGCCTCATAAGCAGTCCGAATAATCTCTTTGGCCACCTTATAGTCTGTGACGCCCCATGTTTCACTGAACTGCCATATTCCCAGACCCATCCTACTAACTTCTTCACCTGTCCATCCCAATATTATCTTCTCCATTTCAGTCATTCCAAACACCAATATAAATTTAAATGTAGAAACCAATAGATTAATGAGATGATTTTATCGGGGGATTCACATGCCTAATAAGATAATCTTGGATACAGATCCTGGAATAGATGATGCACTTGCAATAATCCTCGCAGTCAATAGCCCGGAAATTGAGTTGATTGGCATCACAACTACATATGGTAATGTAGAGATTGAAAAAGCAGTTAGAAACACATTTAGAATTTTGAATTTTATAGGTCGTTTGGATGTGCCTGTTTATAGAGGAGCATATAAGCCAATTATAGAAGAGCCACATACAATAGATGTTATCCACGGATCAGATGGATTAGGTGATATAGATATTCCAGCAGTAGATATGGAACCTGCTGGAGACGCAGTTGAATTCATGATCAAGGCCGTTAATATGTACCCGCATGAAATAACAATTGTGTCTATAGGGCCATTAACAAACCTAGCATTAGCTATTCTCATAGACCCTGAGTTTCCAAATAAAGTTGGGAAAATTATATCTATGGGTGGCGCATTTGGACTAACACCGTATGGATATGGAAACGACACTCCAGTAGCCGAATTTAACATATATTCTGACCCAGAGGCTGCAAAAATAGTTTATGATTCTGGAGCCGAGGTGTATGCAATAGGTTTAGATGTAACAAACAACCCGAAAACGATGGTGTCTCCTGAGGAGAGGGAGAAAATTAGAGTTGAGGGTGGGAGAATAGGGAAGTTGTTCTATGAGATGACAAGGAGTCTAGCCAAATTATCACACGGAATTCATCTCCATGATCCAGTTGCATTATCTTATGCCATTGACAGAGAAATTCTTTCTTTTAAAAAGTACTGGGTCACGGTTGAATTGGTAGGCAGGTATACAAGGGGGCAGACGATACTTGATAGAAGAGAAGGGCTCCCTGGGTTTTTACGTGAAACCCCAAATATCTATGTAGCTTATGACGTAGATGGAGACGCCTTTAAAAAACTGATGTGGAATAGGGTGTTTAGCAGATAGTTATCGCTCTATAATTTCTTTTCTTTAATAAATAGTAATACGGCTGTTCCAATGGCTAGTATTATAGAATATATCCAGAAGACAGTGGAGAGGCTGGTCTGTAGAGCCAGGAGTCCTCCTGATACGGATCCTACGAAAATCCCTATATCAAACATGTTGAAGAAAAAAGCCATTCCAACCTCCTGATCCTCATCACTGAGAACAAGGCTTATGAAATTCACGCTTGATACAGCGCGCATTCCCCATCCAATTCCAGAGATTATCATGGCGATAAATAGAATGTAAATCGGTAGATTTAATGATATTAATAGAAATGAAATTGCTGTAAGGAGCATTCCACTCATAATAAGTTTTTTTACGCCTAGTTTTCCACCGATAAATCCGGTGACCGGCCTCACCAGAACATTAAATACGCCTCTTGCAGTATAAAGTGTGCTAATGAATGCCGCACCTAGAAGGTAGATATCTTCAACGTAAATAGGGAAATATGATCGGAAGAAACCGAGAGACGAGCTATATGCAAGGGTGGATAGACATATTAAGATGAAATCCTTATTCCTAAAGAGGTTGATGATGCCTTTACTTAGGCTCCATACTATCTTTCCATTTGAGTTATCATATAACTCTTCTTCTTTTAAGGTGAGTAGAATCACTGAAAATATTAATGTCGGTATGGAAGCTACCATAAATACCATATGGTAATCCATGTAATGGGATAATATCGCGGTAAGCCCTGGGCCGATAACCATGGCTAGTGCCATCATAGTCATATATGATCCCATCACACCCCCTCTCTTCTTGAGGGGGGTCAAAATGGATACAAATGCCATTGCAACAGGGCCGAAAGCGGCTATTGATAATGAATGGAAGAGCCTTATCAAGTAGATTGATGATACGCTATAGGAGAAACCATATAGAAATAGGGATAGTGAGTTTATGAAAAGAGAGATGCTCAGAAATTTTATCCTGCCTATTTTAGGAGCGCTTGACGCCAGTGGAAGCCTAATAAATATGGAGATTAGAGAGGGTATAGCCACAATCACACCGATCTCAGCTGCTGCGGCTCCCATATCGGATAGGTACAGAGGGAATATGGGGGTAATCATGTTTATTCCAAGCCAGAAGGAAAAAGATGCCACTGTTAGTATCAGCACCACTGGATTCATGGTTAAAACTATCTTAAACACTTTGACGATATATTAAATTTTAATTAGACCATTAAGACAGAGGTCTATTGTGAGTTATCTTATGACTATAGCCATTGTAAGTAATATAAGACAGAGATGTATTCAATATTAATTAATTACAACTGTTAGTTGAGGTGATATTACGTTGGAGAAGAAAATTATATCCACTGATAAAGCTCCAAAGCCCTTAGCAGCATATTCTCAGGCAGTTAAAGTCGGTAGTATGTTATATGTCTCGGGACAGGTGGCGATAGATCCTAAAACGGGAGAACTTGTAAACGGAGGTATAAGAGAGCAGACAGAGCAGGTGATTAAAAATATTGTTGCGATTGTTGAAGCGGCTGGAGGTACATTAGAAAATATCATAAAGATAAATGTTTACTTGGCCGATAAGAAATATTATTCGGGATTCAATGAGGTGTATAGGAGATATTTTAATGTCAATCCTCCAGCGAGGACAACCGTCGAGGCGAAGCCTCCTAAGGAAGAAATCCTAATTGAGATGGACGCTATAGCCTATGTCGAATAATAATGCATAGGTAATCCCATTCCAATATACCTAAATTAACATTGTCTATTTAGAAAGATGGCAGTATAGGAATATATAGAAATATAGATATATGGATGTTATAACATCTAAATGTGTATCAATTGCTTATCAATATATATATCTCGAAGTTTAATTAACTATTAAGTGAAGTTTTAATGAATATATTGGAAAAGAGAAGAAGTAGTAGACTTAAGAGACTTACCTTTATTTTCAGCGTAATTCTTGTAGCAGCATTTTTGTTATCTACGGCGACTCCCGCATATGCATTTTATACTGGCACGGTATATCAGAATAACTATATTAGGATTGGTATCAATGACTATGGTGCACTTGGAGTATACGATAGTGATTATAACGAAGTAGGATTTCAATATCCTATTGGCAGTGCATATGAATCTTTAGCAACTGGATGGTGGGGAGAAGGCTGGTCCTTATTCTATGAAGGAGATAGAGTCGGGTATGCTCCAGACGATGACATATGGGGCACAGTATCACTATCAACACCTGTAATCGTAAGTCAGAATCTGGGGTATAAGACGGTACATCAAATCGTGTTAAAAACAAGTGATAACAGGGTCAAAATAACATTCACATATACGATCTATAATAATGAGAAATTTGTTATCCTTAGAACCGCCATAGAAAATATTGGAATGACTACATTATACGAGTTGGAGCATAAACGAATTGTCGATTGGGACGTATGGGTTAACTACGGAGGAGGATATACTAACTATTGGGGAATGGATGACATTAGAAGACCTGATCTACATTTAACTGTAGCATTTAAAAACAGTACATTAGTTGGATCTGTTTCACCTAACACCGTATATATGGGGTTTGCATCAACTAGAGGTCCTTCTGACTACGACCATGACTGGGATGATTACACATCGAGGGGCTTTGTGAATCCAGAACACTTCTCTATAAGAGCAGATGGAACCACGGCATATAGAGGCGACTATTGTGTAGTGTATGACTGGCGTTTGGGAGATCTTAAACCAGGTAAGGAAATTGTTTTATACCAGGTATATGCAGCTGGAGACTCCCTAAGGGAGCTTGAGAACAACGTACAGAAAGCATTCAATTTAATATATGGGAAGGTCATTAAAGCTACTGGAATTGCTAGTGTAGGAAACATGGAAAGGGGAAGAGACTTCGGACTGGCAACTCTCCAACTAAACAAAGTTTTGATGACGGGGAAACTCGATATGCTAATGCTTACAGCGGCACCAGCTAAACCGATTAGTTTTGAAATGGTCTTGTCCTCTTACAATGAATACAACGATGTAATCTATATCAAGGGAAAAATGATTGTCGACGGAAAGCTTGTTGCAACAACTATTCTGATATTCAAGGATACTGGTAAAGTTACCTTATCCTCCGGAACAGTTTTCTTCACAGGACGGTTGACAGGATAGTCTATTAGAGACTGTCCAGTCACCGATTTTTTTATTATATTATTATTATAGTCGTATCATAATTTTTGTAAAGTTTTTTACTTAAACTAAGGAAATTAGGATGGGTAATTTTTTCTTATGCCTAAGGTTAAAAAAGAAAGTAGTTAATTAGGGAATTACCAGCGCTAGAACAGCCTTTTCAGTATGCATCCTATTCTCAGCCTGATCGAACACAACGCTATGAGACCCTTCTATAATGCCGTCTGTCATTTCTTCACCTCTGTAACCAGGTAGGCAATGCATGAATATGAAGTCTTCCTTAGCCACCTTTGTAGTCTCCTCGTTAGCTTGGTAGCCAGCCCAGTCCTTCAGACGCTTATCCTTCTCGGCCTCGGGCCCGCCCATACTATGCCAAGTATTGGCGTAAATTACATCTGCATTTTTAAACGCCTCCTCTAGATCCTCTGTTAACACGATCTCCGCACCTGTTTCCTTCGACTTGTCTTCGACGAAGTCCCATATCTTTGGATCTGGATCATATCCCCTGGGCCTAGCTACATACATTTTATATCCAAATATGCTGGACATTATCATAAGAGAATGGCATACGTTCCAGATGTCACCTACATACCCTATCTTTATACTCTTCCTCCCCTTATGCTCCCATATAGTCAGTATATCTGCTAACCCCTGCATAGGATGAGTCAAGTCGGTTAAGGCGTTTATCACCGGCTTCTTCATCCACCGGGCATATTCCTCCACAATCTCCTGTCCAAACGTCCTTATTACGAGGCCATCGAGATACCTATCTAGGACTCTAGCGGTATCCTTAATAGGCTCTCCACGACTCAACTGCATAACTTGCGGTGTTAGTTGGAAAGGCGTTGCTCCGAGGTGGGATATAGCTGCCATGAAAGAGACTCTAGTCCGTGTAGAAGGCTTTTCAAATATGAGGCCAACCGTCCTACCCTTTAGATATTCATGGGGAGCTCTCATAGCATGTAGTCTTTTGAGTTCCATTGAAACCTTCAAGACGAACTCGATTTCATCTCTTGTGAAGTCCATCAGAGTCAGGAAATCCCTACCTTTAAAATCAGCTCTCATCTGGATTCACCTACATCATGAGATATATTTCGAAGCAGGTTATATTACAAATAATACGTTGTTCAACTATAAATGTAATTTGTCAGAAAAGTTTCATAACTGGTTGATATCCATGTATTATATCGAGGATAAGAAACAGGGAGTTATAGTAAAGATATATGTTAAGCCTATGAGGTCAGAAAATAAACTCGTTGTTAAAGACGATGAATTGATCTTCTATTCTAAGGAAAAGCCGGTGAAAGGCAGGGTCAATGCATCGTTGCTAAAATTTTTATCGAGACGATTAGATATAGCATCTACGGATATAGAAATTTTATCCGGTATTAGAGATAGATTTAAGGTGATTATGATAAAGGGAATCACAAAGAAGGATTTTATAGAAAAAATGTTCAGGTAGATAATCGTTGTTTATAATTGTTTTAGTGGTTCACTGCTTTCCTAACGAAATAAATTGCCATGACGAAGTTCATAAGCTGTAGCGCGATTAATAGAGATACATCGATAGTATATGTAGATGAGTAAACTGCGAATAAGGTTGGAACCGTGAAGTATCCCACGGCCCATATGGTATTTACGAATCCTGAGCCTACTAAATAATTCTTTCCAAACATTTTTGCTATCATCTCAGTTCCATACGGCGATAGAAGCCCAACTCCAAAGCCCACTAAAAAGGCGGTTAAGTAAACTAGTGTATCTGTGTCCAAGAATAATGGCGTAAAAAAAGATGCTGTGGAGAGGCTCGTTATTAGACCTAATATCCCCACACCGATATTAATCGTGAATCCTTTATCCATGCCAATCCTCTTTGAGATTACTGGGAGAACCATCTGTGAAACTATGGCCGATATATAATATATAGTGATAATGAAACCAGCATTCTCAGCATTCAAATTCAGTTGAGTAAACCATATCACAGCTCTAGACTGATACGAACCATCTGAAGCACCTACCGATAACACCATTAATATAGGTATTATAGATAGGAGTCCAAGCCTAGAATATGATATAGAATCTGTGTCTACTGGTCTCTTAATCCTCACACGACGGATAAAGGGATATATCGTTAGGATAAATGCAGGTATCTGAATAAGGATGAAGAACGTGAATAATAGATTATATAGGGATCTTGAGATGAATATGCTTCCCAACGCAGGAGCTATAACAAGTCCCAGGCTCATTATACTAAAAAACCTTCCCAATATGGGTGTAGCCTCGCCTACACCGGGGAAACTACCGACAATCACCCCTACAAAGCCTACAAATACAAAAGCCTCCGCAACTCCTATTATGATCCTAGCAACGACATATAGGAGGGGCTCCCCAGTGAAGAATAATATTCCGGAGAGGAGGATAGCTAGTACTCCTAGGCTTATAACGAGGAATTCTTTCTTAACATACTGATGCACTATGCCAGCAGGGGCACTTGAGAAGGTATATGCTAGCCCAAAGACGCTAATAACTAGAGTTGACATAACCTCACTACCCGTCTTTAGATACGTTAAGTAGCTTACAGCTGGAATAGCGGATACTACGGCGAGAATAACGAGGAAAACAGGGATATAGATATACTCGAAAGTCCTCAGTTCCTGCATCTCGCCCATAGAGCTTCATCTCTCTGCAATATAACCTCAAGTCTCTAGATGAATACCATGTTTAAAATCGTTTTTGATTATAAGATATAAATATATAAGTTGATGAAGACATTAAAAAATCATCTCCTCCTTTTTCTAGACAGAGGCCTTCTTTTTCGGAATTTGAAGTGATATATGTATAACGTGGCATCTTCCTCCAGATCACCATAGATGTCTTTCAACGCTTTTTTTAACTCCTTAACATCTGGGAAACCATCTTCAATAGCATCTTGATCAGTCAGGTCTGAGAATCTTTTCTCAACAATATTGGATATTACGGCCTCTCCGTGTATCTTCCCTCTTAGATCAGCTACGTCTACAACCTCTCCCTTAACATACTTAGCTTTAGCCCGTATGGTCGTTCTTTTCCGGCCTGAGAGGATAAGGGGGATATATTCATCCCTAAACTTTAGACGCCTTCTACGCCCCATATTTATACCTCCTCTAGATACCTCAGCCTCATCTTACCAATATACTCCCTGAATTTGAATATGAGATCCATTCTATCTATACCAGATTCATGTGAAACCTTTTCCCAACTCCTAGCCTGAAGAACCTTCGATATCAACGCATACTCAAATTTCTTTGGTATCGGCACTCTCTTATCCGGGCTTCTTATAAAGTGTGTTTTAACGATCTCCCTAATAGCGTCATATGCGCCTCCATAGTGTAATGCGCCATATACATATTCCTTCAGCCTTTCCCTCTGGTTACCTCTTAGGCTTGGAGTGTAGTTTATGCTCCACGGGTCTGCGGAAAGTAGGAGATGAGCTAGTTTCTCATCTAGAACGAAGTGTGCATCCACCATTGACTCTACAAATAGCTTCTTGAACTCCACCCTAAACTTTTTGATATACTCTCTTCCACTGGGAGAGATTGGGCGTAGCACTATCGTGCTGAATTCACCAGATACATGATTTCTAATTGGGCTTAAGTAAACGGGGACAAATCTATTTCTAATCCAGAAGTTTAGAAGCTCCTCCGTGGCCCCAAAGCTCGACCCAACCCAATCTAGCTCCATATCCTTAGCCTCTGAAACCACGTGGTCCAATGCTTTACTACCAATGCCCCTATTCATCATCATTGGATGAGTGGCTATACGAACGATACGCACCCCCCTTAGATAAGCAAAGTCTCTATACAGGGGATAATATCTTATGAGGACGGTAGGAATAAGGTGTCCTGAGGGCGGCGCCCCAGCCAAGGTCCTCCTAACACTATCTTCAGACATCGCACCTTCATAGCATAGATGAAGGCTATTAACCACATGGCCATCGTATTTAAGGCATCTAGCAAAATGGTGAGGCGCATCACAGAGAATCATTATGTCATTGGGCCTATTTCTATAATGTGCATAGATATAGATTCCTATGAATTCACGTAGCTTATCCTTATTGTTAAACAACCAGTCCTCCAAGTCGATTTTAACATATCTCGTCCTTTTAGGAGACGCCTTACTAATTTTCTCATCAGAGAAGTCAGCGGGATCAGAATCTAGGAATAATGCCCTGAAAAGCCACTGCTCCACTGGATCCAGCTCTCCATATCTAATTGGTTGACTCATATGTATCTCGGCGAGCCTCCTCCCCCTAATCCTCCTTAAGAGAGGGAGGAACCGTATCTGAAAACCTCTTCCAGCACCCTCATATCCATGTAAGGTCGTCGAGAAGATCGTCAACTCGTATTTCTCCGCATACCCCTCTAACAATCCAACTGGGACACCCGACGCTTCGTCTACCACGAGTATGTCAGGCCTCTCTCTAAAGACATCTATTGGAGAGACATATTTAACTTGGCCAAGCTGACTATTCAACTCAACAATTGCACCATTCCGCTTTTTAGTAGTGAATTTCACCTTAAGCCTAAAGAGAGCCCTAGCAATAAAGTTAAATACCTCCCTCACATTTATGGGCTCTGGTGCTGTTAACACCACCTTCATTTTCTCATCGCTATTCTGAACATCCCTATGCATGACACCGGCGATCGCAAGGCCGATTGCAGCAGACTTTCCCCGTCCCCTATCCGCGGTGACTACAACACTACCGCCATTTATACTTATCTTGTCAATTGCATGGATAACATCCACCTGATCCTGTGTCAATGCAATCCTATAAATAAGCTCATGGAAAGTAGTTCCTGTGGGGATAACCGGCTCGGGCCTCTGTAGAGGGGGGGCTTCATATACCTGTCCATGGATGGCACCCGACTCCTCTACGAAAAATACCCCGGGAGACTTTTCAAGCGACTCGACAAGGTGACGGATAAAAATAGGCCTTAGATCAGCCTCTGTATATGGATCTGTAACCATGTCTCTATGGAAGGGCACCACCATATCCTTCCAGTCCAAACGCTTGGGTGACAGGAATATTATTAGCCCCCCACCCCTTACAACTTCTATCAACCTACCTAGGTCATTAGGCCGTAGGTCTCTCCTAAAGTCTGCTACCAAGAAATCCCAAGTTGTCCCCATAATACGCTCTAAATCCTTAAACGAGACATATCCCCATTGGATAACCCCGTCATCCACATAGCCTTTTATACCAGCGACAAAATCCTCAACCCACGGGCTGTCCTCCCGATCCTCTTTTCCAGAAAGCAGGAGGAGATATTTGTCTCCACGGATAGAGGTATAAAGCTCAACTATTTCACTCAGATATTTATGCGCATCCCCCTCTAAAACAATTATTCTCCTATGGTGTTCTTCGAGATTACGCTTTATTATATCCTCTATAAAGCCTAGATCGAGACCTGACATAATATTTAAATCACCTTCTCACCACTATGGCTACAATACCATAGTGTGAGACCAATTAATTTATGTTTAAGGAACTGGGTTAAAAAAGATAATATCGTCTTTATAGTAACAGGATATGAAGAAAAATAAAAAATAGAAAATGGGACACTCGATTAGTTTACGGTAGCCATACAGCTACTCTTCCAACTTCTCAAGCTTACCGTATCTGCCCACATTAAGCTGTGGATTGCCGTTGAACTCATTGATGTATCCATTCTCAACAAGTACCTTGTCGCCTTCCTCAACCATCTCTATCTGCCTATTCCATAAGACTAGGGTAATTTCACCAGTCTCGTCGGCAAGCTTGGCTTCTGCAATATAAACTCTCCTACCAGTTTTCCTGGATACAAAGGATCTCGTCTCGCCTTTCTCGGTAATCGTGCCTTCGACAGTCACGTTATTCATTCCAATTTTCAAATCGCCAATCTTCAATTCAAATCGCCATCAAATCAAATAGTGATAGGTATATTGTGGCTCGACATATATAAAGAAAGATATGTTCCATTGGATGACAGGGCTATTATAATATCGTTTTCACAGCGTCATACCCCATTTCAAAGGCTTTAGAATTGATTTCACTCATCCTTAGACCACTAATTACATCTAGGAAATCTTTTTTGGTAACCTTTCCAGGAAGTATGTCTAATGCAACTAAGCCCCCTAGCATTACCATGTTCACAGACAAGGCACTACCTGCTTTTAAAGCGAGTTCATGTGCATTTACCGTCAATATCTTAATCCCGAGACTCTCCGCTTTTGAAATTAGTTCATCAGGGCTCGGCATATTTATCTTTGGTAGAGCCGGCCTAATCATCCTAGTATTAGCCACTACTATGGTATCTTTATTTGCATATCTCAGGACACGCATAGTCTCTATAAGCTCTAGACCTATTATTACGTCTGCACCGCCTACAGGGACTAATGGCGAGTGTATATCCCCTATTCTTATATGAACCTCGACACTACCCCCTCTCTGACTCATCCCATGTGTCTCAGCCATCATAACTCTAACTCCCCGTTTGTTGTATACACTACTCAACACCCTTCCAAAGGTGATTATGCCTTGACCACCTACTCCAGTTACCAATATATCACAATATTTCATCATAGTCACCACCATAATGATTCAAATTCCTTTGTCCAGGGTCTAATGGTATGAATAGCATTATATGGACAGACATATACACATTCGCCGCAGCCCACACAGAGAGTAGGATCTATAGAAGCCTTACCGTCCTCCAAAGGCACTATAGCTGGACATGAGAAAGCGTTGTAGCAAATCCCACACGCAGTACATTTCTCCAGATCAATGGAGTATAATGGCCTCTCAACACCTTTTCTCCTTGCAATGGAGTCGATATATAAGGAGCATGCTCTTACAGCGACTGCGACCACAGGTATACGCTGTTCCTTAACAATCTCCAGTGCATCAGTTAGCTTCTCAACCGCCTCATTAATGTTGTATGGATCGAATTTAATTACGTGTTTTACACCCATGCCTCTAGCTACATCCTCGATATCTATTACGGGAGCATCCCTACCATCTTGATAGAAACCGGTACCTGGGTGTGGCTGTGCACCAGTCATAGCCGTCACCCTGTTATCCATGACTAACACGAGCATTGGGGCTAGGTTATATACTGCATTTACAAGGGGAGGCAGGCCGCTGTGGAAGAAAGTTGAGTCTCCAATAATAGCTATTGGAATCTCTTTATCGGACAGGATATGGGCGAAGCCATTAGCAAAGCCTATGCTTCCACCCATCTCGACAATAGTGTCCTGCATATTATAAGGCGGAAGGACTCCTAGGCTATAACAGCCGATGTCCCCATTATAAATCGGCTTTACCCCGGCTTTTGCAACCGCCTTTCTCAATGCATAGAATGTACCTCTATGAGGACAGCCTGGACAGAGGACGGGAGGCCTAGGAGGTAAGCCGAAATCCTCGATATTCACCTTAATGGGGTTATATGGATACTCTACTTCGAAAAACTTGGATAATGCCATACACACCTTATTCAGGTTTAACTCCCCAGTTAATGGAACAAGGTTCTTTCCATGTATCTCCATGCTAAAACCCTCGTCATACGCATAGGATTTTAGAAATACCTCTACTACAGGCTCTAGCTCCTCGACTATTAGAACCTTCTCGACACCGTCCAAAGCCTTCTTAACAAGGCGTCTAGGCAGGGGAACCATCCCCGAAAGTTTTAATATCTTATAGTTTCTAATTCCCATAATGGATAATGCATCCTTCACATATCCATATGCCAATCCAGATGTGACAATTAGATATTTTCCATCTCCCTCTATCCAATTGAAACCAGCCGTATCCATATACTTCTCTATCTCAAGCCATCTCTCCACAAGTTTTCTACGGAGTTGCCTAGCATGAGCCGGGATAACAGAGTATTTCGCAGGGTTTTTAATGATACTGCCTCTAGGAACTCTCTTTACAAGCTCACCTATATTAAATGGTGCTCTAGAATGTCCTAATCTAGTTGTTGTCCTGAGAATAACTGGGTGTTTAAACTTTTCACTCAGTTTGAATGCCTCGATGGTAACATCTTTGAGCTCCAGCACCGAACCAGCCTCTAAAACAGGAATGTAGCTTCGAACCCCATACCACCTATTATCCTGCTCATTCTGACTACTCCACATATCGGGATCATCTGCAGATACCACGACAAACGCTGCTTCGACACCTGTGTAGGCGCTTGTCGACAATGGATCCATAGCAACATTAACGCCTACATGCTTCATCGCCACCAGGCTTTTCACACCACCTATAGCCGCTCCATAAGCAGCTTCTAAAGCGACTTTCTCGTTAGTACTCCACTCAACATAGAAACCATATTCTTTAGATAGTTTGAACAGTGTCTCAACAATCTCGGTAGACGGGGTTCCAGGATAGGCCGCGGCGAACTCCAGCCCAGCCTCAACAGCACCATATGCAACAGCCTCATTACCCAGTAGCATTATTGACCTAGATTCACCTGAGTTTGGCATTAAAGGGCACCAAACAAATTATTTTACACATTAAGTTATTATAAATTAGGTAAATACATGAACCACCAATGAAATATCAGGTAAACCGTTTATCCTTCATATTTGTAAAACATGTAAAACTTTATAAGCATGTATTATATTAAATGTAGTAGGTGATGTAGAGATGTCTGGTGAGGATAAGGAGAGTAAAGGGACTATTACAATTAGGGGCATAGATAAGAAGATCTACAACAAGCTGTCAAGCCTATCACGCGAGATGGATAAGACTATTGGAGAGGCGTTAAACGAGGCTATGAGTCTGTTCATCACACTAGCGGGGATGGTTGAAGGAATCGATAAGAATATAATGGTTATCCAGGGCCATGACAAGCTTGAGGTTACAGGAAAGGAGTTGGGAGATGTGGATAAAAAAGTGCTGTTTATGAATATAGATGAGCTTGTGATTAAGGACGTGGATCCAGATATATTTGATAAGAAGATACATAAGATATCCAATGTAAAGACCCTGAGGATAGTCGGAGATCTAAATAAGTTAAAAGTCTATGGCAAGTGTATGAACGTAAAGAAAGTGGTCTTCGAGAAATAAATCAATCTTTTTAAACCTCTTTCTCATAACACAATTATTAATTGTTATTGAACCCATGTAGTATGTAATTATTTATACATGAATAATGATTGTTTATAGGTGTTTATGAGATGTCCATAGATAGGGAAACCCTCTTTTTCACCCTTATATCCATAACCATATTTAGTATAGGAATTTTACTCGGGATACAGCATTCACAGAATATTATGGAGATAGCAAAGATAGTTTATAATATAGATGGTATCGGGGGGAATGATGGTAGTGTAGAGATCAACAAGCTTAGTATGTTCCTCCTAATATTTAGTAGAAATACCTTGGTAACTGCATTAAACGTCTCACTAGGCCCTATTTTTGGCTTATTCCCCGTATTCACATTATTATTTAACGGCTATTTAATAGGCGGGATACTTGCGGAGGTATCAGCCTCATATGGATTAACATATACATTAATGGGCATCGTGCCCCATGGGATATTTGAGATCCCAGCATTCATATACTCAACTGTACTTGGCCTAAAACTGGCTAGACTAGCGATAAAGACCTCATTTAAAGGAGAACAATTATCCGAAACCTATATAAACTACCTCTGGCGAATAGTGAGGGTTATTATACCATTATTATTTATAGCCGCTTTAATAGAGGCATATGTGACTACAGCTCTCCTCAATATATAGGAGAACCTCCATAGATAGATATCTAGGTATGGGCTAGCCTGTTGAGACATGGTGTAAATATGGGTAAGGGTAACAACCTCTTCCTACTAACGATATATATGGTTATAGCCAGCATAGCTATGAGCATAGTCTCCCCACTTATACCGAATTATATATTGGACTCAGGATACGACATGAGTATCCTGGGCCTGACATCCACGATATCATCCTTGATATCTGCGTTACTGCTTCCATTCGCAGGCTACTTTGCAGATACCCTAGGGAGAAGAAAGGTAGCTATATTCACTCTTACCTTAAGGGCATTCGGTACATTCATGTTCTATTTAGGAAACACTTTATTTCACATTATAACAGCTCAGGTCCTAATTGACCTAGGTTTTATACTAAGTATGCCAGCTCTAAGAAGCATGGTAGGAGAAGCAGGAGACGTGAGGAAAGTGGGAGCAGCCTTTGGAAGCGTCATGAGTATAGTCAGCTTGATATACACGATATTCCCCTCGATAGGGGGATTGATATACGTATACCTTGACTATTCATCTACTTTTTTAATTGCCTCGATAATATTTTTGCCAGCCCTTTTCCCTCTCGCTCTATATGAGGATGTTGAGATAAAAAAGGAGGGAGTTAGGTTCGATTTAAAAAGGATTCTTCTCCCTAAAAAGACCGAGCTGTCTGTGTTGATCCCATTCGTCCTAGAGCGAATTAGCTGGGGTCTTTGGATATTCATTCTAAATGCTATCCCAAATGACCTCTATGGCCTTGGTCCAGAGTACCTTGGTCTAGCCCTAAGTATCCAGAACTCTAGTTGGTTCATAAGCCAGTATATCTTTGGTAGAATTACTGATAAGGTGAAGCCGAAATACATCTACATGTTTTCCAATTTTGTAGGGATACCAATGATATTATTGATGCTTTTCGTCAAGGATACTAGAATACTTCTACTAACATGGGCATTATTCGGGGTCTCCATAGCCTCTTGGATACCGAGTTTCAATAAACTTGTTTTCAAGATAACTGACATAGAGACTAGAGCCACAACCTATGGAAGAATTGACTCCCTAAGAAACTTATTGGGATTTCCAACGCCATATATAGGCGGACTTATGTATGTCAATATAGGCTTATATGCTCCACTCTATACAGGGATGGGATTAATAGCCATTCTAATGGCAATAGCATATAAACTCCTACCTGACTAGCAAATAGAGATCAGATGAATTAGAAAATAGTTGTAAGAAAGAAGAAAAGGGATTTTATAGGAGATAATATACTAGGAACAGCGGTCCAAACACAAGTGAAAACGTGTTGATCAGCTTGATCAAGATGTGAAGCGAGGGTCCAGCGGTGTCCTTCAAGGGGTCTCCCACCGTATCCCCGACAACAGCCGCTTTATGAGCCTCAGATCCCTTGCCTCCAAAGAATCCTAGTTCAATGTATTTCTTAGCGTTATCCCATATAGCGCCACCGGTGTTCATCATCATGGCAAGTATGAAACCAGAGAATGTTGCACCAATGTTTAGGGCACCGACCCCATCCGCTCCGAAGATGAATCCTACTACCAAGGGCCCAAGCAATGGTATGAGACCTGGGAGAACCATTCCCTTCTGCGCTGCTAAGGTACTTATAGAAACACACCTGGCGTAGTCAGGCTTCACCTTCCACTCTAGTATACCTGGGTTCTCCTTGAACTGCCTCCTAACTTCCTCAACCATCGCTTTCGCGGCTTTAGACACTGCCCTAATGGCTAGGCTACTGAAGAAGAAAGGTAGTAATGCCCCTATGAAGAGACCAATTAAGTTCTTGATCTGAAGCAGGTCGAGGAATGATATGTGGACGATATCTAAGTAAGCCTGGAATAATAGTAAGGCTGCAAGCCCAGCTGAGCCCATAGCATAACCCTTTGTAAGTGCTTTGGTCGTGTTACCCACAGCATCAAACTTATCAATAGCCTTCCTAACCTCCTCCGGCTGCCCAGACATCTCAGCGATTCCGCCAGCGTTATCAGCAATGGGACCGAAGCCATCGAGTCCCAAGACGAATCCAGCCACAGAAAGCATCCCCATTGTAGCCACGGCAGTTCCATAAACGCCCCCAATGTGAAGGTTCAATCCGAATTCATCTGCGAAAGCCATGCCCAGATAATATGATGCTATTAAAACTACAGATATTACTACGACGGGTAGAACCGTTGATTCGAGTGCAGCAGCGAAACCTGATAGAATGTTTGTAGCCGGGCCCGTTTGACTGGCTTCAGCAACTTCCTTTACAGGTCTATAATGATACCCGGTATAATAGTCTGTAATCAAGAGTATTAGCACGCTTGTCACTACTCCGGAGATAGCGGCGTAATAGAGGTAGATGCTTCCTATAGTCTCTATAATTAGAATGTAAAAGCCTATTAAGGCAAATATAGTTGTTGCTACCATTCCGTTACGAAGGGGAATGAATGGGTTTTTCTCCACATCGCCTCTTACAAAGAGTATTCCAAGGACTGCAGCCAATATACCCACGGCTCGAGCCAGTAATGGGAAGATGATGAAGACCTCCTTACCGGTTACAGCGGTCAACGCTATACCTATTATCATTGCACCGATATTCTCGGCGGACATTGACTCGAATAAGTCGGCTCCCCTACCAGCTACGTCACCAACGTTATCACCGACGTTATCCGCTATTACAGCAGGATTCCTAGGGTCGTCCTCAGGAATACCTGCTTCAACTTTACCTACTAAGTCAGCCCCTATATCAGCAGCCTTTGTGTAAATACCTCCCCCAAGCTGTGCAAAGAGAGCTGCTAGGCTTGCTCCGAATCCGAATCCCACAATAAGCTCTGGATCTTTATTGAATAGATAGTATAAGAGGGTTATACCCAATAGGCTTAAGCCGACATTGAATAGCCCCATTACCATACCGCCATAGAACCCGATGTCTAGGGTCTTTTTAAGCGAATGCTTGGCTGAATAAGCGGCTCTTACATTGGCTCTAGTAGCGACATCCATGCTTATCCATCCAGCGGCGAGGCTCGCTACGGCGCCTAAGATGAAGCCGATACTTATGTATGGAACACCGTTATGTGGATAATAGTCAAATACCCCGTATAAAAGGACGGTTATTACTAGTGCAATATACGATATAGTTTTATACTGTGTCTTTAGATAGGCACTGGCGCCTTCTCTAATGGCATTATATATTTCAAGCATCTTCTCATCGTCGACCTTCTCCCTGACTACAAGGTACGATAGAATAATCGCGACAACGAGGGATACAACCCCTCCTAGTAGTGCGAATATACCTAGATCCAACATTTTGACACCTCACTCCTGATATACCCTGTTCTTTCAGACTAATATATGACTATTAATAGAAAAATGTTTGCCTTATTAATATTACTCAATATATTTACTTTCCCCTATATAGAGTCAATTTATAAAGTCGTTAGGAGAATAATGGTGAAGGTAAATAAAGTAGAGTTACTTGATTCCTAGGAAGGATAGGAGCTCGGAATAAGCATTTATCTTACTGATAGACTTAGCGTCTATTGGCCCAGGCTTCTTCATGAAGAAGGCGTTTATTGGATAGAGTGTTCCCTTGTATCCTCTCTGTATAACAACCTTACCGAGGCGGATTAGGTCGACAACCATACCAGCTAGAGAAGGGCTATCGTTTATCCTTACATTGACATAGAGCTCATCCTTGAGACCGTTGAAATTCACATATTCAAGGTGAAGGGACACGAATTTTTTGTCTCCTAAGGGCTCTAGATAACCTGTTGGCTTTATATAATGTGGTGCGTCGTATCCCAGTATATCCTCCACGATACTACTCTTTGTCAACTCCTTCATCTTATTCTTTTCTGGGATCGTCAGTGCAAGGAAATCGAGGTTTCCTCCAATGTTAAATTGCACTATAAATTTGACATACCTATTTCTCTCAGCTAGGTGCTCAAGAATGTCAGCTGTTAATGGAGTGGCACCAGTTGCGCCATCATCTCCTAAAACCACGCTGTTGACGCCCTCATATAGGGATACAAATGCAGGGTCATTGGCTAGGAATACAGGTATAACGTTTACAAATACTACTGGCTTGACTCTCCTAGCGTATTCTGCCGCTGCATAGGCATATAACTGAGAGGCGGTGAATGAGGAGGCTTCATTGTTGTCAATCGCGGCTTTTAAAGCCTCAACCGTATTAAAGGCCTTACCATATTCTGTTGTAAGCATATTAACAACTACATCGGGCCTATGTTTCCTCCACTCATCGACAAAGTATTCTATCATATCCCCCAATGTGTCATACTCCTCGTCAATAGATGTGGTTTTTATCGGCATTCCCTCTACGCTGTTGAGGTGAACGCCTTTTGAGATCACGAGATCCTTCAACGTCTCTGGAACTGGAACAGTATCCTTAAAAACGTTTTTAGCCACCTCATACGCCGTCTTACCGACTTTGTTTACATCCACATCATATGATGCAACGATATTTATCTCCTCAATCTCAACTCCTATATCTTTATTGGCAAGTGGAACTCCATACGGAGGAATATCTCCCTTCTTAATTCTTTCTAAACCAACTACCAAGTGATTTGCCACCATACCATGACCAATCAGAACCGTATTCACCATTTATCCACCACCTCCAACTCAACATACTACTATCTATAGGCGACATATTACTATCTAAAGCACCAAAACGTATATATAATAACAATGGTGCCTATATATCAAAAAGACACAAGCAATTATATATTTTACGTTTACTATTTATAAAAATTTTCCATTTTTATATATAAGAAATAAGGAAAATATATAGTTTTGATGTATGCCGTTATATCTTTACAAACTCCCTCCTCCTCATAATCCTGTTAAGCTTAAGAGTGTAGATGCTCTCCCTTCCTAGAATGACTAGACTCATCACATAACTAATTGCATTCGCAACCATTATCGGAACGAATATAGTATAGCTTCTAGTCATCTCTGGAATCATTACCAGAGTAGTTAGAGGGACTTTGGCGACGGCGGTGAAATAAGCCGCCATACCGACCAAGGCATATAGATTGGGATCCGATATAATATTTGGAAACAGCTTCTCGAATGAAACACCTAACCCAGCGCCTAGGAATGTGCCTATGACTAGACTGGGTGCAAAAATCCCCCCTGTTGTTCCAGAGCCAACCGTGAATAACGTGGCGACCATCTTCATGAATGCTATGAAGAATAATACTGACATCAAAGTTATTTTACCCATGAAAAAGCTGTCGACAGCCTCATAGCCTACGCCTAGTATCCCATACTCTACGAATTGAAAACCTATTAAACCTACAATCAATCCGAATATACCAGTCTTCATGTATAGGGGGAGGTTAACCTCATCCACCCAGGTCTCAAACCTATCGAATACAACAACCCACAAAGCACCCGATACCCCTATGATTACACCTAGTAAGGCTACGAAGAGTATCTCAACGATATTCGAGAAGACAATTGTATAAGGAATGAAAAAAGCTGGATAGTCCCCTAGAAACTGGGTAGCCACGATCTTCCCAGTGACCGATGCCAAGAGGAGGTTTATCAATCGAGACGCATCGATCTCCGGGGAAAGGATCTCAAGACCAAAAATCAACGCACCTATTGGAGCATTAAAAGTAGCGCTTATGCCAGCGACAAGCCCTGATGTAACAAGTAGGCGGATGTCCTTCGGCCTCAGCCTAAGTATCTGGGCCATTGAAGAGGCTATTCCAGCGCCGATCTGTGCAATTGGTCCCTCCCTACCCGCGCTGCCTCCAGATGCAATTGTTATTGAAGCAGCGAGTATCTCAACTGCGGCAACACGTTTACGCATAAGCCCAAACTTATATCTAACAGATTCAATGATCTGCGGGATACCATGTCCCTTCGCTTCGGCAGCCAGATTCTCCACTAAAAGACCCACCAATATAGCACCGACCATCGGGGATAAGAATAGATAGTCCCTGAATACCTGCATAAAGAAGTTTTCCCTAATGAAAGATATCAGCTCCCTAAAGAGAACGGCCCCGAATCCACCGAATACACCTATTAAAATACTTAGGACTATTAGGGACATGTTATACTGTTTTAATCGGTACATGAACTTCCTTATCCTCAGTTTAAGTTTCACGATGCTTATCAACTGTATATCACCACTACTCACTGGTAATGTAGCCATTGTAGTATGTACATCAGGTTCAGCCTAGAAGAAAAGCTTACGCCTCTTCCTCAATATTAATAGCTTATCACCCTCTGTTAGTTTCAGGTCGTCGCTTGGAACTAGCACCTTATCTCCTCGTAAGACCATAAGTGGATAGACAATATCCTTACTAACTTCCTTGACGTATGATAACGGCTTACCTGCAAAATTGTCTTTTCTGATGTTTACCTCCTCAACATCAACATCTTCCCTGGATATTTTAACAAAATCCACGAATTTAATACCCCTGATCAATGCATCGATTTGTATTGCAATCGTCTCAGCAGGGTTAACTATGTTTGGAATACCTAGTTTCTTACATATCTCATGGAACGCTGGATCTACGATCCTAGTTATGATGTTCTCCACACCATAGTGTTTTGCAAGTATCGACGAGATTACATTAGTCTTGTCATCACCTGTGACTGCTATTAAGTAACTAGCCTTTTTTATCTCTGCTGACTCCAAGACCCAGGGATTTGTTGCATCGCCTATTATAACATGACAATGTGTATCCTGTAAGAGGAACTCTGCACGGTTCCTGTCTTTCTCGATGATGGTGACAGCATACCCCTCATTTTCCAGCATCTTAGCAACAGTATATCCCACAGCTCCACCGCCAACTACGATTACATACTGCATATAGGGTCATCTCACGACCATATGGAATTATACGAATATCATTTTAAAGACAACTATAATTAAATTCCAATACATAACTTTTTGGTCGATTTATATAAAATATTTAGGTTTGATGAAGAAATATCGCTTGACCTACTCCTCTTCTTCTTTGATATACTGATCTGCCTTAGCCATCAATGAAACAGCTACGTCAATCAATTCAATGTATTTCTCTACATCCTTCTCGGAATGCTGTACACTCACTGTCCACATCTCCTCCGGGCCAGTTGCCATCGGAATCAGCCCCCGATTCAACATCGCGAAGAAAAGCGGGTACCATATCTCTAGATTACTCTCAAGTACTTGGCGGAAGTTCCATACTTTATCCTTTGAAAACATTATGGCCCCACTGACTCCAAATGTCTCGATATAAGCGTCTACACCATATTTTCCAAATGCCTCTTCATAAGCTTTCTTCAGATCCTTAGTGTATTTAATCATCTGGGGATATACATCCTCTGTCAATATCTGGGTTAAGGTTATGTATACGCTTCGTAGTGCAAATGGATTTGCATTATATGTCCCGGCGTGGATAACACCCTGGTATCTAGGTGCATCCGAAGGTGCTATTAGACTCATGATATCCTCGTCTCCCCCGACCAAACTGACCGTCGCACCTCCACCGATCGCCTTAGCCAATGTAATTAGATCAGGCTCAACGCCTAGGATCTGGGACGCTGTGCCTGGATGAGCCCGCATACCAGTCTTTATCTCATCGAATATTAATACGATATCATACTCCTTAGTAAGCTTCCTAATCTCCCTAAGGTAGTTGGGCTTTGGATATATTATCCCCGCATTCATCATAATGGGCTCCATAATCAATCCTGCTACGTCGTCACCCTCCTCCTCCAACAACTCTTTCAGCGGCTCTAAATCATTGAAGGGAACTATCCTCACTAACTCCTCAGTATCCTCAGGCAGTCCAAGGGAATCAAGGACACTTACCGGCATTCTCCTCGGGCCTGCAAGCCCTCTAGTAGGCCAACTACTTACAAGCATGTAATCATATGTCCCGTGGTAACTGCCTTCTATCTTTATAATCTTATCCCTACCTGTATATGCCCTGGCAAGTCTACTCGCGAACATAGTGGCTTCGCTACCACTGTTACTAAATCTAAACATGTCGATATCAAATATCTCTGGAATCAGCTCTGCAAGCTCTTCCAACAGCTCATGAGGATAGGTATATAGTATTCCATCCTCAGCCTGTTTCTTCCAAGCCTCAACCAGCAGTGGATGTGCATGACCTACTAGGAGAGAGCCGTATCCCATGTTAAAATCTATATACTCATTGCCATCAACATCCCAGATCCTAGATCCCTTAGCCCTTGTAAAGTAAAGGGGATAGGGTTTATAGTAACGTTGATTGCTATTTACACCCAAGGGGATATATTCAGAAACCTCTTCATATATCTCTCTAGAACGCGGTGTTCTATTCATATACTGACGGACTTCCTCGACAGTATCGGGCCCAAAATCTTCCCAATCAACTAGATAAGCTTCAAACATAAGCTCAAGCCCCTTGAATCCTCCGGTCCCCAGTAGGATTTACGTGTACCGGGAGGTCAGTAGAATCATCATCACTAGACAATACGTAACGACCTCCAATATATCAAAATGGTGAAGAGGATATTAATAACCTTTTACATAGTTTTAGGAAAAAAAGCTAAAAATTACATTCTGGACTACCCCAGATAAGCTATTTTTAAGGGTATTTATCTGGTCATTTATGGACATTACTGTTAATACATGTGAACATTATATATTATCATTGGTGACTGTATATGGAAGATGAGAAGAAGAAAATCGAGAGTGAGAGGGAAGAGTTAGAGGCGGTTCTTAAAGTAGTTAGCAGTGAAGTGCCGAAGCTAATAGAGAACATCATCAAGCCTTTGAAAGATATACTAAACGAGTTCTACAGCCCTGAGAGTGTAAAGAGGAGGGCAGAGGCATTCGCATCATTTTATAAGACGCTTGTAGACAGCGGTATTCCGCCCGAAGAAGCATTGAAGATAGCTAAATCACAGATACTGGATATTAACATGATACTAGAAAGGATATTTGGGTCATTTAACAAGAGAGATAAACGCTGGGAATACAGAGATGAGTAAATTATCAAAGATGTTTGCCGTGATCAAAGTTGCACTGTACATCATACTATTTATCCTACGCCTCTTTAAAGTAGGTCTAAAATATCTGTGGTATAAAATCGTGTTCTATATTAGATGGCGAATCGCACTTAGAAAGACTAGAAAGATACTGAGGAGAGCAGGATTGTCTAAGGAGGAGGCTAAATCCTTAGCTAAAGAGATAACTGGACCACCACCATCATTAAGAAAGATGATGAAGATGACAAGGAGGTTTTAGGTGAGATGGAGGAAATATCAGAGATTAAGAAAAGATTAGGGGAGATATCCAATACCCTCCAAAGGATTGAGGATGAGTTAGCTAGGGCAAATAGACCCGCTACGCAATTAGAGGGTGCTATGGTTAGAACCCTTAGGAGGCTTATCGAGTTATATTATATGATGATTGATTATATGGATAGAAGCCAGAAACTGTATAACTTAGCGGGTGGAGACGATATCAAAGTATGGATTATAAGGACCCTATATAAACATGGCGAGATGAACGTATTTAATCTCACGAAAGCCATTAAAGAAAGTAGGGGGAAGGCGAGTAGAAGGATAGTAGCTAAAAAACTAGTGGAGTTAGAAAAAGAAGGAATCGTTAGTATGGTTAAACGCGGTAGAGAGAAAATCTACTTCCTCAATCTATAAACATATCTATATCTGTGTTTCTACCGACGATATCTCAATTACTGGGATTCCTCTACTAGACAATTCTTTAATCCATTTAATAGGCTCAGTGATCTTCTCAGGGGGCACAACTCCCTTTTCTGGGAAGAGGCCTTCTGCCAGGGCTTGGGCACCTATACTAGCCCCTACCCCCGTTGTATAAGCAGTGACCCCAGCATCCCAATCCTTGTAATATCCAACAGGCCCAACGAAATACAATAGTCTACTCTTGACACCTTCCCGCCATCCTTTCAATTCCACTCTTAAAGCGCCTACCACATCCTCAGGCTCTCCTGGTTTTGTTAGAGAAGCTAATAACTTCTGTGGAGAAACCATACAGTCTCCCACAGAAACCTCTTCCCTTGACGTGAGCCCAACATTACGTAGGAAGTCCAGGATGGGGAAGACCGATTCATCCCATGTATCTTTATACGTGACTGTCCTAACATTCGGAATTGTATGTGGTAGAGTCGCCAGCTCACTATGTATAATGGCAAAGGTTTTTTGATATCCTATTGGATCCGGGAAATAAGTTGTTTCTGGAAAACTTAGCGGCGGGGCCTCTACATACCTCCCGTTTAAATATAGGACTGCAGGCAAGGTGGCTTCATCCAAGACCGTTAAGACACTGAAGCCGAACATAGATCCTTCTGAGGATTCTCCAGCACTTCCCCACCTTATATGTATCTCATCCACGGAATCCATCTTACTGGATCCGTATCCCACCAATACATTAGATGTCCCTGGGTCGTCGCCTACACCTATAACCACGGTTATACCAGCCTTCTTAACCTCGTCATCCATCTTAAGCTCTTCCCGAGTCATCCAGAAGAGACCGCCTAAATCAACCATATCCCTACCCGCTTTTATAGCGGCTTTTATCGCATGTAGATTAAATTCATACCATGTTGCATTTACAACTATATCGGTCTTCTTCATCTGACCCGCGGTCAAGTCTATATCTCGAATATCACCTTTCTCCACCTCTAGACGGGGATCATCAATCATCTCTGCAAACGCTTTAAGCTCATTATAGTTATAATCAACCGCTAGGACGCCTTCTACCCCCCTACTATTGAGGAGGTCACGTATTATTACCCTACCTACATTACCTACTCCAAGGACTAGATACCTCATTTAAAACCACCACTATACAGAAAGAAGATGAGAGAGAATAGTGGAGTATACCGGATACTATCAGTAGGATGCACCTGGTATACTTACCTTCTTGATGTCCCGTCCAAGCCTTAGTTCCCGTAGTTTCTTCTTCCTAGGTACACCATCCTTATTCCATCCACGTAGCTTGTAATACTCATCCAGCATCTTCTGGAACTTCTCAGGAGACACTGCAAATCCTTTATTTGGGCCGGTCGGTATCGGTTCATGGGCGATTCTATAGGGGATATAATCATCTTTCCTAGAGAAACCTTCTCTGACATTAAATAGCCTAGTCAGGTTATAGATCCTCTCTCCAACAGTCTCCAGATCCTTCGGCGTATACTCCATACCAGTGACTAGCTTGAGATACTCAGACATCTTCTCATAGTTTATGTCTAGGAAGTCACAGAATACCATCGACCACTTAACCGCGTTGAAATTCTGCATCCTGATGACCAGCTCGGCCTTACCCTCTGGGGTAAATGGATCCATCTCTCCAAATGCCTCCTCCGATATTGGCCAAGCCCTCATATGGCATGCCCCTCTGTCGCTAGTGGCATAGGCCAAGGCCATCCCTATGCTTCCACGTGGGTCATATGCTGGATACTCAAGTCCCTTTGTCTCAATCGCGAATTTATACGCGTCTCCACCGAGCCATAGAGCGAATTCCCTCACTCCCTCGGCTAATACGTCTCCTATGCCCTCCCTCTTAGCTATCATCTTTGAAAGCTCCATCTGTGCATCTGCATTACCAAACCTTAGCTCTAGGCCATCAGTATCATCCTTCGTTAAGAGGCCCCTCTCATAGGCTTCCATAGCATATCCAATCACGTTCCCGAGTGATATTGTATCCATACCGAGGTCATCGACCAAGCTATTCCATGCAATAATTGCCTTGAAGTCACCTAGTCCCGTGTTTGACCCACCTAATCCAATCGTCTCATATTCAGGGCCATCCAGTGTTATTTCACCCCATTTTTCATCCTTTATCTTAGTAATGTTTCTACATGCAATTGTACATCTGTAGCATGCGCCCTTGGAAGTCCGGTATTTCCTCAGCGTCTCCGCATCTATCTTATCAACATCTTCAAAGACACCCTGCTGGAAGTTCCTTGTAGGTAGAACGCCAACATTATTACTGGCTCTGACGATTATGGGTGTGCCGTCTGTCCTAGCCCACTCCTGAGAAGGTCCCATAACTACTTCCTTAATGAAGTTCCTATTGAATTCTTTAAACCCATCTGGATCAGCGATCTCAAATTTAGGGTTAGATGTATCCGCTGAGACGACGATGGCCTTTAGCCGCTTACTGCCCATAACAGCACCTGGCCCGCCTCTGGCATGGGCATGGTGATAATCGTTCATAACCGCAGCTAGTTTCACTAGGTTCTCGCCAGCGGGTCCAATTGCAGCGACCTTCGCATCCTTATCCCCCACATCCTTTATGAGGGAATCTATGGTAGCGTATACACCAAAGCCTTTTAAATGCTCTGCATCACGTATCTCTACTGACCCATCGTTAATGTAGATATAGCTTAATTTAGAGGCTCTCCCAGTGATTATTATCCCGTCATACCCAGCCATCTTCATCCAACAACCCCAGAACCCACCTGAGTTACTGTCTAGGAAAGTCCCTGTTTTTGGAGACTTTGTGATAACGATGCTCCTAGCAGTGGCGGGGGCACCCGTAGCCGTTAACGGGCCGGTGAAGAACATCAGGAGATTAGTTGGTCCAAGGGGATCTATATGTGGCGGGAGGAGGTCATATAAGAGTCTTGCTCCAAAGCCTTTACCGCCTATATACTGTTTAATAAGGCTTTTTGCCAGTCTAAGCTTCTTTATTTTACCTTTGGTTAAGTCGACATAGAGAAGTCTATTAGCATATCCAGATACCATTCAGAACACCCCGATAAACATTAAAAAATAAATTGTTTCAATAGATATATAACCTTAACCCCTAAATTGTATGCTTGTCTAAATTTTATCGAAATTTCTTAACCACAATAAATGTTGATACTCCTTCATAATAATTTTGTTCATAGCTGTTTTGACAGCGTTCAATGAACCGGGTAGCAAGAAGAGTAGGGATGATTTATAGAAGCCTGCTACAGCCCTTGTCGACACCGCTCTAGCACCAATCTCCTCTTCACTATATATAGTGAATAGTGCTGGGAAAGCCGTGAGCTCATCATCCAATATGGATTTAACAGCCTTATATGAGACATCACTGGGAGATACTCCGGAACCCCCGATGACGAGTATTAGCTCACATCCATTGTATACAGCCTTCTCTATGGTATTTATTATCTGCCATTGAGAGTCCCTTATCAAGTATCTGTAGATCTTCTCGATGCCCTCTTCTCTAAGCCTCTCTTCAGCCCAGTCTCCAGACTTATCCTCTATATTATCGCCTTTTAGCCTCGACTCAAACCTACTGCTACTCACAGTTATTATGGCCGTAGGGGGTTTATATGGGATCGAGGCATGTTCATGAGGCATGATCTAAGCACCCTTCGCTTTATGTACGACTCTTACATCCTTTATAACAGTATCTGGATAAACGCCTGAGTCATCCTTCTCATATTTCTTAACCATATCCCATATAGTAAGTAATGCTAATACAACGCCCATCAGGGCCTCCATCTCAACACCCGTGCGTTCAAAAGCCTTTACCCTAACTCTAACAAGGATATTATCACTATTTAGCTCATGTTCGAAGAATACTCCAGTTATTGATATTGGATGACAGTAGGCAAGTAAATGGGGAGTTTTTTTAACTCCTTCAAGCGCAGCGATCTTTGCAGCCTCAAGCACGTCACCCTTCTCTACCTTTCCATCCCTAATACGTTTGATTGTCTCACTCCTCAGGTATATCCTCCCCTCTGCAACAGCCTCCCTAAAAACCTCTGGTTTCCCACTTACATCAACCATGCCACCATAACCGGCTGAGATAGGTGGGGTGACGACGACCTCATCTCCATCCTGAACCATATATTTGAGGCCATCCTCATTGTTTAGAGGAGCTCCGTTGACAAACACCTTGTAAGGATGTTTTATTCCATATTCCCCTGATGATACATGGTCATATAATGTGGATCCGTCTATCAGTTTTATGTTCTTCAGGAGATCCTTTAGTATAATATTCTTTGTATCCAGCTCTATCATTGGTTTACCTAGTAAGTCTCGGAAACGCCCAAATACTCTAATCTTAATCATAAGCCTCAAAACAATTTATACCGAATCACACAAATATAAAATTCCCCTATTGGGGGTCTATGGATACCAATTCTAAATTACTTACCATATCTATTTAGTTATCTTGGGAGCCATATGCCTAGACTCAATTTAAAAAAAGCAGCGTATCTCCAGAGACATCTTGCAGGGAAAGTCATAACTGTAGATGACTTCAATAAACCAGTTAGGTATGTAGGGGGCGTTGACGTTGCATATAAGCGTAGGGTGGGTATAGGTGTAGCGACTTTACTAGAATATGACTCGATGAGACTTGTAGAGTATAAACATTATATTACTGAGGTTGATGTCCCATATGTACCTACTTTCCTCGCCTTTAGAGAGATTCCTCCAATGGTTGGAGCAATTGAGAGGCTCGAGAAAAAACCAGATATAGTATTGGTGGATGCACATGGGCTAGTTCATCCCAGGGGATTGGGGGCAGCATCCCATATAGGAGTAGTGTTGGACATCCCTACTATTGGCGTGGCTAAATCGCCACTGGTAGGTAAGGTTGATGAAGACGGCTATATTGTTTATAAAGGGAGGAGGGTGGGGTATAAACTGGGCCCAAGGCTATATGTGTCCATTGGACATAGAGTCTCCTTAGAAACCGCGATTGAGATCGTTAAAAATACTTTAAGAAACTCTGTTCCTGAGCCTACTAGACTAGCACATATATATGCCAATAAAGTAAAGAAGGAGATGGATAAAGAGAGTTAATACTAAATTTATTTGAAAAGATATAGTCTATGCAATCTATAATATTATTGTTCGAGATGAAGGGGAGAACAGCGTATGTCGCTATCCTATTATCACTGATGTTGCTACCCTCCTTGGGTTTAGGTATTCAATGCCATGCAAAAGACACTCTAGATATATGGTCTGAAGAGCTTAGGATTCCTCGAAATATAATCACTGATAACGCTACGATAGAGAATACCACTGATTTTGAGATCCCGCCTGAATTGCTTTATCTCCTGAATGACTTGGAGAGGATTAAGGAGATTATACAGAAATATGATACTGAGACTGCGTCGAGAATAGATTTAATCGAGCTTAAGATTTTGAGCGGAGATACTGAAGGCGCCTATCTCGACTATCTATTACTCGAGAAGGATATAAATACGCTTCTTCAAGAGATTAAGGACATCAACTATGAAGACTATCTCGAGCTCATCAATCTTTTACCAGATGACCCAAGCACATTGTTTAATCCAAGCCAGAATGGTGAGGGAGTCCAGAGACTTTTTCAGACAGAGATGAGTATAGATAATTTGGGCCTGATCCCTCCATTGCCAGATAGGAGTATTGGAAATGACTTCCTAAACCCCCCAATAAATGCTCCTACCATGCCTTCATTATTCCAAATGGATATACCCATAGAATTTATTATCATAGTTTTATTATCATTGGCAGCTATTAGTGTAACGATATATCTTGTGGTTAACAGGAGGAATATTTTAATACCGGCCTTGGTAAAGACAGAGAAGGTTGTTAAGGCATTGAAGACAAAGGTTATTGGCCCTGACGATAAGCCGCCCGAGGATCCTGATGATAGAATCATATACAACTACTATGTATTCCTTAGGAAGGCTGCCGAGATGGGGTATAGAAGGAGGAGGCACGAGGCTCCACTAGAGTTTGTAAGTAGAATAGATAAGGAGGATATTAGCGGCATTGGAGAAAGACTTAGTATTTTATTTGAGAAGGTGAGGTATGGACACAAGAAACCTGAGAAACATGAGATTGAGGAAAGCGATATACTTGTTAAGAAGCTCTTTGACATTGGAAGTGAGGAAGGATGATCTCTAAGAAGACTGTAGCGACCATGGCATTCATACTATTATTCCTAGGCATGGTATATGCGCCTCAAAAGTATTTCTATCATAAGACCTATGCAAAGACATTAAGCCCTTATAACTCAGATGAATACGGCACACTTGATTTTGTGAATTACTTTAACAGCTCTGGATATAAAGTAGTATTAGGCGGGCCTAAAAACCTTAGTGGATTGGGCGAGGGAGACGTATATGTACTGATAGGGCCAGATCAGGGCCTTACAAAAGAAGAAATAAGTCAAGTGAAGTCTTTCTTAGAGAGAGGAGGGAGCCTACTAATAGCGGATGAGTTAGGCACTGTAAATACACTCATTGAGGAACTGTTTAAATCCCGTGTAAACGAGACGTATGTCGAGAAACTACTTATTTACACTAACTCTTCATCTAATCAGATGCCTGTTGTCGCCAGCGGAGAACCGATTTTATTCTCTACACATATAGGAGTCGTCGCCCTTCCAAACTCAACGTCTATTTTAGACCCACTTGATGGAGATGTTGACATCTACAACGCATCAATGTATCTATACATTCTTTTTGAGAAATTCACATATCTCCATGCAGAGAATTTCATTGCATATCCAACCAGCCTACCCAGCTATGTTGGGGAAACGGGAATTATGGAGCCTGCCGGATATATAATTGTAATGGATAAACTTGATCCAGATAAAGGATATACGGTAAAATTAGCTGTATTCTCCACATATTATGATCCTCAGGAGGATCCTCTCCGGAGATACCCTGGACGGGTTTATCTCGTTGCAGATACCTTGCTCTTTACAAACTCTTACGTCGTATCCTCAATAGAAGATGAAGGCACATTAACTGGACAGGAAGAACAGAGGATGGATTTCTATAGCAAGCTTATGGCGTGGTTGGCTAAGAAGGATATTAGGCTAACTACATCCTCCACAATCGTATTTGACTCAATACATTATCAGCCATATGTGGTCAAAGTGCCTATTCCACACCTTGGCCGCATGTTGATTGGGATGTTAGCGGACGAGGTGAGGCTCTGGAAAGAGACATATATGGATAGGGTAGGTACGTTACCAGTATGGCTGATGCCTCTATTAGTTTTATTTTTCGCGACCTCAGTCTACACAACGTATAGGAGGAGGGTTAAGGTAAAATCCGGGGATGATCGGTGGATACCTCCAATTGAGGAGAGGAGGTTTGTGGCTGAGAGTCCCTTCCTTAAGAGGCTTAAGGAGGGTATTAGGGATAAGGAGTTCTATAAAGATATGATATTGGGTTTATACGACCTATACAACTACATCCTAAAAGAGATTGTTGGAAGGGATATCGAAGAGATAATTCGTGAAGGGCTTCCACCAGCCGTTGAAGAGAAACTGGGTAGGGAAGTATCCAGCAAGATACTTGAGTCATGCAAAAGGATATATGTTCTGAGGGAGAAGATTGTATATAGGAGGATTCTCCCCTTTGTATTGTCCTGGAAGAAGACATTTGAGAAACTATCATATGAAGTTGATTATGTGTGTAGTAGGTTAGGCATAGAATTTATAGAGGAGATAGAAGGAGGTAAGAAGATTGAGTATGTCATCAAATGACCCTGAGTATGTATATGGGATCTGGCTAAAGCTGAAGGATGAAGTTGCCAAGGTAATCGTGGATCTACAAGAAGCCCTAGAAGAGATATTCATCTGTCTCATAGCACAAGGACACATTCTTTTGGAGGGGCCACCAGGCATAGCCAAAACAACATTGGCAAAGACAATCGCTAAGATACTAGATCTAAGTTTCTCAAGGATACAGTTCACCCCCGACCTGCTTCCAGCGGACATTATCGGCACCAAGATATATGACCAGTCTCTAAAGGATTTCATCACTAAGAAGGGACCTATATTCGCAAACCTAATACTTGCAGATGAGATAAATAGAGCTGGGCCGAAGACGCAATCTGCCCTTCTGGAGGCGATGCAGGAACGTCAAGTGACTATCGAGGGAGAGACGTTTAAATTGCCCGAGCCATTTATGGTGATAGCGACGGAGAATCCTATTGAAGTCGAGGGAACATACGCTCTTCCATCAGCACAGCTAGATAGGTTCCTAATCAAGTCAACAATAGACTTTCCTCCGCGGGAGGCCTATAGAGATGTGATAAACAAGTACGGTGGATACTCTACAATAAGCGTTGAAACCAGGGTCTCGCGAGAGGAGATCATCAATATCCAGAAGGCGCTGGACAATGTTATGCTATCAAATGATCTTCTGAACTATATTGTTGATCTAATGGAAGAGATAAGGGGAGACAGGAGAGTTAAGTGGGGTGTGAGCCCCAGAGGGGCTATTGCTGTAGCAAAAGCGGCTAAGGCATGGGCATTGATGAATAGACGAGACTATGTAACGCCGGAGGATATCAAGAGGGTATTTTATCCAGTAGTTAACCATAGGATAATCCTCACCTCAGAGGCTTTATTCGAGGGGATACATCCCCGGGAGGTCCTTGAAGACGTCCTTAGTAGGGTAAAGGTTCCGGTATGAAGAGGAGAATAGACGTTAGCCTCAACGATAGAGGGAAGATAATATTAGTAGTCTCAGCCTTGATACTCTCCCTTAACATCATCACTATCCTATATATCGCTAATAGAGGCGCGATACTCCTAAGCTTCGCGATTCTCTCCATATTATTATCAGACTGGATAATACTAAGGCTGCGCCTGACGACGCTGGAGAAGCTGGAGATTAAGAGGATATTTGATAGAAATACGTATGACAACATTCCCCTGGAAGTAGTTCTACGGATAACCAACAATAGTTTATTTGGGTTATATAGCATGGAGTTGGATGACAGATATCCAACGACAACAAAAATAGCTGAGGGGAAGAATAGGGGGGTTATAACATTACCACCGGGATCTACTGTCGAGATAAAATACACCCTCGTTGTAGAGGCAGTTGGAAGACATAGATTTGGGAAGCTATTTATTCGGATGCAGGATATACTGGGGCTGTTTACAATAAAAGCCGAGTTCGAGGATATTCCTGAGAACGAGATATACTGTTCTGCAAACATACCCACTATAGATATTAGTGAGATGATGAGAAGAGGCTTAAAGATACTAAGTGGACCCTGGGCCAGTAAAAAAATAGGATTTAGTATGGAGTTCAAGGAAATAAGGGAATATAGGCCTGGGGACGAGATAAAGAGAGTTGATTGGAAAGCCAGTGCAAGAGTGAATAAGCTAATGATTAGAGAATTTGAGGCTGAGGCGCAGACAGATATAGTGATTATATTTGATTTATCAAGGAACATGTTTCTCGGTGAACTAGGAATTAGGAAATATGATTATTCTACGAGAACAATCGCATTCATAGTCAACTATGCTATAAGGAATAGAGACAGAGTTGGAATGCTCTTAATACAGCCAGGTGGATATCACATTATCCCCATTCAACCCGCATCTAGACAGACCTATAGGACTATTATGAGATACCTATCGTCCATCGATGTAGATAGGATACCGGAGGAATACGCCCTTGACAACATCCCGTTTGGGAGAATCCTATCTAAGCTAGGTGTGAAAGGTAAGACCCTATTCATAACCATAAGTGATTTGGAAGAGGAGGCTAGGGCATCTCTCCTATTATCAGGCTTGAAGACTCTTAGGATGGCTAGACATGAAGTCGTATTATTATCACCCCTCACTCACTTATTTGAGATCAGGATGGTCAAAGGCGTGGATATGGCCCTCTACAGGGTAGAGGCATATAAAAGCATGGAGAAGAGGAAAAGGATTGAAGGCCAGTTGAAGAAACTTGGTATACCAGTGGTAAATGTAGGTCCTGATGATCTTATACCAATAGTCCTCGCTAAGCTTGAGGAGTTTAGGAGGGTGACACCAACATGAAGAAAAATATATTTCTTAAGGGAATCATTGGCTTGATAAACCTCCTCCTAATACTGAGGCTTCAACAGATATTCAACATGACGAACGCATTAATTCAGTCTTATCCCACGGCTATGGAGAATGGATTCATAATTCTTCCAGAGATAACAGCTACGGCCTGGCTTGTAATATTAATCGTCATAGGTGTATTAGCCATCCTCTCATCAGTGTATGAAAGTATAACGATGACCATGATAGTAGCCTTATCAGGCTACGGATATAATATAGTTACGTTATTCATCTTCATCTTCATGTACAAGGCTGACACAATGAGAATCTATTTAGAGATATACAGCCTGGGGTTAGAGATGACTATAGTTATAATGGCTATAGCCGCCTTGGTGAATATAAAGCCTTATTTTATACACGATAAGCTGCAGACTATTAAGAGAAAGTATAGTATCATAAAGGGATTTATCGATATAGTCGTCTACCTAGGCCTCATCATGTTTAGCATATACCTGCTGGTCTTCATCTCAGATTCTCTATACTATATAGTGCTTAACAGCATCGCTGAATATGCGCCCACCGAGTTAATGATGTTATTAACCGAGTATTTCGAGACAAGCTTAGGATACCTTACGATAATGGGAATCTCATTTGGAATCGTTGCATACATGATCCATAACCTTGGTGAACCGCTAATCATATTTCTTTCAAAGAGTGCTGGTCAGGCAAAAGCTATATTGGATACAGATTATCAGAAGAGTCTACTTAAAGAAAGGAGACTTATCCAAGATGTAAAAAGACTTGTAAATGTATCCTTATTAATAATAATACCTATTGTCGCCCTACCGATAATCCTAATAATAATAGAGGAACCCATGTATTTCCTTAGTTATCTTTTTAGAGTACTATATGACTTCACAACATTCAATTATACGGTTCCAAAGACATCAGTGGATACTCTTGTCGGGACCATAGCTGACGTCAGGATTATTGAGTTATATAAGGAGAAGATTGAAGAGATTATTAGATTCTTTCTATATTTGTTGTTCTAGGGGATAGATGTTGGATAAACATAACATAATAGCGTCAGTAGCCGCTATTATCCTGATATTAATTAGCATCCTAATGTTCATACATGCACAGGGATACTTAGAGACGCAACCAGTTGCAGGTGGGTTGGAGATCGGTATAGGAATCTTTATCTTCATATATGCTGTAACCAGGTTAGAAAAGGTTTTGAAAGGATAGCCACCAAACTTAGTGGCATCTTTATGAGGATGAAAGAATAATATATGATTTTTGGTGGATATGAGGCACGAACATATTGTATCGGAGATCATCGCAGCTATGCTCCTAGTAGTAGGAATATATTTCATCCTATGGGGGATAGACCTCCTAATGCCTAATAAATATTCAGTTGTAGCGGGGGTAGCGAGTCTAGGGGTGGGGCTGTTGATTATCGGGGGAGGGATCTCACTCCTAAGGACGCTACTTTTAAGCCTCACCCTAGAGAAGAAAGAGAAGGAGCCTAGTCCTTCCTAAAGATAGGCACTTGCACTCCTTTTTGGCCCTGATACTTACCTTCATAGGGTTTTTTAGCAGGGGTCATTAGCTTTGCAAAGACAAGGTGTAGGAATCGATCGCCCTTGTATAGCTTAATTGGAAAGTTTCCACCGATTAGCTCTATGGTAAGCTCGCCTTCAAAATTAGCGTCCACAATAGTCGGAGGCAGTATAAACCCGATCCTCGCGAAACTACTTCTTAGATTAACGAACGCCATTAGGTCTCTAGGCATCTTAATATATTCCATTGTATGGAGAAGGACATGCTCATTTGGATAGATTATAAATGCATCTCCTTCTTCAAACTCGACGAAATCACGAGGGTCATGTATCCTTGGGTCAAATACTTCATTCGTCTTCTTCAGCCTTCCAATCACGCCTCCAAGCCGCATATCTATACCGTTCTCTCTAATGGTGTCCTCAAACATAGGCTCTATCACAAGCTCCCCAGAATCCAGGTATCTCCTTATATCCATATCACTTAGAATCATGGTTCTACACACCTTCTATGGTAACTCTACAGGCCGTAGATACTCTTTCGGGGCACCTTCATACGTCGAGAGATATTTCTTAAGAACCTCGGGTATCATGACTCTACCATCTGGTAACTGATGGTTCTCTATTATCGCTGTAATCGTCCTCTGAACGGCGAGTCCAGTTGAGTTTAGGGTATGGACATAGCCCTCGCTCGGATAACCTCTCTTCTTGGCAAATCTTATATTTAATCTATATGACTGCCAATCTGTACAGTTGGATGCAGAGACCATCTCCCTATACCTACCCTGCGCCGGCATCCAAGCCTCGAGGTCATATTTCCTAGCTGCAACGGAACCGATGTCGCCAGTACAGATATCCACTATCCTATAGGGTATCTCAAGGCCTTGGAAGAGCTCTTCGGCATTTCTAATTATCTCTTCATGATACTCCCATGACTCATCTGGATGGCTAAATATAAACTGCTCTATCTTGTCAAAGTTATGTACTCTAAATATTCCTTTTGTATCCTTGCCATGAGCACCAGCTTCCTTCCTGAAACAGGGGCTGAAGCCCACGAGTTTAATCGGTAGCTCACCTGTCTCCAGAACCTCATTCATGTACATTGCTGCCATGGGGTGTTCACTTGTAGCTATTAGATAGAGATCTTCATCCTCCACCTTATAAATAGCGTCTTCAAAGTCTGTAAGGCTGGTTACACCGAGATACGCTTTCCTATTCATAAGTGGCGGTGGATATACGGGGATATACCCCTTTGCCGTGAGTCTATCCAACGCATAGTTTATCAAAGCCATCTGGAGAAAAACCAAGTCTCCAAGAAGGTAATAGAATCTTGATCCAGCTACTTTAGCAGCCCTGGGCACATCCGTCAAATGAGTCTCATCACCGTAATCCGCATGCCCCTTTATCTCATAATCAATAACCTCATACTCAACATCAAAGCCCTTAGTCATCTCAGTAAACAATTCAAGATGCTTCTTCATTACTCTAGGTCGGCCCCAGTACCTAATTGGTTTATTATCATTCTCATCCGCCCCAATCGGGACATCTGGATGAAGGATATTTGGAATCGATAATAGTATCTCGTCAAGCCTATTACGAAGCTCTTTAAACTCCTTCTCCATCCTACTAATCTCATTCGAGAGCTTCTTCGCTTCATTAACCAGTTTCTTACGCTCCTCTCCAGATGCCTTACCTATGCTCCTAGTTATCTGATTCCTCTTATATCTTAATACATCAAGCTCTTTCTGAAAACTCCTAACCTCCTTGTCCAGCTTAATAGCCTCATCAATAACTTCGGGCGAAAGTCCTCTTATCCTCATATTCCACCTAAGTTTATCGGGGTCATTCCTAAGGTAATATAGAATAGACCACATCTTCATGAACCCAACACCTAGATTAACTCACCATACTCATCAAGTCCTTACATAGAATTAATAATAATTACACTAACATAATCATTAATTTTTACTACTTAGATATCCATTTATGAAGCAAGGATGTTTTCCACGGGGGTTTGTCATGAAGGTATATCACAAGGAGATTGGATTCGAGACGCGGGGAGAACTAGATGTAATAGACCTAACGGGGAAGGTTGAAAAGGTTGTTAATGAGTCCAAGGTTAAGAATGGGCTGGTAAACGTATTCTCGATAGGAAGTACCGCGGCTATATCTATATTGGAGTATGAACCTGGCCTGAAAAATGACCTTAAGAATATATTAGACAGGATTGTGCCTAAAGACATAGAATATGAACATCATCTTCGATGGGGGGACTACAATGGTCATAGCCATATTAGGGCATCTCTTATAAAGTCTTCGTTGACAGTCCCGTTGATGAATGGAAGCCTTGTACTGGGTACATGGCAGCAGATTATCTTTATAGAGTTGGATGTAAGGCCTAGGAATAGGAAGGTTATGGTGACTGTTATGGGGGAGGAATAGTTACCTCCGCTTCATCCGCCTCCTCCTTAAACCGGCTTCGACGAGTCCCCTAAAAAGTGGATTAGGCTTAAGAGGCCTTGATGTAAATTCGGGGTGGAACTGGCTGCCGATGAAATATGGATGGGCCTCCCTAGGCAGTTCACCCAACTGTTTTATACCATCTTCAGACTCCCCTGAAAAGATAAAGCCCTTCTCCTCTAAGATAGGGACATACTCTGGGTTGATCTCATATCTATGTCTAAACCGCTCCAGTATCACAGTCTTCTCGTACAACTCATATGCCAGTGTGCCCTCTTTTATAAGTACCTTATGACCACCTAGCCTCATTGATCCGCCAAACCTGCTCTCCTCAATTATCTTCTTCTGCTCTGGAAGTAAGTCAACCACTGGATGGGGAGTGTCTAACTCGATTTCCGTTGTGTTGGCACCTTTTAAGCCACACACATTCCTAGCGTACTCCACCACAGATAATTGAAAACCGTAGCATAGACCTAGGAAAGGTATCCTATTTTCCCTAGCATATTTAATAGCAAGGATCTTTCCCTCGACTCCTTTACTCCCGAATCCACCTGGCACGATGATTCCATCAAACATAGATAATGATCTCACTAAACGAGGGTCTTTCTCAAACTCCTCCGCATTTATATAATGAAGATCCGGCTTCACCTTAAAATGTGCACATGCATGTCTAATAGCCTCAATGACTGATACATATGCGTCTGGAAGGCTATACTTACCCGTAGCAAAATACTTTCCTACTATCGCGATACTAATCATGTCAGTTGAGTTTTTCAACGCATCTACAAAGCCTCTCCATCTCTTCAAATACGTTGGACGGGGACTCAGTCCAAATTTCTCCAGTATCTTGTCTCCAAGACCCTCCTTATCAAATATTATAGGTAGCTCATATACCAGCTCCAAATCCGGATCTGAAATGATGTTTTCCTCCTCAACATTACAGTACAACGCGATCTTCTTCCTCCTCACATCATCCAGTTCATACTCGCTCCTCGCGATTATGAAGTCAGGCTGTATACCAATCTCCCTAAGGCGTTTAACCGAGTGCTGAACCGGCTTAGTCTTCATCTCTCCAATTGTACGTGGAACAGGGAGGTATGCCACGTGGACAAATAATACTCTACCCGGATTCTCAATTTTAAGTTGCCTAGCTGCCTCTAGAAACAATATGTTTTCATAGTCGCCTACAACACCGCCTATCTCCACCAGCAGGAAATCTACCTTCGATCTATCAGCCACCTTCTTAATCCAGCCTTTAATCTCGTCTGTAACATGAGGAATTGGCTGAACTGTCTGGCCTAGATATTCTCCCCTCCTCTCCTTACCAATTACGTTAAAATATATTTTTCCACTTGTTATATTGTGGTCTTTGGTAAGTGTAATATCCATGAAACGTTCATAGTGTCCTAGGTCCTGGTCTATTTCACCCCCGTCCTCAGTTACCCAAACCTCGCCATGCTCGGTGGGCCTCAGGGTACCTGCATCATAGTTTAGATAGGGGTCTATTTTAATGGCGGTTACCTTAAATCCCTTAGCCTGGAGAATACGTCCTATAGAGGCCGTGACAATCCCCTTGCCTAGGCCAGATATAACGCCCCCAGTGATAAATATGTATCTCGTCATCGTTATTCAACCGTAGAAACAAAATTACATAAAAGTTAATAGTAGGGAAAATTAATAAACCGTAGAGGCAGTGGGAGAATATCCTCAATTGATTTAATTTTTACAGTGTTATATTTTATTATAGGTGGTTTGAATTGTCTTCTAATGCAGAGGTAATTGTATCATGTGAGTCCTGCATATCCTATATACCCCATGTCACTTCTAGGGGGATGGGATACTGCAATAACACCGACTCCCTAGTTATCCCTGGGGAGGGAGTATGCGATGATTATAAAAAGAGGGATATACAGTGGCTACATAAGATTTTCGGAGAACAGGGATGGCTATACTGCCATACATGTAGAATACATATATTTAGCCTCGAAGAACTAGAAAAACATATAAATGACCTAGTGACCTATGGAGTATTTTTTGATGACGCTGTATATGAAGACGCATACTCCGCAGATTAGGTAGATTGAAAATGAATGAAGACGAGTTAATACTTATGATCGGCGGCCCACAAGGCTCGGGCCTAGAGACAACAGCCCAGATACTGACTTCATCACTAGCATACTCCGGCTATGGTGTGATCTCAGATAGAGAATATTATTCCAACATAACTGGGAGACACAGTTATATTCATATGAATGTCTCTCCACATAGAATACCTCTTGACCTCACATACCCTGTTAAACTCCTTGGTGCAATGGATGCGGAGACAATATTCACACACTTTAATGACCTTGATAAAGGTGGATTCGTTATATATGATAGGAGTGTTCGGGGAAGAAAACTGGATTCTATAGTTAGCATGCCTCCGATTACCAAGAGTAGGATAAGAGAGGTACTTGAAAAGCTTGGTATAGGGAGAGACGCAGGTTCGCTTATAGATTACTTGGTTGAGAATAGAGGCATAACAGGGGTAGAACTGGATTTCCGCAGTTTTCTTAAAGATATATCTAATAAGTTTGGGATCGTGTCTACACAAGCAACTAGATATACTAGCTCGATTTTAGTCGGTGCACTTGCTGGTTTAATTGATATTGAGAGGGATGCTATTGAATATGGCTTGAGACGTAGATTTGGAAGTAGGGAAAAGTTGATTAAACACAATATTTACCTTATTGATAAGGTATCTAGGCAAGTTAGTGAAGAGTACGGTACACCAATGAAACTTCCTCCATCAAAACTAAATGTGGGAGAGCTGTTGGTTGCAAGTGGAAATGATATTATAGCCATGGCTAAAGTCGTTGCAGGCCTCCGTTTCCAGAGTTATTACCCGATCACCCCAGCTGCAGATGAAAGCTTTTTCCTAGAGACATACAATAACTTTGGGGACAAGGGCTCTATACTCGTTATCCAGACAGAAGACGAGATAGCGGCGATAAACTCAGCTATCGGCGCTGCACTGGCAGGGGCTAGGAGTGCCACCGCAACAAGTGGACCAGGTTTCAGCCTTATGGTCGAGGGATTTGGATGGGCGGGTATAAACGAGGTTCCAGTCGTCATTACGTATTATCAAAGGGGAGGGCCTGCAACAGGCCTCCCTACGAGAGGGGCACAGAGTGACTTAATGTACTCATTATTTGCTTCACACGGTGAATTCGCTAGGATCGTATTGACCTCAGGAGACCATATAGAAGCCTTCTACGATGCTATTGAGGCATTTAACCTAGCTGAGAAGTATCAAGTACCGGTTATTCATTTATTAGATAAGTTCCTAGCAAACTCAATCGTTACTATGGAGATTCCAGACCTATCCAGTGTAAAGATAGATAGGGGAGAGATAGTTGATGGCGGCCCTGGATATAAGAGGTTTGACTTGAGTAAAACGATATCTCCAAGGGCATTCATAGGCTCCAGCGCCGTAATGTGGTATACGGGTAGTGAACATGATGAATATGGACATACAAATGAAGACCCTGTTTTTACAGCTAGGATGTATGAGAAGAGGATGGAGAAACTAGATATTATGGATAAAGAGATCCCACTTGACCTTAGGATTAGGTATTATGGAGAAAAGAACCCTGATTATCTCTTAGTTGGATGGGGATTCGTTAAAAACACGTGTCTAAAGGCGATCGATAACCTAAAGAGAAAGGGGTTAAAGGGAGGTTATCTACATCTAAGGATGTTTATGCCGTTCCCAGTTAAATATGTGGAAGAGATACTAGAGGACATGGATATAAGTAGAGTAATTGCAGTTGAACATGATTACATGGTACAGTCTGCATTAGCAATATCCCTCTTCACTGGAATAAGGATAAGAAACTCAATCGTCAAATACAACGGTAGGCCTATATACGTCCATGAACTAACAGAAGCAATAGAAAAAGTTTTATCTGGAGAAGATAATAGGGTGGTGCTGACATATGGCGCGTAATCCATCTACGTATAGGAGTGGGCTCTGGATAGACTGGTGCCCAGGCTGTGGAAACTTTGGCATTATAACAGCGGTTTATAAGGCATTTTCAGAGCTTGACCTTGATCCAAGTAAAACAGTTGTAGTAGGTGGAATAGGGTGCTCTGGAAAGACACCTCATTTTATAAATGTAAATGGTGTACATAGCCTCCATGGCAGGGCCATACCTTTCGCTACTGGAATTAAACTTGCTAATCCCGAGCTCACGGTCGTAGTAAATGGTGGTGACGGAGATATTCTTGGAATTGGAATGGGGCATTTCATTGCATTAGGTAGGAGAAACGTGGATATAACTGTTATAATGCATGACAATGGGGTATATGGTCTGACAAAGGGACAGGCCGCACCAACACTTAAGAGGGGGATAAAGACAAAGGCATTATCTAAGCCTAATATCCAAGATGCAATAAACCCAATTGCAATCGCCTTATCTGCAGGATATACATTCGTGGCGAGAGGATACTCACTTAACATAGACCATTTGAAGGAGCTGATTAAACAGGCTATTTCTCATAAAGGCGCTTCATTTATAGATGTTCTACAGCCATGTGTAGTTTATAACAATATATATACCAGGGAGTTCTATTCCGAGAGGATATATGTGTTGGATGAAGTCGGCGACTGGGATCCAGAGGTGAAAAGCGAGAGAGTTGATGAGATGATGCAGAAAATTGACCAAGCGTGGCGTAGATCCCTTGAGTGGGGAGATAAGATCCCTATAGGGATATTCTATAAAAACCCTAATTACTCCACATTCGAGGAAAGGCTGAGTATGGAGGTACCTACTTATCTTGAAAAGCCACCGGCGAAACAGGTAATTACAACGTCTGAAGGTAGACCTATTTTCACGGGAGACGTGTTTAGAGAGTTCTTCAGTAAATACATTATTCGAACCAAGAACAATAGACGCTAAGCTCTATCCAAAACCCTATTTTTAAATACTTATATGAATTACATTATCCCTTTAGACACCATATTCTATTTATCCCTGATCGCACTTCAATTTTTATATGGAGTTGATTTGGTGTGAGTAAGAAACCAGATATTCCACCACACTATTATATCCAGAATATGGCGAATGAACTTGAGAAAAAAGGTAGGAAGATCCTACACATGGAGATTGGAGAGCCTGATCTAGACACGCATCCAGATATCATTAGGGAGATGTATAACAAGGCCCTTGAAGGGTATACCCACTATGGAAGCGTAAGAGGTATACCCGAGCTTAGAGAGGCATTGGCTGATTACATCAACGATAAACTGGGGCTACAGTATACAATAAATAATATCCTTGCAATACCGGGCTCTAAGATATCGATATTCCTACTCTCATATACCTTCCTACGGGGAGATAGGAAGAAAGTGGTTCTCCTCACCCCCACATGGGGAGTCTATATATACCTCGTTAGGGATATGGGGCTAGACCTTGCCCTACACAAACTCGTTCTTGAAAATAAGTGGATGCTTACAAATCAAGATATAGAGAAGCTTAAAGAGACTGACATGGACGCCATCGTCGTTATAAATCCTTCTAACCCAACGGGAGCGATACTTCCAAAGGAGAATATAAAGGCAATTACGGATATAGCTAGGGAAAAAGATGCCTATATTTTTGCAGACGAGATATATTTTGACCTTATATATAGTGGAGATGAGTTTCGTAGCTTTCTTCAAGAGGGATATGAAAAAGCTGTTGGAATATATAGCTTCTCAAAGGCTTATGCCATGACAGGATTCAGGCTAGGATGGATCGTGGCCTCAGAGGACATTATTACCACAGTGTCTAAGAAAATGCAATTGATGTTCACCAATATACCTACATTCATCCAGTACGCTGGGTTAAAGGCTATGGAGATGAAGGAGATTATTGAGGAAAATAGAGAAATCTATGCAAAAAGAACCTACCTATTATCCGATGGACTAGAGAAACTAGGGTTTAAATTTACCCGTCCAAAGGCAGGATTCTATATATTCTCGAAGATTCCTGAGGGATTTGAAGATGGATTTGACTTTGCCTATAAACTGCTTTTTGAAGAAGGGGTTACAGTGGCACCAGGAACAGCATTCGGGGACTACAGAGATTTTATTAGATTCTGTTCTGGAGTATCCGAGGAAGTTATTGAAGAAGCCCTAGCGAGGATTGAGAGGTTTCTAGAGAAGAAGGGGGCATTATAGAATGAGATATTTTAGGGGGTTTAAACCCCCTTACTGGCTTCTCTAATAGCTTCATCTAGAATTGAGAAGCCTATGTCAAGCTGCTCAAGTGAAATCGTTATTGGAGGTACGATTCTAATCACATTTCCATATATCCCTGCCGTAAGCAGTAACAGTCCTCTCTTAAGAGCCTCTTTAACGATCCCGTTGGTTAAGTCCTTAGCAGGTCTTTTACTCTTCCTGTCCTCAACTAACTCGATTGCCTTCATTGGCCCGAGACCCCTGTATTCACCAATTACCTCATGTTTGTCGTAGAGCTCTTTCAGCCTCTTATCCATTTCGTGGCCAATCTTCTCCGCATGTGAAAGACTTTTCTCAATTATATCTATTGTTGCTAAGGCAGCTGCAGCACATACGGGATTGCCTCCAAAGGTACCACCTATTCCACCAGCATGTACAGAGTCGAGAATCTCTTTTCTACCTACAACGGCGGAGATAGGCATCCCAGATGCTAGGGACTTGGCCAATGTAATCATATCGGGGACAGTGTTGAAATGTTCTATTGCAAACATTTTACCAGTCCTACCCATCCCAGTCTGAACCTCGTCATTAATCAATACAAGGCCATATTTATCAGCGATCTCTCTAAGTCCTTTTACAAACTCCGGTGGAGGAACGATGTATCCACCCTCTCCCTGAACAGGTTCAAATAGAATCGCAGCTGTCTCTTCTGGGTCAATATAAGTTGCGAAGCCCCTCTCTATGAATTCAAGAGTTGCATAAGCACATTCCTCGGGAGACTTTGATTTAAATGGACATCTATATGGATAGGGATATGGATATCTTACTATCCCTGGAGAATAGGCATAAAAACCGAGTTTATATGGCCTATATTTACTTGTCAATGACATCGTCAATAGAGTCCTTCCATGAAATGCATTTTCAAATGCAATTATCCCAATCTTCCTCTTAAAGTACCTGGCAACCTTAACAGCATTCTCAATAGCCTCAGCACCACTATTTAGGAAGAAAGCCATCTTAGGGAAATCGCCTGGAGAGATCTCCACAAGTTTCTTAGCCAGATTGAGATATGGCTCATAGCTAGCGACATGTATACAGCTATGTATGAGTTTCTCAGCCTGTGTGCTTATGGCATCCACAACCTCATCAGGAGCATGTCCGACGTTAACCACCGCAATTCCAGAGGTAAAGTCGAGTAAAATATTTCCATCCAGATCCTCGATCAAAGCCCCCTTAGCCTTCTTGACCACTACCGGTGCCGTTTCATACACTCCTTTAGGGACATAGTCTTGGCGTAGCGAGAGAACCTTCCTACTCTTTGGACCTGGGAGATCCGTCAATAGTTTAGGTATATCATTCATAGACCAACACCAAATAAACCGTCTTTATAGTTTAATATATTACCATAGAATAATAAAGATTACTTAAAACAATTCGAATATACAAATAATTATTTGAACAGTGGTTCTTCATAGCCCTTATCCACATTGTATACGTATAGGTCTTGCTTCGGCCTCGTATCCTCGATACCCAAGTATCTATTACCACCTTTCAATGGTATCATTAGAAATCCTCTGACCACCCCATCCTCACTCCTAAGATATATCTTAAACTTCTTCTCGACAACCTCCATAGTCTCTGGATCCCTATATTCGACTATTGTATAGACTCCTCTCTCAACCAGAACCCTAGCTTCAACCCTCCCCTTAGAGCTAACGGTAAGGCTTTTTTCCAACATATGCATCACCAATAATGATAAACTAACCAAATAGTAATATTATTATCCGACTCCCATCCATAATCGTCTCTAAATGAGAATTATTTTTAACACCGAGGGGGTATAAGAATTATTTTTAGGTATAGAGGGGAATTATTAGACACGGGGATAGTGATATGATGATAAATATTCTTCAAGTAACAAACGGCGAGGTACAGCAAGAGATAACAAACATATTCTGGGAGTATTTCAACGCCATGACACCTATATTAATTCTGATTATAATCGCTGTAATATTCGGAATAATAATAGACAGGATCTCCCAAGATAGAGTTATAAAGCTGTTTAAGGATAACTGGGTTGTATTGTTCTATGAAGACGTTGACAAAAACGGTTTAAATGAAGCCTATATAGGAAAGATCAAGGTGCCTCCTAGGGCCGAAGGCGGTTTTGAAATTGAATACTCGCTTGCAGCCATTGAGAACCCCATTAAGCTCATAGGATACTTGAAGAGGGCCTATAAAGAGACGGGGAACGCCAAATATCTGAGGAAGGCCCAAGAATTATATGAGCATTTAAAGGCAGATGGTAAAATAGGTATTGAATTTGATATGATAAAGTATGATCCATTCACCGAGCCGTCTCAAGCGTCTAAAAAAGTATACAAGAATAACATCAAGGATATCTATGCTATAGTCAGGTTTGAAGAACACATGTCTCCTCACGAAAAGGAGGAGAAAAGGAAGGAGCTTGCAAAGGTCTTTCACCCGAGTCTAATATATAGGTTTAGGAGATCCACTACAAACTTCCTGCTACTCGTAAAGGATAAGCTTAAGAGCGCAGTTGGTGTTATGACAGGGATGCTAGCTAAGTTCGCTCCTCTTACACCCGATATATCAAAAGAGGTAAAGAAGTATGGTGAGACTGCCCTTGGTAGGATAGGATCATACGAGGCTTTACTTGAGACGAGCATCGGTAAACTAGTGAAGATAAAGGTAATGGATGTAGATAGGGTCGGGAGGTTCTATAACGGCATTTTAAGAGAATACTCACCAAACTACATAGCTGTTTACAACGTGGACTTCCCGATAGATGAGGAGGCGATATTTATAGGTGACAGGCTTTTAGACAACTTCCCGAGGGAGAGATTGGACTTCCATGGATGGAGGCTTGATGAGCCCCCACACCTGGAAATAATAAACTATAGGAACGACGGTAAGAAGCTTGTATTTGACATTAGGAACATCCACAGCGACCATATTTATATTGAAAAGATAAAAGTCGGTGATAAGGAGGTTAAACTAGAGGATCCAAACTTCATGCCAGGGGAAGTTGAACATGTTGAGATTGAGGGGGAGTTCAGTGATACACCACAGATACACGTATTATATAAGATAATTAAGGTCGCGGATGTAATATGGCCTACTTCCAAAGCAAAGGTAGTTGGTAGTGGTGAACCTACTGAGGATCTTGTTAAGGAGATATTCAAGGCTATGAAGACGAAGATCAGGTTCGACCTCTAAACATCATCAACTTACATATTTATAACATATCCCCTTCTTCTCAGCATATCTAAATGCATCCTTAATCTCTCCGTGTCTCAGCCGCCTACTAATCTCCTTAAATCGATCTGGCTCCTTCAAAACCATATACTCCGGCCTATACTGATCCATTATATTAACCATTGCCCTCGGCATGTTCTCGGCTATCCAATCCAGTATCTTCTTTGTACAACATTCTAAGTGACCTGGTAAAACCAGGTGCCTTACAATCATGTCGTCCCCAAAATCATATGCAGCCTTGTGATTCCTAGTTACAACCTCGAAATAGTTTCTTATACGACTTAGTTTGAACCCACATTCGTCATTACCATATTTAAAATCAGGTAACCATATATCGATTAAGTCAAGTAGGATATCCATTGACTCCATAGTCATGTAGAAGTTGCTGTTCCAAAGTAGAGGAGTCTTTATATTCATATATTTAATGGACTCAATAATGACATGCATATTCTGATCTGGATTACCTCCAACATAATTTATGTTCCTAGCTCCTCTAGAAGCTAGGTTTACAGCTATTCTAGCCAGTGACTCAGCGTCGGTGACTACCCCTCCGAACGGATCCCTGCTTATATCCCAATTCTGGCAAAAAACGCATTTAAGGCTGCAACCAGTGAAGAATATGGTTCCAGAAGGTACAAGAGGAGACTCTTCACCCAAGTGTAGAAACGCTGACGACACCCTGACAACACTATCCAAACCACAGACCCCCCTCTTCCCATTTAGCCTCTCCACCATACACCTATGTTCACATAACCTGCATGGTGATAAGAGCCGATATACTATCTCGACCTTCAAATCAAGAAATGACCTTTTAACACACGGATAATCCTTAATTGACTCACTACCCTCTCTGACCCTATTCCACCGCCCTATAAACTCCTTCCTTAACTCACCATGCAAGGCATATAGCGACTCCAAATCCAGATCAGATAGGTCTCCAATATCATCGGGAATAGGGATAGTCTTAACAATCATGTATTTTGGGGGTTTTTCACCCCTCATAACAGAATAATACCAGCTTAGCCTACTCCTTACTTCCTCATGTTTCCAAACTTCCAATGCATCCGGCCTAACTATGAATGCATATAGTTCATCGTCAAGTCTAAACATACCAAATATAAATATTTAATGATAATCTATAAAACAATGGCCTATTCTAGCCCAACCATCTTCCTAAAAAACTTGTTACGCCTACTTAGTATGCGCACAGCCTCCAATACATCTCCCTCTACAATATGTTCTAGAAAAACTCCCGTCCTGCCATGGCTCTCCCTACGTGTTAGTACAGAAACCCGCTCCCTAACAAGGGACTCGCTTACACCCAGTATCTTGGATACATAACCCTCTCTACCCAAGATACACTCACCCCTGTGACCCTCGTTGGTAGGAATTATGAGCATAAGTCGTTTATCCACGCCAGGAACACGTCTTCCATCCTCTACACCAGCGGCGTCCAAGATACCTCCAAACCTATAGAACTCAAGCTCCCTCGAACGCAGCCTAGCTAGGGGAAAGTTCACTACATTCCTGCCCTCAACATCAAACCATAGATATAGCTTTGGGGTATAAGACGGCGTTGCTTGAACAATGACCTTCTTAATTATCTCTAGACCCCTCATCTGATAAAACGACTCTATTACAGCTGGGTTAACAGGTTGCAAAACAACTATATCCACATCACTATCTGGACGAACATCGCCGCGTGCTAGACTACCGTATACATATGACTTTATCCCATTCTCATTTAGGGGAGACATGAGTTTTAATGCTGTGTCTCTCAACTTCTTTAACAGCATAAACCTACTGCGATCATATGTGACGTTCTCGACACTACCTTCTTTACATATGCGAATCAGGCCCTGCATATTCTCAATCCACACATATCTCTCGTTCAACCGAGGCATATTTTGAAACCAGGCTTTCACTAGACATGTAAACATATTTTACAGGCATGTAAACCACGGGTTTTCAGCCTATGCCTAGACTCCTTAAATCGATTACCTCCTTCTCACTATATGCCCTCTGTATTATGCCCATATCCATCTTAGCCTCTTCCTCAAGAACTACTTTTAACGATGCATTTAACGTAGGCTTCTCAGGAACCAAGGCGCAGTACTCCCAGACTTTGGCTGAATAATCGTATGTCCCGATCTCCCTAGCCACCCTAATTATCTCTTCCTTATCCATCCCGAATAACGGCCTGTTTACAGGGATCTCAACGGCTTCCTGACTAACACGTAAATTTTTAAGAGTCTGGCTCGAAACCTGTCCAAGAGATTCACCCGTAATAAGTGAATCCGCCCTAACTTCCTTAGCTAGCATCTCACCCAGCCTATATAAAATCCTCTTAAGAAGAACATTCCAATAATCCTCTCTAGTAGTCAATATCTCTATGACAATATCCTTACCAGGGACAACATACATCATAGGTCTATATCCATAGCTCCAGTTATCAGCCAGAACCCTCGCAACATCAAGCACATTCTTTAGGTATTCCTCTCCATCCAAGTTTAGAAAGAGATAATATACCTCGGCTCCTCTCTTCAATGCATACCAGCTTGCCACAGCCGAGTCGAAGCCTCCTGATAAAAGCGAGACCACACGACCCTCACTACCTATCGGGAGCCCACCATATCCCTTGAAAACGTCTGTGAAGAAAAAGCATTTATTATCCCTAACCTCTACAAACACCTCGGCCTCCGGATTCTTTAGGTCAACGCCCTTCGAATACTCATATAACCTACTCCCCAGCTCCTTTGCGAGATCCATGCTAGTAAAATTATGTTTACCTGTACGCCTAGCCCTTACAGCGAAGGTCTTCCCCCTTACATAATCCTTGAACAACGATTCACCAGTATCCAATATATCCTGAAGGCTTTTGAACTCTACTAGGTATACAGGAGACAGGCTTATTATTCCAAAAACTCTCTTAAGAGGATTTGGAACCTCATCCATAGACGGCAGCCTTACTAATATCCTACTCCACATATTAATGATTTCAAAATCCCTAACTCCGGTTGACTCCAAGGAATCTCTAATATTCCTAATTAATATCCTCATAAACCTCCTTCTACTCCTACTACTCTTCAGGGTAATCTCCCCAATTCTAACTAGTATATCCATATATTAACACCTCTATCCACCGACCAAATAAGATGACTATCCCCAATGCTAATAATAGTTTTGATAATAACAGCCTTTAAGATTAATTTACGCGCCTAATCATCAAATATATTATTAGCCTTGATTATGCGGGATGAGAGTATATGACTATAACCCCGATCCTAATAGATCTACATCAGGANATAGCTCACTATATATTCGTACATCAACGGTTTCTAGACTTCAACATGAGGGATANGGATAGACATGGTGATATACCAAGTTATAAGGAGATAAATCTTAGGCTGGTGTCGGCAGTAGTCTTCCCGATGATGCCCACATATAACCTTAGAGAGTTGAAGAAGCTTCAAGCAATATATGGTAGGGACTGGGGGGACCAGAATGTTGAGCTTCCACTAGCCTCTTTCGAAATCTCTATACACATGATAAAACTCTATTATAACATGGCTAAGAGATACTCGGAGGATATAAAGCTTGTACTCACTAGAGATGATATTACAGACATCGAAGACGATGATAGAATACGGTTTATGATCTCGATGGAAGGCACTGAATCGCTTAATGAGCCTAGCGATATCGAGGTATTTTATAGACTAGGGGTACGGATGATAGGATTAACCTGGAACTTCGATACTAAATATGCCGCGTCATGCGGGTCAAAGAAGGATTATGGGCTAACTGGATCGGGTGAAGACCTTGTGGAGATCTCCAACAACCTAGGAGTAATTATTGATTTAGCGCATAGCAGTAAAAACACCATGCAAGACGTATTTTCATGTACTAAGATGCCTGTAGTTATAAGCCATACCAATTACTTTGGGGAGCAGCCACACGTTAGGAACGTGGATGACGACATTATAGAGGAATTGATTAGGAATAAAGGGGTTATGGGATTCACATTAATTAGAGGAGCGATTGGGAGGGATAATTATCTAGATAAGCTGGCAGACCATATAATGGCGGTGTATAGAAAATTCGGACCAGAGCCCTTGGCAATAGGCACAGACTACTTTGGAGTAACACCTCCTCCAGAATTAAGAAATATTTCGTACCTCACGAGACTATATGAAAAACTCCTTGAAAAAGGTATGAAGGAAAATGACCTTGAGAAACTGACTTGGAGAAACGCTTATAGAGTTATATATAGAAACTCAGAGAGATGGAGATGACTATCTTTCTCTTCTAAACATGAGCCAATATAACATGACACCCACAATTACAAGGATAGTTATCATTAGTAGGGATATTAACGCCATATTTAACACTTTAACTTGGCCAGTGTAAACCACGGCATCCCTATATATTATGTTTATATTAATATCTCTATATGGGGGCAGGATCGGAATCTCTATGTTGAGATACCCATTCTCCAGACTATATGGTTTATCATCGACAGTTACTAGATAGTTATCTAGTTCCATCAACTCACTTAGGTTAATCGCATATTTCCTCTCAAATATATTCCAGACAACTATCTTATACGATTGAGGAAGCTCTATCTCGATGACCCTTATCTTTAGCACGTTAAAGTTAACTGTATATCGTTTCAACCCATATGTGTTTTCCAATACCATAGACAAGCCTATTCTATGTTCACCAGGCGCTTTCACGACCTCTGATATAGATGTATTAAATATTATCGTCACATCTGCAGGGAGATGGTCATATGCATAATATGCATCATATTCTAGCTCGGGAGGAATCCCTATATAAGTAGTATAATACTCGTCTGCAAATTCGATGATAACCATATCCCAAATGACTTTTACGGTATTCGACACGAACCTCGTCAACCCATATTTACTATCGACCAACTCCAGCACGCTCATCTTTACACTCCTAACCTCATCAGACTTCAGGCTAGAGTTTAGGGTTATCGATATATATGGAGTGGCTAGGGATCCGTCGGATGCATAATGAGCCTCGAATTTAACAGGAGCGGTCATACCCACGTCTATCCTAAGCTCCTCAGGAGAAAGTTTAACAACAACCGCGTCATAGACTATAGATACTATATTCGATTTAAATGTAGTGAGTCCATATCTGCCATCGTATACCGAGGCTACTGTAATCCATTTAACTCCAACTGTATCGGAATAAAGTGTGTCGTTGAGACTTATGACCACATATTTAGATGCATCAGAACCGTCGTATTCATAATATACAGTTATATTGATCCGGGCCTCACTACCTACGTCAATCCTACCATCGGGATCATCCAGGGTGAGAGTCACAACAATCCTATCAAATATTATAGAGAGGATATTAGATTCAAACACAGTTAACCCATATTTTTCATCCCTTATCCCAATTACCGAGACATCTATTTTACCCACGGTATCACTATAAGGAGACTTATCGAGTACTATATCCAGATATGGCTTGGCATCGACCATGTCATATAGATAAACCGCTGTATAGGATATATCGGCGACACTACCTACATCTACATGTCCATCAACATCATTCAACCTAAGCGTGATCCTTACCTTATCCCAGATAATTGAGACTGGGGACACGTCATATACAATAGAATACTCGGTAGATCCATAGGAGATGCTAGATATACCATATGATATTCTACTAACTGTATTCGATGTAACATTGAAGAATACCCATCCATCCACTCCAATTACCCCATAATCACCAGACTCTAGATATACCATACTCCCCTCAGGGAGGATAGAGCCATTGTCAAAGACAAGCCTATAGCCAATCACCTGAATACTACCTACGTCGACCCTTAGATCCATCTCAGGGGTTCTATTAACTATGTGGATAATATCCGGCTCACCGACCTCAAACCGATAGGCATAAAAATTGTTTGTCTCATTAGCCTCAAAGATCTTCTGTGTAGTGTCTAATGAAACGTTTAGAATATGGACTCCTTTATCCAGATTCTTTGTAAAGCTCAGTGTCCTAACAGCGTCAGGTGGAAATGGGCCGAGTGAATAGCTTTGGATCAAGACTCCGTCCAAGTATATGGATACTAGGAATTTTGTATCTATATAGAGGCTTCCATTATTAAGGATGTTAACGTCAAAATTATAGGATCCCTCGGGAGACTGAGATATGGATATGGACTCTACTACAATGTCTGTGATTCCCCTCTGCACATATACGGTTGCATGTGTAGTGTTCATATTATATACCTTTACGTAGAGTGGTAACGTTTCTTTAACCCAGGTCGTCCCCACATCAAAAGCAGCGTCATCCTTCGTCTTAGTCCCTGGATTAGCATCTATAACCTTTATAACACCATGTCCACTTGAGATAGTCTCGTCTGTATAGGTTATGATAACGCCTTGATCAGGTATTGCCGTGTCTATACCTACCTTCCTTCTATATTCAATCATGTAATACTTATTGCTAGCCAGTGGAATCTGGATAGCAAGGACATCTCCACCATCTTCAAGCCTATGTATAGACATTATGGAGGCATATCCATTTTTGATGACCGACATATTATTAACTATCCATCCAAGCCAATACTTCTCAGGTGCTGTGAAACTAGTGGGGGACGAGCCTATTGGTATACCGGCCCAGGCTCCTTCGGCCATAACACTCCATAGACCCACATATTCATTGGAATAGACAGTGTCATACAGGTCAGGGAGAATACCTACTTTATCCGTCTTTATTAAGTGCCCAACTTCATGGGCAAATATACCTAATGGATCATCCTCAGAAACCACCGACGCGTGATTGACGGTGGCCCCATCGTCTGTAGATATGCCGAGGGAATACCATGTCATACTCCATATATCCGTAGATACACCCGTGAAAGCCTCGTCCCCTCCTGCATGAACAATTACAACCCTATCATATTGTGTGAAGTCCACATAGGGGTCTGCAGCGTTTATAGCATCTATAACAAGCTCCAGTCCATTAGTATCTATGGTGCCGTCATTAGCGCCATAGTAACTCATGTTATTCGCTAAGGTATACCATCCAGCTATACTATATGTGTAGAGGCTAAATTGTCCATAGCTCGAGGAGTTATAAAAACCGGCTACAGATAGCCATAGATTAGATATCTCACCCGGTGTCTTACCCCCTAGTACGTCTGGAAAATCGACCAATATGAGAATTACCCGATATCCAGAGGGATTATCAACTATTAATCCAGATGCGGCGTCCACACTAGAAATAAGTAGGGTTATAACAGTTATTGTGAACAAAAGTCTACACATATTATCTTGTTTAAACATTAGTCAACAGCCTTTCTCAATATAATACTGACTCTAATTAAAAATGAATAGACATTAATTTAAAATCATCTTATTTAGTTACCATATATAATACCTATACCAAAGGATTTAACATACCCTTGGATATTAGTGATAAGGAAAATATTGATAAAAAATGGGCTGGCTACATCATAGCCTTTAGGTTCTTAATGATCTCCTCTGTATACTCCTTATTACTCACCGGCGGTATATCGGCTATACCGGCGTTCTTCAGCGTCCTCGTCATATCATAAGTCAGTTTCTTCCTCTCGTTCAATGTCTTGAAGATAGCCTTTTCAATTAGATCGGCCTTCTCATCCATACCCATGTATCTAAGCATGAATGTCCCCGTCAACATCTGTGCAGTTGGGTTTACCTTCCACTGACCAGTATACTTGGGTGCAGAGCCATGTACAGGTTCGAAGATAGCGTATTTATCACCTATGTTACTGCTTGGAGCCACACCTAAGCCGCCTATCAAACCAGAGGCCAAGTCGCTTAGAATGTCGCCCATCAAGTTCGTGGTTACTAGGACGTCGTATTCATATGGCTTGAGAACAAGTTGCATAGCCATGTTATCAACGATTCTATCATTAGCCTCTATATCTGGATATTTCTTAGCTAGCTCGTAGAATACCTCCAACCATAATCCACCAGTTGTCTTCATAATATTGGCCTTGTGCACCGCAGTAACCTTTTTCCTACCATACTTCCTAGCGTATTCAAATGCAAAGCGTATTACACGCTCACTACCTTTCCTCGTAATTATATTTATTGTCTCAGCACCACATTTATCCTTACCTACAAAATGCTCTACACCACTATATAATCCCTCAGTAGCCTCCCTCACGATAACAACATCGACGTTCTTAAAACGAGGGACATCGACATATAGCCAGTCAACTGGAAGGGATTTAGCTGGCCTAACAACAGCATACGTATCAAGCTCCATCCTCAGCCTAACATTAAGACTCCTATAGCCTTTTCCAACGGGGGTAGTGAGAGGCCCTTTAAAGACTATCGGATATTTCTTGATTGTCTCAAGAGCATCTTCAGGCATGGGCTCTCCATACTTCTCTATGGCAGGCTCACCAATCTCGACAACCTCCCACTCAATAGGTACATCAGCAGCCTCGAAAAGCTTCACTGTCAGAGACGTCACCTCAGGACCAATTCCATCCCCAGGTATTAAAACAACCTTCTGTGTTGCCATATTCACTCACCTACTCACAAAATATGATACAACATATGTTAAATTTTTATCAACATACCTACAGACCTTTTGTAAATAACTTTTTTATCTACCCCCAATATATTAATCTAAATTAAGACTATCCCCGTGCACGGTGATTTAGCCTAGCGCCTTGGTTAAGTATTCAGCGATTAGAATAGTTCCTCCAGCCGCTCCCCTAACAAGGTTGTTACCATGTATTACCGCGGATATCCATCCATCACCATATACCTTTAACCTACCCACTGACACCGCCATACCCTTTTCCCTAAACGCGTCGAAACGTGGCTGAGGTCTCGGCCCATCCACCACATGAATAGGGTTTCCAGGAGCCGAATGGAGCCCCATCTCCTGGGGAGGCCCGTGGAAACCCAAGAGGATTTTCTTAAGCTCCTCTAGATCCTCCACCTCTTTACTCGTCCTAAGTAGGATGCTCTCCGTATGCCCATATATTACAGGCACCCTATTCGCCTGAGCCTTTACACGGAAAACAGCGTTGGTGAAGACACCATCCTTATATTCCCCAAATATCTTTAGAGTCTCCCTCTCAAGCTTCTCCTCCTCTCTCGGGATAAAGGGAAGAATGTTTCCCATGACCTCCATACTCGGGTTTCCTGGATAACCAGCTCCAGACACTGCCTGCATAGTAACTACATGAACCTCATCCAAGCCATATTCATCGTAGATGGGTTTGAGAAATAGAGATAATATTATTGTGCTGCAATTAGGATTGGCGACGATAAAACCATCTTGATACCTTTCTATCACCGCTTCTAAATGACTTGCGTTTACCTCAGGTACAATAAGAGGCACATCTGGATCAAGTCTATGCGTAGATGCATTGGTGATTACCCTCATCCCCCTAGAGACTAGGTAGGACTCGATCTTCTTAGCCTCCTCCGATGGAAGGGCTGAGAATATTAGGTCAACATCCTTGAGATAACGGTATTCCGTGGGAGCGACTTCCATCCCTCTAACATATTCAGGCATATCCCCCCATATCTTCCACTCAACATGTCTACCATAGATCTTTCCAGCGGATCTAGAGCCGGTTACAACCTTCACCCTAAACGTTGGATGTGCATCAAGCATCTTAATAAAAACTTGGCCTACTAAACCTGCTCCACCTAGGATGGCAACATCCAAACTCATTTTACCGCCTCATTTATTTAATTGAAATAAATATAGATGTTCATTTGGGAATATTAATTTATCCACCTCCCTTATCCTAAAGCCAGCGTTGACACATACCTCTTTAAACCTGGATAAATCTGTATATGAGGAGAGCACGATATAGGCTTCAACGTGTTTAAACCTAGATAGTGAATTAATAAGTGAGATAACTGTTTCCAGGCCCCCCTCGCCTCCAGCCCAAGCAATGGATTCACCATCATCCTGATCCACTGGAAGGTAGGGAGGGTTACATACAACTAGAATTGACAGGTCTTCCCTAAGCATATCAAGGTACCTAGGTGTAGTCATCACATCAATATATCCGTCAACTCCATTTCTAGCGGAGTTTTCAACACATGCTTTAGAGGCACGGAAATCTATATCTAAGGCCAATGTATATAGCCTTCTCCTACCCAGTCCAATGGCCTGTATCCCACTTCCACATCCAAAGTCTATATATAAATCCATATGCGGCAGGTCCCTGCGTATAATGTGGGACAGGAGAAGTAGAGAGTCTTCTCCAGGCCGATATACATCTTTATCTCCCCTTACACAGATCCCCTCCATACTACACTCCCAACCAGGCATTTAACATCATCCCAAGGCTACCTAATGAACAATTCCATTCAGCCAATAAATACATAAATTACTCCAGATACATTTACAATCTTTATTACTCCCTGTAAAGTGGGAATATGAGGTTGGTGATGAAGTTCGGTGGAGCCTCACTCGCTTATCCCAAAGATATTTACATGAGGGCTGAGATAGTTAAGAAGTATTCAAGTGATAATGAGATTGTGATAGTCACATCCGCGATAAAGGGTATTACAGACACTCTTTTAGACATGATAGAAAATGCTGTTAAAGGCAGAAAAGATAGGATGGAGAAGATGTTTCTCACGATACGCGAGACACATATAGATACTGCTAGATTATTGGGCCTCCATGGAGATAAGCTAGACACCATATTACTATACTTGGGGGAGCTTGAGAAGATTATCTACAGTGTATATAATCTTAGGGAGGTGACTCCCAGGGCCAAGGATTATATCCTAAGTTTTGGTGAGAGATTATCTACATGGATATTTACAGAGACTTTGAAAAAGGCGGGGATTAACGCACAGTTTTTTACAGGCGGAGAAGCAGGTATAGTCACAGATAATAAATATGGTAATGCAAATCCCGACCTAGAATTAATAGATGAACTAATTAAGATAAGACTCCTTCCCCTACTGGAAGAAGGGGTAATGCCGGTGGTAACCGGCTTCATCGGAGTTGATAAAAGCGGTCATATAACCACACTTGGTAGGGGAGGAAGCGATCTATCAGCTGCTTTACTAGCATATGCAGTTGAAGCCGACGAAGTGTGGTTCTGGAAAGATGTCCCAGGCATATTGACCGCTGACCCAAGGATCGTCGAGAAACCTAGAAAAATATCTGTATTGTCCTATATGGAGGCCGCGGAGCTCTCGGCGCTAGGTGCAAAGGTTCTACATCCGAGGGCAGTTCCTCCACTGATGAGGAAACGGATCCCTCTTAGGATAAAAGGGTATTTAAAGCCTGAGGATGAGGGGACTGTAGTTAAGGAACAGGGTGGTAAGTGGAGCCAAGTCGTAAAAGCAGTTACACTAATCAAGAATATTAGCCTGATAAACATCTACAGCACATTTATGGTGGGGGTACCAGGTATCTCCGGTAGGATATTCTCAGCCTTGGGCAAGGGCGGTGTTAATATATTAATGATATCCCAGAATGTTAGTGAGGCAAACATATCTATATTGATATCTAAAAAAGACCTGAGGAAGGCTCTCAATATCATTGAGAAGACTATTAGGGATATTGGATTCACCGAGGAACTGTCTTATGAAGAGGAGGTTGCAGCCATATCTGTTATAGGAGAAGGAATGAGGGGGACTCCTGGGATCGCATCCAAAGTATTTACTGCTGTTGCAGAGAAGGGTATTAATGTAAAGATGATTGCCCAAGGCTCCTCTGAGATAAACATATCCTTTGTTGTAGACAAAGGTGATGGAGAAGCAGCAGTAAGAGCGTTATACAAGAGGTTTAACCTAGGAATGGAGAAAACGTAATAGGATATAATCGATATCATAGTAATTTATTTATATTAGTGGTTGACGAAATGGAGGTCCTTATCCTTACACATGGAGACTGCGATGGAATATGCTCAGCAGCCCTAGTCAAGCGTCTTTATCCCGGGTCGAGGATCTTCTTTACACATCCACATGGCATACTAGGGGACTTGAAAAGCCAGCTAACAATAGAAACAGATAAGATATTTATCCTAGATATTGCCTTGGATGAGGGGATATGGAGAGAGTTAGTTGATGAGCTCAATAGATTATCTCAAGAGATAGATGTAACCTATATAGATCATCATCCTCATCCGGAGGGACTGGAGATCGATAAACTACTATTTAGATACGTCTGGATGAAGAATGTCAGTACCAGTGAGATCACTTACAGGCATCTATATAGGGAGGATGATATTGACGTGAGTAGAGTAGCCCTATATGGAGCTATAGGAGATTACTCTGATGAGACGCCTTTTATAAAGGAGATGTATAACTTGTGGGATAAGCGTATGATCTATTTTGAGGGAGGGATAATATCCCAAGCCCTAGAGGGTTCTAGGAGGAACTATGACCTCAAAAGGAAGATTGTGGAGATACTAGCTAGTAACATGTTGCCCAGCGGTTATCCAGAGATCTTAGATAGGGCGGTTGAAATGACTAGGAATGAGGAGGAGATGAGGATACGCCTCAGAGACAAAATGAGAGTCACCAGATTCATAGCATACGCTATTGATGTAGGAGGGAGCGTTGGACGTGCAGCAAAGTATCTCATGACCATCGGGAAAAAGCCTGTTGGCATCGCAGTAGAGGAGAGGAGGAAACTCGCTGTCATGAGTGTAAGGACATATAAGGGATTTATAGATCTAAATAGGATACTCAGAAGAACATCCATTAAATTTGGCGGCTCAGGCGGAGGCCACGAATTCGCCGCTGGAGCGAGGGTTCCACTGGACAAATTAAACGACTTTCTAGAGGCTCTGGATGAAGAGATATCTAGGCATGTCACGTCTTAATCAACAATATTTTTCATATCTAATAGGATTTCATCCTCGCCCCTATTGCTCTCTATAAGCTGATACTCTGCATATCCCTCTTTTCTCTCCGTAAGTCTCTGGGAGACGAGTTCGTAAGCCTTTCTAATCGGGTGGTTCTTGACATTTACATATGCACGTACGATAGCTGCTACAGTAGCCTCTTGAAGTATAATCTTCATACCATTGAACTCGATGTATAACCGAATATGTTTGTGCCCCCTTGGTATAAATGCAACTATCCTCTTTACATCACTATTCCTAAAGACAATGGGCTTACTGTTGCTTTCACCACTCATAAAATAGAAAATCGTGATTACTAGAATTTAATGATGGTGTATCCCGCTGAACCCTATATACTTCCTGTTTTGTAGGGCCACTTCATTAGGATATCAGGATCCTTAAGCCCATGGCCAGTAGCTATTAAGACGATGTTCCCTTCGAATGCATCTTGATTCTTTAGGAGAGCTGCTAATGGAGAAGCTGATGCGGGCTCCACAAGGATACCCTCCTCCCTAGCCAACTTCATCTGTGCAGATACGATCTCTTCATCACTCACTGTGAGGAAGAATCCATTGGATTCCTCAACCGCCCTCCAGGCTTTGGGCCAATTCACAGGATTCCCGATTCTAATAGCCGAGGCTAATGTCCGGGGATCTTCCAACGGCTTAAAAGATCGTTTCTCCATATATGCCTTTGCCAATGGAGAAGCGCCTTCTGCCTGTACGCCGACCATTATAGGTAGACAGTTTATTACACCGATTTCAAAAAGCTCTTTAAACCCCTTCCATATAGCGGATATATTACCAGCGTTACCCACGGGCACAACTATATAATCAGGTACTTTCCCCAACTGCTCATATATCTCATAAGCGATTGTTTTCTGTCCCTCAAGACGATATGGATTTATACTATTCAGGAGATAAACCTTGTTCTTGGCAACATAGTCAAATACCTTCCTCAAGGCATCGTCGAATACACCCTCGACCTCGACGATGGTTGCTCCATATGCAATTGCCTGAGAAAGCTTCCCCCTCGCAATCTTCCCCCTAGGTATGAAGACAATAGGTTCTAGTCCTGCTCTAGCGGCATATGCAGCCATAGATGCGCTCGTATTACCCGTGGATGCACACGCAACCCTTGTATATTTAAACTCCCTCGCCTTTGTAACACCAACCGTCATCCCCCTATCCTTGAAGGAGCCGGTTGGGTTATCACCCTCCACCTTAAGGAAGAGTCTGAAACCTGATTTTCCGATAGACTCCCCAACCCTATCCAGGTTTAGGAGTCTCGTCCCCCCTTCATCCATTGACACAACCATATTATAGTCATCTACTGGTAGGAGCTCCCTATAACGCCATACATTAAATGCCCGGCTCTTCCATGATAATAATATGTTTCTATCTGGTAACTTAATACGTATCTCTAGAAGGCCATTACATCTTCCACATCTATAGATTGGACTAGGTTCATACTCCATTCCACACTCGATACACTTGATAAAATGCCTTATTTCTCCACCCAAACCCTAACACCCTCGCCAATGCCCGATTCAACTATATTATAGTCTAGGTTATTTTCGAGAAAAACATCGCGCAACTGTTTATGAACATGATCCACATCCTGAACCATAGTTAAAACAGCTATAGAAGGCCCAGCTCCAGAGATGAAACAGCCTATTGCCGGCGACTCCTCCACAGCCTTCGCTATAGTCTCATATCCCTCTATAAGCTGCTTTCTATATGGAGTCGCAACTACATCCCTCAAACCACGGCGTATGAGGTTTATGTCACCTTCTAAAAAGCCTTTCACCAAGGTAGTTGCATGCTCGATCCCGAAGACATAGTCCTCCAGTGGATAACACTCTTTCAACAGAGACCTGGCATATCTAGTCTTATCCTTAACAACCCTTTTTTTATTTGGGATTAGAAGAAGGATCCTAATCCAATTTGGTGGATCGATCCTAATTGGGTCATAATGTTTAGATGCTATCGTAAACCCACCCAATACACTTGCGGTTAGGTTATCCATATGTGGAGACCCAGTTACATATGCCTCTCCAAACGAGGCCAGTTCAAGGACGCTCCTCACATCTATGGGATGCTGGCCACCTGCATATAGTAATGCAGCTGCAAATGCAGCCGATGAAGCCCCGCTACTCCCTAGGCCTAGTGATGTAGGCACTCCCTTCACCAAACGGATACCTAGTGAGAGGGAGGCACCGGCCTTTTTCCTATAACTATCAAGTATCGCCCCAATAAGGTTATTCTCAATTTCATGAGGCACTTCATTACTATACTTACCTTCTACAATAAAGTAGTCACTCCCTAACTCTATCTCCACCCTATCTTTAAAGGCATCCAATGCGATTCCAAATACATCGAATCCAGGTCCTACATTAGCTGAAGAGCCACATGCCTCGGCAATAACCTTCATATCAACACCGCAAAACACTTAGATATAATTATTAGTGGTAGACGAATTTGATAACTTTTTATCATAAACTATAATTAATTAGATGGAGGGGGCTAAGATGAGAGTGGCTGTTATAAAGGGAAGTGCATTGGTAATTGTGGATGTCCAAAAAGACTTTCTACCAAGCGGGGCATTACCTGTTCCCGAGGGGGACAAGGTTGTCGAGCCTTTGAACAAGTACATCGAGCTATTTAAGATCAAAAGCCTACCGATATTTGCTACAAGGGACTGGCATCCAGAGAACCATGTCAGCTTCAAAGAATACGGTGGTCTATGGCCACCCCACTGCATTATGAATACTGAAGGAGCTGAATTCGCAGATGGCTTGAGGCTTCCAGAGGATTCAGTGATTATAAGCAAGGCATATAAAGTGGATAGAGACGCATATTCTGGGTTCCAGGAGACAGAGCTTGATTTAGAGCTTAGGAGGAGGGGAGTTAAGCGATTATTTATTGGTGGACTCGCCACGGACTACTGTGTAAAGGCCACTGTATTAGATGCCTTGAACCTTGGGTACCAGGTCTTCCTACTCCTGGATGGCATTAGGGGAGTAGATGTAAATCCTGGAGATAGTGATGAAGCTATTAAAGAGATGCTTAGATACGGTGCAGTAGGCATTGTATATGAAGATATTGTAGAGGAGATTTAGGGAGATGCCGAAGAGGAGGTTCAGGCCTAAGATAGTTGAAAGACTTGAACTAGGCGAGTTAGTAACGTTTGTACCCAATAAAAACTTACCAGTATACAACTGGTTTTACTTTAAAGAAGGGTTCTCACGGGATTTCGTCCATATGATGATGGATAGATTTAAGATAGGTGAAGACGACTGGATACTAGATCCGTTTCTCGGGACAGGGACGACTCTACTCGGGTGTAAGGAGAGGGGTGTCAATGGAATAGGTATCGAGGTGAATCCACTGTTCCTTTTTATCGCTAATACCAAGATAACTGACTATGATATTGATGAGCTGAGGGAATGGAGTAGATGGCTCTTTAGGCATAAATTTGAGAAGCCTAGCCTACAGGGTCTCCCACCACTGGTGAAAAGAGCTTTTAACAAGTATAATCTTGAGGATATTATATTCTTTAGAGACAAGATTATGGAGATTGAGAATAGAAAGATAGCAAACTTCTTTCTACTAGCCCTTATGAGAGCCGCCTCTAAAGTAACCTATGCATATAAGGATGGTGCGGTAATCAAGATAATTAAGAAACCAACGCCTCCCTTTAGACCATTTTATAGGAGGATCGTAAAACGGATGATAAGGGACTTGAAGAGAATGGAGTTTCAACCATCCACACTAATAACCTACTTGGGAGATGCTAGGAGGATGACGAATGTGTCTGATGATGAAGTAGATGCTGTAATCACGTCACCACCCTATCTAAATAAGATCGAGTATACTAGGGTATATGAGATTGAGATGACTCTATTCCTGGGATCCGATATAGTCAATCCAATACGGAGCTATATTGGTCTCCTCCCTAGGAAAAAGACGCGTGAACTACCTAGTTTCCTAAGTGACCTAGATCTTCCGCCTGTGGCGATGGACTATTTTACGGATATGTGGAGAGTGTTGAACGAGATGTATAGAGTACTTACTCCAGGAGGTTCCGTCGCCCTAGTAGTAGCAGAGGGAATTTTTCCGGATAGAATAGTCGAGTCAGATATTATAATTGGGAGAATGGCTCATGAAATAGGGTTTAGAGTCCCCGAGATCTGGGTAGTTAATAGGAGGGTGGCCACGAGGAATAGAACTATAAAAATTGGGGTTGCGAGGGAGAGCATCGTATTCATGAAGAAACCCAAGTAATTTCTTAAAATTATTCAGGTTCCATAATAACTACTTCTATCCCAGTGTCCCTCATCAATTCCCTGAACCGCTCCGCCTCACCGCGTCCGGCTACAATTGCACCCCAGTGCATCGGTATCACTACTTTTGGATTTATAGCCTTAGCGGCCTCTGCAGCCTCCTCCGGGGTCATTACATACTTTCCGCTAACGGGGAGTAACGCAATATCAATATTCAGGTCTTTTAGACGGTTCATGTCAGGTATAAAGTCTGTATCCCCTGCATGATATATTTTTACATCACCCACTGTAACGACGAAGCCGACCTTCTCATCCTCCTTGGGATGGAATGGTACTCCAGGTGATCTGAATTTATTAACGTTGTAAGCAGGCACTGCTAGTGCGTATATCCCATACTTCTCATTAAAATACTCATTCCACGGCTTGATAAAGACCTTCTCCCCTGGAAGAGAAACCACCTTATTCATTAGCTCCATGGCGCCAACAATATATGTATCTGGCTCAGCTATCCTACTGATATCCTCCTCACTATAGTGATCGAAATGTTCGTGGGAAACGAATATCAGCTCAGCCTTCCTCGGGCTCCTAACTCTATAGGGATCAAAATATATTTTGACTTCTCCCTCGACCCTAAATCCAGCGTGGCCTGTCCAGATAATCTTCAAGCCTTTATAAATGTATTCTTTCACCCATTATCACCATAATAAATTTATTATATGCCGACGAAATTTAATTATAACCAGTACTTAAAAAACAGCTATGAAGATTTATAACTCTGTTATAGGATAAAATGTATTGAGTGGTGGAAGTATGTTAACACCGTATGAGGTAATTGTGAAAACGGCCTTACCGGCTATTAGAAGCATGCTTGCTAAGGATCTAACCAAGAAGTATAACTTGAAGCAAAAGGAGATAGCTGAATTAATGCACTTGACTCAGGCAGCCGTCTCATATTACCTGACTAGGTCGAGGGGGAAGTACATGGACTATCTCCAGAAGACTGAGATTAATAAGATGATTGAGGAGTTGTCTGAGAAACTTTATAGGGAGAAGCTGTCTTCTCAAGAGCTTATCCTAGAGATAAATAAACTAATACTATACATCATGAAAAAGGGGTATCTATGTGAGTACCATACACTGATAGAGCCTACTGCTAACAACGAGGAATGTAACTTATGTGAAGAGATCTTAAAACACTGGAATGCCTAATTTCGAGAAGAACTCCTTTATCTCCTCATTTTCATCCAAGTGGATGATGCGCTCACCCTCTTCATCCGATAAATATACGATGTAGGTTGCTCGGTCATCTAGGTGACGCCAAACCACCTTGTGAATAAGAACTATAGGGCCGTCAAACCTATATCTCCAAGTATTCAGCTTAGTCTCATCGGCTGAAACCAGATCCACGTAAGCTATTTTGAGGGGAGAAGCGAAAAGTCTCTCAAAAAATAGGATGCCTGTCTCATCTAATTCCACATTGTCTCCTTCCAACTCAATCCAGTTTTCATTGCTTCTACCACATGCCTTATGACTAATTCTATAAGAAAACTTCTGGTATTCATTGTAGTACTCCAAGTAGAAGCCATATACCTCCATGGCCACTCCACCGATATACTAGTCCTCTATAACCGGGACTCCAAACTTCATGGATATCTTCTTTTTCTCCTCATAAGATAGGGATTCAGGGTCCCAGAACCCGTTATAGTAGCGTTTATATGGTTCACCATCCTCCAGCTTTCTAATGTTACGTCTATACCTCTCAACAGCGATGCTCTTTATCCCCTTTAACTTTAGGTATTCATTAAGAGGCATACTATATAGTTTCTGAGCCTTGTCCCTATATATCTCGGGGAAGACGTTGAACGTACAGAATGGAACGACTCTTCCATCGGGAGTGACATAATGTATATCACAACGCTCAACCCTCGCGACATCATAGTTATATTCATCCATGAAATGCATCATTCCCAGGAAGAGTGAGTTAAAGTGGAATTCGCCTAGAGCCTCATAGTTATGCCGGGCAAATACCTTGTATAGGATTCTGAGGATACGCTTCCTCTTCCTAAGCTGCTCAGGAGTCTTGTCCCAGTCTACAAACCGGTTTAGCCTCATTAGAAGCTTTATCTTAGCGAGTCTTCTACTGCCTCCCTTCTTAATATAATCTGTTAATTCTCTTAGATACTCTGATAGGGAGTGGACGTCAATAAACTGAGGGATAGCCGTTATCCTACCTGTCTTCTTATCCTGAACTACATATGTCGCGGCACCACATGCAAAGTGGTTGGACATCGTGAACTGTGGCCTACCCGTCACGGCCTCAACAAATCTACTTATGGGGATTGTAATAGGCACGGTATACCAGTCTTCAAGACGAATCTGGCCCTCTGTCTGATTCTCAATCTCTTTAATAACCTCTGGAATAGTGACCCTCAACCTCTCCCTCTCCTTCCTAGGAACTCTACCAACAAGTGATATCGGCTGGAAATTCACGCCTCTAATGACATCATTAAACTTCAGTCCAAACTTGACCATAGCACCAACTTCATTAAGGTTGACACTCTTTATCACGGTAGGTACCAAGACTACACCCATCTTAGCCTCCTTTAGAGAATCGAGGATATATGGAACCTCCCAATGATTCTTTGGATTTGTAATGGGGGATACACCGTCGAAACTCATGTAGATCGTGTTTACACCAGCCTCCCTAAGCTCCTTCGCAAGCTTCGGGTTGAACGCGAAGGTTATTCCCGTAGTGTTCAGCTGGACATGCTCATATCCAAGTTCACGAGCCAGCTTAACTATCTCGACAATGTCCTCCCTCATAGTCGGTTCTCCGCCTGTTATCTGCACCGCCTTAGCAGGTATGGGTCTCTGTCTCCTAGCGACTTCAAGCATAAACCTAATATGCTCGAGAGTAGGCTCATATACATAGCCTGCTACCTGTGCATAGAAGAAGCAGTACCAGCATCCCAAGTGACATCTGTTTGTCACAGCGAGGTTCAACAACGCGGTGTGTGACCTATGCCTTGGGCAGAGCCCACAGTTAAATGGACAGGTGTTCTTAATCTCTAGATAAGGGTTTTCAATACCCCGTCCCTCATCAGCCTCTTTACTCTTAAGATGATAAAACTCGGCGTCTCCCCAATATATCTCCTCTAGCTCCCCGTGATCTGGACATAACTTCCTAATGTAGACCTTATTATCCCTTTCCAATAGAACCGCCCTTACTAGACTTCTACATTCAGGGCATATGCTGAGAGTCTTTCTAATTAACTTCTCTCCATCCTTAGCCTCAGGGAAATCACCTAACTTTACATCGAAATCCTTACCCTTCTCCGGGAACAGAGATTTTTCCAAAACCCTTTTCCCAACCAACTCAAATATATGTAAATCCTTGTTATCAGCCAGTAGAGGATACTTAACCCTACCATCCTCATCTATATATCTATTGACGCTGGATATACCAACGTCTTTCTCGACTGTTTCCATAAACACTCCACCTAAAACTATTAATAGAAAACATTAATTTAACCAATATTTTCCTAAAAGGTATTCTAATTCCAGACTAGATATATAAGTTTTTCACACAATTAATACGGTTAAAAGTATATAATTATTTGATAAAGTCCATGTTTAATTATAATTTATTAGCATTATTAATTGGAGGTACCTAGGGCTGGAACGTGTGTAATATACCCTATAAATTGGGTTTTTTATTCTTAATAAATTATGGAATAATAAAAATTATTGAGTGGTGGGGAATATAGTATGAAGCTTGAGATATCCCTAGATTTAGAACGAGGACAGGTAGATAAGCCAATTATAATAGCTGGGCTTCCTGGAATGGGGCTTACAGGTAAACAGGCAGTAGATTATTTAATAGAGGTTTTTAACGCTCGTAAAATTGGGAATATAGAGGCGGGTTATTTAGCATCTCCAATAATTACTACCCACGATGGAGTTGTAGATGATTTGATGACTGAACTCTTCACATTCTACCACGCCAACATAGGGGGAGAAGACTATATATTGTTTACAGGCGTTACACAGCCACCTTCTCCAGAGTGGCAGCATGAGCTGTCACGGAAGGTTGTTGAGATACTCCTAGAATATAAACCCCCCATTATATATACCTTGGCAGCCACACCTATATTCTCCTATAAGTGGGAGGTATCGGTATATGGAGTTGCCACAAAAAGGGAGTTACTTGAGGAGCTAAGGCTATATGGCGTGATACCTATGCAGGGAGAGGGAGTCATATCTGGGGTGAATGGGCTACTTATAGGATATGGTAAGAAATATGGTGTAGATGGAGTTGTTTTAATGGGTGAGACATATTTAACAAATGCCCGTGACTATATAGCGCCTCTCGCTGTATTAAGGATATTATCTAGGATTCTACATCTAGATATTGATCTTAGGAAAATGGAGGAGTTGGCGCTTGCATTCCATAAAGAGTTTAGCGCTGCATTAACAAGTAAAAAACCGGATAAGGATAAGGGGTCATTAGGATATATATCCTAAAGAGGTCTGGATATAGAGAAAAAGAGGGATAAATTACATAATTGATTTGAGGAGCTCGGCAAGTTTATCAGCTAGTTCCTCAGCTGATCCAGTATACTTCTTCTTAAGCCTAGTCGGTGGCTTAACCTCCTCCAGATCAACGACGGTGGTTGCAGAGCCTTTTAGCCCCACTTCATCTGGAGACAAGCCTAGATCAGCTGCACTCCACACGGTCAGCTGAAACTCTCTTTCAGCCCACCTCTTCCTCCTAAAATCGGGGAATCTAGGAGTATTACAACCCAGCTCAACCGCTGCTAAGAACGGTAGAGTGACTTCAACAACCTCATGCCCACCTTTAATCGTCCTCTTCACCTTAGCCTTCTTATCATCCGAAACATCCATCACATCACTTATGAAAGTCACATGAGGAATATCTAGCCATTCAGCGATGCCAGAAGGCACTTGGCCCGTTCCACCATCAGAGCTTTCTTCCCCACATAAGATAATGTCATAATCCCCTATCTTCTCAATAGCCTTTGACAAAGTTAATGTAGTGGGCAAGGTATCTGAGCCGGCTAGGGCACGGTCACTAACGAGAATAGCGTCATCAGCACCCATGGCAATAGCCAGCTTCAGATACGGCTCCCAGAATGGAGGGCCCATAGATACCACTATAACTCTTCCTCCATACCTATCCTTAATCCTAAGTGCCAGCTCTAGAGCATTTTTATCAGCGGGGTTTATCTCGTTACCTGCTGCCCCCCTCTTGATGGTCTTAGTCTCTGGATCGAACTCAAGCTCCTCAATCTTAGGCACAACCTTCATCGTTACAATAATGTTTCTAAGCCCCATCTTCATCACCCCTCCCTAAGCTTCTTAAGTAACAGTGGCAGTATCTCAAAGATGTCTCCGACGAAGTAGTGGTCTGAATATTCATAGATAGGCGCCTCAGGATCCTTGTTTATCGATATCACAGTCCCCATGTCCTTAATACCAGATACAAAGTGTGGTGCGCCGCTTGCACCCAAGACAATTGCTAGACTGCCCTTCAATATAACGCCTGTTGAACCGACCTGTATATCTCTGGGAGCGAGGCCCATATCCGCCAGAGGCCTAGTGACACCTATATCGGCGCCGATTAACTCAGCCAACTGGTTCACAAGCTCCATCCTGCCTCCAGTACCCATACCCGCAATAACCACTCTCTCAGACTTAGATATGTCTATCAACTCCTTGATCTCCCTATCAACAACCCTAGTCTTAACCTGCTCTGGGTCAAGTCCAGAATCTACCTTCTCAACCACAGCCTCCCCTTCAAACTCCTTAATATCAAATATTCCTGGAGTGACGGTCGCCATCTGGGGCCTTCCCTTCACACATTTAACAACAGCCATTATATTGCCTCCGAATCCAGGTACCTTACCCATCAAGAGACCTTCATCGTCATAGTCTAGACTAACTACATGCGCGATTAAACCAGTTCTAAACTTTACAGCAAGCCTACCAGCTAGGTCACGGCCATTTCTCGTGGCACTAAGTATAAGAGAATCAGGCCTCCTCTCCTCAATCAACCGGGCCATTATCCTAGAATATGGGTCACTGGTATAGTATTTTAGGATTGGATCCTCCACTAGGATGACCCTATGAGCACCATGTCTCCCAAGTTTAGCCGCTTCTCCAGCTACAGCCTCGCCTAATAGGACTGCTGTAACCTCCTCACCCCTCTCCTCCGCAAGCACTCTTGCCCTTGATAATACTTCTAGGGAAGACTCTTCAATAACTCCATCGTCCTGCTCTATAAACACCCATATACCTTTCCACCCACCCATTATTTACCACCCATACTCTGGGAGAGAATCTCGACCACATCTATAACTGGGAATGTATACCCCATTATCTTGTTCTCATCCTCAAACATCCTTATACAATATGGGCATGCAGTCACCATAGCCTCAGCCTCGACCTCAGCGACCTCGTCAAGCCTGTTTCTAGTAACGCCTCTAGCCTCCTTATTCTCAGTCCATATACCACCCCCACCGCCTCCACAGCATAGGGTATCCATCCTATTATGCTCCATCTCTACGAAATCAATGCCGTCGACGGCCTCTATAAGACTCCGTGGAGCCTCAAAGACACCATTGTATCTGCCCAAGTAGCACGGATCATGATACGTAACCTTCATATTCAACTTCCCTGTCTTAAGCCTACCACTATCAAGAAGCTCTGCAAGATACTCTACATGATGCATCACAGGCATAGAAAGCTTTGCACCGAACTTTGGATATACATTCTTAAAGAGATGATATACGTGTGGAGAGACGGTGATAACGACATCAGGCTTCATATCCTCAATCGCAGAGGCATTGTTAAGTGCAATCTCCTCAAGGAAGTAGTCTTCACCAGTATGATATACCACATCACCACAACAAGACTCTTTCTCCCCCAATACACCTACCTCGACACCAGCTGCCTGAAGGATGTTGACTAGCGACCTAAGGACGTTCTGGAGACGCTTATCATATGATGATAAACAGCATGTATAAAGCAGGACCTCTGGCTTATCAGAGAATTCTAGGTCACTGGCCCAGGAAAACCTCTCTCTCTTCGAGGAGCCAAGTGGATTACCATTTTCATATACAGTCCACAGTATCTCGTTGAATCCCTCAGGAACCTGCTTCTCCTCATAAAGCATAACACGTATACTGCGCAGTATCTTCGATATGTCGACGCCCCTGGGACACATTGCACCACAGTAATTACATGTTATACATTTCCATATCTCACTATATCTCGGTACGACGCCTAACTGAATGTTCCTGATAACCTTCCTAACAGGTATCTCTGGGTTCAATAGGCATGATACTGTACAGGTACCGCACTGATAGCATGTATATGGCTCACCCTCAGCCTTCTGAACCAACATCTCCCTTACTTTAAAATCTATCTCCAATACCATTTACTTCACCTTCTTAAGTTTAGAAATAGTTTCGAGAATCTCATCCTTAGATACAGATTTAGCTATACGATCCAGCTCCTTCATGGTCTCAGTATACTTATCAACCTCAGGTGCTCCGAATAAGCTTAGTATCAACCTCTCCTCCCTGATACCAAGCTTCTTAATGATGTTCTTCATACTCCTGTATCTCCTCACGGTATGCTTATTCGCATACTGATAGTGACAGTCGCTACCCGACTCAGTGATTCTACAGCCTGTAATCGCCACCGCCGGTGCACCGGATAAAAATGCCTTCTTCACAAGCCTCCAGTTAATCCTGCTGGAACAAGGTACTCTAATGACCCTGGGAGATGGTGGATACTGTATCTTAAATATACCTGCGTTGTCCGCCGCTGCATATGAACACCAGTAGCATGCGAAGACAATAGGCTTCTTCTCCCCCTCAGTGGCAAGCATCGCATCAATCATCCTATAGATCTCCTCATCTCCAAAGCCTGGTATCGTGATTGCGTTAATTGGACACTCACCGACACAGGCGCCACATCCCTCACATAGAGCAGGGATGACATAGATATACTTCCTTACCTCTCCCTTTATAGCGCCATATGGACATACCCTCATACATGCACCACATTTGATACACTTCTCCTGGTCTATCACAGCGATCATAGGCTCCTTCTCTAGATAACCCTTACTCAAGAGTGCAACAGCCTTGGATGCAGCTGCCAATGCATGGGTGATCGTCTCATCAACATTCTTCGGACTCTGTGCAGATCCCGCGATCAACACGCCTGGAACCAGGCTCTCGACAGGTCCTAGTTTCGGATGTGCCTCCATCAGGAAGCCCTCCGCATCCTTAGATACCTTAAGCTGCTCAAGTATATAGTCGGCTTCAGTATTAGGCTCTAGGCCATTGGCCAAGACGATTGCATCGGCAGGTATCTTAACCCGCTCCCCACTCAACTCGTCAAATGCAAGTACTGATCCGTCTACGATCTCGACATTCTCCTCCATAGGCCGTAGGTTATTGACTTTGATGAAGAGTACACCCATTTCACCAGCCTTCTTATATAGTTTCTCACCTTCTTTAGTATAGGTTCTTATATCCTTGTATATGATCGCGACGTTCTTACCCTTCTTCCTAAGTTCTATAGCCTGATGAATCATGCTTGTACAACAGTATCTACTACATCCCCTACCGTTATTCCGCGATCCTACACATCCTATGAACACAATGTTGTCTCCCGGCACCTCATACCTTAGCTTCTCAACATCAAGTAGTGTGACTATCCTAGGGTCATTTCCATAGCCGAACTCCACAGGCTTATGTGGCTTAACACCTGTTGCCAAGATGATTGCTCCAATATCCAGTGTCTCTCCATTTGATAAGGTTACTTTAAATGAACCTGCGAAGCCCTCTATCTTCTCAACAACTGTACCTAGGTATATCTTGACACCTGCTTTCTTGGCCTCCTCAACCCATTTATCCAAAACCTTTTTTGCAGGTGCATCCTCAGGAGCCAACATATATAGGTCATTCAGTATACCCCCTAAACGATCCTCCTTCTCAACCAAGACAGTCTCTATACCTGCTTTTGCAGCTGCAGCAGCTGCTGATAATCCTGCTATACCGCCTCCAATAACTAATATTCGTTTTACAACAGGAACCTTAATGACCTTCAATGGCTGTAGATATGGGCTCCTATCAACAGCAGCCCTGACATAGTCTATAGCCTTTTCAGTAGCCGCCTCAGGCTCATTCATATGCACCCAAGAGTCTAGGTTCCTGACGTTAGCCATGTCGACTAGGAATGGATTGAGGCCGGCCATCTCAGCAGCGGTCCTAAATACGGTTAGGTGAGTCGCTGGACTACACGCAGCGACGACGAGCCTATTCAGATTATTCTCCTTAATAACCTGAGCAATGTATTCTACGGATGCAGCTGAACATGCGAATCTTAAGTCCTCCGCGTATACGACTCCAGGCATCTTCCTAGATTCTTCAACAACCTTCTTGACATCCACAACCCCCGCGATATTACTTCCACAATGACATACAAAGACCCCTATCCTCGGAACCTCCACGTCTGTAATCGTCTCCTTGAACTTTTTATGTGTGATCTTAAGCTTACCTACGTGAGTCAGGGCCTTAACAACAGCTGCACCAGCCTCCTGGACCGTATCTGCAATATCCTTTGGCCCTGATGCGCTTCCACATACATATACTCCAGGCCTTGTAGTTGATATCGGCTCAGCTGGAGACGCTGTCTTTATAAATCCATATTCATCGAGGTCGATGCCCAATGCCCTACTCAAGCGGTCCATATCATTATTTGGAATAACTGCTGGTGCAAGAACAGCCATGTCAAACTCCTCTTCCTTGATAACGCCATTTACCGTATCTTCAATTCTTACAAGGATCTTGCCATCCTTAACACGGAATTCAGAGGGTCTTCCCCTTATGATCTTAATACCCTCCTCCAAAGCCCTCTTATAGAAGTGTTCAAAGCCCTTGCCATATGTCCTGATATCCATAAATAATGCTGTCACATCCTCAACACCATGTTGCTTAGCCTGGATAGCGTGTTTCAGGGTATACATACAGCAGAATCGGGAACAGTACTCGGCATGCCTACTATCCCTACTACCGACACAGGTGACTAAGAGAAGCTTCTTTACATGCTCCCCATCACTAGGCCTAAGGACTTCACCGCCGCTAGGCCCAGAGGCGTTTAAGAGCCTCTCGAACTCATAGCTGGTCAGTACATCCGGGATCTTCCCATACTTATACCTTGGTATTGCCTCGGGATCCACCATGTCATATCCAGTGGCCACTATTACAGAGGCCACCTTCCTCCTAATTATCTTCGGCTGCATAGAGAAGTCTATAGCATTCCTCTCACAAACCCTTATACACCTGTCACAAGGCATGTATCCAGGAGGGTCATTTAGACATGCATCGATATCGATCATATACCAGCCTGGCTCGGCCTGTGGATAAGAAAGATATATGGCCTTCCTCAGGCTTATCCCCCTGCCTCCATCCACTTCAAATGGGACGGTGACTGGACATACATCCGAGCAGTTTCCACATTTGGTACAGTCGGGAGTCACGTAACGAGGCTTCTGATATATTGTTACCGTGAAGTTACCCGGCTCACCCTTTAGATCCATTACCTCGGCGAGTGTAACAACCTCTATATTTGGATGACGTATTACTTCACCTATCTTCGGCCCCTCAATACATATTGAACAGTCGAGTGTAGGGAATGTCTTATCCAGTAGAGCCATGTACCCTCCGATTGCTGGCCCCTTCTCAACGAGGAGAACCTTTGCACCTGCCTCGGCAGCATCTAAAGCAGCCTGTATACCCGCTATTCCACCACCTATAATTAGAATCCACTCACTCATGAGATCCACCTTCTCAAGACTTTAAGGCTTCTTCACCAAGCTTACTACCTAGCTCATATGCCTTTAGGTTCAAATCCAGATACTTCTTCTTAATACTACTTCTTATGACATCCAGGAATATCTCATCGGGCATTATTTGATAGACCCTGTTCATAAAGCCCAGTATTATGATGTTCGCGACGACACTTGACCCTAGTTCATGCGCCTTACTTATGGCGGGAATACCTATCTGCTTAACCCCAGGGACGTCCACAGGCTTAACCAAGGTGGATTCATATATAATGCTTTTACCTTTTGGAACATTACCTTTCTCTAGGTCGTAGGTCTCCTGGGTTGTGGTGACTAAGATATCGGGCTTGACAAAAATAGGATAGTCTATCGGGTCATCCGATATTATTACATCAGCTCTACTCCATCCACCTCTCTGAGCTGGGCTATAGGCTACCGTCATAACACACTCCTTATCGTACTTAATTGCAGCAGACCCAATGACTCTCCCAAGGGTTAATATACCATGTCCACCAGCTCCAATAAGACGAAGCTTCAGCTCGCTCATTCAGATCACCTCCCCCTAGCCTTCTTTATGATCTCCTCACGATAGAGGGTCTGGAACGATGGAACCTCCCTCCTCAAGAAGTTTCCGAGTACAATGGGTTTATCCTCCTTAAATGACGGAATGTCGATTTTAGATAGGTCAGCATTATGGTTTATCACACATCTTTCTCTGAACGTCTTCATCATGTGAACAGCCTCCATAGCATTCATACCAGTATACATTATACACGGTGAGACGACCTCTACGATGGCGAAACCATCCACCTCAAACATCTCTAAGATGGTCTTTGTCAACTCCCTATAGTGCAGAGGCGACCATCTCGCAACGTAGCTAGCGCCTAGTGATGCCGCCATATACGGTATATTAAATGAACGTTCAATATGGCCGTAAGGAGAGGTAAGCGTCCTAGACCCACGGGGAGTTGTACCCCCATATTGTCCTCCTGTCATTCCATATGTGAAGTTGTTTATCATAATCACGTTGATATCATCATTTCTCCTAATTGCATGGATAAAGTGGTTTCCACCTATTGTGACCAAGTCTCCGTCTCCAGCGAAGACTGTAACCTCTAGGTCAGGCCTTGCAGTCTTTAATCCAACTGCAAATGGAATACCACGTCCATGTGTAACGTGATATCCATCTAACTTCACATATCCAGGCATCCTAGAGGAACAGCCTATTCCAGATACCAGGACGTGTTTATCGACATCCATGCCAGAGCGTAGGACAGCCTCAATATACGCCTTCATAGCGACCCCGATACCACAGCCCCCACACCATATATGTGGTAGCCTCTCAAGCCTCAACAATTTCTTAATATCATCTGTAATTGGGGTTAGACTCTCAGCTGAACTCATCTTGGATAAACCTCCTCAATCTTCTTATAAATATCCTCTGGAGAGGGACAGGCCCCGGGCGTCAGGGGCATATTATAGACTTCAGAGGACCTTACATGCTCCCTAACCACCCTATACATCTGACCCATGTTGATCTCAACAACGAGCACATCGGCTCCATTATTCGTTAGCTCTTGCAGCCTCCAATATGGGAATGGCCAGGCTGTCTTAGGCCTGAACAAGCCTACTTTAAGCCCCTTGCTACGAGCGTCTCTAACCGCCTTCTTAGCGGATCTAGAGGTTATTCCAAAGGATACTATTATTAGCTTTGCATCGTCAGCCATAAACTCCTCATATTCCGCTATATCCCTCTCGTTATCCCTAATCTTCCTAACCAGTCTCGTAACCAGCTTCCTAACCGTCTCATAGTCGGTAGTGGGATAACCCTTCTCATTATGAGCCAGTCCAGTTACATGTATCCTATAACCTTCTCCTGCAACGGCCATGGGGGGAATAAGATATTTATTACTAAACGGGAGGAACTCCTCAGGAGACTCTTCAGGCCTTCTCCGCTCCACGATCTCTATCTCCTCATAGGGAGGCACCACCACCTTCTCCCTCATATGCCCGATCATCTGATCGGACAAGACTACAACGGGAACCCTATATCTCCAAGCAGTGTTAAATGCCTTTATAGTCATGTCAAACATCTCCTGAGGGCTGTTCGGGAGATAAGCAACTATCTCATAATCTCCATGGCTCCCCCATTTAACCTGCATAACATCTCCCTGACCAACCTGTGTAGGTAAGCCTGTTGACGGCCCACCTCTCTGGACCTCCACTATAACAGCAGGAGTCTCAGTCATCGCAGCAAGACCTATTGCTTCCTGCATAAGCGAGAAACCTGGTCCAGAGGTGGCTGTCATACTCTTTACACCGCCATTAGACGCACCTAAGACAGCCATGATACTACCTATCTCATCCTCAAACTGCATATATATGCCGCCTACTTGAGGAAGCCTCCTACTCATCAAAGTAGCTATTTCGTTGGACGGAGTTATTGGATATCCTGCGAAGAAGCGGCATCCAGCTATCAAAGCGCCTTCCACGCTGGCGTCGTTACCTCTCATAAAATATACGCCGGGTTTTAACAACCTATTATCAATCTCAACCTTACTCATTTAGATGCACCTACATGAACATATTTATGGTCATATACTCTAATAGCGAGTTCGGGACAGATTCTCTCACACATACCACATGCAACACAGTCATCGGCCTTCTCAGGGGGAACATGGGGATACTGATATCCTTGGGTATTGATCTTCCCAGAGGGTTCCAAGACATCATTAGGACAGAACTCTATACAGAAGTTACAGCCTTTACATAGCTCTGCATCAATCTCAACCCTACCCACCGGTCTGAGAATAGATTTGTAGTTCAATGGTTTCCTACCAGGAATTATACGAAGCACATTCTCCCTATACACTTCTCCTCACATCCATCATAACTAAAAAATATATCGATGTATATACTTGGACAACGACGCTTATCGGAGGGGCTCCAGTATATACTTAAGCCCCTTTCTTATATATATGACTTTAGTATATAAAAAGCCCTCCAAAACTATACATAAAGCCTAGATAATAAACTAAGAAAGATAAGTTGGATGTATATAACTGCGTATCCTCTCTAAAAGATATTATTTTTGATCTGGAGTAATAATTAATTCGGTGGAACCATGTCTAGACCGTTGAGGATAGGGGTACATGTATCAATCGGTGGAGGGATATACAACGCCCCTATTAGAGCTTATGAGAGAGGATGCACCGCGTTTCAGATATTTACTCGTAACCCTAGGGGATGGAAATATACGGTTCTAAAGGATGAGGAGGCAATGAAATTCAGAGAGAAGCTGGAGGCATATGGATATGAGAGGGAGAGCGTGGCGACTCATATGCCGTATCTACCTAATCTCTCGTCCCCTGATGAGAGGATATATAAACTGTCGTTTGATGCTTTAATCAACGAATTAGATAGAGCAGGGAAACTAGGGATACCATATGTTGTGATACATTTAGGTAGCCATATGGGTAAGGGTATCGATGTCGGGAGAAAGAACCTTATTAAAGCGATTGAAGACGCCCTTGCAAAGGTGGATAACGATGTATTGATACTTCTTGAGAATATGGCGGGCCAAAGGAATAGTATGGGGAGTAACTTTGAAGACATAGCGATATTGCTGGATAGCATATCATTTAATGATAGGATAGGTGTCTGTTTTGACACGGCACATGCATTCTCTGCTGGATACGACCTTAGGGACAAAGAGGCCGTGGAGAATACATTGAAAGAGTTTGAAGAGATAATTGGCTTTAGATGGCTGAAGGTGGTTCACCTAAATGATTCAAAAGCCGAGTATGCCGCTGGAAGAGACATTCATGAACATATTGGCTTGGGCTATATAGGAGAGGAGGGCTTCAGACATATTCTTAGGGATACGAGGATAATTCGCCATCCAATTATCTTGGAAACCCCCGTTGATGATAGGAGGGAGGATGTGGGTAATATTATGAAAGTATGGGAATTAGCAGGTATAGAGCCTCCAGAAGAGCTGAGGATAAGATGGAGGGCATTCCTAGCAAGTGAGAAGAGAAGCTATGCGAAGGGTGGTAAGAAGACTAAGAAAATGAAAAAAATAAGAAATAAATAGACTTCAGCGTGTACTGACAGTCTTTTACTCCATGAATACCTTTATGGCCTCAACTGGACAGGCTGTCTCACATGCTAGGCAAGAGATACACTGGTCTTCATTGACCGGGTCAGCCTTCTTCTCCGACGCTGGATGCCCAGGTGTATCAACCCACTCGTAGACACCGACTGGGCATACGTCTATACAGGCACCGTCAGCGATACATATGTCGAAGTCAACCGCTACTTTTTCACCATGGATACCTAATTTTGTAGGTGGCTCAACTGGTCCCCATACAGGGTGTCCATTATGTTCTTCAACAACCTGCCTCTTTGACTTGAATTCTGGGTCGATTGGCAAGGCAAATCACCTAAATATAAAACTTTTAGCCAATTATATTTAAACAGTGATATATGGTAAATTTATAGTGTGATTCCTGATGGCCGTCCTCCGAAAACCCCCTTGGCTCAGGATAAAAGTACGGTATACGGAAGGGATGAGGGAGACCTCCCAGACAATTCATAGCCATGGTCTTCACACGGTATGTGAAGAGGCTAGATGCCCTAATATATATGAGTGTTGGGGGAGTAAGACAGCTACATTCCTTATTCTCGGCGATATATGCACTAGAAACTGTAGATTCTGTAGCGTCGCCAAGGGAAATCCAGGGGGAGAAGTGGATACGGGAGAGCCTGTTAGAGTAGCTAGAGCTGTTAAAGAGCTTGGCCTCAGGTATGTAGTGATAACGTCGGTGGATAGAGATGATCTCCCAGACGGCGGCGCCTCAATATATGCCGAGACCATTAGAAGCATAAGACGACTCAATCCCAGAACTATTATAGAGGTGTTGATACCTGATTTCAGTGGCAATAAAGAGGCTCTTAAGATGGTTGTGGAGGCAGGTCCAAACGTAATAGGGCATAATATAGAGACTGTTAGGAGGCTTACAACAGTTGTTAGAGATAGGAGGGCAAGTTATGAGCTCTCGTTAAAAGTGCTTAAAACGATTAAGGAGATCAGTCCAGAGATAGTTACCAAGTCCGGCATCATACTNGGATTAGGAGAAGAGTATGAGGAGGTTGTGGAGACCCTTAAAGACCTCAGGGAGGCGGATGTGGATATCGTNACCATCGGCCAGTATCTCATGCCTTCTCCCAAGCATTATCCCGTTGTAGAATATGTTTCTCCAGATGTATTTAAGAGGCTAGAGGAGGAGGCTTATAGACTGGGGTTTAAATATGTAGCTAGTGGACCAAGGGTGAGGAGCTCATATTTAGCAGGTGAATATTTTGTTGAGAAGATGTTGAAGGGGATGTGAGGCTTATGGTTCATGATGTTGTTATAATTGGAGCGGGTCCAGGTGGATATTTAGCAGCTATACGCATCGCCCAATTTGGTAAGAAAGTCCTTGTCATTGAGAGAGACCAGGTCGGTGGAGAATGCCTTAATTATGCATGTATACCCTCTAAGACGCTATTGCACCATGCGTCTTTATATATGAAGACCATGGCCCTCATTAAGAAAAAGATTTTCACGGGAACGGTGGAGATAAATTGGCATAGGCTCCAGAAGACTAGAGAGAGAGTTGTAAAGACATTGACGATGGGTGTTAAACACCTATTCAGGAATACAGGTGTAGAGATTCTTAAAGCCGAGGCCAAAGAGATTGGTCGAGACCATGTTACTGTAGACGTCGGCGGAGACAATAGGAGAATAAAGTTTAGAAAACTGATTCTGGCGATGGGAAGCAGCCCTGTTCCACTCCCAAATATTGAATTTGATCATGTAAGGATACTTAATTCGAGAGACGCCCTTAGATTGATGGAGAAACCTAAGTCTCTATTGATAGTAGGGGGAGGAGCCATTGGACTTGAAATAGGCAGTCTATATAATATGGCTGGAGCCAATGTCACAATTGTAGAGTTACTAGACCGGATACTCCCATTCACAGATAGAGAGATTAGTGAGAGGCTTGAGGCTGAGATGAGTAAAGCGGGTATAAGGATACTCACTTCATCTAAAGTCGTGAACGTAGCTAGAGACGGCGACTGGCTGGAGGTTGAGGTGGAAGGGAAGGAGGGGGTGGAGAGGATTAGAGTGGAGAAGATGGTTGTGGCCATAGGTAGGAAGCCTAATACAACGGGCCTAGGTCTAGAAAAGATAGGTGTGGAGATGGATAGTAAGGGATTTATTAAGGTGGATGAAAGGCAGGAGACTACTGTTGAGAATATCTATGCGATTGGAGATGTTACCGGCCCACCTATGCTTGCCCACAAGGCCTATTGGGAGGCTCTAAATGTCTCGGAGAGTTTATTCGGAGACGGGCCACTGCCTAGTCCAAGGCATTATCCATATGTTATATTCTCCAAACCAGAGGTATTTTCGATTGGAGTTAATGAGGATGAGGTGGATGGAGATCGCGTTGTAGTAGGCAGATTCCCATTCAGCGCGTTAGGTAGAGCAATCACGGAGGGATCGAGAACCGGGTTCATAAAAGTCATAATCGATATTGAGACCGGGGATGTACTTGGGATACATATCATTGGAGAAAATGCATCCATATATTCATCAATAGCATCTCTAGTGGTGGAGAGAAGACTGGATGCATTGGAGATAGATCATACAGTATTCCCTCATCCAACGTATGGAGAAGGACTTTGGGAAGCTGTAAGGGATGCGTTTAATAGGTCTCTTCATAAAGGAAGTCAATAACCTCTTTCCTATACATGTATTCAAGTCTATAATCCGTCTGAAAACCCCTTGAAATGCTCCTAACCATCTTTTTAAAAACCTCTTCAAAATCCACGGTATATCCGAGTTCCTTCTCTAGACTAGTGATCTCCATCGGATCCATACCACAGGGTCTGATGTACTGGAATAGCTTGAGGTCGTTTGATATGTTGAAGGCCAATCCATGGTATGTGGTCCAATGGTCAACCGCTATTCCTATAGACGCGATTTTCTTCTCCTTAACCCATACACCCGCAGTTCCTTTTTTCCAGTATCCTTCCAATCCATATTCCCCTAGAACCTCTATAACAGCCTCCTCAAGTATACGTATATAGTCGGGAATACTAAAGCCCCTTTCATCCAGCTTAATCACGGGATATATTACTAGTTGACCTGGAGAATGTAGTGTGACGTCTCCACCTCTCTTCACATAAAATATGGGGATGTCTATGTATGAAGTCAGGATATTGGATAAACTACCGTCTTTACCAAGAGTTATAACAGGCTCATGCTCTAGGAAATATATGTGGTCACCGATACTCCCACGTATCCGCATACGTAATGTCTTCTTCATCATTATAAGGACGTAGTGGTACTCGATTGGGCCAAGTATCCGTATATACATCATTCTCTACATCTCTCCGATGAAAAATATTACTCTAAAAACCTTTTTAATCTAATGTTCCACGGGAATAATATACAAGAGTTTTCCTACGCTAGTGAATAAATTAAATGGATAAGAATGAAGTTTGGAAATTCATTTTATACTAGAATATTATTTTAATTATTTATGATTGAATTGAACATTATATATTTAAACTATTCTATATTTAGGTGATATTCCATGAGAGACTGGGTAGTGGATAAAGTTGTGGAGCATTTGTTTGGCACATGGAGACATCAGAAGGATTGGAAGTCGCCGTTGCATATTACACATGGTGAGGGGGCCTATCTATATTCCAAGGACGGGGGCAAATACCTCGATTTCTCCTCCCAATTGGTATGTGTAAACCTTGGATATGGTAATAAGAGGATAATAGAGGCGATTAAGGAGCAATTGGAGAAACTACCGTATTTGGGACCTGGATATGCCACTGAGATTAGGGCTGAGGCAGCTGAAGAACTATCTAAGATACTTCCTTCTAAGCTGACTAAATATGTTTTCTCAAGTAGTGGAAGCGAGGCTAATGAAGACGCTATGAAGATAGCGAGATCCTATAAATTCCCTTCTTACAAGATCGTCTCTAGATACTGGTCGTATCATGGTAATACAGCTGGTGCATTATCGATAACTGGAGATCCACGTAGAATGGCTGTGGAGTATCATACGAATGTTAGGGGCACTGTATTCGCTCCAGATCCATATTGCTACAGATGCCCGTTTGGAGAAGTGGGTCCTGATTCATGTGGATTGAAATGTATTGAATACCTCGAGTATATCCTTGAGAATGAGGGGAATGTAGCTGCTATTTTTATGGAGACAGTTACTGGAACAAATGGTATAATAGTTCCTCCAAAAGAGTATTATCGTCGTCTACGTAAGATAGCTGATGACTATAATGTCCTGCTTATATTTGATGAAGTAATGTCTGGATGGGGTAGGACAGGTAGATGGTTTGCGTTTGAACATTGGGATATAGCCCCCGATATTATGACTACGGCTAAAGGAGCGACATCAAGTTATATACCACTAGGAATAACCGCTGTTGACAGGAATATCGATAAACATTTTGAAGACCATTTCCTCGCAATAGGCCATACTTTCGCATACCATACTGTGTCTATGGCGGCTTTAAAGGCTGCTATAGAGGAGTATAGAGAGAATAAGGTTATTGAGAACGCTGCTAAAGTAGGGGAATACCTTGGTAAGAGACTTGAGGAGCTTAAGGAGAGGCATAGGTCTATTGGCGATGTAAGAGGACTCGGGCTCTTCTGGGCGGTTGAGATAGTCAAGAATAGAGAGACTAAGAAGAGGTTCAATACTAGGGAAGATAAGCTGGCGGGGAAGACGTTGATGACCAGCAGGATCGCGGCTGAGATGAGGAAGAGAGGGGTATTAATGTCATTAAACTGGCTGTCTCACTTTGTAATCGCACCACCCCTAATCGTGACTGAAGAAGATATAGACTATGGGATAGATGCATTGGACGAGGCTCTTAAGATAGCGGATGCTGAGGTAGAGGATTAAAACCTCTTCTAATCCCCTTTCTCCACCACTTCAGTAGACCCATCCACGTCTAGGGGAATTATACAAATGAACTCGACATCTTCATCGGACTCATTCTTATACCAATGCACTTCTCCCGGGGGAATGTATATTACTGAACCAGGTTCAACCTCATATTCCCTCTCCCCCGCACCTACCTTATACCTTCCCTTAACCACGTATTGTATGTGATAAAGTTCTTTATGCTTGTGAGGAGGTATACTTCCACCTGCTCTAATTATAAACCTCCTTACACCTATCTTCTCTTCACCATCCACAGGGGAGATCAGCCACTGTATATCTGTATCCCTCGCCACATCCATAGGGTCGATAGGAATATCCTTAATATGTTTAATTATCATATCTAAACACCTCAGGCCTCTCCGTGGGGATAACTCCAAAATTAAAAATTAGATTAGCCCACTATAATTATAAGGCCTTATGAGGAAGATGTCATAGGGTGAGGAGCATGGATTATATACCTATCCTGAGGGAGATAAGTGAGGAAATGTACCAGGCAATATGGGATACATATGAGAGATTTGAAGGAAAGATTCCTCCGAGAGAGTTGGGGCATAAAGTGGATTTAGCCTCAGCATATGCAGCCAAGGACTATCTTAATAGAGAACATCTGCGGCTTATGGTTATTGCCGAAGAAGGATTTGAAGATTATAATGGAAATGAAAAACCTATACTAGTCTTGGATCCGATAGACGGGACAAGCAACTTTTCTAGGGGGATACCCTTTAGCTCGATTTCACTTGCATTAGCTGAAGAGGATTCTTTATCACATGTTTTCGCTGGTCTCGTGAGAGACTTGTTTAGGGATGAGATATATTGGGGCATAAAGGGAGGGGGTGCGTATCTAAATAATAGTAAAATACGTGTAAAACCAACTAGAAACACGGTGGATGCACATTTCTCTGTAAATATAAACAGGGCATTTCCAGGAAAGTATATTGGATTGAACATCCTACCCTATATTCCCTACGCCAGGCATTTTGGATCCGCTGCTTTAGAAGGATGCTACGTCGCATCAGGCAAGATAGATGCCTATATAGATGTTAGGGGAGCCTTGAGGGTCTTCGATATAGCCGCTGCATACCTTATTACAAAAGAAGCTGGGGGGAAGGTGCATGTCCTACAGGAGGGGTCTAAAGATGTTATATTAACGAAAATTGGGGGTATAGCAGTGATATTCACAGCGACAAGCCATCTACTAGAGAGAATAAGCGATTTATTGGGCTATCCCTAGAACTCTTCCTCATCCCATTCATCTAGATCATCGTATGATTCTGTCATCCTATCCAGCTCATCTTCACTAAGCATTTGGTCATCTACAAGCTCTTTAGCTACGAAAACCTTTCTATTGGCTATTAAAGCAAGTAGGATTGCATGGCTTGGTATCATCATAACCCTTTTCTTAGCAATCGTATATGTATCATCCAGGATGATACTCGCGCCATATATGTTGTAATTAGGATCGAAATAGTCTATAACCACCTCCCTAATGGATTCGTGTAGGACTTTCTCGATATCAGGGAAGTCTATAAGCATATCAATTATCGTGAACCTAGGGTCATTACGATTAATAATCTCAGGAGCAAATCTCTTCCGGCCTCCACCAGATTTGGCCAGATACTTCCTGATCTCCGCGGCGATATCCAGTGATATACCTCCCATTCTAAATATCCTACCATCTTCCAAGTAAAGCTCAAGGACTATATTCTCAAGGAACCTACCGTTTCCAGTTGTTATGAACTTTATTGAATAGTCCTCTACAAGTAGTTTATTCTTCGTCGTGCCTACTCACCTTCCAAAAATATAAACTGTGGTGTATAGATATTAAAAAGTAATTTCAGGTATTTCACTCATCAGCATCCAATAACCTCATCAACTGCTTTAAATACAGGCATTCATCAATGCTTACATTCGCCTCCGTTGAAGTACATTCTCCACATACCTCTATAGGCGCATCTTTTATATAGACAAAGGGAATCATTTCACGCCCCTCCCCCATATATAGATGGGCAGCTGAAGCAAGTTCATCCAAGATATTCTGGTGGGTAAAGCGTATCTCATATCCAAATAAATCCTTTGTATACCTATAGTCCCTTATGGGCATTATGCCTGAGGCTCCTAGTGCAAACCCGACGGTACCCTTCCTCAGTGGAAGCACTCTACTATCAACTAATATGACGCCTATATCTACTCCATATACCTCATACAGCTTATCTCTAATCCACTTCGCTATGAAATCAGGGTCATCAGGCCATAGAGCTACATATCCCTCACCCACATTCTTCCTATCAATACCAGCGTTTCCAACCAAGAACCCTTTGGAAACTGTCGCCAGGGCCCCTTCAACGCCTCCAATTACAATGGCTCCCTGTCTAACTATCAACTCAGCAATCTCGGGACGAACCCCATATTTCTCGGATAGACTAAGGGCCTCTTTGGACGGCTCCACGTCACTCAGCTTCACAATATACCCCATTGTAATCGAGACAACCTTAACGGATACGGCGAGTACATCCCCAGTGGATAGATCTATATCATGTTCTTCAAAGGCCTTGACAATAGCCTCTATAACATCGTCTCCAGGGGATAATACCCTGTTTACCCTCAGCGGGATTATCTTCATATTTAACACCCGGAAATATAATTTGTTATTTAACGGGGTCAATCAAGATGAATTATAGTGGCGCTGCTAAATATAAGGGTGCTATTGTAAAATCATTCATAATCGTAACCCTTATACTAATCGCGATAATGTTCATCGGCTCGGTAGACCCTAATGAGTTAATAGGTATATGGAAGTATATCCTAATGTCTTTTGCTATAGTCTTGATCCAGCTCATGGTAAAAGGTATTAGATTCTACTATATCTGTAGGGTTTTTACAGGGGAGAAGATCCCATTATCCAGAGCCCTATTAATGAGAATATCTAGTGAGTTTTTCTCCTTAATAGGAGTCTCCTATGTCGGTGATGAGGCGTTTAGAATATACCTACTTAATAAGAAGCATGATATTGAGCTTGGAACGGCCTCAGTCATGGGTTATCTAGAGGTTTTGTCTGAGGTTGTTGTAGCCGTAGGGATAGTTATACTAGGTATTATCTACCTAGTGATAAACAATATTCTAAACATGATTGTCTATGTCCTGATCGCTGCTACACTAGCAGTATCTGGATTTCACTTTATACTAGTATATAGGACGAAGGCTGTGAAGAAACTTGTTGATAATATCATAAATAAACTACGGTTTTTAATTGGCGATGAAAGGGTAGAGAGATATATAATGGAGGCGGATAAGGCATTTCAATCATTTGAGAAAGGGCTTGATATAGGGCTCGGTAAGAAGACAGTGTTTCTCAACATCCTCCTTTCTACGATAGCCACCGCATTACTAGGGGGAGCCTCATTATGGGTACTCGCCTATCCACTAGGTGTATCAATGGATATATTTGGAGCTATTATAGTTCTCCATATGTCGCTGGTATTATCCAGTCTCCCGATAACCATAAGTGGCTCGGGCTTGTTTGAGCTAGTCATATTATTATTTGGAAGAGAGTTCTCCAATAAGATACCATGGCTTCTACCAATAGCATTTAGAGTATCGTCCTATTATCTTCCCCTAATCCTAACTATAGTATTAGTGTATAAGGTCTTTGGTGAATATGATATCGCTACCTAAGCCTCTTCAGGCAGTGACTCGGCCAGAACCTCAATCCTTATATTCCCATTAACTGTATTCAGGATCACGTCGGATCCACCTTCTCCAAGCATACCTTGGAGAAAACGCTCCTCACTCGCCTTCATCTTCAGCTTTTCCCTATTATAGACCTTTATCAATCCATTTACACTAGAGGCCTCTATCAAGGCATTAGAGTTCTCAGTTATCAAAAGCCTTATCTCTCCATTAATATCATCTGCCTTGATCCTAGAATCCTCTACATGCGACTCTATCCTCACATCACCATTGGTAGACGATATATAGAGATTCTTTATCTCTCCTCCCCTGACATAGATATCTCCATTGATGCTCTCAAGCTTCACTTCACCTGCTGAGACGCCTCCAATCATGATATCCCCGTTTGCCGTATATAGATACATCTTCTTAACTGGGAGACCGTCAACCCTTATATCTCCTATATCCAGTGAGGCTCCGAAGAGGTCGAGAAGAGTATTAATTGGTATCCGCATCTTCACTTTAATATCGAAGAATCTATGTCCTTCCTTATTCCTAATCGTTATACGTAGAGTACCGTTAACCTCCTCATGATCTAGGAGCACATCGGAAACAGCTCCTCCCAAGACCATCCCCGATAGATCCAGATACTCCTCGTCATGAGGCTCCACCACAAGCTCAGCTAGATCAGCCTTGATGAATATCTCTTTAAACGGTTTCCTAGGGTAGAACTTATGTCTAAACACTCGTGATCGGCTGCTCATCTATGGAATACCTCCACCACTAAATTCTATTATTGCAAGACAGATAATAATAAAGGTTAATCACCGGCATGTGTATCGCCAGGGATTACGTGGGAATCTTTATGGGTATATCAACGATAATTTAATTATGGAGGTTCAGTACTATGGATAAGAATAAAGTTAGGAAGATAAGTCTTCCTATAGAGATAAACAAGAGTTTTGAAGATCCTTTATTCACCAAGGCCAAGATTGTAAATATGATATTTTCATACTCACAGGAATTCATTGTGGAGAAGGATATCTCAAGAATCAAGAAACTAGAAAAAATATACTATGAGGAGATGGAGGGGATTAAGCTTTCGATCGATGATTTAAAGACATCTATTTTAAAGCCGATGGAGAAACTGGGGAGCTACTCGATACCCAGCATCTCAAATATACTTGAAGGACATTCTATTAAGGAGGCTAATAAATGGCTGGGGGAATACGGTATTGGAGCATATGACTCGAGTTGGCATAGAGGCGGTGCACATTTCTTAGCCGACTACCTCATCTTCAACACGGGCTATTTCTACTATAACTACGGTGTAAACGAAGGCGGGTCTGGAAGCCACCCAATAATTTTACTGGGGAGAATAGACGATATGGATCCCGACCTAGAGGGGAAGAGACATGAGACTAGTGTCGGCATAAAACTAAGTGAGAGGCTATTCGGTAAACACAAGGTTTTGTTGATGGATGAGTCTATGAACTATATATACACTATTAAATGGTCGAAGGATAAGAGGATGAGTCTAATCAATATAATGAAGGAGTTCTTCGACAAACTCATCTCCCATGGAGTGGTTCCACTAGGAGTATTTTATACAAGGGCCCGGGATATTGCCAGAACCCTGGAATACGCTGGTTATAATGTTGGTGATGCATATATCCAAGACAAGCATTTATTCAATCAAGTGTTGAAGAACGGGGAGAGAAGCCCCGTATTCAAGGTTATTAACCCTATTCTACAAGAGACAAATCTGGATATATCATGCTTCTATTTGAAACTAGGGCCTACAAACGTGGTTAGGATAGAGTTTCCATCCAAGATATTATCGGATAAGGGGGTTATTCAAATGATTCACAAGGCTGTCCTCCTCCAGTCGGTACTGGGAGGAGGATATCCCTATGCTATGACAAGGGCCCATGAAATGTCGGTATTATCCGTAAATGATCGTATGGATATTGATGCGAGTATCGCTAAGATATTGAATATACCCCTTGAGTATCTATATAGTAGGAAGCAGGTGAGTAAATGGAGGTCAATAGCATGAGGAAGATAAGAGTCTCTAGGTATTCTGGTTCAGAAACAGCTGTTGGCGAGGTTGCAAGTATAAACGGAAGCAAGTATATTATATATTTGTATCCCGAGAGATACCCTGAGATCTCTATTGGGGACATCCTCCTGATAGACAGCGGCATATATCACCCAATAATTGTTGTGGATGAAAATATCCATAGAGCGAGGAGAGAGCAAGGGTTCACCCCACTCCATACCGGGCATGACGAGTTGAAAGAGATATATCCTGACGCGGATAGACTTTATATCTACGCCATATCAGGGGTAAACGTGGCCTATGCCGATGAAAAGGGAAGTGTTAAAACGGGTTTTGGACCCTCTCCAAGGCTACATGACTTCGCATATGACATGGAAGAGGAGGATAAAGAGAGACTGTTTCTAGACGAGGGAGATACCCCTAATTTTACAATCCTTAGATACCTACTACATGGCGCTAGAGACCCGATACTTCTAAGGGAGTTCATAGCAAGGAATAGAGATGTTATCACTAAGCTCGGTGATGAAAGAGAGGTTTTCAGCGCCTTTTTTAATGCAATTACCGAGATGAATCTGGGAGATGCCTTCCTAAAAACGGCTATAGATGACTTTCTCAGTATTATGGGGTGGAGAGAATGAAGGTTATAGGGAGTGTTTTAGAGGCTTCATTTGAAAAGGGGATAGTTGCATGCTTGATGAGAGGAGAAGATCCAGAGGATTATCCAATTGGGAGCCTAGCTATCATAGATACAGATAGAAACTCATATCTAGCTATTCTAAATGAAGTCCAATATACCGGTGAACTTAACCCATCTATACTGATGAATATCCCCAGTAGGTTTAGAGACGGGATAATGCCTCATGTGAGAAAGAGATATGTCAATTATATAGTTAAACTAATTCCAATCGCAAAATATTCTAAGGAGAAGAATATCACTGAGAAGCCCGATACAATACCTCCGTATGGAGCCAGGCTTATAAAGGCCGTTCCAAGCGAAATTGCAATTTACTATGGAGAACCTGATTGGCAGAAGACGTATCCACTTGGGAGACCGAAGTTGATAGGTGAGGTTGGATACGAGGTTCCAGTCGATATTAAGAACCTCGTCAACTTGAATTTCGGGATATATGGTAAAAGCGGTAGTGGAAAGACTTTTATAGCAAATCTCCTCGTAGGATATGGAATTCTCTATACACTATATAACCGTGGTGAAGAAGACTATATAGATATACGGTTCCTCATATTCGACATGCATGATGAATACTCCCTCGAGGTTTTAGATAACAGTAGAAGGCCTATAGCCAAGGGTGTAGCAAATATCTTCAGGAAGGAATTTGTTATATATACGCCAGACATAGAAAACAGCAATAAATTTAGGATGAACTACCTGCCTATACCCCTATATGATATGCCCTCAGGTTATCTCAAGATGATAATCGAGCCGCTAGGCGTGACACAGGCATTCCTCGATAACCTAGCGACTTTTGAGAAGAAGATAAAGAGGGTTATGGAGAAGAGCGGCAACACGATTCTCAGTGACCCAGGATACTGGATACTAGGCCTAATATTATCTCAGGAAACCATTGATAGGGTAATGAGCTTGATGGACAGGAGAGAGACAGAATTCATCGAGTCGGACAGATCGGTTACACGGAGAAGCCTATATGATTTGATTGAAGCTATTGAGAACGTGATCGGAGAGGAAAGAGAAGCTCTAAAATCATTTAAGGCTGGTAGAAGGAGGCTCATAAGGCTTCTTAATATGCCGATATCATTTAAGAAGAAGTATTCGAGGACTATAGATGAGATCGTAAAATACCTCATTAACCCCAAGGGCAAGAGCGTAGTAATAAGCATGGGTAGATATGAGAAGACCATGAGCGTATACCTAGCATTAGCCAATTTAATTGGAGAGAGACTGAGGATAAAGCTCCAAGAGAAAATTGCCGAGGGAATGGAAGAATCTCCCACGAAGATAATAATCTTATTAGAAGAGGCCCATAAGTTCCTTGAGAAGAAACCCGGGGCATATAGCCCATTTGGCGTGATCGCTAGAGAGATGAGGAAAAGAGGGGTCATAATTGTCCCAATTGACCAGAAACCAGGGGATCTTGACCCTGATGTGACCAGCATGATATGGACGAATATGGTATTTGCATTGACGGACCCTAAAGATGTATCAGCTGCCTTAACCGGAATCGATAATCCGAAGCTCTATGAGAGTATAGTGTATTCCCTCAAGCCAGGTGAAGCGGTTATATATGGCCCGGCGGTAAAGTTCCCCGTTGTCCTGAGTATCGAGGATTATTCAAAGGTCTCAAGAGAGTTCGAGAAGAGATATAAGGAGTACATTGGTAAGAAGAGGAGTAAGAGTTTATATGAAGATGATCTATCCCGTGATTAGCCGAGTAAGAGGTGTTTAGATGAAGATACTTCATCTATCGGATTTACATCTGGGGGTGTCGTTCAAAAGTCTAAAGGGATATAATGTCGGGCGTCACGTAAATGAAAATATACTCGATAATATAGAGAAATGCTTCAGATACGCTGTGGATAATCAGATTGATACGGTGCTCATTAGTGGTGACATCTTCAACAACATATTTGTCTCATACTACTATGCACATCGACTAGTGGACAAGCTTAAAATACTTTATGATAAGAGGATCCCAGTTGTGATGGTTGCTGGAAACCATGACGCCCCTAAGATGAGGGGTATGCATACTCCGCTGGTGGTTCTATCTAGATTGGGAATAGAAAATATACATTATCAAGAAGGGCTTCCAGATAAGCCTATTAAGCTTGATGTAAATGGTGAGAAGATAGGGATACTGCCTCTACCATATATCCCGATATCGAGCGCTGATGATCACAATGAGAAGATTAGGGAATTTATAGAAGTGATGATTAAGGAAATGAGTGACGTGGATATACGTATCCTGGTAACACATTACGATGTAGCCGGGGCTAGATATAGTGAGTCTGATCCATTGGCAAATAGCTACTATAAGTTGATTGCAAGTATATCTCCCTCCTCCTTTATGCCAGAGGAATTTGATTATATTGCCCTCGGGCATATCCACCTACATCAGGTGATTAGAGGATATGATAACATGTACTACTCTGGGTCGATTGATAGGATGAATTTTGGAGAGGCAGGTGAAGACAAGGGTTTTATAATCGTTGATTTAGAGAGAGGCTCTAGTCCTAAAGTGGATTTTATACGTGTGGATCCCGTCAAAATGGTGAGTACCCCGGATTTGGATGTGGGTGATGAAGACCCATTATCAAATATCATAGATTTCCTCGAGGATAAGGATATAGAAGGATCTCTACTTAGGATAAATATACGTACGAACATAACTGGATGGAGGAAGCTGAGGGAAAAAGAATCTACACTAGATAACTATCTCTTAACGAATAGGAAGGTGGTTGGATACAGGATAGATAGAGATATTAGAAGGGTTAAGGGAGAGATCGAGATCGGTAAACTTAGGCTAGACAGGGGAGACTGGCTTCTTGAGATGATGGAGAAATATATCGAGAGCCTAGGAGAGATAAAACCGGAGGATAAGGCCGAGATGAAGAAGTATGTTAGGAAGCTATTTGAGGAGCTACAGTGAGGTGGATAAGATATGAGGATGAGACTACTACATCTCAAGCTGGAGAACATTGCTAGCTATGGTAGGATTGATAATGAACTGGATTTTGGCGACCTCGCATATCCACTCTTTGTCTCAGGGCCAAACGGTGCAGGGAAAACGACATTCTTCGTCGATGGCGTAACATTCGCTTTATTCTCAGGCGCCTATGGACGGGGGCCTAGGGGAAGGGATTCCTCAAAGAAGTTGATTGCACCCGCTGGTAGGAAGCTATCTGGATATGTCGACCTAACATTTTCTGCTGGTAACGATCTCTACCGCATCATAAGAATGGAGAAGCAGATGGGTAAGAATAGGGGTTGGGAGAGTACTCTATTCATCCAAAGGGGTGGTAGATGGATTAAGGAGGGATATGGAGAAGAGGTCGATGAAAAGATAAAATCGATTATTGGATTCGACTACAATACATTCCTAAATTCAGTGGTGATTAGACAAGGTGAGGTATTCTCATTTATAGAGAAGAAGGATTATGAGAGAAGAGACCTCCTGCTAAAACTACTAAATATCGAGCTCGACAGATACAGAAAAGCCGTAGAAAAGAAGATAGATGAAATTGAGAAGAAGGTAGAGGGGGTTAACGGACAACTTAACCAAGCTAGAAGCATGCTCAAATATAAATCAATGGCGGAGATAAAGGAGAAGAGGAGGGAGATTAGGAAGAGGCTTGCTGATCTTGAAAAGAAAATCAGGGAAGTCGATAAGGATAAGAAGAAGTTGGAGAAACATAGGAGTAGACTAAACCGTGATATAGGTGCCATGGAAAAGGCCAAGGAAAAGCTGGGATCCATTGATAGGGATATCGAGAAGGTTGAGGCTCAAATAAGGTCTTTGGGATACTTAGGTAACCCAGATGAAATACCTTTTATCGAGGAGAAGATACAGCGACTCAATATTCTAAAGAGACATATAGAGGAGAAGGAGAGGAGAGAGAAGGATCTGGAAAAAATAATCAAAGGTTTTGAAGAACTTAGGAAAAAGAGGGAGCAAAAAAATCGTAAAAAAGAAGAATTTAGTAGGCTACTGAAAAAAGCTGAGACAGACTCCATTGAAGAGGTGGAGGAAGAACTGGGTAAGCTTGTGGTAGAGGTAGGGAGGCTTAGTGAAAGACAAAAGAGCCTAGGAGAATCATTGGAAATACTTAGGACGACAAAAGAGCCTAAGTGTCCTGTATGTGGGAGAGAATTAACTGAAGAACATAGACATAATCTAATAAGGAAAATGGAGAAGGAGATTAGTGAAGTGAATATGAAATTGAAGAAGCTAGAGGAAAACATCAAGTCCATAAGAAAACTATTTAAGGAGATGAGGAGAGTTAAAGAAGAAATATCTAGTATTGAGAGCATCGAAAACCATTTATTAGAAGTGTTGAAGGAATATAAGGAGGAGGATGTAATAAATGAGAAAAGGGAATTAGATGAGGCGTTGAAGAAAATTCAACTAGAGACTAAAGACCTTTTTGAAGAGATAAACCGGTATTTTAGGTTCAGATGCGATATTCACACGATAGATAAAGTAAAGCGTGTAATTGGAGAGTGTAAGGAATTATTTGGAAGGCTTGACGTGCTGAAAACAGAGAGGGAGAAGCTTAAGACCGAGATCAATTTAGAGGCCTACAAAAAACTGATAGATAAACTAAATAAACTAAACAATAGGATAAGTGGGTTGGAGGATAAGAGAAGGGAGTTGACATCGGAGGAGGTAAACCTAAGACGTGATTTGAAGGAGTTGGAGGAACAGGAAAAGCTGTTTAAGAAGATAAAGAGGCTCGAGGGAGAGCTAGCTAAACTCGAGAAGACACTGAGGATATGGAGATTATTAGATAATTATGTTTTTGCCGAGAGCATGTTCCCCCGGAGTCTCCTAAAGAGTATCGTCGAGGATCTACTGACATCTGAAGTGAATAGGATATTATCGAGAATATTCCCAGAGGCATCGATAAACCTCAGAGTGTCAGAAGGGGGAAAAGGAGTTGAGCTACAGATATATATCAATAATGTCTTGAGAGACAGGCTTACGCTAAGCGGTGGGGAGAAGACCCTCATAGGCTTTGCGATTAGACTTGGAATAAGCTCGTTGGTAAGCCACCTCCATTCAGGCGGAACCACTCCTGACTTCATAATTATTGACGAGGGATTCGGTCCACTTGATGAGGAGAATAAGAATCTGATTGCCGAGATGCTAGGCTCGTTAATTGAGGAAGAGATGTATTCTCAAGTAATCGTGATATCCCATGAAACCGAGCTTAAGAATCACCCAGTGTTCAAGAGCATAGTGGATGTGACTAAGGAGAAGGGCTATAGCCGTCTAAGGATAAGGGTATGAGCATATCCAAAGATTTTAATATATAGCTCATATTTCAAATAATTAACAGAGTGATTTAGACAGTAGATGAATATCCCTATGGATGTGATAACCTATGAGGCATTATGATGTTATAGTTGTAGGAGCAGGTCCAGCAGGCATACCTGCTGCTATGAATGCAGCTAAATACGGTGCAGAGACACTATTACTTGAGAAGAATGAGGTCATAATGGCTAAGAAGCCATGTGGAGAAGCGACTAGCCTAGGCACATTCAAGGACATGGGAATAGACCCAAAGCCATATATAATTTTACATAAGGTTATTCCAAGGGTGTTTGCACCCAACGGTAAATACATCGATGTATCCAGCGCCCCAACATTTTCAATAAATAAGACGATGTATCTACAGGAACTTGCCCTTAAAGCGGCTGAGAAGGGAGCGGAGATCCATGTTAGGGAGAAGGTGGAGGCAGTCATTAGGAAAGAGAACATGTTCCATGTGAAGACATCAAATACAACTTATACTGCTAAGGTTGTCATTGGAGCAGATGGATATAACTCTATTGTTGCCAAGAGTCTAGGCATAAGGGAAAAATCCGAGCCGATACCCACTCTAGTTTATCTAATGGTAAATGTAAAGCTCAGGGACTCGGAGTCAGCTCGATTCTATCTAGGGACAGAGGTTGCTCCAAAGGGATATGCATGGATATTTCCAAGAGAAGAGAAGGTGGCTGAAGTAGGTATAGGGGTAAGAGGTGGAATGGCTAAGAAGTATCTAGACGCGTTTGTAAAGGCCCATGAAGACGAGCTTGGGGAAGCACAGATAATAGACTATAGGGGGGCACCAGTGCCCATCGGGGGATTAATTAGTAAGAACTATGGAGATGGATTCATACTTATTGGCGATGCCGCGGGGACAGTCATACCATTAACAGGGGCGGGTATACATGCATCGGGCGTCGCAGGCCTAGCTGCGGGTAAGGTCGCTGCCCAAGCAGTGTCAGAAGGTGAGTGGTCGGAGAAGGCTATGGCTAGGTGGGTAGACGAGTATAAAGAGTGGATCGATAAGATAAACTTTAGTCTAAAGGTTATGCGTTTCCTCGAGAAGCTTAGTGATAGAGAACTGAATCAGCTTGCAGACGTATTGAAGCCCGACGACATAGTGAGGTTAGCTAATGGGGAGAACGTTAGATCTGTGGCTATGCGTCTACTGAAGCATCCCGGGATAGCGTATAAACTCGCTAAGGCAATCCTGTAAAACACTATGATAAGGTTAGGAGCAGTAGCCAGGGAGGCATTATCCACAGCTCCCTCTCCTTCTTCACTATTTCAAACGTATCCTTAGCGATTATGATACCCATATCCTTCTCAACCTTCTTTAAAGCGGTGTCGATCTTCTTGATCTCCCTCCTGCTAAGCCTCTTTGTGTAGTTGACAACAATAGGGATCTCAACCCCATCTCGCTCCCATATGATGCTTATCTCTTTATTAGCCTTCTTCCAGTAGAACCTCGCGTCTAGATGAAGCGCTATGAAGCCCTCTATAACCTTCCCAATATACTCATCAGCACTAAACTTCTCAGGGTAGAAGGCATATGCATATGCAGGGGAATATGGATATGTCTTGGGTAGCTTCCTCGAGCTCCTACCCCTCTCAATCTTGTTCTTAAGCTGATATAGTAAGAAGGATTTAATCGCTATATCGAAGTAGTTTATAATCGTCCTAATATCCTTTCCAAGCATTGAAGAGAGGTGGTTATAATTTGTCTGAGACCCTACTGAATAGGAGATATACTTCAATATTTTCTCAACTAGATAAGGCTCCTTCCTCTTCTCGGCCCGTGGGATCAGCATGTATATAATCTTATTGATGATCTCATTACGGGCCCTCTTAGATATCTCATTTATATCGTCTACATCCATCAATGAGGGAATACCCCCAGTAAGTAGATAACTATCGAACTCCTCTGATAAATGCAGGTACTCCACGTATTTCCTCCTTAGATCCAGAACCTCGAACTTAACTGTCTTGGGATATATTTTTTTAATCGCTAGATACTCTCTGAAGGTCAATGGCTTGACAAAAATTTTCTTGATGTTACTAGGCAGGTCATCTAAAACATATGATGCCGTGGCAATGACATGAACCTTCTCATTACCACCCTTTATGGAATCAGTTATGTAATACCATTCACTATTATACTGAACTTCATCCAAGAAGATATATGTCTCTTTCTTGGTATCTTTAAGCGACTCCCTCAATACATTTTTCTCATAAAACTCAAGCTCCTCTGCAAGCTTGAGGTCATCCTCTAGGGATAGATATAGGATCCTCTTTGGATCCACATTATTGTCTAGTAGATCATCTATTACCTGGGCTAGGATAGTTGTCTTACCGATGCCCAAAGGCCCATATAGTATTATCCAGTCCTCCTTATCCACTTGGTCCCTAACTTCCTTGAATATGTTTCTCTTAAAACGTTTCTTACCCTCGGTAATTATGTCCCTCTCCCAATGAGGATTGTATGTACGGGACCATGATTTTGCCATCTCAATCACCATTTAATAAACTGTGGCAAGTACCTTAAAAATGTTGTTTATTACATTTTTATGCAAGAAAATATTGGGATATTATTACCATTGAATACATTTAAAGCAATTTTAAAATTCTTAAACATATATTTCAAGCGAGTATATATATCATTGAAAGATGTTTTTGTGGGGCTGTGGATAATAATATTACATATGTAAATTTTTATACATCTATTAATCTAACATTCGTCAATTAATATTAAATTTTGTTTATGAAATATTATTTCAGTTGGGGATTAGGGTATTTGCCTAGGTGTCTACCCGGATGAGATATAGATATATAGAGCAGATATGGGATAATGTCCGTGAGGTCGATAAGGATCAGCTCTATACTTTATATGAATTAATGAGCGACTCCGAATGTATTATTCCATATGGGTCTGGTCGAAGCTACTCCGCTCTGAAGATTCCTATGAGCCAATATGCTAAGATGCCGGATGCGCCGATCATAACCACTCCAGAGGATACTGGATTCCCTGGTAACAATATGTATGAGGCTCTAAATATACTTAGTAAAAGATATAAAAAGATACTTCTCTTAATCAACTCAGGTAGCGGAGCCTCCGAGGAGCCTCTCGCCATTGCAAAGGATTTTGAGAAGTTTATTGTCGATCATAAGATGGATGGGTTTAAGATAGCGGCCATCACATCCAACCTAGAGTCTCCTATAGGTAAACTAGCTACGAAATATGGGGTGGCTATTCAGTTAAAGGGTAGGAGGGATGAGAGAGTAGCCGACTTTCTAACAGCTGGTATAATGGGTGATAATTTTGAGCTTGGGAGCATGATGCTTGTACAGGCACTCGTCAACGCAATCCATAAGGGAAGTAAGAATAAGATATATGATATTTTAGAGGGATATTATAAGAAGATTGTGAAAATTATATCGGAGTATGTTGACTCCGACCTCTATAATAATATGATTGACATTTTATCCCGTAGGAGTAATGTCTACATAGGCGGGAGAGGCAGTGCACATGAAGTTGCAACAATGCTAGTCATAAGGCTAAACCATATAAAATATGCGGTTGGAGACCATGTATATAGGGCACGTGGCTCAAACACTCCTAGGCCTAGGCCTGGGGATCTTGGGATACTAATATCTTGCTCCGGTGAAAACCCTTCCGTCAATAGATGGGCTAGAAACCTTATATCTACAAGGGCATATGTAGTAGCGATAGTAGGTGTAAAGAACTCGAGCCTAGCTAGGCTGGTTCACGACAACATGGTGGTTAACACTGAAGAGATTAAACCAGGTACACCTAGGGACTTCTACATGTACGCCTCCTTCCTACTGAGCCCGCTGCCTATCAGGCTAATTGAGAAATTCAAGGAGCTTGGACTCGTATTACCAGAGTCCCTCCTCAAATATTACCACTCTACAGTCGAGTAGAAATCCATTTCCCTTGGGAGTATAACATGAGGGTAATAAGAGAGTTTGATCCATGGAGTAATCCACTATGCACCTGTCCACCCAAATATACACTTAACCCCATTACAGGATGCGGTCATAAATGTGCCTACTGCTATATAACGAGTTATATTAAGGATGCGTTTAACCCTAGGATTAAGAGGGATGTGGTCTATAATACAGAGAGAGATCTGAGGAGATTACCTCGTGGAGCCGTAATAGCCATTTCTTATAGCAGCGACCCCTATTCACCACCAGAGGATAAGGAAGTTGTTATGAGACCAATCCTCAGACTCATGAAGAACTATGGTATGAATGTGTTGATCGCCACTAAATCTAATCTCGTCACTAGAGATATCGATATTCTAAAGAATATGAATGCCGTGGTCTCCATCTCCATAACAACTTTAGATGAGGAGATAGCTGGGTTAATTGAGCCAAATGCACCGCCTCCTGAGAAGCGTCTAGAGGCAATAAAGCATCTGGTACAGAATGGTATACCAGTTTCCCTCAGAATCGACCCGATTATCCCATTCCTCACAGATGACATGGAAGATATCGAGAGATTAATTAAAAAAGGAGTGGAACAGGGAGTGAGACATTTAGTCGTCTCGATATATAAGGCGAAGCCAGATAATTACCGGAGATTGATACAGACCTGTCCATGGATAAAGGATGAACTACATACTCTATACTATGGTAGAGGGAAGATACTCTATGGATATAGGTATCCCCCTGAAGATTATAGAAGGATGGTCTTGACTAGAGTTAAGGCGATAGCCAAGAAATACAGTGCCAACATAGGCTTCAATGTTTGTAGAGAAGGACTCGATTTAGATGAGCCAAGTGTATATTGTGATGCGTCACATCTCCTAGGAAGTACCAGATAATCCTTTAACAATATGGATAATCATCTTTTAATGTGACGGTATATGTATACCCGGGGAATAGGACATGTAGTCATCTCAGACACAGAAGCCCCTGATTGGCTGATTGATATAGCTAGGGGAGAGAAAATAGACTTGCTACATGTAAATGACCCAGCCGACCATAGGGTTCCACACTGGATTAGAAGAATGGATCTAGTGCTACTATCAACCGAGGAAATAAATAAGGATGTAACGGGGCTTATCCAGATGTATGGGGAGGAAAAGAATCAGTTTGCACTTCAATATGCCATGATAGACTTAGAGAATAGGTATAGGCCTCTGACTGAGGCCGTGGTTAGAGGATATTATAGGATGATTAGGAATATGGGTGATGTCTATAGAGCTAGGAGAATGGGTATCAGGCTAAGCCAGAGGCTTAGTAGAAGGGATATCTTCAGAATACATAAAACAATATTAAGATACATCGATGTCCCACTCGTTGACCATAGATGCATAAATTATAGGGCGTGTAGGCTATGTATAGATGCATGTGAGAGAGACGCCATAGTTAGAGGAGATGGGGCGGTTGAGATAGATGTCGAGAAATGCATTAGCTGCGGGGCATGTGTAATAAGCTGCCCACATGGATATATCCTACCACCCTTCCCCACGCCCTTCCACATAAAAAACTTTGTAAAGGGATATGGAGTCGCGCCACGGATACCCGTGTTGTTTATAGAGTATAAAAGCTTTTATGAACATGGAAGTAAGTTATCAAGAGTAGTGTATGATGGGCACCCTCCCATTATTCTAATGATACCAAGGATTACCCAGATACCCCTAGAGGTACTATCGACCTTAGCCTCATCAAACTTCAAAATAATATTATTTAACGATAGACACGATGGTTTCTCCCAAAAATGGGTAGAGGAAGTAAAGATGCTGTTCAAAGACTCCGTGGAGGAGACCGATGATATTGAAGAACTACCAAAATACTATGGGGAGAAGGGATATAGTCGGGTGGAGAGCCACTGGAGATATATCCAGGGGCTTAGGGGGAATATGCCTAATGACTATACACTCAATTACCTACCCTTCTTCTCGATCGAGGTCGATGTAGAAAAATGTAGGTATTGTAAGAAATGCGTCGAAGCATGCCCCTTCAGAGCATTTTCCACCAAGGATAGTCTGGAGGAGATAGAGATTCGATTTAATCCTCTTGAGTGTAGAGGATGCAGCATATGTATCATAAAATGTCCAGAGAGGATAATGAGTCTTAGGAGAAGTGTAGAACCAAATGTAAAAAGATGGAGTGGATTACCCCATCATCTGTAGAACTGCCTCAGCCCCGGTATGCGCCACATCATATAGAAGCTGTGGATATACTCCGAGTAGGAGCATTATGCCTATGAGTATTAGTAGCGATGCTTTTATTGTGAAGGCTATCTCATGGGACTCCTCAACATACTTGGTGGGCTCTGATAGGAACATCCTCTGTATCAGCCATAGATAGTAGAGGACTGCCAGGACACTGTTGAAAACAGCTACGAATGCCAGGAACCACTGTCCAGCCCCCAGTGCACTCAATATCAAGAACCATTTGCTCCAGAAGCCCGGTAGTGGAGGCATACCAGCGAGGCTTAGTAATGCCATTGCAAGCGCCACTGCAGTCAACGGATGCTTCCTTCCAAAGCCCTCTAGCTTAATGATCTCTCTAGTCTCCATAGAGTATAGGATTCCTCCTACAGCTAAGAATGCCAGGCCCTTTCCAAGCGCGTGGCTGAAGACATGAGAGAAAGCTGAGGATAAACCGTATTCGACTACACCATATCCAGCTGCAGCTACTCCGATTAAGATGAAACCTATGTTGACTATACTACTATATGCCAAGAGCCTCTTGATATCCTCCTGTAGAAGAGCGATTATATTTGCAACCGTCATAGTAAGCACAGATATCACTACCAATGCAGGTGCATATATGCTTGAGTCAATTAGTATAAACGGTAGGGCATACCTCACGATACCTAGTATCCCTGCTTTGATAACGATTCCAGACAAGAGAGCGCTAATCGGGCTTGGGGCAGCTGGGTGGGCATCGGGTAGCCATGTCCAGAATGGGAAGTAAGCTGCCTTGATGCCGAAGCCAACGAGGAATAACGACACTATTAACACAGGTAGGTATAGGCCTCCAGAGAGGAGGGATGCTGCATAGGCATATATCTGTTCTAGGTGTAGGCCCCCGATAACGCCATATACAAAGCTTATTCCATATAGGAGTAGGAGGCTTCCGACACCACTCATAATGATGTATTTCATCCCAGCTTCAACAGGCTCATCCAGGTGATATCTAAATGCAACTAGGATGTAGCTGCTGATCGCCATGCCCTCCCAGAATACGAAGAACGTGAATAAGTCGTCTGCCATAGCCAGGCCTACCAAGCCTATCATCATCAGCTGCATCAATGTATAGTAGATAGTTAGGTTTCTGTCATGCTCCATATATGACACGCTGTGTAATGCAGAGACAAACCCCAGTATTAGGAACACGAGTGTGAAGAAGTAGGTTACTCCATCGAACCTTAGTGAAGACGATATAGGTGAAGGGAATATCTCTAGGTATGAGGGCGGGGCATTTGGCTGATACCACATGAAGACATAGAATATTGATATTAGGAATGATAATGCGGCCCAGAACCCTAAGTACTTCTCATATTTCTTATTTATCAAGTATCCCATTAAAGGTGTTGCAAATGCGAATGACCCCATTATTAATAATACACCGAACTCCTTCATCCTTACCACCCCAATATACCAGCTAGATACTCAACGCCCGGGACGATGTAGTCGAGAAGTATCCTTGGATATACTCCAATTAATATTCCTAGTAAAGCCATCAGCAACATCGGTAGTATCATGACGGGGTTTGGATCCCTCGCATCCTTTAGATGCTCTGGGAGAGGACCGAAGAACACCCTCTTAATAAATAGAGTCATGTATGATGCGGACAATGCTGTTCCAAGCACTGCGAATATTACATATATGAGTTTTAGATGCGATGCTGCTGCAAGGCCTCCGCTGAATATCAGGAACTCGCTTATGAATGTGGCTATGCCCGGTAGACCCGCGATACCCATTGCACCGACCACTGCTAGAGTAGCTGTAACAGGCATCTTAATCGCTAGGCCACCGAGTTTCCGCATATCTCTAACCCCTATTTCATGGATAAGTACACCAGCAACCATGAAGAGAAGGCCCTTCATGAGGCCGTGGCCAACTATGTGTAGAATACTTCCCTCGAGAGCAATCGCAGATGCTGCTGCGACGCCGAAGAACATGTATCCCATCTGGCTGATACTACTATATGCAAGTAGCCTCTTAACATCATCCTGTACCAGGGCCATCGCCCCTCCATAGAACATCGATAGTAATGCCAGGAGCATTAAGACAGTTGAGTAGGACTCGGTTGTCCACTCGGGGAATGTAATTGGAAGAACGATTCTTATCAATGCATAGAGGCCTATCTCGATCATGACCCCACTCAATATGACGCTTATAGGTGTAGGCGCCTCTGCATGGGCCTCTGGAAGCCATCCATGTAGGGGTACTATAGCCATCTTAACGCCGAAACCCAAGACTGTAAATATTATGAGTAAATAACGAATCCCCTCGGGGATATCCCTAGCTATCATGTATAAGGATTTTATTGAGAATGAGCCTCCTGCATAATATCCTAGTAATGCGAAGGATATTATCAGTAATATTGTTCCCAGTTGGGTATATAGGAAGTATTTGAAGGCTACACGCCTTTTCTCACCATATCCCCATACCCCGATTAATATATAACTGGGTATTAGCATCGCCTCCCAGAAGAAGAGGAACTGGATAATGTCTGTGCTTAACACTGCACCAAGCATACCGCCTACATACATTACGTATAGGGAGAAGTATGCATCCAGCTCATGCTCATGCTTCATATACTCAACAGAGTATATTGCTGCTGCGAAAGTGACGATTAATATTATTAGGCCTACAGCATAGTTTATCCCGTCGACGCCAAATCCAAATGTGATCTTGAGGAAACCGGGTATATCCACCCATGGATATAGTTCTGTGTAGAACTCCCCAACCTTATCCAAGATACTTAGGTATAGCAGTAGTGATATGCCTATTACTAGTGCAGCTAGGTAACCAGTTCTATTCTTAAGGTATCGTCCAACGGGATATATTGCTATTCCCCCGGCATACAGCCATATTAAGGTTAATAATAAGATGCTTTCCATCTCTCCTCACCTCACCCCAGCAACAGGAATATGATAAATAGGAGGACTAGGCCGAGTGCGATGTATGATAGATTGACCCTCAGGTATCCAGTCTGCAACCTCCTCACGTATGAGGCTAGGGATGTATAGCAGTTCTTAAGTGCATTTCCACCTCCATTGGTCTCAACAGTGTCAAATAGTAATTTTGATAGCTGCACTGTGCCCTCGACGAATACTGCGTAGTAGAAGGTGTTTATGAACCACCTATTATATAGGAAAGACCAGATTGTCCTGAACAATGGATTCCCACTTATGAATTCAACTGGATCCCATTTACCAGTCATGTAGAAGCCCCATGCTGGGACTACACCAGCTAGTATAATTACTATAGAGACAAGGAGCATCGGAGACGTTAATGTCGTGACATAAAATGACATGTAATTGAACAGCGGTAGCTCAGCATAATGCCCAGCCTCGATGCCAAGCCACTCAAAGGAGGGTATGAAGAACTTTGATATACCTGGTAGGAAGAATCCTGAGACAACAGCTCCTATAGCAAGTACCCATAGGGATATGCTCATAAATATACCTGGGTCATGTGGCTTATGACCCTCCTCAATCAAATGTTTGACATGGCTACTCTCCTCACCGTAGAAAGCCATGCCCATCATCCTAAACGTATAGAATACAGTCATTACCGCTGTTATGGCTAGTACGATGAAGAGAGCAGTCATCTTCTCGGCGTATAAGGCGTGAAGAATAGCGTCTTTACTCCAGAATCCGTTGAAAGGCGGTACACCTGATAGTGCTAGGGCACCGACCATCATGACTATGAATGTCTTAGGCATATATTTCCGTAGGCCGCCCATGTCCTTAAGCATGTAACTCTCAACGGCATGCCCAACGGCTCCAGCGCTTAAGAAGAGTAGGGCCTTGAAAATAGCGTGGCTGAACAGGTGGTAGATACCAGAGAGGAAGCTGTCTATAAAGGCCTCGGCGTGATGCATCAATAGACCAGCAACACCTAGGATCGCGAACATATATCCCAATTGGCTTACAGTGGAGTATGCCAAGACCTTCTTAATCTGATCAGAGACGAGGCCCATACTCGCTGCTAGAAATGCTGTGAACGCCCCTATCCATGCCACGGTATAGAAGAATGTGCTTAGTGAAGGCCATATAATCTCCCCTGCATGATGATATACCAGGAATAATACTAGAGTGAATCGGGCTACGAAGTATACTCCTGCCTTAACCATTGTAGCAGCATGTATTAAGGCACTTACAGTCGTAGGTCCAGCCATAGCCTCAGGCAGCCAAACATGAAGTGGGAACTGTGCCGATTTGCCTATTGGACCCAGGAATATAAGTAATAACACGAGGGTTAGAATACCGTCTCTAGCCAGACTAATTATCCATGAATCATGGGCAGCTAGCTCCATGAAGTTGAATGTCCCTGAGTACATGAATATTATGAGCATGGCCGCCAAAAGACCTACGTCTCCTATCCTAGTGGTTATAAAGGCCTTCATACCACAGTGGGAGGGTGGATATGGACCTATCCAATACTTTTTCTTATCTTCATACCAGTATCCAATTAATGCATAGCTTGCTAGGCCCACGCCCTCCCATCCGAAGAACATCGCTAGGAGGTTGTCTGACAATACCAGTAGCTCCATAGCGCCTATGAAGAAGTTTACAAGCATCCAATACCTAGTTATCCCCCTATCTCCCTTGAGATATTCGACTGAGTATAGGAATATAAAGCTACTGATCCAGGCAACTATATTAGCCATAAGAACGCTAAGCGGGTCTATTAATACACCCATCTCGATCTCAAGCCCTGGAACAGGTATCCAAGTAACTAGTTTCCAGTCATATGGCAGATGATGCTTGACGCCGTCTATAATTACATAGCCATTTATAACGTCTGGTATCATAGACGCGGCGAAAACAGCTGATGTAAATCCTGTTAGTACGGCCATTGCATCCCTTAGCTTAGTGCTGATACGCTCCCATATAAAGTGTGTAAATGCCATTATAATTGGAAGCATCCATACAACCCAAGGTGCATATGGTAACATCCTCCTCACCACCTCAACTTCCTAATCCTATCAGTATTAAGGGTCTTGAACTTCCGATATACAATTAGGGTCAAGCCAAGTGCAACACCTACAAGCGCCCCATCTAAGACAATTGATATTATCGTCAGTACATGGGAAGTCGGATCTATTAAGACAGGATGCTTCAATAGAGACAAGGCTATAAAGTTGATGTTGACACCGGTCGCCATTATCTCTAGGCCGATGATCACTCTAATCAAGTTTTTCTTAGTGACTATTGTGTATAATCCAATGACTACCAGTATAACTGCTGTAAACACCAGGATCAATCCTGGATTCAAGGCAGATACCTCAACCATTTTCCTCACCACCCTTAAGCAACAAAGCTAATACACCTAGTAGAGCCCCGGCCATGGCGATTGTCTGGAACACGGTGTCTATTGATCTCTCACGCCAGATCAGTATGGTCTCATAATCAATAATAGCATCTTTATTAGCAAGGGGGCCTAGCGACATCCTTAGGAAATTGGGGTTTATATTTAGGACAAGTAGGATAAGTAGAATTCCTGCCAATGCAACTGATAAATACGCTATTATAGACACGTATCTATTCATTCTTCCGAAACACCTCCCCGCGTCATAATAAATACGAATATGAATAGGACTATGATCGCTCCTGAGAAGACGGCAAGCTGGACTAGGCCGACATATGGGGCATGCACCGCGAAGAATATTATTCCAGCCACGACTGTAAGTGCGAATAGACTTACAATTGCATGCGCCAAGTTCTTCAATTCAGACGCCATTACCGCGAGTACGATAATCAATAGGGAAAGTATCATTATTGATGAAATTGGGTCTATAAGCATACCTTTTTCACCTCACCTTCCTACGTAGATACCTCGGTCCATCCCTGGTTATCGTGGTCTTAAGCTCATACTCCATCTCCGGCAGAATCTCCTTAATATCCTTCTCCCTAAGCTCATCCGGCATATATACAAGCTCCTTATAATCTTCACCAGCCAACTCAACAATATCTGTAAAGTGTAGGGAGTCGGTTGGACAAGTCTCCACACATAGCCCACAGAAACTGCATTTGCCGAAGTCGAAGGCTGGATATGTAAATGGCTTCCCCTCAACCGGGAAGAACTTTATAGCTTGATCTGGACAGACATACCCACATGCCCCACATCCGATACATGTGTCGATATTTAACGTAATGTATCCCCGTGTCCTTGGAAAGCCCTTTATCCTCTCAAATGGATATTTATGCGTGACAGGCGGGTAAAGCAGATGCCTAGCCACATGATAGAAGGGTCGAAATACCCTTATTATGAAATTTGGCCTCTCACCCATCATGCAACACCTCCAAACAAGAAGAACTTGAGGATTATCGTCAGGAGTATATTTAGGAGAGATAGAGGCAGTAGATAGCTCCATCCCATTCTAATAGCCTGATCAATCCTCAGCCTAGCATATGTTATCATAATTGTGAAGATTATGGATATGGCTATTAGAAGCTTTACAATGATCCAGAAGGCCCCGTTTACAATTGGGTCAGGGAATATAGCTGGGCCATTATAACCGCCAAAATACAGTGTTATCATTAGTAGAGTCCATGCAAGTACATTCGCATAGTCAGACAGCATCATGTTTAGGAACATCGCCCCCGAATACTCGGTGTTAGGCCCATATACCAATTCAGATTCAGCCGTGGGTATGTCGAATGGAATCTTCTCTATCATCCCTAGGAATCCTATGAAGAATACTATGAAGCCAAGTATCTGGGGAAACACAAACCACATATCCCTCTGAAGCTCTACAATCTTCTGTAGATCATATGTCCCGGCCCATATCATAACCCCGGTACTAGCTAGGAACACAGGTATTTCACCAGCGATATCCAGGTATATCATTCTAAAGGCCCCGATTATAGTAAACTTATTGTTCGCAGCCCATCCACGTAGAATACCTACTACAGGGAATAATGTCGATATTGCAAAGAATAGTAGGAGGCTATATCCACTCGCGGGATATATGGCATACCCAGGTGCAAAGGGGATGACGGCTATCATAGCCGCGGGGATAACTGGGAGTAGGAATGTGACCACGATGAAGACGATCTTATTAGCAGCCCTAGGTATTATAAGCTCCTTAGTCAGTAGTTTCATAGCATCGGCAACCAGCTGAAGCCATCCAAGCCTCTTACCACAGTGTACAGGCCCCATTCTAAGCATTATCCTAGCCAGATACTTCCTCTGATACCATACAGCGAATATTACGAAGCCGAAGATGAATAGGAGTCCTGGGAACAAGAGTATCTTTATGAATATCGGGAGATTAGCCTGTACAAACCCAACTATATCCACCATACTCCTCACCTATCCGCATCCAAAAACCAGGGGTCGAAACTATATATCAATACCGGGGCGTCAGCCAGTAAGACTGTCTGGGTCTTTGGAATCATCTCTATTGCAAGGAAGTTCCTGAAGCTCGCTGGACTTATCTTCACCCTATATGGCTTATCCTTACCATCAGATACAATGTATACATTCATCTCTCCCCTGGAGGTCTCAACCCTAAACAACGCCTCACCGGGCTTAGCCCTCTGAGGCACCCTCACCCTAACCGGACCATCGGGCATATTCTCAATCGCCTGTCTAATAATATCTACACTAACCCTCATCTCCTCGACCCTAGCCCATCCACGTGCATATGCATCTCCAGCAGTATGTGTAACCATCTTAAAATCTAGCTCACCATAGGCTGCATAAGGCTCATTCTTCCTAGTATCATATGCAACGCCCGAGGCCCTTAGATTAGGCCCTGCCACACCCCATTCAATAGCCTCCTGCCTACTAATTACACCCATACCCTCTGTACGCATCCTAAATAACTCGTTATATATCCACGCCTCCTCAATCACATCAATCCTCTTTTCAAACCAGTCGAGTGTAACAAGCAGCCTCTCCTTAAAACCACGGGGGATATCGGCTCTAACACCTCCTGGGACAAAAAAGCTGTAGCTCCATCTAGCTCCGGTAAGCATCTCCAATAGATCTAGGAAAGGCTCACGGTCCGCTGTAGTCCACAGGAACACCGCTGGGTTCCATGCAGCCGACTCAGATAATAGTCCAAGGGCATATAAATGGCTTATGATCCTATTCATCTCCATGACAATAGTCCTTATATAATTGGCTCTAGGAGGAGGCTCTACACCCAATATCCTCTCCACAGCCCCGATATAACCCATTAATATATTCGCGGTATCGATCATAACCATTCTCTCAACGGGTACAATACCCTGTATGAAAGTCCTGTGCTCCAAAAGCTTCTCAGTACCCCTATGACTATATCCAATATCTACCTCAATATCAAATACCCGCTCTCCATCAGTCAATATAATGAATCTACCCTGTCCACTAATAGGGTGCTGAGGCCCCATATGGAGCCTGAACATCCCGTCTCCAAGCTCCTCAATCTCGTTAAATGGATTGCCTCTATACACCATCATATCACTCATTTCTCTTCGTCACCCCATGGAGCCCTATAAGGCTCTAACTTAAAGTCCTTCCTAAGCGGATAACCCTCGTTCCAATCCTCTGGGAGTAGTAGGGGCTTTAGATTCGGATGCCCCTCGTATTCAACGCCGAGGAGCTCCCACGTCTCCCTCTCAAACTTCTGTACACCGAGCCATATATCCCTAAGTGTAGGTATCTTCGGGTTCTCCCGATCTACATCTGTCTTGAGGATGAGGGTTACGTTGTCCGTTGAAGACCATATGATCCAGAATAGTTCAATAACATTCTTCTTGGGATAATCAGTTCCCCCAGCGCTTATAGCCATATCAAATCCAAGCTCCTCCCTAAGATATTTAGCGGCTTCAACAAGAGCGTCGTTAGACACCTTAATATAAAGCCTATTTTCCCTTGGGGAGGATGCCTCTAGAATCTTCTCCCCAAACTTATTCTTCAGCTTTTCAATTGCCTCCTGTGTATTCAACCCTCTTCACCCTCCAGAATCTTTTTCCTAAGCTTTAGGATTCCATATGCCTGCGCCTCAGGCTTCGGTGGGCAGCCGGCTACGTAGATATCCACCTTCATATAGTCCTTAACCCTAACCAGGCTATAGCTCTCTGGGAAAGGTCCTTTTGAAGTTGCACATGCACCTATTACAACAACATTCTTAGGCTCAGGCATCTGCTCATATAGACGAAGAGCCCTCTTCATCATCTTCCTACTAACATTGCCAACGAATATTATTGTATCAGACTGTCTAGTTGACATCATTGGCAGGACCCCCCATCTCTCAAGATCATATCTAGGTCCGAACAGCTGCATAAACTCTGGGCTACAGCATCCAGTTACGAAGTGTATCGGCCATATACTATAGGATCTACCCCAGTTAAACAATTTCTTGATTGGAGTTGGAAACTTCTCTAGAAGCCCCTTCTTAACCTCCTTCCTCTCCATACTCTCCTGGCTAGACATTATCCCAACGCCTCCCTAACCTTGATAACATAATATGATAAGGCCGCCATCAAGGCAACGAGATACGTCGCCATAAAGAGACCTGCTGCCATATAGATATCCAAAGCCTTTGTACCAGCTATCAGGACCCATGTAAATGCGTCGAGGATGAAGAAGGCCACGGCATATGCAAAGTATCTATCCGCCCCTAATATGAATATCTCATGTGGATGGATATCCTCCTCCTGACCACATTCAAAAGTATCCTTCTTAACCTTGGAAGGCGCCTTATTGGAAAGGAGATATCCTATTTCAATAGTGCCCATCACTGAAATCACAAATATAATTACATATAGCCAGAAGACCTCATGTGGAAGCAGTTGAGCGTCAAACATACCCCTCTCACCCATATAAAGATCTTAAACCATTCAACACGTCATCTAGACTAAACTCCTTGGACTCAAGTACACCGGCTTCCAAGGCTTCTTCAACCAGCTTTACACCTTCTTCACTCCTTGCTATAATTACAATACCATCTACACCCTTCACTTTACCAACGCTTATATCAGCATATTCACCCGTAGGATCCTTTATGACTGTAAAGCCTTTATATATAGCTGGTTCCAACTTCTCATACGACAGTTTCCTCCACTCCTCGCCGAATTTGAAGGAGATGCCGTCGTCCTCAAACCTCCAGTCCTCCACACTATCGATGTTCATGCCTTCTCCAGCGAATATCTTCCTCAACTCAGTATAGGAATACAATGGGCGTTCAAAGTATGAGGCTGTAAACACGATTGTTCTACTGAGTTTACGGTGCTCAGACCAAGAGAACCTCATCCTCCAAACGCTTCTAATATGCTGTGGAGGCCCGAATAATGCTACTCTAATTGGGTCGACGCCGTAGAAGAAGCCGCTGACAAGCTCATCCAACGCCCCTCTAACAGAATTATAGGTCATGCCAGGGGTGAGGGTCTTTAGACGTATATTCATGAGCTCCTCAGGTTTAGATGCTATTACAGCCGGAGCCTCCCACTTACCCAATGGAGTCATCAACATATATTTTGTGACCGGCTCCCCATATCCCGCGAAGCCCACCACATCGAAATAGCCTCTCTCCAGTCCAAAGGCCATGATCCTCCTGATCACAGCCTCATCAGGGTTAGCCTCCGGATCATCAATAGGATTAACGACAAATATCTTTCTATATACCCCGAATACCTCTTCCCGCTTCAAACCAAATATCCTTTCCTCAACCCTATCCCTCTCCTCATCAAATCCAGAGAAGGATTCGTCGGTAGTAGAGGGACAGGCATAGTAGCAGTAGCCGCATTTAATACATATACCAGCTAGCCTAGGGGCTTCAGCCATCAAGGCCATTGCATTAACGGGGCATACGGCTATACACGCGGCGCATAACACACATTTGCCTGCTCTAATAACTTCGGAGAACAAGTTGGCATATATCTTCCTCTGAACGATCGGCCCATACTGGGTCGGCCAAGTCTTTAACTCTGACAAGACCATCACCTAAAATATTTACCACGTATCAAAACCTATATTGATAAATAACGTCGGCTATTAAATATAAAATTATCTATATCAAATTAATACTTACGTGTGTAAAAAAGGTGTAGCCTCCACCTTGAAGATAGTAATAGAACATCTTGAAGATGGTCTATGGACATGGGTATACCTTGAATACGAGAATATATCTAAGTTTCTAGGTAGGGATAAGATCATATTCACCAACATTAAGAATGAGAGGTGGATGAGGATATTATCCTCCTTGGGAGAGGTCTGGAGCGATAGTATATTGGATTATCCAGATCTGGATAAGCTTATTATACTTGACCCCGTTGCAGAAGAGAGGCTTGAGCCGAGTCACGTGAGAAGCGATGACCTCCTAGTTATAGGAGGTATATTGGGAGACTATCCACCTCGAAAAAGGACGTATAAGTTCTTGACAGCCAAGTTGCTGGATAAAGGTGTGAGGACATATAACCTTGGGGACAAGATATTTCCTATAGACTCCGCTGCGTTGGTGGCTTATACGATAGCCTGTGGAAAGAGGCTTGATGAGATAGAGATTGTGGAGGGTTTAGAGATACCTTTATCTAGAGAATCTACATTGATACTTCCATTTGCATATCCAGTTGTAGAGGGAGAGCCCTTTATCCATCCAAGGTTATTGGAGTTACTAAAGAAGGAAGAGCCTTTAAACACGGGTTCAAGCATATGGCTGGAGGAGTATTTAAACAATAAATTGGATAATGATTTAAATGTATAGATTAAGTTAATATACATTATTTGACTAAGGAAATTATTGAGAGGGGAATCTTATGCTGAATCTACCGGTGTCAAATCTAATTTTGTTTAACCTAGGACCATCCGAATTACTACTCCTCCTACTAGTAGTGGTACTCCTGATATGGGGCCCGACACAACTGCCAAAACTAGCGAGATCCATTGGACAAGCCAAGAAAGAGTTCCAGAAAGCCCAAGAAGAGGAGAGCGAGGAAGAGGAGGAAGACGAGTTGATTAAACTCGCTAAGGAGTTGGGGATTGATACAAAGGGTAAGACTAGGGATGAGATAAGGAAAGAGATACTTGAGAAGACGAAGAAAAGCGACTAAATACCCCCTTCCATAACATAAATTTTTATAATAAAGATCTTAGGTTAATACCCAGGATACTCCTGTTTCTTGACTAAATAGGGTTTAGAAAAAGGATTTCAGGCTATAAAATTAGTATTGGAAAAAGTTATTTGGCTTAGTCACCGAAGTCCTCTGGGCCGCTTTCGCCAGCACCGCCTTTACCGCCCTTCTCCTCCTTTAGCTTGCTGGCTGCGATTACGTCGTCGATTCTTAGTATCATTGACGCTACTTCTGTGGCTGCCTTGATGAGCTGCTCCTTAACTAGTAGAGGCTCAATAACATTCTGCTCCAT